>Ga0180220_1000013_pt1 | contig 475719 bp, 468 predicted proteins | sample eDN5th37CBELigBY_FD_151335 | JGI IMG/M metagenome (GOLD analysis project Ga0180220, IMG submission 151335) | Enriched backyard soil microbial communities from Emeryville, California, USA - eDNA 5th pass 37_C BE-Lig BY (version 2) (version 2) | ecosystem: Environmental > Terrestrial > Soil >...
GTTGCAGCAATTGACGGCGAATGGCGTTGACGTTCGTGCAGCAGAGGAAGAGGTGCGCTACTTTCTCCACGCTGTCCTTCTGCAGATCGAGACGGATGCGACGAAAGCCGAGGCTTGAGGCTTCTAGCTGACCGCCGCTCGGCGTCGGCTACAATTTCGGCCGCTTCTCCGACGACTTGCGCGACCTAACCCTCGACGACGAAGGCGTCTTCCTGAACATCGTCGGCAAATTCTGACCGCCTCTCTCCCCGCCGCCCAACAACACGCGGCGGGAGGAGGGGAGGGGGTGCCCGTCAGATGCCGGGAGAAGATTACCCGGGGCTCAGAGGCTCATGCCACCATCCACCATCAGCGTCGTGCCGGTGGTGAAGCTCGATTCATCCGAGGCGAGATAGAGCACGGAGCGGGCAACTTCTTCCGGCATGCCGTGGCGTCCAAGCGGGATGAGGCGGTTGAAGAACTCCGCCCCGTCCACGCCGAGTGAATTGCCAAGGCCTTCCTCCACCGCAGACTGGAAGCCGTTGTCGATGGGACCGGGATGGATCGTGTTGACGCGGATACGCCGCCGGGCAAGCTCCTTCGCAAGGCAGCGCATGAGCCCCACCTGCGCATGCTTGGCAATGATGTAGGCATAGACGCCAGCGTCTCCTCTCATCGCTGCCACGCTGGAGGTGATGACGACTGCACCCCCGTCGCGCATATGCGGAACGACATGCTTGGCTGCCAGATAGGCACCCTTCACATGTACCGCCATTACCGCTTCGAACACATCGTCGGGATAATCGGCGATGGGACGAACCACGCCGAAATTGCCGGCATTCGAAAAGAGAATATCGATCGGGCCGAAAGCCTGGACCGCCCGTTCCACATAGGCGGCCGTTTCGGCTGCGTTCGAGACGTCAGCCGCGGCCCAGGCAAGCCGGTCGCGCTCTCCAAGCTGCGCGGCGACGGCCTGAAGTGCCTCGACATCCCGATCGACCAGGAAGACCCCTGCGCCTTCAGACAGAAACAAGCGCGCGGTGGCGCTGCCGATACTGCCTGCACCGCCCGTGACGACGCAGCTCTTGCCCTCGAGTCTTCCCATTGCAATGTCCCCCGCTCAGAACGGGTAATGTATCGGGCCGTCCTGGACGGTGATCCAGCGCAGTTCGGTGAACTCGTGGATGCCGGCGCTTCCGCCGAAGCGGCCCCAGCCCGAGGCTTTCACGCCGCCGAAGGGCATCTGCGCCTCATCATGCACGGTCGGGCCGTTTATATGACAGATGCCAGACTGGATGCGCCGTGCAACGGCCATCGCGCGGTTCACGTCGCGGCCGAAGACAGCGGCGGAGAGCCCGTATTCGGTATCGTTCGCCACGCGCACGGCCTCCTCCACGCTGCCGGCGCGGATCACCGCCACAACCGGCCCAAAGCTCTCCTCCGAATAGATGCGCATGGAGGGGGTCACCTTGTCGAGTACGGTTGCCTGGATGATCGTGCCGTCCACACCGCCGCCGGCAGCCAGCACGGCGCCTTTGCCGACAGCGTCGCCGATGAGCTGGCCGATGCGGCTTGCAGCCGCCCCATCCACCACGCAGCCAAGCGGCGCATTCCCCTGGCGCGGGTCGGCCGCCTTCAGCGTCTTCGCCTTTGCGCCCAAGGCGCCGACGAATTCGTCGGCAATCTTTTCATCGACCACGATCCGATCAGTTGACATGCAGATTTGGCCCTGGTTCATGAACGAGCCGAAGGCAGCGGCGGCCACTGCAGCATCGAGATCAGCATCGTCGAGGACCACGAGCGGTGCCTTGCCGCCGAGCTCCATCAGCGCGGGCTTGAGGTGGCGGCTGGAAAGCTCGGCGATAATACGGCCGACGCGCGTGGAGCCAGTGAAATTGACGCGCCGCACAGCCGGCTGTGCGATCAGTGTCTCCACGATTTCCGCCGCATCTTCCGGGGCATTGGAAACGGCGTTGAGCACGCCCTTCGGCAAACCGGCCTCGTTCAGCGCCCGCACGATGAGGCTGTGCGTGCGCGGGCAAATCTCCGACGTCTTCATCACCACGGTGTTGCCGCATGCAAGCGGGGTGGCAATCGAGCGCACGCCGAGGATGATCGGCGCATTCCATGGGGCGATCGAAAGCACGACCCCCGCGGGCTGGCGGATCGCCATGGCGAAGGAGCCCGGCCGGTTGGAAGGAATGATTTCGCCCTTGATCTGGGTGGTGAGCGCCGCCGCCTCGCGCAGCATATCGGCGGCAAGCCCGACATTGAACAAAGCCCAACCGACGGTGGCACCGATCTCGGCCGCCATCGCCGCGACGAAATCATCGGCCATCTCCTGCAGCCGGTCCGCCGCCTTCGACAGGATCGCGCGCCGCTCACCGGGGCTTGTCTGCGACCAGGCAGGGAAGGCGGCGGCAGCGGCATCCACGGCAGCAACCGCGTCGTCCGCGCTTGCCGCCGCCGCCCGCGTGGCGACGTCGCCCGTCACCGGGTTGTGGCGCTCGAAGGCGCGGCCGTCGGTGGCCGAGCGCTCCTCGCTGTCGATGATCAGTCCAAGCACATCCATCATAGTCTCCATCTTCAAGCGTCAGCCGCCATTCCGAGAAAGGCGCGCTGGACAACGGGATCCTCCCGGAGGGAGGCAGCCGTCCCATTTCCAACCATGCGCCCGGCCTCAAGCACATAGCCGCGGTCCGCCAGGTCCAGGCTCTTGCGGACGCTCTGCTCGACGATGAGCAGTGCCATGCCCGCGTGCCGGATCTGCTTTAGGGCCGAGAACAGTTCACCCACCATGACCGGGGCAAGCCCCAGGCTCGGCTCATCGAGCATCAGAAGCCGCGGCGCGGACATCAGCGCGCGGCCGATGGCCACCATCTGCTGCTCGCCGCCCGACATGGTGGCGACCCTCTGGTGGCGCCGTTCGACGAGGCGCGGGAAGAGCTGGTAGACCAGGTCGCGATTGCGCGGGGCCTCTTTCCGCGCCCGGTGTGCATAGGCGCCGAGGTCCAGGTTTTCCGAAACAGTGAGATCGCCGAAAATGCCGCGGCCTTCGGGCACAAGCGCAATGCCTGCTTCCAGCACCTCATGGGCGGGAATGCCTGTAAGCGGCTTGTCGTCGAGCGCAACACCCGCACCGGGTGCCGGCTGCACCAGCCCGGCGATGGCCTTGAGCAGGGACGATTTTCCCGCACCGTTGGCACCCAGGATCACCACCGCCTCGCCCGTAGCCACGCGGATCGAAACATCGGTAAGCGCCACATGCTTGCCATAGCTCACGGAAAGGCGCGCGACATCAAGCATCCTCACCTCCCAAATAGGCTTGGACCACTTCTGGGTTCTCCAGCACCTTGGCCGTATTTCCCTCGGCGATCTTGACGCCCGCATTCATCACGACCGCGCGGCCGCAAAGCGCGCGCACGGCCTCCATCACATGCTCGACAAGGAGGATCGTCACGCCCTTCTCCCTGAGACCGGCAATGAGATCGATCCCGACCCTGAGTTCCCCGGGATTGAGACCTGCCAGCCACTCATCGAGCAGCAGGAGACGCGGCTCGGCGGCAAGCGCTCGTGCAAGCTCCATGCGCTTCTGGTCGATGTAGGTGAGATCAGCGGCGCTTTCCCGGCCGCGTCCGGAGAGGCCCACTTCCTCAAGCAGCGCATCAGCTCTTTCTTTCGCCTCCACGCCCCATAGCCGCTCGCGGCGGAAGGCGAGTGCCGCCAGCACATTTTCGGCCACGGTCAGCGAGGGCAGGATGCGCACGAGTTGGAATGTGCGCGCCACGCCGAGTGCGGCGATCTTGTGCGCAGGCAGGCCGGAAAGCCTTGCTCCTGCAAGCTCGATCGCGCCCGCGCTAGGCTTGAAGCTGCCGGAGATCATGTTGAGCACGGTGGTCTTGCCAGAACCGTTGGGCCCGAGCAGGCCGGTTATCTCGCCTGCCGCGACGTCGAAGCTCACATTCTTTACGGCGACGAGCCCGCCGAAGCGTTTGGAAAGGGAGGAGACGGTCAGCAGCGCTGCTGTCATGGCTTGCTCTCCGCTTCCACGGGAACGATGCGCTTCTCGCCGCCTCGTGTCTTGAGGTGCATTTCCGCGAATGCAAAGACGCCCTTGGGTAGCGCGAAGACGATGGCGATGAAGAGAAGCCCGAGCAGAATCGAATAATGGTTCGGGAAATTAGCGGAGAGCCACTCGAACAGGAGAAAGAGCGGCACGGCCCCCAGCGCCGGCCCCCACAAGCGCGAGGCTCCACCCAGAAGGGCCATGACCAGCGTGAGGAAGGAGACGGTGGGATTGAACACGATCGCCGGCTCGATATAGGTCCAGCGCGGCGCCTGGATCGCACCCACGAGAGTGACGATCACCGAGGAGAGCGCGAAGAGTGCGAGCTTCGTGCGGGCAAGGTCAATGCCAAGATGCGCCGCCACCACCTCGTCGTCGGCGATCACCCGAAGAGCAAGCCCCAGCCGCGAACGGTCGATGCGCCAGGTGATGAAGAGGGTCGCCGCCGCGAGCGCCAGAAGCTGCCAGTAGATGTGCTCCGGGCCGAGATCCATGAAGATGTAGCGGCCGAGCGTGCCCGTCACGTTGATCTCGTACCAGGTGACGAGCTGTCGAACGAGTTCGGCAAGGCCGAAGGTGAAGATGACGAAATAGACGCCGGCGAGCCTGAGCGTGGAAAGCCCGACGGCGAGCGCCAGGCCGAGGCCAGCTAGAGCAGCGACCAGAAGGACCAGCGGGTAGGGCAGCACCTCGTTCAAGGCAGCGACCGCATAGGCGCCCACGCCGAAGAAGGCGACGGTCGCCAGGGAGACATAGCCGGTGCGGCCGGAAAACAGCCCCCAGGCACTGGCAAGCGTCACATAGCCGAGGAGGCCGATGAGCAGGCCCAGCCCGTACGCTTCAAGGAAGAACGGAGCCGCGGCAAGAACGGCAAGGGTGAGGGCGAAGATCGCCCAGACGAACGCACCCTTCATCATCTTGCCCTTCCGAAGAGGCCCGAGGGGCGCCAAAGCAGCACGCCCAGGAAGATGAAATAAACGGCGGCAAGCGTCAGTCCCGGGCTGACATAGGTGGCGACCAGAGTCTCCACGAGGCCGAGGAGAAGGCCCGCCGAAAGCGCGCCGGCGAGATTTCCCACGCCGCCGAGGATCACCACGATTAGCGCCTTCATGGTGAAGATCACGCCGGAGCTAGCCGTGAAGGTCTGGTACATGGAAATGACGACGCCACCGCACGTGGCCAACGCGCCCCCGAGCGCGAAAGCAAAGCGGGCGGCACGATCAGCGTCAATGCCGACCAGAGGAGCGGATTGCGGGGCCACCGAAACGGCGCGGAGGGCAGTCCCCCATAAAGTGCGCGTCAGGAGAAGATAGAGCCCGCCGCCGAGCACGAGCGCGAGGATGAGAGCCGTCAGCCTGTTGGCTGCCACGCTCGAACCAAGAATGTCGATGCCGAAATTCATGTAGGTGTAGCTGATGTAATTGCCGCCGAAGAAGACCAGCATCACCCCCTGGATGACAAAGAGCAGGCCGAAGGTGGCGAGAATCGAGTCCACCTCCAGCGAGGCTCTTCCCTTCGAGCGTTTCACCAGCGGATGAAGCATCAAACCATAGATCAGATAGCTCAGGGCAAAGCCTGCAGGGGCTGCAACAAGCAGGCTTACAAGCGGAGCAACCCCTAGCGTGCTGTTCAGCACAAAGGCGAGGAAGGCGGCGGCGATGATCGTCTCGCCATAGGCCAGGTTCATGATGCGCGCGATGCCGTATTGGATCGTGAGACCCATGGCGAGAAGCGCATAGGTGCCGCCAAGCACCAGTCCATTGATGATGGTGGTGACGAGCATCGGCCGCCCTCCCGATCCGCTTACTTCCAGGATGCCTTGGGCAGGATTGCCTCGGACACGCCCTCACGGTCGACCGGAGCCACGGCGACGAAGTTCCCGTTCTGCCACTGCCCGCCGAACCAGAGGGTGCGGAGCTGGTTGTCCTCGAGTTTCACTTCACCCAGCACCGTCTGGAATGCGCCGTTGGAGAGCTCGTCGGAGACGGCCTCGCGGTCGAGGCCGCGCCGCTTGATCGCTTCCTGCAGCATCTGCAGGCTGGCATAGGTAACGACGCTGCCCCAGAGGTCGGGCGCCCGGCCGATCACCTCCTCATGCCGCTTGCGGTAGGCCACATTCGCCTCGTTCTTGGGGTCGATGCCGCCAAGGCTCATGATGCCTTCCGCATTGGCGCCGAGATCGGGCCCGAAATTCGGAAAGGCCGCGCCGACGCCCAGATAAAGCACTTTGGGATTGAACTTGGCGACCTGTGCCTGCTGAGTGATCGCAAAGGTTTCCGGCGGATAGGAAAAGGCCACGAAGGTATCCGCTCCGCTGGCGGCCGCCTCGTTGATCATGGAGGTGAAGTCCGTGGTGCCGACCGGATAGGTCACATCATAAACCACCTCGAGCTCGGCCTCGTTGAAGGAAGGCCGCGCGGCCGTGACGAGATCGACGCCGAACCCGTCGGCTACCGAGATCATGGCAATCTTGTTGTTGATCTTTCCCTCGCCGATCGCCTTCTTGAGAAGCCCTGCGAGCGCGTCGGTGTAGTCGCTTCCGCCGCCGAGCATCCAGAAGCTGCGCTTCCAGCGCTTCACGAAATCCGGTGCTTTGTCCGTCACCGAGGAGACGGCAAGCTGCGGGTAGCCGAAGCGGTCGAACATCGGTGCCACGGCAAGATTGAAACCGGTGCCCCACGGCGGCAGGATGAAATCCACCTGGTCCTGCGTGGCGAGGCGCTCGGTTGCGCGCACCACCTCCTCGGCCGACGAGCGGTCGTCATATTCGATCACTTCGATCGGCAGGCGCGTACCGTCCGGCAGCTCCAGGCCGCCTGCGTCGTTCACCTCCTTAACCCAAAGCTGATAGTTCGGAATTGTGGTGATGCCGGCGCCACCGGCATTGCCGCCCGTCTTTGAAATCGCATAGCCGATCTTCACCGAGGCACGGTCCTGCGCACCGGCAGGCATGGCCGCGGCAATCGCGAACATGCAGGCGGAAATGCCAAGCGTGCGCAGGATTGCCCTGCGGGGCAAATTGATCATGGTACGTCCTCCCTGTACGGCTTCGATATGTCGAAGCTCGCCATCCCTCTGGTTTTGGCCAGAACCTCTCTTCGCCTTGGCCAACCCGCATGTGAGGCTAGCACGCTGACTTCAGAACAGAATGGAAGTTTTCGGCGAAGAATTGTACTTTTCGCGTGTTGGCGTGAGGCCGCAGCTTCGTACGCATCCCGCGTGCTCGGCAAACGGCCTCACCGCCCGATCTATCGGAACAGCAAGTCCACGTAGTCCGCGCCGATCCCAACCTTCTCATAATGGTTGCGGCACATTTCTATGTAGTTGTGGACGTCAAAGAAGCCGTCGGGCTCGCCATTTTCGTCCAGCCAGATGAGCGGGCCCTTCACCTGGAAAAACACTCGCATTGGATCCGGATGGTCGTAAGCGACAAGCGTATGCCCCTCGCCGGGCGTCTCATAGACGAAATCGCCGGCCGTCGCCGTCCAGTCGTGTTCCAGATAGCCCCACTTGCCGGAGATCGTGTAAGCGAACACTTCGTGCGGGTGATAATGGCGGTTCACCAGCCCGGCCTTCTTGGCCATCAGGATATCGCACCATTTGTTCTGCGTGGGCGAGATCCACAGCGGGCGCGAAAACACGGTATCGGTGAACGGCACATAATAGCGCTCGTCTTCTGTCGGCGCGTTGGAGAGATAAACCTCGGGCTTCGCATCGCGCTGAAAGACCTTTTCGATGGGCTTCAGGTCGCGCCAGAATTCGGTAGTGGGCGCTTCGGGCATTGGATTCTCCTTCTTTACGAACGCACTTTCACATCGAGCAGCGCAAGGCCGCGCTTCTCCTCCGCGTGGCGGATGGCTTCTGTCAGGGCTTGGGGCAGGTCGGCTCCGTTCTCAACGCGACGCGCCCAGGCGCGGCTGGCCTCGGCGACCCGGGTGAAGTCCGGCACGGGTGCAAGCTGCGTGAGCGGCATCGCGTTGGCGCGCGCCGCATAGCCCTGCGGGTATAGGCCGAGCACTGACTGGCGCACGGCGCCCCATTCGGCATTGTTGGTGATCAGGACGACGATGGGCAGGTTCAGCGCCTCGGCAACCTGGTGACAGACGACCGGGTTGGAGAACATGTAGGACCCGTCGCCCATGGTGGCGACGATCAGACGGTTCCGATCGGCAAGCTGCATGCCGAGGGCGGCAGGAAACGACCAGCCGAGCCCACCGGCATGCGGCTCTTGATACCAGGCGCGGTGATGGTCGAGGGACATTGGGGCAAGTGGGCAACCAAGCTCCGAAAGCACCGTTGCTCCCCGGCCTTCCAGCGCACGCGAAAGGCAAAGGCTTGCCCATTCCTTCGTCATCGTGCCGTGACAGCCCGCTTCTGCGTCTGCGAGCACACGCTGGCGCGTTTCCCTGTTGGCGTGTGCAACCGCCTCGCGCCGGCTCAGACGCTTTTCCTCTTGTTCCGCTTTGAACCGCTCCAAGGCTCGCTTGAGGGCGAGGATCCCTTCAGAGAGTTCGCAGGCGATGGAAATGGAGGAGCGGAAATTGCGGACCGGAATGCGCGAGGAAAGTGGGTCCGGCCCCATCTGGATCACAGTGGCACGGTCCAGCGGCGTATGGACGTTTGGCGACCAGGGCGCCAGCGAATCCAGGACCAGGATGGCGTCCGCCTTTTCGAGGAGCGGTGCGGGATTCATGTCGGCGGCCATGGGGTGATCAGTCGGAAGGGCGAGCTGCACCGCCCAATACTGGCAAACGGGGATGCCCCACTCGTCCGCCATCTCGCCAAGTGCCCGGAAGGCTTCCGCACTGCCTGCTCCATGCTGTGCGAAGATCACCGGGTGCTTGGCCTCGGCCAGCACACGCGCGGCCTCCTCGACCAAGGCTACGCTCGGGTACACCGTCGCGGGCTTCATGATGGGCGGCTGATCTAGCCCCGCGCGAGGGGCCGCCTCGCACAACACCTCGCGCGGCAGGCTGACATAGACAGGACCGCGCGGGGTGGAGTTGGCAATGGCGAATGCCCGGTCGACGATCTCCTGCGTCTGCTCGGGGAAACGCAGCTCGTAATCCCATTTGGAAGCCTCGCGCACCAGTGCGGTTTGGTCGCGCATTTCCTGGCCCCAGCCGATGGGCACGGTGCGCGCGCCAAAGCGGCCCTGTTCCAAGGTTGGCGTCCGACCCGAAAAGAGCAGAACGGGCACGCGCTCCACGGCGGCATTGATCGCGCCGATTGCGCAGTTCGCAAGCCCGACATTTGTATGCGCGATCACGGCCTGGCTGCGGCCGCTCGCAAGATAATAGCCGTGCGCCATGGCCATGGCCGCCGTTTCGTGCGGTACGACAACGGCTTGCGGAAGGTCGATCTCTTTGGCTGCAGCCTCTGCCAGTCCCTCGATGATTGGGGGGAAATCCGTACCGGAATTGGCGAAGATGTAGTCCACGCCGACGGCTTTCAGTCGCGCGAGCAGCGCGCCTCCGGCGGTAATGGTGTCGAATGGGACATTCCCTTCGGGGGTGCTATCCATCGTCTCGGCCCTGTTTGGCGTCTATCGTAAAAGGTGCGGCAGGAACAGCGTGATCGCGGGGAAGGCGACGAGCAGGGTGATGCGCACCATCTCAGCGCCCAAGAAGGGCATCACGCCCTTGAAGGTTTCCCGCATGGGCACATCCCTCGCCATGGCGCTGATGACGAAGACGTTAAGCCCGACCGGCGGCGTGATGAGACCAAGCTCCACCACGATCAGGATGATGATGCCAAACCAGATCTTCGTGTCGTTCGGGCTGAGCCCGAAGTCGAGCCCGGCCATCACCGGCCAGAAGAATGGGATGGCCAAGATTACCATCGACAGGCTGTCCATGAGGCAGCCCAGAATGAGGAACACGACGATGACGAGGATCAGGATCGTCATGGGTGCAAGCCCGCTCGTTTGCAGCATTTCGGCGCCGGCCTGGGGCACGCCGGCTCGCGACATGAAGATTTTCAGAAGCTCTGCGCCGAGGAGGATGAGGAAGATCATGCCGCTGTTGCTTGCCGTCTCAAGCAAGCTGTCGCGCAGCCCGGCAAGGCTCAGCCGCCGCGCCGCGAAGCCATAGGCCAGCACCAGGAAGACGCCGATGGCGGCCGCTGCCGTCGGATTATAGATCCCGGCATAGATGCCGCCAATGACCGCTCCAAACACCACCAGGACCGGAATGACGCCGATGGTGGCCGATCGGAGCTCGGATGCGCTGACCGGCTCCCCCTTCGGGCCTGCGCCAGGAACGAAGCGTACGTAAAGCGCCACGGTCGCCAGAAACATCGCCGTCGCAAGAAGCCCTGGAATGAGCGCGGCGGCGAACATGGTGACGATGTTCACCTCGACGATGATGGCGTAGACGATCAGCACGATCGAGGGTGGGATGAGGATGCCGAGCGTGCCACCGGCGGCGATGGTGCCCGTCGCGAGCGCGCCGGAATAATTATAGCGCCGGAGTTCCGGCAGGGCGACCTGACCCATGGTCGAGGCGGTTGCGGTCGACGAGCCGCATACGGCGCCAAAACCTGCGCAGGCGGCCACCGCTGCCATAGCCACGCCGCCGCGCAGGCCACCGAACCACGCATTCGCCGCCCGAAAAAGATCCGTCGAAAGGCCGGAGCGTGAGGCAAGTCCACCCATCAAAAGGAACATGGGAAGGACCGACAGGTCGTAATTCGAGAACTGGGCGTAGGCCAGGTCCTTGAGCTGATTGAGGACGACCGTCGGTCCCGACTGGTATGCGACGCCGCCGATGCCGACGAGTATCATTGTGTAGGCGATCGGCACCCGCAGCGCGATCAAAGCAAGCAATATGCCGAGGCCGAGAAGTCCGATAAGCAGGCTGGTCATCGGTTCAGCTCCTCGCCCCGAGGGCTCGCATGCTACGGATGCCATCGACAAGGGTGACGCAGGAGGCTGCTGCGAGCAGCGCGATGGACACGAGGATCGGCGGGAATGCCGTCCAGAGCGGCAGCCGCAGGACGGGCGTTACCTCCTGAAAGCGGACGTAACTTTGAAAACCCTTCGACATCTGCACGAAAAGAACGATCGCGAAGGCAAGGGCAAAAAGCGAAGAGAAAGCGCTCATCGCCTTCTTGGCCCGTTCGCTCATGCCTTCGGTGAAGAAGTCGACCGTGATGTTCGAGCCGGTGATTTGGCAATAGGGCAGGAACATGAAGACAGCCACCGCCGTGAGATGCTTGACGAGCTCATAGTCGGCGGCGAGGGGCCGCCCGAGGATGACGTTCGAGGCGGCGCTTACCGCCGCCATGACAGCAAGGATGAGGATCAGCGCGCCCCCGAGGATCGCCCACCAGCGGGTGGCCGTTTCGATCAGCACCGCAGCACGTATCGGGGGCGGGGAGGCAGGCGGCGATGCGCCCGCCTCGTGCCGCTTGCTCTCGCTCAAGATTGGCGCGCCGCCAGCGCCTGCTTGGCGGCTTCTACCAGAGCGGAGGCGTCAAAGCCCGCATTCGCACGCTCCTCCACCCACCGGTCGACGACGGGCGCAAGCACCGCGTTGAACGACGCCATCTCTTCTTCGGTAAGGATGACATGCTCATTGCCTTCCTCCACTGCGAGCGCGATTCCACGATCGTCGATATTGCGCCAGATCTGCCCCACTTCGCGCAGCCAGTCCTCGCCGCTGTGCTTGCTGAAGACCTCCTTGAGGTCGTCCGGCAACTCCTCCCACCGGGCCTTGTTCATCGAGACCTGGAAAGTGGTCGTGCCAAAGCGATTGTTGTTCGGCCCTTCAATCTGATACTGCGTCGTCTCCCAGAGCTGCAGGGCGGGAATGATCTCCCATGGGATGAGCGCACCATCGACGGCGTTGGTGGAAAGCGCCTGCGGCAGGTCGGGGACCGGCATGGTGACCGGCGTGGCACCCATGGCCTCGACGACGGCGTTGCCGGTCGGCCCTGGCACCCGCAGCTTTTTGCCCTTGGTATCATCGGGTGAGCGGACCAGGTCCGTCGCCATCTGTATCGCCTGTCCGGCATGGACGTGCAAAAACAGCACCTGCACATCGGCGAACTCGGGCGCGAGCTGGTTCTCGAAGAGATCGCGCATGGCGAGGTTCGTGGCAGCGATATCGTTGGTGAAAATTGTCGGCAGCTCAAAAACCTCCGAGCGCGGGAAGAGACCCGGTGTATAGCCATTCACCGTCCAGATGATGTCCACGACCCCTTCCGCCACCTGACGGAACAGCTGGTTCGGCGCGCCGCCCAGCGACATGGAGGGATAGAACTCGACCTTCACCCGGCCGCCGGAATCCTCCTCGATCCGCTTGGCCCAGGGCTCCAGCATCTGTGTTTGCGCGGGGGCTTTGGGCCCGAGGAAATGGTGCAGCTTGAACGTATACTCCGCGCTTTGCGCAAAGCTGGACCGGATATAGGCCGGCAGCGCGATGGCAGACGCTGCGCCGGCGAGAAAGTCTCTACGCCTGATCATTTATTCCTCCCTCCTGGACATCTTGCAAATGGCAAGCTTCCGGTGTGCAGATCACGCTCCTCCGCCCGCACACCGGACGTAATCCTAGCCTAGGACAGCCCAAGAATGAAGGAATAGACATATTCAGCGATTTTTTGCACTTTTCGCGGTCTATCGGCATGAGGGGAACCGATGACCAATCTGTGGCAGAAGTCGCCGCCTGATCTCGAAATCCAGCTCCTACGGGGCGAGTTGGCGGATGGGGAGTGGACTCTTCCCGATTCCGGTTACCGCGCCTTCGTCTTCCTCTCTGGCAGTGGTGTCGTGCGTGTTGCGGGGGGCGAGGTATCTTTCGCAGCACCCTGCCTCATCTGGCTGCAAGCAAAGCGTGGCACCAAATTGCGCATAGGCGCGGGTTCACGCGGGATCTCGCTGTCAGTCTCCGAGATCAGCTTCGCGCGGGCGGTGGGCATGGGTCCGAACGCGCAGGCAATCCGCGAGGCGCTTTCGCATTCCCTCCTGGTCGTGAAACTCGAGCCGAAGCAGGCGCGCCGGCTGGCGGACAATGTGGAAGATATGCTTGATGAGAGCCTGCAGGAATGGCCGGGGATGGACGATGCCGTACGTCACCGGCTGGCATTGTTCCTCATCGGGGCCTGGCGGCTTTCCGGTCCGGTGATGCGCGAAAGCCAGCCCTTGCCACGCACGATCATGCACCGGTTCCTGCATGCGGTGGAGTTGCACCTGCGCGACCACTGGACGATCGCTCGCTACGCCGAAGAGGTTGGGGTGACGGCGGAGCGGCTCAATGTGACGGTCCGGCGCGTGGCCGGCCGTTCGCCGCTCGCGATCATCCACGCGCGGCTCGTCGAAGAAGCCATCAGCCTTTTGGAGGGAAGCAGCCTTCCCGTCGCCGAGATTGCAGAAACGCTTGGTTTCCAGGATCCGGCCTATTTCAGCCGGTTCTTCAAGCGTGAGACAGGCCGTTCGCCCAACAAGCACCGCCAGCACTCAGCGCTTCGCGCGCACAGCCGTCACTCCTTTGCCGCCTGGCCTTAGCCCGGCTGGTACTCGTGCTCTTCATCATTGGGCCGGTGCGAACCGCGCGATGAGCGTATGGCTGTCGCCGGGATAGGTCAGGCGCACGAAGGTGATCGGGCCGGCATGGCTCCAGGTGCGGCGCTCGACGACGAGGCAGGCGGTACCCTTCGGCAGTTCCAAAAGACGCGCCGCCTCGGCCGGCGCACCCATGGCCTGGATGCGATTTTCGGCGGCACTCCAAGGCACCTGGGCGATAAGCCATTGGCCCGGCGCGTTCGTTGCAAAATCGGTGTCGGCGGCCTCGGGGACTGCGCCGGCATTGATGCGGCGCTCCTCCACGCAGAAGGGTCTGGCACCGGCCCTGTGGACGGCCAGAAGCTCGATCATGGGCGTGGGCTGGTCCAGTTCCATCAGACGCCGGTCCTCCGCATTTGAGCGCCGGTCCTTGCGTGAAATCAGCGTGTAGGCATATGGCAGGCCGAGGGATTTCACCTCCGCCTCGATATCATGCAGTTCCAGAACCGCCGATTGCGCGCGTGGTCGGGTTACGAAGCTGCCGGCTTTGCGGTGGCGCTCGATCAGCCCGGCCTTGGCAAGCTGGGTCATGACCTTGTTCACCGTCATGCGCGAGCAACCATAATGCTCGGCCAGATCGACCTCGAACGGCAGACGAAAGCCCGGAGGCCATTCACCGGACACGATCCGTCCTTCGATCTCCCTCAGGATGGTCTGATGGAGGGTCGCCTCCTTGCCCGTACCGTTTGCCACGTCGCCTTCGCTCTAGTTGTGCCCAGCGTTCACTAGCCCATCGGAGCGACAATCGGAATCCGATTTCGTAGCGGATCTATTCGTTGAGTTCCGCCATTGCCTTCGCGAAACGTGCGGTGATCGCATCGCGCCGGCGATGCCGGCCACCTTCGACCTGCCTGGCGCCGCCGACCCATACGCAGTCCACCTTTATGCCGCGGGCGAAGACGAAATGATCAAGCACCTTCTCCATCGGCAGATAATCCGCGGCGGAAAGGTCGAGCGTCAGAAAATCGGCCGGGGAGCCGGTCTCAATGCCGCTGGTCGTGCCCAGCGCCTGGGCCCCGCCGCACAGCGCCTGCTGGTAAAGGTTCAAACCGGTCGACCGACCGGGAGCGGCCAGCACGTTCCGCGAGCGATGCGCCAGACGCTGCGAATATTCCAGCATGCGCAATTCTTCTGCCACCGAGATCAGGATGTTGCTGTCCGAGCCGACACCGAAACGGCCGCCAGCTGCAACGAAGTCAGGGGCGGCAAAGACCCCGTCTCCCAGATTGGCCTCGGTGATCGGGCACAAGCCAGCAACCGCGCCGCTTTCCCCCATACGGGCGATTTCGTCCTTGGTCATGTGGGTGGCGTGGATCAGGCACCAATGGTCATCGAGCTGCATATTATCGAGCAGCCATTGCACCGGACGCTTGCCGGACCACTGGACGCAGTCTTCTACCTCCTTCACCTGCTCGGCAACATGGATATGCACCGGGCCGCCCTTGGCGGATGGAACGACCAGCTTCAGTTCCTCCGGCGTCGCCGCTCTGAGACTGTGCGGAGCAACACCGAGCACCGCGCAAGGCAAACCGGAGACGATCTCTTCCGATCGCTCCATCAGTCGGGCGAACGCGTCGATATCGTGGATGAAGCGCCGCTGGCCTTCGATGGGCGCTGCCCCGCCGAAACCTGAATGGGCGTAGAACACGGGCAGCAATGTGAGGGCGATGCCCGTCTCGGCGCTGGCGACACCGATGCGCGCGGCCATCTCGGCCGGATCGGCATAGGCGGAGCCGTCCGCATCGTGGTGTAGATAGTGGAATTCGCCGACGCGACAGAAGCCCGCCTCGAGCATTTCCATATAGAGCCGGGCGGCGACGGCCTCGACATGGTCCGGCGTCATCTTCAGGGCGACGCGGTACATCTCGGTGCGCCAGCTCCAGAAACTGTCCTCGCCAAGCCCGCGCGTCTCCGCCAGGCCTGCCATCGCGCGCTGGAAGGCGTGGCTGTGCAGGTTAGGCATCGCCGGCAGCACGAAGCGATGGCGCTCGTCACCAGCCTGTGGCGGCACGCCCCTTTCCACGCGTTCGATTCCCGCCTTCGAGAAGGCGATACGCACATCGCGTGCCAGGCCTTCCGGCAGCAGGGCACTCTCGGCATGGATGACTGTCATTGTGGTACCCTCCCAGGCGCGATGCTGAACTTTACGGCTTGCGCCGCTTTCGATTAAGTATATACATAACAGCAGTACAGAGCTGACGCAACGCGCTTGTCGGGGAGAGCATCAGTGGCAAAAGGCGATCGCATCTGGACCAATGCGCGGCTGGCGACGCTGGATCCCGGTCGGCTGGGACTGGGGATTGTAGAAGGAGGAGCGGTTGCCGTTCGCGATGGCCGCATCCTGTTCGCCGGGCCGGCGGCGGAGCTACCGTCCAGCGAGCTTACCGGCGCCGAGACGATCGATTGTGATGGTCGCTGGGTGACGCCTGGCCTGATCGATTGCCATACGCATCTGGTTCATGCCGGAAATCGGGCGCGCGAGTTCGAGATGCGGCTGGCCGGCGCGTCCTATGAGGAGATTGCGCGGGCCGGCGGCGGTATCGTCTCCTCTGTCAGCAGCGTTCGCTCCACCGATGAAGACGGCCTTGTTCGCGAGAGCCTTCCGCGTCTCGACGCGCTGCTTGCAGAAGGCGTAACGACGGTCGAGATCAAGTCCGGCTATGGCCTGACGGTTGCCGACGAATTGAAGATGCTGAGCGCGGCCCGCAAGTTGAGCGAAAAGCGCGACGTGGCCATCGTCACCACTTATCTGGGCGCTCATGCGACGCCCGCCGAATACAAGGGCCGCAATGGCGATTTCCTGCGCGAAGTGGTGTTGCCCGGGTTGGAAGCAGCCCATGCGGAAGGCTTGATCGACGCTGTGGACGGCTTCTGCGAAGGCATCGCTTTCTCGCCTGAGGACATGCGGCTGGTGTTCGACGCCGCAGAAAAGCTGGGCCTGCCGGTGAAGCTGCATGCCGACCAGCTTTCGAACTTGCACGGAGCGGCCCTGGCCGCAGAGTATGGCGCGTTGTCGGCGGATCATCTGGAATATACGGACGAGGAAGGCGCTGCAGCCATGGCCAAGGCCGGTACTGTTGCGGTGCTGCTGCCCGGTGCCTTCTATTTCATCCGCGAAACGAAGAAGCCACCGGTCGAGCTGTTCCGCAAGCATGGCACGCCCATGGCGCTCGCCACCGACTGCAATCCGGGCACCTCGCCGCTCACCTCGTTGCTCCTCACCATGAATATGGGCGCGACCCTGTTCGCCCTCACGGTGGAGGAATGCATCGCCGGCATCACCCGCGAGGCGGCCGGGGCGCTCGGCAAGCTTGACGACATCGGCACGCTGCAACCGGGCAAGGCAGCAGACCTTGCCATATGGGATATCGCCGAGCCGGCGGAGCTTGTTTACCGCATCGGCTTCAACCCGCTGCACTCCCGCATCCGCGCCGGCCGCGATGCAACGTTCTGAGACTCGAGGGAACCGTCCATGACCATCACGCTTCATCCCGGTTCGGTGCCGCTCGCCGATCTGGCAGCCATCTACTGGACCGGAGAGAACGCCGTTCTCGACCGCAGCTTCGATGCGGGCATCGAGAAGGCAGCGGCGCGAATTGCCGCAATCGCGGCCGGCAACGAGCCGGTCTATGGCGTCAACACCGGTTTTGGAAAACTGGCCTCGATCAAGATCGACGCCGCGGATACCGCTACCCTCCAGCGCAATCTGATCCTGTCGCATTGCTGCGGCGTGGGTGCGCCGCTGCCCGAAAACATCGTGCGCCTGATCATGGCGCTGAAGCTCATCTCCTTGGGAAGGGGCGCATCGGGCGTTCGGCTCGAGCTGGTGCGGTTGATCGAGGGTATGCTGGCTAAGAACGTGCTGCCGCTGATACCCGAAAAAGGGTCGGTCGGTGCTTCCGGCGACCTTGCGCCGCTTGCCCATCTGGCCGCCGTGATGATGGGGGAAGGGGAGGCGTTTTTCCAGGGCGAACGTGTGTCCGGTCTCGAGGCGCTCAGACGCGCCGGGCTCACGCCGGTTGTGCTCGCCGCCAAGGAAGGCCTCGCTCTCATCAATGGCACGCAGGCCTCGACCGCGCTCGCGCTGGCCGGCCTTTTTCGCGCCCATCGCGCGGCGCAGGCGGCGCTGATTACCGGCGCGCTCTCCACCGATGCAGCTATGGGCTCATCCGCCCCCTTTACCGAGGACATCCATACGCTGCGCGGCCATAAGGGCCAGATCGACACCGCTGCTGCGCTTCGCGCCCTGCTTGAAGGCTCGGCCATCCGCCAGAGCCACCTCGATGGCGACGAGCGCGTGCAGGACCCCTATTGCATCCGCTGCCAGCCGCAGGTCGATGGCGCCTGCCTTGACCTTCTGCGCCAAGCTGCCCGCACACTGGAGATCGAGGCCAACGCCGTCACCGACAACCCGCTGGTCCTGTCCGACGAAAGCGTCGTATCGGGCGGCAATTTCCATGCAGAGCCGGTGGCTTTTGCTGCCGATCAGATAGCCATCGCCATCTGTGAGATCGGCGCCATCGCGCAGCGCCGCATCGCGCTTCTGGTCGATCCGGCGCTTTCCTACGGCCTGCCGCCTTTCCTCGCCCGTAATCCGGGGCTGAACTCCGGGCTGATGATCGCTGAAGTAACCTCGGCCGCGCTGATGAGCGAAAACAAGCAGATGTCGCATCCGGCTTCGGTCGACTCCACGCCGACCTCGGCCAACCAGGAGGATCACGTCTCCATGGCCTGCCACGGTGCGCGGCGCCTCTTGCAGATGACCGAGAATCTGTTCGGCATAGTCGGCATCGAGGCACTCGCCGGCGCGCAGGGCGTAGAATTGCGTGCCCCGCTGACCACGAGCCCGGAACTTCAGAAGGCGATCGCCTGTCTGCGGGGCGCCGTGCCGGCGCTCGAGGACGATCGCTACATGGCGCCCGATCTCACCGCCGCCGCCCGTCTCGTGGCAGATGGGACATTGGGCGCAAGCGTTTCGGCCGGGCTTCTGCCGGCATTGGAGGGTTGAATGAGCGCCGTCGTTGAAGTGACCCGCGGCTCTTCGCCGGTCATCCTCGGTTTTCCTCACACCGGTCTTGAGGCTCCGGTCGAGATCCGGGAGCGGCTGAACGAAAACGGGTTGCTGCTCGCCGACACCGACTGGCACCTGCATAGGCTTTACGAAGGGCTGCTGCCTAACGCCACCACGGTGTGCGCGACCTTCCATCGTTACGTCATCGACGCGAACCGCGATCCGGAGGGCGCCAGCCTCTATCCCGGCCAGAACACCACCGGGCTGGTGCCGCTGACCGATTTCGACGGCAAACCGATCTGGAAGGATGGGGCTGAGCCGACCGAGGCTGACATCGCTGCCCGGCGCGACGCCTTTCACCGGCCCTATCACCAAGCGCTTGCCGCCGAGGTCGAGCGTGTCAGGGCAGAGCACGGGGTAGCGGTGCTTTATGACTGCCATTCTATCCGCTCGCTGATCCCTTTCCTTTTCGAAGGCAGGCTGCCGGATTTCAACATCGGCAGTGATGGCGGCGCGACCTGCGATGCGGCCATAGAGGCGGCAGTGGTTACCGGGGCGGAGCAGGCCAAAGGCTACACCCATGTGCTCAACGGCCGTTTCCGCGGGGGCTGGACGACACGCCATTACGGCCGCCCGGCGGACAATGTGCATGCCATCCAGATGGAGCTGGCGCAGATCGAATACCTCGCCAGCGAGACGGTCCCCTTCGACTACGACACGGCAAAAGCCGAGCGGCTCCGTCCGCACCTGCAGGCCATTCTCGAACGCATCGAAAAGGTCGCGCTCGAACTGAAACGCTGAGAGGAACCCATGACCAATCCCCGCCACAATGAACGCGAGGTCCGCGCACCACGCGGCAACGAGCTCAACGCCAAGAGCTGGATGACCGAAGCGCCTCTGCGCATGCTGATGAACAATCTCGACCCGGACGTGGCGGAGCGCCCGCACGAACTGGTCGTCTATGGCGGCATCGGCCGCGCGGCCCGCACCTGGGACGATTTCGACCGCATCATTGCCACGCTCAAGACGCTTACCGAGGAAGAGACGCTGCTCGTCCAGTCGGGCAAGCCGGTCGGCGTGTTCCGCACCCACAAGGATGCGCCGCGGGTTCTGATCGCCAATTCCAACTTGGTGCCGCACTGGGCGACCTGGGATCATTTCAACGAACTGGATAAGAAGGGTCTCGCCATGTACGGCCAGATGACCGCCGGTTCGTGGATCTATATCGGCGCGCAGGGTATCGTTCAGGGCACCTATGAAACCTTCGTCGAAGCCGGCCGCCAGCATTATGACGGTAACCTCAAGGGCAAGTGGATCCTGACCGGCGGCCTCGGCGGCATGGGCGGCGCACAGCCGTTGGCGGCCGTCATGGCAGGTGCCTGCTGTCTTGCCGTCGAATGCGATGAAAGCCGCGCCGACTTCCGCCTGCGCACCCGCTATGTTGACGAGAAGACCCATAGCCTCGATGAAGCGCTGGCCAAGATCGGCGCATGGACCAAGGCGGGCGAAGCCAAGTCCATCGCGCTTATCGGCAATGCGGCCGAAGTCTTCCCGGAGCTCGTCAAGCGCGGTGTGCGGCCCGACATCGTCACCGACCAGACCTCTGCGCACGACCCGGTGCACGGCTATCTGCCTATCGGCTGGACCGTCGCCGAATGGCGCGCGAAACAGGAAAGCGATCCGAAAGGCGTTGCGAAGGCCGCTCGCGCCTCGATGAAGGTGCAGGTCCAAGCCATGCTTGACTTCTGGAACGCCGGCATCCCGACGGTCGATTACGGCAACAATATCCGTCAGATGGCGCTCGAAGAAGGTCTGGAAGACGCATTTGCTTTCCCGGGCTTCGTGCCTGCCTATATCCGCCCGCTCTTCTGCCGCGGCATCGGGCCTTTCCGCTGGGCCGCCCTTTCCGGCGATCCGGAAGATATCGCCAAGACCGACGCCAAGGTGAAGGAGCTGCTGCCGGACAACAAGCACCTGCACAACTGGCTCGACATGGCGAAGGAGCGCATCGCGTTTCAAGGCCTGCCTGCGCGCATTTGCTGGGTCGGCCTCGGCGACCGTCACCGACTCGGCCTTGCCTTTAACGAGATGGTCAGGAATGGCGAATTGAAAGCGCCGATCGTGATCGGACGCGACCATCTCGATAGCGGCTCCGTCGCTTCACCCAACCGGGAAACCGAGGCAATGAAGGACGGTTCGGACGCGGTGTCCGACTGGCCGCTGCTCAACGCCCTGCTCAACACGGCCTCGGGCGCGACCTGGGTATCTCTGCACCATGGCGGCGGCGTCGGAATGGGCTTCAGCCAGCATGCGGGCATGGTGATCTGCTGCGACGGCTCCGATGATGCGGCGCGCCGTATCGAGCGCGTGTTGTGGAACGATCCGGCCAGCGGCGTTATGCGCCACGCTGATGCCGGCTATGACATTGCGGTGGATTGGGCCAGGGAAAAGGGCCTGCGTTTGCCGGCGATCCTCGGCAACTGAGGCAGGGAATGAAGATCGCCCGCCGCGCCGACCACAAGCGCATGGCATGGAAGAACGGGAAGGGCCTTACCGAGGAGGTGGCGGCCTTCCCGCCCGGCAGCGATGTCGACAGCTTCGAGTGGCGGCTTTCGATTGCCCATGTCGCGGCCGATGGCCCCTTCTCGGTCTTTCCGGGCATTGATCGAACCATCGCCCTCTTGGATGGATCGGGCCTGGTGCTTAATTTGCCGGGCGGAAGCGTGACGGAGCTTTTGTCCGGCGGCACGCCCTTTTCCTTCCCGGGCGAATGGGAAATCGCCAGCCGCAATTCCGCTGGTCCCACCATCGACCTCAACATCATGACGCGGCGCGGGTGCTGCACTCATGCGATGCGGCGCCTGACGCTGGCTCCAGGCGAAAGCTTTACGACGCCAGCCTTCGGCTGGGTGGTGTTCAACACGCCCGCTACAATCGAAGCGCATGGGTCAGCGCTGTCGATTGACCGCTTTGACGCGCTCTCGCTGACCGTTAGCGAAAGCTTTGTGAATCACGCCGAAAATCCCATTGAAATCCTGGACGTGCAGATCAGCTGACAGGTCAGGCAAATCCTGAGCAGCCATGATCGAGACGCCCTTCTTCTCCTAATCAGGGCCGGATCAGATCCGCAATTTCTCCCAGAGAGACCGGCCGAAGCGGCGGGCGGATCGTCAGATAACCAGCCTCGTCCATGGCCAGGCCGCTTGTCGCAGCGGTGAGGCTGGTGAGCGTCATGCCGCAGATCCGACCTTGGCACGGTCCCATGCCGCTGCGCAGGAATGCCTTGACCTGGTTCGGGCCGGCGCTGCCTGTATCGATTGCTCTGCGGATCTCACCACAGGTCACCTCTTCGCAGCGGCAGGCGATGACTTCATCCGGCGGAGAAAATAGAGCAGCGCGCGGCCGATAAAGCCTATCGAGCAGGGGACGGGGAGCAAGATGGGCACGCCGCTCGCGGTGAGTGATGTTGCGCAGGTGTTCGTCCACCGGCCGACCAAGCTTCTCAAGGATGGACATGGCCGCGAGGCGCCCTTCAAGCAATGCAACGGTGGCACCGCCGATGCCTCCGGCGTCGCCCGCGACATACACGCCATTCATAGAGCTTTGCATATGGACGTCACGCAGCGGATGGAAGGCCGCGCCAACCTCCGACCAACGCATTTGGCACCCCAAGGAACGCGTCATATGCGATTCCGGGATAACTCCTTCATGAAGACCGACATGACCTGCGGGCAGGCAATGCGAGGCTCCGCGGCTTTGAAAGCGGACTTCCAATGCTTCTCCCGCGCTCTCAATGCGAAGGTCCTGCGGGCGTTCATGGAATTTGATGCCGGCGCGCCGGAGCGTCCATAAAAGCTTCAGTCCCTTCATCAGATAAGATGGACCGCGCCCACTCAGCGCGCGAGGCAGATGCGGCAAGGCGCGAAACAGCGCACCCGTATCGCCGGTGTCGATAAGCGTCAGGTCGCGCTTGCCGGCTGCAAGACACTGGGCGGCATAGAGATAGAAGAGCGGGCCTGTGCCGATCAGAACAAGGGCGCCATCCGGCAAAAGCCCGTCGCGCTTAAGCAGGATCTGAAGCCCGCCGATTGTCGTCACACCAGGAAGCGTCCAGCCGGGTACCGGAACGGGGCGCTCCATCGCCCCTGTGGCAATCAGGAGATGGTGGGCCCGTTCCTGACGGATGCCAGTTTTGTCCTTCAACCAGACGGTGCCGTCAGCTTCAACGCGCCAGGCCTGGGTTTCGAATGCAAGATGTGCCGGACTTGCACGCAGGCGGGCAGCTTCGGCCTTTCCCATGAGATAGTCCGGCCCGAGGATTCGTGAGCGGCTTTCCGGAATGGTCTCGATCCCGCGCCAGATCTGGCCACCAGGGCCGGGAGCTTCGTCAACGAGAAGAACCCGTGCGCCGTTTTCTGCCAAGAGGCTCGCGCCTCCGACACCTGCCGGCCCGGCGCCGATGACGATGGCGTCCCACGCAGTCATTCCGGCTCTCCTGAGGCATCGCGGCGCGCACCGATTTGACGTTCGACCACCATTCCTGCACGCGGGGTCGTCATGCATGCCCGCTGATTGTCATGTCCGTCGACGCGCAGCAGGCATTCGTAGCAGACTCCCATCAGACACCAGGGTCCTCGCTGACTTCCCGAAACCGGCGTTTCGCGAAAATACGTGATCCCTGCCGCCATCAGCGCCCCGGCAAGGGACTCGCCTGACCGGAAGGACACGGGACGGCCCTCGAACTGGAATTCGGCAGATTCGGGTCCGGGCACCGGCCCATCATCAAGTCGTCTGAACGGCAAAACGTACACTCCGCATGGAACGGGGCGCGGGGCCAAGATGGCCTTCCGCCAATGCCGGGCCCAATTCAAGCCCATGAAGGCTGGCGAGGGTGACCCCGCTATGACAGGTGACGACAAACGCGCCAGGCATCTCAGGCGCCTCCTCATAGATCGGCAATCCGTCCGGGCTCATGATTCGCAGCGCACCCCAGGCGCGCAGCAGACGCGCCGAACGGAGCGCCGGAAAGAGCCGTGTCCCGGTCCGGCAAAGCCGGGCGATGGTTTCCATGTCGGTGCCAGTCGAAAAACCTGCATCCTCGTGCGAGCTGCCCAGCAGCACCGTCCCCTCTGAAGTCTGGCGGATCGTATTGGTGGGATGGCGAAGAAATGGAGCCACGCGATCTGTAGCCACGATCTGCCCGCGTTCGGGGCGCAGTCCCAGCTCAAGCCCGATCTGGCTCGCTAAGCGATTGGCTCCCAGTCCGGCCGCGATGGCGAGGCGGCGGCCAGTGAATTCACAACCTGTGGCATCGCTCACGATGAAACCCAGGTCTCGGTCGTGGCGTATCCGTTCAGCGGTGAAATTCACCACGATCTCGCCGCCATGGGTTCGGAACGCATTTTGCAGTGCCCGAAGAGTTAGCAGCGGGCTGACTTCTCCATCGAGATTGGAAAGCGAGGCGCCGCGAACTTCGGGGCCGATACCGGGAGCGATTTCGCGCAGGGACTCACGGTCGAGAAGCTCGATGCAGATATCGGCGCCTTCCGCCTTCGATCGGGATATGAGCGCGCGGCGCGCCTCCATTTCATCCTCGGAGAGGCAGAAATGCAGCCCTCCGCCACCGCGCCAGCCTATGTCGATACCTGTCTCCTCCTGCAGGATCGCGGAGAATTCCGGCCAAAGCTGCCCAGCGCGAATCGACCAATGCATGTAATCGGGATGGCCCAGCCCCTTTCCCTGCAGCCAGACGAGGCCGAAATTTCCGCGGGAGGCGCGGTGGGCAATATCGCCTTCATCCAGCAAGGTAACCCGCGCGCCCTCACGCGCAGCTCCCCAGGCGAGTGCCGAGCCAATCAGACCGCCGCCGATGACAATGAGGTCGTTACCGGCCGTCATGAGCATAGTCCGGCGGCGCGAGCGAAAGATGCATCCAACGCACCAGCGTAACGATGTCGTAGACAGGTACGCCGAAGCGGCGCGAGACGAACGCGGAATAGGGCGGTAGGTTCGCGCATTCGAAGATCAGCGCTCCCACCTCGGGATGCCGGGCGAGAAGGCCGGCCACCACTTCGACCACTTCGGCCTCCTGCGCGGCGGCATCCACCTCGGCTGCCTGTTCACGCATATTGCGCCGCAAGGGGCCGTCAAAAGCCAAGGCCGCCATAGGCAAACCGGGTGCGGCGCCAATGCCGCGGAAATGGCGCTCCGTCAGCGCGTCCGCATCGGAGACCACGAGCCCCGGCTTCTTTCCCGCCGGGAGGATGCGTTCCACCATGGGAATCTGGAGGAGGGCCGACGAGAGGAAGGGTACGGGCGAGTGGCGCGTAAGCTCGTCTTGCACGGCAGCCAGAAAGCCACAACTCGTCGTGATGGCTGTGCAACCGAGGGCAACAAGATCATCAATCGCCGCGCGGAAGGCCTCTAGCGAATGGCGCGGGTCGCCTTCGATCACATCGGCCGGGCGGACGCCGCGCACCACCCGGAACTGCACCGGGAACGGCCAGGTGCCCGCATGGGCGATATCGCCCGGAAGCCGCTGAAAGCCGGTGTCGAGCACGATTATGCCAATCATGGTGCCATGAACGACGCGGCGGGGTAGGGCGGGCAGGGTCATTGTGATTCTCCGGCAAGGCTATCCTTCAGTCCGGCCCAGCGCCGAACAGCGCCGGTATCTATATCGAAGAGATCGAGTGCGCGGGCCGTCGAATGAGTGACGACTTCGTCGAGGTTCTGCGGCTTTGCATAAAATGCGGGAACCGGCGGCATGATGATCGCCCCCATTCGGGTGAGCGCAGCCATCGTCTCGATATGCCCGAGATGCAGCGGCGTTTCGCGCAGCATCAGGACCAGGCGCCGACGCTCCTTAAGCACTACATCGGCTGCTCGGCTCATCAGAGTCGAGGTCACTCCGGTGGCGATCTCGGACATGGTCTTCACCGAACAGGGTGCGATCAGCATGCCCATCGTGCGGAAAGAGCCACTGGCGATCGTGGCTCCGATATCGGTGTGCGGGTAGACTACGTCGGCATGCCCTTCGATATCGGCCTTCTGCAGGCCGAGCTCTTGTTTCAATGTAAGGAGCGCCGACCGGCTGACGACCAGATGTGTCTCCACACCGGCCGCCCTGGCAAGGTCGAGCGCGCGAAGCCCATAGGCCGCTCCCGACGCGCCGGATATGCCGATCACGAGCCTCCGCCGGTCCATGTCAGGCACCAGGGAACCAGTCGGAGAGGCGGATGTCATCGACCATGCGCAGGCGCTTGCGCTCGAATTCCTTCTCACGTCCCCAGGGCTTGGTGGCATCGACCAGGAGACGGCCCCAATGATCCTTGGCCTCGTCGCGATAGAAGGAGGGCGTTTCCGGAATGATCATCATGTCCTTGTCGGGGCGGCAGCGGGTCAGGATAGCCCATTGGACATCGTCCATGTCGTAGATGTCCACATCGGTATCGACGACGGTGATCTGCTTTGCCCAGATCGGCTCCGCGCCGATCGTCGCGAGCATCACCTGGCGGGCATGACCTTCGAACTGCGGTTCGATCTGTATGATGGCATGGTTCACGAAGGGCTGGCAGGTGACGTTGACGATGCCCGGAAGCGCAGCGCTCAGACGCTGGTAGATATTGGCCGAGACGGAAAGTTCCAGCGTCAGCACTTCTTCGGGCGAGCCGCAGAGGATCGAGTGGAACATCGCGTCCTTACGTACGGTGACGCCCAGCACCTCGAATACGGCGTTGGGACCTACGGGGACATAGTAACCCATGAACTCGCCGAAGGGACCTTCGGGCCGGCGTTCGTTGGGTAGGAAACGCCCCTCGATCACCACCTCGGTCTCGGCGGGAACCTCAAGGTCGATATGGTTGCACTTGCGCATCGGGATCGGGCGCCCGCGCAGACGGGCTGCAACCTCCAACTCGTCCACGTCGTAAGGCAATGGCGCAGCCGCGGTCAGAAATGCATGAGCGGGCGGTCCGACCAGCATCGCCGCCTCAAGCGGCTTGCCCATCTTCTCGGCCTTCTCGTGGTAGATGGTCAGATGATGGCGCGGAGCGAGGCGGCAACGCAACTCGCCGTCATTGATATACATGGAACGGTGGTAAGAGAGGTTTCCAACACCGGTCTCCGGGTCCTTGGCGATGAACATTGCCGAGGTGAAATAGGGGGCGCCATCACGGTCGGAATAGGTGATCAGCGGCAGGTCCGAAAGCCTGACCTCCTCATACCCGGGCGTCGCGGTGGCAGGAACGAGCGGCTCCTTCATCTCGGCGGAGCCGAGCGAGGACAGCTTGCTCCATTGCCGGCAGAAGTCACCCGCATCGATCCCGATCACCTCGCCCAGCCGCTCTCGGGTGCTGTAGACATTGGTGACTACCGGAAAGCGGGTGCCCTTCACATTGGTGAACATCACCGGCTTCGCCCATTTCTTTTGGGCCAAATGGGTGACCGCAGCCAACTCGTGCGCGGGATCGATCTCGCGTTCGACGACCAGCAGGTCGCCACGTTCCTGCAGTTTACGGACGAATTCTCTCATGCGAGGCTCCTCGTAGTGGACCTGGCGGCCCTTGCTGGAGTGGTGGCGATGCGGTTCGTGCGCGCCTCATGGGTCGAGCGCAGGCGATAGCGATCGCCGGGATAAAAGAAGCGGCTGCGGGTCACTGGAATTCCTTCGCGCCACGTGGAGCGGTCGAGCAGCAGGCACGGCTGGTTGATGTCGATCTGCAGATATTGACGCGTTTCCTCATCGGCACGGATGGCGCGGATCGTGTTGTCGACCATCGTCACCGAGGTCTCGCGCAGGAGCCAGGCATGCGGCGTCGTTCTTGAGAAATCCTGCTCGATATAAGCCGGGGCCTCAGCGCCGTTGACATAGCGATCTTCAAGCTGGATCGGCGTACCGTCTTCTAGATGCAGGAGGCGGGAGTGGAAGACTGGCTCCCCGGGCGGGAGCTGAAGCATGTTGCGCCCGGGGCTGTCCTTGTCCAGGACCTCATGCTCAATGACGAGACAGCTATGCACGCCGCCGGAGAGGGCCACTTCCTCGGAAATATCCGAAAGGTTGAATACCGCGCATTGCGTGCGGGGGCCGATCACAAACGTGCCCCGACCCTGGACGCGAATGAGTACTCCGTCGGCCTGAAGCTCCCGTAGCGCACGGCGCACAGTCAGGCGTGAGGCGCCGAACTCCCCGGCCAGCTCATCCTCGGAGGGCAGCTGGAAATTGGCCGGCCATTCTTCGGTTTCGATCCGCCGGTCGATTGCGCTCTTAATCTGCTCATAAAGGGGTAGGTCGGAGGGCACGTGTGCGTCCAAAAATGATATCACTATGGTTGGCAAACATACACATATGATCCTTGTTCTAAAATCAAGCCATTTTTGCTGCCTTCCAGAAAACCCGCATTTCGGCCTGAAAGTCCTCCCTGGTGCGGAAAAGTTGCTCATTTTTTAAGCGTCCACGGGATCATTCCCGGCGGAGTGCCCATTTTTTAGGCGGATATGAATATGAATTTATACCAACAGATTTGGTATTGACAGGGGAGTTATAAATATCATTTTGTATCTAAACAGACGTTATTAATGCGCCATTGGCGCGGCCACGCATTGCCTCGGTGCTATGACCCCGATCCGGCATTGCGAGAGGGGAGAGGTCATGTCCGCCGAAAGTCTACCGAAACTGTCCATGTATATTGACGGCCAGTGGGTTCCGCCCGCTTCTGGTGAATATATCGAGACGGTCGATCCCTTCACGGGCGCGCCTTGGGCGTTGATCCCGCGCGGCAATGCCGAGGATGCTGATCGAGCGATCCAAGCCGCTCACCGGGCCTTCACCCAGGGCCCGTGGGGGAAGATGCATCCCACCGATCGCGCCCGCATTATCCAGCGCTTCGCCTCGCTGATCGAGGAGCATGCGGATTCTCTCGCTGAGATCGAAGTGCGGGACAATGGCCGCCTTCTCGAGGAGATGAGGCATCAGATCCGGTACATCCCCCGCTGGTATCACTACTACGCCGGCTATGCCGATAAGATCGAAGGGACCGTTCATCCCTGCGACAAACCGGCATTGAGCTTCTCGCGCCATGAGCCGTTGGGTGTCTGCGTCGGAATCGTTCCCTGGAACGCGCCGCTCCTGTTGTTCTCCCTCAAGGCGGCCCCGGCGCTGGCCGCGGGGAACACATTGGTTATGAAGCCTGCAGAATTCACTTCGGCCACCGCGCTCAAGCTGATGGAGTTGGTGGAGAAGGCGGGCTTCCCCGCCGGCGTCATCAACGTGGTTACAGGCTATGGCCCGGAGGTCGGGGAGCCGCTGGTCATCCATCCTTTGACGCGGCATCTCGGCTTCACCGGTTCAACCAAGACCGGCTCCTATCTCTATTCGCTCGCGGCGAAGGATGTGAAGCGGGTGAGTCTGGAGCTGGGCGGCAAATCCCCGAACATCGTCTTCGGCGATGCAAATCTCGACAATGCGGTGCGCGGCGTGGTCGGAGGTATTTTCGGTGCCGTGGGTCAGACCTGCATCGCAGGCTCCAGGCTCCTCGTGCATCGCTCGATTCACGACGAGTTCCTGGAGAAGCTCGCGGCTTTCACGAAGACTGCCCGCGTGGGCGACCCGCGGAAGGTCGAAACACAGATCGGCCCTATTGCCAACAAAATGCAATATGACCGTGTGCTCGGCTATATCGACATCGCGCGTCAGGAGGGGGCCGAACTTATCCTTGGTGGCAAGCGCCCTGATCTGGAGGAGTGCCGAACCGGCCTTTTCATTGAACCCACGATCTTCGCGGGTGTGAACAACGATATGCGTATTGCGCGTGAAGAGGTCTTTGGGCCTGTCCTGGCCGCAATACCTTTCGATGAACCGGAAGAGGCCCTGGCCATCGCCAATGATAGCGAATTCGGGCTCGCGGCCGGAATCTGGACGGCCGACATGCGGCTCGCGTTGAAAATGTCGGAGCGCCTGGAGGCCGGCAGCGTCTGGGTCAACACCTACCGGGATATTTCCTACACGACCCCCTTTGGCGGCTACAAGAAGAGCGGCATCGGCCGTGAGAATGGCGTGGCGGGCATTTATGAGTATCTGCAGACCAAGGCCGTTTGGCTCTCGACGGCGGAAGAGATCGCCAATCCCTTTGTCATTGGATGACGCGCGGGTGAAATGATGAGAAAAGGCGCCGAGATCCTCGCCGACGAACTTGCCCTGAATGGGGTCGATATCGTCTATCACGTCCCGGGCGAGAGCTTTCTCGTCGCGCTCGATGCGCTGGCCACTCGCCACCCGGGAATTCGCTCCATCAGCTGCCGCCACGAGAATGGAGCGGCACAGATGGCCGAGGCCCATGGCAAACTCACCGGCAGGCCGGGGGTGGCCTTTGTAACCCGCAGCCCCGGGGCGACCAATGCCGTGAACGGGGTGCATACGGCGTTTCAGGATTCCTCACCGATGATCCTGATCGTAGGGCAGGTCAAGCGCTCGATATTAGAGCGCGAAGCGTTCATGTCCTACGACTTTCGCACCATGTTCGCCCCCATGACGAAATGGGTGGGGCAGATCGACGATCCGGCGCGCATTCCGGAATTCGTCCAGCGCGCATGGACCACCGCACTTTCAGGACGCAAGGGACCCGTGGTCCTGGTTGTTCCGGAGGATGTGCTTGAGGAAATGAGTGATGTCGCGCCCTCGGTTCGTCCCGCCGCGCCTTCCCATGCCGGCACGCCGCGGGAGGAGGATCTGCAGCAGATCTTCGCGATGCTGGCCGATGCGAAGAAGCCGCTCGTGGTCGTCGGTGGTTCGGATTGGAGCGAGGCCGCCCGCGAGGATATCCAGCGCTTTGCGACCGTTCATGGCCTGCCAGTCGTGACTACCTTCCGGCGACGCGACATCATCGACCACCGGCTGGATTGCTATGTGGGCGAGATCGGCATTGGCTCGAATCCGGCGCTTCTGGCTCACATCCGCGAGACCGATTTCATCCTGATGCTAAACGACGCGCTAAGCGATGTGAACACGATCGGCGCGGGCTACATGGAGGGTTTCACCCTCTTCTCGATCCCGCATCCGAAGCAGAAGGTCGTTCATGTCATGGCCGATCACGGTGACCTGAACCGGGTCTTCCAGGTCGATCTGGCGCTGGTGGCGGACAACGATGCCTGTGCCCGGGCGTTGGCGGCATATCCGGCTTCTCCGCGCCCTGAACATCGGGAATGGTGCGGGAAATTGCGAGCGACATTGATGGAGGAGCGCGTACCTCAGCCGTGCCCCGGCGATATAGACCTGCCGGGCGTGATGGGCTGGCTGCGTAAGCGCTTACCCGAGGATGCCATCGTCACCAACGGCGTAGGCGCCTACGCTACCTGGAGCCAGCGTTATTTCCCGCATTATCGCTTGCACACCCAACTCGGCCCGATCAGCGGCTCGATGGGATATTCGCTGCCTGCAGCGATCTCGGCCAAGATCGCATATCCCGAGCGGGTGGTGGTGGATTTTGTCGGCGACGGTTGCTTCCAGATGAGCAGCGAAGAACTGGCGACCGCGGTCCAATATGGCGCAAACATCATCATCGTCCTCTACAACAACGGGCTCTACGGCACGATCCGCATCCATGAGGAGAACCGGCTGGAGGGACGTGCCAACGGCACCGATCTCGTCAACCCGGATTTCCTGATGCTCGCCAAGGCCTATGGCGCGCATGGCGAGCGCGTTACCAAAACCGAGGAATTCGCACCTGCCTTCGAGCGCTGTCTTGCAGCTGGAAAGCCCGCTCTCATCGAAATGGTGATCGACCCTGAAGCGATCCACTGCCGCTATTCCCTTAGCGATCTGCGCGCACGACGTGAGGCCAGAGCGCGAGAGAGAGGAGCTTGAACGCGGCAGGACATTGGAATTTGCCGAGCCCGACGCAGAAGCGGGCCGGTGCAAGATCGACGGAAGAGATCCGCTCGATCAACCACCCCCCAGAGGAGTTAAGATGAAAACCAGACATATCCTTACAGGCCTCGCTCTTTCGGTCGCCTGGGTCGGAACCGCGGCTGCCGATGATTGCATGCTCCGCGTCACCACCTGGGGCGGCAGCTACCAGGCGACGTATGAGTCGGTCGCGGCTGCATTCGAGGAAAAATACGACTGCAAGATCGAATGGGTTGTGGGCGCAAGCCCGGATCACCTGATCAAAGCTCGCCTCGGCCAGGTTGATGTGGTGACGAACACGCTGCTGAATTCGATCGCGGGCGAGAAGGAAGGCCTCTGGCTGCCTCTCGATCCAGCCAAGATTCCCAACATGGCCAATCTTTACGAGAACGCCGTGTATTCCGAACATACGGTCTTTGCGAATGTCGGTGACTATGTTCTCGCCTACAACACGGACAAGATCTCCGAACCGCCGGCCAGCTGGGACGATCTTTGGAAACCCGACTATAAAAACAGCGTCGTGATTTATGGCGTCGATCACATCCCGACGCTGAGCCTATTGGTGATGAAGGCCGAGCAGAACGGCGGTAGCATCGACAACATCGATCCGGGCATTGACCGGATGGCCGAACTGATCAAGAGCGGCAATCTGATCGGCATGCTCGATGTGGAAAGCCAGATGGTCTCGCTCTTCGAGACAGGCGATGCTTCGATCGGCATGCTGGCCACCGGCCGAATGAAGGATCTGCTCTCGAAGGGCGCGAAGAACGTCAAGTTCGTGCGGCCTGAGGAAGGCACTTTCCCGCTTATCACGAGCGTGAATATCCATAAGGATACTCCCAATCCCGACATGGCGGCGAATTTCGTGAACTATATCCTCAGCCCCGAGGTACAGGTTGCCTTCGCCACCCGCAATTTATATGCACCGACGGTGAAGAATGCCGAAGTGCCGGAGGATTTCGAGTTCCGCGAGCTTCTCGTGCTAAATGAAGCCTTCGGCCGTCTCTACTTGCCCGATCAGGAAAAGATCACCGCCAACAAGGCCGACTGGCAGCAACGGCTGAACCAGAAGGCCAGGCGCTAACAGAAAAATGCCGGGGCGGCCCCGATGTCGGGCCGCCCCGCCTCGCAATATCCTAAGAGAACTTATGCCAATGGCCCGCGTAGCGCTGAGATGAAGCACAGCATGTCTAATGATGCCATTCAAGTCCTGGGAGTCATCAAGCGCTACGGCGCGACGACGGCCGTCGACAATGTCTCCTTCAATGTCGCCCAAGGCGAATTCGTCTCGCTCCTCGGACCCAGTGGCTGCGGCAAAACCACGACGCTCAGGATGATCGCGGGATTCATCGAGCCTTCTGGCGGGGTACTCCGCGTCCATGATCGCGATGTCACTCACCTGCCGCCCAACAAGCGCGACCTGGGCTTCGTCTTCCAGAATTATGCGCTCTGGCCGCATATGACAGTGGCCGAGAATGTGGGATTCGGTCTGAAGCTGCGGAAGAAGAGCCGCGCCTTCATTCGCGACAAGATCGCGGAATCTCTCTCCGTGACGGGCCTGTCGGGCTATGAGGACCGGTTGCCCCGCCAGCTGTCGGGCGGCCAGCAGCAGCGGGTGGCTCTGGCGCGCGCGCTTGCGCTCGAGCCGCAGGTCCTGCTGATGGACGAGCCGCTCTCCAATCTCGATCGCGCACTACGCGTTACCATGCGGCGTGAGCTCAAGGAGCTGCAGGCGCGGATGAAGATGACCACGCTGTACGTGACGCATGATCAAGAAGAAGCGCTGTCGCTGTCGAACCGCGTCGTGATCATGAACAGGGGAAAGGTCGAACAGGTCGCCGCGCCGTACGAGCTCTATGAAAATCCCGCAACGAGCTTCGTCGCCGATTTCGTCGGCGTAACGAATTTCCTCGAGGGTACGGCGCTCGGCATGGATGGAAAATCGGTGGGCGTGAAACTGGCCTCGGGGCAGGTTCTCCGCGCGATCGCAAAGGAGGCAGTCACCTCGGGTACCCAGGTGCGCGCGCTGATCCGGCCGGAGCGGGTGACGCTTATGACCGCGTCTATCGAAGGCGAGAACGTGCTGACTGGCCGCGTCATCCTCTCCGAATATTTCGGGGCTGTGCTCCGCTATTCGGTGCAGCTCGACAGCGGCGAGGTTCTGCGCTCGGAGGTCCACAATTTCGACGGCTTCATCGAGGATGGCGCCAGGGTGTGGATTTGCGTCCTGCCGGAGCATTTGCGCGTGATTCCCCAAGAAACGGCAGCGCTGACATGATCCGGCGCATTCTTCCCCCTCTGGCGCCGGCTTTGATCGCGCTGCTGATCTTCGTCGCCTTCCCGATGCTTTGGGTTCTGCGCACCAGTTTCAACGAATTGGCCGGCGGAGCCTATGTCGTCGATGCGCTGACGCTCGATAACTACACCCGGTTTCTTGGCGACCCCTGGTATCTCGTCAATACGCTGTGGTTCTCGATCCGAATTGCCATTGTCACCACGGTTATTTCGGTGGTCTGCGCCTATCCGGTCGCGCTCTATATCGCAAAGACCACGGGCTTTCAGCGCAACATCCTGATAGCGCTGATCATGGCACCGCTCCTGATCGGCCTCGTGACACTGGTCTATGGCTGGATCGTGATTTTCAGGGGAGGCGGGCTGCTAAACTCGCTGATGATCGCACTCAGGATCTATGACGACCCGGTCCGCTATATGTGGGACATCAAGGGCGTGGTGATCCTGCTCGTTTATATCGGCACGCCATATGTGGTGCTTTCTCTCCTCGATTCGATCGAGCGGATCAGCCCCTTCCTCGTCGAGGCGGCGCGCAATGTTGGTGCCAGTCGTTGGACCGCCTTCTGGAAGATCGTGTTCCCGATGACCATGCCCGGGCTTTATGCAGGGCTTGTCATCGTCTTCTCGCTGAATTTCTCGGCATTTGCGGTGCCGCTGATGGTCGGCGACAGCAATACGCAGATGATCGGGCTGATCGTCTATCGAGAGGCGTTGCTGAACAACGATTTGCCCTTCGCGTCTGCGTTGTCGGTAATCATGGTGGCGGTAAATGCGCTGATACTTGCCGGGATGGCCGCGCTGTTCGGGCGCCTGATACTCAATCGACTGGAGGCAAAGCGGTGATCCGGCTGGACCTTGGCACAGCCGCGCTACGGCTCATTACGCTGCTCATGATGGCTTTTCTGGTTTTCCCGATCGCGGTGACGCTGGTCGTGGCGGTCAATCCACGTGAGTTCATCCTGCCGCCGAACGGTTTCACGCTCGACTGGTTCAAAGCGGCCTGGAGTTCGCAAACCTTCCTGCGCGGCATGGGGGTAAGCCTCGTGCTCGGGATCTCGGCAGCCTTCCTCGCCAATGCGCTTGCGCTGCCGGCCGCCATGGCGCTGGTGCGCAACAATTTCGCGGGCAAGGCGGCGATCAACATCGTCCTCATGTCGCCATTGCTGATCCCGACGACGATTTTCAGTCTTGCGCTCTACATCTATTTCGTGCGAATCGGCTATGGGTCAGGCCTTGTGCCGCTGCTGGTGGGCCATACCATTCACATCATGCCCTATGCGCTGCGGATCCTGACGGCGAGCTTGCATAATCTCGATCCGTCCTATGAAGAGGCGGCCGCTATTGTTGGGGCAGGGCGCATCCGGACGTTGTTCTCGGTGACGCTGCCGGTCATCCGCACAGGACTGGTGTCGAGTTTCGCGCTTTGCTTCATCCTGTCCTGGAATGACTTCCCGATTTCGGTATTCCTGGCCCCGCCGGGCTGGACACCGCTGCCGGTTGAGCTCTTCTCTTATATCAAGTTCCAATATGATGCCGTCGCAGCGGCGCTGGCGAGCTCACTGATCCTGCTATCGGCGCTAGCCATTGTAATCATCGATCGATTGGCGGGATTGCGTCGCGTCGTGCGATCCTAAGCGACCATAGCCGGGCATCTAGAGAATGTCCGGCACTATCCCCGACCTTGTAGCCGCGGGCGCTCGCCATGGGTGCAGCAAAGGAGACATTCGTGAAAAACCGTATATTCGCCGGCGTTCCTTCCGAGGAGGCCGCAGGTTATGCGAAGGCTGTTATCGATGGCACAACCATCCATGTTTCGGGCACGACCGGACGCGATCCTGCTTCCGGAGCTTTCCCCGAGGACGCGGGCCAGCAAGCGAGGAATTGCCTTGCCTCGATCGATGCGGCTTTGCGACAGGCCGGAGCGAGCCTCTCGAACGCGGTCGTCTGCAGGGTCTATGTTGTCGACCAGGCCACTGCGGCCGAGGTGACGCCCGTGCTGGGCGAGGTCTTCCGCGATATTCGGCCGACGAACACCCTGTTGATTTGCCAAATCCCCGCTCCAGGCGCGAAGGTGGAAATCGAGATTACAGCCTCGATTGCTGCGTAATTTGATTGAACCTATAGCGCGGCAGCCGGGGGCTGGGGGCTGGCTGCCGCCTTTCGAAGACGATCGTCCGGCGGTTTACACAAGCTGACCGTCTCTATCGAATTCTCCTCGAGGACCCGGACGGTGTAAGTGCGGCTCTGTGCGCGCCCGGTGCTGCGGTTGCCTCATGGGCGCTGCGCAGCCGATAACGGTCACCTGGATAAAGAAAGCGGCTGCGCGTGACCGGAACGTCGCCGCACCACGTGCGCCGGTCGACCAGAAGGCAGGGTTGATTGGCATCGATCTGAAGGAGCGCGCATGCTTCCTCGTCCGGCCGGATAGCGCGGATCGTATTGTCTATGAAGGTGACTTCGGTTGTGCCCAGCAGGTAGGCATGCGGGGTTATGCGCGTGAAATCCTGCTTCAGGTAGTCTGGTGCCATGGCTGCGTTGACGAAGCGGTCTTCAAGCTGAATGGGGGTACCGTCCTCGGTGTGAAGCAGGCGTGAATGATAGACCGTCGCTCCTGGCCCGACCGGCAGCAGATTGGCCAAGGGACTGTCCGACGGGAGCGCGCCAAGCGACACGACGCGGCTCAGGTGAACCCCGCCGCTTTCTTCGATTTCCTCGGACACGTCCTGGAGGTTGAAGATTGCGCATTGCATGCGCGGTCCGATGACAAAAGTGCCGCGGCCTTGGATGCGGACCAGCATTCCCTCGGTCTGCAGTTCGCGCAGCGCGCGGCGGACCGTTAGACGTGAAGCGCCGAACTCGGCCGCCAAAATTTCCTCTCCCGGAACCTGAAAGTCGGCAGGCCATTCCTGCTGTTGGATGCGCTTCTCAATCGCCATCTTGATCTGCTCATAGAGCGGCTGACCGGATTGGCTCACATTCTCTCCTTCGGGATTCACACCCATGGGCCGGACTTCCGGCACCCTAGCTTTATTTAGACCAGCTTGTTGCATAGTCCCTAGCGCAATAACACACTTCTTAAGACTAATAGTGATATCATTAGTCGCAGAAAAGAGGCTTCGTCTGTGGGGCGATTGAGGAACGCGGCCCGGCGATCCTCTGGGGGGAGCGAACCGTTCCAGCGTGCGTATTGAGGAGCACGGCTGCGGGCGGCCACTTTAACGATCTGAAGCGAGTGAACGCGCATCTTATATCCGTCGCCTATCCCATACTCGACGGCATCGGCGCCTGAGTGACACCCGCCTCCGCCCGGCATCGGACCTGTAGGCGAGCTGAGCGCAGCCGATCCCCGCTTCCGCCGCGACGAAGGCTTGGTGCAATCGTTCCTCAGCGGGGTTCGTCGTTCAATGATGGAGACTCGGAGATCCATAGACGAATACGACCGCGTCCCGTGCGGATGAGCTGGATGGGGGCCGCCTTCTCTTCGAGCCGCCGCCGCAGGAGAAGAAGTCGCGTTTCGAGGTTGTCCTTGTAATCGGGCAGGCGCAGCTTATTCGTCAGGCGGATCTCCCTGTTGGTGAATTCCGTCCGCCCTTCGCGCAGGTAGCGGCGCAGGAGATGGACGAGCAGGCGGCCCGCCACCCCTTTGATGATATACTCGTTTTCGATGAAGATGCTGTCATCATAGGGATGATGGATGACCTGGAACGGGCGCCCCGCCGGTTGGGAAACTTCCGTGGAGGGGAGGGCGGCAGCGACTCCCTCTCCAACCTCGCTTTCGGCGAGCGTGATCGCCCCTGCAGCCTGCGCGGCAATAATGGCGAGCGCGGCCTGATCTTCTCGCGTGAAGGCGAAGCGTTTCTGGCTTTCTACAAAGAGAACTCCCCCAGGAGCCCATGAGCGACCATCGGCAATGCCATTTGACTCATGGCCTCAGGCAATCCCGGCAGTTGGATGGTGCGGGTGCGGTTTTCCTCGGCAACCGGGGTGCGGATGCGGAGCCGAAGCGCCGCACACGGCTCATATCGCTCACCCGTAGGGAACGGCATTCCGCCGCTGCAGTCCCGATCAGGCCTTTCCCAATGGCGACCTCGGAACCGACGCCCGTGCGCTCATAGCCGCGACTCCGGAAAGTGCGGAAACGGCCAGCATCCTCATGACGGCCAATACCGGCCAGCCGGTCAAGACGGACATCTCGCTAAAGGGATTTGCAGCCGCCTATCGCCGATTGATTGAACTGGCCGCAGACTGAAGACAAAGGGCACGGAGCCAGTCATTAGGCGGGTCTCGATCCCAGCTGCCACAGAGCACGCCTGGCTGACCTCCACACCCCTGACATGGCGGCTGGGCAGTGCGGCATCTATCGTCCGGGCGCTCGTGCCGCGCCACATTTACCAGCGGCTCGAAAGGGCGGGGTTTACCGCCTCGGCCGCCCCACGGCAGCTCCGGCCTTTCGCGATGATAACATCGAGCTCGGCCCTGACAGCCCGTGCATCGGCCAGCATATGACGGGCTGGCGAACGAACCTGCGACATCGAATGGAACTTCGGCGGCAGGCGCCAGCTTGGAGTCGAGGTCTTGAGGAACTTCAACAGGAACGCAAACATGCACCGCCCCCGGCAAACATATCGATAGGTGTCGCGTTTGGGACGATAACTGTTTGCAGCTTTGCTCTACCTCAATGCGGTAGCGGAGGCTTCAGTTCGGTGCAAACAGACCTCTGAAATAAAGCCTTGCATAAGGCTACCCGTCATCCGCTTAAGGCACGAGGCGCCGCACAGGACTCGAAAACAATACGATCGGAAATCGAATGGCAGCTGATATTCCTACAACACCTTTGCCATCCGGCGAGCAGGTTCCCGTATTGGGGCAGGGGACCTGGTTCATGGGTGAGGATAGACGCCGGCGCGACCAAGAGGCCGACGCGTTGAGGCTCGGCATCGATCTGGGAATGACATTGATCGACACAGCCGAAATGTATGCGGATGGCGGAGCGGAGGCAGTCGTTGGCGACGCGATCAATGGACGGCGCGACAAGATTTTCCTTGTGAGCAAGGTGCTGCCCTCGAATGCGTCTCGGCAGGGCACCATCCGCGCCTGTGACAACAGCCTCAAGCGCTTGAAATGCGAGACGATCGATCTTTACCTGCTTCATTGGCGCGGCGGTTACCCATTGGAAGAGACCATCGCCGGCTTTGAAGACCTCAGGCAGGCCGGAAAGATCAGGCATTGGGGCGTCAGCAATTTCGATACCGATGACATGGAGGAACTCGTCCTTGCCCCGGGTGGCCACCACGTCGCCACCAACCAGATCCTCTACAACCTTACGCGACGCCGACCCGAATTTGATCTGATGCCATGGTGCCGGGAACGAAAGATACCCCTCATGGCATATTCACCGATCGAGCAAGGAAGGCTGCTTGGGAACAAGGTGCTTGGTAACATTGCCAAGGAATGCGATACCACGCCGGCGGCCGTGGCGCTCGCATGGGTGTTAAGCCGCGAGGGCATCATCGCGATTCCGAAATCGAGCAACCCCGTTCACCTTCGCGAAAACCGGAAGGCCGTCGACCTCAAGCTCTCAGCGGAGCAAATCGCAACGCTGGACCACGCTTTTGCTGCGCCAACGCGTAAGGTGCAGCTCGAAATGCTTTAGGCAGAACGAATAAGGAGGCGGCGCGAGGTCTTTCTAAGGAGTATCCCGACGATCCCGGTTCAGATCACTTCTTCCGAACCTGCGCGGGTGGGCTTCTCGCATGCCATATCGAAGAGCCCGTAACCGAATGGCAGAATCGAAGAAGTCCGTCTGTGGGGGATTCAGTGAGGCTGCGAACCCAACGCTGTTAAGTTCATGATTTGGCTGGTCGGAGTGGCAGGATTTGAACCTGCGACCCCCTCGTCCCGAACGAGGTGCGCTACCAGACTGCGCTACACTCCGCAACCAGACGGCGGGCTTATAACTGTCGAATGTAAGCTTCGCAAGCCGAAACGATGTAAACACCGACTAAAATCGCATCGCGATCAATAGGGACTCGCAACGTCGCCGGTCTCCACATAGACCGACTTGATCTGTGAATATTGGTCGAGTGCCGCAAGGGCGTTCTCCCTCCCGATTCCCGAATTCTTCATGCCTCCAAAAGGAAGCTCGATCGGCGTCAGATTGTAATTGTTGATCCAGCAGGTACCCGCCTGCAATTCTGCGACCACGCGGTGTGCGCGCGAAAGGTCGCGCGTGAAGACACCGGCGGCGAGGCCGAATTCCGTGTCATTGGCGCGGGCGATCACCTCGTCTTCCGTCTCGAATGTGAATACGCACATGACCGGCCCGAAGATCTCCTCGCGCGCGATTCGCATGCCGTCGTGGACTTCGGTGAAAATCGTTGGTTCAACGAAAAAGCCGCTCTCGAACCCCTGCAGGCGAGGGGCTGTGCCTCCATAATGGAGCCTTGCACCTTCTTCGCGCCCAATCTCGATATAGGACATCACGCGCTCGCGTTGGGAGGCGGAGATGAGTGGGCCAAGACGCGTATCCGGGTCAAGCGGATCCCCCAAGCGTATCGCGCGCGTGCGCTCCGTGAGCCGGCGGAGGAATTGACCCTGGATGCCCTTCTGCACGAATACGCGCGTGCCGTTGGAGCAGATCTGGCCGGCTGAATAGAAATTGCCGAGCATTGCTCCGCCGACGGCATTTTCCACGTCCGCGTCGTCGAAGACGATGAGCGGCGACTTGCCGCCCAGTTCCATAGTCGCATGCTTCATATTCGCGCCTGCGAGTGCCAGCACTTGTCTGCCGGTTGCGACGGAGCCTGTCAGCGAGATTTTTGCGATGCCGGGATGGCTCGCGAGCGCGGCACCTGTTTTGCCGTCACCCTGGATCACGTTGAAGAGCCCGTCCGGCAGTCCGGCCTCGGTGAGGATTTCCGCCAGTGATAGCGCCGAAAGCGGTGTGTTTTCCGAGGGCTTGAACACCATGGCATTGCCGGCTGCAAGCGCCGGCGCGGCCTTCCAGGCCGCGATCTGGATCGGATAATTCCAGGCTCCGATGCCGACACACACGCCAAGTGGCTCGCGCCTCGTATAGCCGAAGGAGCCGCCAAGATCGATATGGTCGCCATTGTAGGCCGCTATGGCGCAGCCGAAGAATTCGAGCGCGTCGGCCGCCGAGGCGGGGTCGGCGACCAGTGTTTCCCGCAGCGCCTTGCCGGTGTCCAGCGTTTCGAGCCGCGCCAGTTCCTCGTTGCGGGCGCGCAGGATCTCGGCGGCCTTGCGCAGGACGCGGCCGCGCTCCATCGGTTTGACGCGCGCCCAGGCGGCTTGCGCTTCGCGCGCCGATTCGACGGCAAGTTCTATGATGTTGGGCGTGGCCAGATGCAGCCGGGCGATGGTTTCGGCGGTTGCGGGATAAAGCACTTCGAGCGGGCTGCCCTGCGTGTCCTCCACGAAGCTGCCATTGATATAATGCGAGGCCTTTGGCTGTGCGCGCATTCCTGCCTCCTAGCTTACCGGTCCGAATCCTGCCACCGCGGATTGATCCATGGCTGCAGATTAGAGGGAGGCAGGAGCGGTTTGTCCAGAATATGATCGGCGGCCTTTTCGCCCACCATAATGGTGGGAGCGTTGAGATTGCCGTTGGTGATCCGCGGGAAGATCGACGAGTCGGCGACCCTCAGCCCCTCCACGCCGATAACGTTCAAGTTTGGGTCGACGACGCTCATAGGGTCGTCGCGGGCGCCCATTCGGCAGGTGCCGCAGGGGTGATATGCGGTTTCCACATGCTCGCGAACGAAATCGTCAAGTGCCTCGTCCGACTGGATATGGTTTCCCGGCGAGATCTCGTGATCGCAATAGGGAGCGAAGACAGGTTGTGCAAAGATCTCTCGGGTAAGCCTTATACAGCGCCGGAAGTCGGCCCAATCCTCCTCGTGGGACATGTAGTTGAAGCGGATCCTCGGCGGCTCCTTAGGGTCGGGCGAGGCCAGCCTGACAACGCCGCGCGATTTCGACCGCATCGGCCCCACATGGGCCTGGAAACCGTGCACCTTGGCGACAGCCCTGCCGTCATAACGGATTGCCGCGGGGAGGAAGTGGTACTGGATGTCGGGATAATCCACGCCCGCGCCGGATCGCACGAAAGCTGCCGCCTCGAAATGGTTCGTGGAGCCGAGCCCCGATTTGAAGAGCAGCCATTCTATGCCGATCAGTGCCTTTGAAAAAAGGTTCAGGCTGGAATGGAGCGTGATGGGCTTGCGACAGGCCTGCTGGATGTAAAGCTCCAAATGGTCCTGCAGGTTCTGCCCGACGCCCGGCCTGTCCGCCACCACCTCGATGCCGAACCGGCGCAACTCTTCTGCAGGCCCTATGCCTGAAAGCATGAGCAGCTTGGGCGAATTGATCGAGGAGGCGCTTATGATCACTTCACGTCGCGCTTTAATGACCTGAATCGAATTGTGAGCTTCGACCTCGACACCGTCTGCCCGTTGATTCTCGATGCGAACGCGCCGCGCAAAGCCCCTGACGAGACTCACGTTTTTGCGCTTGAGCGCCGGCTTCAGATAAGCATTCGCCGCCGACCAGCGGCGCCCCATATGAATGGTCTGCTCCATCGGCCCGAACCCCTCCTGCTTCGAGCCGTTATAGTCCCCGGTTATCTCGAATCCCGCCTCGCGGCCCGCTTCGATAAAGGTCCGGTAGAGCGGGTTGAGCCGCGTGCCGCGCTGTACATGGAGCGGGCCGTCGGTACCGCGCCAGCCGTCCTCGCCGCCCTTCACGTTCTCCATGCGCTTGAAGTAGGGCAGCACGTCGGCGAAGGACCAGCCCTCGGCGCCGATCTCGGCCCAATGGTCGAAATCGCGCGCGTGTCCGCGCACATAGACCATGCCGTTGATGGAAGACGATCCGCCGATCACCTTGCCGCGCGGGGTGGCGAGCACTCGGCCGCCGAGATGTGGCTCGGGCTCGGTGCGAAAACCCCAATCGTAACGGCGCATATTCATAGGGAAGGAGAGAGCGGCCGGCATCTGAATGAGCGGCCCGAAATCGCTGCCGCCATATTCGATCACAATGACCGAATGCTCTCCGCTCTCGGAAAGCCGATAGGCGAGGGCGCAACCGGCGGATCCCGCACCGACAATTATATAGTCAGCCTCACGCATCGCCGCTGCTTCGCAGCTGCAGGAAGAGATAGTCTTCCACCAGGGCGATGGCGGATTGCGGATCGGGAGGGCCGTCCTTGAGCGCGCGGCGGATATAGAGCCCGTCGATCAGCGCGGCGATACCTTCGGCCGTGCGTTCCGCTTCCGATGCCGGCATGAGGGGCCTAAGAGCGAAGACGAGGTTCGAATGGAGCCGGCGCGCATAGACGCGCAGCAGCCGCCGCAGCGATGACGCGCGCTGGGCCTCCACATAGAAGGTGAGCCATGCGGCGATCACTTCCGGCCGGAACTGCTTTGCGGAAAAGTTCACCTGGATGATGGCGCGCACGCGTTCGTGACCGGAGAGCCCGGAGATTGCATTACGGAGGTCGCGACCAAGCTCCATGAGGACATGGCGCATGCTAGCGAAGATCAGATCTTCCTTGGCGCCAAAATAGTGATGCGCGAGGGCAGGAGACACGCCGGCCCTGCCGGCGATCTCCGCCATGGTGACGTCAAGGGACCCGCGCTCTCCGATAGCATCGATTGCCGCATCGATGAGCGCGCGGCGGCGGAGCGGTTCCATTCCGATCCTGGGCATCGCGGAAGTTTAAATTTAATTGACTGATCAATCAACAACAGTGCGATCCTGGCGCAGAACGAGGGCGCACCCCCGCGACCACAAGCTCCCGACGTGCTATCGTTCCCCGATCGCCAAGGAGGGGAAGATGACGGCAGAGAGACGTCTCGGTGCTGGGGTGAGGAAATGATGCCGGTTGCCGTGGTCACCGGCGGAGCTGCCGGCGCGGGACTGGCGGTTGCCGAGCGGCTGCTGGATGACGGGTGGAAGGTGGCCGTCATAGACGCCGATCCGTCCGCACTTGCTGAAGCCGAAGACCTCCTACGGGGCGAAGAGGCTATCTTCCTCGCGGCGGATGTGACGGACGAGGACGAGATCGCTGAGGCTTTTGATCAGGTGGTGGATTCCTTCGGTCCCCTTTCTGCCCTGGTGAATGCCGCATGTGCCAGGCGGGAGGCGCCATTCGAGGAGATGAGCGCAGAACTTCTGCGCGAGGTTCTCGAAATCAATCTGGTCGGGCCCTTTGTCGCCGCGGAGGCGGCGTTGGAGCGAATGGAGGACGGGCTTTCGATCGTCAATCTCATCTCGGTCACCGGCTTGCGCGCCAGCAGCGGCGCTGCCGCGTTGGGCGCCTCGCAGGCGGGCCTCAAGATGATGACGGAAGCAATGGCTCTGGAGCTGGGCAGCCGGAGCGTGCGGGTGAATTGCGTCGCGATCGGCTTGATGGAGTCCTCGTCCCCTTTCATCCATGATGCCGAGCGTCAGCGCCCGTGGCTGGATCGCACGCCTCTCGGCCGTCCGGTCAGCGTGCGGGAGGTGACGGCGGCGGTTGCCTATCTTCTCTCGCCTGAGTCGGCCTCCATCACCGGCCATACCCTGGTGATCGATGGCGGCTTTTCCGCCGCCGGTCTGTTGCCCGATGAATGATCAACGGCGAGAAATCTAAAAAACGCGCTTGATCTTCAAGATCATAGTGCCTTAAGGCGCGGCACTCGGTTCTGATCTGGTGAAACGATGGATAATCCGGTGCTGGTTGAGGTGCTGCGTGGCGGCTTGGTGGAAAGCCGGCATCGTGGCGCGGTGGCTGTGGTCGATGCAGATGGCAAATCGGTCATGGAGATCGGCAATATCGAGCGGGCTACGTTCCCGCGTTCGGCCGTGAAAGCCATTCAGGCGCTGCCGCTGCTGGAGAGCGGTGCTGCGGACGCTTTTGGGTTTAGCGATCGCGAAATCGCCCTTGCCTGTGCGTCGCATTCGGGCGAACCGGACCATACGGAACTGGCGCGGCAGATGTTAGCCAAGGCCGGTCTCGACGAGAGTGCATATGAATGCGGGGCCCACTGGCCAACGGCGCACCGCGCCACCGTCGAACTCGCCCGCTCCGGAGGCTCACCTACGCAACTCCACAACAACTGTTCGGGCAAGCATGCCGGCTTCCTCTGCACGTGTGTGCATCGAGGCATCGACCATCATGGCTATGTGGCCCAAGGGCACCGAATGCAGGAGATGGTGCGCGAGGCGCTCGAATCAGTGACCGGCGCGACACACGACATCGACGTCTGCGGCACGGATGGCTGCTCGATCCCGACCTATGCCGTTCCGCTCAGGAACCTCGCCCTGGGTTTCGCGCGCATGGCAACCGGGAACGGGTTGTCGCGGGAGCGCGCGGCTGCGGCCAGGCGCATTTTCGCAGCATGCATGGCGGAGCCCTTTTACGTGGCGGGCACCGGAAGGGCCGATACGGACATGATGGAAGCGGGCAGGGGGCGCATATTCACCAAGACCGGCGCCGAAGGCGTGTTCTGCGCCGCCATTCCCGAACTGGGCTTCGGCATAGCGATCAAATGCGACGATGGTGCCACGCGGGCCTCTGAAGTGATGATCGCCGAAACGCTCGCAAAGCTTCTACCCGAAGGCGACCGGCTGCGCTCCAGCCTCGCGGCGATGGCCCGCCCCGTCCTGAAGAACTGGCGAGGGATCGAGGTTGGCGGCCTCAGACCGACGGAAGCTCTGGCCGGGTAGCGGGCTGCACAAAGGGCCGCTCTAAGAGCGCATTCTGGGCTCCACGACAGGCATAGTGCGCTCGGCCGTGGCTACAGCCACAGCTCTCGAAACCTTACCGCGAGGTCGCGGAAGAATGCCGCAGTCAGCTCTTCATCGATCTCGCCGGCGAGTGTCACCTTGTATTGATCAATGATTTTCGCGCGGCATTCAGCTGCCGTTTGAGGGCGGCCCCGGGCGAGGGCGTCAGTCGGTCTCGAACGCAGGCAGATCCTTGAGACCGTCTACCGCCCACGGGATGGAAGAGCGGCACCACATCTGACGCTTCGGCCGGATGTCCCGGCGCTGGTTGATGCTGCCCCACCGGATGCCCCAAAGTGTTTTTTCCGGATCCTCGCCACAGACGAAAACGGGGGAGCCGCATTCAGGGCAGAAATACTGCCGTCGCGTGCGCCCGCTCTCCGCCGTCTTCAGATAGACTTTGGGCGGATTGCCTGTCATCCTGATATTGTCCGGCGACGTCACCACCGTCACGCGATAAGGGGAACCTGAAAGCTTCTGGCAATCGGTGCAATGACAGACCGTGACCCGCTCCGGATCGATTTCGGCCTCATAGCTTACATAGCCGCAGTGGCAGCGCCCATCGATCTTCATTATGCCATCTTCCGGATTTGCCAAACCGAGCGGCAGGTTAGCCTATGGCGGCGGCTTAGAACCAGCCTTTTCTCCAGAAAAAATAGAGGGGCAGGATGGCCGATAGCACCATGGCGCAGAGCGCAAGGGGATAGCCCCAGGGGGCGCCGAGTTCCGGCATGAAATGGAAGTTCATGCCATAGATGGAGGCGATCAGCGTGGGTGGCATCAGGCCTACCGACGCAATGGAGAAGATCTTGATGATCGCGTTCTGCTCGACCGAGATCAGACCGACGATCGTATCGAGCAGGAAGGTGATCTTGTTCGACAGGAAATCGAGATAGTTTTCGAGCGAGCGGACGTCTCGCTCCAGCGAATCCAAGCGGCCGCGCAGTTCCTTGCGCGGTTGTCCATTCTCCAGCGTCGTCCTCAAATAGGCAAGCAGGCGGCTGATTCCGGAAAGACTTTCGCGGACTTTCGACAGGAAGGCGCCCAGCCCGCCGATACGGGTCAGTGTGCGGCGGAATTCCCGGGTGCTCATTGGCCGCTCACCGGCATGCCGGTGAAGGATGGAGTTGGACGCGCGTTCGATCTCTTCCGTGGCTCCCTCCAGGATGTCGGCTAGCCGGTCGGTGATCGTGTCGATCAGGCCCAGCAAAACCGATGCCCCGGTGCATTGGTGATCGAGCAGGCCGTTGCCGGGCTTCGTCGTACGAGCCACGAAGATCGCAAAAGCTTTCGGCTCGCTATAGCGGACGGTGACCAGCCGCTTGTTGGCGAGCACGAAGGAGACGGGGGCGATGGTGCGATGCTCGCTGTCGGTCGCGTGCAGCACAGGCGTCGTGAAGTATTGCACGCCCTCTTCCATATAGAAACGGCTCGACTCCTCGATTTCCACCATGTCCCTGTCGGTCGGGATCGAGGCGCCGATCCACTGCTCCACAGCCTTGTCCTCGTCGGCGGTGGGATTGAGCAGGTCGATCCACAATGTCTTGGGAGGTAGCTTATCGCCCGGCTTCAATTCGGCGCCTTCGAGGCGATCTCCGTCGAGGGTATAGACCTGGATCATCGTATTGCCCGGTGGAGTATTCCCCCGGAGGTTATGCGGCGGAAAGGTTGCTGATCGGTTCAAGCAATCGGTCGACCAGCCGCACGGCCGCTTCGGCGATCACGGTGCCCGGGGGGAAGATCTCGGACGCGCCTGCCTTTCGCACTGCGTCGAAATCGTCAGGTGGGATAACGCCGCCCGCCACGATAAGAATGTCGTCCCGGCCAAGACGTTCCAGCGCCTGCTTGAGTCCCGGAATAAGCGTAAGATGTCCAGCGGCGAGAGATGAGACCCCGACGACGTGAACATCCTTCTCGGCGGCGAGCTTTGCCACTTCCTCGGGCGTTTGGAACATTGCGCCGACCGTAACGTCAAAACCAAGATCGCTGAAGGCCGTTGCGATCACCTTTTGCCCGCGGTCATGGCCGTCCTGACCAATTTTCGCAATCAGGATGCGTGGCGCCCCTCCAGTCTTCTCGCGGAAGGCGGCAACCTTGTGCTCTGCCTGCGCCACAGCATTGTTTTCGCCTATCTCCTTTCGATAGACGCCTGAGATTGTGCGTATCTCGGCCACGTGACGGCCGAACACCTTCTCGAGGGCGAGGGAGATCTCGCCCACAGTGGCCTGCGCCCGCGCAGCGCGGATGGCAAAGTCAAGCAGATTGCCGCCCTGTTCGGCAGCCTTCGTCAGGTCGGCCAGCGCCGATTCGACTTTTGCGACGTCACGCGTCCCCTTGAGTTGCTGCAGTTTCGAGAGTTGGCGTGCCCGCACTTCGGCATTGTCCACCTTGAGCACATCGACCTGGATGTCTTCCTCCGGTCGGAACTGGTTGACGCCAATCACGGGTTGCTCGCCGGAATCGATGCGCGCCTGCGTGCGGGCCGCCGCCTCCTCCACGCGCAGTTTCGGTACGCCCTTCTCGATGGCCGCAGCCATACCGCCCAAGCTCTCCACCTCCTCGATATGCGACAGGGCGCGGGCGGCAAGGTCGTGAGTAAGGCGTTCGACGAAGAAGGAGCCGCCCCAGGGATCGATGGTACGGGTGGTACCAGATTCGATCTGGAGCACGAGCTGGGTATTGCGCGCGATCCGGGCAGAGTGGTCCGTCGGCAGGGCCAGCGCCTCGTCGAAGGAATTGGTATGCAGCGATTGCGTATGGCCCTGGGTGGCCGCCATCGCCTCGACCATGGTGCGCACGATATTGTTGTAGGGATCCTGTGCAGCCAAGGACCAACCGGAAGTCTGGCAATGCGTCCTGAGCGCCAATGAGCGCGGGTCTTTTGGAGAAAAATTCTTCTTCACAAGCGCAGCCCAGATGAGGCGAGCCGCCCGCATCTTCGCCACTTCCATGAAGAAATTCATGCCGATGGCCCAGAAGAACGACAATCTGGGGGCAAATTGGTCGATATCGAGGCCCGCAGCGATGCCCGAACGCGCATATTCGATGCCGTCGGCGATGGTATAGGCGAGCTCCAGATCCGCCGTCGCTCCCGCCTCCTGCATGTGATAGCCGGAGATCGAGATCGAGTTGAACTTCGGCATGTGCTGCGCCGTGTAGGCGAAGATGTCGGAGATGATCCGCATCGAGGGCTTGGGCGGGTAGATATAGGTATTGCGGACCATGAACTCCTTGAGGATGTCGTTCTGGATGGTTCCGGCGAGGTCTTTCTGGGCGACGCCCTGTTCCTCCGCCGCCACGATGTAGAGCGCCATGATCGGCAGTACGGCGCCGTTCATCGTCATGGAGACGGTCATTTGATCGAGCGGTATGCCGTCGAAGAGCTGGCGCATGTCCAGGATGGAATCGATTGCGACCCCTGCCATGCCGACATCCCCTGCGACCCGTGGGTGATCGCTGTCATAGCCGCGGTGCGTGGCAAGGTCGAAGGCAATGGAAAGGCCTTTCTGACCTGCCTGGAGATTGCGCCGGTAGAATGCATTCGACTCCTCAGCTGTCGAGAAGCCGGCATATTGGCGGATGGTCCAGGGCCGTTGGACATACATCGTGGGGTAAGGCCCGCGGATGAACGGAGCGAAGCCTGGATAGGCGTCCAGATAAGGCAGGTTCCTGATATCGGCTTCGCCATAAGCCCGGCGGATCGAAATGCCTTCGGGAGTAGCCCAACGATCCTGTGGTCGTTCCCTATCCGTCTTGGCCGGCGGCGACCAGGCCATCGCGGAAAAATCGGGGATCATGCAGGCTCTCCGAGACCCTCATCCATGCGAGATGCCGCGAGAGGAACGCAGGCGACGGCTCCATCGTTCGGGACCGGCTGACGCTCAGCCGGCAGGGTGGTGAAGGTGCGTTCCTGCCCCAGCCTGTATAGCGTGGTGCCGACTATGTTGCGGGTGCCCTTGCGGAACTCGGCAAGACGCTTTGCCCGCGCCGCAGCTACACGCCTTTGGATGTGCCCCGCCGCCAGGCTCCTGAGCACGCCACCTTCTCTCTCGATCTGGCGGAACTCCTCCCAAGCCCTTTCACAGAGGCCGTCGGTCAGCGATTCGACGGCTCCCGAGCCGGCGGCCGGATCGGCCACGAAATCAAGGCGGCTCTCACCGGCAAGGATGAGTTGCCCATTGCGGGCAAGTCGGCGTGCAAACCCGTCGGGCAACCCATGGGTGATGGTATGGGGCAGGACAGAGATGGAATCGGCGCCACCCGTGGCTGCGGCAAATGCGGCGATGGTGGTGCGCAGGATGTTCGTTTCGGGATCGCGCGCCGTCATCATACGGTAGGAGGTTTCGGCGTGGATCGTTACCGGGGCCGGGTCGATCGCACAGGCTTCCAGCATCCTCGTCCAAAGTTTCCGCAAAGCCCTGATCTTTGCGGTGGACAGGAACTGGTCCTGATCGACACTCACCGCAAAGCCGATATGCGGGACGGCGTAGACCAGCGGCTGGCGCGCCTCCTCGAACATCCTGAGGTGGGACACGGCAGAAGCGAGCATGATGCCGAGTTCCTGCGCCTCCGTCGCGCCGGCATTATGGAACACGCGGCCATCGGCTTCGAGCAGGATACCGGGCAAGGAAAGGGCGAAATAACCCGCCAGCGACTGCGGCATGGACGCCTCGAGCGCCTCGATCGACATACGAAGCCAGCCCGTTCCGGCAAAGAGCGATGCGGGATCGATGCCGAAGGAAAGGCTGAGCCGCTGGACGTCCGCCTTGTTCTTCTTCAGAACGTCCACGAGCCAGTCGACGGAAGCCCTGCTTTGGGGATGCACGTCGATTCTAAGGTGAACGTCTTGCAGGGGCAGACCGTCGAGCGCGGTTTCGAGCGCTTCCGGCGTGGCGGGCAGGCCGTAACGGAACGCATTCGGGGCGCCGGCGAAGATGATGGAAAGGCCGGTAGCGCCTTGTGCGAGATCCTCCCTGGCCTGGGCGTTGGCACGCGCGGGATCCGGATCGTCCAAGCGCTGGATCAGCTTCCATGTGGAGACGGGATCAACGCGCGTCAGAGCGGAGCCGCCGGCGGCGCGCTCGTAAAGCGGCTCGATGGGCAACTGATCGTCCGTGTGGCGGATCAGGGAAGAATAATCCGTATCCTTACCCAGCGACTTGGCGACAAGCTCGAGCCACTGCCGGCGATCGACAGACGGAAAGTCTGCATTTGTAAGGACCGACCGATCCATCGTTTCTCCTCGCATTCTAAAGGAGAGTTTAGGATGATGCGCGGCCTGCTGCAATGCACCTTTGCGTGGGAGCCGGGTAACCAATCCGAGAGACATCAAGCAAGAATGCGTTGTGGGATGAAACCGTGCTGGCTATACCGGGGAACGAGCATGCCGACTCTGCATACGAGGGAGTGAGATGGCGGATCAGGACAGCATTTTCATCGGTGCGAGCCGGCACAAGGACGACAGCTATCAGCGGCCGGAACAGCTTCTCCTTGGATATGCCAATCGGCACGGGCTCGTCACCGGAGCCACGGGCACCGGGAAAACAGTAACGCTTCAGGTCCTGGCCCAAGGCTTTTCCGATGCGGGCGTGCCTGTCTTCTGTGCCGACGTGAAGGGCGACCTCTCCGGCATCGCAATGCCCGGCGAGCAGAAGGATTTTCTTCTCAAGCGCGCCGAGGAGGTGAAGCTCGACCCCTATACCTTCGAGGGCTGCCCCGTGATCTTCTGGGACATCTTCGGCGAAAAGGGTCATCCGATCCGCGCCACGATTTCCGAAATGGGCCCCTTGCTTCTCTCCCGGCTCATGAACCTCACGGAGGCGCAGGAGGGCGTCCTCAACATCGCTTTCCGCATCGCCGACGAGGAAGGACTTCTTCTGCTGGATCTGAAGGATCTTCAGGCGCTGCTCACCAATATCGCCGAGCGGGCGGATGAAATCTCCGCGCGATACGGGAATGTCAACAAGCAGTCGGTCGGCGCGATCCAACGGTCGCTGCTCATTTTGGAGCAGCAGGGAGGCGATCATTTCTTTGGCGAGCCGGCGCTTCAAATCGCCGACCTGATGCGCACCACGCGTGACGGGCGGGGAATTGTGAGTGTGCTTGCCGCCGACAAGCTGATGATGAATCCGCGCCTCTACTCCACCTTCCTGCTTTGGCTTCTGTCGGAGCTGTTCGAGGAATTGCCGGAGGTGGGCGACCCGGACAAGCCCAAGCTCGTCTTCTTCTTTGACGAGGCCCATCTTCTCTTCGACGAGGCGCCGAAGGCGCTCGTCGATCGGGTGGAGCAGGTGGTCCGGCTCATCCGCTCGAAAGGCGTCGGCGTTTATTTCGTCACGCAAAATCCGCTCGACGTGCCCGAGACCGTGCTCGCCCAGCTCGGCAACCGTGTCCAGCACGCGCTTCGCGCCTACACGCCGCGCGAGCAGAAGGCGGTGAAAACGGCGGCCGATACCTTCCGCCCCAATCCCGAATTCGATTCTTTCGAGACGATCACGCAGCTCGGTGTCGGAGAGGCCCTGGTTTCCACCCTGGAGCAGAAGGGCATCCCCTCGGTCGTGCAGCGGACGCTGATCCGGCCGCCATCTTCGCGCATGGGACCGATCACTGATGCCGAGCGTCAGTCGGCCATTCAGGGAAGCCCGGTTGCCGGCCAGTATGACAAGGCGGTCGACCGCGAATCCGCTTTCGAGATCCTGCAGAAACGAGCGCAGGCCAAAGCGGCCGAGGCTCAGCAGGAAGAGGAGCCGCAATCGGGCGGCGGGTGGACGCTGCCCGACTTTGGCGGGAGCCGGACATCAACCGGCCGGAAAAGCTCCGGACGCAGCTCCTATCGCCGGCAGACGGTGACTGAGGCGGCGATCAAATCCGTTGTGCGCTCGGTGGGGACCGCGCTTGGCCGTGAGATCATCCGCGGGGTTCTGGGGAGCTTGACGAGAAAGCGGTGACATCCCGCGAAAGCAGCGATTTGGGCAGCGCGGCTGCCGGTAATCACCTCTCCCGCAAAGAGGAGAGGTGATGGTGCAGGAGCGGTGTGGTTACAAAACCGGCGGGACTAGGCCAGTCGGAACGGTTCAGACCGTCCTGAGGCCGTTCGTCACCAGAACCGGTGTGCCGTCGGGGACACGGTCGTAAAGATCGATCACATCCTGATTGATCATGCGCACGCAGCCGGACGAGACGGACTTGCCGATCGACCACCATTCGGGCGAGCCATGGATGCGATAGAGCGTATCCTTGCCATCCTGGTAGAGATAGAGCGCGCGTGCGCCGAGCGGGTTCATGATGCCCGGCTCCATGCCGCCGCGCCACTCGCCGGTCGCCTTGTCGTACTCGGTCTTGTATTTCTCCAGCTCCGGCTGGCGCTGGATCATCTCTGCCGGTGGATGCCATTTCGGCCACATGGCCTTGCGCTCGATCTGGGCACGGCCAGCCCAGGCGAAGCCCTCACGGCCTAGTCCCACGCCATAACGCAGGGCACGACCGCCGCCCCGCACCAGATAGAGAAAATGCTGAGAGGTATCGATGACGATGCTGCCCGGCGCCTCACCCGTGGGATCGGCAACCTCCTGCCGGAGATAGCGGGGATCCATTTTCGAGACCGGGACGGCCGGGATCTGGTAACCGCTGTCCGCCATCGCGCCATACATCTCCGATGTCGGGCGCGGCTCGAAAGCTGGCGGGGGAGGAGGAGTGGGCCTGAAGGATACGACGGGAGGCGCAGAGGGCACGTTCACGCAGCCCGAGAGGGATGCGGCGCCAACCAAAGTGGCCGTCAGAAAGCTGCGGCGGGAAAATGTGCGGGAAGATTCATCAATTGAGGACATGGCTCAGGATCTCGGGAGGGAACGCGCAAGCGATGCAGGAGGACACAAACGGTCGGCTAATACTCGGATAACCGGGGAATTCATGGGCGTGCAAATCCAACCTTGTCGTCTCGGAAGCAAGCTGGAAACTCGATTATGACGTTATTGTTCGCCGCCTATTGCAATTCTGCAACGCACTCTTGCTCACGTTTCGGTCATCGCGTCGTAAGCAAGCCCTCAAGCGAGGGCAGGATGAATTGCGGCGGATGATCGCGATATTCATCCGGCTGATCGCTTCGGTTGATCCACACGGTGCGAAACCCGAAGCGGGTGGCGCCCGCCACGTCCCAGCGGTTGGCCGACTGGAACGAGATGGCGTCGGGATAGACGCGGAGCGCCGTGGTGACCAGCTCGTAGACGCTCGGATGCGTCTTGAACTTGCGGACCATATCGGCGGAAAAGACGTCGTCCACGACCGTGCCGAGCGCGGAGGAGCGCAGCGCCGACTCGAGCATGGCAGGTGACCCATTGGAAAGGACGCAGAGCCGTGCGCCTGACGCTTTCAACGCGGACAGCACAAGCGGTACCTCGGGATAGCAGTCGAGGTGCCAATAGGCTTCGAGGAGCTTGGATTTCAGAGCGGGATCTACCGAGGGAACCTTTCGGAAGGCGAAATCGAGCGCGCGCTCCGTCATCGCCCAGAAGTCGGCATAGTCGCCCATGAGCGTGCCGACCCAGGAATATTCGAGCTGCTTGGCGCGCCAGACGTCCGAAAGGATCTGCCCTTCCGGACCGATTTCTCCCGCATATCGGCGAACGGCTGAATGCACGTCGAAAAGTGTGCCGTAAGCATCAAAGACAAAGGCTGAAAATCGCATTGGTATCCCGCATCGGCACTCTTGCTGCGCCGGCCATGCAAGAATTCCGAGAAATGCTTTCAAAAGCCTGAAGGCCGTTTCCCGGACGTTCCACATATGAATTTGGTCCGCTTGTGAACCTCGTCAAGCGGCAAGCAGGGATGAGTGGCCAAGAGGGTGATGATTGTCTAAATGGAGGGTTAAGTTCGTTCGACGCGAATCCGATCACCTGTTAAGAGATCATCAGGGAACGGTTGCCAAAACGGGCTGCCCACCCCATCTGCGGTTCGTGGATTTCAACCACTTTCTGAGGGAGACGAACATGGCCTTTGAACTGCCGGACCTGCCGTACGACTATGAGGCTCTGCAGCCTTATATGTCGAGGGAAACCCTGGAGTTCCATCACGATAAGCATCACAAAGCTTATGTGGATACCGGCAATAAGCTGGCCGCTGAAGCGGGACTCGACAATCTCTCGTTGGAGGAGATCGTCAAGCAGTCCTATGGCAAGAATCAGCCCCTCTTCAACAATGCCGGCCAGCACTTCAATCACGTTCATTTCTGGAAATGGATGAAGAAGGACGGCGGCGGCAAGAGCCTTCCGGGCGCCTTGCAGAGCGCCGTCGACAGCGATCTCGGCGGTTATGACAAATTCCGCGCCGATTTCGTGCAGGCCGGCATGACGCAGTTCGGCTCGGGCTGGGCCTGGGTTGCCTTCAAGGACGGCAAGCTCCAGATCATGAAGACGCCGAACGGGGAAAATCCGCTCGTGCATGGCGGCACCCCGATCCTGGGCGTCGATGTTTGGGAGCACTCCTATTACATCGATTATCGCAATGGCCGGCAGAAGTATCTGGAAGCCTTCGTGGACAATCTCGTGAACTGGGACTACGTCCTGGAACTCTACGAGAAGGCGCGCGGCTGAGGGCCCAATACAATCACGGAAAGACCCGGCCTCGCGCCGGGTTTTTCTTTTTGGTGGGGTAAAATATGCCAGCGTTCTGTTCGTCGCGGGCAGGGCATGGAGCCTCGGTTGACCGGGGCATTGACGCCTGAATGTTTCAAAGCCGCGGCGCTTTTCAACCGGCTACTCGGTGAAACCGACCGCCTTCAGCATGAAGGCGTAGCTCAGCGCCGTTTCTTCCAGTTGGGAAAAGCGTCCTGAAGCGCCGGCATGGCCGGCTTCCATATTCACCCGCAGCAGAACGGGATTCTCGCTCGTATTGTAATCACGCAGCCGTGCGACCCATTTCGCGGGCTCCCAGTATGTCACGCGCGGGTCCGTCAGGCCTGCGAGGGCAAGAATGGCCGGATATGGCTGAGGACGCACATTGTCGTAGGGCGAGTAGGCGGCGATCGTCTCGTAGTCCTGCTTGCTGGTTATCGGGTTTCCCCATTCCGGCCATTCTGGCGGTGTCAGGGGAAGCGTATCGTCAAGCATGGTGTTGAGCACATCGACGAAGGGCACGGCCGCAACAAGCGCACGAAAATCCTGTGGCGCCAGGTTGGCGACGGCCCCGATCAGCATGCCACCCGCCGAGCCGCCTTCGGCAACCAGTCGATCGTGGCTCGTGTAGCCGAGCGAAACGAGATGGCGGGCGCAGGCGATGAAATCGGTGAAAGTGTTGGTTTTCTTCTCGCGCTTGCCATCTTCGTACCAGGCGAAGCCCTTGTCCTTTCCGCCACGGATATGGGCGATGGCATATACGAAGCCGCGATCAACCAATGACAGGCAATTTGTACGGAACGAGGCGCTGATGGTGATGCCGTAGGCGCCGTAGCCGTTGAGAAAGCAGGGAGCCGAGCCGTCGAGTGGGAGACCGCGGCGGTGGACGAGGGAAATAGGCACCTGCTCGCCATCCGGCGCGGTCGCCATGAGCCTGCGCGTAACGTAGTCTTCCGGATTGTGGCCGGAAGGCACTTCCTGGGTCTTGAGGAGGTCGCGCTCGCGGGTGCGCATGTCGTAATCGAATTCCTGCGCCGGCGTGGTCATCGAGGAATAGGAGAAGCGGAAGACATCCGTGTCGTATTCATACGAGCCGTAGAGGCCCAGGGAGTAGGCCTCCTCCTCGAATGCGATCACATGTTCTTCTCCGGATTTGCGCTCGCGTACGACGATCCGGGGCAGGCCGTCCTTGCGTTCGAGCCTGACGAGGAAATCCTTGAAAGCAATGAAGGACATGATGAGCCGGCCGGGCTCGTGGGGAACGACTTCGCGCCAATTGGCCGGAGAAGGATCGGCCGCCGGGGCGGTCATGATCTTGAAATCCTTCGCCCCGTCCCGGTTGGTAAGGATGAAGAACTCCTCGCCCGCGGGTTCGAAATCGTAGCGGATGCCGGGCTCGCGCGGCGCAATGAGGCGAGGCTCTGCATCGGGATCGTTGGCGGGCAGGATGCGATATTCGCTCGTTTCGTGGTCGTGGATCGAGATGAAGATCCAGTCGTCCAGCCGGCTGCCGAAGACATGCATGAAGAAGCCGGGATCCGTTTCCTCATAGACAAGCCGATCTTCCCCGGAATCCTGGCCGATTGCGTGATAGAAAATCTTCGAAGGCCGGTGATTGTCGTCCAGGCGGGCGTAATAGAAGCCGCTGGAGTCGGCCGTGAACGTTCCGGAGCCATTCGTGCCCTCGACATGATCCTCCAGATCGGTTTTGGTCTCGAGGTCGCGCAGGCGCAACGTGAAATACTCCGAGCCTTTGTCGTCGATGCTCCAAAGGAGATAGCGATGGTCAGGGGAGTGGCCCACGCCGCCGATGTGGAAATATGCCGTGCCTTCAGCCTCCGCGTCGCCGTCCAGGAGTACCTCCTCGGACCCTCCTTCGCGCTCGGTGCGGAAGAAACGTGGATGCTCGCCGCCTTGCCTGTAAGCAGTTCCGTAGGCAAAAGGACCATCCTTCATCGGCACGGAACTCTCGTCTTCCTTGATGCGGCCCTTCATCTCCGCGAAGAGAAGCTGCTGCAGCTCCTTGGTGTCCGCCATCATCCCTTCCTGGTAAGCGTTCTCGGCTTCCAGATGCGCGCGGATATCCGACGCAAGCGATGAGGAATCTCTCAGCACTTCCTGCCAGTTCTCTGCCCTAAGCCAGCCATATTCGTCGGTCCGGGTGTATCCATGCCGTGTGTCGGAGGCGGGCCGCTTCTCGGCGCGCGGCGCTTCGAAGGACGGGAAAGAGCTATGGGAAGCCATGGCAAGAACTCCTGAAAGTCATAGATTAATTAGCGGCGAAACGAAATTTGGCTCGGGGGTCAACCCCGAGAAACTATGTTTTACGAGATTGAGTGTTAAACCCGGCCAGCGGTACTGCCCGCTAGCCGGGGACGAGACTGGCTTGCCGTCTACTGTTCTTCGAATTTCAAGGCGGTTCCATTCATGCAGTAACGCAGGCCCGTGGGCGCCGGTCCGTCATCGAAGAGGTGGCCCAGATGCGAATCGCAATCCGCACAGCGCACCTCCACTCGGGTCATCAAAAAGGAATTGTCCTTGTGCAGGGTGACCGCATCCGTGTCCGCCGGTGCGTAAAAGCTCGGCCATCCGGTACCGGAATCATATTTGGTTTCCGACGAGAAAAGAGGCCGGCCGCAGGCTACGCAGCGATAAAGACCTTGGCGCTTGTTATCCCAATAGGGTCCGGTAAAAGCGCGCTCCGTCCCGTGTTCGCGCGTGACATGATATTGCTCCGGCGTAAGTTCCTTGCGCCATTCTTCGTCCGATTTCTGAATTTTCGTACGCGTTTCGCCCGTCATGATCATGCTCCGTTTGCACCGTTATGTAGGTGAGGTGAAACTCTTTTTGGAGTGCGATACCAGCAGGCTATACAACCCGTGAATATCCCAACGGATTGCCGCACTCGCCTTGCCCGCGTGGAAATGAACGTCTATGTGACGACGTTGTGTTTGAGGGAATGGTAATGCATTCACCTCTTTAGGGGCATTCTGAGCAAAGAGGAACCGATGGCAGCAGAAGGGCAGTGGCTGACTTTCCTTGCTCTCATCTTGCCTTTCCTCGGTGCCGCGGTCGCTCCGCTCCTTACACGCGTTCTAAAGCACAATGCCGCTTGGGTGCTGGCGCTCATTCCCGCCTTCCTCTTTTTTCATTTCGCGGGCTTCCTGGAGCTGGTCTCGCAGGGACAGGCGGTCGCCGGCGGATACCCGTGGGTGGAGAGCCTGAACCTCGATTTTTCCTGGTATCTGGACGGCCTCTCGCTCACCTTCATTCTTCTTATTTCCGGCATCGGCATTCTGATCGTGCTCTATTCCGGCGGCTATTTGAAGGGTCATCCGCAACAGGGCCGCTTCTTCTCCTTCATTCTCATGTTCATGGGGGCGATGCAGGGATTGGTTGCTGCCGACTCCTTCCTGATGCTGTTCGTTTTCTGGGAACTGACATCGATCGCCTCCTTTCTGCTGATCGGCTTCGATCATAAGCGCGAGGCCGCGCGGCGCGCCGCGCTTCAAGCGCTCGTGGTGACAGGAGGAGGCGGGCTGGCGCTCCTGGCCGGGCTCATTCTTATCGCGCAAGTCACCGGCGTCCACTCGCTTTCCATGCTGCTTTCGACCGGGGATACGCTGAGGCAGGCGCCGCTTTATCTGGCGGTGCTGCTTTTGGTGCTTGGCGGCGCCTTCACCAAATCGGCGCAGTTTCCGCTGCATTTCTGGTTGCCGAATGCCATGGAAGCGCCCACGCCGGTTTCCGCCTATCTTCATTCAGCCACCATGGTGAAGGCAGGCGTCTACCTGCTCATGAGACTCAACCCGGTGATTGGCGGGACGCCTATCTGGGAGACCGTTCTGCCGATCTTCGGCGGGACCACGCTGATCGTCGGCACATTGCTTGCCCTGCGCCAGACGGATTTGAAACTGATGCTGGCCTATACGACGGTGGCCTCGCTCGGGCTGCTCGTCATGCTGACAGGGTTCGGCTCGGAGATCGCGATAGCCGCAGCTGTGCTCTACCTGATCGCGCACTCCATGTTCAAAGGCGCGCTGTTCATGGTCGCAGGCATCATCGACCACGAGACCGGAACGCGCGACATAACCCAGCTTGGCGGCATCGGTCGCGCAATGCCGGTCACCTTTGGCGCGGCAGTGCTTGCGGCGTTCTCGATGGGCGGTCTGCCGCCCACCTTCGGGGTCCTGGCCAAGGAAGAGATTTATGCGGGGCTTGTCGACGGCACATGGGCCGCACTTCTGACGGCGGTTGCGATCGTCGGCAATGCGCTGATGTTCACCATAGGCTTTGCAGTCGCCCTGAAACCATTCCTGGGGGATCGGGTCGAGACGCCCAGGCCTCCGCACGAAGGGCCCGCTCTCCTGTGGATCGGCCCGGCGGTGCTTTCCCTGGCCGGACTCCTGACCGCGCTGCTTTCGTCCCTCAGCCATCAATTCCTCTCAAGTCCCATGGCGAGCGCCGTGGCCGGAGAGCAGGTATCCGTGTCGATCTCTGTGGTCCCGCATTTCGGATTGCCGCTGTTTCTCTCCTTGGTCACGATCGCGCTTGGGTTGGTCTTTTATCTCGCGATCGGCAGAGGGCGTAACGTGATGGCAGCGGTGCTCACGGCGATCGGCTGGGGACCCGATAGGGGCTTCGACCAGCTCTACCGCGGCGTCGTTCGGATCGCGGCCATCGTCACGGGCATTATCCAGAACGGTCGCCTCGACTTTTACATGACGGCGACATTTCTTGCATTGGCGGTCGCACTGCTCGTGCCGATGATCGGCTTCAACGAACTGCCTGCCATGCCGACCTTCGCTTCTCTCTATTTTTACGAATGGACGGTGCTCGCCATTGCCTTTATCGGCCTCGGCGCGGTGATCTATGCGCGAAACCGCCTTACGGCGATCGTTTCCCTGGGCATCCAGGGTTTCGCCGTGGCGCTTCTTTTCATGTTGCTCGGCGCGCCGGATCTCTCCTTCACCCAGTTCATGGTCGAAACACTGTCGGTCGTGATCCTTGCACTCGTAATGACTAGACTGCGGCTTTCGCCTGCGGACCACCGGCCGCTCGGTCAGAAGATGCTCGACTGCTCCGTTGCGGTTCTCTGCGGCGTTGCACTGGGGCTGCTTCTCCTGCGGGTCAGCCAAGTGCCCTTCGACGCAGCGCTTAGCGATTTCTTCGCCGCAAATTCGCGGGTGATCGCCCATGGCCGCAATATCGTGAACGTCATCATCGTGGATTTCCGCGGGCTCGATACTTTGGGCGAGATCACGGTGGTCATGGTGACGGGGCTTGCCATTCTGGCGCTCGTGCGCATACGCGCCGGCAAGCCTGCGGCCAATAAGGACGCTTGAGATGCGTACGCTGATCTTTCGGACCACCGCTCCCTATCTCGCAAGCCTGATGGTGCTTTTCTCCATCTTTGTGCTGTTGCGTGGGCACAACGAGCCGGGCGGTGGCTTCATCGGGGGGCTAATCGCTGCTTCCGCCTTCGCGATCTATGGCATCGCCTGCGGCGTTCCATCCGTGCGGCGGGCGCTTTACTTCCATCCGATGGCGATTTCCGGCTTCGGTCTGCTGCTCTCGGCGAGTTCCGGTATCCTCTCCCTGTTCCAGCAGGTTCCGTTCCTCACCGGCATCTGGACGACGGTCGACGTACTGGGAGTTCCGGTGGATCTCTCCACGGTCATGGCATTCGACATCGGCGTCTACCTTGTGGTGGTCGGATCGATCACCTCGATCGCGCTGACGCTCGAGGAAAGGGAGGATGTCTGATGGAGGCCATTCTCGCGGTGACGGTTGGGATCTTCTTCGCCGTCTCGATTTATCTGATGCTCTCGAAGCATATCATACGCATCCTGCTGGGTGTGGCCATCTTCGGCAATGCCGTGAACCTCACGATCTTCACGACCGGCCGGGTCGTGCGCGAAGTTCCTCCCATCATCCCGGAAGGGGTGACGGTACCGCCCGGAATCACCGCCAACCCGCTGCCGCAGGCGCTGATCCTGACCGCAATCGTGATTTCCTTTTCCTTCTTCGCCTTCCTGCTCGTTCTTGCTTTTCGCACCTATCAAGAACTCGGCACGGATGACACGGACGGCATGCGTGTCGCCGAGCCCAAAGGCGAAGAACTCCCACCATTGGGGTACTGAACGGGATGGCCGTGCCTGGAAGCGAAACTCTCGATCTCTCGCGCGCCATGGTGCTGGCCGCGCCAAGCCTTGCCGATTGGCTCGTCGTCGCGCCAGTGGTGATCCCGATCATCGTTGGCGCAGTGCTGCTGATGTTTCGGCACGAAACAAAGATCCAGGCAGGCGTAGCGATCGTCGGCTTGGCAGCCATGCTGATCTCGAACGTGCTTCTCCTGTCGCGGATCCTGGACGCAGGGCCCGTGGTGATGACAATGGGGCGGTGGCTGCCGCCCTTTGGCATCTCCTTCACGGCCGATGTGCTCGGCGCCTCGCTTGCACTTACGGCCACGCTGGTGGCGCTCATCTGCGCGCTCTATTCGATTTCGGACATCGGCACCCTTGGGCGGCGCTACGGCTTTTATCCCTTCCTCATGCTGATGATGGCCGGGGTGAGCGGATCCTTCCTCACCGGCGACATCTTCAATCTATATGTCTGGTTCGAGGTCTTCCTCATCTCGTCCTTCGGGCTCCTTATCCTTGGTTCGGAGCACAGGCAGCTCGACGGCGCTACCAAATACGCCATCCTCAACCTGATCGGGACCACCTTGTTCCTGACGGCAACGGCTCTGCTTTACGGCGTATTCGGCACGCTCAACATGGCCGATATCGCGGTCAAGGCCGGGAACGTCCGGGAGGGCGCGCCACTGATCACGCTCGCCGTTTTCTTCCTGCTGGCATTCGGCATGAAGGCGGCGGCATTCCCGGTCAATTTCTGGCTTCCCGCTTCCTATCATACGCCGCGCATCGTGACGGCCGCGCTCTTCGGCGCCATCCTGACGAAGATCGGCGTCTACGCCTTGCTGCGCGTCGTGGTGATGCTCTTCCCGCTCGAACGGGCGATTTTGTCGGGTGTCATCGCATGGGTGGCTGCGGCGACCATGATCCTTGGCGTGCTGGGTGCGCTGGCGCAAACGGACATCAGACGCGCTTTGGGTTTCCTCGTCATTTCCAGCGTGGGCAACATACTGGTGGGGCTGGCGCTCGGCTCGGGCGAGGGGCTTGCAGGAAGCATCTTCTATACATTCCACTCCATGATCGTGACGGCAGCCCTCTACCTGCTTGCCGGCACGATGAAGGGGCTTGGGGGGAGCTATTCGCTGCGGTCGCTGTCGGGCCTTTACGCGGCTCACCCCATGATTGCAGCCTTTGCGCTGCTCCTGATGCTCGCTTCTGCAGGATTGCCGCCGGCTTCGGGACTTTGGCCGAAGATCCTGCTGGTGCAAGCCTCCCTTGATGCAGGGCAGGGCTGGTTGGCCTTTGCCGTCCTATTATCGGGCTTCCTCACGACCGTGGCGCTCGGTCGGGTCTTCATCCTCACCATCTGGCGGCAGCATGAGGGTGAGGCGCTTGTCGAGAAAACCTCGCCGATGTTCGGCTATGTCACATTGGGTGTCCTCGCCGTCGCTGTGATATTCATGGGGCTTTATCCGCAGCCGGTCATCGATATCGCCGAGAATGCGGCCCGTGGTCTCCTCGATGGTTCTCTTTATATCGACGCCGTGTTTCCGGGGGGACAGCGGCCATGAAGCTCTTTCTCATCAATGTCATCCTGGCATTCGCGTGGATGGCGGTCAGCGGATCTTTCTCGCTCGCCAATATGATATTCGGTTTTCTGCTGGGTGGGTTTGCGCTCTATCTCATCCGGGAGCAGGTGGGCTCTCTCGGCTATTTCCGACGCACCGCCAAGCTTATCTCACTGGGATGGCTGTTTCTTTATGAACTCGTTCTTTCAGCCTGGAAGGTAGCAAAGCTGGTGCTATCACCGAAAATGGACCTGAAGCCCGGCATCTTTTCCTACCCGCTCACCGTAGAGCGCGATTTCGAGATCACGCTGTTGGCGAATCTCATTACGTTGACGCCGGGCACGCTTTCCGTCGATGTTTCGGAAGATCGCAAAACGCTCTACGTTCACGCGTTGGATTGCTCCGACGTGGAGCAGTTGCGCCGGGACATCTCGCAGGGTTTCGAACACCGGATCAAGGAGGCATTCCGATGATAACGGGTGAGGCCTATCTGGCTTTCGCGGAACTTGCCGCTCTTGCCATCCTAAGCTTGTCCTTCCTCTTGACGGTCGTTCGCGTTCTACGCGGGCCTGCTCTACCGGATCGTGTTGTGGCGCTGGATATGCTGGTCGCGATCGCGATCGGCTTCATCGCGGTGATCGGGATCAAGACCGGTTATACGCTCTATCTGGATATCGCCATTGCGCTGGGCCTTGTGGGCTTTCTCGCAACGGTCGCCTTCGCGCGTTTCGTCATGAGCCGCCGGTATGAAGAAGAGTTTGTCTCGCGCGATCCGCTCGGCATTTATAGGGACAAGGCAGAATGATCGGTCTTATCCAAAATCTACTGGTCGGAACGCTCATACTGATCGGCGCTTTCTTTGCGCTTGCTGCCTCGATCGGAATTTTGCGCCTCCCTGACCTTTATACGCGAATGCATGCGGCTTCCAAGGCGGGAACCCTGGGATCGGGCGTTATGCTTATCGCGCTTGCGCTTTATGCCGATGATCACGCAACTGTGACCCGCGCCCTTGCAGGCGTGGTCTTCTTTCTTTTGACTGCTCCTATTTCGGCACATCTACTGGCCAAGGCCGCTTATGCGGCCGGATATCGCCTCTGGTCTGGCTCGGTCCATGATGATATGAGCGCAACCAAGGTTTCCAAAGGATCCAAATAGACTGGAAATTCTCCTCATCAGTTTTTTGTCAAATGAATCCATTTTCCACACTTATGGCGTAATCCACAGCTACTGGAATCTCTGCCCGAACCAGCATTTTACAGTCCAGATTGAAGTTGGGGAATTTTCCCCATTGAAATCATTATTATTGCGCCTTATTTGCCACTGAAGCGATTTGTGTGGCAGCGTATCGGCTTGATTGAGAGATAAGTATTAAGGCTATAAAACTAACCTTTGTCTGAAAAAGTTTGTGAGTTGACGTTCTTTTATAAGTGGTCGATATGCCGATCCGCAAAACTACCAATGAGAATTAGATTTGAGAGACTAATCGTTCGAGGGAGGGTGAATGTATAGGAATGGGGGTGGGGCACCGTTTATGCTGGGGAAAGATATGGAAATGGATGAGCAAAACACAAAGAATGATGACGTGCTTATGGAGCTCACGGCGGATGTCGTCGCGGCCTATGTAAGCAACAATCCAGTGCCGGTTTCGGAGCTGTCCAACCTCATCGCGGACGTGCATGCGGCCCTGGGAAGGGTCACGCGGACCACGGAGCAGGTGATAACAGAAAAGCAAAAGCCTGCGGTGAACCCCAAGCGCTCGGTTCACGACGACTATATTATCTGCCTCGAAGACGGCAAGAAGTTCAAGTCGCTCAAGCGGCACCTCATGACGCATTACGGCCTGACGCCGGAGCAATATCGTGAGAAATGGGGTCTTGACCCGAGCTATCCGATGGTTGCCCCGAACTACGCCGTCGCCAGGTCCCAACTCGCGAAGAAGATGGGCTTGGGGCGCAAGCGCAAGACCAAGTAAAGCATCCTCTTAGGGACGATACAGCGCCGTGCGTCCATTCGGACGCGCAAAGGACGCTGTAAGTTATTGAATTGACGCATCGTGCTTTCCGAAAACCGATTCCGGTTTTCGGGCCGATGCTGTAGAAATGGCGCCGTCAGGCGCCGTTTCTATTTGCAGGCTGTTCCATATGCCCAGCCAACCGTGATCGCCTCCGAGGCGACCGTGATGGCGCCGGATCCCCATCTTCTTTCCCGAGCGGTTTCAGCGAGTCGTAGGCCTGCTTCAGCGCGATATGTCGGTTGAGATCGTAGCTCCAATGGTGTCTTATCCCCTTTAGGCGTTCCCGTTCGATCAGCCTGCCAAGGCGGATCAGCAGAGCCGTTCGTTCTTCTCCCCTCGTGCTTAGGGCGGCGGAGAGATCGATCCCCGAGATGAGAAAGAAGGCCGCGTTTTGCCGTGCCGCTGAAATTCGCTCTGCCTTGGCATGTTTGAAGGCCTTTGCCTCGCGTTCCAAGATGCCCATACCGGTCTCCTAATTGCGGAGCCAGAGTTTGGAGCGGGGAGCAGGGGGTGGGGATAGAATCCTGCTGAAGATCGTAACCGAAAGTGGGAATCTTGTTGCGGATCAAAGATATAACCTTAACGGCAGGTTTTAATTGTTCTCTTTTTGTTCACATCTCACACAGGGCGGGCTATAAGGAAAATATTCCTCGAGGAGAAGGGTATTTTCTGTGCAATCCATCGCCACAAGCCAGTTGCAGGATGAGGACAGGGGCGCGGAAGGCGTGGCTCAGCCGGACGCACTGGGGCGAAAGCTCAGCCCCGTTTGTGATGAGAGGGTGAACGATATCTGTGAATGTGTGATGGATATAGTCGCAGCGCTTTTCAACGTCAGCGGAAAGGATTTGCGCAGCCCGGGGCGGAGCTCGACCGAGGTGGCGCGCGTGCGGCAGATCGGCATGTATGTGGCCCATGTTGTTCTTGGCTTGAACATGAAAGAAATCGGCCGGGAATTCGGTCGCGACCGCACGACGGTACAACACGCCTGCCATCTGATTGAGGATCTGCGCGACGATGCGGAATTCGACCGCATCGTACATATCACCGAGCGGGTGACTGCTGCTGCGTTCAGGCATACGGAGGTGATTGGGTGAAGCGGCCAATGACCGGAATGACGCAAGCCGAACGGGAGAAGCTGCGGATATTGCGCTTCCTTGCTGGCGGGGAAGCGAACCTGCGGCCCGCCGCCAAGGAAGGCAGAGCACTGCTCGACGGGGGCGAGCGTGGAGTGATAGCGGCCAACCTGGACGTTCTGTCTGCCTTCGTCAGCGAGGGACTTGCAATCAGAAGGAATGGACGCCTTGCTCTTTCCGCTGAGGGGCGGGCGGCCCTGAGGCGCGAGGCCCATCCCTCGGCCGCTTTTTCCGCGCAGCATATGGAGCTTTCCTCCAGCATCATCCTCACCGGAGAGGGCGAGGAGCTGGTCTCCAGGAATCTGGCCGAATCGCCCATCGGCCAACTCGCGCGACGCCGGACACGGACCGGCGAGGCATATCTGAGTTGGAGTGAATTCCGGGCCGGCGAAAGGCTGCGGGCCGATTACACCCGGGGGCAGATCATGCCGAAGATCAGTGCCAATTGGAGTGAGGCGGTGGCGAGCGGCCGGCGCGGCAGTAAGGAGAACGGAATCGCGGAACTGACGGATGCGGCGATGGCTGCCCGGCAACGGGTGGAAAATGCCCTTTCAGCCGTCGGCCCTGAACTTGCCGGCGTCCTTGTGGATGTCTGCTGCTTTCTAAAAGGTCTCGAGCAGGTGGAAATGGAGCGCGGTTGGCCGGTGCGCTCGGCCAAAGTGGTGCTCAAGACCGCGCTCGCCGCGTTAAGCCGACATTATGAGCCGCAATCTCCTCGGCGCCGCGCTAAAATTCTCCATTGGGGAGCCGAGGGATATCGGCCGACCATGCGATAATCGGAGGGTAGCCGATCAGGCTGCGCTCATGGCTCCCGCCGCCTCATCCTTCATGCGGCGAACCATCGCGCGCAGACCGTTGGCGCGTTGCGGCGTGAGGTGCTCGTCAAGGCCCAGCTCGCGCATCGTGTCTTCGGCTTCAATCGCTACGATCTCGCTTGCGCGGCGGCCGCTGAAGAGCGCAAGCATGATCGCGACCAGCCCGCGCACGATATGCGCATCCGAATCGCCTTTGAAGGTGATGGCCGGATCAGAACCGTCGCCGATCTGCGTGAGCAGCCACACCTGGCTTACGCAGCCGCGTACCCTGTGCCGCTCGTCCCGTGCCCATTCCGGATACTCAGGAAGATCGTTGCCGAGCTCGATGATATAGCGATACCGCTCCTCCCAGTCGTCCAGGAAGGCGAAGTCATCACGAATGGTCTCGATGCTGGTCACCATGCCCCGCATATAGTGGCTCGGCGGCCCTGCGTCACCAGGAAAGTCCCGAAAACCTATTCGGCGGGTTTGCGATCTTTTTCGGCAAGCGGCGCCCGAGGAGTGGGGTGGGGAATTTCCTGTTGGAGGGTCGGGTTCCCGCCCGAGGATTGTAGAAGTGCCGCGTTCTCTATGATCGCGGCGATTGCCGCTTGTGCATTCGCGCAAAGCTCCGGCTGCGTTTGGCAGAGTGATTGGAGGTCGCCCAACGCGTCGCGCGCGGTGAACAGGCTTTGAAGCGGACCTGCCTGTTCTTCGATGCCGGTTTCCTTGCTCAGGTCGAGTGGCAACATCAGGAAAAGAAGTGAAAGCCCCGCGACGGAACGAACAAGCAGTCCCATTTCTCATGTCCTCGCGATCGGGATCATCCGATCCCAAGAAGGAGCCTACAGAATTTGGCTAAAGCTGGGGGCAAATACGTAAAGAAAGCTGAAATGAAGGCATTTGGAGCGGATTTTATGCAGAGTGTTCGCATCGCATAGATCCGACGCTAACCAGCTAATACATTGATAATGAAACGCAATGAGGATTTCTTTAGGCCTCGGGGCGCCGAGCTTGGTCAAAGACAAGGCTCTTCACCCAGCGACCCTTTGTTAACCATGGCCAAATTCGAAAGCGCCTAAACCCCACCTTCCACGTCTAAGTCGGCTCTTGGGAGGCGCCGTTTATCCTTTCCTTAAATCGTGGATGAGAGGGTCAACCTGTAAGACCGAGCCCCGAAAAGCGACAAGAATAGAGCGCGTCGAGTTGAACACGAGAGTGTCCCTCCCTGCAGATTGGCCTGTTGCGCTGAAGGCAGCCTGCGAGCGACTGTTGCATCCCTCCGCTGCGACCGGAGCGGAGCGAGCAAGGCAGTTGCGCTTACTCGGAGTGCTGCTTGTTGCGCCGTTCTTCGCGGCCGTGGCGACCATGCAGATCGTCGCCGCGCGGATGGATGTGATCGCCGCCATTTCCGCCGCCGCTCTGGTGTTTGGATTGGGCCTTCTGCCGTCGCTGGCTCTTATTGCTACGGCGAAGCCTCGAATGGTCGACGCTGCAGCGCTCGCCTTCGGAGCAGCAGTGCTGGGAACGCTGCTCGCAAGCAGCGGCGGGATCACGTCTCCCCTCGTGATGATGAGCGTCGCCCTTGTTTTCGAGGCAGGCTGGGTCGGGAGAACACGGAAAGCAGCGGCCTGGGGCCTGGTTGCTTCCGTCTTCGCGGTCGTAGCCGGCGGCATTCTGCCTGCCTGGATCGGGGCGGGGGAGAACATTTCATCGGCATGGCAGTGGGTCCTGCCTCTGTTCTATGCGACGACTCTCGTGGCTCGTTGGCCGCTGGTGCCTGCAGTCGAGGCGGTGAGTTCGGATGAGGCTTCCACCTTCCCGCTCGAGGAGATGATCGGAGCAGCGAGCCTGCGGCTGCAAAAATCCGGTGAAGTGGTCCATGCTTCGCCAAAAGCGGAAGAGCTTTTGGGTGTTGTCCCGGAAATGCTGCTGGGAAGCGGACTCTTCGACCGCATCCACGTGACCGATCGTATCGCCTGGCTCTCGGCCCTCAGCGCGCTCCGCGCGGATGCAGCCCCCCAGACGGTTCGGCTGCGGTTGCGCGTGCGGGCTGAGGAGGGGCTCCCTGTCCACGCGGCATATCGCAACTTCATATGCGATATGGTCATGGACCGGCGAGCAGGGGGCATCGCGGCCCTATTGCGAGAAGATCCGGGCACGGCTGCCCTGGAAGAGGCGCTTGCCGAAACGCGGCGCATAACCGAGGTGACCTCCCGCTCCAAGGACGAGATGCTGGCGGCCGTAAGCCACGAACTCCGCACGCCTCTGAACGCCGTCGTGGGCTTCGCCGACATGCTTTCGAACGAAATGTTCGGCAGGTTCGCGAATGAGAAGCAGCGCGAGTATGTCGAGCTCATCCGCGAGGCCGGCAATCACCTGCTTTCGGTCGTGAACACGATCCTCGACGTTTCCAAGGTGCAATCCGGCACCTATGGAGTCGAAGCCGAATCGTTTCGCTTCGAAGATGCCGTCCGCCTTTCCGTAGCCATGACGGCTCATCAGGCGCAGGCGAAGTCGGTCAATCTCAGGACGGAAATCGCCGACGATATCGGCACCGTGCATTGCGACCGTAGAGCCATCCAGCAGGTTCTCATCAATCTCCTGTCCAATGCGGTGAAGTTCACGCCGGCAGGCGAGGTTGCGCTCACCGCGTCTCGACGTGGCGATCGTCTGGAATTCACGGTCAGCGATACCGGCATCGGAATTTCGGCGGAGGACCTGGAGCTTCTCGGCACTCCATTCATGCAGGTGCGCAACGACTATACACGCACCTGCCAAGGCACCGGGCTGGGGCTCGCTTTGGTGAAGGGATTGGTCCGGCTACAAGGTGGCGGCCTAAGCATCGAAAGCGCGCCCGGCATGGGCACGCGGGTCCATGTCTCTCTGCCGGCGGGACCGGCTGTAACCGATCAGAAAACGGAGGATTCCGGCTTCGACGAGAGCGGAGCGAATTGGAATGGCGAGTGGTACCATGACACGTTACGCAAAACGGCCTAGTTCCAGATCCGGAACCCGCGGAGGAAAAGCAAGCTGGCTACGGTCGGGCGTCTCAGGTGCAGCGTCTGCAGCGGCACGTAACCCTGTCGCGGTAGGCGGAACGACCGCGTTTCTCGTTTCGCTGGCTTTTGTTTCGGCCAACGCGCTTTTTTATCAACCGCAAGTGCACCCGAGCGCATTTCTGTCTACGCGTATGCTTGGACCTCGGGCATTGCCGGATATCATGCCGCAGCACCCGCATCCTGAATCCGCGCCGAGACCTGTCCGCCAGATCGAACCGACAACTCCGGAAAACCAGACATCGCCTGATTCGACGGGTTCCGTACCTCCAGCGACCGGGGGAGATCCGACCGTTCGAGCCGTGCAGACGGTCCTGAACGATCTCAGCCTCTATCGCGGTCCCATCGATGGCATGACTGGTCCCCAGACCAATTCCGCCATAGAGACCTATCGCAGGATCGTCGGGCTTGAGCCGGGAAGTCAGATCGACGGCGCTCTTCTCCACCAACTCGGCTTGAGCAATGGTGGAGAGGCAGCGAAGAAGACAAATCCCGTGGAGCAGACCGCGTCGGCTGAGACCGGAGATGCGACCATCAGGAAAATCCAGGCGGGGTTGAAGGCTTTTGGCAATGACGGCATCGAGATCGATGGTGTAATAGGTGGCCGGACCCGCGATGCCATTCGTGAGTTTCAATCATTGTTCGACTTGCCGGTGACCGGGGAACCCGACGCATCCCTGGTAACCAAGATGCAGGAGATCGGTCTGATCAACTGAAGTGCTCACCTTTCCATGGCAGGAAAGAGGGCAGGAGCAGGCGATGCGCGTCACCAGCGATTTTTGGGTCTCGGCCCTGATAAAGCGGATCTTTTCCGATGGCGGATTTGCCGCCGTGAGGCGCAGAGGCGCAAGCGAAGCAGGGGCAATCTATATCCTGCAGCGTACGCGATTGGGCGAATTGGAGCTCTATGGCCCTGCGCCGCAAACGAGTTATGACGAAGCCAAGCCAAGCGAGCGGCAGTTCACCCTTATGATGACCGCAGACGATGAGAACGAGATAGACGCCCGTCTCGCTCGCGAAATCCGCTTCGATTCCGATTTGTGGATTGTGGAAATCGAGACCGCCCGGGAACGCTCGGAATACCTAGTGTTGGCCGGCGGTTGAATTGTCGCTCGATGCTTATTTGCGAACCTATTCTGTTCCCGATCCTGCGACGAAGCGCGATTGCCGCTCCTGACGCTCCTCATTTCGCCAGTCCAGGATCTTTTCACGGGCAGTTTCAAACGTCAGCGCTTCGTATCGCACGCAGAACAGCCGGATGGCTGCGGGACTGGTGACCTGTGCCGGATAGGCGGCGAGCGTGAGCAGGAGAGCCTGCTCAGTGGAAAGCTCGAGGAATTTCAGGGCCGTCAGGAGATCCGCGTAAGTGACGCCGTTGATAAGCGTCCGCGCACGCGTGATGCGGACCTTGAGGGCGGTCGAAAGCGCTTCCGCAAAATGGCGCATCTCGCCCGAAAGGGCAGCCTCCCGAAGGGCCGGGTAGATCTCGGCCAGGGATTGGTCCGGCAAAGCTGGCACTGGATCGGCCCCGTGGGAGTCGTCATCGCTCATCAGGTCGCGCAGCTGCTTGCGCACTGCCTCGAGGGGATTGGGTGCCTGGTCAACCGCAGCATCGGGGGCAGGGGGCTCTGGTTCCACGCGGCTGAGCAAAGCCCGGATAAGTGCGGCGACCGCAGGATTGAGATTGTCCCGGCGGGCTATAGCACGGGCATGCGGGATTCCGTTGCGAGCGATGAGAGCGATAAGATCAACATCGCTCAGCGCTTTCGAGCGGATCAGGACAGGAGCGCTGATCTCGGTGGGTTCTTCGGCGAGGCGGCGAATGAGAAGGCGCGGTGCAGGATCGCAATCGGACAATGCTGCGGCCGCGAAACGGCGTATCTCGACCGAAGCCGTCTCGTAAAGGCCCAGAGCAAGATCGTCCAACCGGGTGGCATCGTCCCGGGTCGGGTGTGGCAGCGAGGAATAGGCGGAAACTGCAGCGCGCAGCACGCGTTCGCCATGACGCGGCCCTTGTTCCAATGCGATATCCCTAAAATCCGCGACTGACACGCAGTTTACGCCCGGCACCTGAAACACACGGCTGCCCCCGCACCAGGTGCGGCAGGCATCCCCCAGACCGCAAGCTACAGCGAATGCGTTAGCGACCCATTAACTGCAATATTAAGGATAATCTTCACCAAGCTCAGCGAACGCTAAGGAACTGTTAACCATAAGATGCATTTCATGACTGCCGGGGTGCATTCGCAGATCGGGTCCGGCCAAGTGGGGATGCGAAGATGGCGATCATACTGCCCTTCAGGCACGAGCATGCAAGAAGACCTCGCAAGGCGCCGGTCAATGGCGGCGCAGCGATTCTAATCTTTACCGGGGTTCGATACGAACGGCTCGAGGACCAGCACGGCAGAGCTGGATCTTCTCCTTCCCGGAAGCGCCGCGGCAGCAAGCGCTGACCCCAGGGCTAGCTGAGGTCTAGGGGGCGACAGGAGAGGTTGCGCAAGAAGGCATCCACGGCTCCCTGCCATGTGTCGTCTGAGAGGAAGACGCGAACCAGGACGACACCCTCCTCAAGGCCGCTTTCCACAAAAACCGAGCGATCAAACTCTTCGGGCACTCGGCCCCTGATCTCCTGCATCTGGGCAGGGCTGAGCGCAATGAAATCAAGCGCGCGATCGTTTGAGATACGATCGGTGATGCTGAAGTTGTTAAGCCCGTTGTTATCGTAGATCGAGAGCGACCAGAACGGCACGGAGCCCTCCGATTGCACGCGCACCGGTGCCTCGGCCAGATCGAAACGGCAGGCTGCGGCAAGCAGCAGCGGATTGGCGGCGGCTACAGCGCTGCCGTCCATGATATCGGGGCCGAGCTTCACCACCGTGTACGGCGCGGCGACGGCGGACAGCTTCGACCAAACATCGCGCTCCGAATAGGATGGCAGCATGAACAGGATCGATATGTGAACGATACCGGCACCGACCAAGCCGAGAATGAGGACGTAAAGGAGCCTAAGCATCGCAGCTCACCTGCTTGATGGCGGGAAGCGTGAGGCCCGTGATCCCAAACCCTGCCGAAACCGGCGTATCAAGCAATGTCAGGACGACCTGCATCGCACCCTGTCCCGTGCTGGGAATCCAGTTATCCGGCTTGGGGTGCGGCGAGATGCTGATCGTCAACCCACTGTCGCGACGGCGAAGGACCGTCTCTGAGCTCAGCGCTGCAGGCTTGCGCCCGAAAGAGGGGAGCGAAGCCCCCGCCAGATCAGTGAGATGGAGGATCCAGTGTTGAGCAGGGGGCATCGCTCCCTCGACCTGGTAGGTGCATTGGCGGTTAAGGATCCGCCCGGCTGAATCCTTGCTCGCCGTGAAAACGATACCCTCGGAACGACCGAGCGGTATTCCGCCTTCCCGCGCGAAACGGGCGCGCGAATACGGATCTGCGTGCGGCGTGCCCAGATCAGGAAAGGCGATCCAGGAGCCAGACTCGACGGCACCGATCGGCGGCGCGGATTTGATAAAGAGATAGAGGCTGCCTGCGCCCCCGCCTATTGCGATTAGAAGCGTTGTTAGCGCCAGAAAAACGGTTTTCAGCATCGAAGGCCATATCGAAAATGGATTCGTCGAATACGCAGAGGACGAAAGGGGTGCAACTCTCAATGAGTCAGACACGATCGCAATCAAAGCGCAGATAGACTTTCGGATACACGTGCGGGCCTGACAGGCGGGGCCTCGCGGAAGCGCCTCAGTAGATCCTGAAGCACGCCCCGTGTCGCAAGCGGTAGGCTGTGGGCCGGCCGGCGCATGGCTTCATCAGCATTTTCAGCCGCGGCGAAGGTCGTGCTGTCCTTCACGGGGAGCGGATTCTCGATACCCGGAATGGGCTTCAGCTCGATATTTTGATGAGCGTAGATCATAAAGCGCTGCCAGACCATCGCTGGCAAGGAGCCGCCCGTCATCTCGCGCGTTGGCCTGTAATCATCGTTGCCGAGCCAGACGGCGGCCACGTAATTCCCCGTGAAGCCCACATACCAGGCATCGCGATATGACTGGGTCGTCCCTGTTTTGCCCGCCGAGCGGATATTGGGGAGCGCCGCACGCCGACCGGTGCCGCGCTCGGGCACCTGCACCAGCATGCTGTTCATGTATGATGCGGCCTGTTCGGAGAGCACGCGGTGAGGCCGCGGCGCATCGCGGCGCCAATCATAGATGTTTTCTCCGGTATGGGTGTGGAGTTCCAGGATCCCGTGGCGCGTGCCGGCAAAGCCGCCATTCGCGAAGACGCCATAGCCGGTGGCCTGGTCCATTACGGTCATCCCGGAAGTGCCGAGCACCATCGTCTTATGACCGTTGAGCGGGGTTTCCACGCCCATGTCGCCGACCAGCTTCTGGATGACGTCGATGCCCAGATAATCACGCGCGAGGCGGACGGGCACGGTGTTGTAGGATCGTGCGAGAGCGGTGGCCAGATCGACGCGTCCGGCATAGCTGCGGCCGTAATTCTGTGGCGACCAGTTGCCCCAGGAGATCGGACCATCGGAAATAACGGTGCTTGGGGTAAGTCCGGCCTCCATGGCGGCTGCATAGACGTAAGGTTTGAAGGACGAACCCGGCTGGCGTGCGGCACGGGTGGCGCGATTAAACTGGCTTTGGCCATAGTCACGCCCACCGACCAGCGCGCGTACGGCGCCGTCCGTATCCATCAGGACAACGGCGCCTTCCTCGACATCATAATCCTTGCCGTACTGACGGAGGTGGAATTCGAGCGACTCCTCGACTGCGCGCTGCAGATCAAGATCGATCGTCGTGCGGGCGACTAGCGAGTGGGTGGCGCCCTTGGGGACGATCTTCTTCACCTCCTCGAATGCCCAGTCGAGGAAATAATCCGGTGCCTCGCGCTCGCCCCGGTCGACCGCGCTTGCGGGGTTGAGGCGGGCCGAAAGGACCTGCCCCTCGGTCATGAAGCCCGATTGAACGAGGTTGCTGAGCACCTCGTTGGCGCGTGCGCGAGCCGCAGGAAGGTTGATGTGCGGGGCATAGCGCGCGGGGGCCTTGAAGAGGCCTGCAATCATTGCTGCCTCGGCGAGCGTGAGATCCTTGACCTCCTTATTGAAGTAGAAATCGGCAGCGGCGGAGATGCCGAAGGTGCCGCCGCCGAGATAGGCGCGGTCGAGATAGAGCTGAAGGATTTCCTTCTTGCTGAGATTGGCCTCAAGCCATGCGGCGAGGAAGGCTTCCTTGATCTTGCGCTCGACTGTGCGCTCATTTGTGAGGAACAGGTTTTTGGCCAGCTGCTGCGTGATCGTCGAGCCGCCCTGGACGACCGAGTTCGCACGCATGTTTTCCGCCAATGCGCGGGCGAGCCCGACGAAATCGATTCCGAAATGCTCGAAGAAGCGCCTGTCCTCGGTTGCGAGAACGGCCTTGATGACATGATCCGGCATCTCGTCGACCGGCACGGAATCGCGCTGGCGAATGCCGCGCTGGCCGATCTCGTTGCCATAACGGTCTAGAAAGGTGACGGCGTAATCGTCCTGCGCACGCCAGTCGCCCGCCGTCTCCTGGAAGGCGGGCATGGCGAGCGCGAGCATCGCCACGGAACCTGCGGCCAGCAGGGTGAATGCCTCGCCCAGGAGTTCGAAAACCCCGCGCTTGACACCATAGACCCGGAAGCGGCGGAAGAAGATCGTGAGATCTTCCCATATTTCGGCAGCCTTGAAGCGTGCTTCGTAGAGGCTGGAATCGATCCAGGCGTCGATATCGAGGAAAATCGTGGCCCTCGGTGCCTTCCCCTTCTTTGACGTCCGCTTCTCAACCATGACGAAACCGCCCGGCGTCCTCTCTACATTTGCAGTACCGCGAATGCCGCGTGCTAGGTACGCACGAGCCTACCCCGGCGTAACTTAACACATTCCGTAGGGAGAAGGTTGATCCAGGTTAAAGCGTTTGATGATGAATTTTATCGATAGGAATTTAGTCCTTGACACCGTCACGGTGGTTTGATAGGGTTCAGGCATCATCGGAAAAGTGGGTCCGGCGGGGAGGGCATCGGGAATGCCCGAGCGTTTTTGGACCCAGGCGAATAGAATTGCATAAGCGTCGAGCCGTTTGGCCGGCGCTTTTTTTGTAATCGGACCCTGGAGGAAATATGAGACGCGGTTCGGCAGCCACCGTGCTGCAGGCTGCGCGCGCGCTTTTCGAAGGCGCGCCGCCTTCGCTCGAATTGTTGGCGCGAGCCACCGGGCGGCAGGAAGCCTATCTTGCCAGGATCGCCGGCAAAGAAGGCTGGCGCGAGGCACCGGCTGCGTCGCAGGAAGACCCCGAGACCCTGGAACGGCGGCTGGTCGCGCTTTCGGATCAGCTTGTGGGCGATCTCGAAGCGGCGGGCGCCGAGGGGCGGGCTTCCGGTACCTATGACAAGGCCCGCATCGATGCGCTTTCGACCATGCTGAGAATGGTTGAAAAGCTTGGCGAGATGACGCGTCTACCCGAGCGCGCAGCAGAAAAACAGAAGAGAAGCGATGCAGAACTGGCCGCCGCACTCGCCCTCGTCGATGCCCGCATCCTGGAGCTCGCATGTGAACTCGCTGGAACCATGGGCGGTGGACAGGCTGAGCGGGGAGATAGCGCTTCGGACCCTGTCTGAATGGTTTGGGTCTGCGCGGCTGGCGCAATATCCCGTCGGTGCATCGTTGAAGGATACATGGCTGGTCATGGGCGGCCGAGGTTCCGGCAAGACGCGGCTGGGGGCTGAGTGGGTGAACGCGCTCGTACGGGGCTTGCCGCCCTTCGCGCGGCATCGTTACGGACGCATAGCGCTCGTCGGCGAGACGCTGGGCGATGTGCGTGAGGTGATGATCGAAGGGCCCTCCGGCATTCTTGCTGCCTCGCGCGGCAACCGTCCGCGTTACGAGCCGAGCAGACGGCGGCTCGTATGGGACAGCGGCGCCGTGGCACTGGCTTTTTCGTCCGAGGACCCGGACAGCCTACGCGGGCCGCAGTTCGAGGCGGCCTGGTGCGACGAAGTGGCGAAGTGGAGGAACGCGGAGGATTGCTTCGACATGCTGCAATTCGGGCTTCGGCTGGGCCGCAGGCCGATGCAGATCCTGACAACCACGCCCAAGCCGGTGCCGATTGTCCGGCGGCTGATTGCAAATCCGGACGTTACCGTGACGCAGATGCGGACTGCCGAGAACGCGGCCCATCTTTCGCCGAGCTTCATCCGCGCCGTGGAGCGCAGTTACGCTGGAACCAAGCTGGGCCGGCAGGAACTCGACGGTGAGCTGATCGAAGATCGTGAGGACGCGCTCTGGAGCCGGGCCGATCTCGAGGCGATGCGAGGCTCCACGGAAGGCCGCACGATGAAGCGGATCGTGGTGGCGATCGATCCGCCCGCAACCAGTCGGCGGACGTCGGACGCCTGCGGCATGGTAGTGGCAGCGCTCGACGAGAATGGAAACGGATGGGTGCTTCACGATGGCACGGTCCGGGCGGCAAAACCGCAGGAATGGGCTCGCCGGGCAATAGCGCTCTATCGCCGCTTCGAGGCGGATACGATCGTGGCCGAGGTGAACCAAGGCGGCGATATGGTGCGAAGCGTTCTGGGCGCGATCGACGACACGGTACCTGTGAAGCCGGTGCGGGCAAGCCGTGGCAAATGGTTGCGCGCAGAGCCGGTCGCTGCCCTCTATGCGCAGGGCAGGGTGCGCCATACGCAGCGTTTCCCCGAACTGGAAGACGAAATGTGTGATTTCGGTCCGGACGGACTTTCCGGCGGCCGCTCGCCGGACCGGGTGGATGCGCTGGTCTGGGCGATCACCGAATTGATGCTCGGCCGCGCCGGCGAGCCGCGGATCCGCGACTTCCTCTAACAGCAGGGATAGCAAATGGCATGGAATTGGCCCTGGGCATCGCGTCCGGGACGAGAAAGCGCGCTCTTCGAACGGAAAAGAACGAGCGGATATGGTTTCCTGGCGCTGCATGCGCAGGGAGAGCCGCTCTGGACGCGGCGGGACTATGTCTCTCTCGCTCGCGAGGGGTTCATGCGCAATCCGATCGCGCATCGCGCGGTGCGGATGATCGCGGAAGCAGCAGCCACGATCCCATGGCTTCTTTATGAAGAGGAAGCGGAACTCTCCGACCACCCGATGCTCGAACTGCTCGCACGGCCCAACCACCGCCAGGCGGGGCCAAGTTTCCTTGAGATGCTCTACGGGCACCTCCTTCTATCCGGAAATGCTTACATCGAGCTTGTGGAGACCGGCACCGGCGCCCGCGAGATGCATCTGCTCCGGCCGGACCGCGTGACCGTGATTGCCGACGGAAATGGCTGGCCGATGGCTTTGGAGCACCGCGTCGGCGGCGTGAAGCGCCGGGTCCCGCTGGAGGAAAGCGGAAACGGGCTGCATCTGACACTTTTTCATCCACTCGACGACCATTACGGTTTTGCGCCTTTGTCGGCTGCACTGATGGCACTCGACATCCACAACGCGGCGGCGCGCTGGAACAAGGCGCTATTGGACAACTCGGCTCGCCCTTCGGGAGCGCTCGTCTATGCTCCAAAGGAGGGTGGCAACCTGACGGACGAGCAGTTCGACCGGCTCAAGACGGAACTGGAGCAAGGCTATTCTGGCGCGACGAGGGCCGGACGGCCGCTTCTTCTGGAAGGCGGGCTCGATTGGAAGGCGATGAGCCTCAGCCCTCGAGACATGGATTTCCAGGAGGCCAAGAATGGTGCCGCGCGCGATATCGCCCTGGCGCTGGGTGTACCGCCGATGCTGCTCGGGATACCCGGCGACAACACCTATTCCAATTACCAAGAAGCAAACCGGGCCCTCTACCGGCTGACGGTCCTCCCGCTTGTAGGGCGCACCGCCAAGGAATTGGGCGGCTTCCTGGCTCCGCTCTTCGGCGGCGGTCTGCGGCTGTGGTTCGACCCGGACCAGATTGAGGGCCTTTCGGCGGAACGGGATGCGCTGTGGAAACGGGTGAGCGAGGCAAGCTTCCTCACCGATGATGAGAAGCGCGAGGCGGTGGGGTACGGCTCATATGATCGAAGATAACGGACTTCATTCCCGGACATGAAAATCAAGAGCGCGAATAAGACGCCAGGAGAAACGAGCGATGGCGGGGCCTCCAATGTGACGAACTGGAAGGATCAACAAATGACCGGACTGAGCGAAGCGGCCCTTTTGTGGGCCGCGAAAGCGGCGGGCGCGATCGTCGGTTCGGCGATCTCGATCGCCTATCTGCTGCCCTCCGGGCGGCGCGAGGCGGCAATCCGTTTCGCCGTGGGCGTCGCCTGCGGCTTTGTGTTTGGCGGGACGGCCGGATTGAAGATCGCAACCGAGCTTGGCATCGCCGGCCGCCTGGCCCCGAGCGAACTCGTGATGATGGGCTCGGCGGCGGCGAGCCTCTGTGCGTGGAGCGCGATCGGCCTGGTTACGCGCCTCCTCACGACGGCCGCGCGAAGCGGGCAGGCAACGGAAGGTTGAAGGATGCAGTACAAGATCGCCGCCGGACCGAACGAGCGGAAATATTCGAGCCTCGATGTGGAGGCAATAGAGGATGACGGCACCTTCTCGGGCTATGCAAGTCTCTTCGGCCGGGTCGATCTCGGTCGTGACATGGTCGAACGTGGCGCCTTTGCGGATTCGATCCAGAACCGAGGAGCAGGCGGGATTCGCATGCTCTTCCAACACGATCCGAACCAGCCGATCGGCGCCTGGAAGGAAGTCCGGGAAGACGAGCGAGGGTTGTTCGTGCGCGGCAAACTCGCCACGGGCGTGGGCCGGGCACGGGAGGTGCTGGAATTAATGCGGAACGGAGCACTGGACGGGCTGTCCATCGGGTTCCGCACAGTCCGGGCGACGAGCGATCCGCGCACCGGCGTCCGCCATATCAAGAAAGCCGATCTCTGGGAGATCTCCGTAGTCACATTTCCCATGCTGCCGGATGCGCGCGTGGAGAAGGTGAAATCGCGTGGCGATCTCCCGAGCCCAAGGGAATTCGAGCGTTGGCTGATGCGGGATGCGAAGCTGACGCGCAGCGAAGCAAAGACGGTGATCTCACGCGGCTTCGCTTACCTCCTGCGCAGTAGGGATGCAGCGCCGGAAACGCCAGAGGGCCTGGTGAACACCATTCGCCGGGCGACGAAACTGCTTCAACAACAGGATTGAACGATGACAGCAACGACCAATGCAAGCCCGCTGGAAGTCAAGTCAGCCGCGGCGGGCGCGGACCTTGCCGGCGCATTCGAGGAGTTCATGAACTCTTTCGAACACTTCAAGGAATCCAATGACCAGCGGCTGAAGGAGATCGAAAAGCGCTCGGCTCCGGACCCACTTACCACGGATAAGGTGGAGCGCATCTCCGCTGCCGTCGACGAGCAGAAGCGGGTAATCGACCGCCTTGTGCTGAAGAAGGCAAGGCCACTGCTTGGACGTGAGGGTTCAATCTCAGTCTCGCAGCTCGAGCACAAGCAGGCTTTCGAGAGCTATGTCCGCAGCGGTGACGACCGCCTGCTGAGGGCGCTCGAAGAAAAGGCGATGTCCTACGGCTCGGGACAAGACGGGGGCTATCTTGTTCCCGAGGAGACCGAGGCTGAAATCGCCAAAAGGCTGGCGAATATTTCCCCGATCCGCTCGATCGCTTCAATACGGCAGGTTTCCACGGCAGTGTTGAAGAAGCCCTTTGCGGTGAACGGACCGGCGACGGGCTGGGTTGGCGAAAGCACACCGAGGCCTGAGACGGCATCGAGCCAGCTGGACGAGCTTTCCTTCCCGACTGCCGAGCTCTACGCCATGCCCGCCGCAACGGCGGCGCTCCTGGAGGACAGTGTGGTCGATCTCGATGCCTGGATCGCGGGCGAGATCGAGACGGCCTTTGCCGAGCAGGAGGGGCTTGCCTTCATAACGGGCGACGGCGTGAACAAGCCGCACGGGTTCCTGGCCTATCCGCAGGTGGCGGATTCGGCTTGGAGCTGGGGGAGCATCGGCTATGTGGCTACGGGTGCCGACGGCGCACTGCCGGCCGAGAATCCGGCGGATGTGCTGGTCGACACGGTCTACACACTCAAGGCTGGCTATCGCCAGAACGCCAATTGGGTGATGAACCGCAAGACCCAGGCTGCCCTGCGCAAGATCAAGGACGCTGACGGCAACTATCTATGGCAGCCGCCGGCCGCGCCCGGCAGCCGGGCCATGCTGATGGGCTTCCCCGTGGTGGAAGCGGAGGACATGCCCGATATTGTGGCCGGTTCGACGCCCATTGCTTTCGGCGACTTCGGCCGTGGGTATCTTGTGGTGGACCGCACAGGCGTGCGCGTACTGCGTGATCCTTATTCCGCAAAGCCCTATGTGCTGTTCTACACCACCAAGCGCGTCGGTGGCGGGGTCCAGAACTTCGAAGCAATCAAGCTTCTGAAGTTTGCGGCAAACTAGCTGCGGCTCAAGCTCTAATTGGACGAGCAAACGAAAGCCCCGGCAAACCGGGGCTTTTTTCTTGAATCAAAACTTGAAGAGAGGCGTTTATGGCGCTGTTTCGAACGGTCGACTCTTCGGTCGAACCGGTCTCGCTGGTCGAGGCCAAAAACCATATGCGCGTCGCTCATGACAGCGAGGATGAGCTCATATCCGCACTCATTCGAGCCGCGCGACGGGAGGTCGAGCAGGCGACCAGCACCGCATTCATCGTGCAGTCGTGGCGGTTGGCTCTCGACGATTGGCCCAAGAGTGAGATGGTGCTCCTGCAGCGGACGCCAGTACGGGAGATTTTATCAATCACGATCTTCGATGCTGACGGCGCCGGCTCGGTTCTGCCGCCCGAGCATTATCAGCTCGATAGTTTTTCGCGGCCGGCAAGGCTCTTCCTTAGGAGGAAGCCGGTACCGGGTCTTGAGCTGAACGGGATCGAAATCGATTTCCTCACCGGTTTCGGGGAAGCGGGAACCGACGTTCCTGACCTGCTCAAGCGCGCGATCCTGATGCTGGTGGCCCACTGGTACGAATTTCGCGGTGTCTATGGTGCCGAGAGCCAGCCCGTCTCATTCCCCGATGAATATCGGCGGCTGATTTCCGTATGGCGAACTCCGAGGCTGCAATGAGGGCCATCATCATGGATCCGGGCCGGCTCCGCACCGAACTCATCCTGCAAGAAGCGGTCATCAGTGAAGACGGAGCAGGCGGCCATAGCGAAGATTGGCGCGAGGTGGCGCGCCTGTTCGCGGAAGTCACTCCGTTGCGGGCTGAAAGCCGCTTCGGTGCCGCACAGTTCCTCGAGCATGTGACGCACCGGGTGGTGCTGCGGGAGCGCGCGGATCTGAGGAGCGGGATGCGGTTTCTCCAGGCCGGCCGAACAATGGAGATCGTGACGATAGAGGATGCTGACGGAACGGGCCGTTATCTCGCCTGCCTGGTGCGCGAGGAGGGCCGATGAAGATTGCGATGCAACTTACGCTCGACGGATTGGTGCGGGCGATGCGTATCAAGGCGCACGAGGTCGCGGATGCGATGGAGACGAGGAGGCCGTCGGCCAAGCAGGTCGAGGCGGCCAAGGAGGATCATGTCGTGAGGCGGCGGGGAGGGAAAGATGACAGCGGCGGCTCTTGACCTGCAGGAGGCGGTGTTCGCTGCGCTTAACGCGAGTTCAGCGCTCGTCCAGGCACTGGGCGGGGCGAAGTTTCACGACATCACACCGGCCAATCTGAGCTTTCCCTATATCACCTTCGGACGCACCAGCAGCTATGATTGGAGCACGGGGACAGAGGCGGGTAGCGAGCACTTTTTCACCCTCCATGTATGGTCCAAGCAAAAGGGCCGTAAGGAGGCGCTGTCGCTTATGGAACTCGTGCGCGGGGCATTGCATGAGAAGGACCTTAGGCTCGGCAGCCACCATCTGGCCAATCTGCGGCTCGACTTCTCCGAGATGCACTACGACGAGGACCTCGCCGTCTATGACGGCAGCATGCGCTTCAGGGCGGTGGTTGAGGAATAGACGCACTGGCTCGACATCTCGGCTCCTCCCTGGCGGGGAGCGCGGGCCATTTCACAACGACAATTGAAGGAGACCATGCATGGTCGCGAAGAAGGGCAAGGACCTGCTCCTCAAGCTCGACGAGGACGGACTTGGCAATTTCGTAACGGTGGCGGGGCTGCGGACGAAGCGCCTCGCCTTCAACAGCGAAACGGTAGACGTGACCGACGCGGATTCGGCCGGCCGCTGGCGTGAATTGCTTGCCGGAAGCGGCGTACAGCGAGCGTCGGTCGCTGGTTCGGGCATCTTCAAGGACGCGCAATCGGATGCGGCCATAAGGTCACGCTTCTTTGCGGGAGATATCGCGACCTGGCAGTTTGCTATCCCAGAGTTCGGTATCGTATTCGGGCCGTTCCAAATCACGGCGCTCGAATATTCCGGCAATCATGACGGCGAGGTGACCTTCGAGATTGCATTGGAATCCGCCGGGCCGGTCAACTTCGCGGTGGCGCAATGAGCGTGAATCGCAAACGCGGCGAAGTCGCCGCCAAACTTGACGGGCGCGACTATCGGCTGTGCCTGACACTGGGCGCCTTGGCTGAACTGGAAGCCGCCTTCGCTGCCGAAAACCTCAATCAGCTCGTTGAGCGTTTCGGGACCGGCAAGCTTTCCGCACGCGATGTGATCGCCATCATCACTGCTGGATTGAGGGGCGGTGGCCATGAGGTGAGTGAAGACGAGGTGCGCCGGATGCAGTGCGATGACGGCGCGGCCGGTTTCGCACAGCTGGTAGGAGACCTCCTGGCCATAACCTTCGGCGGGGACAGGTCGGGAGGTGTTGAAGAGCGCCCTTAGGTGCCGCAGCAGGTTCGACGGCACCCTTTCCCTGGGATGAGGTGATGAGGGTGGCTTTCGGCCTGCTGCGGCTTAGCCCGACAACTTTCTGGAAGATGACGCCCATCGAATTCAACGCGGCGCTCGAGGCATTGGGACTGACGAGGGCGGAAGCGCCCGGCCGCGGTGAGTTGAAACGGCTGATGCACCTTTTCCCCGACAAATCCGGAGCGGATAAATGGCAGATGAAGTGAGGGTTCCAATCGTTGCCGATACGACGCCATTTGAAACGGCTCTCACGGATTTAGCGGCGCTCTCTGAAAATTTCGGCACGCAGTTGACCGGTGCGCTTAAGAGTGCAGCCGTGAGCGGCAAATCGCTGGACGACGTGCTGCGCAGGATCGGGCTCAACCTCGCGGGCATGGCGCTGGAGCGAGGACTCCAGCCGCTTCAAGGTTTGATGGGAACGATGTTTTCGGGGCTTCTAGGCGGGCTGGGCAATATCATGCCCTTCGCCAGAGGCGGTGTGGTGCCCTTCGCCAGCGGCGGCATTGTCTCGGCCCCCACTTATTTTCCGGCCGGGAGAAATATCGGTCTCATGGGAGAGGCCGGTGCGGAAGCTATCCTGCCGCTGCGAAGAACTTCGGATGGCAAATTGGGAGTGGCGGCGAGCGGAGGCGGGAGCGGGACCCAGATCGTCTTCAATGTAAGCACGCCTGATGCGGCTTCGTTCCGCAAATCCGAGGCGCAAATATCCGGCCTTTTGGCGCGTGCCGTTTCGCGCGGTACGCGGACACTTTAGGGCGACCGGATTCTACCGCACCGACGCCGGTGCGATGGAAATGTTTGGCCCGCATCCTCGGTCAAGCCAACGATGGTGGGTTGCGCAAATCGCCGATCAAGCGGTTCCAAACCACTCGGCCATCGAGATTCTCGATCAAACTCAGGATCGTTCATGAACAGTTTTCACGACGTCCGCTTTCCGCTCGGCGTCTCCTTTGGGGCGACTGGCGGACCGGAGCGGCGAAACGAGATCGTGCAGCTCACCTCCGGAAGGGAAAAGCGCAACGCTCGCATGGCAAACGGGCGGAGACACTATGATGCAGGGACGGGCGTGCGTTCCCTGGAAGATCTGTACGAAGTGATGGCCTTCTTCGAGGCGCGCCGCGGTTCGCTGCATGCGTTCCGATTTCGCGACCCGTTCGACATGAAGTCCTGCCCGCCGAACCAAGCTCCGACGGCTTTTGATCAGGAGATCGGGATCGGGGATGGCAAGACAAGCAGTTTCGTCCTGACAAAGACCTATGGCGAGGGACCGGATGCCTACCGCCGTGAAATCCGGTTGCCAGTGCCGGAAACAGTGCTCGTCGCGGTAGCCGGTGTACAAAAGCGTCTCCAGGCCGATTACGCGATTTCGCCAGAAACAGGCGAGTTGGTCTTCAATCCGAGCGTCATACCGGCGGCGGGACAGACGATCACCGCGGGCTTTGAGTTCGACGTGCGTGTACGCTTCGATACGGACCGGCTTTCTGCAAGCATCACCGCCTTCAGGGCAGGGCAGATCCCCTCGGTCCCCCTGCTGGAGGTATTGTGATGGCGAAGATATCCGTGGAGCTGGCAAAGCACCTTGAGCAGGAGATAACCACCCTATGCCATTGTTGGCGCGTAACGCGCGGCGATGGCGCGGTGATGGGTTTTACCGATCACGACCGGCGGGTCACCTGCGACGGCACCGTCTTCATGCCGGAAACGGGTCTTTCCGGCAGCGAAGCCCGGCACTCCTTCGGTCTTGCAGTCGATACCATGGATGTCGAGGGGGCGCTTTCCTCGCTCGACATCAGCGAAAGTGACATAGTGGCGGGCCTCTATGATGGTGCGACCGTCGAAACACTGCTCGTCAACTGGCAGGAGCCCCAGCAGTTCATGCGGCTGCGACGCGCGGTGATCGGTCAGATAACGCGTCGGGACGGGCGCTTTGTGGCCGAGCTTGAAAGCCCCGAGCGGGCGCTGGACCAAACCAACGGCCGCACGGTCCGGCGGCAGTGCGATGCCGAATTGGGTGACGCGCGCTGCCGCGTGGATCTAGAAAATGCCCGGTGGCGAGGGGAGGGCGTGCTGACATCGGCCGAAGGCAACAGCATCCGCGTTTCGGGCCTGGACGGATTTACCAGCGGCTGGTTCGCAGACGGAATTCTAACCTGGAAATCGGGTGCAAGCGCCGGGAAGCGCGAGCGCGTTTCAGGGCACAGGAAAGATGCTGATGGTGTCATGCTCGACCTCTGGCGCGACGCGGCGGCGATTGTGCAGCCCGGCGACCGTTTCGGCGTCAGCACTGGATGCGACAAGCAATTTTCCACCTGTAGGGCGAAGTTTTCGAACAGCGCCAATTTTCGTGGTTTCCCGCACCTGCCAGGGAATGACGCCGGCTACTCGTATGTCGTAGAGGGGCAGCTTTTCGATGGCGGCCCGATCGTCGAATGAGGCGTGAGGAGACAGCACCGCCCGCGCTGGTGCTGGCAGAAGCGCTTTCCTGGATCGGCACGCCCTACCGCCATCAGGCTAGCCGTAAAGGCGTGGGCTGCGACTGCCTGGGTCTGGTGCGAGGCGTATGGAAGGGCCTCTACGGAGAAGAGCCAGAGCGACCCGGCCCATACACAATGGATTGGGCGGAGGCGAGCGGCGAGGACCGATTGCTGGAAGCCGCAGAACGGCACTTCATCGCCCTTGGCAGGGATGATCTGGGGCCGGGGACGGTTGTGCTCTTCCGTTGGCGCGTGCACTCGCCCGCCAAGCATGTGGGCATACTCGCGGATAAGAACTCCTTCATCCACGCCTATGAAGGGCGGGGCGTCCTGGTCTCCGCCCTCGTTCCCCATTGGCGCCGGCGCATAGCCGGCATTTTCGCGTTTCCCGCACTGACGGAGTGATTCATGGCAACCATCCTGCTGCAGGCGGCCGGCGCCTTTTTGGGCGGCGTGTTCGGCCCGATCGGAACCGCGATCGGCTCGGCCGCCGGCGCCATGGCGGGCTACGCGGTCGACCGGGCGTTGATTACAAGCACGCAACATTACAATGGGCCGCGCCTCACCTCGGCACAGCCGTTTACTGCAGAAGACGGCGCGCCTCTTCCGCGCCTTTATGGCACTGTGCGGACGAGCGGGACGCTTATATGGGCGACTCGTTTCGAGGAGCGGAGCACCACCAGCCGGCAAGGGGCAAAGGGTTGCCCGAAAGTTACGTCATTTTCCTATTTCGCCAATGTGGCCTTTGCTCTGTGCGAGGGGGAGATTGCCGGCGTGCGCCGTATCTGGGCCGACGGCAAGGAGGTGGACCGAAACGAGATCGAGTTGCGCGCCTATCCCGGCAGCGAGGATCAGCAGGTCGATCCTCTCATCGAAGCAAAGCAGGGGACGGACAATGCGCCCGCCTACCGCGGCACTGCCTATGTCGTGATTGAGCGCCTTCCCATCGATGCATATGGCCGGCGAATCCCGCAGTTCCAGTTCGAGGTCATCCGACCGGTCGGTGAACTCAATCGCCGGATCAGGTCTGTCGCGCTCATTCCCGGATCGACGGAATACGGGCTTTCTCCGAAACTCGTCCGCTCGGAGATCGCGCCCGGCGAGAGCCGGGCGCTGAACCGTCATGTACTCACCGCGGCCACGGATCTTGAGGCTTCGTTGGACGAGCTTCAGATGCTTTGTCCCAATCTCGAGTCGGTGAGTCTCGTTGTGGCCTGGTTTGGTACGGACTTGCGAGCGGGCGATTGCAAGATCAAGCCCATGGTGTCCCACAACGATTCCAAGGCCATGTCGATGGAGTGGCAGGTTTCGGGCCTGAACCGGGAAGATGCGCAGGTCGTCTCGCGCCATAATGGCGCTGTCGCCTATGGCGGAACGCCGACGGACCGCTCCGTGATGGAAGCCATCAAAGCAATCCATGCACGCGGCCTAAAAGTAGCCCTCTACCCCTTCATCATGATGGATGTGCCGGCCGACAATACGTTACCCGACCCTTATGGCAGCGGCAGCCAGGCAGCCTATCCATGGCGCGGACGCATCACCTGCCATCCTGCGCCTGGTCGAGCGGGAACACCCGACAAGAGCTCCACCGTGCGAGCCGAGATCAAGGCCTTCGGCGGAACCGCCCGCCCCGGGCAATTTCATCTTGATGGCAAAACGGTCCGATTTACTGGTCGCCGCGAAGAATGGAGCTATCGGCGTTTTCTCCTCCATTATGCCCATGTCGCTGCGGCAGCGGGCGGGGTGGAAGCATTCCTCATCGGATCGGAGTTGCGCGGGCTTACGACGTTGAGGGACCATCAGAACCACTTTCCCTTTGTCGAACTGTTGGAGGAATTGGCAACAGAGACCAGGGGAATTCTCGGGGACGAGACAGCAATCACCTATGCGGCTGACTGGACTGAATATTTCGGTCACCGGGCGTCAGACGGATCGGGCGACGTATTCTTCCATCTCGACAGCCTCTGGGCTCATCCCGCGATCACCGCGGTGGGCATCGACAATTACATGCCCCTGTCAGACTGGCGAGACCAGGACGTGGGTGGCGGCAACCCAGATGGTTTCAGCGGGCCTTATGATCCTGAAGGTTTGCGCAAGGGCATTACTTCAGGCGAAGGCTTCGACTGGTACTATGCGAGCGCAGGAGACCGCGCCGCCCGTCGTCGCACGCCTATTACCGACGGTGCGCTCGGCAAGCCGTGGGTGTTCCGTTACAAGGATCTGGTTGGTTGGTGGTCCAACCCGCACCACAATCGCGTGGGCGGCGTGGAGGAAGCGTCACCGACTGACTGGGTGCCGATGTCGAAGCCCATCCACTTCACCGAACTTGGATGCGCGGCTGTGGACAAGGGACCGAACCAACCTAATGTTTTCGGCGATTCCAAATCGGCAGAAAGCACAGTCCCTTATTTTTCGTCAGGCGGCCGTTCGGACCTCGCGCAATACCGATTCCTGATGGCACACTACCGGCATTGGGAGGAAGGCGGATTAGCCGCCAATCCGATCTCGCCGGTCTACGGCAGACCGATGGTGGATGTGGGCCAGATCAGCATTTGGGCCTGGGACGCACGCCCCTTCCCGGCATTTCCGCTGCAAGCAGACGCCTGGGGGGATGGTGCAAACTGGTGGAGCGGGCATTGGCTAAACGGAAGGCTGAGCGGCGTTCCCATTGAGGCACTGATCGGCGAAATTCTGGCCAGTCACGGCCTGCCTCCTGCCGATACTTCTCGAGCGGACGGCGTGGTGACAGGCTATGCCGTTCTGAACCCCACGACAGCGCGGGCGGCGATCGAGCCGCTTGCAACGGTTTTCGGCATCGGTGCGGTGGATGACGGGGAGCGGCTCATCTTCGCGACGGAAGGCGAGGCGGCGGGGAAGCCCATCCTGCTAGATGAACTGGTGCTTGAGGGTGACCGCGAGGCGATCGAACGGCTGCGTCAGCCTGATCATGATTTGCCGGCGTTGATCCATGTCGATTTCACCGACCCTTTGAACAATCATCAGTCTGCGACCGTTGCTGCGGATTATGTCGGCGCCAGAGGGAACGGCACCAGCTTCATTTCTTTTCCGGGAACGGTCAGCACGGGTGAGGCGGAAAGCCTCGCGCGCAGCCTGATGCGGCGAACCTGGGATGGACGAGAGCGTATCACCTTCACCGTCCCGGCTGCGGAGCGCCGGATCCAGCCGGGAAGCATTGTTCGCCTGCCGAGTGAGGCAGAGGGCCCAGAATATCTGGTGGAGGAAATTGAGGATGGACTAGGGCGAGTCGTTAAGGCGAGACGCATCGTGCGCATCGCGGCTCCGCCTGCAAAAAATATACAGAATCCTGGAAATTCAGGGGAGGTATATCTGCCGAGCAGGCCTCATGCGCTTTTCCTGGACCTGCCCATGCGTTCTTCTCAGGATATGCCGCAGGATCAGTTCCGCCTAGCGACTCGGGCGGTGCCGTGGCGCTCACAGGCGGTGCTTGCTTCACCTGAGGATGGCGGCTTCGCCTTGCGCACAACGGTGGATCGTAGAGCGGTTATCGGCATGCTGCGGCAGCCGCTGCCGGGTGGGCTAGCAGAGGGCCGGCTGGATTGCTCGTCAACGCTCGACGTCCATCTTCTCGATGGAGAACTGCAAAGCATCTCAACCATCCGAATGCTGAGCGGCGCGAATGCAGCCGCCGTTCGGTCGAGGCTGGGGGTGTGGGAGGTCCTGCAGTTCCAGGACGCAGAGGAAATAGAGCCGTCAGTGTGGAGACTGCAAAAGCTCTTGAGGGGCCAGCTCGGCACCGGTGATGCGATGCAAGCAGGGGCGGAGAGCGGCGCCCCCTTGGTATTCCTCGATGAAGCGGTGGCACCGGCGGGACTTAAGGCCGAAGAAATCGGTCTTAAGCTCAATTGGCGTGTCGGACCGTTTGGGTACGACATTTCGAACGAATACTTCCTGAAGACCGCAGCAGAAGGTGGGATGAGAGCCCTTCTGCCGCTTTCTCCGGTGCATGTGAAGAGCCACATCCAGGATGGAGATCTGCATCTATCCTGGATCAGGCGCGGACGCGTCGATGCGGACAGCTGGATGGGAGAAGATATCCCACTCGGGGAAGAACAAGAGCTCTACCGGCTCGAGATCGCCCGTCCGTCGGGTGAGCTGGTGAGAACCGTCACCGCGAGCAGGCCAGCTTGGACCTATACCGCAACCATGCTGGCGGCCGACTTGCCGCTTCGGCCGGCGACCATAGAAGTATCCATAGCGCAGGTAAGCGCGGCCCTTGGGCCGGGCCTGTCCGCCAGACGGACTATCCAGCTGGGCTGAACATTATCCAACAAGCAAGAGGAGTATCTGGAATGGTGGAAACGAAACCATGGTACCTGTCGCGCACCATTTGGGCGTCGGTGGTTACGGTGGCTGCGGCTGTAGGCAGCCTGTTTGGGCTGCCGGTCGAACAGTTCGATGATCCGGCCGTAGTGGAAACGCTATTGCAGGCCATCACCGCCATATCGGGACTGTTTGCAATCTTTGGACGGCTGGCTGCGGATTCACGCATTCACTAAAAGGCGGTCCCACGTGCGTAACCCGCGCGTGGGACTTTGTTTTCTGGCCTGGGCCGTGATTGTTCATTCCCCATTCAGCCCTGTTGGGTTAGATAGGAGACATGAAAAAGAGCCGCAGAAAACTTTCAGGGTTGGTGAATGTCGCGGGGGCGTTAGGGCTACTGGTCACGAGCGCCTACGGCCAGGTTTCCGAGACTTTGTCGCCCATACTTCTTGCACAAGGCGCGGATTGCTATGCGATCGGACAGCAGATCGCAGCACAGCAGGGCGGCACGCTTGCCGGCGCTTCTGCGGAAACTCGAGGCGGGACCGTTGTCTGCCGGATCGTCATTCTGGTCCCGGCACGAGATGGCGAGCGACCCCGGCGGGTAGAAGTAACTGTACCGTTGCGATAATCAACGATCTGATTCAACAGTTGGGCTGCCCCCCTTATGCGCATTCTGGTTATTGAGGATGACAAGGACCTGAACCGGCAGATATGTGCCGCTCTCACGGATGCCGGCTATGTCGTCGACCGGGCATTCGACGGGGAGGAAGGGCACTTCCTCGGCGACACTGAGCCCTATGACGCCATCGTACTCGATATCGGCCTGCCGCAGATGGACGGGATAAGCGTGCTGGAACGGTGGCGGCGTGACGGACGCAAGATGCCAGTCCTGATCCTCACAGCGCGAGACCGTTGGAGCGACAAGGTCGCGGGTATCGATGCGGGCGCGGACGATTACGTCACGAAACCGTTCCATATGGAGGAAGTGCTGGCACGTGTTCGTGCACTGATCCGCCGGGCCGCCGGCCATGCTTCATCCGAACTTTTCTGCGGACCGCTGCGCCTCGACACCAAGGCATCAAAGGCCGATATCGACGGAGTGCCGTTGAAGCTTACGTCGCATGAATACCGGATGCTTGCCTATCTGATGCATCACAAGGGTTCAGTCGTTTCGCGGACGGAGCTGGTCGAGCATCTTTACGATCAGGATTTCGACCGAGACTCCAACACGATCGAAGTCTTTGTCGGACGCTTGCGCAGGAAGCTCGGGGTAGATTTGATCGAGACCGTGCGGGGTATGGGATACCGCATGCGCGAGCCGAATGATTGATGAGGCGGATCACGCGTTAAACGCCCCAGGGGCAAGCATGATGGCGCGGTTCTCGCATTTGCCACGCACGCTCACCTTCCGCGTTGTGGCCTTTTCATCCATCTGGGCGATGATTGCCCTCGTCGTCATCGCGACCGTGATTTCCACTCTGTTCCGGCAGGTGAGCGAGCGCGGTTTTGACAATGTTCTATCCGCCCATCTCTTCAATCTGATCGCCTCGGTAAGTGCGACCGAAGAGGGCATGCTGGTGGGAAGCCCCAATCTAGGCGATCTCCGGTTCTCGGAGCCTTTATCGGGTTGGTACTGGTCGGTGGAGCCGGTATCTCCGGCACTACGCAACCAGTTGCACTCGCCCTCGCTGGTCACTCCGGTGAGGTCCCCGTCGACGGCCGATATGGCCTTTGACCGCAATTTCCAGCGCAAATACCTGGAAGAGGGCCCCGGCGGCGAGCAGATCGAGGTGCTGGAAGCCGAAATCGTGCTCGACCAGCTCGATCGGATCGCTCGCTTTCGCGTCATGGGCAATCGGAGCGAGCTCGAACAGGAGATTTCTGATTTCTCTGGGCGGCTCTATGCCTATCTCGGCATTTTCGGCGTTGGGATGATCGCTATCAATGTGTTCGCGATCCTCATCGCATTGAAGCCTCTGGGAAGTATCAGGCGAGCACTTGCGAACATACGCGCCGGTACGGCTGAGCGGCTATCAGGACCTTTCCCCGCGGAAATTGCTCCGTTGGCCGAGGAAACAAACGCCCTAATCGAGAGCAACCGACGAATCATCGAACGCGCACGCACGCAGGTCGGGAATCTGGCTCATTCACTCAAGACGCCGCTTGCGGTCCTTATGAATGAGGGCAGGTCTCTCGGGGGAGAGCAGGGGGCGCTAATAACGGCTCATGCGGAAGCCATGCAGAAGCAGATCGATCACTATCTGCAACGTGCCCGCGCCGTCGCACAGAGAAGCACGCTGGCCACGCGCAGCTCGGTGAACCAGACCTTGGCGAGGATGGGCCGGGTTACCGAAAAGCTCAATCCCGACAAGATGCTTGAGCTGCAAATGCCCGAGGCCGAGGTAACTTTCGTAGGTGAGCGCGAAGATCTGGAGGAGATCACAGGAAACCTCCTGGAAAACGCGATGAAATGGGCAGATCGGAAAGTGGTGCTTACGTTGCAACCAGTCGAAGTGAATGGGGCGGACCCGCGCAGATTTCGTATTGCGATCGAGGATGACGGCCCGGGAATCCCCGAAGATCAGGCGCGGCAGGCATTGAAACGCGGACGCAGACTCGACGAAAGCAAGCCAGGCACTGGTCTGGGCTTGGCCATCGTGGCCGACCTCGTGAAAGAATATGGAGGGACGCTGGCACTCGAGCGGTCGCGATTGGGAGGCCTTCGCGCTGAGGTAGTGCTACCGGCGGCGTAACATCGCGACGAGAAACGTGGACAAAATTCCGTCAAACATGAACTATAGTCGCGGCGCGGTTTCGCGGCGGAGGGCGAGAGCAGCATGAGACTATCGGCTGTAGCCATACTGGTTGGTTTCCTGCTTTCCGGCTGTGCCGCCGGAGGCTTTTCCCGCACGGTCGACGTAAGGGCGAGCTCGGGGCAGACCTCTGTGCGCGCGATCGGCGGGATAGTCGGCGGCGGCCTCATCATGGGAAACTTGGGCGCGGACCTCAATCGCCGGGAGCGCATGGCCGGAATTGACGCCGAGTATAAGGCCCTCGAATCAGCGCCTGCAGGCCAGCCGGTGAACTGGCGTGACGAGCGGACGGGACATGGCGGTACGGTTACCGCCTCTCAGCCCTACCGGGTCGGCTCTCAGGACTGCCGTCCCTATTCGCACAGAATAACGGCAGCTGGCGGAACCCGCACCTCGCGCGGCACGGCCTGCCGTAACCCGGACGGAAGCTGGACTTTGCTCGAATAGCTGTTCCATTGGCCGGTAGACCGTGCCGGAGCACCGTCGCGGAAATGCCGCATCCAACAGCGGTTGGCAGCGCGCAACAAGACGGATATTGAACCACCATGTTGTTTTGGGTTCTCGCCGCACTGTTGACCCTTGCCGCTGCGCTGGCCGTTATGCGGCCGTTTCTGCGCCGGAAGAAATCAGATCGACCGGGTGCTGCCCACGATCTGGCGGTTTACCGTGATCAACTCGCCGAGCTCGACCAGGAAGTCAAACGGGGTCTCGTGTCGGAGACGGACGCGGCCGAAGCGCGCGCGGAAATCGGGCGGCGCATTCTGCGTCTGTCCCAATCGGCCAGTGATGGCGTGGCGAGCGAATCGGGCGGGAGGTTGGAGCGTATCATTGCCATTGCGGCGATCCTGGCCGTTCCAGCTTTGAGTTGGGGTCTATATTCCGCGCTGGGGTCACCGGGACTTCCATCCATGCCGTTGCAGGCTAGGCTTAACGGCGACCCGGCTCACGCCCCGCTGGAAGATCTGATCGCGCGTGCCGAAGCTTATCTGGCAGACCACCCCGATGATGCCCGCGGATGGGAGACGCTGGCTCCGGTTTATGCCAGGATGGGGCGCTTCGCCGATGCGGTTGCCGCCTATCGTCGGACGATCGCAATCGCCGGCGCTAACTCCGAACGCGAAGCTGGTCTGGGCGAGGCGATGGTGGGCCAGAGCGGCGGGATCATCACTGCGGAGGCGGAAGCGGCATTCAACCGTGCATTGGCCGCTGATGAAAGCAATCCCCGTGCGCGCTTCTTCATCGGCCTGGCCAGGGCGCAGGAAGGCAAGCGGGACGCGTCACGCGCTATATGGCAGGACATGATGTCGGGTCTGCCGGACGATTCGCCTTGGAAAGCGGCTGCGGCTCAGGCCATCGCGGGACTCGATGGCATGGCTGCCCAGAATCCGCCCGTGGCAGCGAAGAATCCTTCCGAGGAGCAGCTGGCAGCGGCGCAGCAAATGGCACCCGAAGAGCGCCAGCAGATGATCAAGGGCATGGTGGCCAGCCTCGATGCCAAACTACGCCAGAACCCTAACGACCCGGAGGGTTGGAGCAGGCTCCTGCGCTCCTATGTCGTGTTAGGCCGCGAGGATGACGCCGTGAGAGCGCTCGAACGCGGCCTCGCCGCCCTCGGCCCGGAGACTGCGGAGGGCAAATCCCTGTCGGAATTGGCCGAGACACTCGGCATCAGCGGTGCGCAGGTGAACAAATGACGCGCAAGCAAAAGCGGCTGACCATTATAGGATCAGGAATGGCCTTCCTGGCTTTGGCTGCAGGATTGACGTTTTATGCACTTGGGCAACAGACCTCCTACTTCTACATGCCGGCAGACCTGCTGGCACGAGCGGCAGTGGCGGGAGAGCGCATTCGGCTCGGCGGCCTTGTTCAGAAGGGTTCTATTGAACGCAGCGAGGGAACGCATGTTCGCTTCGTCGTGGAAGACAGCGAGAACGAGGTGCCGGTCGTCTATGACGGTATTCTGCCAGACCTTTTCCGGGAGGAGCAGGGCGTCGTCATAGAGGGTGTGGTAGGTGCGGACGGCATCTTCGTCGCCGACACCGTTTTGGCCAAGCACGACGAGACCTATATGCCGCGCGAAGTCGCGGACAGGCTGAAGCAGGAAGGCCTCTGGCAAGAGGAATGAGGAAGCGCGAATGAGCGTCGAACTTGGCCACTTCGCCCTTGTCTTGGCACTGGCTCTCGCGCTGGTGCAGGCGATCGTTCCGCTGGTCGGGGCCCGCATCGGCAGCTCCTCGCTCATGCGGGTGGGCGAGCCCGTGACCATCACTGGATTTGCGCTGGTCTCGGTGGCCTTTGCGGCGCTGGTCCTGGCCTATCTGCAGTCGGATTTTTCCGTAGTGAACGTGTGGGAGAATTCCCACTCCGCCAAGCCTCTCCTCTTCAAGATCACAGGAACTTGGGGGAACCACGAAGGTTCAATGCTCCTGTGGGTTCTGATCCTCGCATTCTTCGGAGCATTGGTCGCAGCCTTCGGTCAGAATCTACCGCCGACCCTGAAGGCAAACGTATTGGCAGTTCAAGGGCTGATTGCCAGCGCTTTTCTCCTCTTCATCCTATTCACGTCCAATCCCTTCATGCGCCTGGAACCTGCGCCAATCGAAGGCCAGGACCTGAATCCCATCCTGCAGGATATCGGGCTCGCCGTTCATCCCCCGCTCCTCTATCTGGGCTATGTCGGTTTCTCTGTCTCCTTTTCCTTCGCGGTGGCAGCGCTGATCGATGGGCGTATGGATGCTGCATGGGCGCGGTGGGTGCGTCCTTGGACGCTAGCCGCCTGGGCCTTCCTGACCGGCGGCATCGCCATGGGCTCCTACTGGGCCTATTATGAACTGGGCTGGGGTGGCTTCTGGTTCTGGGATCCGGTTGAGAACGCGTCCCTGATGCCGTGGCTCGCCGGAACGGCTCTGCTGCACTCTGCCATTGTGATGGAAAAGCGTTCGGCGCTGAAAATTTGGACGGTGCTGCTTGCGATCCTCACCTTCTCGCTCTCGCTGCTCGGCACCTTCCTCGTAAGATCGGGCGTTTTGACGTCTGTTCATTCCTTCGCGACCGACCCTGCCCGTGGCGTTTTCATTCTCGCGATTCTGGTTTTCTTCATCGGCGGTGCATTGACCTTGTTTGCGGTCAGAGCCGCTTCTCTGGCGCCCGGCGGGCTGTTCCATCCCATTTCGAGGGAAGGTGCCCTGGTTCTCAACAATCTGTTCCTGACCACGGCTACGGCGACGGTGTTGATCGGTACGCTTTACCCGCTGCTGATCGAAGCCATCAGCGACAATAAGATTTCGGTTGGCGCACCCTTCTTCAATCTAACCTTTATCCCGCTCTTCTTGCCTCTCCTGGTGGCGGTGCCGTTCGGGCCGCTTCTTGCTTGGAAGCGCGGGGATCTTGCCGGTGCGTTTCAACGCTTGCAATTCGCCTTCTGGGCGGCTGGGGCGACAGCGATCGCAGGCTATTTCCTGATCGATCGCGCGTCTGCGGTCGCCGCGCTCGGTCTGGGGCTCGGGATATGGCTCATCGTCGGCGCCCTGACCGATCTTGCTTTGAAATCCGGTCTCGGCAAGGTCGGAGTAGCTGTTGCCCTGCGTCGGCTTACGGGTCTGCCACTTTCGATTTTCGGTACGTGCTTGGGCCATGCCGGCTTGGGCCTGAGCGTGCTCGGCATCGTTTCGGTAACCGCTCTCCAGGCGGAACACATACTGACAATGCAGCCTGGCCAGAGCACCGAAATCAGCGGCTACACCGTGCAGTTCCAGAATCTGCGTCCCTTTACCGGCCAGAATTACACGGAGGAGCAGGCGCAGTTCGCGGCCGGGACAGTGCGCGGAGGTTCTCTGGGAGAAATCGTCTCCTCCAAACGGCTCTATACGGCACGCGGTATGCCAACAACGGAAGCGGGCATTAAGACGATCGGCCTGAGCCAGCTTTACATTTCTATCGGAGATCAGACTCCGTCCGGGCTCGTCGTGCGCATTTGGTGGAAGCCGTTCGTGACGCTGATCTGGATTGGCGCGCTCGTGATGATGGCAGGTGGGTTCATTTCTCTCATGGACCGGCGACTCCGTGTAGGAGCACCCGCAAGGCGGAAAGCGGCCGCACTAGCCGGCGAGGCGAAGTCATGAGGTTCCGCACCCTGCTGTTGGCTTGCGGGCTTTTGATTGGCTTTGTCGGAGGCGCAGCTGCGGTACAGCCGGACGAGGTGTTGAAGGATCCCGCGCTTGAGGCGCGGGCACGCCATCTTTCGACCGAGCTGCGCTGCATGGTCTGTCAGAACCAGTCGATCGACGATTCGGATGCAGAGCTCGCACGCGACTTGCGCATCCTGCTGCGTGAAAGGCTTGTGGCCGGCGATACAGACGAAGAGGTGCTGGACTACATCGTCTCTCGCTATGGCGAGTTCGTGCTGTTGAAGCCGCGGTTCAACGCCCGCAACGCGCTTCTCTGGGCGGCGCCGGTCCTGATCCTTGTGGGAGGAGGACTGCTTGCATTCACAGCTTTTCGTCGGCGTGGGGACAGTGCTCCTGCACCTCTCTCTCCGGAGGAGGAAGCTTCTCTGAGGAACGTTCTGAAGGACGAGAATTAAGGCGTCGCCGGTGCGGCGACTTTGCGCGCCGCCGGTGCCCCGAGACACGCGTCTCAGCTTTTCTGCTCAGTCGATCAAAAACATTACGAAAGTTTCATGCCTTGGAAATGGCATCGTAAGGTAGTCCGTCCTATTTCAGTGGGCAAACGGGACGAAGAAGCGTCCCCCTAGCACGCTAAAGGCATTAGGAGTGGTTCGTCATGAGCGAAGAACAGAACGTAACCTCTAAGACGCGCAACCGTCTCGTAGCAGCCGTGGCTTCCCTCGCGGTTGCCGGCGCGGTTGGCTTCAGCGCCATCAGTTCGGGCACTATTCCGGTCTTCGCGGACCCGGTGAAGCTCGACAAGCCCATTCAGGCTCCAAGCTTTGCTGACGTCGTCGACCTGGTGAAACCTGCAGTGGTGAGTGTGCGGGTATCCGGGGAGTCGCCCCAGGCAGGTAACGTGGCGACGCCGTTCTTCAACATGCCCGGTTTCGATAATCTCCCGCCCAATCATCCGCTCCGCCGCTTCTTTGATGAATTCCAGCGACGTGACCAGCCGCGTAGCGGCCAGCAGCGCCCGCGCGTGCGCCCGATCGCTCAGGGGTCCGGCTTCTTCATTTCCGATGACGGCTATATCGTAACCAACAATCACGTGGTTGAAGATGGAAACCAGTACACCGTCGTTCTGGAGGATGGGACGGAGCTGCAAGCCGATCTCGTCGGGAAGGACCCGCGTACCGATCTGGCGGTGCTCAAGGTAAAGTCCGATCGCAAATTCACCTATGTGAGCTGGGCGCCTGACGATTCCGTCCGTGTCGGCGATTGGGTTGTGGCCGTCGGCAATCCGTTCGGTCTCGGCGGAACGGTGACGGCGGGCATCGTATCCGCCCAGAGCCGCGAGATTGGCGCGGGGAATTATGACGACTTCCTGCAGATCGACGCGGCCGTGAACCAGGGTAACTCCGGCGGCCCGACCTTCAACCTTGCGGGGCAAGTTGTTGGCGTGAACACGGCAATCTTCTCGCCGTCGGGCGGCAATGTGGGTATCGCCTTTGCCATCCCGGCCTCACTGGCCAAGACGGTCGTCGATCAACTTATCAAGGATGGTTCGGTCGAGCGCGGCTATATGGGCGTCAGCATCCAGGACGTGACACCTCAGATCGCCGACTCGCTGGGGCTGCAAGAGGCCAAGGGTGCGCTGATCAACAGCGTGAATGGCGGTGATCCGGCAGAAAAGGCGGGTATCGAGGCTGGCGACGTCGTGATCGCGGTGAACGGTTCGCCTATCGCTTCGCCGCGCGAACTGGCTCGTACGGTGGCAGCAATCGCGCCGGGCACGAACATCGACGTTACCGTGTGGCGGAACGGCAAGTCTCAGGACTTCAAGGTGACCTTGACCGAGATGCCCGAGAGCGATCAGGTGGCCGCTGCTGCCCCTAGCGCCCCCTCGGACGAGAACGGACAGCCGGCAAGCTTCGGGTTGACCGTCACCCCTGCGGATGACGGCAACGGCCTGGTCGTAACCGATGTGGAGCCGGGCAGCGTGGCCGAGGAAAACGGCATCCAGCCGGGTGACGTGATCCGCGCGGTCAATTCACAACCGGTTAAGGCCGCCAGCGATCTCAAGAAGGCCGTCGATGCAGCATCAAGCGCAGGACGGGGTGCCGTGCTCCTTCAGGTCGTACGCAACGATGCCAATCGGTTCGTGGCATTGCCAATCGGCTGATCCATCGAGAAGTGCGGTTTGACTCTTTGGCGGTGGCGAGGAAAGCTCGCCACCGCTTTTCATCAGCTATGACACGGCGCCATGAAGATTCTGATCATCGAGGATGACCGCGAAGCGGCGAGTTATCTCAAAAAGGCCTTTGCCGAAGCGGGACACACAGCCGATGTGGCCGCTGATGGCGAGGCGGGTTTCGCCTTGGCAGAGGGCGGAAATTACGATGTCTTCGTGATCGACCGAATGTTGCCCCGTCGCGACGGCCTATCGGTCATTGCGGGTTTGCGGGCGAACGGCAATACGACGCCGGCGCTCATCCTTTCGGCATTGGGAGAGGTGGACGACCGGGTGACCGGCCTGAGGGCCGGAGGAGACGACTACCTTACGAAGCCCTACGCGTTCTCGGAATTGCTTGCTCGCGTGGAAGTACTCAAGCGACGAGCCGGCGCGCGTGACGTGGAAACCGTCTACCGGGCAGGGGATCTGGAATTGGACCGGCTGTCCCATACGGTTCGGCGTGGCGGCCAGGAAATCACGCTTCAGCCGCGGGAATTCCGTCTGCTGGAATATCTGATGCGACATGCCGGTCAGGTTGTCACCCGGACGATGCTTTTGGAGAATGTGTGGGACTATCACTTCGACCCGCAGACCAATGTGATCGATGTGCATGTCTCGCGCCTGCGCGGCAAGATCGAGAGAGGCTTCGACAGGCCCATTCTCCATACGGTGCGTGGCGCGGGTTACATGATCCGAGCGGACTGATGGCCACCCTTTCGGCCATCATGAAGACCACTGCGGCACGGCTCTCCGCGCTTTATCTCGTGTTGTTTACCGCTTGCGCGGTGGTGCTCGTCATCTATGTGAGCTCTCTTTCCACGCGCATGCTGGTCGGCCAGACGCAGGAGGCAATCGCAGAAGAGGTCGCCGGCCTCGCGCGTGCCTACCAGCGCGCCGGGCTGACCGGCCTGGTTCGGCTGGTCGAAATTCGTGCCAGGCAGCCAGGCGCAAATCTCTACCTCATTGCGGATCCCAGCGGCTTTATCCTCTCCGGCAATGTCGAAAGCATTCAGCCCGGTGTGCTCGATGCTGCCGGTTGGACGGAGAGTCCCTTCCTTTATCGGCGTTTTGGTGAACAGGGGGCAACGAGCCGCGAGAGTGGTCACGCGGCTGTTGCTCAGGTCATACGTCTGCCGAACCAGATGATTCTTCTCGTCGGAAGAGATTTGAGCGAGCCGGAGCAGTTCGGTCGCGTGATGCGCCGTGCCCTTGCGGTGGCTTTGGGCATGATGGGTCTCGGCGCGTTCCTGATCTGGTATTTCGTCGGAAGGCGCGCGCTCCGCCGGATCGACAGCGTGACGGAAGCGAGCCGCCAGATCATGGGTGGCGACCTGTCCAGAAGACTGCCGGTAACGGGAGCTGGCGATGAGTTCGACCGGCTTTCGGAAAACCTGAATGCCATGCTCGATCGCATTGCCGGTCTGAATGAGGGGTTGAAGCAGGTATCGGCGAACATAGCCCACGACCTAAAAACGCCCCTGACCCGCCTGCGCAACCGCGCGGAGGCTGCGCTGAACAACACGGCTGGCCCGACCGCCGCGAAAGAGGCGCTTGAGCAGACGATTGCGGAATCGGACCAGCTTATCCGTACCTTCAACGCCATTTTGATGATCTCGCGGCTGGAAGCGGGCTATTCCGCTGAAAGCACGGCGAAGATCGATCTTGCCTTGATTGTCTCGGATGTCGTCGAGCTCTACGAGCCGCTGGCTGAAGAACAGGGCGTGACACTGAAGGCGGAGGCGGCGGAAAATGTTCAGATCGACGGAAATCGTGAGTTGATCGGCCAGGCGCTTTCCAACGTCATCGACAATGCTATCAAATATTCTGCTGGTTTTGGGCAGAAGCCGGTTGTCTCCGTATCGCTTCGAAAGGAAGGAGACGCCGCAAGGCTGACGGTCAGAGATAACGGCCCGGGTATACCTGAAGAGGATCGGGAGCGTGCGACGGAGCGCTTTGTCCGGCTTGAGGCAAGCCGCAGCCAGCCGGGATCCGGCCTGGGCCTCAGCCTCGCAAAGGCGGTCATGACCTTTCATGGAGGAAAGCTCGAGCTTTCGGGGGAGGGCGGCGGTCTCGCGGTTGCGATGATCTTCCCGACAGGCAAGAATGAGTAATGACCGACGCTGTCCTGAAAGACGAAGATGGTACCACTTGGTTTGGCTCCCCGGTACGGGAGTTGCACCCCCTTGACGCCGAGCATGCTCAAGAGGAGATCGAGTCTCTCCTGGAAGCCGCACATGAACGCGACTGCCCTCGGCTCGCCAGCCTTCTCTCAGCCGACAACAGGCTGAGGGCGTTTCTGGCGGCGGTCTTCGACCTATCTCCCTATCTTCGCGATTGTGCCAGGCGCCAACCAGCTGCCTTGGAAGCACTTTTCGATGCAAGGCTGGATGCTCGGCTAAATGCGCTTTCGGAAGAGATAGCGGCGGTCGGCCTGGGAGCGGAGGAGAGCGAGGCTGGAGTCATGAAGATGCTCCGGCGCTTGAAACTTCAAGCCCACCTGCTGATCGCCTTGGGACAGCTCTCGGGCGAGGCGGATGCGGCCAAAACGGCCCTGCGATTGAGCCTCCTTGCGGAAGCGTGTGTGAACGCGGCGGTCAATTTCCTCCTTCGGGATGCGGATCGCCAGGGAAAGCTGCGGCTCCCCAACCCCGCGGAGCCTTCCCGTGACAGTGGCTGGATTCTGCTTGCCATGGGTAAGTTAGGCGCACGGGAGCTCAATTATTCGTCCGATATCGACCTCATCGTGCTGATCAATCCGGACGCGCCCGCCGTAAAGGAGCCGATAGAGGCCACGGAACTCTTTGTGAGGCTCACGCGGCGGCTTGTGCGCATCCTGCAGGACCGCACGGAGGACGGCTACGTCTTCCGTACGGATTTGAGGTTGCGGCCCGATCCCGGTTCGACACCGCTCGCGCTGCCGGTGGAAGCAGCGTTGCATTACTACGAAAGCCGCGGCCAGAACTGGGAGCGCGCCGCGATGATAAAGGCGCGCGCGATTGCTGGAGATGGGAAGGCCGGAGAGCGGTTCCTTACGGAACTGCAGCCCTATGTCTGGCGCAAATATCTCGACTATGCAGCGATTGCGGACATCCATTCGATCAAACGCCAAATACATGCCCATAAGGGGCACGGGGAAATCGCCGTGCTCGGCCATAATGTGAAGCTTGGACGAGGCGGCATCCGGGAAATCGAGTTTTTCGTCCAGACCCAGCAACTTATAGCCGGAGGCCGTTTTCCGGAGCTGCGCGAACGTGAGACGGTCAAGATGCTTAGGGAACTCCAGGATCGCGGCTGGATAACCGCCGAGGCGGGAGAGGCCCTTATCGCTCAATACTGGTTTCTGCGCGATGTCGAAAACGTCATACAGATGGTGGCGGACGAACAGACGCATCTCCTGCCGGATGACGAGGAAGGATTGGAGCGCATTGCCCGTCTTCTTGGCTATACGAGCGGGATGATCTTCGCTGAGGCATTTCGGCAGGCACTGCATATGGTCGAAAGCCACTATGCGGCTCTGTTTGAGACGGCACCTCAGCTTTCCCGAGGCGTGGGCAATCTCGTCTTCACCGGTGATGTCGATGACCCGGATACGCTCCACACCCTCTCCGAACTGGGGTTCGAGCGCCCGAGCGATATCTGCCGCGTGATTCGCGGGTGGCACTTTGGACGCTACCGCGTGACCCAGTCTGCCGAAGCGCGCGAGCGTCTCACCGAATTAACCCCGGCATTGCTCGAAGCGTTCGGACGGACCCACCGTGCCGATGAAGCGCTTTTGCGCTTCGACGAGTTTCTCTCCGGGCTTCCGCGCGGCATCCAACTCTTTTCGCTCTTGCAGTCGAACCCGCGGCTCCTCGATCTGATCGCGACCATCATGGGGGCAGCACCTAGGCTTGCAGCGATCATCACCCGCAGGCCCCACGTCTTCGACGGTCTGCTAGACCCCGGACTCTTGTCCGAGTTGCCCAACAGAGCTTATCTGGCTGAGCGGCTCGAGATCTTTCTGTCGGGTGCCAACTCCTTTGAGGAGCGGCTTGATCGGCTGCGCATTTTTGCGGCGGAGCAGAAATTCCTCATCGGCATCCGCCTCTTGACGGGCAGCATAGACGAGACCCGCGCCGGAAAAGCCTTTTCGGACCTGGCCGATCTTACGATTGGTGCGGCATTCGACGCGGTTCAAGAGGAGTTTGCCCTAACTCATGGACGTGTCCGAGGCGGCCGCACGGCTATCCTTGGTATGGGAAAACTCGGAAGCCATGAGCTCACCGCGGGTTCGGACGTAGATCTCATCCTGCTTTACGACCATGCGCCGGAAGCGGAAGAGTCCGATGGCCGCAAACCGCTTGCGCCATCACATTACTACGCACGATTGACCCAGCGCCTGATCGCCGCCGTCTCGGCTCCGACTGCGGAGGGCGTGCTCTACGAACTGGACCTTAGATTGCGGCCCTCCGGCAACAAGGGGCCGGTCGCAACCCATATCGATGCGTTTCGGAAGTATCAGCGCAACGAGGCTTGGACCTGGGAGCACATGGCCCTCACACGTGCCAGAGCCATAGCAGGCGCTGAAACCCTCTGTGCTGAAGCCGAGCAGGAGGTACAGGCGATCGTCTCGCTTCCGCGCGACGCCGTCAAACTGAAGCGCGATGCAAGGGAGATGCGCGCACTCCTGGAAGAGGAAAAACCGGCAAGGAATATCTGGGATTTGAAGCTTCTTGCGGGGGGCATCATCGACCTGGAATTTATAGCGCAGGTGGCGGCACTCTCCGGCAAATGCCTTGCCGATTCGCGGCCGACCAACACCGGAAAGATTCTCGCTGAACTGTCTTCCGATTTTGCCGATGATCAGGTCCGGGCAGAGCTCCTCGAGGCATATCGCCTCTATATGACGCTTACCCAGGTCATCCGGCTGTGCCTTACGGGTCCCCTGGAGCCGGGGGATGTTCCTCCGGGCCTCGCGAATATTCTTCTACGAAGCGTCGATCTGCCCGAGTTCGGCATTCTCGAGGCGCATATCAAGGAGACCAGCGCCCGGGTAAGACGGCATTTCGATAGGCTGCTGGGGGAAGGGCGAGCCTAAGGCCGCTAGGCAGCTCGTTTCCGCTGGGCCTGCAGCGGCAACCGCACGCAAACGACCGTACCTACTCCCTCTCTGGACTGGATGCGCAGCGCGCCGCCGTGAAGCTCCGCCAGCGAACGTGAGATCGCAAGACCCAGGCCCGAGCCGTTATGCGTACGCGAATATTGATTTTCGACCTGCTCGAAGGGGCGCCCGAGTTTCTTCAGCGCGTCTCGCGGTATGCCGCAACCGGTGTCCTTGATCGTCAGCATCAGCGAGCGGGAGAAGGCGCGCGCCCTGAGCGTCACCTGTCCCCCTTGACCGGTGAATTTCACGGCATTGAACATCAGATTGATGAGGATCTGCTTTAGCGCGCGCCGATCGGCATAAAGCGAGAGCGACTCGGGAATATCGGTCGTCAGTTCGATATTCTTCTTCCCCGCCTGCAAAGTGACCACGCGCATGGTCTCGCGGATGACCGCCGCCAGATCGATGTTCTCCCGGTGAATGGAGAACTGACCGGCCTCGATCTTCGACATATCGAGGATGTCGTTGATCACGCCAAGAAGATAGGTGCCGCTGGCATAGATGTCGTTCACGTACTCCTTGTAACGCTCGGAGCCGAGGGGGCCGAAAAGTCCCTGCTGCATCAGTTCCGAGAAGCCGATGATGGCGTTGAGTGGTGTCCGCAGTTCATGGGACATATTCGCCAGGAATTCTGATTTCGCGCGATTGGCGGATTCCGCTCGCTCGGTCTCGCGCATATATTTGCGGTTGAGTTCCACGAGTTCCTGGCTGCGTTCCTGCTCGGCGCGGCGAGCGACCGACAGATCATGGATGGTGGCCATCAGGCGCCGCTCGCTTTCCACCAGCTTTTCCTGATGCTGCTTGAGCTGCGTGATATCCGTGCCGAGGGACACCGTGCCGCCGTCGCGGGTCTTCAGCTCCGTCACCTGAAGCCATCGGCCGTCCGCCAACTGGCGCTCATAGGTAACGCCTTCGACGCTGCTGGATCCTGTTAGCCGCCTTTCGTAGCGAACCGCGTTCATCCGGGACTCGATCTCACGGCGATGCATGCCCGGAATGATCCCGCTGGGATCTATGCCTGTATCCTGCAGGTAACGCGAATTGCACATCACCAGTCGTTCCGAGGCATCCCAAAGGACGAAGGATTCGGTGATGTTCTCGATCGCGGTACGCAGTCGCAGATCCGCAACCTCCGACTGCTGCACCAGCGTTCGCTGCTCCGTCACGTCGACCGCAATGCCGATCAGGTGGATCTCCGGCGCATCGGGATCCACCACCTGCGCCCTGGCGCGTATCCAGATCCATTGGCCATTAGCATGGCGCATGCGGAAAATCTGGTCGACCTGCTCGACCTCGCGCGCGACGATCCGGTTTGCAACCGCAAACAGGTCTCCGTCGTCGGGATGGATGAGGCTCGCCACGTCGCCGAAGGAAAGCATCACATCGGCGGCTTCATAGCCCAGCATCTCGTACATGGACGCGGACCAGTACATCTTTCCGCGCGCCATATCCCAGTCCCACAGGCCGCATTTCCCGCGCACGAGCGCCAGATCGATGCGTTGATGCGCTTCACGGTAAATGCGGTCCGCCGCCTGCGCTCGGGCTGCCTGGCTGAAATAGGCATAGAGGATCGCCATCAGAACGCCGGCGGTCAGAGCGAAGACCGTCACATTGAGGGAGACCGTGCTGCGCCACTCGGCAAACACCTGGTTCTGGGGAGCGAGCGCGATTGCTGCTCCGCTCTCTCCGGGAAGTAGGCTGACGGAGGCATACCAGTCCACGTTGCCGATCTGCACCTCGAGCACGCCGGCTCTCTCGCCGAACATGAAGAGGGGCTGGCCGCCTGAGATCAGGCTGTCCAGGGATTGACCCTTCAGCCGTTGCCCGCGTGGAGACGTTGCGGTGACAACGAATTGCGAGTCAGTAAGGGCGAGTACCCATCCCGCGCCGATGCTTGCGCGAAGCACAGCCTCGTCGATCAGAGTATCTGCCGCGCCCGCCTGGGCCAGCGCTTCCGTTCCGGCAATCTGTACCGCTTGGGCAAGGTTGTTGGCAGCAAGACCAAGATGCCGCTTGGTATCCCCTTCGATATCGTCATGCCAGCTGACCAGTGTCAGCAGCCGGGCCGCGGCCAGGATAAGCAGGAAAATGACCACCAGGATCGGAATGGCCCGGCGCAGATAGGGTTCGACCGCAAGCAAGCGCTCATAGGATGGCGCGGCAATGATCTTCGCATTGCCGGCAACCTCCGTTTCCCGCTTGGGCTTCCTGCGCCTCGAAAAAAGGGCGGCAGGCAATGCCCATGCATACGCGCTCGCCATCCCGACGGGCCCTTTCTTTCCTGCTTGTTCCGCTTGACCGATCCGCGAACGCGTACATGCGAATCATCCATAAGGAATCAAAGCCGATTCGCCTTGTCTAGAGGGGCGGTCGCAAAATTGATTCGGGGGCTGCCGGTCAGGCGATCGTTCGCTCCAGAATGTCCCTGAGGTCGCGAGAGAGATTAGGCCGCCGGGCCATATCGGAGAGGGCGGCGCGGGCTTGCTCCTGCCTGCTCTTCTCGAGCGAGCGCCAGGATCGAAATGCTATGGCCAGGCGGGCGGCTACCTGCGGGTTGTTTTCCTCCACCTTCAGGATGGTCTCTGCGAGAAAACGATAGCCTTCCCCATCCGCGCGATGGAAGCCGGTTTGGTTGCTGCTTGCGAAGCCGCCAATCAGCGAACGGACACGGTTGGGATTGGTGATGGAGAAGGCCGGGTGCAGCATCAGCTTACGGACGAGATCGACGGTTTCCCGGCCGGGTATCGTCGCCTGCACCACAAACCACTTATCGAGGACCAGGGGATTGTCGTTATAGCGCTTCTCGAATGAGGCAAGCGCCTCATGAGCGTCTTCGCTTCCGACGAATTGATGCGCGAGCACGTTGAGTGCTGCGGCCCGTTCAGTCATGCTGCGGGCGGTTCGAAATTGTTGTGTTGCGAGCGCAGGCTCCGCCGAACCCGCGCTTAGATATTCTAAAAGCACGTTGCGGAGCGCACGCCTCCCGGCACTCTCGGCATCCGGGCTGAACGCGCCGTCGTTTCGCATTTGATCATAGACATTTGCGAAAGTTGGCTCAGCCTCTTTCCCAATCGCTGCGCGCAGCATGTCACGGGCGGCACCGATCGCATCCGGGTCAATATTGCTCCCGATCTCGCGTGCGATATCGGCCTCGGCGGGAAGCGCCAGCGCAAGTGCGCGATAGGCCGCCTCCAGATTTCCGTCGGCAGCGATCTCCGCTGGATAGTTGAGCAAGGCCTTATCGAAATCGGGCTTTCCCCCACGGCGGATCTGCGTGGAAGCGTCGACCAGGGCCTGTGTGAAAAGCGTGTTGAGTGCCTGCCAGCGGGAGAACAGATCGCTGTCATGCCGCGCCAGGAAGAACTGATCCTCGGCGCGCGCTTCCAGCGAGAGTGTGACCGGGGCCGAGAAGCCCCGGTTAAGAGAAATCACCGGCCGGGCGCTCACACCCTTGAATTGCACGATATGCCGCCGCTTGCGCAGGTGGATCACACCGTTCTCAATTGCCGCTCCCTCCGCGCTTTCATATTCCATGTCCTGTCCGTTGGGGCCGACAAGCCCGAAGGCGAGGGGAATGTGCATAAGGCGCTTGCGTGATTCGGAGGGCGTGGGCGGTACCGATTGCTCGATCTCCAGTGTGAACTCCTTCGCTTTTGCATCATAGCGTGCAGAAACCCCCACATGCGGCGTACCGGCCTGGTGGTACCAGAGCGCGAATTGCGAAAGATCCTTGCCCGACGCTTCTTCGAAGCACTTGAGGAAATCCTCGATGGTAACGGCCTGGCCGTCATGGCGCGCGAAATAGAGGTCCATGCCGGCACGGAAATGGTCCGGGCCGAGGATCGTATGGATCATCCGTACGACCTCGGAACCTTTCTCGTAGACCGTGGCCGTGTAGAAGTTGTTGATTTCCCGATACCGGCGGGGCCTTACGGGATGCGCGAGAGGTCCCTGGTCTTCGGGAAACTGATGCGCCTTGAGGGTACGCACTTCGGCGATGCGCTTTACCGCCCGTGAGCGCTGGTCTGCTGAGAATTCGTGGTCGCGATAGACGGTCAGGCCCTCCTTCAGGCAGAGCTGGAACCAATCACGGCAAGTGATTCTGTTGCCTGTCCAATTATGGAAATATTCGTGGGCGATGATGGCCTCGATATTGGCGTAGTCCGTATCCGTCGCCGTCTCCGGATCGGCCAGCACATATTTGTCGTTGAAGACGTTGAGCCCCTTGTTCTCCATCGCGCCCATGTTGAAATCCGACACGGCAACGATGTTGAAGACGTCGAGGTCATATTCGCGGCCGAAGCGCTCTTCGTCCCAGCGCATCGACCGCTTCAATGCATCCATCGCATAGGCGGCAAGCGGCTCCTTCCCGTGCTCGACATAGATGCCGAGCTTTACCCTCCGGCCCGACGCCGTGACGAATTCGTCGTGGATGCCACCGAGATCTCCGGCCACGAGCGCAAAGAGATAAGATGGCTTTGGATGAGGATCGTGCCAAACGGCATAATGCCAGCCATCCTTCAGGTCGCCAGCTTCGACGGGGTTGCCGTTGGACAGGAGCAACGGCGCCTCCTCCTTCCTTGCCTCGATACGGACGCGATAGGTGGAAAGCACGTCAGGCCGGTCCAGATAATAGGTGATGCGCCGAAAGCCCTCCGCCTCACATTGAGTGCAATAGACGCCGTTCGAAACGTAGAGACCCATCAGGGCTTTGTTTGCCGCCGGCTCGACATCTGTGACGATCGTCAGTTCGAATCGGCCTGTACGCGGCAGGCGTCTGATGATGAGCCGGTCCGGCGTCGCGTCATATGCTTCCGCCGGAAGGGGCTCGCCGTCGATCAGGAGATCGTCGAGCGCAAGTCCATCGCCGTCGAGGACGAGCGGCACTTCCCGGCCGGTTTCAGCGCGCCGTTCGACCGTCAACCTTGCGGTTACCTGCGTCCGATCACCATCGAGACGAAAGGTGAGATCCGTTTCCGGGATAAGATATGCGGTGGGGCGGTAATCTTCGAGGCGGAACACCTGGCCGGTGTCGGTGCGCATGGTTTTACTCCTGATGGGTCGGTGTCGCCGCCGAAGTTTTTCGAAGCGGGCTCTTTACACAATGCAACCTGTCGACAAAACTATCCAGGCTGCTAGGTTCGAAGTCTCCAATCACTTGCAAGGAATCTCGTTATGACGGTTCTCACACCGAAATTCGGCATGGGCGCCTCCGTGCTGCGCAAGGAAGATGAGAGCTTCATCACCGGTAAGGGCCGCTACACCGACGACATCACTCCGTCCGGCACCTTGCATGGATATGTCCTTCGTTCCCCTATTGCCAAGGCTCGTTTCACCATCGCATCCGTGGAGGCGGCCCGCGCTCTACCCGGCGTACACCTGGTGCTTACCGGAGCCGATACGGCGCATCTTGGCGATCTCAAGTCCTCTGTGATGCCCGAGCAGCCCGACGGCAGCAAGGCCCCGACCCGTGACATTCCCATACTCTGCCGCGACCGTGTTCAATATGTGGGTGATGCGGTCGCCTTCGTCGTCGCCGACACCCGCCAGCAGGCCCAGGATGCGGCGGAACTGATCGAAATCGACTATGAGGGCGAAGATCCGGTCATCGGCACCGCGCAAGCGCTTGAGGATGGCGCGCCGCTCGTTTGGCCGGAACTCGGCTCAAATCAGGCCTTCCTCTATCATGTCGGCGATAAGCAAAAGACCGACGCAGCCTTTGCCGAGGCCGACCGGGTGGTGGAGATCGCCTTCGTCAACAATCGACTGGTCGCAAACTATATGGAGCCGCGTTCGGCCTTGGCCGAATGGAAGCCCGAGGAAGATCGCTTCGTGCTGACCTCGGGCTCACAGGGCGTTCACTCCATGCAGGCAATCCTGGCCCGCGTCTTCGGTATTCCGGCATCGCAACTGCGGGTGGTCACCCCCGATGTCGGGGGTGGCTTCGGGACGAAAGGCTTCGTCTACCGCGAATATGTCCTTGTCATGGAAGCGGCGAAGAGGCTCGGCCGGCCGGTAAAATGGACTGGTGACCGCAATGAGCATTTCCTGACCGACAGTCAGGGCCGGGACAATGCGGTCAAGGCCGAAATGGCCCTTGATAAGACAGGCCGCTTTCTTGGGATGCGTGTGGAACTGCTTGCCAATATGGGCGCCTATATCCACCAGTTCGGCCCTTATATCCCGGTGGGCGGTGCGTCGATGACGACGGGTGTCTACGATATCCAGGCGATCGACGTGAATGTGAGGGGCGTCTACACCAACACCACCCCTGTGGATGCCTATCGGGGGGCAGGGCGGCCTGAAGCGGCCTTCCTGATCGAAAAGCTGGTGGAGGAATGCGCTCGCCAGATGAACCTTCCACGCGAGGAAATCCGCCGCCGCAACTTCATTAAACCGGAACAGTTCCCGTATCGCACGCCGACGGGCCGTCGCTACGATCTATGCGAGCTCGACGGCCACATGACGCTTGCGATGGAGCGGGCCGGCTGGGCCACGTTCGAACAGAGGCTCGAGGAATCGAGAAATCGGGGACGGATCCGCGGTATCGGCATGTCCACCTATATCGAGGCGTGTGCCTTCCCAGGGTCCGAACCCGCCTATCTCACGCTCAATGGCGACGGGACGGTGACCCTTGCGATCGGCACGCAATCCAACGGGCAGGGTCACGCGACGGCCTATGCGCAATTCGTGGCCGAGAAGCTCAACCTCGACATATCCAAAATCAACGTCCATCAGGGCGACACGGATGTTCTCGGGAAAGGTGGAGGCACCGGAGGCTCGCGTTCGATTCCTCTCGGCGGTGTCTCTGCGGCGCGCGCGGGCGAAGATCTCGCGCAAAAGATCAAGAAGGTGGCTGCCGATGAGATGGAGGCTTCGCCAGCCGATATCGAACTGGTCGACGGTGTTGCGCGTATTGTCGGCACCGATCGGGTGATGGATTTCGCTTCAATCGCCAGGGCCGCAAAGAACCCGGAGGATCTGAAAGGCTTCGGAACTTTCGAACAGCCCGAGCCGACTTACCCGAACGGCACTCATATCTGCGAGGTCGAGATCGATCCGGCCACAGGCAAGACAGAGGTCGTAGCGTACACCGTTGTCGATGATTTTGGCGCAACGGTAAATCCAATCCTCCTCGCCGGACAGATTCACGGCGGCATTGCTCAAGGCGTGGGGCAGGCGCTCACGGAGGAAGTGGTCTATTCGGATGACGGGCAACTGGTGACCGCCACGTTCATGGACTATTCCATGCCGCGCGCCGATCTGTTGCCATTCATCCAGTTCGAAACCCGCAACGTGCCGTCGTCTACCAACGCGCTGGGCATGAAGGGTGCAGGCGAGGCGGGCACCGTCGGCTCTACGCCGGCCACGCTCAATGCCGTCGTCGACGCGCTCTATCGCGCCTATGGTATCTCGCATATCGAGATGCCGGCCACCCCTGCGCGCATTTGGCAGGCGATTGCCGAGGCCCGCTCGAAATTCGCGTAACGATCTCGGCCCCGGCCGGGTAACCCGGCCGGGCATTATCCTCTCATTCAAGCCCGGTATAATCATGACGGTCGCCGCGAGCGATTTCGACACGGAGCCCAGACCTCTGGTCGGGATCGCCCTGAAGGTCATCTCAGTCTCAATCTTCGTGGCGATGTCCTCGCTCATCAAGGGGGCCGGAGATGTTCCGGCCGGCCAGATCGTTTTCTTTCGCTCCTTCTTCGCGATTTTCCCGATCGTGCTGATGCTCGCCTGGCAGCGCGAGCTTGCGACTGCGTTCCATACAAAGCACCCGGTGGGGCATGTCATGCGGGGAGTGGTCGGAGTCGCCGCTATGGGGCTCGGCTTTTTCGGACTGACCCGCCTGCCGCTTCCGGAAGCCATCACCCTCAACTATGCTCAGCCCCTCCTTGTGGTGGTCTTTTCCGCCATCTTCCTTGGAGAAGCGGTGCGCATCTATCGGTGGAGTGCGGTGACGGTAGGTTTTCTTGGCGTGGTCATCATCGCTTGGCCCAATCTCACGCTTTTGACCGGCAGCACATCGGCTATGGAGGCGGACGAGGCCGTGGGTGTCATCGCCACTTTGACGGGGGCTGCTGCGTCTGCAGTCGCGATGCTGCTTGTGCGTCGGCTGGTGCTCACCGAGAAAACCGCGACGATCGTCTTATGGTTTTCCGTCACCGCGAGTGTCCTCGCTCTTGCAACCATTCCTTTCGGCTGGATTTGGCTGAGCCACTGGCAGTTCCTTGCCCTGGCCGGGGCTGGCGTTTGCGGCGGGGTCGCGCAGATTTTGATGACCCAGTGCTATCGGCATGCCGAACTTTCGACCATCGCCCCCTTTGAATACACTTCGATGATCCTCGCGATCCTGGTCGGCTATTTCGCCTTCGGCGACATCCCCACCATTTATACCCTGGTCGGTGGCGTCGTGGTCGTGGGCGCCGGCCTATTCATCATATGGCGCGAACGCCAGCTCGGCTTGAAGCGCGTGGCGGCACGCAGATTTGTGCCGCCGAGCCCGTAAAGGGAGGGAATAGGACGTAGGGGGCAGCATGCGATTGTTCTAGTCGAGACAATCGCGACGATCCTGTTTCTCCCGCTTACTGCCCGCTCAACTTCATCTTCACCGCCAGAAGGTCTCGCCAGGCGAGCTTCTTATGGGCCGGATTCCGCAAGAGATAAGCGGGATGCAATGTCGGCATCGTCGGGATTTCCACGCCGCCCGGCGTGCGGTGCACGGACCAGGTGCCGCGCAGCCGCATGATGCCGGTCTGGGTGCCCAGCAGGAGTTTGGTCGAGGGATTGCCGAGTGTGACCAGAACCTTGGGCGCGACGAGTTCGATATGTCGTTCGATGAAGGGCCGGCAAATCTCGGTTTCGAGCGGAGAGGGGTCCCTGTTGCCCGGCGGCCGCCAGGGAATGACGTTGGTGATATAGGCTGTCGTCCGGTCGCGTCCGATCGCTGCCAGCATCCGGTCGAGGAGCTGGCCGGAGCGCCCGACGAAAGGCAGCCCCTGCAGGTCCTCGTCACGACCCGGTGCCTCACCCACGAGCATGAAGTCGGCTTCCTGGTTTCCGTCGGCAAAGACGAGATTCTTAGCCGTGAATCGAAGATTGCAGCCGTCGAACTCCGCCAGGATCGCTTTCAACTCACCAAGGGTTTTGGCTTGCCGCGCGACTTCCCGGGCGCGCGCTGCCTGGGCCTCATCCGGAACCGCTGCGGGCTGCGCCACCACCACCGCGGGGCGGGCCGGCGCCGTTCCGGGGGCCGTTTGACCGCTGCCGTTTTCAGCTCGGGTAACGGGAACCGGCTCGGATATGGCTGCCGCCCTCGTGCTTGTTTCCGCGAAGCGGTTCAAGGGTTCCTCGGTGAGCGGCTCGTCCACTCCGGCCTCCGAATAGAAGGCGAGCAGTTCTCGTAGGCCGGCGATGTCGGGGGTCGGGGTCATAGCCCTATCTCACCCGCGAGCGCAGATAATGCAAGCGCGGCGTCAGGAGAGAGGTATCCGTGGGTCCTCGACCAAATAGAACTGATAGGTGGGCGTGAGATCGGTGATCAGCATTTTGAACGTGGCCGTTTCCTTGGGATCGACCTTTCCGTCGTGGAAGAGCAGGCGATCGTATGGCTCGAAATCACGGCTGAATGCGGCGAAGGTGTCAGCCCCGATCGTTCCTCCTTCCGCCTGGGCCTGATCAAAGGAGAGCCCGTCGCCATAGACGCTGGGCTGCCCAAGATGGACCTGTAACTCGTAGGAAAACTCCACCCACGGGAGCCCGCTTCCATTCACGATTTCTACCTCAAGATAAAGTGCCATGCCGGGCCGATGGGTTTCCTTGGAAGGGGCGCGTGCCCCATCCTGCCGGATGACCAGGATGACCGCACTCGCGGAAGATAGTTCTTGCGTGACGACAACCGGATCGGCTTTTGTGCCGCTGCCGCGGATATCGAGAATGTTGAACCCGCCAAGCTCGTCGGAGAAGGAAAAGCCCCCGGCCAGCCATCGGCCGTCATCAGCCGGTCCCGCGCCGAGCAGGAAGGCTGCGGCGACCACGGCTGCCAAATTTGCGGTACGTGCCATAGGCCTGCTCCCGCGCCAGCGGCACACGACACGCGCGCCGGCGGCGCGAGCGCATTCTACGCGAGAATGCACGTATGGCCGATAGTGAAAATGGGATAGCCATTCCGACGCACGCGAACCAAACGGTCCGCGAGCTGCCGTGTGATCCAAGCCGATGCCAGAACGCCCTCTTTCACATGTATAACTGAATGTATCCATTGAGCGGAAAGGGACCGGTTCTTTTGCCTCTTCTGGTGGTTTCGCTCCCGGTGGTGATGCGCTATAGCCGGGCCGCAACGTCAATCGTGGCGCTTAGGAGGGCTGGATGATCGAGCGGGAAAGCATGGAATTCGATGTGGTCATCGTCGGCGCGGGCCCGGCGGGGCTTGCCGCATCGATCAGGCTGAAACAGCTTAATCCAGAGCTTTCCGTCGTCGTTCTCGAAAAGGGCGGCGAAGTGGGCGCGCATATTCTCTCCGGCGCCGTTGTCGACCCGATCGGAATCGACAAGCTGTTGCCCGGCTGGCGGGAGGAGGATGGGCACCCCTTTCAAACGCCCGTAACCCAGGATGACTTCCTGGTGCTCGGGCCGGCGGGATCGGTGCGGCTCCCCAATTTCATGATGCCGCCGCTCATGAACAACCACGGCAACTACATCGTTTCCCTCGGCAATGTCTGCAAGTGGCTCGCCGAGAAGGCCGAAGCGCTGGGCGTTGAGATCTATCCGGGCTTTGCCGCCGTAGACGTCATCTATAACGACGAGAATGCCGTCGTGGGTGTCGTGACCGGCGACATGGGCGTGGAGCGCGACGGTACCCATGGCCCCGCCTACCAGCCCGGTATGGCGCTCCTCGGAAAATATGTGCTGATCGGGGAAGGCGCGCGGGGCTCTCTCGCCAAGCAGCTGATCGCTCGCTATGCGCTTTCGGAGGAACGTGAGCCGCAGAAATTCGGCATCGGCCTCAAAGAGCTTTGGGAAGTAGCGCCGGAAAAGCACAGGCCCGGTCTTGTACAACACTCATTCGGCTGGCCGCTCGACCGGCAGACCGGCGGTGGCTCCTTCCTCTATCACTTCGGTGACAATCTGGTGGCTGTCGGCTTCGTCGTCCACCTCAACTACAAGAACCCCTACCTCTCACCCTTCGAGGAATTCCAGCGCTTCAAGACGCATCCTGCAATCCGCGGCACGTTCGAGGGCGGGAAACGCCTCTCCTATGGCGCGCGCGCCATCACCGAGGGCGGCTGGCAGTCGGTGCCGAAGATGAGCTTCCCCGGTGGTCTCCTTGTCGGATGCTCCGCCGGACTCGTAAACGTGCCGCGCATCAAGGGCTCGCACAATGCCGTGCTCTCAGGCATGCTCGCCGCCGAGCATGTGGCAGAGGCGATTGCAGCAGGGCGCGCCAATGACGAGCTTTCCGCCTACGAGCAAGCGTGGCGCGGCTCCGAAATCGGCAAGGACCTGAAGCGGGTGCGCAATGTGAAGCCGCTCTGGTCGCGCTTCGGTACGATCCTCGGCATCGGCCTGGGTGGCCTGGATATGTGGTTCAACACGCTGCTCGGCTTCTCTCCTTTCGGCACGCTGCGCCACGGCAAGCCGGACTATGCCTCGCTCGATCCCGCCGAGAAGCATGCGCCGATCGAATATCCAAAACCGGATGGCGTACTTACTTTCGACCGCCTCTCCTCCGTGTTTCTCTCGAATACGAACCACGAGGAAGATCAGCCGGTGCATCTGCAGGTCAGGGACATGGAACTGCAGAAGGCATCCGAATATGGCGTCTATGCCGGACCGTCCACGCGCTATTGCCCGGCTGGGGTCTATGAATGGGTGGATGCGGAAGGGAATTCTCTGGCAGGCGGGCCCGGTGCCGCTGAGAAGGGTGGAGCGGTGCCCAAGAGTGCCGATGCGCGCTTCGTCATCAATGCGCAGAACTGCGTGCACTGCAAGACCTGTGACATCAAGGACCCGAACCAGAACATCAACTGGGTCCCGCCCCAGGGCGGTGAAGGGCCTGTCTACCAGAACATGTGAAAGCCGACGGCGGCAGTGCCGCCGCAGCGCAGGTTCAGTTGAGCGGGCGAAGGGAAGCTTGCAGCGTTTGCGATTCTCCCGGGCGAGGTAGGATGCTGAACTCCACCAGCACCGGGAGATGATCGGAACCGACGCTCTCCAGCCGCTTTGTTTGGACCGCCGTGATCCGGCCCTTTACGAAAACATTGTCGATCGGCAGACCGACCGTTCGCCGAAGCCAGTCAGGCAATGGCTGCGCGAGCCAGCTCGGCCCTATATGGCGAAGCCTCGTGAAACCACCTGCAGCTGCAAGCCGTTCTGCCGTCGCGCTCCAGGGCACAGCATTGAAATCCCCTGCCAGGATGGCGCTGGAGCCGAGTTTCGTTTGAAGTGTCTTCGTGATCGGCTCGATCTGTCTTGGCTGGTCGAATGGCCACGGCCAGCCAAGGTGAAGGGCGGCGATGTCGACCGCCGCTCCGCCAAAATTGATCGTGGCGATCGCGAGCGTGTTCCGGTTCAAGCATTTCGTGGTGGACGGGTGCAGGAATGGGCGCCGCGACAGGATCGCCACGCCACCGATGCCGGGCCGCTGGCAGAATTGATGATAGGGGAATGTCTTCTCGATGAAGGAAAGCTCGCGCCGCCACATATGGGAAACCTCCTCCAGCGTCACCACATCTGCACCGCTGCGGCCGATGAGCGACAGGACTTCCTTGGGCGTGCGGTTGTCATAGCGCAGGTTGAGCTGCAGCAGCCGGTATCGGGCCGTAGATTGAGCGGATGCTTCCGCCGTCCCGCCGGACAATCCGCGCAGCAGCGAGAGATCGAGCACGCTGGTAAAGGCCATGATAGCCAGCGCAAGCGCGACAATTCCAAGCATCCGCCAACCCGTGATGAAGACGAGCGGAAGAGCGGTGATCGCAAGAAGAACGGTCAGATGCGCCCGGAAATGGGTAAATGCGTCGAATGCCGGATGGACGTTCTTCAGAAAACCCAGCACCAGCGGCACCGATATCAGCAGTGTGGCTGCTATCGAGACGAAAGCAACAGGCGTTATTCTGGGCAGGTTCGACATGTCGTCTTGTAGCGGCGCAATTATGGCATCGACAAGGGGAAGTGGTGCTGCAAAACCGCATCGGGATAAGATTTGCCGAGCGCACGCGTGTTCGGGCTGCCGACAAGTTGCCGGAATCAGGGAATAGCTGTAGCTTCCGCTACCTCTTCAAGGGACGATCAATGGCGCGCTGCAATCACGAGAGACACGGTACACCGTCGGATGTGGTCCCCTTCTTGCGCGCATGGCTGGCGCATCCCCTGCGGGTCTCCGCCATTGCCCCGTCGAGTTCGGCGCTCGCCGATCTCATCACCAGTGAGATAAGGCCGAGCGCGGCACCGGTGCTGGAGCTCGGTGCCGGCACCGGCGTTTTCACTCGCGCTTTGCTGAAGCGGGGCCTCGCGCAAGAGGATCTAACGATCATCGAGCTCGGTGCCGATTTCGTCGCTCTGCTGCAGAAGCGCTTTCCGGAGGCACGGGTGCTTCCCGTCGATGCCGCCCGTCTTCCACAATTCGGCCTTTACGAAGGTAGCCCGGTGGGCGCTGTGGTCAGTGGACTACCACTTTTGTCCATGAGCCCGCGCAAGGTGATGGCAATCGTCGGCGGAGCCTTCTTTTATATGCGGCCGGGGGCTGCATTCTACCAGTTCACCTATGGGCCGCGGTGTCCCGTCCCCAGGCCGATACTGGACCGCCTGGGGCTGAAAGCCACGCGCATCGGCCGGGCGATGCTGAATGTCCCGCCCGCTGCGGTCTACCGTATCACGCGCAGAAGCCCGCTCCATATACCGACGGGGCAGGCATAGGCTACTGGAAGGCAGTCTCCGAGAAGCTGCGCAGTTTTCTGGAGTGGAGCCGCTCCGGCGGCATGGCTGCCAGCTTCTCAACCGCGCGAATGCCGATCTTGAGGTGTTGCGCGACTTGCCGCTTGTAGAAATCCGTCGCCATACCCGGAAGCTTCAATTCGCCGTGCAAGGGCTTGTCGGAAACACAGAGCAGCGTGCCATAGGGGACCCGGAACCGGAACCCGTTGGCCGCGATCGTGGCCGATTCCATATCGAGCGCGATCGCGCGGGATTGCGAGAGCCGCTGCACGGGACCACGTTGCTCGCGCAACTCCCAGTTACGGTTGTCGATCGTGGCCACGGTGCCGGTCCGCATGATCCGCTTCAGTTCGTAGCCGGACAGCCCGGTGATCTCGGCTACCGCCTCCTGTAGAGCCACCTGCACCTCGGCAAGGGCGGGCAGCGGCACCCATACCGGCAGGTCCTCGTCGAGAACGTGATCCTCGCGCACATAAGCATGCGCAAGAACGTAATCGCCCAGCGCCTGCGTGTGGCGAAGGCCGGCGCAATGGCCGAGCATCAGCCATACATGCGGGCGGAGTACGGAGATATGGTCCGTTATTGTTTTCGCGTTGGAGGGGCCGACGCCGATATTTACCATCGTGATGCCGCCATGATCCGGCTTCTTGAGATGATAGGCCGGCATCTGTGGCTGGCGTGGAAGCGCTATGTCCGGAGCCGCTTTTTGGCCTGAGATGGTCACGATATTGCCGGGCTCCACGAAGGACTCGTAACCCTCGCCGCCCTTCGCCATCAATTCGCGCGCGAGCGCGCAGAATTCGTCGATATAGAACTGATAATTCGTGAACAGCACGAAATTCTGGAAATGCTCGGGAGCCGTCGCCGTGTAGTGCGACAGACGGTGGAGGGAATAGTCGATGCGCTGTGCCGTGAAGGGAGCAAGCGGCATCGGCTCTCCCGGCCCGGGCTCATATGTACCGTTGACGATGTCGTCGTCGAGGATGTTGAGGTCCGGCACATCGAACAGGTCGCGCAATGGGCGCTTCAGCTCTGCGATGATCGCGCCTTCGACGTAAGTGTCCTTCAGAAACGCGAAATGAAGCGGGATCGGCGTTTCCGATTCCGCGACCGTTACCTCTACGCCGTGGTTGCGCATGAGCAGACCGAGCTGATCGACGAGATAACTCTCGAAAAGGTCGGGCCGGGTGATCGTGGTGCCATAATTGCCTGGCGCGGGCACGTGACCATAGGCGAGCCGGGTGTCAATCTGGGCAAAAGTTGCAGTAGAAAGACTCACCGCCGGATAAAATGCGCGGTATCGGCAATCGCTTTCGCCTGTCTGGCCGACCCGGAAAAAGGCGTCGCGCAAGAAGGCAGTGTTCCGCTCATATATTTCCTTCAGAGCCTGGACGGCTTGCCGGGGATCGCTGAAAGATCTCCGCGCGACAGGCTCCGGGCTGGATATGGTTTCGATCGGTCTATGGTAGATTCGCTTGTCCATACCCCATTATAGGAATTTCGTTCGGCCTTTTCGAGCCATCCGCTAGCGGTTCCGCTGCAGGTTCACCAGCAGCACGAAACCCGCACCGGGAGATTGTTTTTTGTAGAAACCGTTCGTGCCGCCATCGATCGCTGGAATCCCGCTCACCGCCATCATCGGAAGCGCGAGCAGGGAGAGAGCCACCACTGCCCTTGCCAGAAGCGTCTTAAGTTCCAGGAAATTTGCCATCACTGCCCACCGACCCGGTCTTTGGTTTGCTGGAGAGAGCCGCAGTCGGCTCGAGCGTCGGGGCATATTCTCCGAGCGGCGCTGAACCAGTTCTGATCCGGGCGTTCATCCGGCGTTCAAGATCATTGATCGCCGGCTTATTTCGATGGATATTGAACGAGAGCTCTCAATACCCACATTTCTTCCTCCACAGGAGAAAGCCTCATGACGACTCAGACGAAGCCGATCGAGCTGCATTATTGGCCGACGCCGAATGGCTACAAGATAACCATCATGCTCGAGGAGCTCGGGGTTCCCTACGAAGTGCGCTACGTCAATATCGGTCGTGGCGATCAGTTCAAGCCGGAATTCCTGAAGATCTCGCCGAACAATCGTATGCCTGCCATCGTGGATCCAGAGGGACCCGGCGGCGAGCCGATTTCGGTCTTCGAGTCGGGCGCGATCCTTCAATATCTGGGGCGCAAGTTCGGCCGCTTTTATCCGTCCGACGAGCGGGAAAGAGTGGAAGTAGAGCAGTGGTTGTTCTGGCAGGTCGGGGGGCTTGGTCCCATGGCCGGCCAGGCGCACCATTTCCGCAATTATGCTTCGGAGAAGATTCCCTACGCCATCGAGCGCTACACAAACGAATGCAACCGGCTCTATGGCGTGATGGACAAGCGTCTCGCCGACCGGGATTTCCTGGCCGGGGACTACTCGATTGCAGATATGGCATCCATCGGTTGGGTGAAGTCGCATGAAGGTCAGGGGCAGGACCTGAACAATTTCCCGCACCTGAAGCGCTGGTTCGACAGGATGCTGGCGCGGCCTACGGTCCAAAGAGGACTGGAGATCGGCCAGGAGCACCGGCGCAACATCGCCAATGACGATGAAGCAAAGAAGGTGCTTTTCGGTCAGAAGGCACGCTGACCAGCTGGAACTCACGCGATGTGCAGGCGGGGTCTCCCCGCCTGTTTTGATTCCAGCCTTCACCAATGCATTTCGGCATGGTTAGAAAAGCATTGCCGGCAGCAGCACCGCCAAGCCTTCGGAAAAATCGAAAATGCCCGCGGTTCCGGCATTTCCATCCTTAACGGAATCTAGCCGTTTACTTCTTGTTTTACCTTTGTTTTCCGTGCGTTAATCAAGCCGCTTAACGGCCGTTTCAACGCTCTCTGGCATCCTTCGAACCATCAAAGCACCGCGAAAAAAACAGCGGGCTCTCAGGACGAACAGGGATTTCTGAAATGGCACGTTTCAACATCGAAGAGGCGGAGACAGGCGCGATCGGCGCCGGCGCTCAGACCGATATGCTCTTCCAACTGGGCGTGATGTATGCCACCGGCCGCGATTGCGACGTGGATCTGGTCGCCGCCCACAAATGGCTCAACATCGCAGCCATCAAGGGTTCCGAAAAAGCGGCGCGGATGCGCGCCGACCTCGCCGCTGTCATGCCGAAGACCGACATCGCCCGCGCGTTGCGCGAGGCGCGCGAATGGATGACGATGCACTGAATTCCGGAAAGTGAGGGGGCGCGGCACCGTTGCGTGCCGAAAGAGACGCCACGGACGGCAGATCAGCCGCCCACGGCGTTTCGATTCATGCGCCCTGTTCCTCGAACCGCACCAAAACGGTGCCGTCATTCACTTGCATTCCCTCCGCCGCGATTTCTGCAACCACGCCGTCATGAGGCGCGGTGATCGTGTGCTCCATCTTCATGGCTTCGAGAACGAGAAGCGCTTGGCCCTTCTTCACGGCCTGCCTCGGCGCGGCGCGCACCAGCTTCACCAGCCCCGGCATGGGAGCACGCAGGCTTTCGCCCGCAGAGCCAGCCTCCTCTGCAAGAGCGAGGGGATCGTGGAGGCGGAAGGTATGGCTGCTTGCCCCTTCGAAGATCGTAAGATGACCCGGCCAGGCAGCGATCCGCGGGTTCGCATCCACGGATAGCTGGAAGATCTCGTCCGCCCCATCTCCTTCAGGCCGGACCGAGAAGCGCCCGTCCCGGTGCCCGGTGATGGCGAAGGTGGAGCTCTGATCTCCGTGGTGAAGCGTGCGCCGGTGGGTAAGGGGGTGGAAATGCGCATAGGCCGGAATGGCGTCGAAGGGATCGGGCGCATCCGGCAGGGATCGGGCGCCGGACGCGGCGAGTGCGGCGACCGCCGCGATGCGCGGGGCAGGCTCGGGAAGCCGGGTCAACGCCTCCTGACGCCGCGCGATAAGCCCGGTGTCCACGCGGCCTGAAGCGAATTCCGGGTCGCGCGCAAGTTGCGCGAGGAAGCCCGTGTTCACCGTCGAACCGGCGATCTCCGTCCCGTCCAGGGCGACAGCGAGCGCGGCAAGGGCATTCTTTCGATTTTCCGCATGGACGACGAGCTTGGCGATCATCGGATCGTAATAGGGCGTGACGGCGTCGCCCTCGCGCACGCCGGTTTCCACGCGGATCGAGGCGCCGGGAAGCTCTTTCGGAAAGCGCAGGTGGTGGAGCGTACCGGTTGCGGGCAGGAAGTCGCGCGCGGGGTCTTCGGCGTAGATCCGCGCTTCGAAAGCGTGTCCCGAAAGGGCGATCTCCTCCTGCGCGCGGGGGAGGGCCTCGCCAGCCGCGATGCGGATCTGCCATTCCACGAGGTCGATTCCGGTCACCATCTCCGTGACGGGATGCTCCACCTGCAACCTCGTGTTCATCTCCATGAACCAGAAGCGATCGGGCTTCAGCCCCTTGGACGCGTCGACGATGAACTCGACGGTGCCCGCGCCCGCATAGCCAATCGCCTGGGCGGCCTTTACGGCGGCCTGCGTCATGGCCGCGCGCATGGCGACGGTCATGCCTGGGGCGGGTGCCTCCTCGATCACCTTCTGGTGACGCCGTTGCGCCGAGCAGTCGCGCTCGAACAGGTGGACGACATTGCCGTGCCGGTCGCCGAACACCTGCACCTCGATGTGGCGCGGCTTCTCGATCCATTTTTCGACCAGCACCTGGGCATCGCCGAAAGCGGCTTTCGCCTCGCGCTTCGCGGCGGCCAGTGCGTCGGCGAACTGGTCGGGGTCGTCCACGCGGCGCATGCCCTTGCCGCCGCCGCCCGCCCGCGCCTTGATCAGTACGGGATAGCCGATCTCGCGCGCCTTCGTGGCGAGCACCACCACTTCCTGCGCCTCGCCGTGATAGCCGGGGACTACAGGCACGCCGGCCTTCTCCATCAGCCGCTTTGCCGCGTCCTTGTGGCCCATGGCGCGGATGGCCTTTGCCGAGGGGCCGATGAAGACCAGCCCCGATCTTTCCACCGCCTCCACGAAATCCGGATTTTCCGAAAGGAAGCCGTAGCCCGGATGGATAGCCTCGGCACCGGCAGCTTTCGCGGCGGCGATGATGCGGTCGCCATCCAGATAGCTGCCGGCTGCCGCTGCCCCGCCTATATGCACCGCCTCGTCGGCCGTCGCCACATGCAGCGCCCTGGCATCCGCATCCGAATAGATGGCGACGGTGGAAATCCCCATGCGGGCGCAGGTGCGCATGATGCGGACGGCGATCTCGCCGCGATTGGCGATCAGGACTTTTTTGAACATCCGGTCTCCTCTCGGCAGGCAGGCGTGATTTGCACCGATCTATAGCGCGAGGAAAGGAAACCGTCATAGGCCCGTTTGGATCGTCCTGCCGCCTCTCTTGCCCTCCAGGCACTTCCTCGGGATAAGCCGGCCTGCGGACGCGGGGGAACGCTTCCCCTGCGGCAGGACGTTTGGAGCGAAGCCGGGGCAAGTGTTAGAAATCTCGGGAATGGCGGCTTTCGGCTCTCCGTCAGTCCAGGAAACGCAAGTGGGCTATCGCAGATGGCAACGGATCTCTCGCCAAGGCTTCTCGCCATTGTGAACGCGCTGCCGCTGAAGGAAGGCATGCGCGTGCTTGAGATCGGCTGCGGGCCGGGCGGCATGGCACGGGAGATCGCTGGACGCATCGGCCATGGGCATGTGCTCGCCATCGATCGCTCGGCCAAGGCTATCGCCCAGGCAAAAGCTTTATCGCAGGCGGAGATCGCGGCGGGGCGGCTGAGCCTGCGGCAGGTGGCAGCGGAGGATCTGGAACTGGAACCGGGCGAAGCCCGATACGACATCGCGGTCGCCGTCCGCGTCGGGGCGCTCGACGGCCGCCATCCGGGGGCAGGCCGGCTCGCCAGACGCCGCATCGCGGCGGCGCTCAAGGCCGGCGGTCGCCTTTTCATCGATGGCGGCGATCCCCTGCGTGAAATCGCGCTTGAGGATTGAGGCCGCGCCAGCCCTTGACCTGACGTTCATTCGACTGTCAGTTCGGGCGGCTGAGAAGGACTTGTTTGGAGAGGGGCGATTGCTGAAAAAAGGTCTGCCGACGGCGCTTGTTGCGGCCTGTCTCCTGATGCCGCACGCGCCGGCACGGGCCGAGTGGAAGCCCACGGAGAAGATCGTAACCTATCCGGTCTCCGGCAGGACCGGCATCGATCTCTATCGCTCGATCGGGGAAAACGGGCCGAAAGTGGGCATCGGCCGGGTGATCGCCTATACGGATTTCGACCTGAAATGGTCGCGCGACTACCAGAAGCGAAACGGCGGCTGCGTTCTCGCCTCGGCAAAACCGTTCCTCACCATTACCTATCGTCTGCCAAAAGTCTCCGGCGATCTCCCGCCCGAGACACGCCGGCTGTGGGAGACGTTCGTCACCGGGGTCGAGAAGCACGAGCGTGTGCATGGCGAGATCATCCTCGACATGGTGAAGAAGATCGAGGCTTTCTCCGTCGGCCTCACCGTGCAGGACGATCCGAACTGCAAGAAGATCCGCGAAGTGCTGACGAAGAAGCTCGGCGAACTGTCACAGGAGCAGCGGCAGAAGAGCCGCGCGTTCGACCGGGTGGAGATGAGCGACGGCGGCAATGTGCACCAATTGGTGCTGGCGCTGGTGAACGGGGAATAAAGGCCCTTGTTCATGGTATGTTCTCCGTATAACATGGCCGTAAACGGCTGTATGGAGGATAAAGCCGATGCCCGGTTTCATCAAAACCACGGCTGCTCGGGGCGTCGCGGCACATCGATCCCGTAAGCTCTCAGCGGCTCGATCAGTTCGTTGCGATCATAGGTTCTGATGCCGAAGTGCTTTTCAAGGTAGGAACTGGCCCCCATGCGGATAGTAACCCGTTCCATGGGGGCCGTTTCATCTGGCAGCTTGTCCACGATGAGGTGTCCAAGGATCGGAATTGCTTTGTCCGGGTCCCATTTGATGACCTGCCCCGCCGCCCACATGCGAACCTGCGGCGTCTCGTGGCTCAAGAGGTTTTCCAGAACGTCGCGCCCCCGTGGGCCGGCATCGAGGATCGCTTTCAGGGCCTCCAGGACCTTCTTGTGCAGCCTGTTGTAAGCTCGGGTGTTGTCGGTGCGATCGGCGATTGCCTGTTCTTGCAGCCGGCGGACAAATTCCTCCGCCCATTGTTCCAGGTTTTTACTGGATCTACTGGATTGCGCCGAAGTCATAGCCGAGTTCCTCGTAGGCTTCCTTTATCAGGCGAATGCCGAAATTATATTGGTCTTCAAAGGACATCTCTTCAACGATAGAGCGCAGCACACGCCCATCAGCATTGGGTGCAACCTGGCTCATTTTTGCAGTAACGCGCCGATGCACCTCGACAGGCAAGTTGATGATGTTGTCGGTGCTGTGAATTTGCGCCGGCGGGAAGATTCCCTTATCCGCAAGCCTCTTTTCCATGATATGGTGCCATTCACGGCCGGGACCGGCAGGCCCGAGGTAATTGCGCAGTTCTCGTTCACTGCGAAAGCGGATGACTGGGTGCTGCGGCCGACGAGGCGTTGGCGGCCCGATTCGCCCGGTGTCCTTGTCAAACTCTTCGTTGCCGGGAAACTCATCACCCAGATCCCAAATCCGCCGCGAGCGACGAAGGTACGGAGCGGTGCGCCTGATCGCCTCCCGGAGCAGTTTGATAGCAGGCATTCCGACAAAACGCAGGACTGGCAGCGCGGCGTTAATGGCCTCGCTGATCCACTGCCCGCCGATTCCGTGGGCACTCCCAGCCGGAGCCCGTGGCTGGAGATGCCAACACGGATTATATTTGACGGCATTCCGTAACCGTAAACATGAGCGCATCACGCGATTTGCTGCGAGGCAGCTTTTGATTCTGAGAAGTTCGATTTCTTCGATTAAATCTTCCATTATCCCTTCCCGCCACATTAATTGTGCAGGGAGAAGTTTAAGCAGGCGGAAAGAGGTGGGGATAAATTAGGAAAAGTTTTCTTGCGGGTTGCTACATCCTGAACACCCCAAACCGCGTCTCCTCGATGGGCGCGTTGAGAGCGGCCGAGAGGGAGAGGGCGAGCACCTCGCGCGTCTTTGCCGGGTCGATGATGCCGTCGTCCCAGAGCCGGGCGGAGGAGTAGAGCGGATGGCCTTCGCGTTCGTATTTTTCCAGGATCGGCTTCTTGAACTCGGCCTCTTCCTCGGCTGACCACGTGCCGCCCTTGCGCTCGATGCCCTCGCGCTTGACGATGGCGAGAACGGTCGCGGCCTGCTCGCCGCCCATGACGGAGATGCGCGCATTGGGCCACATCCAGAGGAATCGGGGCGAGAAGGCGCGACCGCACATGCCGTAATTGCCTGCGCCGAAGGAGCCGCCGATGATCGTGGTGATCTTCGGCACTTGTGCGGTGGCGACCGCCGTCACCAGCTTGGCGCCATCCTTGGCGATGCCGCCCGCCTCGTATTTTTTTCCCACCATGAAGCCGGTGATGTTCTGCAGGAAGAGGAGGGGGATCTTGCGCTGACAGCAGAGCTCGATGAAGTGGGCGCCCTTGAGCGCGGATTCAGAAAAGAGCACGCCATTGTTGGCGAGGATGCCGACGGGCATGCCGTGAAGATGCGCGAAGCCGGTGATAAGCGTCGTGCCGTAATTCTGCTTGAACTCGTCGAGTTCCGAGCCGTCCACGATGCGGGCGATCACCTCGCGCACGTCATAGGGCTGGCGCACATCGGCGGGGATGATCCCATAGATCTCGCGCGGATCGTAGAGAGGCGGAATCACCTTCTGAAGATCGAGGCCGATCGTCTTCTTCCGATTCAGGTTTTTGACGATACGCCTGACGATGGCGAGCGCATGTTCGTCGTCCATCGCGTAATGGTCGGCAACGCCTGAAAGGCGGGTGTGGACCTCCGCGCCGCCGAGCTCCTCCGCCGTCACCACTTCGCCGGTGGCTGCCTTCACCAACGGCGGGCCGCCGAGGAAGATCGTGGCGTTGCCCTTCACCATCACGGTCTCGTCGGACATGGCCGGCACATAGGCGCCGCCGGCCGTGCAGGAGCCCATCACGCAGGCGATCTGCGGGATGCCGCGCGCCGACATGGTTGCCTGGTTGTAGAAAATGCGGCCGAAATGGTCGCGGTCCGGAAAGACCTCGTCTTGGTTGGGGAGGTTCGCGCCGCCGGAATCGACCAGGTAGATGCAGGGCAGATTGTTCTCGAGCGCGATCTCCTGCGCGCGCAGGTGCTTCTTCACGGTGAGCGGATAATAGGTGCCGCCCTTCACCGTGGCGTCGTTGACGACCACCATCACCTCACGGCCCTCCACGCGGCCGATGCCGGCGATGAGGCCGGCCGACGCGATGTCGCCCTCATACATGCCGTAGGCCGCGAACTGGCCGATCTCCAGGAAGGGCGCGCCGACATCGAGAAGCTGCGCCAGGCGCTCGCGCGGTAGGAGCTTGCCGCGCGCGGTGTGACGGGCTCGGGCCTCGTCCGGGCCGCCGCGCTCGATCGTTGCGGCTTTCTCGGCCATGTCGGCCACCAGAGCCTTCATGCGCGCCTCGTTGGCACGGAAGGTTTCGGAGGAGGGCGAGAGCTCGGATCTTATAACGGGCATAGCTTCCTTTGCACGACGGTGCTTCCCATGCATAGGGCATTTCGCAGGCGAGATCAGCCCTCTCCGACGATCTCCCGCCCAATCAGCCAGCGCCGGATCTCGCTGGTCCCGGCGCCGATCTCGTAGAGCTTGGCGTCTCGCAGCAGCCGGCCCGTCGGGAACTCGTTGACATAGCCGTTACCGCCCAGCACCTGGATCGCATCCAGCGCCATCCGCGTGGCGCGCTCGGCGGCGTAGAGGATGCAGCCGGCCGCATCCTTGCGTGTGGTTTCACCGCGGTCGCAGGCGCTCGCCACGGCGTAGACGTAGGCGCGGCAGGCATTGAGCGTCGTGTACATGTCGGCGAGCTTGGCCTGCACGAGCTGGAATTCGCCGATTGGCTGGCCGAACTGCTTGCGCTCGCGCGCATAGGGCACGGCAGCGTCCAGGCATGCGGCCATGATGCCGAGCGGCCCGCCGGAAAGCACCACCCGCTCGTAATCGAGCCCCGACATGAGGACCTCCACCCCACCGCCTTCCCGCCCGAGAACGTTCTCGAAGGGCACCTCGACATCCTCAAAGACAAGCTCGCCCGTGTTGGAGCCGCGCATGCCGAGCTTGTCGAGCTTCTGCGCCACGGAAAAGCCGGGCATAGCACGCTCGACGATGAAGGCGGTGATCCCGCGGCTCCCTGCCTCCGGTTCCGTCTTCGCATAGACGACGAGCGTGCCTGCATCCGGCCCGTTGGTGATCCACATCTTCGAGCCATTGAGCACGTAGCGGTCGTTCTTCTTCTCCGCCTTCAGTCGCATGGAAACGACATCGGAACCCGCACCTGCTTCGGACATGGCCAGCGCGCCGACGGCCTCGCCCGAACAGAGGGGAGGGAGATACTTCGCCTTCTGCTCCGGCGTGCCCCAGCGGCGGATCTGGTTGACGCAGAGATTGGAATGCGCGCCGAAGGAGAGGCCGACCGAGGCGGAGGCGCGGGAAATTTCCTCCATCGCCACCACATGGGCGAGATAGCCCATGCCGGAGCCGCCAAGCTCCGGCTCGACCGTGACGCCGAGCAGGCCGAGGTCGCCCATCGCCTTCCATAAGTGGGCAGGGAAATCGTTGTTTTGGTCGATTTCGGCAGCAATGGGCGCGATCTGCTCCCGCGCGAAGCGGTGGACCATATCGCGCAGCGCGTCGATCTCCTCGCCCAGACAGAAATTCATCGTGTTCGCGTACATGCTCTCTCCCCTCAGCTTTGGCGAAGGAAACCGCCGTAACAGATGCTCTCCTCGTCTCTTGGGAACACTCGCCAAAATGGCGGGACGGAACTCTGCGCGTCCCCCTTCATTTTAAAGGAGTTCCCATCATGCGAGGAGTTTTCCATGCCAACGCTGACCAGGGAAGGGGTACATCGTATTCTGGGGCCGGTGGACAACGCACTGCTGGCGGAGATCGCCTCCACGGGCGCCGACGAGCGGGAATTGGCAGAAGCCCATGCATGGGTGATGAGCGACGAGGCCTTGGTTAACGATTTCCGTCCGATGCCCAAGGGCAGGGTAGCCGAGTTGGTGGAAATCCTGCACCGCCGCTTCGGTCCGGGCGGCGAGGAAGATATGGATTGACCAGCCTCCGCCGGAACTTCCATCCCCTGAGAAAGGAACGTGCAATGCCGCGCTCGAAGATTAGGCGCACGATGTTCAACATCGCGGCCGACGATCTCGCCGCTGTGCGGGATTTCTATGTCCGCCTTCTGGACATGGAGGTGATCTACGACAGCCACTGGTTCAAGGTGCTGGTGCCCAGTGAGGGACCCCGCTTTGAACTTGGCATCATCGCCCGCGACAGCGAAGTGACGCCTGCGGCGGCGGCCCGGCCACCGGGGGGCGGCTATCTGACCTTCGTGGTTGAAGAGGTGCTGGTCGCCTTCGAGCAGGCCAAGGCGATGGGCGCGGAGATATTGGAGCCGCCGACGGACCTGTTCTACGGCCAGCGTCGATTGCTCCTGCGGGATCCGGCGGGCACCCTTGTGGATGTTTCCTCACCCGTGCCGGGCACGGTGGCCTGAGAGCTCCTATAAGCAAGCAGGCTGAACTGCCGTCTGCTATTGCATGGGCAACATTCCACGGGTTATGAAGTCCGGGTCAGCAGAAGGAGATTTATGCGCAGCGGCTTCATCGAGGGAAATCTCAAAGGGGAAACCGGCCTATCGGCCGAATGATGACTCGCGCGCATTCGCGCCTCAACTGACGGAATCTTATAATGGATATTGAACTGGACATCCGGCCCTACAGGTCGGAGGACGAAAGCTGCCTGCTGGCGATATGGCGAGCAGCGTCCGCCAAAGGACATCCCTTCTTCACGAGCGGAGAGCTCGACGCACAGGCGCAGCTTGTCAGGGAAGTCTACCTGCCCAAGGCCGAGACCTGGGTCGCAGTGCTGGAAGATGAGCCGGTGGGCTTCATCGGCTTACTCGACAATTTCATAGGCGGCCTCTTCGTCGATCCCGCAATTCACGGGCGCGGCATCGGTCGCACTCTTATCGGCCATGCACGGAAGCTGAAAGGCACTCTCGAACTGGAGGTTTACGCCCTCAACGAAAACGCCAGAGCGTTTTATGAGCGGCTGGGCTTCGGGGAGATCGACCGGCAGGCAACCGATGCGAACGGGTTGCCCTTCGAAGTGATAAGGCTGCGTGGTTGAGCAGCGAAGGCCGGGGGAATGCCCCGGCCATTTCTTGATCCGCCGCCCGCCTTCCTATCAGACGTCTATCGACCTTGGCCCTCGCGCGCCTTCTCGAGCGCTGCGCTCAGCTCCGCCTCGAACAGAGCGATCTCCGCTTCCGGTCCGGCACTGACGCGGATGCAGCGGTCGAGACCAGGTGCCATGGGTTTGCGCACGAACACATCGCGCTCGGTCAGTGCTTTAAGCACGCGCATAGCGAACGCTCCATCGCCGCCGCAGTCGATCGTCACGAAATTGGTGGCCGAGGGGAGGGAGGTCAGCCCGTTTCTCTCCGCTATATCGGCGATGCGGCGCCGGCAGGCCGAAACGGCCTCGACCACGAAGCGGAGATGCTGCTGGTCGGCAAGCGCCGAAAGCGCGGCCGCCTGCGCCATCCGGGTGATGCCGAAATGGTTGCGCACCTTGTCGAAGGCACGGATCGCCACCGCCTCCCCGATGCAATAGCCGCATCGCAAACCCGCCAGCCCGTAAGCTTTCGAGAAGGTGCGCATGCGCAGCACGTTAGGCCGGGAGGTGTCGAGCGGGGGGAGAGCCGAGGCCGGTGCGGTCTCGCCATAGGCTTCATCCAGAATGAGGAGCGTGGTTTCCGGAAGGGCGGCGATAAAACGCTCGATTTCGTGAGCTTCCCACCATGTGCCCATCGGATTGTCGGGATTGGAGATATAGACGATACGCGCTTTCTCCCGCCGCGCCGCCTCAAGCAGTCCCTCGAGATTTTCCCGGTCGCCTTCGTATGGCACCGTGACGAGGCGCCCTCCAAAACCCGCAACATGATAGTTGAAGGTGGGATAGGCGCCGAGGGAGGTGACGACCGGCATTCCCGTCTCCACATATTGCCTCACCACGAGGCCGAGAAGGCCATCAATACCTTCGCCGATCGCGATGTTTTCAACGGCTGTCCCGAGATGGGCCGCTAGCGCCTGTTTCAGGTCGTGGCTCTCGGGGTCGCAATATTTCCACATCTCCGGCGCGGCGGCCCGCATGGTCTCCACAACCGTCGGCGAAGGGCCGAAGCCGCTTTCGTTGGCGCCGAGACGGGCGCGGAACGGCCTGCCGCGTGCACGCTCCTGCGCTTCCGGTCCTACAAAGGGCACGGTGGCGGGCAGGCTATCCACAAGAGGGGTGAGAGGAGGGCGATCGGGCATGGCGAAATCCTCGGCTGACGGCAGCGTTATGCACCGGCAGGAGGATGTTCAGCAACATGCCGCGGGCGCGGGATGCCCTGTACCGGCGCCCGCGGCTGAATGACCAGGCTTATGCCCTCAACGCGCTGGGTACACCGGCGCCGGCGCGCTGGCGATCGAGGCTCCACGCACCCGGCCCGGCAAAGACCAGATAAAGAAAGACGAAGCAGAAGAGGATCGCCGATTCGCCGCCGTTCAGAATGGGATAGAAGTTCTGCGGCGCATGCGCCATGAAATAGGCGACCGCCATCATGCCGGAGAGAATAAAGGCGACCGGCCTTGAGAAGAGGCCGATGACGAGGAGGATGCCGCCGACCACCTCGAGGACACCAGCAAGCCCGAACAGCGAGAGGAGGGGCGGAGACATGCCAGTCTCCGGAAAGCCGAAGAGCTTGGCGGTGCCATGCGCCATGAAGAGCAGCGCAGTCATGATCCTCAGTATGGCGAGTACATAGGGCGAAAGTTCCGTCAGCCGAGCTTCCAGATTGTTCACGTCCAGATTCCCCTTTTTCATGCAGGCCCAATGGCCTCTGTTGCGATGAGGCGAGGCAAGCAGATGCGCTTGCTCATCCAAGCGTCTGGGTCAAAAAAACACAACTGACCAGTCACAAGTCGGTGAGTGGATGACCAGCCGCAAGTCAGTCAGTGGGAGCGGGCCTCCGCCGATTCCTAGGGCAGGAGACGATTATAATGAAATTGCTGCGCCGCCGGGGATAGCCGGTACGCATCCTGAAGGGCGGAAGGAGCGACGCTACTTGTTCCGAGGCACCCGCGTCGCGGCCACCAACACGAAAGCATCGTGAGAAGCCGGGCAACGCAAAATGGCTGGCGCAGGGAAATCCTGGTGGCGGAGAGGATGGGATTCGAACCCACGAGGCCCTTTTGGAGCCTACTCCCTTAGCAGGGGAGCGCCTTCGACCACTCGGCCACCTCTCCGGTGCCACGGACATAACCGCAACCCCCTAGGATTGCAAGGCGGACAAACGTTTCCAACATGCGAATTGCGTAGCCAGGCAGGGAAGGCTGGGCCTTATTGGACCATCAGATCGTTTCCCCTCAATTTCGGCCCGATAGGTGGATCACGAATCGCAGACAGGCGACGTACCCGGTGTGATTCGTACCTGCCGAAGGTCAAAGGGAGCCGTTTAAAGAGCCCTATAAGGAAAAACCGGGCACATATGGTTACCGAATGGTGAACCCATACGGTCAGATCGTGGCTTTTGTGCAACAGATCCCCTGCATAGCGTCGTGCGGGCTCCGTCTCGCCGGCAATGGTGGTTGAACGCGGCTGCGTCATAAGTAATGTCGGCTGCGGAGAAGGGGCGCCTGGGGGCGCAACTTTTCAAACTTCGGGGATGGGGCAGGGAACGCTGTCCTTCAGCAAAAGATACCCAGACCCTTATTTTAGAACCTTTGACTGGAGGTCAGAAATGAACATCAAGAGCCTTCTGATTGGCTCCGCGGCTCTTTCAGCAGTCGCGACGGGCGCCCAGGCGGCCGATGCCATCGTCGTTCCAGAGCCGGAGCCGATGGAATATGTGCGCGTCTGCGACGTCTACGGCGCAGGCTTCTTCTACATTCCGGGCACCGAGACCTGCCTCAAGATCGGCGGCTATGTCCGTTATCAGATGGGCTACTCGGACGGCGACTTCGCCGAGCAGGAAGGCTGGAACAAGACCACCCGCGCGACCGTGACGCTCGACGCTCGTTCCGAGACCGAGTACGGCACGCTGGGCGGCTTCATCGAGCTGCGCTTCGAAGCTCGCGGCGGCGCGGTTTTCGAGGCCGACCTTAACGAGGGCGATGCTCTTTCGCTGGGGCTGGACAACAACACGCAGCGTGTGCAGCAGGCGATCATATCGCTGGGCGGCCTTTCCATGGGTGTTGCCGACTCGCTCTATGACGCCGGTCTCTCCGCAGAGTTCGACCGTGGCGGCGCCGATCGTGCCAACTTCATCCGCTACACCTTCGACGGCGGAAGCGGCTTCTCGGCTGCGGTTGCTCTCGAAGAGGTTGATCGTGGTTACGACTGGACGCCGAATGTGGTTGGCCGTATCGGCTTCGCCCAGGGTTGGGGTGGCGTGAATCTGTGGGGCGCCTATGACGCCACCGCCGAGGAGTTTGCCCTCAAGGCCATCGCGAAGGTCAATCTCACCCAGGCTCTGTGGATCGAAGCCATCGGTACCTATGAGAGCGGCCTGAACTTCTACTCGGTTGACACCTTTGATGGCGTCGGCATTTCTGCTCTCCTCTCGGCTGATCCGCGTATCACGGTTCCGCGCGTCGGTGCCGAGTGGTCTGTTGGCGGCTTGATCGGCTACCAGTTCAACCCCCGCTTCAAGGCCTCGCTCGGCGCTCAGTACTTCAGCAATGTCGGTCATGACGTGCTGTTTGCTGACGAGATCAACTCGCTCAACGTCGGCGCCACGCTCGACTACGCGATCGTCGAGAACTTCGACGCCAAGCTCGCCATCAACTACACCACGGTTGACGGCACGATCGCTGGCGTCACCGACGGCGACCAGTGGCACGGCTTCCTGCGCCTGCAGCGCAGCTTCTAATTTCGGTTAGAAGACAAGCTTAAAAGACCCGGCGGGCTTGCCCGCCGGGTTTTTCGTTGAGTGAAGCCCTCGTTTATATGGACGTGCGGCAGAAGCCCGCTATTGACGCCCGCTCACCAGATCTTCTGCGATCGTGAAGCGGCCGGTGAGCCGCATCTTGTAGACCTGATAATTCTCCATCACCCGCTGCACGTAATTGCGCGTTTCGGTGAACGGGATACGCTCGATCCAGTCCACCACCTCTTCGATCGGTTTGCCGCGTGGATCGCCATAGCGTTCCATCCAGTCGCTCGCCCGGCTCGGGCCGGCATTGTAGCCGATGAAAGTGAGGATATAGGAACCGTCGAAGCGTTCGAGCTGCTCGCTGAGATAGGCTGCTCCGAGCGTCGCGTTGTAACCAGCATCGGAAGTGAGCTTGGCCGGAGCGTAAGGCAAGCCTGCCTTCTTTGCCACCATTCGCGCCGTTGCCGGCATCAATTGCAGGAGACCGCGCGCGCCGGCATGCGAAACCGCCCCCACATTGAATTCGCTCTCCTGGCGAGCGATGGCATAGGCGAGCGCCTTGCCGGCCCCGGAAATCGAGGCTTTCTCCGGGATAGCGCCGATCGGATGCGCCAGAAGGCCGATTTCGAGACCACGCCGGGCGGCGGTCTTGCCTATCCGGAGCGCAAGGTAATGATCTCCGCGTTGCCCCGCTTTCTCCGCCAGCAACGCCAATTCGCCCGTGCTTGAGAGTTCCTCGGCGAGTTCGCTGTACAGCATCCCGGCAAGGCGCTCCTGTCCTGCCTTCTCCAGCCGTTCGAGAGCCAGGACCGGTTCGCGAGCGATGAAATTCTTCCGGTCCAAGGCGCTGGGATCGGGATTCCCCGTCGCGATGGTCGTGCGCCCCAGCCGGGCTGCTGCGAGCTGGCCGTAGAAGGCTGTGCCGTAGTCGGCTGCCTGCTCATAATAATGTGTGGCATCGCCCGATGCGCCGGCTTCCGCCGCGCGGCCGAGCCAGTAATAGGCACGGGCCTTGGAAATTGGCCCGTCGGCGATTTCCAAAATGCGGGCAAAATGGCGTGCGGCGATCTTGGCTTCGTCAAGGCTCCGCAGCGCATACCAGCCTGCGTGGAACTCTGCGTCGGCCATGGTCGCCTTGCTGCCGCCCAGATGTGCGGCGGCAATGCGATAGGAGAGGCGCGGATTGCCCTCGTCGAGAAATTCGCGCGAAAGGACACGCCGCTCGAACCACCAGGCATCCGGGTCCACCAGCATGGAAGCGTCCCGCGGAGCGGCCAGCATGGCCTTGGCCGCTTCCGCAAACTTACCGGCGCGGCGAAGATAATGGGCCTTCGCGAAATAGTAACCTGCCGAACGTTGCGCGGCAGGCACCGCTTCGAGCAGGTCACCGGCATTTGCCTCACGGCGGATCACCGCCGCCCAAGCCTTGGCGAGTGCTTCGGCTCCGGCGCGCTTGGCTACTCGTTCCGCCGAGCGGATTCGATCCTTGTAGAGCATGCGCTCCATACGATGGCGGTGATCGGATGCGGGGATGAGATCGCCGAACTCGTCGAGTATGGCCGACTCCTGTCGTGCCTCCAGCTTCTCTTCACGCCACACCGGCGAAAGGGCAGCCCGCGCCGCATCCAATTTGCCGAGCTCCACATTGGCGCGCGCAAGCGCGATCGCGCCTTCAAACGTGGTGGGGCGCGTCTTGCCGAAGGCCGCGATCACCTGCTGTGCGGTCGGCTTCTCGCGGTAGAGGGCCCGTTCGCTATTGGCGCGCAGCCGGGTCTTTCCCGGCCAACCCGAAAGCATATCAGCGATGTCGGCAATTTCCGCGCTTCCGACGTAATCGCCGGACATGGCGATTGCCCAGGAGATGATCTGATAGTCCAGAGAGGAGGGCGCCAACTCATCTCGGATCCGTTTCGCCTCAGTCGTATCGCCCTTTGCAAGGGCTTGGAGCCCGTCTTTTAGCGTGCTGAGATGCTCTTCCAGAAGCACGCCCGCTGCAAAGGGGATCGAGGCTGCAGCGGCAGCCCTGTCGATCGGGGCAAAGGGCCTCGGCTGCGGAAGTGGTGCATCCGACGGCAGTTCGAGCGCGTGCGCTACGCTTGCGTGGGAAAACACGATTGCGAGCGCGGTGAGCGCAGTTTTCTTCATGGAGCAACCCCGAAATTGCGGGCTCTTCTGGCAAACACGCCGGCCCTCTCTCCCGCCCGAGGGTGAAACGCCTTTCGCGAACGGTAGCGCAAAAGGTTACGTTGTACCAATCAAACCAGTTGCAACCGAGCATGGCGATATTAGGGCGATTTGCTCCCGGAAAAACCTGTGGTGCGGTGAACCCGGATGGGATAGAAGCGCCGGACGGCTCTGCGCGAAAGGCGCAGGTTGCAGCATTTGCAGCGATGGAAACTTTTTATCTGCAATTCTGCATTAATGTGGCTAAACAAAATTGCGTGGCGGCCGGTCCAACCGGATAGATCGCCCAAGAGGAGATCGGAGATTTCTCGATGTTCAGGGGTTCCATCACAGCGCTCGTGACGCCTTTCCGTGAGGATGGAAGTCTGGACAAAGAGGCCTTCAGTTCCCTGGTCGAATGGCAGATCCAGGAAGGCTCCAACGGGTTTGTCCCTGTTGGCACGACGGGCGAGTCGCCGACACTCACGCATGATGAGCACCGGGAGGTAATCCGCCTTTGCGTCGAGGCGGCGGACAAGCGCGTGCCGGTGATTGCCGGGGCTGGCTCAAATTCCACACGGGAGGCGATCGGTTTTGCTGAACATGCGGAGAAGGTGGGAGCCGACGCTCTTCTGGTCGTGACCCCCTATTACAACAAGCCGAACCAGCGCGGGCTCTACGAGCATTTCGCGGCTGTCGCAAAGGCGACCAGCCTGCCGATCTTCATCTATAATATTCCACCTCGCTCTGTGATCGACATGCTTCCTGAGACGATGGCCAAGCTTGCGGCCGACTATAAGAATATCGTCGGCGTAAAGGATGCCACGGCGAAGCTCGATCGCGTGTCCGAGCAGCGTGCGGCATGCGGACCCGACTTCATCCAGCTATCGGGTGAGGATGCTACGGCGCTCGGTTTCAACGCTCATGGCGGCGTGGGCTGTATTTCGGTGACTGCGAATGTGGCGCCGCGGCTCTGCTCGGAATTCCAGGCAGCCTCCCTCGGGGGCGATGGCGCCCGCGCCATCGAGCTCCAGGACCGGTTGTTGCCGCTTCACAAGGCCCTCTTCCTCGAACCCAATCCGGCCGGCGCCAAATATGCGCTGTCGCGGCTTGGGAGAATCCAGAATGTGCTGCGGTCGCCGCTTGTCACGATCGAGTCTTCCACCGCCGAGAAGATCGATGCAGCCATGAAGCACGCGGGGCTCTTGAACTGACGCGCCCTTACGCGCATCTCCTTCGCTATGGCCAAGAACACAAACATCAAAACGGTTGCCGACAACCGCAAGGCACGCTTCGCTTATGAGGTGATGGACACGCTTGAGGCGGGCCTTGTGCTTTCCGGTACCGAGGTGAAATCCCTGCGGGAAGGGCACGCCAACATCCAGGAATCCTACGCTTCGGTGGAAGGCGGAGAGATCTGGCTGATCAACGCGCATATCCCCGAATATTTTGCCGGCAACCGCTTCAATCACGAGCCGCGTCGCAGGCGGAAGCTGCTCCTGTCCAAGAAGGAGATGGCGCGCATGGCTCAGGCGGTGGAGCGCGAGGGTATGACGATGGTGCCCTTGAAACTCTATTTCAACGAACGTGGCATCGCGAAGCTGCAACTCGCGCTCGCGCGCGGCAAGAAACTGCATGACAAGCGCGAGACCCTGAAGCAGCGCGACTGGAGCCGGGAACAAGCCCGCCTTCTGAAGGAAAGAGGGTAGGGCAGTAGACCAGTGGGGCAGTAGGAGGCGTCTTCGAGCCGGTGCTACGCCTCCGATAGCCTGCAGCTTCACCTGCAGCCGCGGCGGCGCGTCAACCCATAACCATGGTCGTTGGGTCAAGCAGAAGGTGGCGCTTGCAGCCGCATAGTTGCCAACCGCCAGCTCTGGAGTTGCCGAGATTCTCGACGCATCCAGGTTGGCCCCAGGAGCCATGCCTGAATCTTGGAGGGGATCCGCGGCATGCTCATGCTGTTGAAGCAAAGCCGAACGGGGACAGTATCGGAACAGCCTGAAAACCTGAATCAATAAGCTTACCGCCTGTTAAGACCGAGGCGGGAAACCAGTACCTTTCCCTGCTGCTTAGTCCCCTAAAAACTCCCTCACGCTCCGGAACACGTCCACGAACATCGCCTCCGTCAGAACGCCGGTGTTCGTGTTGTAGCGGGAGCAGTGGTAGCTGGAGAAGATGCGGAGCGCTCCGGCCTGCTCCTGCGCCCCGTGGACGAAGGGGACAGCGCTTAGCCGATGACCAAGCGCTCTGACGGTGGAGTCATGGGCGATCTTTCCGAGTGTCACGATGGCCTCCAGCTTGGGAAAGCGCTCGATCGTCGGAGTAAGAAAATATTCGCGACAGGTGCGGATCTCGCTCGCATCCGGCTTGTTTTCGGGCGGCACGCAGCGCACGGCATTGGTGATCGCCGTGTCGGTGAGTGTCAGCCCGTCATCCGGCCTGGCGTCGAATTTTCCGCGGGCGAAACCGAAGCGTATGAGTGTTTCATAAAGCAGTGTGCCTGCGTAATCGCCCGTGAAGGGACGCCCGGTGCGGTTTGCGCCGCGCAGCCCCGGTGCAAGCCCCACCACGAGAAGCCTTACAGATTCCTCGCCGCCTTCAGGCAGGAAGGTTCTGACAGGTGCGTTGTACCATTCCGGCTCTTTCTCGCGCCAGCCGGCGATGAAACTGTGAAGCCGAGGGCACAGAGGACAGTCACGCGGCGGTTCTCCGGCCGCTTCAGGCAGGCTCATTCAGTGTCGTCTTGATCAATATCCGTAGGATCGGGGCGGCGGGCCGGGCGCTCGCTCGGATCGCGGCCAACCTCCGTCTGCAGCGTGGCAAGATCGATGAAGTGATCGGCCTGGCGCCGCAACTCGTCCGAGATCATCGGCGGCTGCGACTGGATCGTCGATACGATGCTCACCTTACGGCCCTTGCGCTGCAGCGCCTCCACCAGTGTGCGGAAATCACCGTCGCCCGAGAAGATCACGTAATGGTCGACGACATCGACAAGCTCCAGCGCATCAATTGTGAGCTCGATGTCCATATTGCCCTTGATCTTTCGCCGGCCAGTCGAATCAGTGAATTCCTTTGCCGGTTTGGTGACCACTTTGTAACCATTGTAGTCGAGCCAATCGATAAGCGGCCGGATAGACGAGTATTCCTGATCCTCCACGAGAGCTGTGTAGTAGTAGGCGCGCAGAAGGTAAGCCCGCTTCTGAAAACTCGCCAAAAGCTTTCTGTAGTCTATATCAAAGCCCAAGGATCGCGAGGTGGCATATAGATTTGCGCCGTCTATGAACATCGCGATCTTTTCGCGGGGATCAAACATTCTCAAATATCCTTCGTGGCAATCGCTGCGTGGGAATTGCCGCAATGCGCCAGTTCAATCGCGGCAATGCCGCTCCTCATCCCGTGACATAGTGCGGACTTGTTTTCATGCCAATGCCAATTAAATTGTATAAGGTAAAAAACTGCAAATAATATGGGTCTAAGCTCAGGCTGATGCCTGCCCGGACTGTGAACCTTTGTGAGGGAAAGGTCTAATGCCTGTCCCTCATGGGTGTTGTGTTTTTTCCGTGGAAAAGCTATGGACCCCGCAGTTTCCAAAAATTCCGCGCGAATGAAAGGGGCGACAGATGGCCCGTGTAACCGTTGAAGACTGCATCGACAAGGTCGAGAACCGCTTCGAGCTGGTGCTTCTCGCAAGTCATCGTGCGCGTCAGATCTCCCAGGGCGAGCATATCACCGTCGATCGCGACAACGACAAGAACCCAGTGGTGGCGCTGCGCGAGATTGCCGATGAGACCTTGTCTCCGGGCGATCTCAAGGAGGCTCTGATCCACTCCCTGCAAAAGCATGTGGAGGTGGACGAGCCCGAGGCCGACCTGCCGGCGATCACTGCCCAGGCCGAGGATGCGCCGGAAGCCGACCTTCTGCCCGAGGACAATATCGCCTTCGATCGCATGAGCGAGGAAGACCTGCTGGCCGGCATCGAGGGTCTTGTTCCGCCGGAGAAGAACGACGACTTCTGATCCGTCGTTCCGCTGCCTTTCGTTGGCGGCGGATCTTTTCTCAGGGCGAATCCACATGCGTCGCATGCCCGATGCGGCGCATGATTTACGTTTATAGGCCCAGGAGAAGCCGCTCATGATGCGTCAGTACGAGCTTGTCGAGCGTGTGCAGCGCTACAAGCCTGACGTGAATGAGGCGCTTCTGAACAAAGCCTATGTCTACGCCATGCAGAAGCATGGTCACCAGAAGCGGGCTTCGGGCGATCCCTATTTTTCCCATCCGCTCGAAGTGGCGGCCATCCTGACGGACATGCATCTTGACGAGGCGACGATCGCCGTCGCGCTGCTGCATGACACGATCGAGGATACAAGCGCCACGCGCGATGAGATCGACGAACTCTTCGGCCCGGAAATCGGCAGGCTTGTCGAGGGGCTTACCAAGCTGAAGAAGCTGGATCTGGTATCCTCCAAGGCCGAGCAGGCGGAAAACCTGCGTAAGCTGCTCCTGGCCATATCGGAAGATGTTCGCGTGCTTCTCGTCAAGCTCGCGGACCGCCTGCACAATATGCGCACGCTCGATCACATGCCGTCGCACAAGCGGTTGAGGATCGCCGAAGAGACGATGGAGATCTATGCTCCGCTCGCCGGCCGCATGGGCATGCAGGACATGCGCGAGGAACTCGAGGAACTCGCCTTCCGCTATATCAATCCGGAAGCCTATCATGCAGTGACGGAGCGCCTGGCGGACCTCACCGAGCGAAACCGTGGCGTGATCGGGGAGATCGAGGAGGCGCTCAAAGGTCTCTTCGACAAATACGACATAAAGGCCGTCGTGAAGAGCCGGCAGAAGAAGCCCTGGTCCGTCTTCCGCAAGATGGAAGCGAAGGCACTCTCCTTCGAGCAGCTTTCCGATATTTTCGGCTTCCGCGTGATCGTCGACACGGTGGAGGATTGCTACCGTGCGCTAGGAGCCATTCACACGACGTGGTCCCTCGTTCCCGGGCGGTTCAAGGATTATATCTCGACTCCGAAACAGAACGATTACCGCTCGATTCACACCACGATCGTCGGCCCTTCGCGCCAGCGGGTGGAACTGCAGATCCGCACGCAGGAAATGGACCGTATCGCCGAATATGGCGTGGCGGCGCACTCGCTCTACAAGGATTTCGGTCCCAAACCGAACGGGCCGGGCCACCAGATTTCAAAGGACACCAACGCCTATGCGTGGCTGCGCCATACGATCGAGCAGCTCTCGGAGGGCGATAACCCCGAAGAATTCCTGGAGAACACGAAGCTCGAGCTGTTCCAGGACCAGGTCTTCTGCTTTACGCCCAAGGGCCGTCTGATCGCTCTGCCGCGCGGCGCCACGCCGATCGACTTCGCATATGCGGTCCACACGGATGTCGGGGACACCTGTGTAGGCGCCAAGGTCAACGGCCGCATCATGCCGCTGATGACGGAGCTCAAAAACGGCGACGAGGTGGAGATCATCCGTTCGAAGGCGCAAGTGCCTCCCGCTGCCTGGGAGTCGGTGGTCGTCACCGGCAAGGCGCGCTCAGCCATCCGCCGCGCCACGAGAAATGCGATTCGCCGGCAATATTCCGGGCTGGGCACCCGTATTCTCGAGCGTGCCTTCGAGAGGGCGGGGAAGACGTTCGGCAAGGATCTGCTGAAGCCTGTGATGCATCGCCTGGCCCGCAAGGATGTGGAGGACGTGCTGGCAGCCGTTGGGCGCGGCGAGATTACCTCGCAGGATGTCCTTCGCGCAGTGTTCCCCGATTACAAGGACGAGCGTGTAACCGTTCAGCATCCCAAGAAGCGGGAAGAGGGCTGGTTCAATCTGCGCAATGCGGCAGGTATGCTCTTTAAGGTCCCTGGCCGGTCTTCACGCCGGAAGGGAAAGGAAACCGCTTCCGCCGAAAATGGAGCAATTCCCATCCGCGGTGTCTCCGGCGACCTGCCGGTGCGTTTCGCGCCCGAGGGAGCGGTGCCGGGAGACCGGATTGTCGGCATCCTCACGCCCGGATCCGGCATCACGATCTATCCGATTCAGTCGCCCTCGCTCACGGCCTTCGATGACCAGCCGGAACGTTGGATCGACGTGCGCTGGGACATCGACGAGAACACAAAAGAGCGGTTTCCCGCGCGCATCCTGGTGACGGCCATCAACGAACCCGGCTCGCTCGCGACCATCGCCCAGGTAATGGCCTCCAACGATGCGAACATCCATACATTGTCGATGCGGCACACGGCGCCCGATTTCACCGAAATGGTCTTCGATATCGAAGTTTGGGACCTGAAGCACCTGAACCGGTTGATTTCACAACTCCGCGAAACGAGCAGCGTAAGCAGCGTTCAGCGCGTTAACGGATAGTGTCGGTGATTTTTCGATTTGCACCGACCATAGGTTTGCCCCGACGCCTTTCGAGCATAGATTAGGGGACGCCGGGCGACGGAAAATGATATGAATGCGGGTATGCTGGTGAGAAGGTCGTGTCGGCTGCGGCAGATGGCCGGAGCGCGGTAGCGAAATGTTGTTCAAGCGCAGGACAAGGGAACCGCTGCGGGACAGGCTGAGGACGATGGTCTGGCCTCGCCGCTCGTTCCGGCGATCGGCGGCTTACGTCGTGAAGCGCGCCCTGCGTTTGAGCGCAACGCCGCATGCAATCGCGATCGGCGTCGCCGCGGGTATATTCGCCTCCTTCACGCCTTTCATGGGATTTCATGTGATCCTCGCCGCAACGGCTGCGTGGCTGCTGCGCGGCAATGTGGTGGCCTCCGCGCTGGGCACCTTCGTCGGCAATCCGCTGACCTTCCCCTTCATCTGGGGGGCCACGCTCGGTCTCGGCAGATTCATCCTGCGTGGCGAGCATCCGGCGGGGATCGGACCGGAAGACATCGGCCACTTGTTGTGGCATCTGGAGTTTGAAAAGCTTTGGGAGCCGCTGCTGAAGCCGATGGCGGTTGGCGCGCTGCCGCTTGGCGCGTTAGCGGCGCTGATCGGTTACATCGTGACTCGGTGGGCGACGAATGCTTTTCGCGAGGAGCGGCGAAAGCGGCTGGCGGAACGGGCCCGCCGCCGGGCGGCAGATGATGCGGGCGCAATGGCTTCATGATCATTGGTATTGGCAGCGATCTCATTGATATTCGTCGCGTCGAGAAGACGCTTGAGCGGCATGGCGAGCGCTTCACCTATCGTGTTTTCACCGAGGTGGAGCGAGCCAAATCCGACCGGCGCCGCCAGCGCGCCGCATCATACGCAAAGCGCTTCGCGGCCAAGGAAGCTTGCGCCAAAGCACTCGGGACGGGGTTGGCACAGGGCGTGTTCTGGCGCGACATGGGCGTGGTGAATTTGCCGAGCGGCAAGCCGACCATGCATCTGACCGGCGGCGCTGCCGAGCGCCTCAATGCGATCACCCCCCCAGGCTATAGGCCTCTCGTCCATCTCACCATCACCGATGATTTCCCGCTTGCCCAGGCGTTCGTCATCATTGAAGCCGTGCCTGAATAAATGATGGTAGAGGCAGAACGGAAGAAGCTGCGAATGCCGCAGTCCCGCGCATTGCCGTGAGGGCTGCAAGCCGATAAGACGAAACGCGAAAGGGGTCGCGGGCACGCGACCGAACTGAGGACTAGATGAGCGTGGCCCATAAATCTCATAAGAAATCCGGCGGACTGGCCGAGACCATCAGCGTCGTCGTCCAGGCGCTGCTGCTTGCCCTTGTGATCAGAACATTTCTTTTTCAGCCATTTTCGATACCCTCCGGTTCCATGCGCCCGACGCTGCTGGAAGGCGATTATCTGTTCGTGACCAAGTGGGCCTATGGCTATTCGCGCTATTCACTTCCTTTTTCTCCGCCGCTGTTTTCCGGCAGGATCTGGGGAGGAGAGCCGGAGCGCGGCGACGTCGTGGTTTTCAAGTATCCGCCGGACCCTTCGCTCGACTATATCAAGCGCGTGATCGGCCTTCCGGGCGACCATATCCAGATGCGCGAGGGGCAGCTTTACATCAATGGCACCGCCGTTCCGCGCGAGAAGATCGGGCAGATAGACAATGTGGATATCACGGAACTGGCGCGGCCGGTGGATATCTATCGCGAGACATTGCCCAATGGCGTTTCCTACGAGACGCTGGATCTTTCCCCCAATTCCGTCGGTGACAACACGCGAGAGTTCGTGGTTCCCGAGGGACATTATTTCATGATGGGGGATAACCGCGACAATTCCACAGACAGCCGCTTCTCGGTCGGCTACGTGCCGGCGGAGAATCTGGTCGGCCGGGCCAACATCATCTTCTTTTCGATAGCCGGCGGCGCGAGCCCGCTGGAGATCTGGCGTTGGCCGTCTGAAATCCGACTGTCGCGCATGTTCAGCTGGGTCGACTGATCGGCAATGGCGCAGCGGCGTCTCAAAGGGCATGCGCTGGCGGAGGCGGTCGAGGAACGGATCGGACTTTCCTTCCGCGATACCGAGCTGCTTGAGCGCGCGCTCACTCATTCGAGCGTGCGCGGGAAGGGCGGTGACTATCAGCGTCTGGAATTTCTGGGCGATCGGGTGTTGGGGCTTGCCGTCGCCGAGATGCTTTACGAAGCCTATCCGGATGCGCCTGAGGGTGAGCTTTCTTTGCGTCTCAATGCGCTGGTGAACGCGGAGACCTTGGCCGAAATCACCGAGGAATTGGGGCTCGATACGCTCATCCGGACCGGAAGCGACCTGAAGGCGCTTGCCATGCGCAAGCAGGTCAATCTGCGTGCCGACGTTCTGGAGGCACTGATCGCCGTTATCTACCTGCAGGACGGGCTGGAGGGCGCACGCCAGTTCATCCGGACTCATTGGACGGAGCGTTCCACGGCCGAGGGAGCGGCCCGCGCCGACGCCAAGACAGCCCTGCAGGAATGGGCTCATAGGGCTTCAGGCGCCACGCCGGAATATGTGATTGAAAGCCGCGAGGGGCCGGATCACGACCCGATTTTCACCGCGGTGGTGCGTATCGCGGGGTACAAGGAAGGGCGTGGTCGCGGCCGTTCCAAGCGCGAGGCGGAACAGGCAGCGGCGACTGAAGTTTTGATTCGCGAGGCCGTATGGACGCCGATGGAAAGCTTGCCATGACCGGAACCGGAGAGCCTTCGCCGGGGACACGGTCCGGGTTTGTCGCGCTGATCGGGGCGCCGAATGCCGGAAAATCAACGTTGCTCAACCAGTTGGTGGGCGCGAAAGTCTCCATAGTCACGCACAAGGTGCAAACCACGCGCGCGCTGATCCGTGGCATCGCGACCCATAACAAGACGCAGATCGTGTTCGTGGATACGCCCGGCATTTTCAAGCCAAAACGGCGGCTTGATCGCGCCATGGTGACGACCGCCTGGGGCGGAGCCAAGGATGCGGATATCGTGGCTTTTCTCATCGATGCGGAACGGGGGATCAAGGGAGATGCCGAAACGATCCTCGACAGCCTTGCGGACGTACGACAGCCAAAGATCCTGATCCTCAACAAGATCGATCGCATCAAGCGCGACAAGCTGCTTGTCCTTGCGGCGGAGGCGAATGAGCGCGCCCCCTTCGACAGAACCTTCATGGTCTCTGCGCTGACCGGGGACGGTTGCAAAGACCTGCTCGACTATCTGGCCGAGACGCTGCCGGAAGGCCCCTGGTACTACCCGGAGGACCAGATTTCCGATCTGCCCATGCGTCAGCTTGCGGCCGAGATCACCCGCGAGAAGATTTATCTTCGGCTTCACCAGGAACTTCCCTATTCCGCCCACGTGGAAACGGAAAAATGGGAGGAGCGGAAGGACCGCTCGGTGCGTATCGAGCAGGTTATCTATGTGGAGCGCGAAAGCCAGAAGAAGATCGTGCTCGGCCATAAGGGATCGACGATACGCGAGATCGGCCAGTCTGCGCGCGAAGAGCTTTCACAAATCCTCGAACAGAAGGTCCACCTCTTCCTGTTCGTAAAGGTGCGCGAGAATTGGAGCAACGATCCCGAGCGCTATCGCGAGATCGGGCTTGAATTCCCCGGTTGAGGGGAAGAGAACCGTGCCATGGAATGGCTCGACGAAGGCATTGTCCTCGGTACCCGGCGGCATGGAGAGACCAGCGTTATCCTGGAAACGATGACGGCCGGCCACGGCCGGCACCTTGGCATGGTCAGGGGCGGTCGATCAAAGCGTATGCAGCCGGTGCTGCAGCCGGGGAATCGCGTCGGCCTTACCTGGCGCGCAAGGCTGGACGAGCATCTGGGCACGTTCCAAGTGGAGCCGTTGGAGCTCAATGCCGCCCGGCTCATCAATTCTGCCGTCGCCGTCTATGGCATCCAGACGCTCGGCGCGCATTTGCGCCTCTTGCCGGAGCGGGATCCGCATCCCGGCCTCTTCGAAGCGCTTGGGGTGATTGCTGCGCATCTGGATGATCCTGCCGCGGCAGGGATGCTGGTCGCCCGCTTCGAACTGGCCGTGCTGGAGGAATTGGGTTTCGGGCTCGACCTTTCCCGCTGCGCCCTTACGGGCAGCCGGGAAAATCTCGCTTACGTATCGCCGAAGACGGGGAGGGCCGTCACCCGCGAAGCGGGTGCACCCTGGGCGGACAAGCTGCTCCCGTTGCCGACCTTCCTGAATGCCGGCGAGGGTCTCTGCGACAGGAAAGCGCTTTTGCAGGCCTTCGCGCTCACGGGCTTCTTCTTCACGCGTCACGTCTACGAGCCGCGCGGACTGACCGAGCCCGAAGCGCGAGCGGGATTTCTGGCGGCTTTGATGCGGTGCCTCCCGAGCGGGGAAGGAGCTACCCGCGTATCTGCAAGCTGAAATTCCAAAAAAGGCGGGGCCCAAAAGGCCCCGCCTTACGGTATATCGCTGATCGCTCAAGCCGCGATTTTGCCGCCGCCCTGCTTGGTCACGACCACCACCGCGGGACGAACCGGCAGGTTGTCGTCGAAGTCGGGCCAGCGGGTGGCCGGTTGCTCGAAGGTGGCGAGACCTTCGTCGCCCGGATGCTGGACGGCCAGGAACAGGGTCTCCCCATCCGGTGTGAAGTAGGGACCGCACATTTCGGCACCCACCGGCACGCGGAAGAAGAGTTTTGAGGTTCCGCGCGCATCCCCGTCGGTATCAACGGCCCACAGGCCATCAGTGCGGCCGGTGGCCTTCTGGTTGTTGCCGTCGGTCGAGACCCAAAGGCGTCCATCTGCGTCGATGGCACAATTGTCCGGCATGCCGAACCACCCGTTGCGGGTCGTATCCGGCGAGAAGCTCGCTCCCACTTCGGCGAGCGAGGGATCGCCGCATTTGAGCAGCACTTCCCAGGTCGATTTGGTGGACGCGAAATCACCGTCCGTTTCGGTGATCTCGATGATATGGCCGAAAGCATTATCCGCGCGCGGGTTGGCGGCATCCACCTGGTCCGCCCCGCGCCGGGTGTTGTTGGTCAGCATCACGTAGACCTTGCCGGTCTTCGGATTGGGCTGCACGTCTTCCGGGCGGTCCATTTTGGTGGCGCCGAGCATGTCGGCAGCGCGGCGCGTCTCGATGAGAACGTCCGCCTGGCTTTCGAAACCGTTCTCAGCCGTGAGCGGGCCTTCCCCATGGATGAGCGGCAGCCACTCCATAGTGCCGTCCTCATCGAAGCGGGCGACATAAAGCGTGCCTTCGTCGAGGAGGTCCATATTTGCGGCGCGGTCCTGCTCGTTAAAGGTGCCGGCCGTCACGAATTTGTAGACATAGTCGAAGCGCTCGTCATCACCGCAATAGGCGACCACGCGGCCGTCCTTGTTCACGATGCTCTCTGCCCCTTCGTGCTTCACGCGGCCGAGCGCGGTGCGCTTCTTGGGCACCGAGTTCGGGTCGAGGGGATCGACCTCGACCACCCAGCCGAAGCGGTTGGGTTCGTTCGGCTCCCTGGAGACGTCGAAACGGTCGTGGAAGGTGCCCCAGGCATATTCGGCGGCGGGGACGCCGATGCGCTTGTAGTTTTCGGCCTCGCGATGGCCTTCCGGAAGCTCGCCGGAGAAATACCCGTGGAAATTCTCCTCGGCCATGAGATAGGTGCCCCAGGGCGTGACGCCGCCGGCGCAATTGTTGATGGTGCCAAGCACCTTCGTTCCCGTGGGATCGGCATTGGTCTTCACACGGTCATGACCGGCAACCGGCCCGGAGAGCTGCATTTCCGTGTCGGCGGTGATGCGGCGGTTATACCGGCTGTCGAGCACCGGCTGCCAGCGGCCATCAACCTTGCGGATCTCGATGACCGTGCCGCCATGTGCCGCCATCTCGATATCCACCAGCTCCCTGGTGTATTCGCCGAGCTTGACATCGTCGCCTTCCACCTTTGCGAAGCCGGGGAACATCAGCTCGGCATTGGTGTATTCGTGATTGACGACGAGAATCCCGCGGTCATTGGCGCCTTCAAGCGGGATGAAGCCCACATAGTCATTGTTGTAGCCGAACTGCTTGGCTTGGGCTTCCGCGGTCTGGTTGGCGGGGTCGAACTCCGGCGCGTCGGCGAAAACCTTGTCTCCCCACCGCAGGAAAACCTGTGCGTCGTATCCGTCGGCCACGTGATGCGTCTCGTCGACGCCGGCCTCCACCTCGGTGAAGTTGAACTGCGAGGCGGTGCCTTGCGCCTTCGCTTCTTTCGCGGCGAGCAGTGCCATCGGGCTCACCGTGGCGCCGATGGCGGCAACCGCCAAGGAACCACCAAGGAAACCTCTGCGCGAATAGCGGCGATGGATGATATCGCCCATGGTGGGATTGGCGCTCGGGTTGCGGCCGATGTCCTCGCGCTCCTCGCGGATTTCGCTAAGCGTTTTGATCGCTTTCGGATCGACGTTCTTGTTCATTGCCTGCCTCCTGGTGGGTGGAAATGTCCAAGAGGGCTAAAGCAAACCGATGTTGCAGGCGCATGACAGAAATTTGTCGATGCTTCCGTTTACTCCGCCGGCGCCAGTGCCGGCCGTTCCACCGGTTTCTCCTGAATCGGCCAGTGAACGACGGCGGCGAAGATGCCGAGCGCTACTCCCAGCCACCAGACCGGGTCATAGGAACCGAATTGGTCGTAGAGATAGCCGCCGAGCCACACTCCGAGAAATGAGCCGATCTGATGCGAGAAAAAGACGATGCCGCCCAGCATGCCGAGATAGCGCGTGCCGAACATGACGGCCACGAGACCGTTGGTCGGCGGCACGGTCGAGAGCCAGAGCAGGCCCATGATAATGGCGAAGACGATGACCGTGGTCGGGGTCTGCGGGATCAGCAGGAAGGCAGTCACAAGCACCGAGCGCGCAAGGTAGATAAGCGCAAGGAAGGCTGGCTTCGGGTAGCGTTGGCCGATGACGCCGGAGGCGAGGGAACCGATCACATTGAAGAAGCCGATAAGGGCCAGTGCGATCACCGCATAGCTGGCGTCAATGCCGATATCCCCCAGATAGGCTGGAAAATGCGCGGTGATGAAGGCGACCTGGAAGCCGCAGACGAAGAAGCCAGAGGTAAGGAGGAGAAAGCCGCGATGGGCGAATGCTTCCCGCAGGGCGGCGCCGAAGCTTTGCTCGAACTCTGCTTGCCGGACCGAGCCGCTCGCGGAATTCCCGGTAAGCGGGATCGCGAGCAGAGGAACGAGAAGCATGGCTATGCCCATATAGACAAGCGTATCGGACCAGCCAAAAGCATCGATCATGCCCTGGCTGATAGGCGCAAAGAGGAACATGCCGGCCGAACCGGCCGCGGTGCCGATGCCGAAAACCATGCTGCGCCTTTCCGCCGGCACATTCCGTGCGAAGGCGGAAAGCACGATGCCGAAGGAACCTGCGGCCACGCCGAGGCCGACCAGCACGCCGCCGCCGATATAGAGCATGGTCGGGCTATCGGCGCTTGCCATCAGGAGCAGGCCGAGGGCATAGAGGCCGCCCGACATCGCCAGCACGCGCCAGGTGCCGAATCGGTCGGCGATAGCGCCGAAGATCGGCTGGCCGAATCCCCAGAGCAGGTTTTGGATCGCCATCGCAAGGCCGAATGTCGTGCGGTCCCACCCCTTCTCCGCAAGCATCGGAAGCTGGAAAAAGCCCATGGCCGATCGCGGGCCGAAGGTAAGCGCGGCGATAAGGCAACCGCATATGACGATCAGCCAGGGAAAGGATGCGGAAGCGGAGCGCTGCGAAACGGAGCCGGCCATGACGATTGCCCTTTAAATCTCAGCTTAAGCCTTATCCGAAGCCATCCTTTATTCAAATGAATTGGCAAAGGAGAAGCATTCAATAGTTTTGATGGATCATCCCGCGGTCTTCCGACCTTGCTGTCAGACCTTCGCCCGGCCTTGGCTTATCTGTGTGCTCTGGCCTGCTGCATCCGCAGGCGTGACGTAAATCTGCCGCTGCGGGAAAGGTATGGAAATGCCATGGGCGTCAAAGGCTTCCTTCGCCGCCTTGCGAAGATCGAGGCTCGCCTGCCAGTAATCGCCGGTTGACGTCCAATAGCGCAGCGTTACCAGCACAGCACTGTCGCCGAGGGCACCCACGAACGTCTCCGGCGCGGGAGCGGCCAGCACGCGGTTATCAGCCGTTGCAAGGTTCATCAGCAGCTTCTGGGCAAGGTCTATGTCGTCGTCGTAGCCTATGCCGATCGCGATATCGTTGCGCCGAACCGCGTTGCGCGAGTAGTTCGTGACGGGCTTGTTCCACAGTTCGCTGTTTGGAGCCATGACATAGACACCATCGGCAGCCTTGAGTTCGGTCGCGAACAGGCCGATCTCCTCCACGGTTCCCGCGATACCGCCGGCGTCGATATATTCTCCGACCCGGAAGGGCTTGAGGACCAGCAGCATGATCCCGGCGGCTATGTTCTGAAGCGTGCCCTGAAGGGCAAGGCCGATCGCGAGACCCGCCGCACCGAGCGCGGCGATGATGCTTGCAGTCTGCACACCGAACTGGGCGAGCACCGTCACGCCAACCAGGATCAGAATGGCATAGCGCACGATCTTGGAGAGGAAGCGGCTTAGGGTTTCATCAATGCCGGGCAGGCGGCCAAGAGCAGCGCGTGTCCATCCCTCGAACAGGCGAGCTGCAAAGATGCCGATCACGATCAGCAATAGCGCGCCGAGGGCGGAGAATGCATAGGAAATTGCAAGTGCACTCAGGTCGCGCCAGAGCGCTTCAGCCGTGGTTATCATTTCGGCGGGATCGAGTTCCATAGAGACTGCCTCATTTTGAACTTGTCATAAGCAAGGGACAAATGGCGCCCAATGTAAACCTCCGATCGCCATGACCGATCCCGGCCTCCCGACGAAGGGACCTGTCATCCGGTGGCCGCAAGTCGCGCGGAAGCACGCCGTTGCGGACAATCTCTTTTTCCCACTGGAAGTGTCTGAAGGTGGTGCTATGACTGGCAACCCTGGTTCGAGGTGATCCGCACACCCATGCACGCCGACATTCGTCCGGCTCGCGCTTCCGATATCGATACGCTCGTTTCGATCGAGAACAGCGTTTTCGAATCGGACCGCCTTAACCGCCGTGCTTTTCGCAACCATATAGGAAGCGGCACGACTTCTCTCCTGGTCGCTGAAAGGGACGGCGTGGTGCTTGGATACGCGCTTGTTTTCTACCGACGAGGCGTGAAGATCGCCCGGCTCTATTCAATTGCTGTGGCCAGCAGCGAGGCTTCTGCCGGTATTGGCCGTGGCTTGCTCGCTGCTGCAGAGGCGACGGTGCGAGCCAATGGCCGCTCTATACTTCGTCTGGAAGTGCGCGAGGACAATCTGCGCGCTCTGGAGCTTTACAAGCGCGCCGGCTACCGCCCGATCGGGCGGCGCGAAAACTACTACGAGGACGGCGCGCCGGCGCTGCGGCTCGAAAAGGATTTAGGAGGCTCCACGGAGCAATGAGCTGGGTCATTCTCACCGGCAGGCAGAACGATCTCGATCAGGTCGCAACTCCCCACAAGATCATCACCAGCCGCGACTACCTGGCCCACCCATCGCTGTTTCGCGGCCAAAGGCCGAAGATCATCAATCTGTCGAATACCTATGCTTATCAGAGCCGCGGCTATTACGCATCGCTGCTTGCAAGCTCGCGCGGCCACAAGGTGATCCCGTCGGTCGAGACGATGATCGATCTGTCCGGCCGCAAGCTATACGAGAATGCGCTGCCGGAACTGGAGCAGGCGCTCAACAAGTGTCGCAAGGAATTGGGCGGCGGTTTTCCGACGACGGTTTCGATTTTTTTCGGCATAGGCCCGTCGAAAGCCTGGGATCGATTTGCCCGGCTGCTTTTCGACTGGTTCCGCGCGCCCGCGCTGGAAGTGGCGATTGACGACGGCGAATGGGCCACGATCAGGAAAATCGGCTTCTTGCCGCTCGCGCGCATGAAGAAGGACGAGAAGACACGTTTCCTGGAGAGTCTCGACACCTATACCAACCGGCAGTGGCGGGATACGAAGGCCCGCACGCCATCGCGCTATACTTTCGCCACGCTCATCGACCCGCAGGAGGTGCTCCCGCCCTCGAGTGTCAATTCGCTGAAATATTGGTCGCGAATTGCCGAGAAGATGGGCGTCGAGGTCGAGCCGATCACCCGCAAGGATTTGCCGAAGCTCGCCAATTACGACGCGTTGTTCATCCGCGAAACGACGGCGATCTCCAACCACACCTATCGTTTTGCCCGCCGGGCGCAGCAGGAGGGCATGCCGGTCATCGACGACCCCCTCTCGATGATCCGCTGCACCAACAAGGTCTACCTGAACGAACTCATGTTGTTCAATCGCGTGCCGGTGCCGCCCACCGTCATGATCTCCGGACCGGGCGATCTGGAGCCGGCGGCTGATGCGTTGGGATTTCCGCTGGTGCTCAAGATCCCCGACAGCGCATTCTCGCGCGGGGTGAAGAAGGCCGCCAATATGGCCGAGCTCAAGGAACTCGCCACGAAATGGCTTGAGGATACCGACCTTCTGCTGGCGCAGAAATTCCTTCCCACCGAATTCGATTGGCGGATCGGAGTCCTGGGTGGAGAGCCGCTTTTTGCCGTGCAGTACCTGATGGCCAAGAAGCACTGGCAAATCGTGAACCATGAAAGGCGGGGCAAGCCGGACGAAGGCGGTTTCCGTACCTTCCGGCTTCAGGAGACCCCGCGCGAGGTGATCGACATCGCCGTGAAGGCTGCGCGCTGCATCGGCGATGGCCTCTATGGGGTCGATCTGAAAGAGACGCGCGAAGGCATCCATGTGATTGAGGTGAACGACAATCCCAATCTCGACCACGGCTGCGAGGATTCCGGCGAGAAGGACCAGGTCTGGGTCCGGCTGACGCAATGGTTCATCGACCGGCTGGAGCGGCAGGGGAGATAAGAGGCGGCCCTCTCAGGCCGCTTTGCGGCGTCGTTTCTCCAGCGCCTCGAAACGCGCGAGAAAAGCCGATTGCGCGCGGCGTGCGGGTTTCGGCTCGAGATCGAGCATATCCAGGGTGAAGCCGCGTGGCCGGCCGAAGAAGCGGGACGCCTCCCCATGGGCGAACCCGGCGAGCTCCGTCGCCTCGAAATAGGCGGCAATGCAGTCGGCCCTCTTGATTTCGGCTTTGAGCTTCGAAGACGTTTCGGCGGGCAGACCGAAGCGAAGGTGGATCGCACGGTGAAGCCTCTGCTCGACCGATTTGTAATCCTGCCCCAGCGTTGCCTTGAACGGCGAGATCATGTCGCCGATCACATATTCCGGTGCGTCGTGGAGAAGGGCGGTCAGCAGCCAATCGACCGGCGCATCCTCGTGCAGTCTCTGGAAAATCTGCTCCACCAGAAGCGAATGCTGCGCGACGGAAAAGGCGTGATCGCCATTGGTCTGGCCGTTCCACCGTGCAACGCGCGCAAGCCCATGGGCAATGTCGGCGATTTCTATATCCAGCGGGGAGGGATCCAGGAGATCGAGGCGGCGACCCGAGAGCATGCGCTGCCAGGCGCGCGGTGCAGCGGCTTCCTTGGCCGGCATCAAGCGGTCTCCGCCTCGCCAGGGCCGGTGGAAATGTTGAACTTTGCATAGTTGGGAACGCGAAGCGTCAGAGGGACGCCGCCGGCAAGTATCGGCAGCCCCGATTGCGCCGCTTCGGCGGCCCGGTCGATGCGCAGGATCGCAAGTCCTTCCGAGCCGGCGACCGTACCGAGTGCGCCGATCACGCGTCCGTCCGCGGTCACTTCGGCACTGGGTGGGGGCAGGGTGCTTTCGCCATGGACGATTACAAGCCGGCGGCGGGCAGTCCCGCGATGATGCATTCTCGAGACGACCTCCTGTCCCACATAGCAGCCCTTCTTCAGGCCCACCCCCCCATTCTGGTCGAAAAGGATCTCGTGCGGGAAAGCATCTCCCAGTTGGTAGTCCTGGCCGCTCTCGGGCACGCCATGCTCGATGCGCAGAAGATCCCATGCCGAGGCATCCCCGCTTTCGGCTGGAGAGGTGCCGTAATTGCGAATGACCTGCAGGGTTTCCGGAAACCGGCGATCGAACACTGAAGTTGAATCAGTTTGCGAAACGGATGAATCACTTTCCCAAGATGTCGAGATAAGCGATTCATTATCCAGCGAAAGCTCCGCTTTTGCCCTCAGCCGGTAGAGCATCATCCGCTTGAGAAGATCCGGCGCGATATCGCGCCGGCAATCGAGGCGGAAACTGTCCGGGCCGGCGCGGGAAATCAGGAAGTCGAAGAGGATCTTGCCTTGCGGCGTCAAAAGCGCGCCGGGTCGCGCTTCCCGCTCGCCCAAGGTCGCGAGATCTATGGTGATGACATTCTGCAGGAGCGCCTCGGCATCGGGGCCGGTGGCGCGAAGGATCGCGCGGTCTGAAAGCTTAACGGTAGGCATGGCTTCGAATCCGGACTGTGCTTCTCCATTCAGGTAAGCGTGCCGGCGAGCGACGGCAAGCGGCCTGCTCAGTCTCCGGCCACGAAGAAGAGCCAGCGCCCCTCCGGCGTGATTGCCACGCGATAAAAGACATAGGCCCCGTAGTTTTTCATTTCTTCATAGTCGCTCGCGGTGAGCAATGTAAAAAGCTCCACCTTCTGCGGCGGCGTCAGTTCCTCCAGAGGAACGGCGAAGAAATAAGGCCAGGCGTAATACTCGCTTTCGGTGCCGGCATTGAGGTGCACGAAGCCGGATTCCATGACTTCCAGAAGGATGGCCATGATTTCATACCCCTCCTGATCACCCGAGATCTGGCGCAGGAAATCGATCGGATCGCCGTCGAGTTCGCCAAGCAGAAGCTGGGTGGCTCCCTCGCCGGTACCGATAAGCGGCCTAAGCTTCTCTATGTCCCCGCTCTTGCAGGCGTCGATGATCAGCTGTCGCATCCGCCGCACCGGCTCCGGCAGGCGGCTGAGATCATAGATGATCTCGGGCAGTTCCTGGCCGGGAGTAGTATCAGGACGCGCGGCGTCCCCTGCGGGTGCCTCCTCCCCATCCGTGCCGTCAGAGGGCCTCGCAGGCGAGAGAGGTGAAGTCTTTGGGATGATTCCGGAACCGCCTTCGGGCTGCTGTTCGATCTGGCTCTGCAGAGGGCGGTATTCCGGAAACGTGTCGTTCAATGCATGGACTGCGCTGGTGAGCCCGAGAAGTGCCGCCAGCGTGACCACTGCGATATTCGATCCGGAAGGTAGTGCCGGAAGGAGAGAGAACGGCATCGCGCCACCTTGAAATCAGTGCTGCCGAAAGAACGGCTGGGATATGCGATGCCAGGAATAGCGAATGCGGAAGGTAAGCTCAATGGTGGCTGCGCTTGGGAAGGAAATCCCCTGTGAGCACACGCCGGCGCATGGAATCGAGCAGATCCAAAAGCTTCTCTTCTTCCCCGCTCTTGCCCAGTTCCGTGAGGGCGGTGGTGAGCGCTGCCTCGGCAATGATCTCCGGTTCGATACCGGCCAGAAGTCCTTCCGCCCAGGCTGCGCCATGGCATTCAGCACAGGTCGTACGCTTTTCTTCCTCGATCAGCGCTTCGATGTCGGCAACAGTCATATGCATTGAAATACCACCCGTTCCGTTGACGCCAGCATACCGGCGTCTGTCCCTGTTCGTCCCCTTATCGATAGGGGTACCATGAAAAATGCGGCGGGACGGAGACACTGCCAGGAGTGGTAAAGGAAAGGTAAAATTTTAACGGTTTGGGGCGCCGGGCAAGCTCAATTTCCATAGCGGCGGGTAATTTCGTCGGTCAGCGTCTCGCCTTCCTTCATATATCTGGCCACCGCCTGCGCCGCGGCTTCCGTGCAGCTGGTGTAAACCCCTGCGAAGGCGCGATAGCCGCGATTGAAACTTGCGATCAGCCTCGCTTTGCGTTCTTCCGAAGGAGCTTCGGCCAAGATCAGGGCCTCCATCCGGTCTCGCCACACGCTCTCCTCTTCCCCGCAAAGGCTGCGCAGGAAATGGATCGAGCCGAGAACCTCGGCAAGACGCATAAGCTGCGGATCATAGGGCGCTTGCGCCGAGGCGGGCATAAACGACAAACAGGCAGCCAGGATACCGGCGAAAAGGGGCTTCAGAAGCGGTTTCATAGAGACTTCTACGTCGTGGCGTGCCGGCAGGATAGCTCCAATTCATGAAGCTTCGCTTAGGGCAATCATGTCTTGCGCGATTTCGAGCGTGCTCGCCGTCACCGGCAGCGAGCGCATCTCCTCGATCGTATACCAGCCAGCGAGGTCCGCATCGTCTCCCGCCCTGGCACAGCCCTTCAGCTCGCGGCCTCGGAAAATTTCGAGGCGGTAGCGCTTTCCGCCTTCTGCCTCCAGCGTGATCTCGCGGAACGAGTAAATCTCGTCGACAACCAGCCCGGTCTCTTCATAGAGCTCACGCCGGACGGCGGTTTCGGCATCTTCGCCTTCCTCTACGCGCCCACCCGGAAAGGCGAAGAGCCCCTTCGCCGGTGCGTGGCCCCGGCGCACGAGCAAGAAGCGCCCGTTCGACAACACCGCAAGCGAAACGGCGTGGATATCGTTTTGACCCATCGTTACATCCCTGAACCGAGACCCTAGTCTAAACACATCTGTGGCGAGAATGCCGTCAAAGCCTGGGGCGAAGATAGAAATGTGCGGACGATTTGCATTGACGGCAAAAGCGAAGGAAGTGGAGATATTCCTCGGCCTTGCCGAACTCGACGATTTTCCACCCCGCTTCAACATTGCACCCACCCAGCCGATTCTGATGGCCGTCTCCACGCCGCGGCCGGAGGGTTCTAACCTGCCGCGCCGGCGGGCGGCTTTGGTCCGCTGGGGCTTCATACCCGGTTGGGCAAAGAACCCCAGGGATATGCCGCTTCTCATCAATGCACGTTCGGAGAGTGCCGCGGAGAAGGCTACCTTCCGCGCCGCCATGCGCCACCGCCGCACGCTCGTGCCAGCCTCGGGCTTCTACGAATGGCGTCGGGAGGGCAAAGGCCGCGCGCAACCCTTTTGGGTTCGGCCCCGAAAGGGAGAGCTCGTCGCGTTTGCCGGGCTGATGGAGACCTGGTCGGAGCCGGGAGGCAGCGAGATCGACACCGGCGCTATCCTGACCACCGAGGCAAACAGCGACCTTGCCCCGATCCACCAGCGCATGCCGGTGGTGATCCCGCCCGAACACTTCTCACGCTGGCTTGATGGCGTGAAATACGAGCCGCGCGACATGGCGGATTTGCTGGCTCCTGTCGAGCCCGGTTTTTTCGAAGCCGTACCCGTTTCCGACAAGGTCAACAGCGTCGCCAATGTGGGACCCGACCTGCAGGAGAGAGTGGAGATAGACTTTGAAGGTCCGCGTTCCGAAGGAAAATTGGACACCCAGTTGAGCCTGTTTTAGCGAGCACTGGGCGCAACCGCACTTTTGGCATACACCGCCGGGTGATTCTGCCCATTGTCTCGGGCATCCAAGTAGGGCAAATGCGCCGGCATGGACACGGCGCTTTATCCTTCTTTTCTGGCAGGCTTCTTCCTGGGCGGTTCGCTGATCGTGGCGATCGGCGCGCAGAATGCGTTCATTCTCCGACAGGGGCTCCTCAGGCAACATGTCTTCATTCTCTGCCTGATCTGCGCATTATCGGACGCGCTCCTGATCGCGGCGGGTGTGGCGGGCCTGGGCACGCTGGTGGCACGCTCGCCCTCCTTGATCACCGCCGTGACCCTTGGTGGGGCCATATTCCTCTTCGCCTACGCGATTTTCGCTTTTCGCCGAGCATTGCATCCGGACGCCCTAAAAGCTGCCAAGGAGGAAAAGCGGGGGCTGAAAGCCGCGATAGGCGCTTGCCTCGCCTTCACCTTCCTGAACCCGCACGTCTATCTCGACACGGTGGTGCTCGTGGGCTCGCTTTCAGGCGCATATGAAGGCGCCGCACGCACAAGCTACGCGCTCGGCGCGATCGCGGCGTCGTTCCTGTGGTTCTTCAGCCTCGGCTATGGTGCACGCTTGCTGCAGCCGATTTTCGCGCGTCCCCAATCCTGGCGCGTGCTCGACACGCTGATCGGCCTTGTGATGGCCGCGCTGGGATCAGGTCTCCTCGCGCGGCTCGTATAAGCGCTTAGGCTCTTCCTTCTTGGCCTTGGGCTTGCAAAGGAGCGCTGCGTTGATCGCGGCGGGACCGACTTGCCTATATTCGCGGACGAGCTCTGCCTCTGCGGGCTTCTCCCGAGGTCGTGCTCGGTCTTGTGTGGCGGTGTAAGAGGCCATGGTACTGCCTGTCTGTTTACTATTGCCCCCAACTGCGAACTGATTCCGACGAAATCATGTTCCACGAAGGTTCAGGCAAGCTGTATCGGAGCTTCTTGCGACATGCTTAATACTTCCTTTCGGCAGTGTTGCGCTGGAAACACAGCCGTTCCCCGCTTGACGCGAGAAGCGGTCGAGGCGATAAGGATGACGATGAAAACGCTGTTCGCCATTATCGGCATTTGCATTATCGGCTAGCGCACCTACGCTGGTCCGGTCGTTTTCGCCTCTTCCCTCCCGATACGAAAAACGCCCAGGCCAGCCGGCCGGAGCGTTGGCACGGATCTTTTAAACACGGGATCGGGCATGTCTGACGGGTTCAAGGGACTGAAGCTCTACAACACGCTGACGCGGCGCAAGGAGGAGTTCGAGCCCCTCGATCCGGCAAATGTGCGCATGTATGTCTGCGGGCCGACCGTTTACGACTTCGCTCATATCGGGAATGCGCGGCCGGTCATCGTCTTCGATGTCCTGTTCCGCCTCCTGCGCGAACTCTATGGCGAGGATCATGTCACCTATGTGCGAAACATCACGGATGTGGACGACAAGATCAACGCCCGCGCCCTGCGCGATTTCGGCGACGAGATCGAGGCCGGGAGTCTCACGCTCAACGAGGCCATTCGGCGCGTGACGGAGCGCACGGCCGAGCAGTTCCACGCAGACGTCACCGCGCTTGGATGCCTTGCGCCCACTCACGAGCCGCGCGCGACGGAATTCGTGCTTCCGCGCCCGGACGGCAAGGCCGATATGGCGACGTTGATTCAAACTCTCATCGATCGCGGCCATGCCTATGCCGCTAAAGGCGAAATCCTGTTCGACACGGCCTCCATGCCAGATTACGGCCAGCTTTCCAAGCGCCGGCTGGAGGACCAGCAGGCGGGCGCGCGGGTGGCCGTGGATCCGCACAAGAGGAATCCGTCGGATTTCGTTCTCTGGAAGGAATCGTCGGCCGAAGAACCAGGGTGGGAAGGGCGTTTCACCTTGGATGGGAGGCCGCTTGCCATCCGGGGCAGGCCCGGCTGGCATATCGAGTGCTCGGCCATGTCGGCGGCGTATCTCGGCGAAGTCTTTGATATCCATGGCGGCGGCTTGGATCTGATCTTCCCGCACCACGAGAACGAGATTGCGCAATCGCGCTGCGCCCACGGCACGCCGGTCATGGCCAATTACTGGCTGCACAACGGCTTCGTGCAGGTGGAGGGCAGGAAGATGGCGAAATCGGAAGGCAATTTCGTCACCATCAACGAACTCCTGGAGACGGAGCGGTTCGGGGGGCGCAAGTGGCCGGGCGAGGTGCTGCGTCTTGCCATTCTCATGACGCACTACCGCGAGCCGCTCGATTTCTCCTTGAGGAAGCTCGAGGAAGCCGAAACCGTGCTGGACGGATGGTATCGTGCTATCGGGGATGCCGAAGCACATAACGGGGACAACGCTCTGGCCCGCGCTGCGCTGCGTGATGATCTCGGCACGACCGGCGCGATCGCCGCGCTCCATGACCTGCGTGCACAGGCGGCGAAGGGGAGCGAGGCGGCGAAGGCGGATCTGAAGGCGAATGCAGCCCTGCTTGGACTCCTGACGCAATCGCAGGAGCAGTGGTTTTCCGGCAAGGCAGCAGGCGCCGCCATCGACGAAGCCTCGGTCGAGGAGCGCATAGCGTCGCGTTTGTCCTTCCTGCGCGAGAAGAATTTCGCCGAGGCAGACCGCATTCGCGAGGAGCTTGCAGCTGCCGGCATCCAGCTCATGGACTACAAGGATCCCGAAACCGGCGAGCGCAGGACCAGATGGGAGGTGAAGAGATGATCGACCATATCGGCATCAGAGTAGCGGATTTCGATCGCGCGAAGGCGTTTTACGATCAAGCGCTCGCCCCGCTCGGCGCGCGCCTTTTGATGATGGTGCCTACTGAGCACACGGGTGGTGTCAAGATCGGTGGCTATGGCCGTGACCGGCCGGTCTACTGGCTGCACGAAGCAGGCAGCTCAGGCGAATCAAAGCATGTGGCGTTCAGTGCCCGGACGAGGGACGAGGTCGACGCCTTTTATCACGCTGCGATTGCCGCCGGAGGCAAGGACAATGGTGCGCCGGGGCTGCGCCCGCACTACCACGCCAACTATTATGGCGCGTTCGTTTTCGATCCGGATGGCAACAACATCGAGGCCGTCTGCCACGCCCCGGCGTGACGAACGGCAAGGAGCTGCGCAATGAGCCTCGACAATCAACCGGTTTACACCGGCGGCTGCCAGTGCGGTGCTGTGCGCTTCCGCATTGAAGGCGCGCTTGGAGATGCTTCCATCTGCCATTGCCGCATGTGCCAGAAGGCTTTCGGCAATTTCTATGCGCCGCTGGTCTCTACGCGCCAGGCGAAGCTGGAGTGGACCCGTGGGGAGCCGAAGCGTTTCCAGTCATCCAATCATGTGAAGCGCGGCTTTTGCTCCGAGTGTGGAACCCCGCTCACCTTTGAGGGGCCGGACGGGATTGCGCTTGCCATCGGCGCTTTCGATCATCCCGAAGAGGTCGCGCCGCGCGTTCAAGGGGGCATCGAAAGCAAGCTGCCCTATGTCGATACGCTCCACACCCTGCCGGGCCATGAAACGATGGAAGATGTTGGTGAGGCCGATTTTCTCGCCGACCTCGTCTCCTACCAACATCCCGACCACGACACGGATCAATGGCCGCCGGTGAGGACCAAATGAGCTTGCGCACATTCTATCCCGAGATCGAGCCTTATGAGACCGGCATGCTGGATGTCGGTGACGGCCACAGGATTTATTGGGAGCGGGCGGGCACGCGCGGCGCCAAACCTGCCGTATTCCTGCATGGCGGGCCGGGTGGCGGGATTTCCCCGACCCACCGGCGCCTGTTCGATCCGGAGAAATACGACATCCTGCTTTTCGACCAGCGCGGGTGTGGAAAGTCGATGCCTCATGCCGAACTGGAAGCGAACACGACCTGGCATCTGGTGGCCGACATGGAGCGGTTGCGCGAGATGATGGGCGTCGAGAAGTGGCAGGTCTTCGGCGGCTCTTGGGGATCGACATTGGCTCTCGCCTATGCGGAAACCCATCCCCACCGCGTCTCGGAACTCATCCTGCGCGGCGTCTACACCCTCACCAAGGCAGAGCTTGACTGGTATTACCAGTTTGGTGTCTCCGAAATGTTTCCGGACAAATGGGAGCAGTTCGTTTCGGTGATCCCCGAAGCCGAGCGGAGCAACCTGATGGCGGCCTACCGCAAGCGGCTCACTTCAGGCGACCGGAATGTGCAGCTCGAGGCGGCCAAAGCATGGAGCGTCTGGGAGGGCGAAACGATCACCTTGCTTCCCGATCCTGCGCTCTCGTCACACCATGCGGAAGATGACTTTGCTATCGCCTTCGCGCGCATCGAGAACCACTATTTCGTCCATGGGGGCTGGTTCGAGGAGGGGCAGCTCCTGCGCGATGCCGTGAAACTCAAGGGCATCCCCGGGGTCATCGTGCATGGCCGCTATGACATGCCATGCCCGCTACGCTACGCTTGGGAGCTTGCCAAAGCTTGGCCGGACGCAGAGCTACATATCATCGAAGGTGCCGGTCATGCTTTTTCCGAGCCGGGCATACTCGATCGGCTGATCCGGGCGACCGATGAGTTCGCGGGAAACGCGTGATGGAGATCCCAGCCCCTTCGCGCGTGTCACTGGGAGAACATGGAACGCTGCGCATCGAGGTGTCCGCATGACCAGAGAACGCATCTATCTTTTCGACACCACGCTGCGTGACGGCCAGCAGACGCCGGGAGTGGACTTTTCCGTCGAGGACAAGATCGCCATCGCGCGACTGCTCGACGAACTTGGCGTGGACTATGTCGAGGGCGGCTATCCCGGAGCGAACCCCACCGATACCGAGTTCTTTTCACGCAAGCGCACGCGTCGCGCCGCCTTCGTGGCTTTCGGCATGACCAAACGGGCGGGCGTTTCCGCAGCGAATGATCCGGGCCTTGCGGCACTCACCCAGGCAGAAAGCGACGCGGTGTGTTTCGTTGCCAAGAGTTGGGACTATCATGTCCGCTTGGCGTTAGGCGCGACGAATGAGGAGAATTTGGAAGCAATTCGTGCTTCCGTCGCTGCCGCACTGGCGGCCGGCAAGGAGGCCATGGTCGATTGCGAGCATTTCTTCGACGGCTACAAGGCCAATCCGGATTATGCGCTCGCCTGCGCCAGGGCAGCCTACGAAGCGGGATGCCGCTGGGTGGTGCTATGCGACACCAATGGCGGCACCCAGCCGGGCGAGGTGCGCGAGATTGTATCGGCGGTCATCGCTGCGGGCATTCCGGGATCGCATCTAGGCATCCATGCCCATGACGACACGGGCCAGGCGGTCGCCAACTCGCTGGCGGCCATAGACGCAGGCGTGCGCCAGATCCAGGGCACGCTGAACGGGATCGGCGAGCGCTGTGGGAACGCCAATCTCATCACGATCATTCCGACGCTGATGCTGAAGCCTGCTTACGCCGACCGGTTCGAGATCGGCCTTACGGACGAAGGACTTGAGGGCGTCTCACGCGTATCACACGCTTTTGACGAGCTTCTGAACCGGGCGCCCAATGCGCAGGCACCCTATGTGGGAGCTTCTGCCTTCGCCACGAAGGCGGGGATCCATGCATCCGCGATCCTAAAGGACCCGCAGACCTATGAGCATGTGGCGCCGGAGAAAGTCGGGAACACGCGTCGGGTCATGGTGTCGGACCAGGGCGGCAAGGCCAATTTCATCGCCGAGCTGACCCGGCGCGGCATCCAGGTGGAGAAATCCGACCCACGGCTCGATACGCTGATCGCGCTGGTCAAGGAACGTGAGGCGCAGGGCTACGCCTATGAGGGCGCAGACGCCAGTTTCGATCTCCTGGCGCGGCGGATTCTCGGCAGGCTCCCTGAATTCTTCAAGGTGGATGGTTTCCGCTGCATGGTGGAGCGCCGGTTCGACGCCAAAGGCCATCTGAAAACAGTATCCGAAGCGGTGGTGCGTGTGACGATCGATGGCGAGACGCGGCTTTCCGTTGCGGAAGGACACGGGCCGGTCAACGCGCTCGACATCGCGCTCAGGAAGGATCTCGGTAAATTCCAAGCCGAGATCGAGGACATGGCGCTCACGGATTACAAAGTGCGTATCCTCAACGGGGGCACTGAGGCCATCACGCGTGTGCTAATCGAATCTCGCGATGTGACCGGTGATCGATGGTGGACCGTCGGCGTTTCCGACAATATCATCGACGCTTCCTTCCAGGCACTGATGGACGCCGTGATCTACAAGCTGGTGAAGAACCGGGAAAGGATTGGCCTCGCGGCCGAATAATATGACCGACACGGTGGCAAATCCCCCAGCGAGCGGGGGCGATTCAGCGCGGGGGTTCCTCTTCGCATTCTCCGCCTATTTCCTGTGGGGTCTGCTTCCCTTTTTCCTGAAGGCAGTGGCTCATATCCCGGCCATGGAAGTTGTTGCCCACCGGGTCGTCTGGTCCGTTCCGATTGCCAGCATCGTACTGCTTTTCCTGGGGCGCACTGCCGATGTCCGCAAGGCTTTGACTTCCCCCCGCACGCTGTTGCTGGCCGCGTTGACGGCGGCCATCATCTCGGCGAATTGGGGCCTTTATGTTTGGGCGATAGCGACCGACCGGGCGCTTGATACGGCGCTTGGATACTACATCAATCCGCTGGTTTCGATCGCCATGGCCGCTGTCCTTCTCGGCGAGAAACTGACCCGGCTGCAACTCGCAGCCGTTGGACTTGCCGTCATCGCGGTTGTTGTGCTCACGATCGAAGGCGGTGGGCTTCCATGGCTGTCGCTGCTGCTTGCATTGACATTCGCCGTCTACGGCTTCTTGAGAAAAACCCTGCCCATTGGTCCAAGCCAGGGCTTCTTCCTCGAAGTCCTCATCCTGAGCGTTCCAGCCCTTGGCTATATCGTCTGGCTGCAAGCCATCGGCCAGGGCCATTTCCACATGGACCAACCCGCCAACATCGCCCTGCTTCTGGCTTGCGGTCCGGTGACTGCCGGTCCCTTCCTTCTCTATGCCTTCGGGGCCAAGCTCCTGCGCTATGCCACGATCGGCATCATGCAGTATATCGCGCCGAGCATGGTGTTCATCATCGCGGTGTTCATTTTCAAGGAACCGTTCAGCCACGAACAGGCGATCGCCTTCGCGCTGATCTGGACCGCACTGGTGCTCTATACGTGGCCGATGCTGCGGAGCCTGAAGGTCACAGCCGCTCAATGATCGCCGGATCGCCCTCCGAAGGAGAGCCGGCGCTCATCAGGGCCGGCACGATCTCGTCGATTTGTTCTATGACGAGCGGCTGCACGCGATGCCCCGTATGGATGAAACCTTCCGCTCTCATGTGATCGAGAAGTGAGAGGAAGGGGTCCCAGAAACCGCCCACATTGGCGAAAACCATCGGTTTTTCGTGCCGTCCGAGCTGGGCCCACGTCATGATCTCGACGATCTCTTCCACCGTCCCGATACCGCCCGGCAGCGCAACGAACGCATCGGAGTGGTCGAACATCAGATGCTTGCGCTGATGCATATCGTCGGTGACGATGAGGTCATCCAAACTCGATAGCGCCGATTCGGTCGCCTCCTTGTTCATGAGGAAGCGGGGAATGATGCCGGTGACCTTGCCCCCTTCTTCCAGGCAGCCGGCGGCGACTGCGCCCATGATGCCCTTGGTGCCCCCGCCATAGACGAGCCTGAGGCGTGCGCGCGCGAGCGCGTTGCCGAACCTGCGGCCGGCGGTGAGATAACCGTCCCCGCGCCCGGTGGAGGAGCCGCAGTAGACGCAAACGGATGTGATGGTTTTCATGGCATCATTGGTGATCGGGTTGGCGAGTCGGGTCAAGCGGCAATTGCTCGTGCGGCATGGTTTGGGCAAGCCTCGTCCTGCATGATCGAAACCCGCTGGCCACAACGGGTTTGCAAGGCCTTTGCCTTGTCCTGCTGTTCAAAAAGATATAGACCGCTCGGTAACGATAAAGAGTTTGACAACATGGTTCTCACTCCGCTCAGAGTGTTGCTTCTCATCGCGGGAGTCCTTGTCGCCGGCGTTGTGGTTCATCTGGCCGGCATCTTCAACCCGCAAGGCGAACAACAACCGCAGGCGGCCGTGAATGGCCCCCTTTCCGGGCAGCGCGCCGAAAGCGGTGCGGCCGCGGAGAAGCCGGCAAGCGAAGCTCCTGTTGTGGCTGAAGCGGGCGAGGAGGGGAAGGCCGGCGATGAGCAGGTCGTGGTTCCCGCTTTCGATCTCCTGCGCGCCGAACCTGACGGCTCGCTCGTGGTGGCCGGGAGGGCAGAGGCAGGGGCGGAGGTGGAAATCGTCAGCGGCTCTTCCGTGCTCGCCAAGGCAACCGCCGGTCCCGGCGGTGATTTCGCTGCAATTCTCGATGATCCGTTGGAACCTGGCGAACACAATATCGTGTTGCGTGCGACATCGAAGGACCGAGTGTCAGCCACATCCCTGGAGACTGCGATCGTCTCGATCCCCACCGCCGAAAGCGGGCAGGTCGTCGCTCTTGTCCAGCAACCCGGTGAGCCGAGCCGACTGATTACGGCACCCGTAGCCGAGGCGCAGAAGCCCGAAGAGCCGCAGCGGATAGCCAGGGCACCGGAGGATGCGTCCCCTCCCGCAGGGCAGGGAACCTCTGAGGTCTCTCGAGAGCAGGCCGGGAGTGGCGGGGCGTCTGCCGGTGAAGATGCGCCGAAGGAGCCGGATGGCACCGGGGATGTTGCCCGCTCCGACCCTGGTGGAGCACCGGCCGGGGAGGGAGACACCGCAGCTTCGGCGGATGCCGCGGAAGCCCCCGAAAACGACGCGCCCTTCATTGAGGCGGTGGAAATCGACGGGCGGGATGTTTTCGTCGCGGGGCGGGCAGAACCGGGGCATACGGTCCGTGTCTATGCCAACGATATCCTGCTCGGCCAGACCGATATTTCGCAGGAAGGGCGCTTTCTGATCGAAGCCGAGCGCGATCTCCCTGTGGGGGACTACATCGTTCGAGCCGACGTGCTTGGCGAGGATGGAAGCACCGTCGTCTCACGCGCTGCCGTCCCATTTGAGCGCCCGGAAGGCGAAAAGATCTCCGCCGTAGCGCCGCAGACGCTTTCGTCGCGCAAACCCTCAGAGCGGAGCGAGGCCGCCGTTCCATCAGGCGACCGGTTGGGGGAAACGCCACAAGCGGCTCCCGCAACAGATGACCAGGGCCACGGCGCAGGAACCGCCGCTTATGAAGCCGGAACGCCTTCGGGCAACGGGAGGCGCGCAGGCGATGCGCAGGGCCGACTGGGCGAGCAGATGGGAGCCCGAAGCGCGAATGCCCCCCAGCGCGCTGGCTCTGAAGCAGACGCTGCTTCCTCCGGCATGACTTCGCCGGCGCTGGAGCCCGTGGATGGTTCGGTCATCATCCGGCGCGGCGACACGCTTTGGCACATATCGCGCCGGGTCTATGGCCGGGGCATCCGCTACACCACGATCTATCTTGCCAACCAGAGCCAGATCAGTGACCCGGATCTCATCTGGCCGGGCCAGGTCTTCACCGTCCCGAACGAAACCGAGGAAGGCGAGAAGGCCGACCTCGATGCCATTGGCGGCCAAACACCGGAACTGGGGCAATCAGCCGAGCGATCGGGGCAATAGCCCTCTGCTTTTTCAGCGTTGAAGGTGTGAACTAGCCGGGTTCACATCGGGCCCATTTCGCGGGAGCCGTCTTGCACGAAAATGAATCATCGTATATCGCCGATATACGATGAAAGAGTTTTCCGACAATCCCGGGAAGGAGGGTTGCTGCACGCCGGAAACGCTGGCGCGCAGTCTCGCCGCCCTTTCCCATCCCGTCCGCATAGAGATATTGCGCCAGCTTTCCAGGGCCGAGGCATGCTGCTGCAAGGATGTTGCAGGTCGCCTGCCGCTTGCACAATCCACTGTATCGCAGCACCTGAAGGTCCTTCTTGATGCGGGTCTGGTAAGGATGCGCCCCCAGGCCCAGCGCTCTAACTATACGATCGACACCGAGGCGTTGTGCGCGCTTTCGCAGGCCGTGAGCGGTTTTCTTTCCGATTGCGCCGCCAGCGCTGCTGCACCTCAAAAAGAGAAGATTTGAGCCAATGGCTTCCAAGACTGTTTCCGCCGATACCGGCTCGATGTTGGGCACGCTTGCCAATCTTTGGCCGTATATGTGGCCGGCCAGCAGACCGGATCTGAAGGCTAGGGTGGTGATTGCGGGCATTTTCCTCGTGCTTGCCGAGGTGGTGCTGGTGCTCGTGCCCTTCTTCTACAAATGGGCGACCAATACGCTTTCCGGCGCCGGTACGCTGCCGGCCTATCTGCCAGCGTTCCTTGCCGCGCCCTTGATGCTGGTCGTGGCGTATAACCTCATGCGCATGATCCAACTTGGCTTGGATCAGTTCAACAGCGCATTGTTTGCCCGTGTCGGCCAGAATGCGGTGCGCCAACTCGCCCACAGGACCTTCGTCCACATGCATTCCTTGTCTCTGCGCTTCCATCTGGAGCGCAAGACAGGCGGTCTGTCGCGCATCATCGAGCGCGGCGTGAAGGGCATAGAGGCTATCGTCCGGCTGGCGCTCCTGAGCGCCGTGCCCACGGTGATCGAGTTCACGCTCGTCGCCGTTATCTTTGCAGTGAACTACGGTTGGAGCTACGTGGCCATAATGGCCGTCACCGTTTGGCTTTATGTGTGGTTCACGATCAAGGCCAGCGACTGGCGTATTCACATCCGCCGGCAAATGAACGAGTCGGATACGGAAGCGAACACCAAGGCCATCGATTCGCTTCTCAATTTCGAGACCGTGAAATACTTCAATAACGAAGCCATGGAGGCTCGTCGCTTCGATGCGTCGATGGCGCGCTACGAGGAGGCGGCTACCAAGACCTGGACCTCTCTCGGCTGGCTCAATTTCGGCCAGGGTGTGATCTTTGGTCTGGGCATGATGGCGTCGATGGGCCTTTCCGCCTGGGAGGTGATGCAAGGAACCCAAACGGTGGGCGATTTCGTCTTCATCAATGCGATGTTGATGCAGCTTTCCGTGCCGCTTAACTTCATCGGGTTCATGTATCGCGAGATCCGGCAGGGATTGACCGATATCGAGCAGATGTTCGACCTGCTCGACGTGCCGCCGGAGGTGAAGGACAAACCGGGTGCCGTGCCTCTCCGCGTCACGGAAGGCCGTGTGCAGTTCGACAATGTCGTCTTCGCCTATGATGCGAACCGGCCGATCCTGAAGGGCATCAGCTTCGATATCCCTGCGGGAAAGACCGTAGCGGTCGTTGGGCCCTCCGGGGCGGGCAAGTCGACGATCTCTCGCCTGCTTTTCCGGTTCTACGATGTCCAGCAGGGAACGATCCTGATCGATGGACAGGACATACGCGAGGTGACCCAGAAGAGCCTGCGCGCCGCGATCGGCATGGTGCCGCAGGACACGGTTCTCTTCAATGACACCATTGCCTACAACATCCGCTACGGCCGTACCGACGCCACGGAAGAGGAAGTTCGCCGTGCTGCCGAACTGGCCCAGATCAGCGGCTTCGTGGAAAGCCTGCCGGATGGCTACGAGAGCATGGTGGGCGAGCGCGGCTTGAAACTCTCGGGCGGGGAGAAGCAGCGCGTCGCAATCGCCCGCACGATCCTGAAGGCGCCGCCGATCCTGATCCTGGATGAGGCGACTTCGGCGCTGGATACCCATACGGAACAGGAAATCCAGGCCGCGCTCGACCTGGTGAGCCGAGGGCGCACGACGCTCGTTATCGCTCACCGCCTTTCGACCGTCATCGGCGCCGACGAAATCATCGTGCTGAAGGACGGCCGAATCGCCGAGCGCGGTACGCATCGGGCGCTTTTGGATGAAGGCGGACTTTACGCAGACATGTGGGCGCGCCAACGCGAGGCCAACGAAGCCGAGGAGCGGCTGCGCCGTGCCCGCGAAACCGATGACATGGGCGTGATTGTGCGCAAGGCCCCAGCTTATTGATGAGAATACTAATGACCATCCGCTGATGAAGGAAACGAGATGACACTTCGCCGACTTGGACAGAGCGAGATTGAGATCGCGCCTTTGGTGCTCGGAACCAACGTGGTTGGCTGGACTGCGGACGAGAAGACATCCTTCGCCATTTTCGACGCTTTCGTGGCGGAAGGCTTCTCGGCGATCGATACGGCCGATTCCTATTCACGCTGGGTTCCCGGGAATGACAGCGAAAGCGAGAAGATCATCGGTCGTTGGCTGAAGGAGCGCGGTAACCGCGACAAGGTTCATATCTTCACCAAGGTCGGCTCGGATATGGGCCAGGGCAAGAAGGACCTTTCGGCGAAGTGGATCGAGCAGGAAGTGGAAGCTTCTCTCAAGCGCCTGCAGACGGATTATATCGATCTTTATCAAAGCCACTGGCCGGATCCCACCGTGACGCACGAGGAGACGCTGTCGGCCTATGACCGCCTGATCAAGGCCGGAAAGGTCCGCTATACCGGCGCTTCCAATTACGATGCCGACCTGCTTTCCGAGGCGCTTACGGTCTCGAGGGAAAAGGCGCTGCCGCGCTACGAGACCCTTCAGAACGAATACAATCTCTATACGCGCGACAAGTTTGAAGGCGCGATACAGGAGCTCGTGCTGCGGGAAGGCTTAAGCCTCATTCCCTATTATTCGCTCGCCGCTGGTTTCTTGACCGGCAAATACCGCTCGGAGGCGGATTTCGGCAAAAGCCCGCGCGGCAAAGGCGTAGCGAAATATCTCGACGCCAAGGGAACGCGCATTTTGGCCGCGATGGACAAGGTGGCCGAAAGCACGGGCGCGGCTCATGCCGAGATCGCGCTCGCTTGGATCAATGCGCAGCGCGGTGTTGCTGCTCCGATCGCCTCCGCGACCTCGGTGAGCCAACTCGAAACCTTGGTTCGCGGTGCGAGGCTTACCCTGTCAGAGGATGATCTGAAGCTCCTCAAGGAGGCAGGTGCTTAGCCATTTTCCCGGAAGGCTTCCGGGACCACGGCACGTTTCAATACCGCAGCGTCCTGATTAGGGCGCGCAATCATTACGCCAAATTGCTGGAACGCCTCTCGACCAGAGAATAGAAGAGGGCCGCTTTTCAGCGGCCCACTAAAATTTTGCCCTCGAAGGTTGTTCAGCGAAGCCCGAACAGGCGACCGACGGCATTCAGGAACTTGGATCGACGTTCCTTTCTGTCTGCATGCTGACGCAGGCGACGAGCCACGAGCGGCCCGGTCATGCTTCCCTGATAACGGCAGTCGCACAATAGCAGGTGCGCGTCGTGGTCACTCAGCTCGAAGAATTCCATCGTGTCACCGAGCCGGTCGCTTTTGAGGCCCTCTTCGCGCAGAACGGGGTCCTCGAACGCGACTGTAAGCGGCGTATTGGCACCCCTGTAGGCTCTGCGTTCTTCGGGCGAAAGGTACTCGACCCGCCTTAGAGCATTAAGACCCCCGTCGTGTCGCTCCAAGAGCTCTGCCCAGCGCTCGATGCGCTCGCGGCGTGACAGCCTGGGTTGTGGCGGCACCGAGAAGGTGGTTGCAGCTGCAGCCAATTCTTGTGGGCTTTGGTGTTTCATGGACTCCTCCCTATCACTGGCTTCCATAAAGGCAGGTAGAGCGCGCGCCGGAAGCCGACAGGGCGTGAGTTCGGGCAGGGGTCATCACAATTTATTTTAATTTGAAACATTGTGCGATTTTCTTCCCCTTGCGTTGCAGCGGAGCCTTCTTTTCGTTAGGAAACCCGGTCCCGTCTTATTGGAAATGGTTGAATATGAGCCTGGCCGACACCATCCGAAGCACACTCGTGCCCATTCATCGCGAGGGCTACCGCTTCATCGCCGGTTTCGCCATCGGCTCGATTGTCCTGGGGCTGGTATGGGAGCCGCTGTTTTGGATCGGCTTGCTGCTGACCGCCTGGTGCGCCTATTTTTTTCGCGACCCGCCGCGCATTACCCCGGTTGACGACAGGTTGGTGATCGCGCCAGCCGACGGGGTCGTCTCCTCGGTGGGCCCTGCGATCCCGCCGCCTGAACTCGGATTATCCGGAGAATTCACGCGTATCTCCGTTTTCATGAACGTCTTTTCCTGTCATATCAATCGCGCGCCGGTGCGCGGCCGCATCTCGTTGATCGAGCACCGGCCGGGCAAGTTCCTCAACGCCGACCTCGACAAGGCAAGCATGGACAATGAGCGAAACAGCCTTGTGATCGAGACCTCTCATGGTCCGGTGGTGGCGGTGCAGATCGCGGGTCTCGTGGCGCGCCGCATCGTCTGCTGGGCGGAGGCGCCAAGCGAGATTTCCGTCGGCGAGCGCTTCGGACTGATCCGCTTCGGATCGCGCGTTGATGTCTATCTGCCCAGGGAAGCGCGTCCCCGCGTGGCGGTAGGGCAGGTCTCCGTCGGTGGGGAGACGGTAATCGCGGAGTTCGGCAGCGAGGCGCCCCCGCCTCTTGTGCGGGTCTCCTAGATGCCTGGTCCCTTCGCTCCTTTCGAGCCTCATGGCGGGGGTGGTCCGCGCATCCGCGAGATCCCGCTGCGCATGATGGTTCCCAACCTGATCACAGTGCTTGCTATTTGCGCTGGCCTGTCGGGCATTCGCCTTGCGTTTGAGCACCGGATGGAGCTGGCGGTCGCGATGGTCCTGTTTGCCGCCTTCCTCGATGCGGTCGACGGGCGCGTGGCGCGCGTGCTGAAGGCCTCATCGAAATTCGGCGAACAGATGGATTCGCTCGCGGACATCGTCAATTTCGGCGTTGCCCCCGGATTGGTGCTCTATGCCTACCTGCTCGACAGGGCAGGGGCCATCGGATGGATCGCCGCCCTTCTTTTCGCGATTGCCTGCGGCCTGAGGCTGGCGCGTTTCAATGTGATGCTCGATGATCCGAACCGCCCTGCATGGCAAACGGATTATTTCGTGGGGGTTCCCGCTCCGGCCGGCGCGGTTCTGGTGATGCTGCCCATTTACCTCGGCTTTCTGGGCCTGGAAGCGAGCCGACCTGTGGCCCTGGCCGCCTGCGCCTATACGCTTCTCATCGCCTTCCTGATGGTGAGCCGCCTGCCCGTTTATTCCGGAAAGGGATCCGGGAGCCGCGTTCGCCGGGAGCACGCCATCCCGATCATGCTGGGCGTCGTCTCCTACGCGCTCCTGCTTGCCAGTTACACTTGGCTCACCATGGCCGTTTCAGCCATGATCTATCTCCTGTCTCTGATCTGGAGCGTGCGCGCCTATTCGCGCCGCGCGACACTTGAGGAGAAGATGAGCAAGGAAACCGCCGGCTACGAGGTTGATTGAGAATTTTCGCCTGAGCCCGGTCTGAGCTCCCTTTGCAATCGAACGCAGGGATCAGGCCGGCTCGTGCGCTTGTTCCCGCGGCGTATCCTGGCGCCGCACGGCAAGCATCCGGTCGAAGAAGGCATTTGCCCCAAGCGGCTTCTCCGCGCCTGCCAATGCCACCATCTGTGCAATCGTAAGCGGCTCAAGAGCCGTGATGTTGAATCTGGGCGCCAGCCGGCGCCTCATCGCCCGGGTCAGGGAAAAGGGAGAGCGTTCGGCGCCTTCCACGTGGATCGGCACGATCCGGGCTTCCGCATTGGTCGCGATACGGGCGATTGCGCGAAACAGGCGGAAGGCCTTCGGGTCGGGAGCTTCGTCGTCCGGCAGGTAAACCGCGAGGCGTCCCCGCCCTTTGAGCCGGCGCACCAGCCTGCGGCTGACAAAAACATGATGTGCGTTGAAGGCAATCGTGCGAGCGAGCGCCCGCCAGGGATCGAGCCATAAGCTACGTGCCGATTCCTCATCGAGAATGTGCAGCGTATCACTGGGAAGAAGCGACAGCATCAAGGCCGGCTCCAGCCGCGACCTATGCCATATGGCATAAATGACCGGCGGCTCAGCCTCTCGCGCTTGGCGGATCGGCACATCCCTGATGCGAAAGAAGACCTTCAGAGGCACGTAGAGCATGGCCTGATGCAGATTGAGCCCGAGCCGCACCATGAGAAAGGCAGCGATAGCCAGCCACACGGCGAGAATCACGCACAGAACTGCGACGGCCGTCAGCATTGCTCAGTTCTCTTCACCGGCGTCCTCCAAAAGGATTGAAGCATCAACATAAACTATGAGGCGGTATATAACGTCGCCAATGCAATAGGGTCCCCAGACGGCTTCTTATAGCCGTTTGCGCTGCAGGGTAGCGGAAGGAGTGACAAGGTCAATCCGTCTCCGGCGCTAATCAGGCATCCGGTAATGCGTGAAACGGCCAAGCCGCACATCATAGATGAGCCCGGTTTCCGTAAGCGACGGGCTTGCAAGCGGCAGGATCTTCTCGGCGACTTCCTGCGGATGCGGCAGTGTGTTCGGATCCTCGCCCGGCATGGCCTGGGCTCGCATTGCGGTGCGCGTGGCCCCCGGATTTACGGCATTGACGCGCAGCGGCATATTCCGCGTCTCGTCCGCCCAAGAGCGGGCCAGCGCCTCCACGGCGGCCTTTGAAGCCGCGTAGGGGCTCCAGAAAGCGCGTGCGGAATGCGCCGCACCCGAGGACATCACAATCGCGCGACCGGCGTCGGAAGCCCGGAGCAGCGGGTCCACCGAGCGGATGAGGCGCCAGGTGGCAGTTACGTTGATAGCCATCACCTTTTCGAAGGTTTTCGCTTCCACATGCCCGATCGGGGAGATCACGCCCAGTATGCCGGCATTTGCGACCAGCACGTCTAGCTTGCCCCAGCGTTCGTGGATTGCGCCGCCCAGCCGGTCGATGCCCGCCATGTCGGTAAGATCGAGGGGTACCAGCGTCGCTTGTCCGCCAAGCGCCTTTATCTCGTCGTCAAGCTCCTCGAGACCACCCACGGTTCGTGCGACCGCAATCACATGCGCTCCTGCAGCTGCAAGTCCCTTCGCAAGGAAATAGCCGATCCCACGCGAAGCGCCGGTCACAAGGGCTATACGGCCTGAGAGATCGGTCGAACTGGGCATTGGATGTTCCTTCTCGTGGGTGCCGCGCCGGTATTAGTACGAATCGCGCCGGGGTGAAACCCGCTTCCCATCCCCGTTGCGATTGGTCGCAAGCGGACGTATATCGGCTCGCGCAAGGACGGCCTTGCGCTTTTCCCTATCCGGATGAGGACGACCTCATCGCCTTTTTGTGGAGATCAGCATGGCCTGGTTTGCGTTGTTCACCGCCGGCCTTTTCGAGGTGGGATGGGCGGTCGGACTGAAATATACCGAAGGTTTCACGCGGCTCTGGCCAACGGTCCTCACGATCATTTCCATGATCGTCAGCCTCGGCCTGCTTGGCGTCGCATTGCGCACCCTGCCGCTCGGCACCGCCTATGCGATCTGGACGGGCGTGGGCACCACCGGAACAGTCATCCTCGGGATCTTCCTTTTCGGCGAATCCGCCGACATGATCCGGCTCGCCTGCATCGGCCTGATCGTGGCCGGCATTGTCGGGCTTAAGCTCGTCACCGACTGACGAGACTATTGCCCGCCCGAGGCAAGCAGCGAGAGCTGGCGGACATTGTCCGTTCCGTGCTGATCGGTAAGCTGCGTCGGATATTCGGTCGTGAAGCAGGCGTCGCAGAATTGCGGGGCCTCATTGTTCCGTGCCGCCTCGCCGACGGCTCTGTAGAGGCCATCGATCGAGAGAAAGCCCAACGAATCGACCCGAATGAAATCGGCCATCTCCTCGATGGACATGCGGGAGGCAAGCAGCTTGGCTGTTTGAGGCGTGTCGACGCCATAGAAGCAGGAGGCACGGGTGGGCGGCGAGGCGATGCGCATGTGCACTTCCTTGGCGCCGGCGTCGCGGACCATCTGGACGATCTTCTGGCTTGTCGTGCCGCGCACGATCGAATCGTCGACCAACACGACGCGCTTGCCTTCGATAGAGCGCCGGTTGGCGTTGTGCTTGAGCTTTACGCCCATGTGCCGGATGGCATCCGTAGGCTGGATGAAGGTGCGGCCCACATAATGGTTGCGGATAATGCCGAGCTCGAACGGGATGCCGGCTTCCTGGGAAAAGCCGATTGCAGCTGGCGTACCGGAATCCGGCACCGGCACCACGAGATCCGCCTCGACCGGGTTTTCCCGAGCGAGTTCCGCGCCGATACGCTTGCGCACTTCATAGACATTCTGCCCCTCCACGGAGGAATCGGGGCGGGCGAAATAGACATATTCGAAGATGCAGAAGCGCTGGCGCACCGGCTCGAAGGGGAAAAAGCTTTCGATCCCCTGTTCCGTTACCACGACCATTTCGCCTGCCTGCAGGTCGCGCACGAAGCGTGCACCGATGATATCGAGAGCGCAGGTCTCTGAAGCCAGGATATAGGCGCCGTCGAGATCGCCCAATACCAGCGGGCGGATGCCGAGCGGGTCGCGGCAGCCGATCATCTTCTTCGATGTGAGCGCCACCAGGGAAAAGGCGCCTTCAAGCTGACGGACGGTATCGATGAATCGGGCGTTGAGGTTGGTTTCCTTGCTGGTGGCCACCAGGTGGAGGATTGTCTCGGTGTCCGAAGTGGATGAGAAGATGGCGCCTTGTGTCTGCAGGCGGCGCTGCACCGTCATCGCATTGGTAATGTTGCCATTGTGGGCAAGCGCAAGTCCGCCATCGGCGAGTTCTGCGAAAAAGGGCTGCACATTGCGCAGTCCCGAGCCGCCGGTGGTCGAATAACGCGTGTGTCCGATCGCCCGCGAACCTTTGAGCCGCTCGAGGACTGCGGGCTTTGTGAAGGTATCGCCGATGAGGCCGATATGACGCTCGACGTGGAACTGGGTGCCGTCGAAAGACACGATACCGGCAGCCTCTTGGCCTCGATGCTGCAGGGCATGGAGGCCGAGCGTGACGATAGCCGCCGCATCCTGGCGGCCGAAAATGCCGAACACGCCGCATTCGTCGTGAAAATGATCGTCCGCTTCGCCCATGAGAGGCAAATTCTTGCTTTCCGCCATCACTGGCCGCCCTGTTTCAGTTGGTTCGTCCGGCGGCCATCGGCAGCCGTCAATTGCTTGTTTCAGCTCCGTCTGCCGCACCCGGTTCAGGCGAGCCCGCCTCAGGCGCTGCATTCGGCTCGGCCGCATTCGGCGACAGACGATCGAATATCGTGGTCTCCGGGTCCTCGGGCAATAGGCTTTGCAACCAGTTTCCTACTCCCTCCAGGAGAGGCCGGGATTTGGCTTCCGTTATCCATGCGGGCGGGTTCGATCCCAGCAGCCAATTGAGGAACAGGAGAGCCACGGCCACCACCAGGATGCCGCGCGCGGCACCATAGAGGAAACCGAGTGTCCGATCGAGAGCTCCGATACGAGAATCGACGATAAAATCCGCGATTTTCATCGTAATGATCGTGACGATGATAAGCGCCACGAAGAAAACCGCGGCCGCCGAGGCAGCGAGTGCCAGTGTCGCGTTGTTTATATAAGGCGTCACATAGGGCAGCACGACCGGGTAAAGGAAATAGGCGGCAATCGCCGCAAGCACCCAGGACGCGATCGAAAGGACTTCGCGCGAGAAGCCGCGCACCATGGCCAGCATCGCCGAGACCAGCGTGAAGCCCACGAGAATGCCGTCAAGCAGCGTGATTGGCATCTGCACCCCAGTTTTTCTTCACGGCAGGATCTTTCCTTTCATCCTGCCACGGCACAAGGCCATTCTTCACTCCCGTACCCGCGACCCCGCTATACGGGCAACGAGATCCGCCAGTCCCTCGGGCTTGAACGCGTTGGCTGCAATTCCGCCGGCCAGCTCCTCATTCGCAGGTGGCATGACGGCTTGCGTGAATCCCAACTTTTCGGCCTCTTTGAGCCGGCTCGCCGCGTGCGCGACGGGCCGGACCGCGCCCGAGAGACTGATTTCGCCGAAATAGACGCAATCGGGGGGCAGAGCAAGCCCGGTGAGGGAGGATACGAGGGCAGCTGCCACAGCCAGATCGGCCGCAGGCTCTGATATTCGATATCCGCCGGCCACATTCAGATAGACGTCGTGGGTAGAGAAGCGCACCCCGCAATGGGCTTCGAGCACGGCAAGCACCATGGAAAGCCGCGGCCCGTCCCAACCGACGATCGCCCGGCGCGGTGTACCGAGCGGGGACGGGGCGACGAGCGCCTGGATTTCCACAAGAACGGGCCGCGTCCCTTCGATGCCGGCGAAAACGGCCGCGCCCGGTGCTGCGGCGCTGCGCTCCCCGAGGAAGAGCTCCGACGGATTCGGCACCTCCCGGAGGCCTTTATCGCCCATCTCGAAGACACCGATTTCATCGGTTGGGCCGAAGCGGTTCTTGACGGTGCGCAGGATGCGGTAGTGATGGCCGCCTTCGCCTTCGAAATAGAGCACGCCATCTACCATGTGCTCGACCACGCGGGGGCCGGCGATCTGCCCTTCCTTGGTGACGTGACCGACCAGAACGATGGCCGCGCCGGTGGATTTGGCATAGCGAATCATGGCCTGGGCGGAAGCGCGTACCTGAGTGACGGTGCCGGGGGCGGATTCCACCATATCGGTCCAGAGCGTCTGGATGGAATCGAGGATGACGAGGTCAGGCCGCTTTCCATCCTCGATCGTGGCGAGGATGTTCTCCACATTGGTTTCAGCCGCGAGTTCCACCGCGGATCCGGCCACGCCGAGCCGCTGCGCCCGCAACCGGATCTGCGCCACCGCCTCCTCGCCGGAGACATAGACGATCCGGTGCCCTCCGCCGGCAAGCGCCGCGGCCGCTTGGGTCAGGAGAGTGGATTTGCCGATTCCCGGATCTCCGCCCACAAGGAGGGCGGACCCGCGCACGAAACCTCCCCCGGTCGCGCGGTCGAGTTCGCCGATGCCGGTAACGATCCGCGGCGCATCCTCTATGTCGCCGGAAAGCGTGGTGAGCGCGACGGGTCTTCCAGGTCGCGCCTTCCTGAGAGCCTGCGGGCCCGCCCCGATGCCGCTTACGGTGCCTTCCTCGACAAGCGTGTTCCACTCGCCGCAGCCATCACATTTTCCCGCCCAGCGGGCATGGACGGTGCCGCAATTCTGACAGACGAACTGAAAGCGGGGCTTGGCCATTAAATCTCAACTCCGCCGGAGGCTGGAGGCATCGGGTTCATACAGTGCCTCCTACATATTCCCGGCAATATCTTCGCCCTAGCGAAGTCAGGAGTTCGTAGGCGATGGTCCCGGCGGCCTCGGCCACTTCGTCGATCGGCATGTTGGGCCCGATGAGCTCGATGTAATCGCCTATGGCAACGGCGTTGGGGCCGAGCGAGGTGATGTCAAACAGGGTAAGATCCATCGTGACGCGGCCGAGCACCGGCACTCGGTGGCCATGAACGAAACCCTGCGCGCCGTTTGGGACGGCGCTTCTGAGCGGCACGCCACCGCCCGAGCCAGAACGGTGATATCCATCCGCATATCCCGTTGCGCAGACCGCAACGACGCTGTCCCGTACGACCGGAGCCGCCCCATAGCTCACGGTCTGACCGGCGCGCACGTGACGAACCTGCACGATCCGCGTTTCCGCTGTCACGACGACCTGCATCGGATTGCCGATCCCGCTCACCGGCGCCCCGCCATAAAGGGCGATTCCGGGCCGCGTGAGGTCGCCGAGGAAATCACCGCCCAGAAAGATGCCTGCCGAATTGCAGAGACTTGATTCACTTTGTGGAAAAAGCGCGCGAACCGCCTGAAATGATTCAAGCTGCTGGCGATTCAGCGAATGGTCTGGCGCGTCCGCACAGGCCAGGTGGCTCATCAGAAGGATCGGCGTAAGCGCGCCTGTCAGCGCATTCTCCTCCGCAAGCGAGCGCGCGCGTTCCGGCGTGAGCCCGAGCCGGTTCATGCCGGTGTCCACGTGGATGGCGCAGGGCCGTGAGCGCTCGTCGTCCCAGCCATGGGCTTCCCATATGGAAAGATCGCTCTGGGAATTCAGGACGGGGATCAACCGCGCTTCGCGGTAGGCGGCGGCCGATTCCACGGAAAAGAGCCCGGTAAGCACGAAGATCTCGGCCTGCGGAAGAACCGACCGCAATTGGAGCCCTTCAAGCGGAAGTGCAACGAAGAAGCGCCGGCACCCCGCTGCCCAGAGCGCCGAGGCCACAGGCTTTATCCCCAACCCATAAGCATCCGCCTTGAGGACGGCTGCGGCCTGAGCCGGGGCAGACCGTTGGGACAAAAGCCGGTAGTTTGCCGCCAGTGCAGAAAGATCGACCGTCAACCGTCCGCCTGCCAGATGCGATGGGGGGCCGTTGTCGGTCGTATTTGATGGAACGGGCACTGCTACTCGAACCGTTCCGGCAAGTGTGATTCCTCGGCCAGATCGAAGAAACGCGTGAATTCGCCCTGGAAGCCGAGCGGTACCGTTCCCGTCGGGCCGTGACGCTGCTTGGCGATGATGACCTCAGCTTTGCCGCGGACCTCGTTCATGTCGGCTTCCCATCTCAAATACTCTTCGGTGCCCGGCTTGGGCTCCTTGTTCTTGAGATAATATTCCTCGCGATAAACGAACAGGACCACGTCGGCATCCTGCTCGATGGAGCCCGATTCGCGCAGGTCCGAGAGCTGCGGGCGTTTGTCGTCGCGGCTTTCCACCTGGCGCGAGAGCTGGGACAGCGCGATGATCGGAACCCCGAGTTCCTTGGCAAGCGCCTTGAGACCGGTGGTGATCTCGGTGATCTCCTGCACGCGGTTCTGCTGTGCCTTGGCTGAAGAGCCCTGCATGAGCTGCACATAGTCGATAACGAGGACGTCGAGCCCGCGCTGGCGCTTGAGCCGCCTCGACCGTGCGGCGAGCTGGGCGATCGAGATGCCGCCGGTCGCGTCGATGAAGAGCGGTATCTTCTGCATCATCTGGGCGCAACCGACAAGTTTCTCGAACTCCGCCTCGGTGATCTCGCCCCGGCGGATCTTGGAGGAGGGGATCTCGGTCTGCTCGGAAATGATACGCGTGGCGAGCTGCTCGGAAGACATTTCGAGCGAGAAGAAACCCACCACCCCGCCATTGGCGGCCTTGAAGCTGCCATCCGCCTGCTGGGCCGGCTCGTAGGCGGCTGCGATGTTGAAGGCAATATTCGTGGCAAGCGAGGTCTTGCCCATACCTGGACGCCCGGCAAGGATGATCAGGTCCGAGGGTTGCAGGCCACCCATGCGCTTGTCGAGATCGCGCAGGCCAGTGGAAATTCCGGAAAGGCCGCCATCGCGCATGAAGGCGGCATTGGCCATGTCGATGGCCGTCTTCGTGGCGTCGCCGAAACTCTCGAACCCGCCGTCATAGCGTCCCGTCTCGGCAAGCTCGAAGAGGCGCCGTTCCGCATCCTCGATTTGGGACTGCGGAGCCATGTCGACAGGGGCGTCATAGGCGATGTTGACCATGTCCTCGCCGACCGTGATCAGCGCTCGGCGGACGGCGAGATCGTAGATGGCGCGCCCGTAATCGGCGGCATTGATGATGGTGACGGCCTCGGCAGCCAGCCGTGCCAGATATTGCGCTACCGTCAGCTCGCCGACCTTTTCCTCGGCTGGCAGGAAGGTCTTGATCGTGATCGGACTGGCGATCTTGCCCATCCGGATGAACTCGGCCGCCACCTCGTATATTCGCCTGTGCAGCGGTTCGTAGAAGTGGTTTGGCTTGAGAAAATCCGACACCCGATAGAAGGCGTCGTTGTTGACCAGGATCGCACCGAGGAGAGCCTGTTCAGCCTCGATATTGTTCGGTGGTTCCCTGTAAAGCGGCGTCTCCGCCGGATTCAATTTGCGGACTGCGTCGGCCATCTGACTTCCATCTTATGAATGGCGGCCGGAAACTGCGAATGGTCCGGCGCCCCCCTTGAGCATGGTCATAACCTCTCGGGAGCGGTGATGTAAGTAAGGGTGCTCCCTGATTTGGTCAGACAAGGCGACAATCGGATCGTAGAGCACGATATCCACACCACCCACAAAACGAATCGCTGTCGAGGGCCGTAAAGCCCTCTTACAGCTTGACTGTGACTTGATTCGTTTCTGGATGATATTCCTATTCGGCGGCGTCGGGAATCGCGGTCCCGTTGTCGAGAGCGTTCAAGCGCCGCTCTACCTCGAGCATGTAGTCGCGGGTCACCGGCAAAGCGTCGCGCCGCTTCGTGATCTGGATCTGGAAGTTGACCATATCCTGCCAGCGGAAGGATGCTTCGGAGCCAGCGAGATAGAACTCCCACATGCGCGCAAAGCGCTCGTCATAGATCTCAACCGCCCTTGCGCGATTGGCCATGAAGCGCTCGCGCCATGCCTTCAGCGTCTCCGCATAGTGGAGTCTCAGGATCTCTATATCCGTGATGATGAGCCCAGCCTTCTCGATCGCCGGAACGACCTCCGACAGGGCGGGGATATAGCCGCCCGGGAAAATGTATTTGCGGATGAAGGCGTTCGTCACCGAAGGGCCGGAAGTGCGGCCGATCGTATGCAGCAGCATCACGCCGTCATCGGCCAGAAGCTGAGCGCATTTATTGAAGAAAGTGCGGTAGTGATTGACCCCCACATGCTCGAACATGCCGACGGACACGATCCGGTCGAAGGGTCCGGTGAGCGCGCGGTAGTCCACGATTTCGAAGCGCGCCTTCTCGGCAAGACCGGATTCGCGTGCGCGCCGTTGCGCGACCGCATGCTGCTCTTCCGATAGCGTGATGCCGAGCACATTGGCGTCGAAACTGCGCGCAATGTCGAGACCGAGGCCGCCCCAACCCGAGCCGATATCGAGCACCTTCTGACCGGGCTTCAGCGCCAGCTTCGCCATGATGTGGCGCTTCTTCAGACGCTGCGCCTCCTCCAGCGGAATGCTGGGGTCCGGATAGTAGGCGCAGGAATACTGCATGTCCTCATCGAGGAAGAGTTTGTACATCTCGCCCGAGAGGTCGTAATGGCGCTGGACGTTGCGCTTCGACCGGCCCGCCGGATTGTACTGATGCAGACGGCGGAAAAGATAGCGGACGCCTTCGCCGACTTTCATCGCAAGCGCCTGTGGGCCGCCGCGATCAAAATTTTCGTAGGCGACCTTCAACAGCGCTAGAATGTCGCCTTCAATAAAATCCACCTCGCCGTCCATGTATGCTTCAGGAACGGCAAGCATGGGATCGAGCGCGATGGCTCGTTCCGCACCATGTGAGCGGATGACGATGTGAACGGGCTCGCCGGAGCCGTCACCAAACCGGTGCATGCGTCCGTCTGCATCGGTGATTGTGAGCGATCCGGTCTGGATCAAGCGTGAAACGAATTTCTGGAGCAGAGGATTCATTGCGGCCTCCGTCTTGGGAAGCCACAATTATGTATCAGATCGCCTGCGGATGAAAAGAGTTGGGCTTTTTCGGGGCAACTCCGTGGCACCACCATTGTCTCCATTTGTAAGTATAGGAAACTAAATGAAATCTCCGCATGGAGAGCTGCTTATGGTCAAATGGCGGCGCGTTGGTTCAAACCTTCTTAAACATTGGCTCAGCGCAACCCCGCATAAATGGCCAGGGTGACACTGGCCTTCTGCAACCAAATCGGCCTGTCACAATTATTCAATCGATTCATGTTGCTAGGTGGGGCGGAGAGGGCCTTGCCGTCCTTCCGTGTCTTTGTCACAACAGCCGATAATTGTCTCGCGCGGGCGGCTTCCGCGCTCATTTCCGGGAGAACAGGGATGACCTTCATGCCGAAAAGCCCCCATGCCGGCCTAGACCGAATCTTGACCCTCGAGCTGGTCCGCGTGACTGAGAGGGCGGCGGTGGCGGCAGCCAGGCTGCGGGGCCGGGGCGACGAGAAGGCTGCCGACCAGGCGGCCGTGGACGCGATGCGCTCCGAACTGAATCGCCTGCCCATTCAAGGCACGGTGGTGATTGGCGAAGGAGAGCGCGACGAAGCCCCGATGCTTTATATCGGTGAGGAAGTCGGGGTCGGCGAGGGGCCGGAGGTGGACATCGCGCTCGATCCGCTGGAAGGCACGACGATTTGTGCCAAGAACCTTCCAAACTCGCTCGCCGTGATCGCGATCGCCGAACGCGGCAGCCTGCTCTACGCGCCGGACGTCTATATGGAGAAGATCGCGGTCGGTCCGGGCTACCCGGAAGGGATCGTGAACCTGGATGCGTCTGCGGCCGAGAATGTGGAGAATCTTGCCAAAGCCAAGGGCGTGCCGGTTTCCGAGATCACCGCCTGCATTCTCGATCGGCCGCGGCACGCGCGCCTGATCGAAGAAGTTCGCGCCACAGGTGCCGCCATCCGGCTCATCGGCGACGGCGACGTGGCGGGCGTCATCCACACCACCGACCCGGACAATACCGGCATCGACATCTATCTCGGCATTGGTGGTGCGCCGGAGGGCGTTCTGGCGGCAGCTGCGCTGCGCTGTATCGGTGGCCAGATGCAAGGCCGCCTACAGCTCAATACGGAGGAGAAGGTGGCGCGCGCCGCCAAGATGGGAATCTCCGATCCCAACAAAGTCTACCGCATGGAGGAAATGGCAAGCGGCGACGTGCTCTTTGCTGCGACCGGCGTCACGGATGGCAATCTCCTTTCCGGCGTGAAGTTCGCCCGCGATTCCATCCAGACCCACACGATTGTCATGCGCTCCTCCTCTCGCACCGTGCGCGAGATCAAGGCGCGGCATCAAGATTTGGAAAAGTTCTGAATTTTTCCCAATTCCGCCGCTCAAAGGTCTATCGTCCGACGAAAGACGGAGACCGGGTTGAGCAGCGAGAGGCGGTATTTTCTGGGCGTAAAGCAGTCGGCGCGCGGGGTGAGCTGGGAACACCGGCTCGACCCGCGCGGTGAGAACATTGCGCTCGGGATTGCCCAGAGCCATGGCGTCCCTGAGATAGTGGCGCGCGTGCTTGCCGGGCGTGGCGTCGGGCTGGAAGAGGCCGCTCGGTTCCTCACACCCTCGATTCGCGACCTGCTGCCTGATCCTGCCAGGCTCACGGATATGGAGAAGGCGGCCCGCCGGATCGCCGATGCGGTGATTGCCCGCGAGCCCGTGGCTATCTTCGGCGATTATGACGTCGATGGCGCGGTATCGTCCGCCATCCTGAAGCGCTTTCTCGCCCATTATGGCGTGGCCGCGGAAATTTATATTCCCGACCGGCTGTTCGAAGGGTACGGCCCCAATCCAGAAGCCATGCGTGAGCTCGTGCGCCGAGGCGCCAAGCTTATCGTGACGGTGGACTGCGGCACAAACAGCGCCCCCTCCATTGCGGCCGCCAACGAGATGGGAGGCGATGTCGTGGTGCTCGACCACCATCAGGTGGGTGGCGAGTTGCCGGTTGCTGTCGCCATCGTGAACCCGAACCGGGAGGATGATCTTTCGGGGCAGGGGCATCTCTGCGCAGCCGGAGTCGTCTTTTTGGCGCTGGTGCAGACCACGCGCATTCTGCGGACCGAACTGCGCAATACGCCCCCTCCGGATCTTCTCTCCATGCTCGATCTGGTGGCGCTCGCAACCGTCTGCGATGTGGTGCCGCTGGTGGGCGTGAACCGTGCTTTCGTGGCAAAGGGCTTGCTTGCCGCGCGACAGATGAGGACGCCGGGCCTTTCCGCTCTCGCCAGGGTGGCGCGCATAGGCGAACCCCTCAACTGCCATCACCTCGGCTTCCTTCTTGGGCCGCGCATCAATGCCGGCGGGCGGATCGGCAATGCCGCGCTCGGCAGCCTTCTTCTGGCAACCGTCGAGCCGGGCGAGGCGGAGTCCATTGCTGCGACCCTCGACCGTCTCAACCAGGAGCGCCAGGCGATGGAGACGGCCATGCTGGCCGAAGCGCGGGCGGAGGCCGACGCGGAACTGATGAGCGGAGACGGCCCGGCGGTGTTGGTCACGGCGAGCGACAAATGGCACCCGGGAATTGTGGGGCTGATCGCGTCGCGGCTCAAGGACCATGCGCGCCGACCAACCTTCGCTATTGCCTTCGACACGAATGGCCTGGGCACAGGTTCCGGACGTTCTATTGCGGGTTTCGACCTTGGCCGCCTCGTTAGGGATGCCGTATCCGAGGGCCTGCTCGTCAAGGGTGGCGGACATGCCATGGCGGCCGGAATAACCATCGAGCGGAAGAAGCTCGGGGCCTTGCGCGCCTTTTTCGAGGAAAAGGCGGCGAGCGCCGTCTCGCTTTTACGCCAGAGCGAAAGCCTCAAGATTGATGCCGCCCTGTCGGCGGATGGCGCAACCCTGGACCTCTTGGAGACCTTGGAAGCGGCCGGACCCTACGGCTCCGGCCATCCGGCTCCGGTTCTGGCTTTGCCGCGTCACCGCCTGGTGGATGCCAAGCCGGTCGGCAACGGTCATATCCGCGCGGATCTGAGGTCGCTGTCAGGCGCGAGGCTGCAGGCCATCGCTTTCCGTGCCGCCGAGACGGATGTGGGGAATTTCCTCTTTGCAAACCGGGGAGCGTCCGTCCACGTGGCGGGCTCGCTCGCCGTGAACCATTGGAATGGCAGCCGCTCGGTGCAGTTCCGCATCACGGATGCGGCGAAGGATTAGCTCAATACGGTCAGCATGCGCTGCAGTTCAGGCAATTGGGCCTTGGTGGTCTCGTACCCGACCTTGATCGCCTCGTCCGCACGATAAAATTCCGTCAGCCCGATATGACCGAGCTTTGGCTGGAGCGACAGATCTGGCGGGTCGCCGGCCATGCGGGCGCGGGAAATGCGGTCCTGGATAATGTTGAACGCCTCGACCATGACGCCGGTAATGCCGAGCCGGACATCGTGCCGTTCGGGCCCCTTTTCGACCACCAAAGGTGCTTTCTCGCCGTCCAGCGGTTTACCTTCCTTTTCAGGCAGGTCGGCGCTGTGGCGGATGACGGCAGCCCGGCCGAACACGTCATAATGAAGGTTCACCGCGACGACGAGCGGCTGCTCATAAGACCGGCACACCGTGACCGGCACGGGATTGACCAGCGCGCCGTCGATCAGGACCCGGCCGTTGCACACCACCGGCTCAAAGACACCGGGAAGCGCATAGGAGGCGCGCATGGCAAGGATCAAGGAGCCGCTGTAAAGCCAGATCTCGTGCCCAGTGCGGATTTCCGCTGCGACGCATACGAAAGGCTTCGGCAAGTCCTCGAAAGTGAGCCCGTTGAGATGCTCCTGCATTCTCTGGTTGAGCTTCATGCCGCCAAAAAGGCCGCTGCCACCGAAATTGAGATCCAGAAGTCCAAGGATGCGGCGACGGGTCAGAGACCGCGCGAAATCTTCCAGCTGATCCAGCTTGCCGGCAAGATAGCAGCCGCCGACAAGCGCTCCGATGGACGTTCCGGCGATCATCGAAATGTGTACGCCGGCTTCATCCAGCGCGCGCAGCACGCCGATATGAGCCCAGCCGCGGGCAGCTCCTCCGCCAAGGGCCAGCGCAATACCCGGGCCCTGACCGCCATTGGCCAATGGCTGGGCCGGAGGCTTTACGGCATTATTGTCATTGCCGTCGGATTTTCCGCGGAGCGGTCCCCAATCGAGCATCACAATCTCCTGAGCCCCCGGACAATAATGCCCAGGTTCCGTAATAAATTCATGAATGTGGGAAGGCAAAGGCCCGAAATAGGAGGCTCCGCTCACCCGAAAGCGAGGATTTCACCCGTTTTCGGTCAGAATTGGGCGGCCGCCTTCAACCTTCACATCCCGATAGAAGCAGGAACGTCGGCCGGTATGGCAGGTTGCACCTTGGCCGGCGACATGCACCTTGAGCAGGACCGCATCCTGGTCGCAGTCGGTGCTGATGGCCACCACATGCTGTTCGTTTCCAGAGGTTTCGCCCTTTTTCCAGAGGGTTGAACGGGAGCGAGACCAGTAATGGGCTATGCCGGTCTGGAGAGTCTTGGACAGCGCCTCGGCATTCATATGGGCTACCATGAGAAGCGTGCCGTCATCCGCATCGGTAACGACCGCCGTTATGAGCCCATTCGCATCGAAACGTGGTGTGAAGAGTTTCCCTTCCTCCAGCTCGGTTTTATCGGCGGAAGGTGGCGCAAAACGGAATTCTTGCATCGGGTCAGCCGTTGCGGGGATCTCGGACCATGGTGATGAAGCGCATCTGCTCTTCAGGCCGCGTCTTGAAGGTCCCAGTAAAGGTCGTGGTGAGTGTGGTGGAGCCCTGCTTGCGGATGCCCCGCATAGCCATGCACATATGCTCCGCCTCAATCATAACGGCAACGCCGAGCGGCTGGAGCACATCCTGGATTGTGCCGGCGATCTGGGCCGTCATCGTTTCCTGCGTTTGCAGCCGGCGGGCGAATATGTCGACCACCCGGGCGATCTTGGAAAGGCCCACCACTCTCCCATCCGGCAGATAGGCCACATGCGCCTTGCCGACGATCGGCACCATGTGGTGCTCGCAATGGGAATGGAACGGGATGTCCCGGATCAACACCATATCGTCATAACCGGCGACTTCCTCGAAGGTGCGCCCGAGTTCTTCGGCAGGGCAAAGATCGTAGCCGCCGAAGAGCTCCTGATAGGCCTTCACCACGCGCGCGGGGGTCTCCTTAAGCCCCTCCCGGTCCGGATCGTCGCCCGCCCAACGCAACAGCGTGCGCACGGCAGCCTCGGCCTCCTCGCGGTTCGGGCGATCGGTGACCGGCTTGTCGAGAAAAGACGATTGTTCCGCCGGCAGGGCGGTCTGGTCGGAACGGGGCGGGAAGCTCCGGATGATCGCGTCCATGTTTAAGGCGTCTCCCGTAGCCCCTGTCTCTGGCAGGAGCGAGTTGAACGGACACTGCCTTCGCGGGTTGTTGGGAACTCAGTCCCGCCCGAAAGCGGCATGCGGCACCGGCGAGGCGTTACAATATCTTGCCCTTCGCCGTGTACCCTCACTATATAGTTTTGTAACGGCGTAAATGAAAGTCATATGCGCGACATCCTGTTCTTGGTTCGCGCCGCAGGCTGAAATTCCATGATCGACGACGTCTATAACGCGAAAATTCTTGGCTTTGCCGGCAATATCAGCCGGGTTGGCAGGCTGGCCGACCCCGATGCTACTGCCACGGCCCATTCCAAGCTTTGCGGGTCGACGGTCACGGTCGATCTGAAAATGACAGACGGCGTGGTGACGGATTTCGCCCATGAGGTTCGTGCCTGCGCCCTGGGCCAGGCGTCTTCTTCGGTTATGGCCCGCCATGTTATCGGCGCCAGTGCCGAGGAGCTGCGGGTCGTGCGCGAGGAAATGCGGCGTATGCTTAAGGAGAACGGTCCGCCCCCGGAAGGGCGCTTTGCCGACCTTAAATATCTGGAGCCGGTGCGCGATTACAAAGCGCGCCATGCCTCCACCATGCTCACCTTCGATGCGGTGGTCGACTGCATCGACCAGATCGAGCGCAAGGAGGCAGGCGAGGCTGCCTAGGAGAGAAGACATTGCGCCCGACGGAAGCCCTTGCAAATGGAGCTTGAGGCGCTGTTGGGAGTGAGTCGACGTCCGGACGCCCGGGAATTTGCATAGAGGCGAACGGCGAAGCCGCAGGACGGATTCTCAGCTAGCATCCGGAACTCGCCGATGCTCATCCGGATCTCTAACTCGGGGAAGCCTTCGAATGCGCAATCGCCTGTCCCATGGGTACGGATCGGTCAATTGGCTGGTTGTTTGGCGCAGAGCTCGTGGCGATATTCCAGCATTGGCGGAGCGCATTCGCAGGCTCTTGGGCGAAAAGTGACGGGCTCGCGCAACTGGCAGGGACAATGGCCGAAAACGCCCGGGCGGGTTTTCGGCACCGCCTTCGTTCGCTTCTACCAGCTTACACTGTCCGGATTCATCGGCAATTCCTGCCGGCATTTTCCGACCTGCTCGGAATATGCCTATGAGGCGATCGCCCGGCATGGTCTCTGGAAAGGCGGTTGGATGGGGCTGTTCCGCGTGGTCCGATGCGGACCGGGCGGAACCCACGGCATTGACCTCGTGCCGGAGACCTTGAGCCCGCGCCACCAATGGTGGGCGCCCTGGCGCTTCTGGCGATTGACGCCTTAGTTGCTCCGGGGACTTGCCGCAGCGCTTCGTACCCGCTAGATGCGCAGCCTTGATCGTCTGTCACCACCCGCGTTCGTTGGCGGGACTGGATAAGGAGATTTTTCCATGGCTGAGGCCGTTTCCCTGACATTTCCCGATGGCTCCGTCCGCAATTTCGATGCGGCGACGACCGGTGCCGATATTGCAGAATCCATCTCGAAGTCACTGGCCAAAAAGGCCGTGGCCTATGCTCTGGATGGTTCCATACGCGATCTTTCCGATCCTGTGGAACGCGGCGGCAAGATCGAGATCATCACGCGTGAAGACCCACGCGCGCTGGAACTCATCCGCCACGACGCAGCGCATGTTCTGGCTGAGGCCGTCCAGGAGCTTTGGCCGGGTACTCAGGTGACCATCGGCCCGGTGATCGAAAACGGCTTCTACTACGACTTTGCGCGGAACGAGCCTTTCACGCCCGAGGATCTGCCCGTTATCGAGAAGAAGATGCGGGAGATCATCGACCGCAACGAGCGTTTCAGGAAAGAGGTCTGGTCACGCGACAAGGCGAAGAAGGTGTTCGCCGAGAAGGGCGAGACCTACAAGGTCGAGCTGATCGATGCGATTTCTGAGGACCAGGACGTCAAGATCTATTTCCAGGGCGATTGGTTCGACCTCTGCCGCGGGCCGCACATGGTCTCCACCGGGCAAATCGGCAAGGCCTTCAAGCTGATGAAGGTAGCCGGTGCGTATTGGCGCGGCGACGCCAACAACGCCATGCTCACCCGCATCTACGGTACGGCATGGACGGACCAGCAGCAGCTCGATGACTATCTCAACATGCTGGAAGAGGCCGAAAAGCGCGACCACCGCCGGCTCGGCCGCGAGATGGATCTGTTCCACTTCCAGGAGGAAGGGCCGGGCGTCGTCTTCTGGCACGCCAAAGGCTGGCGCATGTTCCAGAACCTTGTCTCCTACATGCGTCGCCGGCTCGACGGCGTGTACCAGGAGGTGAATGCACCGCAGGTGCTGGACCATTCCCTGTGGCAGACCTCGGGTCACTGGGACTGGTATAAGGAGAACATGTTCAAGGTCGAGTGTGCCGACGAGGAGGCGGAGGACAAACGCGTCTTCGCCTTGAAGCCGATGAATTGCCCCGGCCATGTCCAGATCTTCAAGCATGGGCTTAAATCCTATCGGGACCTGCCGATCCGCCTGGCCGAATTCGGCGTGGTGCATCGCTACGAGCCGTCGGGCGCTCTGCACGGGCTGATGCGCGTTCGGGGATTCACCCAGGACGACGCGCATATCTTCTGCACGGAGGAGCAGCTCGCCGAGGAATGCCTCAAGATCAATGACCTGATCCTCTCTACCTATGCCGATTTCGGCTTCGAGGAGATCACGGTCTACTTCTCCACCAGGCCGGAGAAGCGCGTCGGCTCCGATGCGCTTTGGGATCATGCCGAGGAGATCATGAGCGGCGTGCTCAAGCGCATCCAGCAGTCGGACAATCGCATCAAGACAGCGATCAATCCCGGTGACGGTGCATTCTACGGACCGAAATTCGATTATGTGCTGAAGGACGCGATCGGCCGCCAGTGGCAATGCGGCACCACGCAGGTGGACTTCAACCTTCCTGAGCGGTTCAACGCATTTTATATCGACAAGGATTCGGAGAAGAAGCAGCCGGTGATGATCCATCGCGCCATCTGCGGCTCGATGGAGCGCTTCCTCGGCATCCTGATCGAGAACTATGCGGGGCATTTCCCGCTCTGGTTCGCGCCGCTGCAGGTGGTGGTAGCGACGATCACCTCCGACGCGGACGATTATGCCAGGCAGGTGGCCGAGCAACTGAAAGCCGCAGGGCTTTCGGCGGAGACGGACCTGCGCAACGAGAAGATCAATTACAAGGTGCGCGAGCACAGTCTTGCGAAAGTGCCCGTCATTCTCGTCTGCGGCAAGCGCGAGGCGGAGGAGGGCAGTGTGAATATCCGCCGCCTTGGCAGCCGCGACCAAAGCTCGCTTCCCTTGGCGCAAGCAATCGCACAACTTGCCGAAGAGGCCACGCCGCCGGATATCCGGCGTGCAAAGGCATAACTTTGGCGGCGCTGGCTTCGGCCGGCGCTGCCTCTTCACCTAGTCTGGAAATGCCGCATCGGGAGGAACCAGGTCGCCCGGCAGAAGCTCGACATCCTGTTTCTGACCGGCCGCCACCGTGAAGTCGCGCTGATAGATGCGGTCCCGGTTCTTCGCCACGATCGTGTATTCGCCTTCGGGCAGAACGATCGTGGCATAGGCGCCGACCGTATCGAGCACGATCTCTCCGGACTCGGTCAGGATCGACCATGCCGTGTCTGCTATAGCCTCGCCTCCGGACTCACGTACCAGCTTCAGGGTCACCTCGGCCGCCCTGTGTTCCACCGTTGCTTCGGTCAACTGACCGGCCTCGACACGGATGTCGGAGCGGATGACGGCGATCGGGCCGTAGTTGGAGACGACGTGATAGGTGCCGGCATTGAGCCTTATGATCGCGTTCGGCCGTACATTGGGTACGATCAGGGGGCGTTCGCCAGTGGCGTCGGCGTCGGCTTCATAGATGGAAAAGCGGAGCTGCTTCTCCGGTATGCGGATATCTCCGGGGAGCACTGCATCGAGCTTGAGGCCGCCGGCATCGAGTACCAAGCTCTCGCGCTTCGATGCACCCGCGACGGTAATTCTCTTCGTTGCCCCCGCCCGGCCATAGGCAGCGTGGACGAGATAGCTTCCGGGGGCCAGTGTAAAGGCGCGGGTGCCGCCCTTGGCCGTTGCCACAAGCGGCAATTTTCCATCCGGTCCTGGTTCCGGCGCGAAGATCCGCCATATCAACCCCTCGGGGATCTCCGGCGTATCCTCCTTCAGTTGAGCTGCCAGCACCAGTTGCGAAGCTTTGGCCTGATCAAGGGGAGACTGCGTCTGAGGAGCGGCATATTCGGTAAGGCCGGGCGATAGCTGATCGTCGTCATCCCGGGCCAAGGCGGGGTTTACAGAAACCCCGGCCGTAAGCAAAGACATCAGGATGATTCGTATCGCCACCAACCGCATTCTTGCCATGAAGCCCAAGCCAGTGGCAATTTCAAGGCTATAGCCATGCGAGCTCCGCCTCGCCCAGCCAACAAGGGCCATTCGGCCGATCTTTCCACGACAGGAGAATATTCTTGAGCAATGCAGTAATCGATCTTTTGCTCGCCCGCCGTTCCGCGCCCATCCACGAGCTCGCTCAACCTGCGCCGTCGGAAGGTGAACTCGAGATCATCCTGCGGGCCGCCACCCGCGTGCCCGATCACGGACAACTCGCGCCATGGCGCTTCATCCTCTATCGCGGCGAGGCGCGTGAGCGGGTGGGGCAGATGCTGGCCGAGCTTGCGGAAGAGCGCGAAGGGTCATTGAACGAAGCGCGCCGGCAGCAGGAACTGACGCGTTTCTCGCGTGCGCCGCTCGTCATCGGCGTTGTGTCGAGCCCCAAGGAGAGCATCAAGATCCCGCAATGGGAGATGTTCCTTTCGGGAGGCATGGTGGCCATGAACCTCATGATCGCCGCCAATGCGCTTGGCTATCACACCAACATCATAACCAACTGGTACTCGGACGTGGAGGAGGGCCGGCGCATTCTCGGGCTGGCTCCATATGAGCGGGCGGTTGGCTTCGTGCATATCGGGACCCATCCCGGGGGAACCCCGGATCGCCGCAGACCCGAAGTGGCGAGCCTCGTCAGTGATTACGAAGGGCCGTGGCCGCAGGAAGGCATGAAGGCAGCAGGGGAAAGATCTTGAAGATAATGGGTAGGGGAACGATAGCGCACATGTTGCCCTACCGTCTCACCGCCCATTCCCCTGATCCAATCCTGCAAGGCGCGCGCGTTCCAGGATGCGTTCGGCGCGGATGAGGTGAGGCCGGTCGACCATCTCTCCGTCGACGCTGGCCACCCCTCGGGCTCCTGCATCGGCGAAGGCGGCGACCACCCGGCGGGAGTGGTCGATCGCCTCCTCCGAAGGTGTGAAGGCGGCATTGATGATGGGCACCTGGGAAGGATGAATCGCCATTTTGCCTGTGAAGCCGTCGCGCTCTGCGTCCCGGCAGTCGCGCGCAAAGCCTTCCATGTCCCGGAATGCCGGGAAAACGGTATCGATTGCCGGCACACCCGCAGAGGCAGCTGCAAGCAGGGTGATGGAGCGCGCAAGCGCGAAAACACCTGTGTAGCCGCCTGCGTCATCCCGGGTGACCCGTGCTCCGATCTCAGCGGAGAGGTCCTCGGCGCCCCAGGTAAGGCCGCATAGCCGGTTGCTCGCACCGGCAATCGTGTGAGCCGCGAAAACAGCTTTCGCCGTCTCGGTGACGATAGGGAGGATGGATGTTGCCCCATCCTTAATGCCGTGTTCCGCCTCATGCACCCGAAGCTTGGCCGAGAGAAGGGCGACATCCTGGCCGCCTTCTGCCTTGGGCAGCATGATTCCGGCAGGCCGTGCCGGCATCACTGCTGCGAGATCCTCATCCGTAAGCCCGGTGGCAAGCGCGTTCACCCGCACATAGACCCGCGCCGGAATCGCTTCCTTCCGAAGGAAATGGACCGCGATACGGCGCGCCTCCTCCTTTTGGGACAGCGCGACCGAATCTTCCAAATCCAGGATCAAAATGTCGGCTCCTGACCGGAGCGCCTTTTCCAGCTTGCGTTCGGAATCCGCCGGCACGAAAAGGAGCGAGCGCATCAGGAGGGCCTTTTCACGACCATCGCTTGCCGCAAGCAGCGGGCCACCAAGATGTCGTGCTGATTGAAACCGCGATGCTCGAACTCAACGATTCCGCGGTCGGGCTTGGAGCGGGATACACGCACACTCTTCACTTCTGTTTCCACACGAAAAGTATCTCCGTGGAAAAGGGGGTTCGGAAACACAGTTTCCGTCATGCCGAGATTGGCAATCAGCGTGCCAAGTGTAGTATCATGAACGGAAATGCCGATCATGAGTCCCAGCGTGAAGAGTGAGTTCACGAGCGGCTTGCCCCATTCGGTCTTTTCGGCGAAGTCGAAATCGATGTGAAGCGGCTGCGGGTTCAATGTCATCACCGAGAAGAGGACATTGTCGCTCTCGGTTATCGTCTTTCGCAGCGTATGGCGGAAGATTTGTCCCGGTTCAAAGTCCTCAAGGTAAAGGCCCGGCATATCCACTCCCCTTGTTCAGGGCATTTTAGCGGGGCGTCTCCCGCCCGCAAGTTCTCGCAGTAAACAATTTCTGACCCGTAATCATAGTAAACGATTTCTAAACGAACAGAGTCTAATCTGGCGCCTTCAGGGGGAGACCGGTAGTGTCTGTCATCCAATATTTCCTCCGTTGGATCGCAACGGCAAAGGTGTCACAGCGCGCGCCTGCGGCGGCGGCCTTGGCGCGGGCCTATCTTCATAGAAAATTTCCCTTCGAGGAACGCGCGGCTGCGGAAGCCGCATTGACGCTTCTGGCGGAAGATCCTTCGCCCCAGGTCCGGCTGGCCCTGGCAGAGGCTCTATCGCTCAGTCACGTAGCCCCGCCACAGGTAATCGCCGCGCTTGCGAACGATCAGCCTGAAGTCGCCGCACCCGTGCTTGTCCGCTCGCCTCTCCTTACCGATATCGATCTTATCGACTGGGTGGCAACGGGCGAGGTGCGGATCCAGGTTTTGATCGCCTCCCGACCCTGGGTCTCGATGGCGCTCTCGGCGGCGGTAGCCGAAGTGGGAGAGGCCAAGGCCTGCCTTGCGCTTCTGCGCAACGGCGGCGCGCAGATCGCGGCGCTGAGCTTCCGTCGCATGATCGAACGGCACGGCACGCACGCCGCCGTTCGCGCCGCGCTTGCATCGGACCGCCGCTTGCCTTCCGACTGCCGTCATCTTCTGCTCGTTCAGGTGGGAGAGGCTCTTTCCTCAGCCCGTTTTGTACAGGCGCTCATGGGTTCCGAACGCGCGGAAAAACTGACGCGAGAGGCCTGCGTGAAAGCATCGCTGACCCTGATCGATGCCACCGAGCCCCGGGAGCATGCAGCCCTGGTGGAGCATCTGCGGCTGCGCGGAGATCTTACATCCGGGTTCCTCGTACGGGCTGTGACTTACGGCAAGATCGACTTTTTCGGGGTGGCGCTCGTAGCCCTTACAGGCCTGAGCGAGTCACGCGTGCGCTCGGTCCTCTCGCGCGGAAGGGACGGGGCCGTGACAGGACTGCTCGTCAAAGCCGGCCTCAAGCCGGTTACCCATGCGCCGATTCTTGCAGCGCTGAAGATCTGGCGCCAAGTCGCAAACGGAAAACGCGCGGCAGGGCCTCAAGAGGCTTCCTGGCACATGCTGAAAGCCCTGGAGGGCAATCCGAAAACCCTGGAAGACCCGACCGGTACCGCGCTCACCACTCTGCTGCGCCGTATCCACCTCGATGCGATGCGGCAGAACGCGCGTCAGCAGGCTCTGACGCTGGTGGCGGCGTGACGCTGGGCCAATAAAGAACGGGATGGCCTCGGAGAGCAGTGCAGGCGCTTGGCTATCGGTTTTTGACCCCGACCGCCCCCCCTAGATATCCAGATCTTCGACGAACTCCGCATTTTCCTGGATGAAGCGGAAACGGGCCTCGGGTTTCGTTCCCATCAGGGCATCGACTGCGCTGTTGGTGGCCTCAGGACTATCAAGGACCTCCACGCGAAGAAGCGTGCGATGTTTCGGGTCCATGGTCGTTTCCTTAAGCTGAGCCGGCATCATTTCGCCAAGGCCCTTGAAGCGGCCGATCTCGACCTTGCCCCTGCCGGTGAATTCCGTTCGCAGGAGTTCGTCCTTATGCGCGTCATCACGGGCATACATGGTCTTGCCGCCCTGGCTGATGCGGTAAAGGGGCGGCACGGCCAGAAAGAGATGGCCGTTCGTGATGAGCTGCGGCATCTCCTGATAAAAGAAGGTGATGAGCAGCGAAGCGATATGCGCGCCGTCGACGTCGGCGTCCGTCATGATGATCACGCGCTCGTAGCGTAGGTCGTCTTCCCGGTATTTGGAACGCGTGCCGCAACCGAGCGCCTGGATGAGGTCGGTGATCGTCTGATTGGCGGCAAGCTTGCCCGATCCGGCGCTGGCGACGTTAAGGATCTTGCCGCGCAAGGGAAGGACGGCCTGGGTGGCGCGATCGCGTGCCTGCTTGGCCGAGCCACCGGCGGAATCTCCCTCGACGATGAAGATCTCGGCACCGGCTGCAGCGCCCACCGTGCAGTCTGCGAGTTTGCCGGGCAGGCGCAGCTTGCGCACCGCGGACTTGCGGCTCACCTCTTTTTCCTGCCGGCGCTTTAAGCGCTCGTCTGCGCGCGCGATCACCCAGTCCAGCAGCTTCGAGGCCTCGGCCGGATTGTCGGCGAGCCAATGGTCGAACGGGTCGCGGACCGCGTTCTCGACGATCCGCATGGCAGCGGCGGTGGCGAGCTTGTCCTTCGTCTGGCCGACGAATTCCGGTTCGCGCACGAAGACCGAGAGCATGCCGGCGGCCGAGATCATCACATCCTCGGCTGTGACGATGGAGGCGCGCTTGTTGCCGGTAAGATCGGCATAGCCGCGCAGGCCCCTCAGAAGCGCGTTACGGAAGCCCTGTTCATGAGTGCCGCCCTCAGGCGTTGGAATCGTATTGCAGTAGGAGTTGAGGAAGGCGTCGCCGCCATACCAGGTGACCGCCCATTCCACGGCACCATGGCCGCCTTGTTTCTCGCTCTTGCCGGCGAAAACTTCCTTCGTGACCTGGAACTCGCCGTCGATGCTCGCGGCGAGGTAATCTTTGAGGCCACCCGGGAAATGGAAGACAGCTTTTTCGGGGGTCTCGTCCTTTTCCTTGATGAGCGAGGGGGCACAATTCCAGCGAATCTCGACGCCGCCGAAGAGATAGGCCTTGGAGCGCGTCATCCGGTAGAGGCGGGCGGGCTCAAATTTGGCGTCGGCGCCGAAAATCTGCGGGTCGGGCTTAAAGCGCGTGCGCGTGCCGCGGCGGTTGTGAACCTCCCCCACATTTTCAAGCGGCCCCAGCGGGTGCCCGCGCGAAAAACGCTGGCGGTACAGCTGGCGCCCGCGCGCCACCTCCACTTCGAGCGATTCCGACAAGGCGTTGACGACCGAAACGCCGACGCCGTGCAGGCCGCCCGAGGTTTCGTAGACCTTGGAATCGAATTTGCCGCCCGAATGGAGCGTCGTCATGATCACTTCAAGGGCGGACTTGTTCTTGAACTTGGGGTGCGGATCGATCGGAATGCCGCGGCCATTGTCAGTGACCGTGAGGAAGCCGTCCTCGGAAAGATCGACCTCGATGAAGGTCGCGTGGCCGGCCACGGCTTCGTCCATGGAGTTGTCGATCACCTCGGCGAAGAGATGATGCAGGGCCTTGTCGTCCGTGCCGCCAATATACATGCCGGGGCGCCGTCGCACCGGCTCCAGGCCCTCCAGAACCTCAATGTCCGCCGCGCTGTAGCTGTCGCTCCCGTCACGCGCCTGGGAAGGGGCGCGCTGCGGCTTGCTCGCCGCGATGGGATCCGGCTGCTTGATCCGCTCAGCGCTGGAGGAGCCAAGCGTTCCAAAGAGGTCGTTGCTATCGTCCATCGAAAGTCTTCTTCCCCATGCGCGCCCACGAATCACATCGAGTTTGCCATGGATTTCATGGCAAAGCGAAGGCCCGTTCCGGTTCCGTTCGGTAGTTGTGAACGGCTCTTATCGGAAGAACCGCCGTTAGCCAACCCGATAATGCGGCGCATTCCTTAACGGAGTGCACCGCATTTGTTAACCTTTCGGGTGGCGATCAGCTGGCGAGCGCTTCGATGGGTGGGCAGGCGCAGACAAGGTTACGGTCGCCGGCGACATTGTCGACCCGGGAGACCGGCGGCCAGTATTTTGCTGCCCAGTCCATGCTGCCCGAGGGGAAGGCTGCGTCCGTGCGGGTATAGGGATGCGTCCAATTTTCCGCCGTTAACTCAGCCGCCGTATGGGGAGCGTTGACGAGCGGATTGTCGTCCTTCGGCCACTCGCCCCTCTCCACGCGCCGGGCTTCCTCGGCGATGGAGATCATCGCGTCGCAGAAGCGGTCTATCTCGCCCTTAGGCTCCGATTCCGTTGGTTCCACCATGAGTGTCCCGGCCACAGGCCAGGACATGGTGGGGGCATGGAAACCGTAGTCGATGAGGCGCTTCGCAATGTCTTCCACCGTGATCCCTGCGCGATCTTTGAGAACGCGGGTGTCCAGGATGCATTCATGCGCGACGCGCCCGTTGCGGCCCTTGTAGAGCACCGGATAGTGAGCCTTGAGCCGCTCGGCGATGTAGTTGGCGTTGAGGATCGCCATCTCGGTCGCACGTTTCAGGCCGGCGGCGCCCATCATGCGGATATACATCCAGGTGATGGGCAGGATCGAGGCGCTGCCGAAGGGGGCTGCCGCAACCGCATCGCCGGACCCGAGCTCCACATGGCCGGGCAGGAACGGTTTCAGGTGCTCCTTCACGCCGATCGGGCCGATACCGGGGCCTCCGCCGCCATGGGGAATGCAGAACGTCTTGTGCAGGTTCATGTGGCAGACGTCGGCACCCAGATCGCCGGGCCGCGCGAGGCCCACCAGCGCGTTCAGGTTCGCTCCGTCGAGATAGACCTGCCCGCCATGCTCATGAATGACCGCGCACATGTCGCGCACACCCTCCTCGAACACGCCATGGGTAGAGGGATAGGTGATCATCAGGGCGGCAAGCCGCGTCGCATGCTCGGCGGCCTTCGCCTTGAGGTCCTCCACATCGATATCGCCATCATCCGTGCAACGGACAACCACGACCCTCATGCCCGCCATCGCGGCGGAGGCGGGATTGGTGCCGTGAGCTGACGAAGGAATGAGGCAGACATCGCGATGGCCTTCGCCACGCTCGCGGAAATAGCGGCGGATGGCGAGCAGCCCGGCATACTCGCCCTGACTGCCCGCATTGGGCTGCAGCGAGACGGCGTGGAAGCCGGTGATTTCCGCCAGCCAACCCTCAAGTTCGTGGATCATGCGGCGGAAGCCCACCGTGTGCTCCTCGGGCGCGAAGGGGTGTAGCCCGTTCACCTCGGGCCAGCTCACCGGCATCATTTCCGCCGCCGCATTGAGCTTCATGGTGCAGGAGCCGAGCGGGATCATGGCCCGGTCGAGCGCCAGATCCTTGTCGGCCAGCCTGCGCAGGAAGCGCATCATCTCCGTTTCCGAACGATGTTCGTGGAACACGGGCTGGGTGAGGAAATGTTGGCCGCGGGGCGCAGCCGCCGCGAGCGTGGCAGCTTCGGATGGGACGGAAATGCCGAAGAGGGAGGCGATCGCCTGAAGATCCGCTTCTGTGGAGGTCTCGTCGAAGGCGACGCCGATGCGATCCGCGTCGATGACGCGAAGCAGCCGACCCGACTTCTCGGCTTCCGCCGCGATGGCTTCGGTCCTGCCCGGAACACTGACCGTGATCGTGTCGAAGATCTTCTCACCTGCGAGCTTCAGTCCGGCGGCTTTGAGCCCGGCATGGAGGCGGGCGGCAAGCCCGTGAACATGCGTAGCGATGGCCTTCAGCCCCTCGGGTCCGTGCCAGACGGCGTAGGCTGCTGCCATATTGGCGAGCAGCGCCTGCGCGGTGCAGATATTGGAAGTCGCCTTATCGCGGCGGATATGCTGCTCGCGCGTTTGCAGGGCGAGGCGGTAACCGGGACGGCCATGGGCATCCACGGATTGGCCGACGAGACGGCCCGGCATGAGGCGCGTGAGCCGATCCGAGACGGCGCAATAGGCAGCATGTGGCCCGCCGAATCCCATGGGAACACCGAAACGCTGCATCGAACCCACCGCGATCTCCGCGCCAAGGCTTGCCGGCGTTTCGCTAAGGAGCAGTCCCAGCGGATCGGCCACGAAGATGACGATGATGTCCTTTGTCTTCGCCTCGCGGATGAGGGCGGAATGATCATGATAGACGCCATAGGTGTCCGCCCATGGAATGACGAGAGCGAACGTATCGCTGTCGAGCTGGCCATTGGCGGCGATCTCGATCCCGAGCGGCTCGGCACGCGTCTTCACCACATCCTGGGTTTGCGGGTTCAAGGCACCCGCAATCACCAGCCTGTTGCGGCTGCTGCGATGGTGGCGCCAGGCAATCCCGACAGCCTCCGCCGCAGCAGTGGCTTCGTCCAACAGGGAGGCGGAGGCGACGGGAAGGCCCGTCAATTCCGTCACCAGCGTCTGGAAATGAAAGAGCATCTCCAGACGTCCCTGGCTGATCTCCGATTGGTACGGCGTATAGGCCGTGTACCAGGCCGGGTTCTCAAAGAGATTGCGCTGGATGACCGGCGGCACGTGGCAGCCATGATAGCCTGCGCCGATGAAGCTCTTCAGAACCTTGTTGTCCCGCATATGCGCTTGCAGCTCGGCAAGCGCCTCGGCCTCGCTCGCCGGCGGCGGCAGGTCGAGCGCGCGGTCAAGTCGAATCGAGTTCGGCACGGCCTGGCTGATCAGCGTCTCCAGCGAGGGCAGCCCCAGCGATGCGAGCATCGCCTTGGTTTCATCGGCACGGGGGCCGATATGGCGGGCGGAAAAGGGGGCGGTAGAAGACGTCATGAGATGTTTCCTATTCGCAGATGCGCCTCATGGGGAACCGGGAGATAAGGGCGATCTGCTCCATTTCTTCTATATGGGGCTAGGCGATGCTCGCCTTATAGGCGGCTTCGTCCATCAGGCCTTCGAGCTCGCTTTCGTCGGCAAGCTTCATCTTCCATAGCCAGCCGTCACCCATCGCTGAGCTGTTGACGAGGGCAGGCTCGCTGGAAAGCGCCTGGTTCACCTCCGTCACTTCACCGTCGACAGGAGCGTAGACATCGGAGGCCGCCTTGACGGATTCGACGACCACGGCGGTGTCGCCTTTTTTGAGGGCCTTGCCCACTTCCGGCAATTCGACAAACACCAGGTCACCAAGCTGTTCCTGGGCGTAGTCGGTGATGCCCACGGTCGCCGTGCCGTCCTCAACACGGAGCCATTCGTGGTCGGACGTGAAATAGGTCTTGCTCATCTTGTTATCCTTTGCGGTAGCGATGGGGCGTGAAGGGAAGGGCGTAAATGGCGACCGGCAGCCGGTTTTCGCGAACCTGCGCCTCGAGCATCGTGCCGGACTCGCGGTAGGCGGGGGCGACATAGCCCATGGCGATGGGATAACCGGCGGACGGGCCGAAGCCGCCGGATGTTACCTGGCCTACAATTTCGCCCTTTTCGTTCAGGAGCTTGGCGCCGGCGCGGATAGGCTGGCGCCCTTCCGGCTTGAGGCCGACGCGCACGTGGCGGGGACCTTCGGCGATGATGCGTCGCAACGCGTCCGCTCCGACGAAGTCTCCGGCTTCGCGCAGCTTCTTCGGAATGGCCCAAAGGATGGCTGCGCTTACCGGGTCGGTGTCCTCGTCCAGGTCCTGACCGTGCAAACAAAGCCCAGCTTCCAGCCGAAGACTGTCGCGCGCAGCAAGGCCGATCCACATGACACGGTCGTCCGCAAGAAGCTTCTCGGCAAAATTCCGCGCTTCCTCTGGAGGCAGCGCGATTTCGAATCCATCTTCGCCGGTGTAGCCGGAGCGCGCCGCGAACCAGTTTTCGCGTGGTTCCGCGGCGGTCATGAAGGTGAGGTCGGTAAGGTCCAGGCCTGCGCCGACCAGCACGCTTTCTGCCTCCGGGCCTTGCAAGGCGAGAAGGACGCGATCCAGAGCCTCGATCGCCACATCGAAGTCACCTGCGATGGCGCGGAAATGAGCCTCATCCTTTGCGGCATTCCCGGCATTGGCCACCACCATGAAGCGGTCCGGGCCGAGCCGGGTGACGATCAGATCGTCGATGATGCCGGCATTCTCATTGAGGAGGATCGTGTATTTCGACGTGCCCGGCTGCAACGCAGCCGCATCCAACGGACAAGCGCGGGAAAGGAAGGCGGCGGCATCTTTTCCTTCCATCGCAAAAAGCTGCATGTGGGAGATATCGAAAAGGCCCGCCTCTTGCCGGGTATGAAGATGCTCCTTCATCACGCCTGCGGGATAGGTAAGCGGCATGCGCCAGCCAGCGAAGGCGCCGAAGCGCGCGCCCGCTTCCTCATGCAGGGATTCGAGTGGAAGATGTTTCAGGTCGCTCATCAGGCCTCCAAAGCTGCACCGACGCTGCTTGCGCAACGCATCCGTGCCCCTCTGTCGGAAGCCTGAGAGACTCGCGCACCGGACCTATCGGCAGCGCTTACACCTTCGGCGCGGGGAATATCCCCGACTTTCCAGAGCGTCTAACCCGTCCGCGGTTCTTTTGCCTGAGAGATTTCGGGCGATTTCCCCTTCGGCGGCAGCGTCGCTGCTCTCTCCCACGGACAGGCAGGATTTCTCCTGCGACGTGGCGATACCTAGCGCAGCCGCATCGCTTTGTCACCTGCCTGCATGCAATGTCGGAACACTTCTTTGTGGGGGATCCTTATGCCTCAGCTTTGGCGTAAGGCGCGGCGAGCCGCTGCTTCCAATGCCTGGAGAAAAGCGCTGCGATCCTTGGCGGTGAAACCGGGATTGTAGCCCTTGATCTCACCCGCCTCCCGCAGATCCTGCTTCAGGTTCCGCATGGCGACGTCCATGCCAATGCTTTCTCGGGTAAAGGAACGTCCTGTCGGCCCAAGCACCTGCAGGTGCTTCTCGACCAGTCTTGCGGCGAGAGGAACATCGGCGGTGACCGCGATATCGCCGGCAGACGCATTTTCAACGATCCAATCATCGGCCGCGTCGGCCTTTCCGGGAACCACGACATGGCGAATCATCGGATCTCGGGAGGGACGCAGTCCACCATTCGAGACAAAGACGACAGGCAAGCCGTGGCGCGCGGCAACGCGCGTGACCTCTTCTTTAACGGGGCAGGCATCGGCATCGACATAGATTGTGGGCACGCGTGTTCTCCTGCCGGGCAGCCGAACGGATCGAATCGACCCCATGTACGGTGCGAGCGCCGCGAATGAAATAGCGACGGCGATTGTGCGACCGAACGCACCCGCTTGAGGACTGTGTTGTGAAACCATAGAAAGGATTGTCCGGGAGGGGAAACTCCGCATGTTCAAGAAGATACTCATTGCCAATCGTGGCGAGATCGCCTGCCGGGTGATCAAGACCGCCCGCCGGATGGGGATCGCAACGGTCGCCATCTATTCGGAGGCTGATGCGGACGCGGTGCATGTGGAGATGGCCGATGAGGCGGTGGCGATCGGACCGGCGCCTGCGAGCCAGAGCTACCTCGTGGCGGACAGGATCATTGCCGCCTGCAAAGAGACCGGCGCCGAGGCCGTGCATCCGGGTTATGGCTTTCTTTCGGAGAACGCGGATTTCTGTGAGAGACTGGAGGCGGAGGGGATCGTCTTCATTGGTCCGAAGCCCAAGGCGATCCGCGCGATGGGCGATAAGATCACCTCGAAGAAGATCGCGGCCCAGGCGGGCGTGTCCACCGTGCCCGGTTTCATGGGCCTGATCAAAGATGCCGCGCACGCGGCAAGGATCGCCGCCGAGATCGGCTATCCGGTGATGATCAAGGCGTCAGCCGGGGGTGGCGGCAAAGGCATGCGCGTCGCGGGAAACGACGTGGAGGCCCGCGAGGGATTCGAGCGGTCGCGCTCGGAGGCTGCCTCGTCCTTCGGCGACGACCGCATCTTCATCGAGAAGTTCATAGAGGAGCCGCGCCATATCGAAATCCAGGTGCTGGCGGATGCCTTCGGCAACTTCATCCATCTGGGCGAGCGCGAATGCTCGATCCAGCGACGCAACCAGAAGGTCGTTGAAGAGGCGCCGTCACCCTTCCTCGATGAGGCGACGCGTCAGGCCATGGGTTCGCAGGCCGTGGCGCTCGCCAAGGCTGTGGACTACCAGAGCGCGGGTACGGTGGAGTTCATCGTCGATCGCAATCGGAATTTCTATTTCCTGGAAATGAACACAAGGCTGCAGGTGGAGCATCCGGTGACGGAGCTCGTGACCGGCATCGATCTCGTCGAGCAGATGATTCGCATTGCGGCAGGTGAAAGACTGCAAATCACCCAGGAAGAGGTGAAGCTCGAAGGGTGGGCGATCGAGAGCCGGCTTTATGCCGAGGACCCGACCCGCAACTTCCTTCCCTCGATCGGCCGGCTTGCGCGTTACCGCCCGCCGGCGGAAGGCCGATACGGCAGCATTGTGGTGCGTAACGACACCGGCGTGGCCGAAGGGTCGGAGATCTCGATGTTTTATGACCCGATGATCGCCAAGCTCTGCGCCCACGCGCCGGACCGCCCAGGCGCAATCGATGCGATGGCCGCGGCGCTCGACCGGTTCGTTATCGATGGAATCGCACACAATATCCCTTTTCTCGCGGCGCTCATGCGCCACCCTCGCTGGCGCGAAGGACGGCTATCGACGGCCTTCATCGCGGAGGAATATCCCGAGGGGTTTTCGATCCCGCGGGCCGGGAAAACCGAGCGCGCCGTGTTCTGCGCCGTGGCGCTCGCCATCGAGCTGATCCGACGCGACCGGCTCGACCGCTTGCCCGGACGGCTGGGACCGCATTCAGGCGATCTCCGGCGTGACTGGGTGGTAAAACTCGATCAGGATTATGTACCGGTCTCGCTGGTGGAAGGAATGATCTCCATTCCGGCCGAACTGGACGTCTCGATCGAGGGCGCCCCTCCTGTCACGCTCACTTCTTCATGGCGTCCGGGTGAGCCGATCTGGGAAGGCCGCATCGGCCGAAGGGAAATCGCAGTGCAGGTTCGTCCGGTGCTGAACGGTTATGAGCTTTCCTGGCAGGGTGTGGCCTCCGTGGCGAAAATGATGACGCCGCGCGTCGCCGAACTTGACCGGCTCATGCCGGAACGCGCGACGCCGGATACATCCAAGAAGCTGCTTTGCCCCATGCCGGGCCTCGTGGTCTCCATTGCGGTAAAGGAGGGGCAAGAGGTGAAGGCGGGAGAGGTGCTTGCCGTGGTCGAGGCCATGAAGATGGAAAATGTGCTGCGCGCCGAACGCGATTGCACCATCGCGGCGATCAACGCCGGACCCGGCGACAGCCTGGCCGTCGACGCCGTCATCATGGAATTCGCCTGAAGGCCGCGCTCGTTTCTCCGTTTTCAGGAAGGCCGTGAGGCCTTAAAACAAGGCAGCATCCCTCAAGCAAGAGGAACGATCCATGGCGGGTGAAGCGGCACACGGGGTTGACCTCGTTCCGGTGGTGGTGCTGCTCACGGCAGGCGTGGTGGCCGTACCGCTCTTCAAGCGTTTCGGGCTCGATTCCGTGCTCGGCTATCTGGCGGCCGGGCTCGTGATCGGGCCGTTCGGGCTCGGGCTGTTCACCGACGCCGGTTCCATCATCAGCGTCGCCGAGCTCGGCGTGGTGATGTTCCTTTTTATTATCGGGCTGGAGATGCAGCCTTCTCGCCTGTGGAGCCTCAGGCGGGAGATCCTCGGCCTGGGGGTGCTCCAGGTCGTCGCCTGCGGCGTGCTGCTTACCGGTGCCGGCATCGCATTCGGCTATTCGGCCGCTGCCGCCTTCGTGTTCGGCATGGGCTTCGTGCTAACTTCGACGGCAATCGTGTTCCAGATCCTCAACGAGCGCGGAGAGCTTTCGACGCCGAGGGGCCAGCGCATCGTTGCGATCCTGCTGCTCGAGGACATGGCGATCGTGCCATTGCTTGCCTTTGTCGCCTTCATCGCGCCCGGGCAGGTATCCGCCGATGGCGGCTCGGGCCTTGTGCAGATCGCAATTGCGCTCGGCGTGCTTGGCGCCCTCGTTCTGACCGGGCGCTTTCTCCTCAATCCCATGTTTGGCATCCTGGCCCAGGCCGGCGCCCGCGAGGTGATGACGGGCGCTGCATTGCTGGTGGTGCTTGGCGCCGCGCTCGCCATGCAACTCGGCGGCCTCTCAATGGCGATGGGTGCGTTCCTTGCCGGCGTGCTTCTTTCCGAAAGCTCGTTCCGGCATCAGCTGGAGGCCGATATCGAGCCGTTCCGAGGCCTCCTCCTCGGTCTTTTCTTCCTGGGGGTCGGCATGGCCCTCGACCTGAGCGTAGTGGCTCGGAATCTCGGGCTGGTCGTGCTCGCGGTCACGGCCTTCATGATCCTGAAGGGATTGGGTATTTATGCCGTTGCGAGGCTTCTGAAAACCACACATGAAGAGGCCGTGGAACGCGCCACGCTGATGGCACAAGGCGGCGAGTTCGCCTTCGTACTCTATTCGGCAGCCGCCTCTGTCGGGATCATCGATGCACCGACAAACGCCATCTTCACCTCGACGGTCATTATTTCGATGGTGCTCACGCCCTTCATCAGCATGGTCGCGCGTCGTCTTCAGCCCCGACCCGCCCCATCCATGGAAGGCGTGGAGGCTCCCGATGGGCTTTCCGGCAATGTGCTGATCATCGGTTTCGGCCGCTTCGGCCAGATTGTTAGCCAACCGCTGCTAGCGCGCGGCTTTGACGTCTCGACCATCGATACGGATGTCGAAATGATCCAGGCCGCGGCGACCTTCGGTTTCAAGGTGTATTATGGCGACGGCACGCGCCTCGACATCTTGCATGCGGCGGGCGTCGGACATGCCCAGGCGGTCCTCGTCTGCGTCAACGACCCGGACACGGCTATCCGCATCACCGAACTGGTGAAGGCGGAATTTCCGTTTGTGCCAGTGCTGGCCCGAGCGTTCGATCGGGGAACGTCCTTAAGTCTCATCAAGGCAGGTGTGGATTACCAGATCCGCGAAACGGTCGAATCGGCCTTCGCCTTCGGTCAGGCAACGCTCAGAAAGCTCGGAGTTCCGGAGATGGACACGGCCGAGATCATGGAGGATGTGCGCCGGCGCGACGCGGAGCGGCTGGAGTTGCAAGTCGCAGGCGGGCTTTATGCCGGTTCGCAGCTTCTCCGCGGCAATCAGCCGGTACCGACACCGCTTACCCAGCCCCGCCGGGCAGGCCGGGCCGGTAACCCGGAAACGGCCGCGGTGCTCGACCAAGCGCCTTCCGGCGATGGCAAACAGCCGCAGGCGAGCTAGGCTTCCTCGTCCATTTCCGGCTGAAGCGCTTGTTCTTCGGGCGCTGGCTCTCGCATGCCGACATTTCCCGCTTTTGCCAAAGACGCTGCGAAGTTGCCGCTACGGGAAACCTCCACCTTCTCCAGTCCCAGCCATTCGGCCATCGCGTTGAGCGAGCGCCAAAGCTCCGGCGCGGTCTCGGAAGGCGCACCAGTTTCTGCGTGGGCAGCTTGAACGCGCAACGTGCCGTTCTGGCGGTCGGCCTTGAGATCGACGCGGGCGACGATGCTCTCGCCGAGGAGGAAAGGATACACGTAATAGCCGTAAACCCGCTTGTGCGCGGGCGTGTAGATCTCGATCCGGTAGCGGAAGTCGAAAAGCCGTTCGGTGCGCGAGCGCTCCCAGATGAGTGGATCGAAGGGAGCGAGGAGCGCCCGTGCCTCGATCTTGCGCGGCAACCGAGCGTCCCGATGCATATAGGCCTTCTGCGGCCAGCCGCTGACGGTGACCGGCAGCAATGTGCCTTCCTCGACCAGTTCCTCGATGCGCGGATAGGCATCTTGCGGCGAGAGGCGGAAATAGTCACGTAGATCGCTCGCCGTCGCAACGCCCAGCGCCCGGGCGGAAATATCGATCAACTTGCGTTGGGCATTCTCGGGGGAAGGCGTGGGTGCCTCGTGAACTGACCTTGGCAGGACGCGTTCGGGCAGGTCATAAAGCCTCTCGAAGCTTGCGCGCCGCGAGTGGGTTGTGATGAAACCGGCCCAGAAAAGCCATTCGAGCGCGCGCTTCGCATCACTCCACTGCCACCAGCCCGATGTGCCCTTATGGCCTTCTATATCCGAGGCGGCCAAGGGACCGCGTTCCACAACCTCGGCAAAGACCTGCTCGATGAACTCCCGCTGCTCGCGGCCGAAGCGTGCGAGCCCGCCGTAAATGCCGACGCCTTCCCGCGCACGTTCCATGCGCCAGCGCATGAGCGGTTGGGTTTCCACAGGCAGGAGCGAGGCTTCATGCGCCCAGTATTCGAAAAGCACACGCGGCTTCCGGGCAGCCGCGCGGTCGATGAGGTCGGCGGGGTAGGGGCCGAGGCGGGAAAAGAGCGGCATATAATGCGCGCGCGCTGCCACGTTGACGGAGTCGATCTGGAACATGCCGGTGCGCCCGAGGACGCGAGAGAGATGCCGCCGCTCTATGGTGCCCGTCGGCAGCCTGTCGGCAAAACCCTGCGCCCAAAGGGCGATCCGGCGCACCTCTTTTATCGTCAGCTTTTCACGTGGCTTCATTCGCTCGGATGTCCTGTTGGCTTGGGCGAAGGTAGAGCCCCCGCTTCCCCCGCGCCACCCGGTTTGTGGAATGGCGGTTGGACTCCTGACATTTTTCGCCGGGGCCAGCGGCGCCGCACTTCAAATGTGTTTTCAGCCTCCCTAAATGCCGGGCATGGTCAGCATGCGGGGGTGCGCGAGGATTCCTGAGAAAATCCTGCAGCGGTACCGAAGGCCTCACTTGGGCCAAGGTTTGACTTGCTTCACCGGACCGGCTGCGCTAACCCTCGCCGCGGTGCAACAAGGGCTTGCCGCGCTGCTTATAAGCCGGCGTCGCACGTGCCCGGTACGGAGCCTGCTGGTCGGGCAACGGAAAGTCGGAAAATGAACGATCTTTTGAGTTCATATCTACCAGTCATCATCTTCATGGGCGTGGCGCTGGCAATCTGCCTCGTGCTCATCGTCACCCCATTCATCATTGCCTACAGGAACCCGGATCCGGAAAAGCTGTCGGCTTATGAATGCGGCTTCAACGCCTTTGATGACGCTCGCATGAAGTTCGATGTGCGCTTCTACCTGGTCGCGATCCTCTTCATCATCTTTGATCTCGAGGTCGCCTTCCTGTTCCCCTGGGCGGTGTCTTTCGGCGAAATCGGCTGGCTCGGTTTCTGGTCGATGATGATCTTCCTCGGCGTGCTGACCATCGGCTTCATCTATGAATGGAAGAAGGGAGCGCTGGAATGGGATTGAACGACACCCTTGTCGCGCCCAAGCCCCGCGGCATCATAGACCCCAATACGGGCAATCCGGTCGGGGCGGATGATCCGTTCTACGGCGCCATCAATGACGAGCTGTCCGACAAGGGTTTTTTGGTCACCTCGTCGGAGGCGCTGATCACCTGGGCGCGCACCGGCTCGCTCATGTGGATGACCTTCGGCCTTGCCTGCTGCGCCGTGGAAATGATGCACACTTCCATGCCGCGCTACGACGCCGAGCGCTTCGGTATCGCGCCGCGCGCGAGCCCCCGTCAGTCCGACGTGATGATCGTGGCCGGTACGCTGACCAACAAGATGGCCCCGGCGCTGCGCAAGGTTTACGACCAGATGCCCGAGCCGCGCTACGTCATCTCGATGGGCTCCTGCGCCAATGGCGGCGGCTACTACCACTATTCCTATTCGGTGGTGCGGGGCTGCGACCGCATCGTTCCGGTGGACATCTATGTTCCCGGCTGCCCGCCCACCGCGGAAGCGCTGCTCTACGGCATTCTTCTTCTGCAGAAGAAGATCCGCCGCACCGGCACCATCGAGCGCTAGGGAAACGACATGAGTGAAGAAGCGCTGAAGGACCTTGCTGGCTATATCAAGGAAAAGCTCGACGGCCGCGTTCAAGATTGGATCGTGGCCTATGGCGAGTTGACCCTTTTCATCGAGCCGGGCGACATCCTCGATGTGCTGACGTTCCTTAAGAGCGACGTCCAGTGTCAATTCTTCGCCTTCATCGATATATCCGGTGCGGATTATCCGGCGCGCGAGAAGCGCTTCGAAGTGGTCTACCACCTGCTCTCGCCGCGGCAAAACCAGCGCATCCGGATCAAGGTGTCGACAGACGAGGATACGCCGATCCCTTCCGCGGTGGAGGTGTTCCCGGCCGCCAATTGGTACGAGCGTGAGATCTATGATCTTTACGGCGTGCTCTTTTCGGATCATCCGGACCTGCGCCGCATCCTCACGGACTATGGGTTTGAAGGGCATCCCCTGCGCAAGGATTTCCCGCTGACGGGCTTTGTCGAGGTCCGCTACGACGATGAGGCCAAGCGGGTGATCTACGAGCCGGTGAACCTGCGCCAGGAATTCCGCAATTTCGATTTTCTCTCCCCATGGGAAGGCACGGATTACGTGCTGCCGGGGGACGAGAAAGCCAAGCAGTGATCGGGAAGGTGGCCTGTGCCTGAAACATCGGTCCGCAATTTCAATATCAATTTCGGCCCGCAGCATCCGGCTGCGCACGGCGTTTTGCGCCTGGTGCTCGAACTCGATGGCGAGGTGGTCGAGCGTGTCGATCCGCATATCGGGCTTTTGCATCGCGGCACCGAGAAGCTGATCGAGCATAAGACCTACCTGCAGGCGATTCCCTATTTCGACCGCCTCGACTATGTGGCGCCGATGAACCAGGAGCACGCCTTCGCGCTCGCGGTGGAGCGGCTCTTAGGCATCGACGTGCCCATTCGCGGCCAGCTCATCCGCGTGCTTTATTCAGAGATCGGCCGCATCCTGAACCACCTGCTGAACGTGACGACTCAGGCCATGGACGTCGGCGCGCTCACCCCGCCATTGTGGGGGTTCGAAGAGCGCGAGAAGCTGATGGTCTTCTACGAGCGGGCCTCGGGTGCGCGCATGCACGCCGCCTATTTCCGCCCGGGCGGCGTCCACCAGGATTTGCCCGAGAAGCTGGTGGAGGATATCGGCAAGTGGATCGACCCGTTCCTGAAGACGGTCGATGATCTCGATGAGCTTCTGACGGAAAACCGCATCTTCAAGCAGCGCAACGCCGATATCGGCGTGATCTCGCTCGAGGACGCATGGGCCTGGGGTTTCTCGGGCGTGATGGTGCGCGGTTCCGGTGCGCCATGGGACTTGCGCAAGAGCCAGCCCTACGAGTGCTACCCGGAGATGGATTTCGATATTCCGGTCGGCAAGAACGGCGACTGCTATGACCGCTATCTGATCCGCATGGAGGAGATGCGCCAGTCGGCCAAGATCATGCGGCAATGCGTGGAGCGTCTGCTCGGCAAGGACCGCGTCGGACCCGTTTCGAACCAGGACGGCAAGATCGTTCCGCCAAAGCGTGCCGCCATGAAGCGTTCGATGGAAGCGCTCATCCACCATTTCAAGCTCTACACGGAAGGCTATCACGTGCCGGCCGGCGAGGTTTATGCGGCCGTCGAGGCGCCCAAAGGCGAGTTCGGCGTCTATCTCGTCGCCGACGGCACCAACAAGCCTTACCGCTGCAAGCTGCGGGCGCCGGGGTTCGCCCATCTTCAGGCCATGGACTATATGTGCCGCGGCCATCTTCTGGCCGACGTCACGGCCGTGCTCGGCTCCCTCGATATCGTGTTTGGTGAGGTAGACAGATAATGGCAGTGCGCCGTCTCGCAGACGAAGCCGTCCAGCCCCAGGGCTTTGCCTTCACCAAGGAGAACGAGGTCTGGGCGCATCATACCATCCGGAAATATCCTCCGGGCCGCCAGCAGTCGGCGGTGATCCCGCTTCTCATGCGTGCGCAGGAGCAGGAAGGCTGGGTGACCCGTCCGGCGATCGAATATGTCGCCAGGATGCTCGACATGCCGCTGATTCGCGTGCTGGAGGTCGCGACCTTCTACACGCAGTTCCAGTTGGCACCGGTCGGCACCCGCGCCCATGTGCAGGTCTGCGGCACCACGCCTTGCATGTTGCGGGGGGCCGGCGATCTGATCGAGGTCTGCAAGAAGAAGATTCACCCCGAACCCTTCCATATCAATGAGGGCGGCACGCTTTCCTGGGAAGAGGTCGAGTGTCAGGGCGCCTGCGTGAACGCGCCCATGATTATGATCTTCAAAGACACCTACGAGGATCTGACGCCGGAGCGTCTGGAAGAGATCATCGATGCATTCGAGGCCGGTAGGGGCGATACCATCAAGCCGGGGACGCAAATCGATCGTCTCACATCGGCGCCAGCGTCGGGTCTCACGTCGCTGACGGATGAGAGCGTCGTTCTTAAATTTCCGCAGGGCGAGGAGAAGGTCGCCAAGCGGAGTAGGGCAGCTGCAACGGGCGCTGATGTGCCGCCCACGCGCGCTGCCAAGCCCAAAACGGATGCCGTAGAGACCGATGCCGCGATCAGGTCGCCTTCGCCGGTCAAGGCGCGTTCCAACGGCGAGGAGCGCGCGAGCGCCGGGGCACCGAAGGAAAACCCGGTCCAGGCAGACCGCGTGGCAGAGGAAGCTGAGTTTGCTTCCCGTACTCGCCGTCACAGCGAAAAGCCCAGCGAAGAGCAACCCTCCCTGCGCGCCCCGGAACTTAAGAAGCAGAAGGCCGCGCCCGGAATGGATGTGGGGCCGGAATCGCCCGAGCCTGCCGCAGCGCTCCAGGCGGGCAAGCCTTTGAAGATGACGCGCCCGCAGGGGATCGAGCGGCCGGCGCAGCCGGACGATCTCAAGATGATTTCCGGCGTCGGTCCGCGGATCGAAGGCATCCTGCACGAGCTCGGCATCTACACCTATGCGCAAATCGCCTCGTGGAAGAAGGCCGAGCGTGAATGGGTGGACAGCTATCTGAAATTCAGAGGCCGTATCGAGCGTGAGGACTGGGTAAAGCAGGCCAAGGCGCTCGCGAAGGGCGGCGTGGCCGAGTACGAGCGCGTGTTCGGCAAGAAGCCGCGCTGAGGAGAGATAGATGCTTCAGGACAAGGACCGCATCTTCACCAACATATACGGCCAGTTCGACCGCTCGCTTAAGGGCGCGATGGCGCGCGGCCATTGGGACGGCACGAAGGCCATCCTGGAGAAGGGCAGGGACTGGATCATCAACGAGATGAAGGCCTCCGGGCTGCGCGGGCGCGGCGGTGCTGGCTTTCCGACCGGCCTCAAATGGTCCTTCATGCCGAAGGAACCTGGCGAGAGGCCGCACTATCTGGTCGTCAATGCGGACGAGTCGGAACCGGGCACCTGCAAGGATCGAGACATCCTGCGGCACGATCCTCATACGCTCGTGGAAGGCTGCCTCATTGCCGGTTTCGCGATGGGCGCGCATGCGGCTTATATCTATGTGCGTGGCGAGTTCATCCGCGAGCGTGAAGCGCTGCAGGCGGCAATCGACGAGTGCTACGCGCACGGCCTTCTCGGCAAGAACAATATCCATGGTTGGGACTTCGACGTCATCGTTCACCATGGAGCCGGCGCCTATATCTGCGGCGAGGAGACGGCTCTGCTCGAAAGTCTCGAGGGCAAGAAGGGCCAGCCGCGGCTAAAGCCTCCATTCCCGGCGAATATGGGCCTTTATGGCTGCCCGACAACGGTGAACAATGTGGAATCCATCGCAGTGGCGCCGACGATCCTGCGCCGGGGCGCTGCATGGTTCTCCTCCTTTGGCCGGCCGAACAACGCAGGCACCAAGCTTTTCTGCATTTCCGGACATGTCAACAATCCCTGCACCGTGGAAGAGGAGATGTCGATCCCCTTCCGCGAGCTGATCGAGCGCCATTGCGGCGGGATACGCGGCGGGTGGGACAATCTCCTGGCGGTGATCCCAGGCGGCTCGTCGGTTCCGCTGGTGCCGGCCGAGCAGATCATCGACACGCCGATGGATTTCGATTCGCTGCGCGACCTGAAGTCCGGCCTCGGCACCGCGGCGGTGATCGTCATGGACAAGTCCACGGATATCGTTAAGGCCATCGCGCGGCTTTCCTACTTCTACAAGCACGAGAGCTGCGGCCAGTGCACGCCCTGTCGCGAGGGCACGGGCTGGATGTGGCGCGTGATGGAGCGGCTGGTGCGCGGCGAGGCCCGCAAGCACGAGATCGACATGCTGCTCGATGTGACGAAGCAGGTGGAAGGCCACACGATCTGCGCGCTGGGTGATGCCGCGGCCTGGCCGATCCAGGGCTTGATCCGGCATTTCCGGCCGGAGATAGAGCGGCGCATCGACGAATTCACCCGCAATGCGCACCGCGCGGAGCCCGCGCTGGTGGCTGCGGAGTAGGAAGAGCGGAAACGGGTTTTGCTTTCAGAAGCAAGCAGTTAGCGGACGGCGATAATGGCAAGATTGAAAGTCGACGGCACGGAGATCGAGGTACCCGATCACTACACGCTGCTGCAGGCTGCCGAGGAGGCGGGGGCGGAGATCCCGCGCTTCTGCTTTCACGAGCGGCTTTCCGTCGCCGGCAATTGCCGCATGTGTCTCGTCGAGGTGAAGGGCGGTCCGCCCAAGCCGCAGGCCTCCTGTGCCATGGGCGTGCGCGATCTGCGCCCTGGGCCGAATGGAGAGCTGCCGGAGGTATTCACCAAGAGCCCCATGGTGAAGAAAGCGCGCGAAGGCGTGATGGAGTTCCTGCTCATCAACCATCCGCTGGACTGCCCGATCTGCGATCAGGGCGGTGAGTGCGATCTGCAGGACCAGGCCATGGCCTATGGCGTGGACTCCTCCCGCTTTCACGAGAACAAGCGCGCCGTGGAGGATAAGTATATCGGCCCCTTGGTGAAGACGATCATGACGCGTTGCATCCACTGCACGCGCTGCGTTCGCTTCACGACCGAAGTGGCGGGCATCTCCGAGCTCGGCGCCACCGGCCGCGGCGAGGACATGGAGATCACCACTTATCTGGAGCGGGCGATGACGTCCGAGCTCCAGGGCAACGTGATCGATCTCTGCCCGGTTGGGGCACTGACGTCGAAGCCATACGCATTCCAGGCGCGGCCTTGGGAGCTCGGCAAGACGCAGTCCGTCGATGTCATGGATGCGGTGGGCTCGGCCATTCGCGTCGATACGCGGGGCCGCGAAGTGATGCGTATCCTGCCCGTCGTGAACGATGCCGTGAACGAGGAGTGGATTTCCGACAAGACCCGCTTCGTGTGGGATGGCTTGAGGACGCAGCGCCTTGACCGGCCTTATGTACGTAAGGGCAAGCGCCTGCAGCCGGCCACCTGGGGCGAGGCCTTCGAGGCTATTGCCAAGGCCGTGAAAAAGGCAGCACCTGAGAAGATCGGTGCGATCGCTGGTGACCTCGCCAGCGTCGAGGAGATGTATGCGCTGAAGCTGTTGATGCAGTCGCTGGGCTCGCCCAACATCGACTGCCGCCAGGACGGCACGGCGCTCGACCCCAAGCTGGGCCGGACCAGCTATATCTTCAACCCGACGATCGAAGGCATAGAGCAGGCAGACGCGCTGCTGATCATTGGTTCCAATCCCCGCATCGAGGCGGCGGTGCTCAACGCACGCATCCGCAAGCGTTGGCGCATGGGCGAATTCCCCATTGGCGTGATCGGCGAGGGCGGCGAGCTGCGCTACGATTACACGCATCTCGGCACCGGGCCGGAAACGCTGTCGGAGCTTGCCGAAGGGCGGGGAAGCTTCCTATCCGTGCTGAAAAACGCCAAGCGGCCGATGGTCATTGTCGGCCAAGGCGCTCTCGCACGCCCGGATGGGGCTGCCGTCTTGGGGCTCGCTGCCAAGCTTGCGCGCGATATCGAGGCAATCACACCGGAGTGGAACGGCTTTGCGGTCCTCCACACGGCGGCTGCCCGCGTGGGGGGGCTCGATCTCGGTTTCGTACCCGCTAAGGGCGGCAAGAGCGTAGCCGGGATGATGGGCACGATGGAGGTGCTCTTCCTGCTTGGAGCCGACGAGATCGACATGGGCAGGATCGGTGACGCCTTTACGGTCTATATCGGCACCCACGGCGATGCCGGCGCACACCGCGCCGATGTGATCCTTCCCGGCGCGACCTATACAGAGAAATCGGCAACCTATGTGAACACCGAAGGCCGTGTGCAGATGACCAACCGGGCTGGCTTCGCCCCCGGCGATGCCCGCGAGGACTGGGCGATACTACGCGCTCTTTCGGATGTGCTCGGCCGCAAGCTGCCCTTCGATTCGCTTCAGCAGCTGCGCTCCAAACTTTATGCCGAATTTCCGCATTTTGCGGCGCTCGATGCGATCGCGCCGGGGGCGGCGGACCAGGTTCTGGCGCTCGCGACGCTGGCGGGCAAGCTCAATCCGATGCCCTTCCTTTCGACGGTCACGGATTTCTACCTCACCAATCCGATCGCGCGGGCATCAGCCGTTATGGCCGAATGCTCCGCGCTCGCACGCGGCGAACTCAAACAGGCGGCCGAGTAGGGACGAGAAACGATGGAATCCTTTGTCACGCTCTACGTTCTTCCCGGCCTCTTGATCCTCCTCAAGTCGGTGGCGCTTATCGTCATCCTGCTCGTTGGGGTAGCTTATATCCTCTATGCCGACCGCAAGATCTGGGCTGCCGTGCAGCTTCGCCGCGGTCCGAACGTGGTCGGTCCCTGGGGCCTGTTCCAGGCCTTTGCGGATCTGTTCAAATTCGTCTTCAAGGAGCCGGTCATCCCCTCCGGCGCCAATAAGGGCGTGTTCCTGCTGGCGCCGCTGGTTGCTGCCGCACTTGCGATCGCCGCCTGGGCCGTCATCCCGGTGAACGAGGGTTGGGCCATCGCCAACATCAATGTCGGCATTCTCTACGTCTTCGCCATCGCCTCGCTCGAAGTCTATGGCGTGATCATGGGCGGCTGGGCGTCGAACTCGAAATATCCCTTCCTGGGGGCGCTGCGCTCGGCCGCGCAGATGGTCTCCTATGAAGTCTCGATCGGCTTCGTCATCGTTACCGTGCTGCTGTGCGTCGGCTCGCTCAACCTGACGGATATCGTTCTGTCCCAGCGTGACGGTATCGGAACCATGGTGGGCCTGCCCAATACGTTCCTCGATTGGCACTGGCTGGCGCTGTTCCCGATGTTCATCATCTTCTTCATCTCGGCGTTGGCCGAGACGAACCGCCCGCCCTTCGACCTGGTGGAAGCTGAGTCGGAGCTCGTCGCCGGCCACATGATCGAGTATTCCTCGACGCCGTTCCTGCTCTTCTTCCTTGGCGAGTATGTCGCCATCGTGCTCATGTGCGCGCTCACCACCATCCTCTTCCTCGGAGGCTGGCTGCCGCCCTTCGACTTCGCGCCGTTCACGTGGGTGCCGGGCGTTGTCTGGTTCGTGCTCAAGGTGGTGGCCGTCTTCTTCATGTTCGCCTTGGTGAAGGCTTTCGTGCCGCGCTACCGTTACGACCAGCTGATGCGGCTCGGTTGGAAGGTGTTCCTGCCGATCTCGCTCTTCATGGTGGTGGCGACTGCCGCATTCCTGAAATTCACGGGGCTGGCATGAGTAGCCGCCTGTCACGATTTGCCGGAGAATTATGATGTCGGCTCTTGCCCAAGCTGCGAAATCCCTTCTTCTGAAGGAATTTTTCGGTGCGATGGTCCTATCGATGCGGCAGTTCTTCGCGCCGAAGGCGACGTTGAACTACCCGCATGAGAAGGGCCCTCTTTCGCCGCGCTTCCGTGGCGAGCACGCTCTACGCCGTTACCCCAACGGGGAAGAGCGCTGCATCGCATGCAAGCTTTGCGAGGCGATTTGCCCGGCGCAGGCCATCACCATCGAGGCAGGCCCGCGCCGCAACGATGGCACGCGCCGCACCGTGCGCTACGACATCGATATGGTGAAGTGCATCTATTGCGGCTTCTGCCAGGAGGCTTGCCCGGTGGATGCAATCGTTGAAGGGCCGAATTTCGAGTTCGCGACGGAAACGCGCGAGGAACTCTATTACGACAAGGAAAAGCTGCTTGCGAATGGCGACCGGTGGGAGCGCGAGCTTGCGCGCAACATCGCGCTTGATGCGCCATATCGCTGAGCAGGCGGGGCTTGCAGGAGTAGACGAGGGCGGGGCGCTCCTTTAAGAGGGCCGGCAATCGGGGCGGAATGAAGCCGCGGCGGGCAGCCGTGGCCAGGAAAAACACCGAGGGTATCGATGCTGACAGGACTCGAGGCGATCTTCTTTTATCTCTTCGCCTTCATCGGGGTTGCGGCGGCCTTCATGGTCATTTCCGCACGCAATCCGGTGCACTCGGTGCTTTATCTGATCCTGACCTTTTTCAATGCGGCGGCACTGTTCCTGCTCGCAGGCGCCGAGTTCCTGGCGATGATTCTCCTCATCGTCTATGTGGGCGCGGTGGCCGTGCTCTTCCTCTTCGTCGTCATGATGCTCGACGTCGATTTTGCCGAGCTGAAGCAGGGCGCGCTGCAATATGCGCCGATCGGCGCGACAGTCGGCATCATACTTGCGGTCGAGTTGATCGTGGTGCTCGGCGGATATGCTTTTTCGCCGGAGATTGCCGCCGACATCGCCCAGCCGGCACCGGCACTTGCCGAGCGGCACAACACGGCCGCCTTGGGCGATATCCTTTACACGAACTACTTTTTCTTCTTCCAGGTCGCGGGACTGATCCTGCTCGTCGCCATGATCGGGGCGATCGTTTTGACGCTCCGCCACAAGCCCAATGTGAAGCGGCAGAACATTGCCGCCCAGGTGGCACGCACACCGGCGACCGCAATCGAGATTCGCAAGGTGGAAACGGGCGAGGGAATTTGAAGCAATGGAAGTCGGTATTGCGCACTATCTCACCGTTTCGGCCGTCCTGTTCACGCTCGGCGTCTTCGGCATTTTCCTCAATCGCAAGAACGTCATCATCATCCTGATGTCGATCGAACTCATCCTGCTTTCCGTGAACCTCAATTTCATCGCCTTCTCGGCGGTGCTGGGCGATCTGGTGGGGCAGGTCTTTGCACTGTTCGTGCTCACCGTCGCTGCGGCCGAGGCCGCAATCGGGCTTGCCATCCTGGTGGTCTTCTTCCGCAACCGCGGCTCGATCGCGGTGGAAGACATCAACACGATGAAGGGCTGAGGCTAGAGGGACATCATGTATCAAGCGATTGTTTTCCTTCCGCTTGCGGGATTCCTGATTGCTGGGCTGTTCGGCCGTTCCATCGGGGCAAGAGGGTCGGAGCTGATCACCTCCGGGTTCCTGGTGATCGCTGCCGTGCTTTCTTGGATTGCCTTCTTCACCGTCGCGTTGGGCGATGGCGAGGCTTTCACCGTCCCGCTCCTGCGCTTCATCTCCTCGGGTGCGCTCGATGTCGACTGGGCGCTCAGGATAGATACGCTCACCGCCGTGATGCTGGTGGTGGTCAACACGGTTTCGGCGCTGGTTCATATCTACTCGATCGGGTACATGCACCACGATCCGGACAGACCGCGCTTCTTCGCCTATCTGTCGCTCTTCACCTTTGCCATGCTGATGCTGGTGACCGCCGACAATCTGGTGCAGATGTTCTTCGGCTGGGAAGGGGTGGGCCTCGCCTCCTATCTTCTAATCGGCTTCTGGTACAAAAAACCTTCCGCGAATGCGGCGGCCATGAAGGCCTTCATCGTCAACCGTGTGGGCGATTTCGGCTTCCTGCTCGGCATTTTCGGGATTTTCGTTCTTTTCGGCTCGGTCAATTTCGACACGATCTTCGCGAACACGGCCGCGTTCATGCCCTCGGAGGGCGCCGCTGAAGCCGCGCAGCCGGTGCTCACCTTCCTCGGCTACGCGCTCGATCCTCATGCAGCCTTGACCATCGTTTGCCTGCTCCTCTTCATGGGCGCGATGGGCAAGTCGGCGCAGGTGCCGCTCCACACCTGGCTCCCGGATGCCATGGAAGGCCCGACGCCGGTTTCAGCGCTCATCCATGCGGCGACCATGGTGACCGCCGGCGTCTTCATGGTGGCGCGTCTCTCGCCAATCTTCGAGCTGTCGCCGACCGCATTGACGGTAGTGACCGCGGTCGGCGCCATCACTGCGTTCTTTGCAGCCACCGTCGGCCTCGTGCAGAACGACATCAAGCGCGTAATCGCCTACTCGACTTGCTCGCAGCTCGGCTACATGTTCGTGGCGCTCGGGACCGGCTTCTATAGCGCGGCGATCTTCCACCTCTTCACCCACGCTTTCTTCAAGGCGCTGCTCTTCTTGGGCGCGGGCTCCGTGATCCATGCCGTTTCCGACGAGCAGGACATGCGCAAGATGGGCGGCCTGAGAAGGCTCATCCCGCAGACCTATTGGATGATGGTGATCGGTACCCTCGCTTTGACCGGCGTCGGCATCCCCGGCACGCTCATCGGCACCGCAGGCTTCTTCTCGAAGGACGCTATCATCGAAGGTTCGTTCATGGGCCACAATGCCGTGGCGCCCATTGCCTTCGTGCTCCTGGTCGTCGCGGCGGTGTTCACGAGCTTCTATTCGTGGCGGCTGATCTTCATGACGTTCCACGGCAAGCCCCGTGCTTCCGCCGACGTCATGCACCACGTGCACGAATCCCCCTATGTGATGCTTGTGCCTCTGTTTCTGCTGGCCATCGGCGCGATCTTTGCCGGCCTCGTCTTCCAAGGCTTCTTCATCGGCGCTGGCTACGAGAATTTCTGGAAGGGCACGCTTTTCACGCTTCCGGAGAACCACATCCTCGAGGAGTTCCACCACGTGCCGCTTTGGGTCAAGTTCTCGCCCTTCGTGGCCATGCTTCTCGGCCTCTTGATCGCCTGGCAGTTCTACATCCGCTCGCCGGAAAGCCCGAAGCGGCTCGCCGAGCGGCATCGCGGGCTTTATGCCTTCCTTCTCAACAAGTGGTATTTCGACGAGGCCTACGATTTCCTGTTCGTGCGCCCGGCGAAGCGCCTCGGCCGCTTCCTCTGGAAGAAGGGCGACGGTTGGTTCATCGATGGCCTGGGCCCGGACGGCATTTCCGCCCGCGTGGTCGATGTCGCCAATCGCGTGGTCAAGCTGCAGACCGGCTACCTCTACCACTACGCCTTTGCGATGCTGATCGGCGTCGCCGCCTTCGTGACCTGGATGATGCTTGGGAGCTCGTTCTAAACCATGACCGATTGGCCCATTCTTTCCACGGTCACCTTTCTGCCGCTGGTCGGTGCCTTCCTCATCCTGCTCATCAGGGATGACGGGCAGAGCGCGCGCCGCAATATCCGCAATGTTGCGCTGCTGACGACGGTCTTCACGTTCATCCTGTCCCTCTTCATCTGGATTGGGTTCGACTATTCGAATCCGGGCTTCCAGATGGTGGAGAAGCGGGAGTGGCTCGACTCCGGCATCTCCTATCATATGGGCGTTGACGGCATCTCGATGCTGTTCGTCATCCTCACGACGTTCCTGATGCCCTTCTGCATCCTGGCGAGCTGGGAAACCATCGAGAACCGCGTCAAGGAATACATGATCGCGTTCTTGATCCTGGAAACGCTGATGATCGGCGTTTTCTGCGCGCTCGACATCGTGCTCTTCTACGTGTTCTTCGAGGCGGGCCTCATCCCGATGTTCATCATCATCGGCGTCTGGGGCGGCAAGCGGCGCGTCTATGCGAGCTTCAAGTTCTTCCTCTACACGCTTTTGGGCTCCGTGCTGATGCTGCTGGCCATGATGGCCATGTTCTGGCAGGCCGGCACGACGGATATCCCGACGCTGTTGACGCACGCCTTCCCGGTTCAGATGCAGTATTGGCTATGGGCTGCCTTCTTCGCCTCCTTCGCGGTGAAGATGCCCATGTGGCCGGTGCATACCTGGCTGCCGGACGCTCACGTGGAGGCGCCGACGGCCGGTTCGGTCATCCTTGCCGGCATTCTCCTCAAGATGGGCGGTTACGGGTTCCTGCGTTTCTCGCTTCCCATGTTCCCTGTCGCCTCGGCGGATCTCGCGCCCTTCGTCTTCACGCTTTCGGTCGTCGCCATCGTGTACACTTCGCTGGTGGCGATGATGCAGGAGGATATCAAGAAGCTTATTGCCTATTCCTCCGTCGCCCATATGGGCTTCGTGACCATGGGCATCTTCACCATGAACGAGCAGGGCGTGCAGGGAGCCATCTTCCAGATGCTCTCCCACGGTCTGGTCTCGGGCGCGCTGTTCCTCTGCGTCGGCGTGATCTATGACCGCATGCACACCCGCGAGATCGCCGCCTATGGCGGCCTCGTGAACAACATGCCGAAATATGCGGTCGCGTTCATGCTCTTCACAATGGCGAATGTGGGCCTGCCTGGCACCAGCGGGTTCGTGGGCGAATTCCTGACCTTGCTCGCGGCCTTCCGGGTCAATACCTGGGTTGCTTTCTTCGCCACTACGGGCGTGATCCTTTCGGCAGCCTATGCGCTGTGGCTCTATCGGCGCGTGATCTTCGGTGCGCTGACGAAGGAGAGCTTGAAAGGCCTTACGGATCTTTCGCTGCGCGAGAAAACGATCCTTTATCCGCTTATGGCCTTGGTCATTTTCTTCGGCATCTATCCTTCCGCGCTGATCGATACGACCACGGCTTCGGTGAGCGCGCTGCTCGACCATGTCAGCGCATCGCTTTCATCCGCGCAAGCGGCGCTAAATTGAACGGGAAGACCTCGCAATGACCTTTGATCTCGCTTCGAGCCTGGCCCTCGCGGTTCCCGAGGTGGCGCTTGCCGTAGGCGCGATGGTGCTGCTGATGATCGGCGTCTTCTCGAATGAGAAGGCGAACAACACCGTCACGGGTCTTGCCGTGGCGCTTTTCCTCGCCGTCATCGCGTGGACCATCATCTTCCCCGCCGATGGCGAGGCATTCGGCGGCGCCTTCATCAGCGACGCTTTCTCGCGTTTCATGAAGCTCTTGACTCTGGTTGGCGCGGTCGTGACGCTCATCATGTCCGTGGGCTTTGCCAAGGCCGAGAAGTTCGACAAGTTCGAGTATCCGGTCCTGATCATGCTATCGACGCTCGGCATGCTTCTCATGGTCTCGGCCAACGATATGATCTCGCTCTATCTTGGCCTCGAGCTGCAATCGCTCGCCCTTTATGTGGTCGCTGCGATCAACCGCGACAGCGTGCGCGCAACGGAAGCTGGCCTGAAATATTTCGTCCTGGGCGCGCTTTCCTCAGGCATGCTGCTTTACGGCGTTTCCCTAGTCTACGGCTTCACCGGCAACACGGGCTTTGAAGCGATCGCCACGGCGCTTTCCAATGGCGGTGAGCGGCAGCTTGGCCTCGTCTTTGGTCTGGTCTTCGTGCTCGCCGGTCTTGCGTTCAAAATCTCGGCGGTGCCGTTCCATATGTGGACGCCCGACGTCTATGAGGGCGCGCCAACGCCGGTAACGGCCTTCTTCGCGGCTGCCCCCAAAATGGCTGCCATTGCTCTTCTCGTCCGCGTGACGATGCAGGCATTCGAGCCGATCGCGATCGATTGGCAGCAGATCGTGGTCTTCATCTCGATCGCTTCGATGCTGCTCGGCTCCTTTGCCGCCATCGGCCAGCGCAACATCAAGCGGCTGATGGCCTATTCTTCCATTGGCCATATGGGCTTTGCGCTGGTGGGACTTGCTGCCAATTCGCAGGCCGGCGTCCGCGGCGTCATCATTTACATGCTGATCTATCTGGCGATGACGCTCGGCACCTTCGCCTTCATCCTGGCGATGCGGCGAAACGATACCAATGTGGAACAGATCGAGGATCTGGCGGGCATCGCCTCCACCAATCCGGTCATGGCGACGGTCATGACCATCCTGATGTTCTCGATGGCCGGCATCCCACCGCTCGCGGGTTTCTGGGCCAAGTGGTACGTGTTCCTGGCGGCGATCAATGCCGGGCTGGTTCCCCTCGCGATCATCGGCGTCCTCTCCTCCGTCGTTGCGGCCTATTATTACCTCCGCATCATCAAGATCATGTGGTTCGACGAGTCCGTCGGCGCGTTCCAGTCCATGGCAGGCGAGTTGCGTTTTGTGCTCACCCTTTCGGGCGCCTTCGTTCTCCTCTACGTGTTTTTTGGCGGACCTTTGGGCCGTTTGGCGGAAGCCGCGGCGATGACGTTCTTCTGAAATGTTTGCGCTTGCACCCTCGGCCTCTGTCGCCGACTACCGGCTTGAAGCGCATGAGAGTGTGGGTTCCACAAACGCGCTGGCACTTGAAGCTGCGCTGAAAGGCGATCCAGGAAAGCTTTGGATCGTCTCGAAAAACCAGACAAGCGGGCGCGGGAGGCGTGGCCGCGCCTGGGCCACGCCTCCCGGGAATCTCGCAGCCACCCTGCTTCTTGCCGACAGGATCGAGCCAGGCATGGCCGCGACGCTCGGCTTCGTCGCGGGCCTGTCGCTTTCGGATGCGCTGCGCCAAGTGGCGCCGGCGGCCCGACTCGGCATCGGAATTGATGGTGGCGAAGAGAAGGGGAAGCGCAACCGTTTTGAGCTCAAGTGGCCAAACGATGTGCTCGCCGATGGTTCCAAACTAGCCGGCATCCTTCTCGAATCCTCTGTCCTGGACCAAGGGCGGTTTGCGGTGGCTATCGGGATCGGCGTCAATATTGTTTCGCATCCGGTCGACACGCCCTATCCCGCAACCTCTCTGCAGACGCTCGGCGTCGACTGTGATGCCGAGCGGGTATTCGAAGCGCTTTCGGCGGCCTGGGTCGACAATTTCGATCTCTGGCGAGGACCGGGAGGGATGTCAGCCATCCGCAACCGTTGGCTCGAGCAGGCCGCAGGTCTCGGCTCTATGGTCTCTGTACGGGCGGACGGGCGCGTGGTGCGCGGCACCTTTGAAACAATCGACGACCAGTGCCGGTTCGTCGTAAGGGAAGATGATGGATCGCGGCTCCTGATTGCCGCGGGTGATGTGCATTTTGGCGCCGTGGCGTCAGTGAGGGAATAGGAAAAGGAGAGGGCGTGGCATCCGGCGAAGCGGAACTGGTTTTCTGCCCATTGGGCGGAGTCGGCGAGATTGGAATGAATTTGGCCCTTTATGGTTACGGGCCGCGCGACAACCGCTCCTGGATCATGATCGATTGTGGGGTGAGCTTCCCCGGCGAGAACCTGCCAGGGGTCGATCTCGTTCTGCCGGACACCCGCTTCGTCGAGGAACAGCTTCCCAATCTCGCGGGCATCATCATCACCCATGCCCATGAAGACCACTACGGCGCGCTGCTGGATCTTTGGCCACGGCTGAAGGCAAATGTTTGGATGTCGCCCTTTGCCGCCGGACTGCTCGAGGCCAAGCGGGAAGGGGAGACGAATGCGCCGAAGGTGCCGGTTACGATCTACAGGGCCGGGGAGACGTTCACCGTCGGCCCCTTTAAGATCGAGGCGATTGCGGTCGCCCACTCCATTCCCGAGCCCGTCTCGCTTGCGATTACCACGCCGGCGGGAACGCTGATCCACACTGGCGACTGGAAGATCGATCCGGCGCCCGAACTGGGGCCGAAGACGGACGAGAACCGTTTCCGCGCATTGGGCGAAAAGGGCGTGCTCGCCCTGGTTTGTGATTCCACGAACGCGCTCCGCGAAGGCGTTTCCCCGTCGGAGCAGGATGTTGGAAAGGGATTGAAAGAGGTTATCGAGAAGGCGTCGGGGCGTGTCGCCGTCACCACCTTCTCCTCCAACGTGGGCCGTATCCGCTCCATCGCGGAAGCGGCGCGCGACGCGGGCCGGCAGGTGCTTGTCCTTGGCCGTTCTCTGCAGCGCGTCATCGATGTGGCTGCCGAACTGGGCTATCTGGATGGGCTGCCGCCTTTTCTCTCGGAAGAGGATTTCGGGTATATTCCCCGCGAGAATGCGGTCATCCTGTGCACCGGAAGCCAAGGCGAACCGCGCGCGGCGCTCGCCAAGCTTGCCCGCGACGAGATGCGCAATGTGGCGCTTTCGCCCGGTGACACCGTCGTCTTCTCCTCCCGCGTCATTCCCGGGAACGAAAAGGCCATTCTCACCATCAAAAACCAGCTCATCGAGCAGGGAGTAAAGGTGATCGAGGATGGCGACGCGCTGGTCCACGTTTCCGGCCATCCGCGCCGGAGCGAGCTGAAGCAGATGTATGACTGGGTGAAGCCGCGCATCCTGGTTCCCGTGCATGGGGAGGCCGCTCACCTCGTCGCACAGGGATCCCTGGGCGCTATGTCCGGTATCCCGGAAGTGGTCCAGGTCAGGAATGGAGACATGCTGCGGCTTTCGCCCGGACCTGCCGAGATCATCGACCAGGTTCCTTTCGGCCGCATCTATCGCGACGGAAAGGTCATCGGCACGGATGAGACGGTGGGTGTCCGCGAGCGGCGCAAGCTTTCCTTCGCGGGCCATGTCGCTGTGAACGTGGTGCTCGATGACCGCTATGACCTCGCAGGCGATCCGGACCTTGTGGCAATCGGCGTTGCGCATGCGGACGCGGCAGGCGAGCCACTTGAGGACATCATGCTGGACGCAGCCATCGGAGCGGTGCGCAGCATACCCCGCGGCAATCGCAGGGATCTTGATCTTGTGGGAGAGGCGGTTCGGCGCGCCGTTCGCGCGGCGGCGAACGATGCCTGGGGCAAGAAGCCCATTGTGACGGTATTCGTTACCCAGTGAGGGAAGCAATGCTGGGCAGGCTCAATCACGTGGCGATCGCGGTGCCGGATCTGGCAGCGGCTGCGGCGCGATATCGCGACCTGCTCGGCGCCGACGTCTCACCTCCTTTGGCTCTGCCGGATCATGGCGTGACGGTGGTCTTTATCGACCTCGGCAACAGCAAAGTGGAACTGCTCGAACCGCTTGGCGGGAATTCGCCCATTGCAGCGTTTCTAGAAAGAAACCCGACGGGCGGCATGCACCACATCTGCTATGAGGTTGACGATATCCGCGCCGCACGTGACCGCCTCTTGGCAAGCGGCGCCCGCGTACTGGGGGATGGGGAACCCAAAACCGGCGCTCATGGCAACCCGGTGCTCTTCCTTCATCCCAAGGATTTCTCCGGAACGCTGGTCGAGCTTGAGCAGGTGTGACGGCACGCCGCGCTGCCAGCGATTTCAATGGGCAGACCTAGAGAGTATTTAGGACGGATTGGAAGACAGCTTGTTGGGACGGCTGCGTCACATCCAGGCTGGGATTGATCATCTGGCGGCCTTATCGATGCGTATGGAAGCAGCAGCGGCCATTGGAACCTTACCGCCGGTCGCCTACGGAGAGTTCAAATGAGCTGGATATCGCTCGTTGCGGTTTTTTTCATCATCTGGTGGCTGATGCTGTTCGTGTCGCTGCCGATCGGGCTGCGCACCCAAGATGATGAGCAGGACGTCGTGCTCGGAACGACCTCGAGCGCGCCGCGCGGGCCGCATATGATGCGCGCGCTGATCCGCACGACGGTGCTGACTTTGATCATCTTTGCAGCCTTCTACGTCGTGACGCGCGTCTTCGGCTACACGATCGACGACATTCCCCGGGTCGTCCCTGAATTCCGCTAGGAAGTTTCTGCAAAAAAAAAGCAAGGCAAAAGCCTTGCAACTAGAACGCGTCCGATCCGCTTCCGTTTCTTTAAACGGCGGCTGCGAGAAACCGCGCCAGGACCGTATCCTCCCAAGACTTTTGACCGCGTAGTAAGGGCGGATTCATTGTCCCACCCTCTTGTTTTGTGGTGGGTACATTAGACCAAGTTTTGACTCAATGTCACGCGAAATTTTGCATTCATATGACAGGGGTTGCGGGAATGGTTGACAGTGCTTGCGGAGCCGGCTCCACAACTTGCCGGGCGGGTTTTCAACTTGCCCCGAAACCGATAAGAAACCTCACCACTTTGGCCGGTGGAAATGATTCCGCCTCACTCTCGCCTTGGATAGACTCATGCGTGTATCGCGTTATTTCCTGCCCATCCTGAAAGAGAACCCCCGCGAGGCGGAGATTGTATCCCACAGGCTGATGCTGCGCGCCGGAATGATCCGTCAGCAGGGCGCCGGCAGCTTCTCGTGGCTGCCGCTGGGTAAGCGGGTTCTCGACAAGGTGTGCCAGATCATTCGCGAGGAGCAGAATCGCGCGGGTGCTCAGGAGATTCTGATGCCCACCATCCAGTCTGCCGATCTGTGGATCGAGAGCGGGCGCTATAACGATTACGGCAAAGAGATGCTGCGCATCCGCGATCGGCAGGATCGCGCCATGCTGTATGGACCGACCAATGAGGAGATGGTGACGGATATTTTCCGCGCCTATGTGAAATCCTATAAGGATCTGCCGCTCAATCTCTACCACATCCAGTGGAAGTTCCGGGACGAGGTGCGCCCACGTTTCGGCGTCATGCGCTCCCGCGAATTCCTCATGAAGGACGCCTACAGTTTCGATCTCGATTACGAGGGCGCGAAGGCAGCCTATAACAGGATGTTCGTGGCTTATCTGCGCACCTTCGCGCGCATGGGGTTGAAGGCGATCCCGATGCGTGCCGACACCGGCCCGATCGGCGGCGACCTCAGCCATGAATTCATCATCCTCGCCTCGACCGGCGAGAGCGCTGTGTTTTGCGACAGTGGCTTCCTTGAGCTGCCCGTCCCCTCGGCCGAGATAGACTTCGCCAATGATGCGGAAATCGCCCGGACGGTGACGGAGTGGACGACGCTCTATGCGGCGACCGACGAAATGCATGACGAAGACGCCTGGTCGAGCGTCCCCCAGGGCAATCAACTTGCCGCCCGTGGCATCGAAGTCGGTCACATCTTCCACTTCGGCACGAAATACTCCAAGCCGATGAATGCGAAGGTGAGCGGGCCCGACGGGCAGGAGCATTTCGTCTCCATGGGTTCCTACGGCATAGGCCCCTCGCGGCTCACCGCAGCGATCATCGAAGCGAGCCACGATGAAAACGGTATCATCTGGCCGGAAAGCGTCGCTCCCTTCGAACTGGCGCTCATCAACATGAAGGCGGGCGATTCCGAATGCGACCGGGTTTGCGAGGAGCTTTACGCAGGCCTGACCGCAGCCGGCCGCGAGGTGCTCTATGACGACACGGATCAGCGGGCCGGCGCCAAATTCGCAACGGCAGACCTGATCGGGCTCCCCTGGCAGGTGATTGTCGGCCCCCGCGGGGTGGCCGTCGGCGAGGTCGAAGTGAAGAACCGCGCCACTGGCGAGCGCCAGACCCTGCCGATCTCGGCTGTGGCGGAGCGGTTCGGCGCAAAGCGATGAGCAAGGCCGAGGCGGCAAACGGGGCGATCAGACCCTTCTCCTATTTCGAGCGGCTTGTCGCCTGGCGCTATCTGCGCTCGCGCCGCAAGGAAACCGTCGTTTCCGTTATCGCGTTGATCTCCTTCCTCGGCATTATGTTGGGAGTGGCCACTCTCATCGTCGTCATGGCTGTGATGAACGGCTTTCGAGGCGAGCTCCTGACGCGCATTCTTGGCGTCAATGGCCACATCGTGGTGCAGCCGATCGATTCCCCCTTGAGCGATTACGAAGCCGTTGCGGGCCGCATCTCCCAAATACCGGGAGTGAGATACGCGATGCCGCTCGTGGAGGGGCAGGTGCTCGCCTCCGGGCGCAGCGGAGCAGGCACGGGCGCGCTGGTGCGCGGGATGCGTGCCGAGGATTTGACGAAGGTCGACTTGGTCGCAAAAAACATCCGCGCTGGCTCCCTGGTCGATTTTGCGGCGGGGCAGGGTGTGGCGGTCGGCTCCCGCATGGCGGCGAATCTTGGTCTTGCGGTAGGTGACTCCATCACGCTTGTCGCTCCGGAAGGCGATGTCACGCCCTTTGGCACCACGCCGCGCGTGAAGGCCTATCCGGTGACTGCCGTCTTCGAGATCGGCATGTCGGAATACGACGCCTCGATCGTCTTCATGCCGCTGGAGGAGGCACAGCTCTTCTTCAATGTCGAGGGCCTTGCGCAGTTCATAGAAGTGTTTGTCGATCAGCCCGACAGCGTCGAGGCTTTGCGTCCGCTTGTGGAGGAGGCGGCGCAGCGTCCGGTGTCGATCACCGACTGGCGCCAGCGCAACCAGGTGCTTTTCTCCGCGCTCGAGGTGGAGCGAAACGTCATGTTCATGATCCTGACCATGATCGTGCTCGTGGCCGCGCTGAACATCATTTCGGGCATGATCATGCTCGTGAAGGACAAGGGGCATGACATCGCCATCCTGCGCACAATGGGCGCGACAAGCGGCTCGATAATGCGAATCTTTCTCATGGCAGGCGCTTCGATCGGCGTTGCCGGGACGTTTGCCGGCCTTGTTCTCGGGACGCTGATCTGCCTCAACGTGGAAAGCATTCGCGAGTTCTTCACCTGGCTCTCCGGGACCATGATTTTCGATCCGGAAGTGTATTTCCTCAGCCAACTGCCTGCGGATATGGAAAGCGACGAGACGATTTCCGTGGTCCTCATGGCGCTTATCCTTTCCTTCCTGGCAACGCTTTTCCCGGCCTGGCGCGCCTCGCGCCTCGATCCGGTTGACGCCTTGAGATACGAGTAGATGCCGACAAGCGTATTGGAATTGAAGTCGGTCGACCGGCATTACGTTCAGGGACCGAACACGCTTACAATCCTCAAAAATGCTGATTTTTCGCTTCTGCCGGGCGAGATGGTCGCCCTTGTCGCCCCGTCGGGCACGGGCAAGTCGACGCTGCTCCATATTGCGGGATTGCTCGAACATCCCGATGACGGTGACGTTGTCGTCAACGGGCAGTCCTGCGCCGGCCTTTCCGATGACAGAAGGACGGAAATCCGCCGGAAGGAAATCGGCTTCGTCTATCAGTTTCACCACCTTCTGCCGGAATTCACCGCGCTCGAGAATGTGATGATGCCGCAACTCATCGCCGGCTTGAGCCCGGCGGAGGCAAGGGAGCGCGCCGGCCAGCTTCTCGCCTATATGAAACTGGGCCCCCGCGTCGAACACAGACCGTCCGAGCTTTCAGGCGGCGAGCAGCAGCGCGTCGCGATCGCGCGCGCTGTGGCAAACGCGCCGCTGGTCCTGCTTGCCGACGAACCCACCGGCAATCTGGATCCCGAAACGGCCGGCTATGTGTTCGAGGCTCTTGAGGCCATCGTGCGCCATTCCGGCCTGGCGGCGCTGATCGCGACGCACAATGAAGAGCTTGCAGCGCGAATGGACCGCCGCGTCACCCTCTCGGAAGGGCGCGTCGTGGAACTGCCGAAAAAGTAACTGGCAGCTTGCCTTTCCACCCATGTGCCCACGGATAGATAGGGCTAACCGGAGCAGGCTTGCGAAGTTGCCCTGGTGCAGCTGGACTGCCACCTTTTCGAAGGGCTATCTGAGTGGCTGACGCTCGCTCGACCGCTGACACTCACGCGGTATGGGCCAGGATATTGACCAGCTTCCTGAAAGGGTCCCGAACAAAGAAACGTCGCACGCCCCAGGGTTCGATCGCGGGCCCGTATTCGATCGGAATGCCAGCGTTTTTCACCCGGTCAAGAATAGTTTCGAGGTCGTCCACCTCGATCGATAGATCTGGCACTGGCGTGCCGGATCCGCCCTCCGAGGCGAAGCTGATCTGGACGGTCATCTGCTGCTCCGATCCATAGGTGGAAATCCACCCATGATCCATCAGCGGTTCGAGCCCGAGCACCTTGCCGTAGAACGCATCGGCCGCCTCGATATCCGAGGTCGCTATATTCGCGACGATTCTCCTGACCTTCAACTCATCCCTCCGCAGGCGTTTGCCGGATCTGGTCCCCGATCAAGCGCTGGGCTGCTCCAACCCAAGCCCGTCGTCCTCGACAGCCCCGTGCCATCGCGTCCATAGCCTCCCCGCAGAGCCTATGGCTCGACTGTTCTGTTGACTCGAACAAAAATAGAACATATAGAGATCATATCAAGTTTTATCCCACGGTTGTCCACAGGAGAGACACATGACGGAATTCGCGCAGGATCTTGCTTCCCTCATCGCATTGGGCTCCTTTGTTCTCGCTGTTTCGACTTGGATCGTAATGATTTGACTGGCCGCGGCCGAAAGCGTGCGCCAGCGAAAAACGATGTACCACATTGCCCGGTGTTGCCCGAACGCCCTCTCTCTGAGAGCAGCCGGCGCTCCTCAGGAGGAGCCACTATTGATCACGGCACATTCCGGATGCTGGCGGGTGTGAATCCAGCGTCCTAGCTTCGGGTGAGCGCGGCGGATCCTGGGATTCACACGGGCCAAAGACCTCTTCGAACGCCTGCTTCAACGCCACGTCAAAGTCAGCCATGGTGACGGGCAGGCCTAGATCAACAAGGCTGGTCACGCCGAAGTCAGGGATACCGCAGGGCACGATGCCTGAAAAATGGCTGAGCTCCGGTTCCACATTGACCGCGATGCCGTGAAAGCTGACCCAACGGCGCAAGCGGATTCCGATGGCGGCGATCTTGTCTTCCATGGACGTGCCGTCGGGGAGGGGGGGCTTGTCGGGCCGTACCACCCATACGCCGACGCGGCCCTGCCTGCGCTCCCCTTTCACGTTGAAATGGGCGAGGCTGGTGATGATCCACTCCTCGAGTGCGGCGACGAAGGCGCGCACATCCTCGCGGCGGCGCTTGAGGTCGAGCATCACATAGGCCACCCGCTGGCCGGGCCCGTGATAGGTGTATTCTCCGCCCCGTCCGGTCTGGTAGACCGGCAGTTCGCCGGGATCGAGCAGGTCCTGCGAATCAGCGCTCGTTCCGGCTGTGTAGAGGGGAGGATGCTCTACGAGCCAGACCATCTCGTTGGCGCAGCCGGCCCGAATCGCTTCGGCGCGGCTTTCCATGAAGGCAAGTGCGGTCTCATAGGGCGTGAGGCCGGCCTCGACGCGCCATTCGACGGGTGGCGAGGGAAGGCGCGGAAGAAACTGATTCTGGTTGCTACGGTCCATATTTCCTCTTGCTCCGCGCCTTGCTGATGGCCCGAAAACGATGATGGGTCCAGCGCCGCGGAAGGAGAATTGGGCATTATTCTACTTTTTGCATATTTGCGTTCAGCAGGCTTGTTTCGCCAGAGGTGATTTGCTACATGCGCCCTGCCGGTGCTTACCGGCCTTCTGTCCGTGCGGTCGTGGCGGAATTGGTAGACGCGCAGCGTTGAGGTCGCTGTGGGGCAACCCGTGGAAGTTCGAGTCTTCTCGACCGCACCAGACTTTCTCAGCTAGATCCTGTAGCCTCTTGATCGATGACCTCCGGGCCTCCGGCGATCTCGCTTTTGATCTGCGATAGACGATGCGGCGATGCGAGGAAGCCGCGGCCGAACAGCATCGGTCCGGTTCACTATCAAGCTGATCGGGGTTGATGAGCAAACCATCGCGCTTTCGCTCGTCATCTATGGCAGCTGTCGCCCGGCGGCTCTTCATCGATGTCTTGCGGGCTGCTGCACCCAAAACCCTCGACAGTCTGCGTTATGGAAGCGCAAGTGGCGATTCGCCATCGGCTCAGGCCGGCGATTAGCTGCCCGGCTCTCGGCCGGTACGAGCCCCGTCGGGACGGAACTGCTCATCTCCCTTATGCGCCAGTCCGGATTCGCATTCCACGCGTGATTCCCACAAAGACGGGTTGGGACATCTGGGGACCTCGTTTTGATAACAAACCACGACACCCTCTGGGACATCATGGGTCCGTGGGTCCAAGCCATTCCACCATTTGGAGTAGGCTCACTACGCGCGGCCGGTTCGAATACTCACGATTCGGGGGCTCGAGCCTCGCCGGTGCCAGCGATGCCATCCGGGTGCCCTATGCCTCGATTGTCGATATTTCCCCCGTCGGGATGGACGCCTTGATCGGTGTGGAGGCTGGAAAGTCGCATTCGACCACAGCATGCCTCTGGCACAAAGAGGTGACAGCCAGGACCATGCGTTCGGTATCAAACTGGGTGCGCAGGTTCTGACGATCGCAAATGCTCCGAATGACTGATTCCAGATGTGATCAGCGCCGATATGACAGTTGAGACGAGGGCGTCAGCGAAAGGCGGCTTGTCGCACTCTGCCGAACCGACGGGCAGAGACGGCCGAGAGTGGAACAGTCATAGCGGATTTGCCTCGTGGCGCGCGGAATCCGAGACATCATGCGAACATCCCGTAAGCACCTGCACTCCCTCTGGCGTCGTGTTGCATCCATCTGGAGCTAGTGCAACACTACACCACCAGCGAAGGAGGACACCATGTGCCGAAACATAAAGCCGCTGTTCAACTTCGAGCCGCCAGCCACCAAGGACGAAGTCCACGACGCGGCGCTTCAGTTCGTGCGCAAGATCTCTGGAACCACGCGGCCCTCGCACGCCAATGAAACTGCATTTCATACTGCCGTGGAGGAGATCGAGCGATCTGTGCACAAGCTCTTGCAGGCTCTGGAAACCAAGGCGCCGCCCAAAGACCGCGAAGTCGTCGCTTCCAAGGCACGCGAGCGGGCCAGGCAGCGTTATATGCGCGCCAGCTGAGCTATCCTCATTCGGCGCGTAGTTCCCGAAACACCGACTTCTCGCAGCCTAAGGTGACGGTCACTTGCACCTCTGGGATGAGGTTCCGGATCATCGAACATGGCCCTAGACGAACGTCCTCGCCGGGAACGAGTTTCAAAAAGCCCACCGAGTGCATGGCCCGGTGGTCAGGTTCGAAAGAACGATCTGTTCTTGCTGCGTCGTTCGCCCACGGCCGAGTAACCGAAGGCAGGGAGCCCGGTTGCAACCGCGTCAGGTTCCAGAAATGCAGTAGACCTATTCAAGCGTCGTGGCGAAGCCCGGTGCAACTGACGGGTATTGGAATGTTCAGTTCCATTTTTCGAGTTACCAGGGCCCGCCTGCCTAGGGCTAGCCCGCTGCTGCGGCTTCCAGCGCTGCAATATCGATCTTCTTCATCGTCATCATCGCTTCCATTGCGCGCTTGGCCTTGGCCCGGTCGGGGCTGGTCGTCAATTCCATCAGCCGCCTCGGCGTGATCTGCCAGGAGAAGCCCCACCGATCCTTGCACCAGCCGCAGGCGCTTTCGCTGCCGCCGCCTCCGACGATCGCGTTCCAGTAGCGGTCGGTCTCTTCCTGGTCTTCGGTCAGCACCATGAAGCTGACGGACTCGTTCGCTTTGAAGTTCGGGCCGCCGTTCAGGCCCAGGAAGGATTGGCCGAGCAGGGTGAACTCCACGGTGAGTTCGTTGCCCTCCTTGCCGCCGGGATAGTCGGATGCGGACGCATTCACGCGATCCACATGGCTGTTCGGAAAGGTGGCGGCGTAGAACGCGGCCGCCTTGCTTGCTTCGCCGTGGTCGAACCACAGGCAGGTCACGAATTTGCTCATCTCTGATCTCCGTCGTGGATTACGTGTCAGCACCGTATCTGCAAGGGAGGGTTGGTACGACAGAACCAAATCTTCTAGCCTTCGCCTTGCGGGGCTTCACTAGGACGAACGACCGGCTGCCCTTCCGACAGGGCTGCTCGATTTTTCCAGCAATGCAGGCGTTGTGGCCGGCACGTCGTTCGTGTCGCAGCGTTTGGCGGCGAGCGGGAACAGAGCCCGAAGGCGCTGGTCGCGAAGCCATAGCCCGCCCCACATGAACAGTCCGAGATAGATGCTGAACAGGATATGGCTGAAGAGGGGATTCTCCACTCTAATTTGCGTCGCCATCGCGCCTCCCAGCAACCCCATCATCAGAACCGCACCGAGCAGGCTGGTGCGGGGAAAGAGGTAGAGCACAAGGCATGTCAGCTCGATCAGACCGATTGAGAAGGCATATCCTGCAGGCCAGCCGAGTTGCGCCATGGTCTCTTCGGCGACGGACATTCCCAGCAGTTTCGGCGCGATCGATGCGCCAAGCATGAACAGGGCGAAAACGCCAGTCAGGACGCGGCCGGTCCAGACCATTGCGGATGTGTTCATATCTTCCCTCCTTAGGTATTATGCGCCTGTTGCGCCTGCTTTAAGACGGACAACCCGCGGCGAGTCCGACAGCGATCGGGGCAACCGAGAAGAATTTTGTCCGGCATGTGCTTCAGGGGGGCAATCCCGGCTTGCGTCGTGATGAAAATGGTCACGAAGTGGCCGTGGGGCCGGATCTCATTGGCGACGGCCACGTTAGTGGCGATGATCTCGTTCGCGCCTGAACATCGGTTCGTCAATGCCGGGAACATTCGGCTCCATGTCGTCGAAGCAGGTCCTGCCGGGGGTAAGCCGGTCATCCTCCTGCACGGCTTCCCCGACTTCTGGATCGGATGGAGACGGCAGATCGATGCGCTAGCCTCCGCCGGATTCCGGGTCATCGTTCCCGACCAGAGAGGCTACAATGTCAGCGACAAGCCAAAGGGCGTCCGCGAATATGCGCTGGCCAAGCTCCTTGGCGATGTCGTGGCCCTGGCCGACGCGCTCGGCATTGAACGCTTCCACCTCGTCGGCCATGACTGGGGTGGCGTCGTCGCTTGGACGGCAGGGGCGAAGCTGCCTTCGCGCTTGGACAAGCTTGTCATCCTGAATGCGCCCCATCCCGAGGCGCTGTTTGCCCACCTCCTGCGCTCGCCGACGCAGCTGCTGCGGAGCAGTTATGCCGCGTTTTTCCAGGTTCCTGTTCTGCCCGAAGCCGTCCTGGGTGCGCGCCACTCGGCGTTGCTCGCCCGAGCGCTCAGGACATCCAGCCGCTCGGGCGCCTTCCTGGAGGAGGAAATCGCGGAATACCGTCAGGCCTGGCAGCAGCCGGGAGCGCTTACAGGTATGCTCAACTGGTATCGAGCCCTTCGCTTCCGCCCGAGCGTGAAGGAGCCGATCACGACGCCGACCCTGGTCTTGTGGGGTATGCAGGATCACGCTTTGGAAGGAGGACTGGCCGAGCGCAGCCTGTCCTTTTGCAATATTGGCCGCCTGCAGCCTTTCGAGAGGGCGATGCATTGGGTGCAACGGGAAGAGGCCAGCGCGGTGAATGCGGCCCTTCTAACCTTCCTGGACGGTTAAGGTGCAATCCCGGTCTCAGGGCGGTCCGAGCCGTCGCAATCTCTTGGTTGCGCTTGCAGCTGCCGCTGCGACCCACCATCTTGCCTCTGGCGCTGATACATCGGAGGCAGAGGCATCAACGGAGCACGCCATGCCGCATATCATTCTTCTTGGGGATTCGATCTTCGACAACGCTGCTTATGTCGCAGGCGGATCCGACGTCGTGCGGCAGTTGCGGGAGCGGCTGCCTAAGGGTTGGCGTGCTACGCTCAATGCTGTCGACGGCGCTGCCACGGACGGCATCGAGCGGCAGCTTGAACGGCTCCCGCAGGATGCGAGCCATCTCGTTGTCAGCATCGGTGGCAACGATGCTCTTCGTCACGCCGGGCTTTTGGACCAGGAGGCTCGTTCGGTGGCCGAGGCTCTGGACAGGATCAGCGGTGCCCGGGAGCAGTTCGAGCAGGATTACAGAACGATGCTGGATGGGGTCCAGCGCCGAGACCTGCCCACGGCTTTATGCACGATCTACGACGCGCGTTTTCCCGACCCGCAGCGTCGCAGGCTTGCGGCGACTGCACTGACGACCTTCAACGACGTCATCACCCGAGCGGCGTTCTCGCGTGGCTTGCCGGTCATCGACCTGCGCCTGGTCTGCGATGACGATGCCGACTTTGCCAATCCAATCGAACCCTCGGTGCGGGGCGGCGCGAAGATTGCGTCAGCCATCGCGGCTCTCATCGCGGAACACGATTTTTCCGGGAGGCGGACGGAGGTCTTCGCCCGCTGATCAGCGTCTTCACTCTACGAGCTTCCCAATAGGGCCCGTTGGAACATGCATCTCGTTCAACTCCTCCTTCCCCTCTACGACAATGACGGGATCGCTCTCCCGCAGGAAAATTTCAGGCGTGTCCGGCGAGACCTCACCGAGACCTTTGGCGGGCTGACAGCGTTCACACGGGCTCCCGCCGAGGGTCTGTGGAAGCAGGTAGGCGAGCCTGCCAACCGGGACGAAATCGTCATCTTCGAGGTCATGGTGCCCGAGATCGATGAAGGTTGGTGGCGCGATTATCGCCGGGAACTGGAACGCCGATTTCGGCAAGAAAGCATCGTCATCCGCGCACATACCGTCCAGCTTCTATAGGCAGCCTTCCGGTGCGACGGCCCCGAGCTATGATTAGGAGTGCGTCAAGTGCGATTACTCCGTGGCATAAGGCGAGAGCAGTTCCCAATTGAAGGTGACCCCGATGCCGGGCTCTTCCGGTGCGACCGCTTGCCCTTGGTCGAGAAGCAGTGGGCGGGTAGTATACTGATCGATGTCGAAGCTGTGCGCCTCGACCCAGCCGCTGCTTGGGTATCCGGCAACCAGACTGACATGCAATTCCTGCATGCCGTGACTGCAGACGGGAATACCGGCAGGCCCGAACAGGGCAGCTACCCTCAGCCAGCCGGTGATGCCGCCGCAATTGCTGGCATCGGGCTGAATGAACGAAAGCTTCGACTGAGCCAAGGCATATCCAAATTCGTGAACGGTATGGAGGTTTTCGCCCATAGCCAAGGGCATGCCGGTTGCGTCTGCGATCGTGGCATAACCGAGATAGTCATCCGGTTCGATCGGCTCCTCGAACCAGTAGATGTCATAGGGTGCGAAGGCTTTCGCCGCCGCGATCGCCTGCGGCACGTCCAGCGCGTAGTTGGCATCCACCATGAAGGTGACATCGGGCCCGATCATTTCGCGCACCGCCCTCACGCGCGCGACGTCCTGCTCGAGCGTCGGCTGGCCAACCTTGATCTTGACCGCGGTGTAGCCTGCGTCGAGATATCCGGCGACGCTCGAAAGGAGCTGATCGAGGGGGAAATTGAGATCGATGCCGCCGCGATAGGCTTTGGCCGTGCGGCCGGCGCCACCTGCCATCTGCCACAGCGCCTGGCCTTCGCGTTTTCCGCGGAGATCCCAAAGCGCGATGTCGACCGCTGACACGGCGAAGGCCGTGATCCCCCCACGCCCCACATAATGCAGGTGCCACCACATCCAATCATGAATGGCATCGATATCGGCACCATCCCTGCCGATCAGGAAGGGAACGAGATCGTGCTCGATCACCGCTCTGATGGCTCGGCCGCCCTTACCGCCGGTATAGGTGTAGCCTGTCCCCTCGCTGCCGTCGGCAAGCCGAATTGTGACGGTGAGGAGCTCGAAATGCGTATGGGTGCCGTGCTTGGCGTCGCTCATGGCCTCGCGCAGTGGCACACGGAACAGCTGACATCGAATGTCGGCAATCTTGCTGCTCATGCTCGCCTCCCATTGCCGGCCAGGATCACCAAGCCCTCTTCGACGGTCGCTCCGGGCGGTTCCGGGAGCTTTTGTTCAAGCACGATAGATCTCTGTTTGGTCTGACGAATTGGGGCAAAGAAGGCGCCATAGCCACGCGATAGTCAACGCAAAACTCATCTTTTCGCATTTTTGTACGACAAAAATAGAATGCGGCTTGCGCTTTTATTCGATCTGTCGGATCAAATATGTCTGTGCAACGGCAGGAACACGCATGCTGGAGGAGCCCGAGCTGCCGAGCGAGACCGTCTCCCGCGCCACGGCGCGCGCGGCGGATGCCGTGGTCGTGCATATCGAATCCCGCATCTCCGTCGGAGAATGGCCGGACGGCGCCTTTCTTCCTGCCGAGCGAGAGTTGATGGCGGAATATGGGATCAGCCGAACGGTCGTGCGCGAGGCCATCGCGCGCCTTGCGAGCCGTGGATTGGTCGAAGCGCGCCACCGGTTCCGGCCCGTCGTCCGACGCCCGGGCTATGATGCGGCCTTGTCGGCCGTCGGCGGCATCGTTTCGCATCTCCTGAGCAGCAGCGGCGGCGTCAAGAACCTATACGACGTGCGGGTGTTCCTGGAGGCGGCGCTGGTGAGGCACGCTGCGCTTCACGCCCGCAGGGAGGATATTGCCGCACTCCGCTCCGCCCTGGCGGCGAACGAACAGGCCATACCGGACTCGCAACGCTTTTACGCCACGGACGTGGCCTTCCATGGCGTGCTTTACCAGGTTCCGCGCAACCCGGTATTCCCCGCGCTGCACAAGGCGTTCACGTCCTGGCTGGCGCCGCACTGGGAGCGGATGCTCCGCTCCCCGGAGCGCAACCGCATCAATTATCTCAGTCATCGAGAGATCTGCGAGGCCATCGTCGAACGGGACCCTGATGCGGGCGAGAGGGCACTTCAAAACCACTTAGGCGCCGCATGGGAATATGTCCGCGGCACCTTTGCCGATCCGGCTGCAGACGCGGGGCCGGCCGATGCGTGAGGGATACGATCACATCGTCATCGGAGGCGGCGCGGCCGGATGCGTCGCAGCCGCTAGGCTGGTCGAGGCGGGCCGGCGCGTTCTCCTGCTCGAGGCCGGCCCGTCCCATCATCATCCGCTGCTCGATATGCCGCCGGGCATCTTCAAGATGATCAATGGCAGCAAGTTCATGCGGTACCACCGCACGACGCCGCAGGAACATCTGGACGGCCGGGTGCACGAGATCAGCCAGGGGAATGTGCTGGGCGGCGGGACCTCGGTCAACGCCCAGGTCTATATGCGCGGGCGGCCGTCGGACTACGACGAGTGGGACGAACTCCTGCGCGGCAACAATGCCGGCGTGCGGTGGGACTGGCGGCATGTGCTGCCGCACTTCCGCAACATGGAAGGGAACAACCGGCTTTACGACGAGCGGCACAACAGCGATGGGCCTCTGCTCGTCTCAGATCCCGGCCATATCGATGACGTCTCGCGCTGGTTCGTCCAGACCATGCAGGGGCTCGGCGTTCCCTTTACGTACGACTTCAACGGAGAAAGCCAACGAGGTGTCGGCTTCTACCAGTTCATGAACCGACGCGGCAAACGCAGCAGCGCTGCTTATGCGTTCATAGAGCCGCTGCGCAAGGATCCGCGCCTGAAGGTGAAGCTGAATACCGCCGCCCGCCGAATTGTCGTCGAGGGCAAGCGCGCAGTCGGAGTGACCTATAGCGACGGTCAGGTCGAGAGGACCGCCTTCGCCGATGCCGATATAGTCATCTCCTCGGGCGCGCTGGTCACTCCGAAGCTGTTGATGCTGTCCGGCATCGGCCCTGCAGACGAGCTCAGGACACACGGCATCGATGTGGTGGCCGATCTGCCGGGCGTCGGACAGAACCTGATCGACCATCCCGAGGTCCCGATCCTTGCGACATGCAACGGCCCCTACGGCTATTTCACACACACCAGCGGATGGCGCATGCTCATGCACGGCATCCAGTTCAAGGTGTTCGGAACCGGCGTCATCACCTCCGCCGGCGTCGAGGCGGGTGCTTTCGTCAATCCCCTGGATCCCGATGCGGAGCCGACGATTCAGGCCTTCTGCGTGCCTTTCGTCTATCTCGACCGCGACCTCCTGCAGCTCATCAAGCCTACATACGGCGTCACCGTGACGACGGTGGTGACCAAGCCGAAGTCTCGCGGCTTCGTCAGGCTGGCCTCGGCCAATCCGGCCGACATGCCCATCGTTTCGCCGCATCTGCTCAAGCACAGCGATGACATGGCGATGATGATCGCCGGTCAGAGATTCTTCCTGCGCGCATTCCAGAACCCGCCGCTCGGCAACCGCATCGACCGGGTACTGAGGCCGGACCCGAACGATCTGAGCGACGAGGCGCTGGCGGCCCATTGCAAGAAGACCGTGAAGACCAACTATCATCCGGCAGGGACGGCGCGCATGGGCGTCGACGGCGATCCGATGGCCGTTCTCGACGCGGCCATGCGCGTTCGAGGAATCGAGAACCTTCGCGTTGCCGATATGTCCGCCTGTCCGAACATCAATTCCGGCAATACCGCCGCGCCGGCCATGATGCTTGGGGACCGCTGTGCGAGCTTCATCCTTCAGAGCCAGTCGGCAGCTAGCTCTGGCATCGATACCGAGGTCCGCTGTGTGGCTTGATGCGACATATACGCGCGCGGCCGGCGACGAAGAGAGGAGAGGGGACCCCGGCTGCTGAGGCGTGCATAGAAAACCATCCAGGACAACAGGGAGGAATACATGTCCAGGACAATAGGGAGGAGTACAAGATGATTACCCGTCGCAAACTGCTGATTTCATCAGCCGCGGCAGCGGCTGCAGCCTCGATGGCAGGGCGCGCCTTTGCTGCGGCGCCGCCCCTGCCCAAGAAGGACACCTACAAGGTCGGCTTTGCCCAGACGGAATCGAACAATCCGTGGCGTCTGGCTCAGACAAAGTCCATGCAGGACGAAGCGGCCAAGCGCGGGTGGCAGTTGGTTTATACCGATGCCGCCGGTTCCGCAGCCAAACAGGTGGCCGATGTGAATTCCATGATCGCGCAGCAGGTCGACCTGATCTTCCTTGCCCCGCGCGAGGAAGTGCCGTTGATACCAGCGATCATGGCGGCCAAGGCCGCGAACATCCCGGTGATCCTGCTTGACCGGAACGTCGACCAGAGCCTGGCGAAACCCGGCGAGGACTATGTGTGCTTCATCGGCTCCAACTTCATCGAAGAAGGCCAGCGGATCGCCGAATATCTCGTAAACATGAACGGCGACAAGAAGACCATCATCGAGCTCGAGGGCACCGTCGGCTCCTCTCCGGCCAACGACCGCAAGAAAGGCTTCGATGAGTACCTCGCCAAGCATGAGGGTTACCAGATCGTGGCGTCGCAGTCGGGCGACTTTGCCCGCGACAAGGGACGGCAGGTCGCAGAAACCCTGCTGCAGGCGCACCCGGAAGCCAATGTCATCTACGCCCACAATGACGAGATGGCGATCGGCGCGATCGCGGCGCTCGAGGCTGCCGGCCGCAAGGCCGGCCGCGAGGATTGCCTGGTGTTCTCGATCGACGGCGGCCGAGAAGCCGTGCAGCTGGTCGTTGACGGCAAGATCGAAGCCGTGGTCGAGTGCAATCCGCGCTTCGGACCCAAGGCTTTCGACACTGCCGTAGCCTACGCCAATGGCGAACAGATCCCGCCGGTGATCATCAATCCGGACCAGATCTATACGCCCGAAAACGCGGCCAAGCTGCTGGACACCGCGTACTGACGAGACGGTGCAGGCCGCGGCTGGCGCTAGGCCGCAGCCTGCTCTACTCTTCCCGCGAGGGGAACAAGCTCATGATCGACGGCGCGCTGCTCTCCATGCGCGGCATAGACAAGCGCTTCGCCGGAATTCCGGCCCTGAGGCAGGCTTCGCTCGAGGTCAGGCCCGGCGAGGTTCACGCGCTCATCGGCCAGAATGGCGCCGGCAAGTCCACTCTCATCAAGGTGCTGACCGGCTATCACCGCCGCGACGCCGGCGAAGTGACGTACCTTGGCCGGCCGTTGGAGGCGAACTCCCCCCAGCAGGCGCAGGCGAGCGGCATCAGCACCATCTATCAGGAGATCAACCTGGTGCCGCTGCGCAGCGTCACCGAGAACATCTGCCTGGGGCGCGAAAAGCGGCGCTTCGGCCTGCTCGACTGGCGCGCCATGCATCAAGAAGCAGAGCGTCTTCTAAGCAGCTTTCGGGTGAAGCTCGACGTCCGCCGGCCACTCATGGATTTCTCCACTGCGACCCAGCAAATGGTGGCGATTGCGCGGGCGATCGGGTTCTCGGCGCGCCTCGTGATCATGGACGAGCCGACCTCTTCGCTGGACGAGCAGGAGGTTGGCGTCCTCTTCGACGTCATCCGTCAGCTCAAGACGAATGGCGTGTCGGTCATCTTCGTCTCGCACAAACTCGATGAGCTTTACGAAGTCTGCGACCGCGTCACCATCATGCGCGACGGCAGCACGGTGTGCAGCGCGAACATGACCGAAATAACGAAGCTCGAGCTCGTTTCGCAGATGCTCGGCCGCGACGTGAGCAAGGTCGCCGGTCATGCGACGGCGTTCAGCCGCTCGGCGACGGACGGTGAGGGCGATGTCGTGCTCGTCGCCGAATCCCTTGCGGCCGGCCAGGCGGTCCGTGACGTGAGCTTTCGGCTGCGCCGCGGCGAGATCGCCAGTTTCGCCGGTCTGCTCGGCGCCGGCCGTACCGAAACGGCGCGCGTCGTGTTCGGCGCCGATCGTCCTCGCGCCGGCAGCATGTCGCTTGGAGCGCGGCCGTTCGCCCCGGCGCACCCCCGCGATGCCATCGACGCAGGCCTCGGCTTCGTAACGGAAGACCGCAAGATGGAAGGCATCGTGCCCGATATGAGCGTTGCCGAAAACATGACGCTTGCGCTCTTGCCCCGGATCAGCCGCAACGGCGTCGTGGACGAGAAGCGCCAGCGCGAGGTGGTGAAGCGCTTTATAAAGGAACTTGGCATCAAGTGTTCCGGACCGGCGCAGAAAATCCGCGAACTTTCGGGGGGCAACCAGCAGAAGGTATTGCTCGCCCGCTGGCTGGCGATGAACCCTGACGTGCTCATCCTGGACGAGCCCACGCGCGGTATCGACGTGGGAGCGAAAGGCGAAATCCAGCGCCTGATCCGCTCGCTTTCAGATAGCGGTCTGACAGTACTGATGATCTCCTCCGAACTCGAGGAGGTGGTCGAAGGTGCAGACCGGGTGTTCGTGCTCCGCGAGGGCCGGACGGTGGCTGAACTCTCCGGCGAGGAGATCACCGAGGAGCGCATCCTCGCCGCCATGGCGCAGGGCCATGTCGCGCATCACGATCAGGAGGCCGCGCAATGATTGACGCTGCTTCGAGCCGCAGCGACAGCCGCCCTGCCGCGAGCTTCGACCTCTTCGGCTTCCTGGCACGTTACGGAACGCTGATCGCACTTCTGCTGCTGATCGTCTTCAACCTGTTCTTCACCCGCAACTTCGCGACGCTGCAAACGCTGAACGTCAACTTGACCCAGGTCTGCACCATCGTCATCGTCGCCACCGGTATGACGCTGGTGATCGCGACCGGCGGCATAGACCTGTCGGTCGGCTCGATCATGGCGATCGCCGGCGCATTGGCGCCGCTGATCTTCCTGAGCCCGGTCTTCGGCGGCAATGTCGCCCTGGCCGTCGCAGTCGGCATGGCGGCCGCCATCCTCGCCGCGACGCTGTGCGGTCTGTTCAATGGCTGGTTGGTCGCGCAATTCCGTATCCAGCCGATCGTCGCGACGCTCATACTGTTCATTGCCGGCCGCGGCATCGCCCAGGCGATGACCAATTCCAACCTGCAGGTCTTCCGCGTGCCGGAATTCCAGTGGATCGGCCTCGGCCGGCCACTCGGCATCCCGGTTCAGGTGATCATCATGGTTGCGCTGGTGATCATCGCGGCATGGATGCTGCGCCGCACCCGCTTCGGCCGATCCATCCTCGCCACCGGCGGCAATGAACGGGCGGCAGAGCTCGCCGGGATCGCCGTGAAACGCACCAAGCTCGCCGTCTACGCCATCTCGGGGTTCTGCGCAGGAATAGCAGGCCTCGTCGTGATCGCCATCAACTCGGCCAGCGACGCCAACCTGGTCGGGCTCGGCATGGAGCTCGACGCCATCGCGGCAGTGGCCGTGGGCGGCACGCTGCTCGTCGGCGGCCGAGCGACGATCCTCGGCACCTTGCTCGGGGCGCTCACCATACAACTGGTCCGTTATACCCTGCTTGCGAACGGCGTGCCGGATGCGGCGGCACTGATCGTCAAGGCGGCAATCATCGCGTTCGCAGTCTGGCTGCAGCAGCAGAGGCGCGCATGAACCGCGCTCAGTATGCCCGGCTGGTAGGCACGTACGGCGTTCTCATCGCGCTCGCTGCGCTTATCCTCTTCGGCTGGTGGCGATACGACAATTTTCTTAGCGCCTTCAATGTCACGACCGTGGTGCGTTACAACGCCATGTTCGCGCTGATTGCGCTCGGCATGTGCTTCGTCATCATGACCGGCGGTATCGATCTCAGCGTCGGGTCCACGGCGGCGCTCGGCAGCGTGGCCGCGGCGATGGCCAGCCATTATGGCATGGCAGCAGGTATCGGCGGCGGGGTAGGGGCGGGGCTGCTTGTGGGCTTCGTCAACGGGCTCCTGGTCACACGCGCCAACATCATGCCGTTCATCGCGACGCTTTCCACCTTGTTGGCAGCGAGCGGCGCTGCCCTGCTTCTTTCCAAACAGACGTCGGTCCCGATCTCACCCACCAGCGGTTTCATGCTGGTCGGCCACGGCATGTTGTGGATCATCCCGGTGCCGGCCGCCATCGCTATTATCGCCTACCTGCTCGGCGCGATCCTGCTCAACTACACCAGCACGGGACGCACCGTGCTCGCCATCGGCGGCGGGGAAGATGCCTCGCGGCTGATGGGATTGCCGGTGGCGCGGGTGACCTTCCTCGTCTATCTGGCAAGCGGCGGTTTGGCGGGAATGGCGGGCGTTCTGCTGGCCGCGCTGGGCTTCGCGGGCCAGCCGACCGAAGGCGTGGGCTGGGAGCTCTTCGCCATCGCCGCCGTCGTCGTCGGCGGCACGCTGCTCACCGGGGGCAGCGGCTCGGTGCTGACCACGCTCGCCGGCGTGCTCCTGCTTGGCATCCTCTTCAACGTGCTGAATTTCGAGAACGGAAAAGGCTGGATCTCCCTGTCCGCCGCCTGGCAATCCGTCGTTCGTGGCCTGTTTCTGCTGGCGGTTGTCCTCCTGCAGGCTAGGCTCACCCGCCAACACACAAGGAGCGCATGAACCAGGCCTGCCGCGGCAGGCATCCCGGCCCCTATCGAACAGTTCTGCGTGCGAGATCCGGGGGCACCTCCATGGCTGGCAAAGGCCATGGATTGACAGTCTGCGCCGATCTAAGAATAGGCATCGGCATAGACCGGCCGTTTCGACTAGACGCAAATCAGGAGACAAGGTTCTGACCTGGCGATGGGTCGACCCGTTTACCGAAAAGCTGGTCGCTTAATATTGTGGCAGGACCAGCAGATCAGGCGCCTTGAGCGTCTACATCCTGGATCGCCGACAGCTTCCACTCGCCGCCGTTTTTCCGCACGAAGGTCCAAAGCTCTACCGTCTCGGTCGGCTCCTCAACGCCGCCGGCCAAGGCACCTGTGACGCGGTCGCGCAGGACGTCGATCGCCTCATAGCGGAAGGCGGCGGTAGCGTAATCTTCCTCGCCTTCGTTCCACGCTTCAGCAATATCCGCCTGCAGCAACCGCACGCCGGATACCTCGTTGCGCACGCCGCGTTTGGCGTTGTCGGCAAGTTCTTCGGAGAAGTAGGAGACCATCTCGGGCGTCGAGAGGCGACGGAGAGCGGCGTGATCCTCATCCGCGAAGGCACGCTGCACCTCTCCCAGCCGGCGCTCGAACACGTCGAGATCGGCGGGGTCGAGGGTGATGTCGGTCATCTGCGGTGTCGCGGCCACCGCGCCGCCGCCTCCGATCCGCGGCAGTGTGAATCCGGCAGACGATCGGGCAGGCGCAGATCGAGGTGCCGCATCGCGCTGGGAGCGCTGCCCGAAATCTGGGCCGCGGGCCGGCTCTGGCGCAGGTGCGCCGCCCGCAACGGCGGGCTGGCTGCGCGAGCGGAAGAAGGCCATCGCCAGCCAGATGAGCGCGCCGATCAGGAGCAACTGGACCAGGAAGCCGAGGACGCCTGCCATGCCGCCGAAGCCGTAGCCGAGCAGCATGCCGAACAGACCGCCGATCAGGATGCCGCGCATCAGTCCGCCACCCAGTCCGTTGAACAGGCCGGGTCGCTGCTGCTGGCCCATGGTCTGCTGCTGACGCGTCGCCGCGTTCGGCGCCGGCGTCATGCTGCGCTCGACGGGACCGGTCTGGTTCGGGGCGGTCCGTGTGGGCGGCACCGTCTGCTGCGTGCGAAGGCCGCGACTGCCGAAGCTGCCGCCGCGACGCGCCTCGGCAAAGTCCACTGAGACTAGTGTCATGGCGACGAAGGCCGCCGAGAGAAGAGCAATAAATCGAAAGCGTCCGAAGCGCATCATCGCACCGTTCCTCCAGTTGCCCGCTTACGACCGTCGCAAAGCGGGCGCATATCCAAACGGTCCGACATCGCGACGCTTCAAGAAGTTCGCCAGGGGCCCGGTCCGCTGCGCTGGATATGGCAATATCCCGCTCCCGTTGCAAGGATGCGGGATGTTCGATGCGGCAGCAAAGTTGCCAAGCACGGCGTCGGTTCGTTCGGCAACTGCCGGCGGCGCATGCCAGCGTTGTGGAGTATCCTATCACGTCGAGCGCAAGTCCGATTCGGCGGCGTAAGGCCGACAGGCAAACTGTGCCTGAAAAAGGGCCCAGAGCGGACTGTCCGGTCCGGGGACAATCAATGAGCTGCCGTTGAGCATCTCGGTGATGCCGGCGTCCGCTTGCGCCCCCATCTCGGCCATTCAAAGACCTGTGGCGGTCTCCCGAAAGCTGCCGCTCGATCAGTTAGCGAGAGTGACAGGATGGGGCCGATTCCGAACCGTCCGGTTCGGGCTGAGAAACTGGGAAAGCTGCCATTCAGCAGCCGACCCCAAGTCGGCCGTCCAGGGCAACGATCGACGATGCTGAAAGCGGGCGTAGCCGAGCGTTGCCAACCTGGGCCGACATCTGAGCCAATTTCGGGGATTTGGATTTATAACTCCGCCTGGTCGTAAGCGCGCCGGCGCGCCTTGATGGAGTCCAGATTGTCGTGGACCCAGAAATTAAATCCCTCAAGGGCGCGCAAAGCACCTTGGCCGATCTCCGTCAGCTCGTACTCGACACGCGGCGGCACTTCGGGGAAATAGTGACGTACGACAAATCCTTCGCGCTCGAGATTGCGCAGCGTGAGCGTCAGCATCCGGTGGGTGATTTCGCCGGCCTCTTTTCTCAAAGCTGAAAATCGGAGCCGATGATCCTTCGCGAGCGAAAGACGCCAAAGAACCGGCAGAGTCCATTTGTCACTCAGCAGGCTGCAGACCCCGTTTGACGGGATGGGTCTGAAGTGTCTGTCGTTCTCTGATCCGCGCAATGTGCCGGCATCGATCTCTTTGTCCAAGAGTATCATCCTTGTGCCTGATGCTGAAAAATGTGCCGTCTTCCGACCGAACATTTTTCGTATATATGGATGGCCCTTGTTTAACGCGAGGGTTTCAAGTGACCAATAGCAAACACCCCATTCTGGTTTTCGGCGCTACCGGAAGGCAGGGAGGATCAGTCGCCAAAGCCTTGTTGAAGGCGGGATGGCCTGTTCGCGCACTCGTTCTGGATTCCACCAAAGCTGCGTCGCTGCAATTGCGGAATGCAGGCGTCGAGCTTGTGCAGGGTTCATTTGAAGAGGCCGATGTTATCCGCTCAGCGATGAAAGACGCTTACGGTGTCTTTAGCGTACTGCCAGCCAACCTGGCCGCCGAGGACGAAGTCCGTCATGGCATTTCGATTGCGGATATCGCTGCTGAAACCGGCATCAACCATTTTGTCTACTCGTCGGGCGCCAGCGTGGGGAATGAACTGACAGGTGTTCCGCGTTTCGACGCCAAGCCTCGTATCGAAGCACATGTTCGGGAACTGGCCATGACTACGACCATCATCCGGCCGACGATTTTCATGGAAATGCTGGTGCGACCCGGCTTCGGTCTGGATGAGGGCCGGCTGGTGTCCCTGATCCGACCGGAGCATTCCATTCAGCTTACCGCAGTGGAAGACATCGGCAGGTTTGTTGCTGCAGTGTTCGCCGACAGGCCCCGTTTCGGCGGCAGGACGCTTAAGATCGCGAGCGACCGCCTGACCGGGCGCGAGCTTGAGGCAGCCTTCAGCGAAGCAGCCGGTTGCCCGATAACCTATGAACGTTTTCCCGACGACGTTCTCGCTGCAAACGCTGATCTCGCGCATATGGCAAAGAGCCTGGAAGACGGGCCGCTTGCCGAGCAGGTCGATCTGAAATTCATGCGCGAAATCAATCCCGACCTGCTGACTTTCGCGTCCTGGCTTGCTGGCAATGGGCGCAGGTCGCTTGATGAAGCCTTGCGAGCATCATCCTCCTGACCCGCCTTCGTCCTCGTTAGAGTAATGGCGTTTCATAGCGGACTGGCAGGAAACCACCCCAAATCGGTAAAAACCTTAGGCCTGATGTCGGTCTTGGATAAAAGCGTGAGATGTCGGAATGTCCGGTATGGGGACGCATTCACGTCATTGCGCTGCGGAAACGACGACTTTGAATGGAGGCGCGTCTCGTCGGACCATTTCTGCTGCCGATCCTCAAATGAACGGAAGCATCTATCTAAGGCGCTCATGCGCTCGAGTGGGGCGCCACCCGGGCTTTGTCCTTAGCAAGGCCGGTGATGAATTAACGGGGCCTCATCGGCCTTCTTCGCCGTCGCCGAGGAACTGCTGCAGTCGCGGCACGACGAAATCGAGAAAGGCGCGCACGCGCTGCGGCATTCTGGGCCCTCCAAGAAAGACGGCGTGAATCTCTTCTTCGTCGGGTTCGATCACATCGGCGAGCACTTCCACCAGACGGCCAGCGGCAATGTCGGCCCGCACATGATAGTCGCCCATGCGGGCAAGCCCCACGCCGGCGAGTGCCATGCGCCGCACCGTCTCGCCATTGTTGGCGAGCAGCGATCCATTCACCACGCGATCGACCGTTCGCCCGCTTTGCCTGAGCGGCCAGACAGGTGCAGCGCGCCGGAAGTTGAAGCCCAGGCAATTGTGCCGGGAGAGGTCTTCGACCTTGCGCGGCGTCCCGCAGCGGCCGAGATAGGAGGGCGCCGCCACAATCTTCCGGCGGGCGACCCCGATCCGGCGCGCCATCATACCGGAATCGGGGAGGGGTCCCACCCGGAAAGCGATGTCGGTACGATCGAGATAGAGATCGACGATCTCGTCAGACAGCGATAGATCGACGACGATATTGGGATAAGTGCGCCAGAACTCGGGCAAGAGCGGCTCCAGGCCCAGCACCCCCAATGCGACCGAGGCGTTGACGCGGACCGTACCGCCGGTCGCCGTGGCCCCATATGAAAGTTCCCGCTCGATCAGGTCGAGATCCTGGAGGAGTGCCTGACTGCGCTCATAATAGAGTTGCCCCTCCATCGTCAGAGACAAACGCCGGGTGGAGCGCTCGACAAGACGCACCCCGAGCCGCGTTTCCACGCGCGAGATCAGCTTGCTGACCGTAGAGGGCGTCATGCGCAAATGCCGCGCGGCTTCCGAGAAACTGCCCGTCTCCACCACGCGCAGGAAAACCTGCATCTCGCCGATCCGGTTGTCCATGCATGCCTCAGCTATGATTTCGTTTCACAGATGATGTGGAAACAGAAGTGATTATCAAGTCGGAACAGGCACTTTATCTGAGGTGGTATGCAATCGCTCCCACCCTCGAACTCCTTCGCGTCGCCTGATTAACGCTGCCGCCCAACCAATCCAAAAGGAATTCTGCAATGCAAACCGTCACCGCTCATGGCGCGGCCATCCCCGCTCTTGGCTTCGGCGTCTTCCGTATGTCCGAGGCTGAGGTAGAGCGCATCATCCCCACGGCGATCGAGGCGGGCTTGCGCCATTTCGATACCGCGCAAATCTACCAGAATGAAGCCGCGCTTGGCCGCGCGCTGCGGCGCGCCGGGGTCCGTCGTGAGGATTTGTTCCTGACCACCAAGGTTTGGGTCGACAACTACAGCGCCGGCAGGTTCGCCGCTTCGGTTGACGAAAGCCTCGACAAGCTGAAGGTCGAGCAGGTTGACCTCCTTCTTCTGCATTGGCCGGCCGACAAGGTTCCGGTCGCGGCACAGATCGAGATGCTCAATGCCGTCAAGGCCGCCGGCAAAACCCGGTTCATTGGTGTCTCCAACCAGAACATCGCGCAGATGCGGGAATCCGTCGAACGTTCCGGGGCGCCGATCGTCACGAACCAGATCGAGTTGCATCCCTATCTGCCGCAGCGCGCGCTTGTCGCGGCCGCACAGGGCAGCGGTGTCGCCGTCACGGCCTATTACGGCATGGCCGACGGCGCAGTGCCGAAGGACCCGGTGCTGCAGCGGATCGGCGCCAAATATGGCAAGAGCGCCGCACAAATTGGGTTGCGCTGGCTGGTCCAGCAGGGCCATATCGCCCTTTCCAAGACGGCCAACCCAGCACGCGTCGCCGAAAACATCGAGATTTTCGACTTCGCCCTTGACGAAACCGACATGGCCGCCATCGCCGGGCTTGCCCGCTCCGACGGACGGCTCGTCAGCCCGCCCGGCCTTGCTCCCGCTTGGGACGCTTAAGGAGCATCGATCATGAACACCCATGTCTCGACGGCCGAAGAAACCTTGTCCGCCCGTCTGGCGCTTCTCGCTCTTGCGATCGGCGCCTTCGGCATCGGCACGACCGAGTTCTCGCCGATGGGGCTTCTGCCCGTCATTGCGCAGGGAGTCGATGTCTCGATCCCAACGGCGGGGCTCCTCATCAGCGCCTATGCGATCGGCGTGATGGTCGGCGCGCCAATCATGACGCTGGCCTTCAGCCGTTTCGGCAGGCGGACGGCGCTGATCCTTTTGATGGCCATCTTCACCATCGGCAATCTGATGTCGGCGATGGCGCCGGGCTACTTCACGCTGCTCGCTGCGCGTCTCGTGACGAGCCTCAATCACGGCGCCTTCTTCGGCTTGGGGGCGGTTGTGGCGGCAAGCGTCGTGCCAAAAGAAAAGCAGGCAAGCGCCGTGGCCACCATGTTCATGGGGCTGACGATCGCCAATATAGGCGGTGTGCCGGCAGCCACCTGGATCGGCCAGCAAATCGGCTGGCGCATGGCCTTCGCCGGAACGGCACTGATTGGCATCGCAGCCATCGCGGCGCTTTGGGTCGCTCTTCCGAAGGGCCGGCGCGGTGCGATGCCGGACGTGAAGCACGAACTCCGCGTGCTCACCCGGCCTTCGGTGCTGCTTGCCATGGCGACCACCGTCATGGGCGCCGGCGCGATGTTCACGCTCTACACCTATGTCGCGCCCACCCTTGAGACGCTCACGGGCGCGTCAGGCCGCTTCGTCACTTTCGGGCTGGCGTTGATCGGCATCGGCTTCACCATCGGCAATTGGCTGGGCGGGCGGCTCGCAGACTGGTCGCTCGACGGCGCGACCAAGATGTTCCTCGGTGCGCTTGCCCTAATCATGTTGGTCCTTCCGCTGGCCTTCGGCAGTCATGTGGGGGCGGCAGTCGGTCTCCTCTTCTGGGGCGCGGCGGCATTTGCGATTGTTCCGCCGGTGCAGATGCGGGTGATGCAGGCTGCGGCGGAAGCGCCGGGCCTTGCCTCCTCGATCAATGTCGGAGCCTTCAATCTTGGCAACGCGCTCGGGGCCGCGATGGGGGCAGGAGTCATCAGCCTTGGCCTGGGCTATGCCTCAGTCTCGATCGCCGGCGGCGTTCTCGCCGCTGCCGGCTTGGCGCTGGTCTGGCTAGGGAGCCGGAAGAGCAGCATTCTGCAGCCCTGCGAAGCATGACGCGTGAAAAGACCCAGAATGTCGACACGACATTCTCCTCCAGGGTGGGCAGCTTTTCGAGGTCGTCAATGGCGTGGTCTGGTTGCGGAGAACGCCTGCGCTGAATCCGGCTGTTGGCACTATTTTACGGCCGCCAGAGGAAGTATTGCTGCTACCATCGTCTCTGCTGGGTCGTGCGCGATCTAAGAGGCGGTAGCAACAAGCTATTGCAAACAACGTGTAAGTCGGCCCACCGTTGTAACGCCCAAACATTCTAAACACGCCCTGAAGAGCTTCAGGGGTTGGGATAGATCGAACAAGGGCGCCGCGAACCAGAAGGATTGGCGGCGGCTCTCTTCTGGACCTTCCGTGATGGCTATGGGCATTGCCGCTATCGCGGATCAACTCGATGAAGCGGCCTGCCGGGACAACTGTAGCATTCACTGACGCAATTCCGCTCTTTGCTGTTATCGTAAAGCCGAGTGAGGGCAGCTGGGTCCACTGATGCTTGCAGTTGGTCTCAACGTGCAAATGCCTGTCCTCGTCTACAGGATCGGGCACCTAACTTTGGCGCAATTCCTGATAGTGATCGCAATTGGATTGTACCTGCGAGAGAGGAGGAGGGGGACGGCTAACGTTGTCAGATGGTCTATTCTTATTCTAACCGCTTTATAATTACCGAGATGGTTGTCGCCTTGTTGCTCGCTGGCGCAATCGACTTTGACCTGAGTGGAAGAACTGCGGTTTTGTGGCGCTACTTGCTCACGCCTATACCGTTCTTGTGAGCTTCCCAATAATGTTTGATAGGGGGTTGGGGGACTTCGCTTCACGAAGGCGGATACGTTTTTTTCTATGAACCTGTTCGCGCCGCGTCGGCGGAAGTCTAGTCCAGTTTCCAACATTTAGCCTAGGAACAATTGGCCAGAATGCTATCTCGCGAGATATATGCCTGACTGTAATTGCGACGATAATCAATTGGCCACCGCGAATAGTGGTCGTTCAGTTTTCGTCTACGCCACTATCCAATTTCAACTTGGAGCAGGCGAGGAAGTATGCTCCAGCCGAGTGTTATGCCAGCCACAGAACCAATGGATTGTCGCTAACTCCGATCTCTAATGATGTATCTCGGGCGATGTTTTGATGCATCGTAGATACGGGCGATGTATTCCCCCACAATCCCAATCGACAGGAGTTGAACGCCTCCAAAGAAGAGGATGAGGGCGACAATCGTAGCATAACCGGGAACGTCGCGCCCTCTCATAAGGGTCTCGGCCAAGACTACGACAAGGTAAAGGAACGCCAAAAGAGCCACTGATGCCCCGACCAATGACCATACGCGCAATGGCCATGAACTGAAAGAAAGGAAGGCGCCGAAGGCAAGCGTGAACTTTTTCCTAGTGATGGATTTGGGTTCTCCACCTCTGCGCGGGCGAATGATGATAGGTACGAGCTTTCTTCTGAACCCGATCCATCCAACCAAGCCCTTTATGAAGGGATATTCTTCAGGGATTTGGCGGAGCGCGTGCACGACCTTCGGACGTAAAACGTTGAAGTCCCCAGCGCCTTCATCAATTGGGCGTCCGCTTAGGTGATGAAAAAGTCTGTAGAAGCCCTTTGTCATCCAGCGTTCGAACCTTGTCTGGTAGCTGCGATCAGTTCTTACGCCACACACCATATCGATCGAGGGGTCTTCCGCTTCCTTAATGAGGCGCACGAGATCCCATGCGGAATGCTGCCCGTCGCTGTCCATATAAGCAAGAACATCGAAATCTTCCCCGGCTTCTGAAAGGCCGGCCATAATGGCGGCTTCTTTGCCAAAATTTCTGGAGAAAGAAATGTAGGAGAATTCTGGATGACTTTCGCACAGAGACTCAACTACGTCCTTTGACGAGTCGGTACTGCCGTCGTCTACCAGCAGGATCGAGGGCTTATATCCGGCCTCCTTGAGGGCTGACATAGCTTCGACGGCGACGGCCTTGATGTTCGTTTCCTCATTGTGCAGAGGGAGAATAAGCTTTACCTTTTCGATGGCAGCATGATTACGAACATTGCTGGACTGCTTAAAAGACCGGTCATGGCGCAACTCCTGCGCTACGGAATCGTCGGCGGGGCGTCGGTCTTCGTCTATATCGGTCTTCTCGCGACCCTCGTGCATCTAATCCCCCAACATTCCGTGCTGGCCAACGCAGCAGCCTACACGATCGCAACAGCCGTCAATTATCTGCTCAACTACTACTGGTCCTTCACCGCGAAAAGGCCCCATGCGCAGACCTCGTGGCGTTTTTTATCAATCGTTGTGGCAGGCGTCATTCTTAATTCATTCTATGTAGCGGCGATGAGCAGGTGGACCGAACTTCCTCTCGAATTGATAGGGCTCTCATTCGCTTTGGCTTGGCCGATTATTTCATTTGCCTGCCTGAGATTTTGGGTTTTCCGCTAGGCCGCTCTGCTAGAGGCGCGAGTCCGCGCTCGAATTGCTAGGCGCGTAATCGCGTTCTGAAGGACGTCGGCCCAGTTGGCTAGGCATCTTCGCCGGTCGGAGCGACGCCAAGCTTAAAGTCATCGCGCAGACAAGTGAGACATTCGAAAACTTCCTTCGGTCTCAGATCCGCTCGATTTGCATGCGGCTGTTGATTTTAAAGTTTGCGGTGCACTCCTGTGCAAGAAAGGAACGAGCCTCCTCTCCGTTCGGCCCACGGTAGATTAACATGGACGAACAAGACGGCGAAAATTCTCTAGCGCATGCTGTGCACAGCTGTGCAAAAATCGCTTGACAGTCGATATCCGCCGGACAATCCTGTCACCAGGATGCTCGCGGCCGGTGGAGGAGGGGCGCGGGAGAGTGCTTCCGGGAGCCGAGCGTCCGTGCGTTGGGAGGAAAAATGCCAAAGGTTTTTGCGCCGGGAGACGCATCAGAGGCCTTTCGCGCACATCCTATGTGGTGTGGGCGATGAGTTTCGACGGAAGGAGAGCGCTTCCGGCCGGGGGACCGGTGGAGTTCTCGCGGCCGACGCGCGGCAGACAGCTTCGCTACAAGGCCCGGATCGCCCTGCGGGAGCCAACCACGCTCATCGGCGTGCTCATGGCGCTACTCTTCACCTATCTGATCGTCGTCCCGATTCTTTCGCTTCTGATGGACGCGGGTCGCGTGCAGTTCGGCGACGAGAGGCGGATCGGCGCCGCTATCGGCGAGTGGACGCTCTACTATGTAAACCGCACGATGTTCTCGCCGGTGGCGCAGGATCTTTTCTGGCTTCCGCTCTACCACACGCTTTCGGTCGCCTTCGGCGCAATCGGTGTGTCCGTGCTGATCGGCTGCATCCTGGCCTGGCTCCTGAGCCGCACCGATATGTTCGCGCGGCGCTGGTTCGCCACTGCGCTCATCGTCCCCTACATGCTGCCTGCGTGGACTTTCGCGCTTGCCTGGACCACCCTTTTCAAGAACCGTTCGGTTGGCGGACAGCTCGGTTGGTTCGAGACCCTCGGCTTCTCGCCACCCGATTGGCTGGCCTACGGACAGGTGCCGATCACCATCATCCTGGCACTGCACTACACGCCCTTCGTCATCCTTCTTTTCGGCAATGCCTTGCGTCGGTTCGATTCGCAACTCGAGGATTCGGCTCGCGTCCTCGGCGCGCGACCCTACACGGTGGCCTGGAAGATCATGCTGCCGCTGATGCTGCCCTCCGTGATGAGCGCGGTGGTGTTGATTTTCGCCAAATGTCTCGGGGAGTTCGGTGTTCCCTATGTGCTGGGCTTGCCCGTCAAATACGACGTGCTCGCCACATCGCTTTACCGCAGCATCTCGTCCCGGCAGACCGGCGTGGCGGCGGTGCTTGCAGGAGCGATCATGCTTATCGGCATCATCACGCTTCTCGTGGATGCGCGGCTTGTCCGCGAAGCGCGGAAATTCGTTACGGTCGGCGGCAAGGGCGCGATGGCCCGCCGCACTGCGCTCGGCATATTCCGGCTGCCTGCCACTGTCTTTGCGGCCCTCATATTCGTGCTGTCCGTCGGCCTGCCGATCCTGACACTTTTCCTCTCCACGGTGATGAAGCTTCCGGCGGATTTCTCATGGTCCAACTTCACCCTCGACTATTGGATCGGCCGCAATCTCGATACGGTGGCGCTGCGTGAGGGCGTGCTCCTGACGCCCGATCTCTGGCAGGCGGCCTGGAATACGTTGAGGATCGTGGGCACCGCTTCAGTGTGCTCCGGACTGCTGGGGCTTCTCGTTGGCTACGTGGTGGTTCGCACGCCGGTACGGCCGCTTTCGGGCTTCCTGCGGCAAGTGACGTTCCTGCCGTATCTCGTTCCTGGCATCGCCTTTGCCGCGGCTTACCTCTCGCTCTTTGCGGTCCAGCGCGGCCCCATTCCCGCGCTTTACGGCACCGCGGCGATCCTGATGCTGGCCTTGGTCGCCGACCAGATGCCATACGCCTCGCGTGCCGGAATTTCCGCCATGATGCAGCTCGGCAAGGACCCCGAGGAGGCGGCACAGATCGCAGGCGCGGGGTGGCTGCGGCGCATGATCGCCATTATCGTGCCGATCCAGAAGGGCGCGCTGGTCACGGGCGTCCTGCTGCCGTTCATTTCCGGCATCAAGGGGCTGAGCCTCTTCGTCATATTGGCGGTACCGGCAACGGACGTGCTCACCACCTATTCGCTCCGTCTGGTCGATTACAATTACACGCAGGCCGCCAATGCCGTGGTCCTGATCATCGCCGGCATCGCGTATTTCGGGACCGTTCTCGCCCAGAAACTCACAAGAACCAATCTGGCCGACGGACTAGGGAGCTGAGGGAGGATCATGCCTACCATTGCTTTGCAGAACGCAGACAAGAGCTATGGCGCAAACGCTGCCAACGCCGTGTCCAACCTCAACCTGGAGATCGGCGACGGCGAGTTCATGTGCCTGCTGGGTCCCTCCGGCTGCGGCAAGACCACCACGCTCAGGATGATTGCTGGCCTTGAGCACCTTTCGGCGGGCCGGATCGCCATCGGCGACCGGGTGGTTGATTGCGTCGCCTCCGGCACCTTCGTGCCGCCGGAGCGGCGGGAGATGGGGCTGGTGTTCCAAAGCTACGCGCTCTGGCCGCACCTGACGATCGAGCGCAATATCGATTTCGGCCTGCGTCTGCGCCGTGTCTCCAAAGCTGAGCGGGAGGCCTGCGTGGACCGCGTGATGCGCACGCTGGGCATCGAGCAGTATCGCAAACGCTACCCGTCGCAGCTCTCAGGCGGCCAGCAGCAGCGCGTGGCATTGGCGCGCATGCTGGCAGTAAACCCGGATGTTCTGCTCCTGGACGAACCGCTCTCCAATCTCGACGCGCGGCTGCGCCTCGAAATGCGCGCCGAGCTCAAGCGGCTGCACGAGGAATTCAAGACAACCATCGTTTTCGTCACCCATGACCAGTGGGAGGCGATGACGCTTGCCACCTTGATCGCCGTCATGAGCGAGGGCGAGCTGCAGCAAGTGGGCACGCCGAACGATATCTACGACCGGCCGGCCAACCGGTTCGTCGCGGAATTCGTCGGCAGCCCGCCGATCAACATCATCGAGATGGACACGGGGCCGGCAACCGGTCTCACAGCGCTCGCGCAGGACTATCTCACCAGTCACTACCCGCAGCTTACGGAGATCGGCTCGGTCGGACTGCGGCCGGAAGCGATCGCAGCCGTCTCCAGCAGGGCCGAATTGCCCGCAGGTCACCTTTCCGGGGAGATGAGGATTTCGGGAATTCTGCCGACAGGGGGAAGCTGGATATTGGAGCTCGAGGCTGCTGACGCAAAGCTGTTCCTGACAATCCACCAGCCCCCCCGATTCAGGGTGGGCGATACAGGCTTTTTCCACGTCGCGCCTCAAGCACTTCATGTGTTCGATCGACAGGGCAGGCGATCGGCAATGGCCGATGAGCAACTGCGTCCAAGCGAGTTGGGTACGGTCCGGAAGATGGCCGGCTGCAGGGAAGTCGCCTGACGAGGCGGCAGAAGGAGGAGGAGAATGAAGGTAAATACACGAAGATGGGCCGGCTTTGCCGCTGGGCTGGGAGCGGCGGCATTGCTTTCAGGAACGAGCGCGTCGCCGGCCCGGGCGGAGGAGGCCTGGGCGCCGGAGAATTTCAGCCTCGATGCGCTCGTAGAGGCCGCACGCGCCGAGCCGCCGATCACCGTCTATGACAGCACAGGCAAGATCGTCGAGATCGCTGACGCCTTCACGGAGAAATACGGCGTCAAGGCAACTGGCTCGAAGGTTTCGAGCGGTGCGCAGATCGAGCTGCTCGTCCGCGAGGGGCAGGCCGGCAATATCGTTGGCGACGTGTCCGTTGTACAGGACGTCCCGCCCGCAATGGCACAGCTCTTTCCTCAAGGACTTGTCGAGAGCTGGTTGCCGCCGGACCTCGCCAAGTCAATCCCAGAGGCCTTGCAGGACCCGCTGGTCGTCGTGTCCTCGCCGAATATATGGGCCTACAACACCGAGGTTTACGACAAATGCCCGGTGGACAATATCTGGGCGCTTACCGACAAGGCGTGGACGCGCAAGATCGCCTTTCAGGATCCGCTCGGCAAGCCTTCCTACACCGACTGGTTCAACCAGATGGAGATGCACCACGACGCTGCGGTTGCTGCAGCCTACGAAGCTTACTATGGAAAACCGCTGGAGACCGACGAGGCGAGCGCCACCCGTGCCTGGGTGAAAGCGATCGCGCAGAACGCGCCGCTGCTCACGGATTCCGACTCTGCGGCAGGCGAGGCGGTCGGTGCCAAGGGGCAAGCCGAGCCCTTCCTCGGTCTGGTCTCGACAGCAAAGTTCCGCGACAACGCGCCGGACGGCCTTCAGCTCGGCATCTGCACGGGCGTGAAGCCGTTCTCCGGCTGGATGTATCCCGGCATCGGGGTCGTTTCGACGAAGACAGACAGCCCGAATGCAGCACGCCTCTTCCTTCATTATCTGATGACGGAGGAGGGGATTTCTCCGCAGACGGTCGATGGCAAGATCTCGTCCAACACCGAAGTGCCCATGCATCCGGATGAGCCCTCGGGTGTGGGTGAGATTCTCGACCAGCTAATGCCCTACGCCTTATCCACGGCGCTGCAGGATTTCGACCTGCGGCAGGATTGGCAGGATTTCTGGCGCGTGAACTATACGCGCTGACCGACGTGTCCTGGCGGTGAGCCGCCGGGCGCCAGCAGAAGAAGACAATACAGGGAGGATGCGGGGAGTTGCACGCGCAATCCCCGTACAAGGAGATGCTATGACCCGCTTAAATGCAGGATGCGTGCAGAGCCTCATCATAGCGGCTGGACTTCTCTCCGGCACGAGCGCTGCGGTGCTGGCCGAGGAAAACTTCAGCCTCGATGCGCTGATCGAAGCGGCGCGCAAGGAGCCGCCGATCACGGTCTATGACAGCACCGGCAAGATCGTCGATATGGCGGAGGCTTTCAGCAAGAAATACGGAGTGCAGGCGACCGGTATAAAAGTCTCGGCCGCCGCGCAGTTCGAACAGATCATACGTGAGGCGCAGGCCGGCAACGTACAAGGCGACGTGGCGATGCTGACCGACACGCCGGCCACCGTCGCGCAATTGTTGCCGCAGGGCTTCCTCGAAAGCTGGTTACCGCCGGACATGGCAGGCAAGATTCCGGCCGAATTCCAGAAGCCGCTCGCGGTGACCACGAATGCCAATGTCTTCGCTTACAATACCGAAGCTCACGACAGCTGCCCTGTCACCAATATCTGGCAGCTCACGGATCCGAAATGGGAGGGCCGCTTCGCCATGGTCGACCCTCTCACCAAGCCGAACTACGCGGATTGGTTCAATCAGATGGAGACCTATGGCGACGAGGCGCTGAAGAAAGCGTATGAGGATTATTACGGCGAGCCTCTGAAAACGGAAGAGGCGAGTGCAACGGCTGCCTTTGTGAAGGCGCTTGCCGAGAGCGGGCCGTTGCTGACCGACGGCGATGACGCCGTTTCGGAGGCTGTGGGCGCATCCGGGCAGGAGGATCCATTCTTCGGATTGTTGAGTTCGGCGAAGTTCCGCGACAATGCCGATTCCGGCTATGTGCTTGGCCTTTGCAAGGAAATGATGCCGTGGGTGGGGTGGAGCTATACGAAGCTCGCTCTCATTGCGGCCGGTACGGACAGTCCCAATGCGGCTCGGCTCTTCGTTCACTATGTGCTGACACGCGAGGGGATCGAGCCGCAGATGGTGGATGGAAAGATCCCTACCAATACTGAAGTCAAGATGCCGGATGACGAGCCGTCCGGGCTGATGTCCGTTGTCGACAAGGTCTTCGGCTACAACGCTGCCAGCGCACTCGATGACTGGGACTCGCGCCAGGATTGGCAGGATTTCTGGCGTGTCCATTACAAGCGCTGATGCCGAAGCGCGCGCCATGACGGCCCATCCCTCAGGAACAGCGACGAGCGGGAGGAGAACCGAAGTGAAAAGGATCTTACACTGCACCACCGGCCTTGCAGGCTTGGCGCTGCTGCTGGCCGTGGTCGCTCCCTCTATGAGCCAGCCGGCAACGGCATTCGATCTGGAAGCTCTCGTCGAAAAGGCTCGGAGCGAACCGCCCATCACCGTCTACGCCGTCACAGGCAAGATCGTCGAGACCGCAGAGGCCTTCAGCAAGAAATACGGTGTGACGGCGACAGGCCGTAAAGTGAACGAGGCCGAACAGATCGAACTGCTCATCCGTGAGGGCAGGGCGGGCAACGTAGTGGGGGACGTCTCGGTGGCTGCGGATGTGGCGGCTATCGCCGGCCAGCTGATCCCATCCGGCTTGGTACAGAGCTGGGTGCCTCAGGATCTGGCCGGCGACATTTCGCCCGCTGCCCACGATCCGCTGGTTATCGTCACCGATCCGCACGTGTGGACCTACAACACCGAGGTTTTCGATGCCTGTCCTGTCAGCAATATCTGGCAGCTCACCGAACCCGCTCATGCGCGCAAGGTGACAATGCTCGATCCACTGGTGAAACCGAATTACGCCGATTGGTTCAACCAGATGGAGATGCATCACGACGCTGAAATGGCGCAGGCATACGAGGACTATTTCGGCAAACCCCTTGAGACGGAGGAACGCAGCGCCACCGCAGCCTGGGTGAAGGCCTTCGCGCAGAACCAGCCACTCCTTGCCGATTCATCCGCCGTCGCCGAGGCGATCGGCGCGCCAGGCCAGAGCGAACCCTTCTTCGGGATCGTCTCCACGGCCAAATATCGCGACAACGAGGCTCACGGATACAAGCTCGGCATCTGCGCCGATATGCAGCCTTTCGCAGGCTGGCTCTATCCCGGCCTTGGCATGATTGCCTCTGGTACCGACAGTCCGAACGCCGCCCGCCTCTTCATCCGTTATCTCCTGACGGAAGAAGGGATCGCGCCGCAGACGATCGACGGCAAAATATCGGCGAATGGCTCCGTGCCCATCCACGCGGAGGAGGCATCCGGGATCGGCAAACACCTAGACCGGCTGATGGCGTTCGAGATGAAAACGGCAATCGACGATTTCGACAACCGGCAGGATTGGCAGGATCTCTGGCGCTCCAATTATTCCCGCTAGCCCTCGGAACCGAGGAGCTCGTTTCAATAAGAGAACACGATGACCAATCTCACCACGCTCCCGCGTGCTTCCGTCACCGAGGCTACCCTGTCGCGCCATCTGCGTGAGGTAGCCATTCGAGCAGCGAGATCCGTGCAACCCTATCTCGTCAATGCATTCCGTTCCCCGATGGTGATCGATACCAAGCGCGACTTCCATGACGTCGTGACGGTGCACGATAAGGAAACCGAGAAGCGGCTGATCGATTTCATTCTGTGTGAGGTTCCGGATTCTTCGATCCTCGGCGAGGAGGGCGGCGCGACCGGCCAGGGGTCGATCCACTGGTACATAGATCCGATTGACGGGACGGCGAATTTTGCGCGCGGCCAAGGCTTCTGGTGCGTCTCGATCGGGGCGGTCGTGGAAGGTGAAATCATCGCGGGTGCAGTTCTCGATCCTGTTGCCGATCTCACGTTTAGCGCCGACGCGGAAGGAGCTTGGCTCGGCTCTGCACCACTACGCTCCCGCTCCACGCCGCGTGAAAGCGACGCCATCTTGATTACCGGCTATCCAGTTGAGCGAGATTTCCGTTCAGATGGGCGCGAGGCGGCGCTCGATCATTTCGGCACCCTGGTCGAAGCCTTCTCCACGCTGAGGAGGCCGGGCAGTTCGGCCCTCAGCATCTGCTCAGTTGCGGCTGGCTGGTGCGATGCAGCAGCGGGCTTCGGCGTCAATCCGTGGGACGTTACCGCCGCAATCCTGATCCTGAAGCAGGCCCGGGGGACCTACATGCCCCTGGCTCTTCACAAGCCGCCGGCGACGCCCGATTTCGCCTGTCCCGGATATGTTGCGCTGGGGGAGGGCGCCAATTACCCGACACTGATGAATGTTGCGCGCCTCGTGTCGGAAACCCGGGCGAAAGCCGCAAAATGACATCGCAAGAACCATCCAGAAAAGAGCAAGCATGCAATGACGGCCCTATCTCCTACCTTGAGCGCCGAGTCCGGCCCTACTCCTTCCGATCCGGGACTGGACAGGCGAGAAGCCTTCCTGATCGACCTTGCCCGCGAGGCCGGAAGGCTCGCGCAGCGCGCATTCTCCGGCGCTGAGACGCTTGCCTACCGCATGAAGGGGCCGCAGGACTTCCTGACGGTAACAGACGCGGCGGTGGAGGAACTGGTGCAAAACCGCCTTCAATCGGCGTTTCCCGAGGATGGTTTTCTCGGCGAGGAATCCGGCGGTGTTCTCTCCCCACAGATCTGGGTGGTGGATCCCATCGACGGTACGGCCAATTTCGCCCGCCGCATCCCGCACTACTGCGTCTCCATCGCCTTCGTCTCGCACGGGGTGATCGCGCTGGGAGCCGTTTTTGATCCTGCCCACGACGAGCTTTACTTCGCACGGCAAGGCAGGGGTGCCACGCGCAACGGAAAGCCAGTCCGTGTTTCGGATGTTCGCGACGCACACGCTGCATGCGTCGAACTCGGCTGGTCCACCCGCGTGCCCAACAGCGACTATCTCGACGCATTGGCAGGCATTTTGAAGGCGGGGGCCAATGCGCGCCGCGGCGCCACCGGCGCCCTGGGGCTTGCTTATGTCGCGGATGGTCGTTCGGATGGATATGCGGAGTTGCACATGCAGCCCTGGGATTGCCTTGCCGGCCTCCTCCTGGTCGAGGAAGCGGGCGGAAGGGTGAGCCCGTATCTAGAAAACGGTGGCCTGGCAAAGGGCGGTCCCGTGCTAGCCGTTGCTCCCGGGGCTGCAGATCTGATGCAGTCCGCCACCGGAATCGCGCTCAAATAGAGGCCGTCATTTGGGCCGGACCGACTTGCGCCAGACAGGATCGGCCTGGAAGCGCACCGGCTCGTGGACAATCCGTGAATCAGGCTGATGATCGATTTGGCTGACGATATGCGTTGCGATTTGATCGATCGGTTGCCGGAAGGTCGTCAATTCGTAAGACGACCAGCCGGCCTGCTCGATATCGTCGAAGCCTACCACGCAAAGTTCCTCGGGGATATTGAGGCCGAATTCGTTTCGAGCGGCATCCATGAAGCCACAAGCAAGAAGGTCGGTGACGCAAAATACACCGTCCGGCCGGTCGGAGCGGCTGAGGAGCAGGCGGGCGATCTCGGCGCCCGAAGCATAGGCGGTAGGGCCGAACCGCGTCACGCGGACTTCCATTCCAGCTTCCTTCGCCGCTTCGACGAATGCCCTTTCGCGCCCGGAAACGCTAGCGCTGCCTACGTCGGATGCAACGACGGCGAGCCTTTCGCAGCCCGCGCGCCGGAGCATGTGGAAGGCCTCACGGGCCGCGGCGCGGTTGGCGACGATCACGGTTTCGGGGCCGGGCACGAGCTCTTCGCGGTTGACGAGTATCACGTGCTGCCCGTTGTTGAGGCACGTTTCGATGAGCGAGGCTTTGGGCTGTCCGGAAAGCACGATCGTAGCATCGGCCCTGTAGTGCAGGGTTTGCCGCAACGCGCTTTCCACGCTGTCCGTCTCGCCGGAGGTGTTGATCACCATAGCCACCTTGTTTGCGAGTTGCAGCCGTCGCGTGAGGACCTCGATCATCTTCGACTGGTATGGCGTGGCGATGTCGGTCACGACGAGCGAGACGATGTTGCTGCGGTCGCTGATCAGCCCCCGGGCAAGGTGATTCACGTGATAGCCGAGTGCCTCGGCGGCCTCGAGCACCTTTTTCCGCGTGGCTTCGGAGACGCTGGCTCCATCCGTGAATGTACGCGAGACGGCCGAGCGCGAAACACCGGCACGCTCGGCAACCTGCTGCGCACTCACGAAGGATCTGCTCTGGAGCCTGCTTCCCTTCGCAGCCGTCATGTTCTTCCTGTTGAGCATTGTCTGCTGTGTCTTTGCACGGGTGTGCGCTTCTTTGCCGGCGATGAAACCACCGGACCGGAAAACTCTATAACGCGAGCCAAGCCGGGAGAGCAACCGTCCCCTTCACCATGGCGGCCCTTGCGGCGCCAACGCTATGGGATGCGAAGTGGCCAGATGCGAAGGAATTACCTCAGTCGCCGCGTTGACGCGTTTGCACACCTGTGCAAAACAAACTATGGCGATCTGGGCTTCTGTGTTCATCCGGCTTCGAGGGGCCCATTCCGGATGGGCCCGGCAGACTCCAACCACAAGAACGAGAGACCTTTGATGATGCAATTCTCACCTCGCTATGACCGCCCGGCAATAAGCCTCATCGCAACCGGATTGGGGGAGGACGGGGTGTCGCTATATCTCGGGGATTCCGAGGGCGCCCGCGACATCGCGCTGCTCAAGGAGCAGGGGATTACCACGGTGATCAATTGTGCGGTCAATCTCGACTTCAATTACGTCAATGATCCCGTGCAAAAGGAGGAGCCCGGCAAGGTGGCCGCAGGGCACGGAGTCGTGCGAGCCTACAAAATCGGCCTTATCGACGGTGAGGGCAATCCTGCGCGGATGATGCTTGCTGGCTACTACATCCTTGATGGCGCTCTGAAGCAGGTTATGCCTGAAAAGGAGAGCTATCCGCACCGTGAGCGTGGCAATGTTCTGGTGCATTGCCGGGGAGGGCGCAGCCGCTCCGTGGCGCTTGTGGCTCTTTACCTCCACAAAAATTTGCCGGAACGCTTTCCCACATTGGACGACGCACTTGCCCATGTGCGTGTCAAACGTGAATTGCGGCCCGACGAATGGTTCGAGACGCCAAAGCCGATGCTGGTGGAGGCGGCCCGGCAAGCATCGGATGCAATCGACCTGCTGGAGGGCAAATAAATTTCCTCAACGCTGATCCTGATCGATCTGCTTGGCGCCGGCGCGCTGCTCCTGTGGGGACTTCGTCTCATCAAGACAGGGATGCTGCGCGCGTTCGGCACTTCATTGCGCACCTGGATCGGACGCAGCACCAAGAACAGGATTTCCGCCGTCCTGGTGGGTATGCTTGCTACAATCGCCGTCCAATCCAGCACGGCGACGGCCGTCATCACCGCATCCTTTGCTGCGCGCGATCTTCTTTCGGGAACGATGGCGCAAGCCGTCATGCTTGGGGCAAATGTCGGGACGGGGCTTGTTGCGGCCATCCTGTCGATGGACCTGCATTGGCTCGCGCCTCTGATGATCCTGATCGGGGTGGCCGTATTCTTTCGTAGCCACCGCTCCCGGGGAAAGGGCATCGGCCGTTCTATCCTCGGGCTCGGGCTGATGCTTCTCGCTCTTCGTCTCCTTGGAGAGGCGACAGCACCTATTCGTGAATCGTCTCTTGTCGTCCTGATGCTGCGCGGGCTGGAGAATGCGCCGATTTTCGCTCTGTTGTTTTCCACGGGTCTTGCGTTTCTTGCCTCGTCGAGCCTTGCCGTCGTGCTTTTCGTCGTTCTGTTGGGAAACGGCGGCGTCGTGACACCAGTTTTGGCGCTTGTGCTGGTCGCCGGTGCGAATCTCGGCGGCGCAATTCCGCCTTATCTGGCGGTCTTGCATGAAGGCGTGGAGGCAAAACGCCTTGCTCTCACCAATCTAGCGATCCGCGCGGCGGGTGCGGTCGCGCTTACCTTCGGTGCAGCCTATGTGGCAGCGCTCGCCGCGCCATTTTGGCCATCCACGGGAGCGCTGGCGCTTGCGGCTCATGTCGGATTTTCTCTGGCCTTGCTGCTCATCTTCCTGCCTGTTCTCGGACCGGTTACCCGGATGATGGAGCGGCTGGTGCCGTCCATGCCAGAGGATATGTTCGGTCCGCGTTATCTGGACGACAGCGCCATGGGGTCGCCGGCCATCGCGCTTTCCGCCGCGGCGCGCGAGACGCTGCGCCTGGGAGACATGGTGCGTGACATGCTGGAGGGGAGTATGCGAGCTCTTGAAACCTCGGATCCCGACATGCGCGCAGAGCTCGCCCGCATCGAGGATCAGGTCGACCGATTGCACGGCGCGATCAAGACCTATCTCGCCCGCCTCGGCCAGGAGAAACTCGACGCTGAGGACATGCAGCGCGCATCCGAGATCATGTCCTATGCGGTCAATCTCGAACATATCGGCGACATCATCGACAGCGGGCTGTCGGATCTGGCGGCCAAGAAGGCGAAACGCAAGCTTGCCTTCTCCGCCGAAGGAATGGCCGAGATCATGGCGTTCTATCATCGCACGCTCGACATCCTGCAGATCGCACAGAGCGTCTTCCTCTCGCGCGATCCTGAGCTTGCTCGCCAGCTGGTGGGGTGCAAGGTCGATGTCCGCCGGCTGGAAGCGGAATCGGCGGAACGGCATCTTGAGCGCCTGCGCGCCCGCCGCACCGAGACGGTCGAGACCTCCGGCCTGCATCTCGATATCCTGCGCGATCTGAAGCGAGTGAACGCGCATCTTATATCCGTCGCCTATCCCATACTCGACGGCATCGGCGCCCTGAGTGACACCCGCCTCCGCCCGGCATCGGACCTGTAGGCGAAAGCCTGATCGCAGCTGATCCCCGCTTTTGCTGGAGTGGGGCGCTTCTGCTGGAGTGGGGCGCTTCTCATGGTATGATCACGAAATCCTTCCGTCCCCATGAGAAGCTTACCGGCCGGTCATCCGAAATTCTGTGCGTCCCCCCAGTTGATCCATTCAGGCAGCAGTCACGGATTGAAATGTGGTTCCCAGGTGCGAATCATGAAGAGTGTGCAACGGCCTCGATCAATTCTTCGGCGCTCCAGCGCGTATATCCGACCGGCCATTTCGATATTGAGCATCGAGGCCCAAGCGGCCTGCCAAAAGGTAGTGGAGTGCCTGGGCCATCCGGATGTCGACCTGATCTCCATGTCCGCAACTTGATCTTGCGGCAAGAGGCGCAGGTCTGCAAAGAACCTCTCACCATGCCGGTCGATATATCCAGACGGCCGCTTGTTCTTCAGCATGTGCCCGCACGGCTAGGAACAAGCGGTCGAGCTCGGGGACGAATAGCGACGTGCGCGCGCCGGGCGCGGTGGGAACATGAGCGATCCGGCGGAGGCTGCCGTCTTCCGCTTCGAAGGCATCCAAATACCCTTCTCCGCAGCTGACATAAATCCGGCGGCGCTTGGCGTCCACGAACACGTCATCGGCATCGCCGCATGCCCCTGTGCTTGCGACAGGCGATCCGTCCTGCATTGAAAAAGCGGTCAGCGTCGCCGGCTTGCGGAATGCAACGAGCAGCCGCCCGGAAGCTTCATCCAGCGCCATTGGATAGTTCTCGCTCGCCTGACCAGTCGGCCAGCGGGCTATCACCTCCCGGCGCTGGCGGTCGCCGACTTCAATCATGTGTGCGTCGGGAACGTTCACGAAAATCCGGCTTCCGCCGCTCTCAAGCCGGAAGCTTTCGGGATGGCCATCCAGGGGGACGTCGCCGCTCTTTCGGTTTGCTGCCGCGTCGATGATCGCCAGCGCTCCATCCCCATAGCCGACGAACAGCTGGTTGGCATCGCTGTCGATGCGGATGTTGTCTGCGTCCTCGCCAAGTTGGATGCGGCCGGTTTCCTTCAGATCCGGCCCCTGGAACAGCCGGAGCGACCCGTCGCCGCTTGCCACGTAAAGCGTGCCGGCAGAGGCCAGATATGCGACGCCCTGGGGCTCCTCAAGGCCGCCGATGCGTGCAGCCACCTGCGACTTCTTCAGGTCGACAACCCCAACGCTGTTGTTGCCAAGCTCGGCCACGAACAGGCGTTGCCGGTCGAGGTCGACCGCCAGATGATCGATCCGGCCTGCCACGTCGCCGAGAGGGATCTTGCTTTCGAGCTGCAGAGGGCCGGAATCGGCGGCGTAAGCGTTCGCAAGCTGGACTGCGGCGAAAAGGGCGGTCCAGATCGTCAGCCGTCGGGGATCGGAGAGGCAAGGCATTTTTACGCTCACTGCGTGAAGCCGAATGCTAATTCCGAAGTGGAATTGGTACAATGCCTCAATCGGACGATCCCGTACCCTTACGGCACAGTCAATGCTGGCAGCTAGACCTGTCCGCCGGACTCTTTCGCGTCAGGTATGATCCAAACCGATCTTCGACCGGCTGGCTCATGGAGACAGCGCGCCTGAGCCAAGGTTCTTTATCAAGCTATGGAGTGCCTCCCATTGTCGGCCACCGGCAACATGATCGGCGGCAACAAAAGATGCACAGGCTTGGTGTCACGATAGATAGGCTGGCGATGGTCAGCGCTCGCCGTCCATCTCCGCAAGCTTTTGCACGCGGCGGCGGAAATCCTCGTCGGTCGAAAACTCCGCCTGCAGGTAGGCCGTGACCAGATCCTTGGCGAGCCAGGGGCCGACGATCTGCGCGCCAATGCACATGACATTGACGTCGTCGTGCTCTACCGACTGATGGGCCGAGTGGATATCGTGACAGACCGCGGCCCGGATGCCCTTTACCTTGTTTGCAGCAATCGAGGCGCCGACGCCTGTGCCGCAGACCATGAGTCCGCGGTCGGCCTTGCCCGCGATGATCGACGAGGTGACGATTTTGGCGATGTCGGGGAAGTCGACCGGATTGGGGTCGTAGGATCCCGCGTCATGCACCTCGTGCCCCAGCGACCTGATGTGATCGATGATGGTCGCCTTGAGCGGGAAGCCGGCGTGGTCAGAACCGATGACAATGCGCATCTTGAAGGATCTCCGGAAGGTTACTGGGCGATCATTCGCGGCAGCCACAACGTGAAATCCTTCGCGAAGGTGAGGATCGCGAGCGTGGTCAGCAGCGGGATGTAGAAGGGAAGCAGCGCCTTGAGCAGCTGCCGGATCGATACCTTTGCGATATCCGATACCAGGAACAGCGACAGGCCCATTGGTGGGGTCAGCAGTCCGACCATCAGATTGAAGATGGTCACGATGCCGAGCTGGACGGGGTCGACGCCTGCCAGCACCAGCGGCGGCGCGATGATCGGAACCAGGAGCAGTGTGGCCGTCGTGGAATCCAGGAACATGCCGGCGACGAAAAAGATGAGGTTGGCGATGATGAGCAGCATCAGCGGGTCGCGCGAAAGGCCAAGGAGTGCTGCCGCGAAGGTCTGCGGCACCTGCTCCACGGCGAGGATCCAGCCGAAAAGTGCTGCGGCTGCGACGATGATGAGGATCGCGGACGAGCTGCGCGCCGTCAGCACGGCCGAGTTCCACAGGTGCTCGATGGTGAGTTCGCGGTAGAACACGGCGCTTATCACGATCACGTACATCGCCGTCATGGCCGCAGCTTCCGTCGGCGTGAAGGCGCCGTAGGTCATGCCGGCGACCATCAGCGCGGGCGCGATGATGGCGGGCAGCGCCGGCAGGAAGTCGCGAGCGACCTCCCATGGCGTCGGCCAGCGTTCGGCACGTGGATGCTTGTGCCGGATCGCCACGATGAGCACGGTCACCATGAGGAGCACCGTGCAGACGATTGCCGGCATGATGCCCGCGACCAGCAGTTGCACGATCGAGACGCTGGTGACCGAGCCGTAGACGATCAGCGGGATCGATGGCGGAAAGATTGGCCCGAGCGTCGCTGAAGCGCCCGTCACCGCTCCTGCAAAGGAAGGATCAAAGCCTCGCTTCTTCATCGCGTCGATCTCGATGCGGCCCAGCCCGCCGATATCGGCAAGTGCGGCGCCCGACATTCCTGAGAAGACGAGGCTGCCGAAGACGTTCACCTGTGCCAAGCCCCCCGGGATGCGGCCGACAAGCGTATAGGCGAAGCGGAATATGCGGTCGGTGATGCCCGACAGGTTCATCAGGTTGCCGACGAAGATGAACAGCGGCACGGCGACCAGCGGGAAGGAGTCGAGTGCGTAGGTGATGCGCTGCGCGAGAAGGCCGAGTGGCAGGCCCTCGATGATCACATAGGCGATGGACGGCAGCAGGATCGCATAGACCACCGGGAAACCGAGCATGAAAAGCGCCAGGAAGGCGATGACGACTGCAAAACCCATGGGCGTCAGACCGCGATGTTGGTATCGGCCTGCGGCGGCTTGCGCAGGTGGAGGAGGTGGATCAGCGCGGCGCCTGCGAAGCCGAACAGCGTCGCGCCAAGAAAGAGCCAGAACGGAATCCCGAGAGTTGGTGTCGCGTTTGTGAGATTGCGCGAAATGTTGGTGGCGGTGACATAGGCGATGAAGCCCGTCGCGGCGATTGCGCTTATCGAGATCGACCAGTTCACGATCCCGCGCAGCCGCTTCGGCATCGCGGCCTTGAATTCCCCCATCACGATGTTCTCGCCATTTTGCACCACGAGCGGGTAGGCACAGAAGATCAGGCAGATGAGCAGGAAACGCGTAAACTCCTCCGCCCCGATGAACGGCAGCACGAAGACGCCGCGCGTGATGACCTGAGCTGTCGGCACAAGCACGAGCCCCGCCATGATGAAGACCACGAATGCCGTGAGAATGCGTTCTGGAATGCGCATCCGGTCCCTCCCTGAAGATCGCTCGGCACGCAAGGCGCCGCCGACAATTGGTCTGGTGGGCGGCCGGAGCGACGGGCGCCTCGGCACGCCAAGAAGACTTACCGCACTGACTGGATCTGCTCGATGAGCGGCGTGAAATTCGGGAAATCCTGGGCGATCTGGGCGCTGACCTTCTCGCGGAACGCGTTGACGTCCAGCCCGTCGGCCTCGGTGATGATGGTCATGCCACGCCCCTTGAGCTCTTCGACAAGCTGGGCTTCACCTTCCTGTGCCAGCTGAAGCGACTTCTTCGCCTCCTCGTCCAGCACCTTCGTGATCGCCGCCCGCTGCTCCTCGGTGAGGCCCTGCCAGACCTCCTCATTGACGAACACCGCAAGCACGGCGCGCATATGCCCGGTCATCGAGATATGCGACTGCACCTCGTTGAGGTTGTTCGACGCGATCATGGTGAGCGGGTTCTCCTGGCCGACGACAACGCCCGTCATGAGAGCAGTCGGCAGTTCGGCGACCTCGACGGGGGTCGGAATGGCTCCGAAGCCCTTCACCATCGAAACCCAGAGTTCAAGCGGAACGGCACGGAACGGTTTGCCGGCAAGATCGGCGGGCGACTTCACCGGGAAATTGGACGATATCTGCCGATCGCCACGATAGATACGGCCGATGATGCGCACGCCTTGTGCGATCAGCTTCTCGTTGATCGCCTGAAGCGCCGGCGAGGTCGCCGGATCGGTTGCCTTCAAGGCATGCTCGCCGTCGCGATAGATGAAGGGCGCATTGAACACCGCAACCTCGGGTACGAGGCGGGCGAGCGAGGCAAAATCGTGGTGGCCCATCGAGATGGAGCCCATCTTGATGCCGTCGACCATCTCGGCGACGCCGCCAAGCTGGCTTGCCGGATAAACGGTCAGCGTGACCTCGTCGTTGGTGGCGGCAGCGATGCCTTTGGCCGCCTCGGCGGCGAAGATCGTCTGTATGTCGCCCTCTGCCCCCACATGCGCATATCGCAATTCGACGGCGAGCGCGGCCCCCGCCATTGCCACCAAAAAGGCGGCACCGGTCAGGGCGCGGATGATGGTCCTCTGCAGCATGTCGAAAATCCTCCCTTTGTTCTTCATGCTTCTGCTTAGGTCTGCGGCCTCCTGGTGAAGGCCGAGATGAGGCTGCGGCGGCGGAACTCGTCGCCGATCGCGAAATGATCGCGGAGTTTGAGATCAGCGGCATTTGCGTCCCGCTCCAGGATCGACAGGAACACCTCCCGGTGCGCCTCGACGAGGTAGTCGACAATGCCGGGCTCGGAGATCGTTACTTCACGGCGCTGGACATGGCTGCGGCGCAGCAGCTCGCCGATGGCTCCGTAAAGCGTGGTCAGAGCCTCGCTGTGGCTTGCCTCGACGATCGCCTGGTGGAAAGCGAAGTCGGCCGCACCGCCTTCGACCGGGTCGTGAAGCGTATCCATCAGCTGGGTGAGCCTCGACCCGATGCGCTTGAGGTCGCTTTCGGTGGCGCGCTCGCAGGCCAGCCTGATGGCCTGGCACTCGATGGCAATCCGTGCCTGCATCACGTCATCGAGGATGTCCGGCTGTTGGGCGAGGCTGAAGGTGAAGAAATCGGACAGGACGTTGATATCGGCCTGGCGCACATAGGCCCCTTTGCCATGCCGGATGTCGAGAAAGCCAAGCATTGCTAGCGAGCGCAACGCCTCGCGAAGCAGCGGGCGCGACACGCCGAGCTTCAGGGACAATTCCCGCTCGCCGAGCAGGCGTTCGCCGGGCTTCAACGAGCCGTCGAGCAGCGCATCACGGAAGAAGGCGAACACCTTCTCGGCGCCTGAAAGATCACTGCTCTCGGCTAGCACGGTGGACATCGGGGCTCCTCCCCACTGGCATTACAGTGGTCAGACCACTTGATTCCCGATCAGCCGTCTCTTGTCAAGCACTCCCAGGTTCAGGTGCGGCGGCACGGGGAGCCCACTCCGCAACCCCTCGATGCTTGACGGGCAGGCCGGCCATCTTCAGCGCTGACCAAGTTTGTGCGGACAGCGAACGACGAGCTGCTGCACTCGATCCTCATCGACAGGGGCATTGCAACCGGCGGTGGGAAGAGGGGAGGGCGGAGCTGCGCGAGCGCAAAAAGCTACGCCCGTTGCAGAGGCACATCGGGCGATATGCGGATCGGCTAGGCTTCGCCTTATCTGAGCGAACCGCCGCCCGCCCGGCGTGACTGCGGCATATCGGAATCCGACTGGCTCGGGATCACCTTGCGAAGGCCCTCAAGGGTAATATGGTAATGCTCGGTCAGCAGCTGACACGCCAACTCCACATTGCGTTCGAGCACGGCATTGAGGATCGCCTGATGCTCGGCCGCAGCGCCTTCGCGCCGGAGTTTGCTCGGATTTGTATTCATCGAAAGGTTCCGATACCGCACCGCCTGGTCCATCAGCGTCGAGCAGAACCCCAGCAACCAGCTCGATCCGCAGCGATCCAGAAGCAGCAAGTGGAATGCCTTGTGCCGAACCTCCCATTCCTCGGAAATCTCGCGCCCCGTCTCGGTAGGCAGCAGCCGCTGCGTACGCGCTAGACGGTGATAACTTACCACCAGCGCATCCTCCCACGCCTCGTCCGCATTGCGCATCGACTGTTCGAGCGCGAGTGTCTCCAGCCAGACGCGCGTCTTCACCAGTTCCTCGAGATCGGCCATCGAGATGGTTGCCACGAAGAAGCCGCGATGGCTTTTCCTGTCGACGAGGCCTTCCGACGAAAGCCGGTTCAAGGCCTCGCGCACCGGCACGGCTCCGATCCCGTAACGCTCGGAAATGGCGTCTATCTGGAGCTTTTCGTTGGGGAACAGTTCGCCGTACAGGATATCGTGCCGAATCCTGTCATAGGCCTGCTCCGATAGATTTCTGACTTCCACTACATCACCAATGCCGCGACTGCTCATCTCAGCCGATTGCGCCCTGACGTTCGGACTTGTTCCAGAACACAAATCTGCGCTGCGCCCACGCGATCGTGAAATAGAGCGCCAGTCCGAGAAGGCTGAGATAGAGAATGAGAGCGAACACGCGCGGCGTGTTCATCTGGCTGGCCGATTGTCTGATCAGCGCGCCAAATCCTTTGCCGCCGCCCAGGAACTCTCCTGTGATCGCGCCGGCCATCACGCCGACTGAGGCGATCTTCAGGCCGGTGAAGATGTAGGGAAGGCCGGTCGGCAGCTTGAGCCGGATCAGCGTTTGGAATCGCGACGCTCCCATGGATTTGAACAGCATTCGCTCGTTTTCCGACGCGGCGTAAAGACCCGCAGCTGTCGCCACCACGATCGCGAAAGTAGCGATGAAAGCCGCAAGCGCCACTTTCGAGGAGATGTCGAAACCGAGCCACGCAATGAAAAGGGGCGCGAAGGCGATCTTGGGCATCGTGTCGATTGCGACGAGGTAGGGCATGACGGCCCGTTCCCCGAACTTTGTTTCTCCCACCAATACACCCAATGAAAACCCGATCGCCGCGGCTATCAGGAATCCATAGATGACGGTCAGCGTCGTGGTCCACAGCGCCCCCAACATATAGTCTCCGGTGACCAGGTTGTGCCCGACGAAGATCAGGTCGTCCAGCGTTTCCCGCGGACTGGGAAGGATGATGGGAGACACCCAGCCCATGCGCGTGACGAGGTCCCAGATCGCGACCACCGCCACGAACAGGATCGTCATGGCAAGCCATCGCGGAATTCGATCGATCAGCGCGTCCCGTTCGACCCAGACCGTATCCGCACGTTCCGTATGCGAAACATCCGTCATGCGAAAGCCTCCCGGCCAAGTAGGTTGCGTATATGCGCCACGATCTCGCCAAAGCGCGGTGTGTTGATCATTTCAAGCGTTCGCGGTCGCGGCAGATCGATCGGCACGTCTTCGACGATCCGGCCGGGGCGAGCCTGCATGACGAGGATCCGGTCCGACAGTATCACCGCTTCGGCGAGCGAATGGGTGACGAGGAAGGCGGTTGCCTGGCGTTCCATGCAGATGCGCTGCAACTCCATATTCATGAAGTCGCGCGTAAGTTCGTCGAGCGCCGAGAATGGCTCATCGAGCAAAAGGACGGCTGGATCCGCGATGAGCATGCGGCAGATGGCGGCGCGCTGCGCCATGCCGCCGGAAAGCTCACCCGGATAGACATTCCCGAACTCGCCGAGTCCTACGAGTTGCAGCAGATCGCGCGCACGGGCCATGGCAGCCTTCGCGGCCCCGCGGCCGGACCGGATCTCGATCGGCAGCACGATGTTCTCGACCGTGGTTTTCCACGGCAAGAGGGTCGCCTGCTGGAACATCATGCCGATATCGGGCCGCGGCCCGAGCACCGGTTGCCCCTCGAGCACGACACGTCCCCGGGTGGGCGGCAGGAGCCCCGCCATGATTTTGAGCAGCGTCGACTTTCCGCAACCGGACGAGCCGATCACGGAAACGAACTCGCCCTTGCGAAGCGTCAGGTTTACATCGGTGAGCGCGGTCAGGCTGTTGCGGGCGTAGGTCTTCGCCAGCCGCTCGATCTCATAGACCGGCCGCGCTTCCCGCGCGACCGGTTCCGCACTCAGCGGGCGGGTTTTCACCATCGTCATCAGGCGTTCCAGCCCGCCACGAATTCGTTCGTGTACACAGACGACAGATCGTCCAGCGGCTTTTCGAGGGCCCCCGATGCGACTGCAGAATCGTGGATCTTCTGCCAGTGCTCAGGCGGCTGATAGCCGTAGCCCTGAGCAGCGTAAGCCTCAGTCGGCGTCATCCGGTAGATCACACCCTCAAGCAACGAAGCCGCGAAGTTCTTGTCCTCGCCTTCCTGCGGGTTGCCCGCCGCGCAATGCTCCAGCGCCTTGTCCTTGTTGGCCGGATCCATCGCGAATTTCGTGCCGCGCACCAGCGCCTTGCCGAATTTCGGCGCCAGGTCGGGTGTTGCCGCCATCTGGCTTTCCAAGATCGCGATTCCGTTGCCGAAGAAGCCGAGATAGGCTTCCGGGGTGATCTCGCGCAGCTTCAGGCCGCGCGCGGCGAGGATCGCGGCATCGGAGACGGCGCCGGCATAGCACGCGACCTCATCGCGCAGGAAAGCCACCGCCGCCGTACCTCCGTCGCCCACGGGCAAGAACGTGTAGTCGGTACCCTCCTCCAGATTGAGATCGGCCATGATGGCCCGGGTGAAGGAGACTTCGGCGCCATCCGCGGTTCCTACGCCGATCACCTGTCCTTTCAGGTCGGCGGGCTCCTTGAACTCGCTCTCTTCCTTCACCAGCAGGCCGAAGACCGACTTCGGATAGAGATTGTAGATGAACTTGACATCGACGCCGCGGGCACGTGCGCCCAGTACCGGTCCCGGTCCTGGCGCTCCCAGTTGCGCCTGGCCCGCTGACATTGCCTGGAGCACAGCCGATGATCCGTCGATCGCCTCCAGCGTGGGGTTAAGTCCTTCCTCCTCGAAATAACCCTCTCCGACCGCAACCCAGTAGGGCAGCCAGGTCAGAGCCGACGGGTTCGGCACGGCGAACGTGATCGCAGTCTGCGCACGCACGATCGCCGGCATGCCCAGCGCCGCGGTCGCAATGCCGGCGCCAGTCAGCTTTGCGAAGGTGCGGCGCGATACCTGAGTTCTAAGCGTCATGAGTTCCTTCCTCCCACTCATCGTTGCTGGGCACCGACAGGTGAAGATGGCCGCCAGCGCCCATCATTCAAAGGTATACGAACCGCCGCGGATTGCAAAAGAATATATGAAATTACGAAAACAGTGATTTCATATCTTGATCTCGAGGCCGTTATGGGAAATCGTGGCGCGACTTCAAGCGGCAGCCGTCAGGTTGCCAGTCATTCATGAGGGAGGACATCTTTGGTTTCTTACGCCGTTCCGACGCCGCCCCAGGCGCATCTCGACATCACCGGCTCGGACGAAAAATTCCCGGTCCGGCGCATTTATTGCATCGGCAAGAACTATGTGGCCCATATCCGCGAGATGAACGCCGACGAGCGCGATCCGCCCGTGATTTTCATGAAGCCGGCGGATGCGATCGTGAAGAATGGCGGGGAAATTCCCTATCCGGTGTTCACGAACAACTTCCATTACGAGTGCGAACTGGTCGTTGCGCTGAAATCGGGGGGCTACAACATTTCCGAGGCGGACGCGTCGAAACACATCTTCGGCTACGCCGTCGGGCTGGACATGACACGCCGCGACCATCAGGCCGCTGCTTTGGCCAAAGGCCTGCCGTGGGAGGTGACGAAAGCTTTCGACCTTTCCGCGCCGGTCGGCCCGATCACCCGAGTTGAAGACTGCGGCGTGCTCACCACCGGTCACGTCAAGCTCAAGGTGAATGGCGAGGTTCGACAGGATTCCGATATCTCGCTTATGATCTGGAAGATCGACGAGATCATCGCCAAGCTTTCCGAGCAGCACCGCCTCATGCCCGGCGACATCATCATGACGGGAACGCCGGCGGGGGTCGGGGCCGTGGTGACGGGAGATGTGCTCGACTGCTCCGTCGACGGGCTCGCCCCGATGCAGCTTCGCATAGGGGCACCCGCAGTGTGACTGCGTGACCGCCTCGCCCCCGCCGAGGGCAGGCGAGGCGGATCATCGAAGGGCTGCGGGCCGGCGGGACGACGTTGGTCCCTGGATTGAGGGGGAGGGGGAAGACAATGAGCCTTATCGGAATTGCTGGTGCCGGCCGGATGGGCACAGCGTTCGCGCGCCGCCTTATCGAAACCGGGCACGAGGTGACGATCTGGAACCGAACGCCGGCGCGCACCGCAGAGGCCGCGCAAGCGGGCGCTGGCCTCGCGTCCGACCTTGCTGCACTGGCCGGATCGGACGTCATTCTGATCTCGTTGACGAACGGCACCGCGGTAAACGCGGTCGCCGATGGGCTGATCGCTGCCGGCATCGGTGGGCGGCTCGTCATCGACATGTCCACGATCCTGCCGGACGAAAGCCGCGCGGTGGGGGCGAAAATTGCTGCTGCCGGAGCAGACTTCGTCGACTGTCCGGTCGGCGGCACGGTCGCCCCCGCGCTGAAGGGGCAACTTCTCGGAATGGCAGGCGGGTCGGATGCCGCATTCGCCCGTGCAAGGCCCGTTCTGGAGCAACTTTGCCGCCGCGTCGAGCATCTCGGGCCGGTAGGCAGCGGCGCGCAGATGAAACTCGCCATCAACCTGCCGCTGGCGATCTATTGGCAGACGCTGGCGGAGGCGTTGGTCTTGTTGGACGATGCGGGGATCCCGGCGGAGAAGGCGGTGGGACTGATCGCGGACAGTTCGGCCGGGCCGGCTGTGCTGAAGAACCGCGCCCAGGTCGTGGTGGATACGCTGGGCGGTAAGGACCAGCCGGGCACCTTCGACATTTCCGGTCTGGCCAAGGACCTCGACCTGGCATTGCGCTTCGCGGCCGCGGGCGGCAAAGAGCTGCCGATATCCCAGACGGTAAGAGCCAGTTACGCTCGCGCGCTCGCGGAAGGACTCGGCCGTTTCGACGGCGCGAGCCTCACGCGCATGCTTCTGGGTTAAGTGCCTTGGAGATATTCGCTGATCCACAGACGCTTTTCGCCCTGATCGCCGCCCTTGTGGTGGCCGGTGCGGCGATCGGCTTCCTCGCCGGCCTGTTCGGGATTGGCGGAGGCGCCATATCAGTCCCGGTCTTCTACGAGATCTTCGGCGTCCTTGGCTATAATCCCGAGGTGGCTATGCCCCTCGCCGTTGGAACATCGCTGGCCGTGATCGTGCCGACCTCGATAAGTTCGGCTCGGGCGCATCATGCCAAGGGAACCGTGGACATGGCGCTCCTGCGCATCTGGGCGGTGCCGGTGCTTGTCGGCGTGCTGCTTGGGGCCGCCATCGCGCGTTACGCCGATCCAGCGGTTTTTCAGGCGGTCTTCGTCGGAGTGGCGACGGTGAATGCGGCAAAGCTGCTCACGGGCGGAAAGGGGTGGCGCTTACGCGAGGAACTGCCGTCAAAAGGCGTGCTGCGCATCTATGGCGCCGCGATCGGGCTCGTATCCGCGCTGATGGGTATCGGCGGCGGGGCGGTGTCGAACCTGGTGATGACGCTGCACGGCGTGCCCATCCACCGGGCGGTGTCCACCGCGGCGGGCGTCGGCGTCCTCATCGCAATTCCGGGAACGCTGGGATACATGATTGCCGGCTATGGCCGGCCCGACCTTCCTCCGGACGCCATCGGCTTCGTTTCGCTGGCTGCTTTCGCCCTGACGATCCCAACCTCGCTTCTCACCACGCGTCTGGGCGTAGCCTTGGCGCATGCCCTGCCGAAACGCACGCTTGAGACCGCATTCGGCTTGTTCCTCCTTTTGGTGTCCCTTCGTTTTCTTTGGGATCTCCTGGGATAGCCTGGCGTACCCTGTACCAGCTGGTACGCCGGCGCTGCCAAAAAGAGCTTGGCTCCGCGCATTGGTTGAGCCTATTCGGATGGCAGGTGCCGCGCTGCCAGGCTCGCTTTTGAACTGACCCAGGACATCAAATGACTGCACCGCTCTACGTCGTCACCGGGGCAATGGCTGCCGGCAAGTCTACCGTTGCCAAGGCGCTCGTGCAGCGCTTCGAAAAATCTGCCCATGTCGGCGGGGACGCGTTCCTGCGCATGATTGCCAAGGGAGGCGCCGTGATGGGGCCTGTGCTCAGCACCGAAGCCATCGCGCAGCTCCATCTGCGGCAGGACATCGCCATGGATGCGGTGCGCCGCTTTGTCGGAGCGGGATTCACCACGGTGTACCAGGACATTTTGATCGGGGCAGACTTCGTCCGAGTGACCAAGGCACTCGCCGATCTCTCCCCACGCGTGGTGGTGCTCAATCCCAATGCCGAAACGCTCGCGCACCGCGATGCGAACCGACACAAGACAGGTTATGGCGAACACTTCCCGCCGAATGTTCTTGCCGAGGCCCTGCAGTCTGAGACCCCCCGCGAAGGGCTATGGCTCGACACCTCCGCGATGACGGTCGATGAGGTGGTCGAGCAGATACTCCAGAACTGGTAACGCCGCGCCAATGACCTCTCGGTCAGCTTTGGCTCGCAGCCGCGTCGCTCTTGTGTGAACCAGTTCCGCTCCTGATATCGCGTGGCAATAACCGAGCCTGCCTGAGCGCCAAGCACGGCGATGAAATATCAGATTGCGCGTTTGATACATCAGTTATAAAAGTTTTCTCGTTTCGGCGATCAGCTCGGCACAATCTTCGCTTCAGAGGAGGGCGGGGGGATCGTAAAGTGCGGCAGGAAAGCCAATTAGGTAGGGGGGTCTCGCACATGCCTTTAATAGATCGTCGTCGTATTTTGGCAGCGGCGGCTGCCGCCACGTTGGCAGCCACCATCGCGTCGCCGGCATGGGCGCAGGAAACGCCGGAGATCGAGTTCCTCTACTCGCCCTTCGCCGACTACGCGCCGTTCTTCGTTGCCGAAGAGCTGGGCTATTTCGATGAATTCGGCCTGGACGTGACTCTTTCGCCCAAGAGCGGCACAGCGGAAACCATCCAGATGCTTGCGTCCGGCAATGTCGTTTCGGGTGCGGCGACCTGGGGCGCCGGCCTCTTCAACTCCATCAACAGCGGAGCGACCGTGACCATCGTCGCCACGCTGGCCAAGATGCCGAACTCCGTGCCATCGCCGTCGCCTTTCATGGTGTCGGAGCAGGCCTGGCAGGCCGGCATCCGCGAGGTGAAGGATCTCAAGGGCAAGCGTGTCGGCATTCCTGGACCGGGTGGGTTCGGTCTCTATTCGGTTGCCAAGGCGCTGGAGAAGGGCGGGCTTACCCTCGAGGACGTCGAGCAGGTCTTCCTGCCACCGCCGGCTACCGCGGCTGCCTTCGCCAATGGCGGCCTTGAAGCGGGTTGGAGCATCGAGCCATTCGCGCTGCAGCTAGAAAAGGAAGGGCTGGGGCGCCGCCTCGTGGAAGACCACACCTTCGGCACGGAACTCGGCTTCATCGCCTTCAACAACGAGTTCGCAAAGGAGAACGAGGATTCCGTCGTCAAATTCCTCGCCGCTTTCCTGAAGGCCGCGCGCCAACTCGACAATGGCGGCTGGCAGGACGACAACATCCTGGAGATCGTTTCCAAATACACGGGCACGGAGAAGGAGACGCTGAAGGGGATCGCTTACACGGTCCGCTCGGAAGATGGTTCTATCGATCTTGCCTCGGTTCGCGAGCAGGAGGAGTTCTTCCGGGCGCGTGGCGCCCTCGAATATGACGGTCCGATCGACATCGAGTCCGTCTATCGGACCGATCTTCTCGAAAAGGCCAACGCCCTTCTCGCAAAGCAATGAATTTGCCCGTCTCAGAAATCGGCCGGAATTCGGTCCCGGTCGATGCCGCCCCAGCCATCGAGGTGCAAAATCTCGTCAAGGCGTTCTACGACGTTGCGGGGGATCGCATCACGCTTGCGACCACTGACGTCAACTTCACGGTCAGGCGCGGCGAATTCGTCTGCATCGTCGGGCCCAGCGGCTGCGGCAAGACAACGGTGCTGCGCATCCTCGCGGGTCTGGAGCAACTCTTGAGCGGGCATGTGCGCATCGACAGCACAACCCCGCCGGCCATGGTCTTCCAGGAAGCGTCCGTGCTTCCCTGGTTGACGGTGGCGCAGAACGTCGCCTTTCCGCTCAGCCTAAAGGGTGTGCCCAGGCAGAAGCAGCGCGAGCGCGTGAGCGAATTGCTGGCGCTGACCGGCTTGACGGATTTCGCCGACGCGCGTCCGCATCAGCTTTCCGGCGGCATGAAGCAGCGCGTTTCGGTGGCACGTGCACTGGTCGATGACCGCGACATCCTTCTGATGGACGAGCCTTTCGGCGCTCTCGACGAGCAGACGCGTCTCACGCTGCAGCAGGAACTGCTTCGCATCTGGGAACGCACCGGCAAGACCGTCGTGTTCATCACGCATAGCGTTGACGAAGCGCTGACGCTGGCAGATCGCGTGCTGGTCATGTCGCCGCGACCCGGTACCATCGTCGCCGATCTGGCCGTTCCTTTCGGGCGCCCGCGCGACGTGGTGGAGATGCGCCGGGACAAGCGGTTCTGGGACCTTACCTACGAGGTCTGGCGATTGCTGGCCACCTCACCGGAGCGTTGAGATGACGACCGCCCATCCTTCTCTCTCGCCGGAAGAGATCGAGCGCCTTAAGGCGCCCGCACGCCGCGAGAACATCTATCGCATCCTGTCCTTTTTCAGCCCGCTGCTGCTCCTCCTGATCTGGGAGGTGGCGGCGCAGGCTGCACTGATCGACCGCCGCTTCTTCCCGCCGCCGAGCGCCATCGCAGGTACGGCCTGGCAGATGATCGTCAGCCTGGAGCTTTTCGAGCATATCGGGGCGACTCTGCGCCGGGTAGCGGTCGGCTATGCGATGGGCGCCATACCCGGAGTGTTGCTTGGCCTGATCCTCGGTCTCTCCACCCGTATCCGGCGTGTCCTGGGGCCGATCTTCGCGGCGCTCTATCCGGTGCCGAAGATCGCCATCCTGCCGCTCATCCTGCTGATCTTCGGCGTCGGCGATGCTTCGAAATTCGTGGTCATCGCAATCGGCGTGTTTTTCCTCATGTTCTACAACACGCTCGGCGGCGTGATGCAGATCCCGCAGATCTATCTCGATGTCGCGCGCAACGCGGGAGCAACGAAGTTTCAGACTTTCCGCCGCATCGCGCTGCCCTCGGCGATGCCGAGCATCTTTACCGGGCTGAAGCTTGCGGCCGGATCATCTTACATCATCATTGCCGCCGCGGAGTTTCTGGGTGCCCGCAGTGGCGTCGGCTTCTTCATATGGGCATCCTGGCAGACTTTCGCGGTGTCGCGGATGTTCGTCGGCATCGTGGTGATTTCGGTCATGGGCTATCTCACCATCCTCGCGCTCGAAGCGCTGGAGCGGCGTTTCGTGCCCTGGGCGAAGCATTGAAGGGCTCGGGGGCTATCGCATGACGTTCGATGCCGGTTCGGCCACCACCGCTCCTGCATCTGTTTCGGAGCGCATCTACCTGGCGCTCCGCCAGGAGATCATGCGTTGCGAGATCGCACCGGGAGCGACGCTCGATGCAGCCTCCATCGCGCGTCAGTACGACGTCTCGAAGACACCGGTGCGCGATGCCATGCAGAAGCTCGCCGCCGACGGGCTGGTAACCATTCTGCCGCGCAGCGGCTATCGCGTCGCTCCGATCACCTTTCAGGCGGTTCACGAAATCCTGGACTTGCGCGCGGCGATCGGGCCGCATGCGGCCAGGCAGGCGGCGCGCTACGCCACTGCGGCAGATATCGCGGTGCTGCGCCAGATCGTCTCGGAATATGCCGCTCCCCTCGATGTCGGCACGATGCAACAGGTCGCTCGCCGCTTTCACATCGCAATCGCCCGCTGCAGCCGCAACAAGCGCATCGTCACTCTCTCGGAGAGCCTGTTCGACGAGCTCGAACGCCTGCTGCGCTTCGCAATCGATTTCTCGGTCAAGACGGGGGAGCATTCCGAAGAGCATACGGCGCTGGTTGATGCGATCGAGGCGGGCGACGGCGAGCGGGCCGCCGCGATCGAGGCTGCCCATATCAAAAGCAGCCGAGAGTTCCTGATCGAGCGCCTGATGACGTTGGGCTACCTGTCGGAAGGCGAGATCCAGCTTGGCAATGCGCGGGGTGCGGGCGAATGATCGCGGTCTCTGATGCCATCGATCGGTTGTCGACCGCCCTGGGCGGTGGCCCTGCAGCAAAGCTCGCAGCTTCGGCTTTGATCGAGGCGGACGCGCTCGACCTGCCGCGATTTGGTATTGCCATGCTCGATGAGTGGACAGCCGATGCTGCGCCCGTACCGACGGTCGAGGGCCGGCAAGGCATAAGCTGGCTCGACTGCTCATCCGCTTTTGCGCCGCTTGCGGTCGCCGCCGCTACGCTCGATCTGGCTGAGGCTGCGCGGCAATTCGGCATCGCCGCCGTCTTCCTGCGGGGCGTAAGGGGACTTGGCCGGCTCGCGCCCTTCGTTCGCCATTTTGCCGATGCCGGCCTCATCGGAATGGCGGGAGCAGAGGGTCCGCCTTTCGTTGCACCTTTCGGCGGCACCCGGCCGGTGATCGGCACGAATCCCTTTGCCCTCGCCATGGGGAAGGGCGACGACCGTGTGATAATCGACGTCGCCAGCAGCACAGCCACCATGGCCGATATTCGCAACGCGCGTGCTTCCGGCACGCCCATGCCCGAGGGAATCGCGGTCGACAGAGAAGGACGGCCGACCAGGATTGCCGCCGAGGTTGCGGCATTGCTGCCGCGCGGCGGGCAGATCGGCTCGCTGCTCGGGTTGGTGGTCGAGCTCATGGCCGGCGCCGCCGGCGGGGGCAGGGGCGATCCAAAAGGTCGGGGCGCCTTCATCATCGCGCTCGATCCGGCCAGGGCGGAAGAAGGCGTCGACTGGCAGGCCAAACTTGCCGCGCTGAAGACCGATTGGACCGATGGAGGCGGCCACTGGCCACGGGGCGGCAGCGTGCCGCCCGATGCCGTGCTGGACAGTGTTTTTGCAGAGCGTTTGGAAAGTTATCTCGTCCGGATGACAGGTCAGACAGGCTGATGATGCGGCGCTTCACTGCCTCCGGCAATCCTCCTCCAGATGTGGAAATCCGGACAAGCTGACCGACCCGCAAAGATGGTGAACCTGATGACTGCAAAGCCAGTTTCGACCCCGGTTTTTTCGATCGATCCTATCCATGGCCTGATTGATGAGCCGCGCCGGATTATCGTTTCCGGCCTGGCTCCCGACGAGCTCGTCGCCATATCGGCCCGCACGCAGCGCGCGGGGGGCATTGACTGGATGAGCCAGGCAACCTTCATGGCCGATGCGCATGGCATGATCGATCTGACGCGCGACGCCCCGGTTGGCGGCGATTACGCGGAAGTGTCGGCCATGGGGCTGATCTGGAGCCAGCAACCGGTGGACGGCGCGAGCGCCGAACTCTTTCCCGATGATGTCATGGAGCCACTGCTGACGAAGCTTACGGCCGAAACCGCCGATGGCGTCCAGGCTGAGGCCGAACTCTACCAGCGCTTCGCGGCACAAGGCGTGGAGCGGCGGGAGATTCGCGAGGACGGGTTGGTGGGCACGCTCTTTACGCCTTCGGGCCAAGGCCCCCATCCTGTCGTGATGGTGCTCAACGGCTCCGGCGGGGGGATCAACGAGCCGCGCGCAGCACTGCTCGCTTCTCGCGGCTACCAGGCCTTTGCGCTCGCCTATTTCAAGGCACCGGGCCTGTCGCCCTTCATCACGGAAACTCCGCTCGAATATCTTGAGGCGGGCCTCAACTGGGTGCGCCGGGAGCTGCAGCCGAAAGACGGTTTCGTCGCTGTCAGCGGGCAGTCGCGCGGCGGCGAGCTCGCTCTACTGCTGGGCGCCACCTTCCCGGATCTGGTCTCGGCCGTGATCGCATTTGTGCCCGGTGCCATGGTGCATGGCGCCCAGGGTGCCGGCGATCCCGCACGCGGCGGCTGGCAGGGTGCAACCTGGACCAGAGGTGGCGTTCCCCTGCCGCATCTGTGGCAGGACAACAGTGCCGTCCATTGGCATCCCTGGGCGGGCGACGCACCGCCCAGCCGGCACCACTCGGTTTTTTTCGAGGGGCTGAAGGATAGGGAGCTGGCCACGCGGGCGCGTATCCCGGTCGAGAACATCGCAGGCCCGGTGCTTCTGATCTCGGGTCGCGACGATCGAGCCTGGCCGTCCAGCCTCTATTCCCGCATGGTGGTCTCGACCCTGCGTCGGCATGACCATCCTCATTTGGTCCGCCATCTCGATTTCGACGATGCCGGGCACGCCATCAACCTGCCGATCGTGCCGTCGACGCAGCTGGTCCGCGTTCATCCGGTATCGAAGGTGCCCTACACGAATGGTGGCACGCCTTCCGGCAATGCCAAAGCCAATGACGGCTCCTGGCGCGGAATGCTCGCTTTCCTCGACGAGGTCAGCGGGTCCGCAGGCCACCAGCGCTCTCAAGCAAACACCTGAATTTTTGAAGGGAGACGAACATGCCCACAAGAGAACATTTGGAAGGCCAGTGGCGCGAATGGCGCTACGCCCATGTAGCCAAGATGTTCCGTCCCTACGGCTGGACCTCACTCGTTGCCCAGTACTGGCTGGAAGCAGACGACAAGGGCGTCAGCTTCGATCTGCTTCCCGGAACCTGGTCGGTCGAAGAGGGCCGCATCATGTTCACTCCGCCTGCCTCGGGACCGAACCTTTCAGTGAACGGTGAATACCCCTCTGAGCCCGTGGAAATTGTCCCAGGCCGCAACCAGACCTATGGCCACGGCAAGAGCGTGCCGGTCTATTTCGGCTTGAAGGAAGTCGAGACGATCCTGCGCAGCAACCATGATGGCCACCCCCTCTATGGCGTGCGCGTCCGCGATCCGCTCAAGGCGATCCGGCCTGAGGATGCCGGCGTCACCGCTTTCGACTACGATCCCGCATGGCGCATCCGCGGCTTCTATACGCCGAGCGCGCTCACCGAATTCGAGGCCGAAACCGTGGAGGCCGGGGTGCGTGAATCGACGCCGCGCATCGGCACGTTCACGTTCGAGCACAAAGGCAAAAGCTATAGCCTCGTGCTGATCGGCAAGCAGACGGCGACCGGCGTGCAGCCCGTGGCACATATTCGCGACCAGACCAGCGGCCCCATCACCTATGGTGCGGGCCGCGTCATCGAGCTGCAATTTGCGGACGAAACGAACACCCGTATCGATTGGATCGATTTCAACTACGCGGTGGCGCTGCCATGCGCGTTCACTAATTTCGTGACTTGCCCGGTGGCGCCTCCCGAGAACCACCTCGATTTCGAGGTGCTCGCGGGAGAGAAGCGCCCCGCGCAGGATGTGGTAAGGACAATGACCTATCAGCCGCGAGCAAACGGCGCTTCGTGACGGGCGCTGCTCATGCGGGGACGGGTGTCCATCAACAGCAGATGGACACCTGCTTACGCTTCCGCATCGTGTGTTATACGCTGCTCGCTAGCATTGGCATCTCGTCGCGGCGCAGGGTCAAGACATCGACGCCCGTCCCCGTGACCGCGACCGTATGCTCGAATTGGGCGGAGAGCTTGCGGTCCCTGGTGACGACCGTCCATCCGTCGCTCTCGGTCGAGACTCTGCGGGTGCCCTGGTTGACCATCGGCTCTATGGTGAAAACCATGCCTTCGCGCAGCTCGAGGCCGGTTCCGGGCCGCCCGTAATTCAGCACCTGCGGTTCCTCGTGCATCTCGCGGCCGATGCCATGTCCGCAATATTCCCGCACGACCGAAAAGCCGTTTCTTTTGGCGTGCCGTTCGATCGCGAAGCCGATATCCCCCAGATGTGCTCCGGGCCGCACTTGCCTGATGCCTTTCCACATTGCTTCGTGAGCGACCCGCACGAGCCGCTTTGCGGCGGGCGAGGCGTTGCCGACCAGGTAGGTCTTGCTCGAATCGGCGATAAATCCGTTCTTCTCCAGGGTGATGTCGAAGTTGATGATGTCGCCGTCGCGGATGATCTCACCCGCATCGGGCACACCGTGGCAGACAACATGATTGATCGAGCAGTTCAGGACGTAGTTAAAGCCATACTGCCCCTTGCTGGCCGGACGTGCGGCGAGATTCACGGTGATGAAACGCTCGACCAGATCGTTCACCTGCAAGGTCGACATTCCGGCAAGTTCCTGCCCGTCAAGCATCTCGAAGACGGACGCCAGCAACCGGCCGGATAGGCGCATGAGCGCCAGTTCGTCTGGGGATTTCACCATGTCAGGCGGCAGTTAAATCCGCCACATGCACATTCGCCGCGGCGAACTGCATCTTGACGATCTCGTTGAAAGACAGGGTCGGATTGGCTTCCGCCAGCATGCCGATCTTCATCCAGAATTCGGCCTGCGCATTGATGGACCGGCACATCACCGTGCTGGCCCGGCGGGCTTCCTCATGCAGGTCGTCGTCGATTTTTACGATGCCCATGGGCAACTCCCAAGTCGATCAATATACGAACCATATATGTTTCGGATGTTCTGCGGTCAATCCTGCGCTGCGGAACCTGCTGTTGCAGCTTCTGGTCTGGTCGAGGCAGGGGGCTGATTTGGCGGAGACTTTGGTAAAGCGGAAGCCTCAAGCAGAAAGGCGCTGATACACACAATCTTCGCCTGCGCCATCGTGCCTGTGGGAATCTCCGCGGCGATGCTTCGCTCTGCGAGGCGGCGGATGTTAAGGACGTGCTCGAAGGGGTGCCGGATGAAGGTCAATATCGACATGGGCGCCGCGGCCGGCGGAGCCGTGGCGGAGCTGGATCTGGAAGAGCTGCTCGCGACCCGCCTGCTGGTGCAGGGCAATTCCGGGTCGGGCAAGTCGCATCTGCTGCGTCGCCTGCTCGAACAAAGCGCGCCCTGGGTGCAGCAATGCATCATCGACCCCGAAGGTGATTTCGTCACGCTGGCGGAAAAATTCGGCCACCAGGTGGTGGACGCCGCCCGCACCGAAGCGGAGCTGACGCGGATTGCCGGCCGCGTGCGGCAGCACCGCGTTTCCGTCGTGCTCAATCTGGAGGGGCTCGATGTCGAGCAGCAGATGCTCGCGGCGGCTGCCTTCCTCGGCGGCATGTTCGACGTCGAGCGTGACCATTGGTATCCCGTGCTCGTCGTCGTCGACGAAGCTCAGCTTTTCGCGCCTGCCGTTGCCGGCGAAGTCTCAGACAATGCGCGAAAGCTGTCGCTGGGCGCCATGACCAATTTGATGTGCCGCGGCCGGAAGCGGGGCCTGGCGGGCGTCATCGCCACCCAGCGTCTGGCCAAGCTTGCTAAGAACGTCGCGGCGGAAGCGTCCAATTTCCTGATGGGGCGCACCTTCCTGGATATCGACATGGCGCGCGCCGCCGATCTGCTCGGAATGGATCGGCGTCAAGCCGAAATGTTCCGCGAGCTTGCCCGCGGAAATTTCATCGCGCTGGGCCCTGCGTTGTCGCGCCGCCCGTTGCCGATCACGATCGGCCCCGTCGAAACCTCTGCGCGCTCGACCAGCCCGAAACTCATGCCACTGCCGGAGGCGCCGGAGGACGCCCGCGACCTGATCTTCATGCCCGGCCCCGAAGAAGCTTCTCCGGTGGTGCGAAGACCGCCGCCAAAGCCGATTCCGACAGACGAGATTTTGACGCAACTGTCGCGGCCGAGGCTGGTCCCGCAACCGCCGGCCGAGCCGGTTTTTGCCGTCATCGACGAGGCGGAGCGCGAAGCCGGCATCGATGCGGTGCTGCGCGAGATCCTCGAAGATCCCGATGCCGCCTTCCGCTCGGATGCCGTGCTCTATCAGGATTTTCTGGTGCGCAGCCGCATCCGCCGCGTGCCCGGCGAGCCACTGCCGCTTTCCGCTTTCCGCCGTCGGCTGGCGATAGCCCGCGCCGGCGTCGATGAAGGCTCGGAGGGTGAAACCTGGGCGATGGCGCTGTCCCTCTCTGAAACATTGCCCGACGATCTTCAGGGCATATTTTTGATGGTCGCCCGCGCGGCAACCAACAACGATCCGTGCCCGTCCGATGCCGCTTTGGCGCGCGCCTATGGCAGCCACTCGCCCCGCCGGGCGCGGCGCCTGCTTGCCTATTTCGAGGAGCGCGGCTTGCTTGTCGCCCGCACCGATTTTCACGGACGCCGCGTGCTCGCCTTCCCAGATCTTGGATGCGAGACGGCGCCGGGCCATCCCGATGCGCCCGACGAGACCCAGCGCGACGCTGCGGAGTAAGCACCTTCTGTCCGGTGCGGATCGCAGGTTTGCCGGTCAGGCCGTCCTCCGAGCCGCAAACCCTTCCATCGCCTGAACGGCAATGGCGTAGCCCTCCGGACCGAAGCCTGCCATGACGGCGGTGGCTATCTTGGATACGAAGGAGTGGTGATAGTAAGACTCGCGCCGGTGAATGTTGGAGATATGAAGCTCGATTATCGGGCCGGGAAACATCTTCAGTGCATCCAGGATTGCGATGGAGGTGAAGGTGAGCGCGGCCGGATTGATGATGATGCCGGCAGCACCTTCGTCGATCGCCTCGTGGATCCAGTTGACGATCTCGCCCTCGAAATTCGATTGATGGAAGCGGACGGGGCGGTCGCCCGCAGCCTTCCGACACATCGCCTCGATCTCGGCCAGCGTCGTCGTGCCGTATATTTCCGGTTCCCGCTTGCCGAGACGGTTGAGATTGGGGCCATTGAGAACGAAGATCGGCTTCGTGATCATAGGATTTCCTTTCAGCCCTGATAGCCCAGGAGACGAGGCAGCCAGAGCACCGTTTCAGGAACGAAGGTGATGAGGGCGAGTGCGCCGATCATGGCGAAGAGGAAGGGGAGCACATCCCTAACGAGATCCTTGATCGGGACCTCAGCGATCCGTGTCATGACGAAGAGCAGGAGGCCGTAAGGTGGTGTGATCAGGCCCAGCATGATGTTGACCACCACCACCACACCGAAATGGACGAGGTCGATGCCGAGCGCTTGTGCGGTCGGGACCAGCACGGGCACGACGACGAGAAGGATCGTCGTACCTTCAAGAAGGCAACCAAGCAGCAGAAGCAGTACGTTGACCAGGATGAGATAGGTGGTTGGCGAGAGGTCCCACGCGGTGAGCAGCGCCCGGATCTCGTTCGGGATGTTTTCGACCGTGACGACGTAGTTGAAGACGAGGGCCCCGGCGATCAGCATGCCGATGGAGGCGCTTGTGCGTGCGCTTGCGAGGACCGAGGCGTAGAAGTCGCGGAAACTCACGCTGCGATAGAGCACCACCGAGATGATCAGGGCATAGGCGGCGGCGATCGCCGCCGCTTCGGTGGGCGTGGTGACGCCGGTGTAGATGCAGCCGAGAAGGACGACCGGCATCATCAGTGTCGGGAATGCGCGCCAGGTGATGCCCGGTAGTGCGCGCAGCGGCGTGGGCTCTTCGACCGGGAAGTTTTCGCGCCGGGCGGCGAGCACGACGATGATCATCTGCGCGAGCGCCATCAGGAGCCCAGGCACCATGCCGCCCAGGAAAAGATAGCCGATGGAGGCGTCCGATACGAGCGCATAGAGCACCATTGGAATTGAAGGCGGGATGATCGGGCCGATCACGGCGGTGGCCGCGGTCAGTGCGGCGGCAAAGCTTGCACGATACTTGCCGTTGGCGGTCATCATGTTCTGCATCATCTTGCCGGTGCCGGCGGCGTCCGCGATCGCTGAACCCGACATGCCGGCAAAGATGATGCTTTGCAGGATGTTGACATGCGCCAGTCCGCCCCGGAAGCGGCCAACAAACGCATCGCAGAACTTCAACAGCCGCTCCGTCATGGAGCCGATATTCATGAGTTCCGCTGCCAGGATGAAGAGCGGCACCGCCAGGATGATGTAGTTGGAATACATCCCGTTGAGGAACTGCTCGGCGGCTGTGCCCATGTCGAGACCGGCGAGCAGGAGATAGAGAATCGAGCCTGCGATCATCGAATGGCCGATCGGCAGGCCGAGGAAGGCGAGGACCGTGATCGCCACGATCGATATGGAGAACGGGCTGGCGAAGCTCATAGGCCGGACCCTGCTTTGGCGGGATCGAATTCCTGCGGCGCGCGGCCGAACATGGCGCGCCAGCAGAGCCAGATGTAGCGAATGATGACCGCGACCACGAAGATGATGTAGATCGAGAAGAGCCAGTCGAAGCGGATCTTGAGATAGGCGGTGCTTTCCACGCGCATGAAGGTCACATAATCGAGCACGGCGGGAAATGAGATGCCGTAGAGCGCTATGAGGGCGAGGGCGGAGACGATGAGCATGATGCGGCGCGCCCGTGGCCCTGCCGAGGCATAAAGGAGGTCGAAGCGGATCTCTTCCTCCTCCTTCAGCACGAAGGCCGCGCCCCAGAGCACCATCCAGATCCATAGGACGACGCTGATCTCGTTCGTCCAGCCGATCGGCAGGTTAAGCGCGTAGCGGAACACGATCTGCAGCAGAAAGGCGGCGAACATAGCCATGAGCATTGCTGCAAGCGCGTTTTCGGCCCGCCGGTAAAGCCAGCCGCCGAGGCTGCTTCTCGTTACGTTCATCGCCCCTCCCGGATTTTCTGCGGTTAACCACGAGGGCTGGATGCCTGGGGCTCCGACCCTCCGATGCGGTCGATCAGAGTGCGTTGATCTTCTCGACCATGCCTTCCGGCCAGTCCTTGGCGAGATCGGAAGCCAGATATTTTTCTTGCGCATATGATCGGAAGGCCGCGATATCCGGCTCGTAGATCTTCAGTCCCTTCTCCTTGAAGAAGGTGACGAGCTCGGCCTCGTGCGCCAAGTGCTTTTCGGTGCTGAAGTCGATCGCCGCATCGGCCGCAGCCTGGAAGCGCGCCTGCTTATCCGAGTCCATCTCGTCCCAGACCTTCTTGGAGACGACCAGGAGGTCGAAGCCAACGAGATGCGAAGTCATGACGATCTGCGACATCACCTCGTAGAACTTCATGTTCTCGACATTGGGGAGCGGATTGTCCTGGCCGTCGATCGCGCCGGTCTGCATACCGGTATAGACCTCGGCATAGGCCATCGGCACAGGATTTGCGCCGAGCGCCTCGCCCAAAAACTGCCACGCATCGCCACCGGGCATGCGCAGCTTGATGCCCGCCATATCGGCGGGAGTCCTGATCTCCTTCTCGGGCTTGAGACCCACCTGCCGCGCGCCGAAATAGGTGGGGCCGAGCACGCGGATCCCGAGTTGGTCCTCGGCCATCTTCTTCATCTCGGCACCGAGATCGCTGTTGAAGAAGGTTTTCAGGTGCGCCGCGTCGCGGAAGAGATAGGCGGCCGTCACAACGGACCAGGCCGGGATCTGCTTGGAGATGTCCTGCGGGGCGATGTTGCCCATCTCCAGATTGCCGCGTTGTATGGCGACGAGTTCCGTACCCTGCTTGAAGAGATTGCCGCCATAATAGCCTTCGAACGTGAAATCGTCCTTTATGGCGTCGGCAAACTGCTTCATCATCTCGGCGCGGATGTCCTGTTCCGAGAACACGGCAGAAAAGCGCAACTTCGGCTTGTCCTGGGCGAAGGCGGGAAAGGCGGCGGCAGCGGCCGCAAGGCCTGTCCCGATCAGGAACCGGCGGCGATTTGTGGTCATATCCATGGTTTTCCTCCCTTTATGGTGCGTTAGAGCGCGTTGATCCTTTCGAGCATTCCCTCCGGCCAGTCCTTCGAAAGCGGGGATTCGAGATATTTCTTATTGGAATAGGTCCGGAATGCCGCGATGTCTGGCTCGTAGACGTCGAGCCCCTCCGTCTTGAAGAATTCGATGAGCTCCGCCTCCTGCCGGATGTATTCGGCATCGCTCCACTCGAAGGCGGCATCGGCGGCCTCCTGCATTCTTTGCTGCTGTTCGGGCGTCAGCGAATCGAAGAGCTTGGCGTTGATGAGGAGCAGGCCGAAGCCGACATTGTGCCGGGTGAGCACGATCTGGTCCGTCACCTCGTGGAATTTCATGAGCTTGTTGTTGGGGAGCGGATTGTCCTGGGCGTCGATCGCTCCGGTCTGGAGGCCGGTATAGACTTCCGCGTAATCCATCGCGACCGGATTGGCGCCGATCGATTCGCCGAGAAACTGCCAGGCCTCGCCGCCGGGCATACGAAGCTTCACGCCGGCAAGGTCCTCGGGCCTTTCGATCTTCTTGTTGCCCTTGAGATTGAGGTGGCGCGTGCCGTAATAGGCAGGCGCCAGGATGACGACGCCCATCTTCTCACGGGCCATTCGCTTGAACTCATCGCCGATGTCGCTTTGGAATATCGCCTTGAGATGGGCAGCATCACGAACAAGATAGGCGGCGGTCAGGATGCTGAAGGCCGGCACCTGCTTGGCGAAATCGGAGGGCGGCATCAGCGCCATCTCCAGATTGCCGCGCTGGACGGCGACGATCTCGGTGCCCTGCTTGTAAAGCGTGCTGCCGAAATAGGGCTCGAACAAGAACTCCTCGCCAAGCTGCTTGGCAAAGATGTCAACCAGCGCCACGGAGCGCGGTGCGTCGGCCGTGGTTGAATCGGCGAAGCGCAGCTTTATCGGCTCGGCGAATGCCTGCCTCGCGGCCGCAAGCAGCCCGAGCGCAGCAATGCCCGCTGCAAGCGCCCGCCTCGTGAACTTTATCCCCATTTGTTGCCTCCCTAGTGTCCGAAACGATGTTCGGGCAGACCTTGCCCAAGCCCCTCGATAGCCAAAAGCGCGCCTGCCAAGGGCTCCGCCGCTCGCTGGTCCGGAGTCAGGAACTTGGTGGCGCTGGTGATGAAGAGCGTTTTGTAGTCCTTGCCGCCGAAGCAGAGGCAGGTCGGGTTGGTGACCGGCAGCGGGAACGTGCGGTCGATCACGCCGTCCGGCCGGTAGCGCACCAGCCTTCCTCCGGCAAAGAAAGCCGCCCAGAGGCAGCCCTCGACGTCGACGCAGGCGCCGTCCGGGCGGTCGCCGGTCGCCGAATAATCCGCGAACACCCGGCGGTTGGTGATCACACCGTCGTCGAGGTCCAGATCGTAGGCATAGCTCAGGTGGCGGCGCGTGTCGGTGAAGTAGAGCGTGCGTCCGTCGGGCGAAAAGGCGATACCGTTGGCGACGATCACACCTTCCTCCATTCGGGACACCGTTCCGTCCGGATCGACGCGGTAGAGCCCGCCATTGCCGCGATGGAGCTGGTTGTCCATGGTGCCGACCCAGAACCGGCCGCGCGCATCGACACGACCATCGTTCAGGCGGTTGTCCAGCCCCGTCTCCACCGTGGCAAAGGACGTCCTCTCCCCGGTCTCGAGATCGAGCCGGTAGAGTGATAGATCGGCCGCAAGCAGGCGGCCGCCGCTCCGGGTGAGCGCCTGCGTCCCGGCGAAGGTGCCGGGAAGAGGGATGGCCTCATAAGTCCCGGTCTCCGGGTCGAGGGACTGCAGCTTCGGCCTTTCGATATCGAGCCACCAAAGACGCCCGGTCCGGTCGCACCAGAGCGGCGTCTCGCCCAACTGGTCGGCCCCGTTGAAGAGCACTTCGATGCTGCGGTTTTTCAATTCGAGGTTCATGCCGCGGCCTCGAAATGACGGGCCATGGCACGCATGTCTGCGGCGCGGCCCGTGAAAAGCTCGAAGGCGCGGACTGCCTGCCCGATGGCCATGCCGATGCCCGGCAGGACTTTGCAGCCGAGCTGGCGCGCATGGCGCAGAAGCTCGGTCTCCGGCGGGAAATAGATGATCTCGGCCACCCAGTGGCCGGGCCGCAAGTATTCGGCGGGGAAGGGGAGGCCGGGATATTTCGCCATGCCAACCGGCGTTGTGTTGACGAGCCCATCTGCCGTCCTTAGCGCTGCCGCCGCATCCGTTTCCGCCCGAACGGCCTTGCCCGTTGCCATACACATCTTTTCGGCGAGGAGGCGCGAGCGCGATGGGTCCGTATCGATGATCGAAAGACTCTTTACGCCGAGTTCCAGCAGCGCATAAGCGACCGCTGCCCCCGCGCCGCCGGCGCCGAACTGGGTTACCCTGTCGAGAGGGATGCCCACCATCTCCCGCCGGAAACTTTCGGCGAAGCCCCAACAATCCGTGTTGTGACCGGTCGCCTTGCCGCCCGAAAAGACGACGGTGTTGACCGCGCCGATGGCGGCGGCTTCGCTTGCGAGCTCGCCAAGGCAGGAGAGCACCTGTTGCTTGAACGGATGCGTCACGTTGAGACCGTTGAAGCCGAGCTCCCGCGCCGCGGCGATGCAGGCCGGCAGGTCGTCGTCGGTGAGGTGCAGCCTGTCGAAATCGGCAAGAACATAGGTGGAGCTGAGGCCGAGTCGCGCCGCCTCGCGCTCATGCATGGCGGGGGTGCGGGAGGATTGGATGGAGCGCCCGACGAGGCCCACGACCATGTCCGATTCGGATTGGCGCAGAACGGAACGCTTCTCCGCAATGAGATCGCGAAACGATGCGACGATCGAATGAACGGCTGCGGGCACTTCTCCTCCGCTTTTCCAGTGCAGACGGCATGCGGTGAGCACGCCGTGCTTGTGTTCCCTCCGGCTCGCCCGATAATTGCCCCTGGCGAGCAAGCTTCACTTTGTACGAAATAGTTAGTACACGGAATCAAAAATGAAGACAAGGCACCAATCCATGGCGACAGAGCCCAGGCGGGGCGGGGATTCCGATACGCTGAAGCGGCAGCAGGACCCTGAGGGCACCAAGCGCGACATTATAGAAACGGCATCTCGCGAATTCGCGCTGAACGGCCTTTCCGGCGCCAGGATCGATGAGATCGCGGCCCGGACCCGCTCTAGCAAGCGCATGATCTATTATTATTTCGGCGACAAGGAGGGGCTTTACCTCAAGGCGCTGGAGAACGCTTATCAAAGAGTGCGCGAGGGCGAGGCCCAGCTCGACACGAAGGGAATGCCACCGATTGAAGCGCTGAAGCGATTGGTGGAATTCACCTTCGACCACCATCACCAGCACGAGGAGTTCATCCGGATGGTGATGATCGAGAACATCCATCACGGCGAGTATCTGGACAAGTCCGAGGTGATCCGCGACTTGAACGTAACCGCCATCGACAACATTGCCGCGATCTACGAGCGTGGGGTGGAGGAGGGCGTGTTCCGCTCCGGGCTCGATCCGGTGGAACTCCATTGGCAGGTGAGCGCCCTTTGCTTCTTCAATGTCTCAAACCGTACGACTTTCTCGAAGATTTTCGGGCGGGATTTCGGCTCGGAGGAGGCGCTTGGCCGGTTGCGGAAGAATGCGGTGGATATGGTTTTGCGCTTCGTCATCCAACCCGAGGCGCTTTCGCTTCTCGACGAATCCGCAGGTTGACTTGCATCCTCGCCGGCCGATCTAGTATTGTACGAACTAGTACGTTCATTTCTCGGAGGGATATTCGAGGATGAAGACTTCTATTGCCACCGTCTCCATCAGCGGCGACCTGAAGGAGAAGCTCGCCGCGATCGCTGCTGCCGGGTTTGACGGCGTGGAGATCTTCGAGAACGACTTTCTCGCCTTCGATGGGACGCCTGCCGAGGTGGGCCGCATGGTGCGGGACCATGGGCTCGAGATCACGCTGTTTCAGCCTTTTCGCGATTTCGAGGGGATGCCCGAGCCGCATCGGTCGCGCGCCTTCGACCGGGCGGAACGCAAATTCGACCTGATGCAGGAGCTGGGTACGGACCTGATGCTCGTCTGCTCGAACGTCTCGCCTCTGGCGCTCGGCGGCGTCGATAGGGCCGCCACGGATCTCCGCGAGCTTGGGGAGCGAGCTGCGCAACGTGGCCTTCGCGTCGGCTATGAGGCGCTCGCCTGGGGCCGCCACATCAACGACCATCGTGATGCGTGGGAGATCGTCCGGCGGGCAGATCATCCCAATATCGGCCTGATCCTCGATTCTTTCCATACGCTGGCGCGCCGTATCGATGTAGAGACGATCCGGGCCATTCCGGGCGACCGCATTTTCATCGTCCAGCTTGCCGACGCACCCGAGATCGATATGGATCTGCTCTATTGGAGCCGCCACTTCCGCAACATGCCCGGGCAGGGCGACCTGCCGGTTGTAGACTTCATGCGGGCGGTCGCGGCCACGGGATATGATGGCCCGCTCTCGCTCGAAATCTTCAACGACCAGTTCCGCGGCGGATCGCCGAAATCGATCTCCGTCGACGGGCGGCGGTCCCTCGTGAGCCTCATGGATCAGGTTGCGCGCATCGAGCCCGGCATCCGGCTTTCCGTGCCGTCGATCCCCGACAGGATCGTGGTTGAGGGCGTGGAGTTCATCGAGTTCGCGGCGGATGAAGAGGAGGCCCGGGAACTCGCCGGCCTGCTCTCTGCGATGGGCTTTGCCCTTGTCGCCCGCCACCGCAACAAGGATGTCGACCTTTGGCGGCAGGGCGGGATCAACATCGTCATCAACACGGAGAAGGAAGGTTTTGCGCACTCCTCCTATATCGTCCATGGCGCCAATGCCTATGCCATGGGGCTCAAGGTGGAGGATGCCGCCGCTACCGTCGCTCGCGCAAAGGCGCTAGGCGCGGAAATCTTCGAGCAGCGGCATGGACCGGGGGAACTTGCCATACCGGCTATCCGCGGCGTCGGCGGCGGGGTCATCTATTTCCTGGACGGCAGAAGCGAGCTTTCGCGTGTCTGGGAAATCGAGTTTGAGCCCCTGGCTGGCGGCAAGGAGGCGGATGCGGGGCTCGTGGCAATCGACCATGTCGCCCAGACCATGAATTATGAGGAGATGCTGACGTGGATCCTGTTCTACACGTCGATCTTCCGCACCCGTAAGTCGCCCATGGTCGACGTTGTCGATCCTGCCGGGCTGGTCCGCAGCCAGGTCATCGAGAGTGAGGATGGGGCGTTGCGGCTGACGCTCAACGGCGCAGAGAACCGGAAGACGCTCGCCGGCCATTTCATCGCGGAAAGTTTCGGCTCGTCCGTGCAGCACCTTGCCTTTGCCTGCCGCGACATTTTCGATACGGCGCGCGCTCTGAAGGAACACGGTTTCGAGGCACTGGAAATCTCGCGCAACTATTATGACGACCTCGAGGCCCGCTTCGGCCTTGATGCGGATTTCTCCGACCGGCTGCGGGCGGAAAACATTCTTTATGACCGTGACGGCGAGGGCGAGTATTTCCAGCTCTACAGCACCAATTATGGCGAGGGCTTCTTCTTTGAGATTGTCGAGCGCCGCGGCAGTTACCGCGGCTACGGCGCTGCGAATGCGCCGTTCCGCATCGCTGCGCAGAAGCGCTCGCTGAGACCTGCAGGACTTCCGAGCCTGGACTTCACCACAATACCATAGGCGTTCTTCGAGCGTGATCGAAGCCGAAGGCGGTTGTGCATCCCGGTGCAAACACCGGAGATCCGGCGTAGCTTTAACCGACACGTGCTCCGTCCCGGTTGGGCGAGGGGGAGGCGATTACGTTCCTGCCTTAGGGAACGTGCCCAGTCGTCCGCGCATTTCTCCTCACCTGATATCTGCGAGGAGGGACCATGCTGCGGGACGTCAAAGATTCATTCCGACCACTCGCCCGCGCGGGGTATGCGGCGCGTGGCTTGATCTATGCCGTGATTGGCTTTTTTGCTGCGCTCGCGGCGATCGGCGGTGGTGAAGCGATGGGTTCTCGCGATGCGTTGATGGTGCTGCTGTCCAGCGGGGCGGGCAATGCGCTTGCCTATGCGCTTGTCTTTGGATTCCTGTTCTATGCTCTGTGGCGTTTTATCCAGGCGGGTTTCGATACCGATCATCATGGAAAGACTGCCAAGGGTATCGCCATCCGAACGGGTCTCGCGATAAGCGGGATCACCTACGCGGCACTCGCCAGTTACACATGGTCCCTTGCCAGAGGTGCGGGAAGCGGCGGTAGCGGCGGCGGATGGGCGGACACGCTTGCCTCCTTCGTCGGCGCGCGCTGGGTTTCGGCGGGGCTTGCTCTGGCTCTTGCCGGCGCGGGCATAGCCCATGTGATGAAGGCTCTTCGCGAACGCTACGCCCGCTATCTCGAAGCAGACGCGAAAACCATGAAGGTCATAAATCCGATCGCCAAGGCGGGACTGATTGCGCGCGGTCTGGTGTTCCTCGTACTCGCGTTCTTGCTGGCCACACGCTCCGTGCGGGGAGGCGAGGAAGCGAGTTCCAAGGGCGCGCTCCAGTTCATTCAAGGGCTGCCGTTTGGGTGGCTTCTTCTGACGCTGATGGGCTTGGGCCTGATCGCATTTGCAATATATTCGTTCACCGAAGCGATCTATCGGCGCATCAATGTGGAAGACGCTCGGGTCTAGCCCGAGCCCGGCAGAAGCCCCGGCCCTAAAGGCCGGGGCTCGTCTGCACAGGTCTTCTCAGTGCACATTCCGCTCGGCCCTGACCTCGCCCTCGCTGAGACTTCTGACGAATGGTATGAGCTGCCAAATCGCTGACAGGCCAACGAGAACATAGACGATCCGCGAAAGCGTTGCGTCCTGGCCACCGAAGATGGCCGCAACGAGGTCGAACTGGAACAGGCCCACCAACAGCCAGTTCAGGCCGCCCACGATGATGAGCAGCAGCGTTATGATGTTCAATGCGTGCATTTGCTTCTCCTAGAGCTTGATGGCTCCCAACAGCCCCGGTGGCGCAACGTTCCCTTGAGGAAATCCCTCGTGAGCTCCCTTCATCGGGAATCTGGATCAACAGCCGCGCCGCCCTCTACTAGCGACCGGACTGCGGTCGCAGACCTGGGAAGTCCGCCTGTGGGAGCAGCTTGGCGGCGACGCATGTCAGCGCTGGACCACGATTTCCGTCTTCAAGCTCTTCTGAAGGGCGATGCCCGAACCGCCCGCGGCTGGAGTAGCTGCGTCGTCAGGCTCAATGGCGGAACCATGGCTTTGCCAGCGCAAATCTTTCGTCGGCGCGCTGAAGGAAGCATGAATGCCTTCGCCCTCCATCCTTCCATGGGCTGTCGGCAGCACGCCGGCGACGCGGCACGCCGCCCTGAAGGCGCGGAAGGCAGCGGAAGGTGCTTTCAGCCCGTCGAGGCAGTCGCGGCAGGCCCGGACGGCACTGCGATATTCTCGGCATCTTGTGATTGGCCATGACCCAAGCAGGCACTCTAGTGCCTCGAAGGCCGTCGCCACGTTGCGCAGATTACCGCCGAGCGAAATTTGCACGGTCAACGGAAAGGCTTTGTCGTTCATGGTATTCGCCGTGTTATTGTCGTTTTTGTCGGTGGCTTCGCCCCATATCAGCCGGCCTTTCAACACCCGAGGCCGCGGTTGGTTCCCCTGGATCGTTCCTTTTTGCGAAGGGAGCGATGAATGCGGTCACCCGCATCGGGCCCGCAGCATGGTGGCGCGTGCTGCATTGGGTCAGGTGCTCTTAATGGCAGGGGATACGTGGTTTAGGGCCTGCAACGCAGCCCGTCGGATGCTCTTCCCGGCGCCGGCATATCAGAAGCCAGAATGCCGTAGGTCTCGGCAAAATCGAGGAATGCTTCCCAAGCGTTTTCCACAAGCTCGGAGTCTTCCGTGGCGGATACGAACGAGTCAAAAGCGCGTTCCAGGACGGCATCGCTCTCGATCGGGAACTGGGCAACGATGTCGATGGCCTGCTCCAAATCCCAAACCTCGGCATTCTCGCCGGGGCTCAACACGATCCTTACGGGAAGCTGGAAATGCGGCTGCATGCTCGTCCCTTTTGCAAGCCAAAGAGCCAAAACGGCCGAGAGCGGCAAAAGTTGCACGTTCATCGCCGGGGAGTCCAGCGACAGGGATCTTAGAGCCGGTATCTGCGCCGCTGCAACAGGCGGTCCGGGCCGAACTTTTTGCCCCGCCGCTTGTTCGAATGTCCCGGCAGATGCCGTGACCCGAACTAGGAGAGCCAGATGCACAAGGACGAAGCAAAGGGTACCGCAAAAAAGATGCGCGGCAGCGTCAAAGAAGCCGCAGGAAGAGCAACCGGCGATGACAAACTTCGCGCCGATGGCAAGGCCGATAAAGCAGAAGGCAGCGTCCAGAAGGGCGTCGGCAAGGCCAAGGACGCGATCAGAGACGCGCTCAAGAAGTAGTGGCGGTTCCCGGAATTTGATCTCGGCTGGGCTGACGCAGCAGTGGCCCAGCCGGAAACGAGGTCAGGCGTTCAACGCAGGATGGCGGCGAGCCCCGCCATAGCGCATCCAGAGCAGAAGCGCTCCAAGCACAGGCACCAGAATGTCGGTGTAGAAGATGATTCCCGCATTCCCCGGCGCAAAATTTCCGGCAGTGACCATCTGGTATACGTGACCACCGGCTGCACCAAGCAGGAAGCAAGCAGGTCCCAGCACGGCGGCCAGGCGCATTTCGAAGCCGCTGCGATAGGCAAGAAAACCGACGACCGCGAAACCTAAGCTCGCCCAGCCCACTTCCGCTTGAAACGGGCTGTTCTCCCACCCGATGAAGGAGGCGGCCACGTCTCCGAAGAAAACGTGCATGACGAAGTTATAGAGAAACGTGAAGCCGATCACGAACAGCGCGTAGAAGGCCAGCGCCGACTCAGCGAACTCAGAGCGCCCCGTTACCCGCGCTCTCGATTGGGAGATCGCGGTCGCAATCGCGGCGATTATGAGAAAAGTCAGCGTGAAGTTGCTCAGCAGAAAAGCGATTAGATTCGCCATCTCTCTCCTCCCGCCTTGATGGCTGCAAGCCGTCGTCGCGCTCAGTCGCGGCCCGGCTTCGGGGGAAATATGGCACAGCAAGGCCTCACCGGATAGCGGTGCAGCATGTATGATCCGCGCAACCCGCCGGATTGATGGGCTAGAGCCGTCGGCCCGCAACCGTGCTGAGCGGAATGGGCGCAATCACCGCCCGGTTCTTGCCGGCCTGCTTCGCCTTGTAAAGCGATCGATCCGCACTCGCCATCATTGCCGAAAGCTGCTCCGACTGATGCCGCGTATGGATGCCGATGCTTATCGTGACGGGATAGTCATCCGGAAGCCCCGTGATTCTTGCACGGTCCAGTTCGCTGCGGACCCGCTCGGCGTATTCGAGCAGATCATGCCGTCGTGTCTGGTGGTAGAACAGCGCGAACTCCTCACCACCTGTACGGCCGACGAAATCGGCAGCGCCATGGAGGGCAAGAACTCTTCCGACACCGGCTATGACCTGATCGCCGACGGCATGGCCGAACGTGTCATTGATCTGTTTGAAATTGTCGATATCGGCGAGCATAAGTGCCGAGGAAAGCGGCGCGGGTGCAGTGCATTTTAGTGCCGTGGCTACCTTGCTCTCGAAACCGCGACGGTTGAGGATACCCGTCAGATAGTCCTGGTCGACCTCTGTGCGAAGCTCGTTGAGCATCTGAGCAGCCGCCGCCACCAAGAAGGTCAACGCAATCAGGATGGCAAGCAACGGCGTCACCGCCTGCACGGTTGCCCAGTAGGCCGACCCGTGAACGGAGCCTGAAGAATTGACATCCAAGGCTTTGAACAAAGTGGCCGTCGGCCGTACGACCGCGATCGCGAAGAGGAAAATCGTTACGGCCACGAACAGCCGATCTACACTCGATCTGATTCCGGCTCGTATCAGCAGCCAGCCGGTCACTGCAGAAAGGACCGCAAAGCCAGTGTTCACGGTGTAAATGCGCCCCTCGACGGAAGGGACGACAAGGAGATAGCGGTAGAAGAATACAGCGCAGATCGCACACGTCGTCACGAAAGCCAGGACGGGCACCCGTGCTCTCACGCGCATGAGAGCGCTCACGCAGGCTGACAGGACCGCGCCAAGAAAGAGGCAGTTGACCGCAATGCGAAGACCCGGACCTTCGAATTCGTCGAGAAAGTCATTCGCCACGAAAGCCAGTCCATAACAAAGGAATGCGATCCCAAGCAGCAAGAGATGTTTTTGGGTTGGCTTACTCCACCATAGAAGAAGAAACGTCGCGGTTAGGACTGCGGCGATCGCTGGGTTCAGCAACTCAAAAAACAACTGACCTGCCAAGTGTCAGCCTTTTCATTGTAGGAGAGTTCTATGATCTCCCTCTAGATCCACCTGCCCAAGGAAGCGTTAAACCCCAACTTGGTTGAATGCACAGAAGTGGTGGTAACGGCAGAAAGCCGGGCACCCCACTCCGTCGTCATAGGATCGCTACCGTCGCACGCGCCAGCCTGCATATCCCGCCGTTAAGCGGCACTGCGGCCAACGTCACGCCAGCCAATAGGCGAGACAGAACGTTGCCAGGAAAAGCACGCAGACCAGTGCGGTGAAGGTCGCCGGGCGGCTTCTGGGAGCCAGATCCTCGGCCAGAACCTTGAATTTCTTGGGCTCCCCCCATTTCACCCGCCGGAACTTGTAGACGTTATCCCGCATTTTGCGAATTTTGGCGCCGGGGGCGTTAAGAATCAGTCAAGACTGTGCCGGCGCCATGGATATTGGCCTCGATGAAATGCGTTCATTCACACTGCCGGCGAGGACCGCCGCCGTAAGGCTGGTACGTATTGTCCTCCGGCCGATACGAGCGGTATCTGGCAAAGCAGGACTGGATATGTGCCGGATCCAGGTGAGAGGCTGGCGCTGGGGGCGCACTGAAGCTGTTGCCCAACGCGGAGGATTCCTCTGACGAAGCGCTGACCACCTGCTCTGGCTCGTCCCGTGTTTCGAAAGCGTTGGAAGTTTCGGAGAACGGGGAGACGCACTCGCGTCGCTCGCCGCTATAGGCGGTGTATCTGTTGTCCTCGGGATTGTAGGAGCGATATCGCTCCAAACACCATGCGACATGCGCTGCGTCGGGCTGCGAAGCCGGCTGAAAGGTCGGCTCGGCTACGGCCGAGGCGGTTATAGGGTCGACGGTCGACTCCATAGGATCCATGGTCGACCCGGCGTTGAATCCGGCGAGTTGCTCATCGGCAGCGGCTTGCGCCTGCATTGGCATTCCTGCTTTGGCTGGCGCCGGTGCGGGTTTCGTATTCTTCGGCAAAGCTTCCTGATTGGCGCTGACCCTTACGGGTTCGTTGCTCCATGGCCCTGAATAACTCGCATTGAACTGACGGACAGGAACCGGCTCGGCGGTCAGATACACAATAGTGACGGCGGCGCCGCTCACGAAGATGACGAGGGTCAGGAAAAAGCCGCTGATGAAGGCGAATAGATATTTCATAGTGCGCATCCCTGGTTCGTCCCTCCCTTCCAGAATGAAGCGAGCGGCCCAGAGTTCCCTCCGATGTGAGTCGGACAAGGATTTGCGCTGGGGATGCGCAATGAGACAGGCAATGGGAGCTGGACGTTACCTGGTCTGTACCCGCGATCCCGTCAGAAAGAAGCGCCGCGTGGTCTTGCTGGATATTGACCGGTTGCCACTGTTTACAATCGTCTAGTTCTGCATATTTCGGATGCCAAGGATATCTTTATGCGGCCAAAGATGCCGTGGCCGTATTTACTTCACCCTGCTTGCGTTATAAATCGCTTCTGGGGAACAATTGGGGGAAGTTGACGTGGAAAACCATCCGCGTTGGAGCTGTCATGGGTGCGACGCCGAATTTCCATTGCGGCTGAACGACAAGTGGCGAACGCTTCGGGTATCGATCAGCCATCCCGAAGCTGCATCTCGCCTCGATGAGGTCTTCGAGCTGTGCCCCGCCTGTCACTTGAAGCTGATGGAGCTTGCCCACCCTCGAAAATGGCCCCGGGTGGGCGTTGGCAGCTAGCAGCGACGCGGAAGGGGCATGCCTCTCCCGGCGATGCTGAAGCTGCGGCCGGCACTTTCGCGGTGCGTTCATGCCGGCGGAAGAGCAGGGCGCTCCGCCGTTGTAAAGAGCAGCGAGCGCCTCTCATCCCGTTCAGGCGGCCTCGAAAAGCTCGACAATCTCCATCTCCGGAACAAGCACGAGCCCCTTGTCGGTGATGCGGATTTCCGGAATCACCGAGAGCGGGATCAGGTTGAAGCCCATATAGGGAATGGAGCAGCCTGCCTTTTCCCATTCTGCCTTCAGGGCCTTCACCTCCTCCGCAACCTCGGTCACACGCTTGTCTGAAAGCAGGCCCGCGATCGGCAGGGGGACCATTGCAGTCACCTTGCCGTCCACCACCACGCAGACACCGCCTTGAGTCTCTTCGATAGCGCGCAAGGCCGCCTGCATGTCTGCTTCATTGGTGCCGGCCACGATGACGTTATGGCTGTCATGGCCGACGGAAGAAGCGACTGCGCCGCGCTTCAGGTTGAAATTGCTCAGAAGCCCGTGCGCGACATTGCCGGAGGATTTTCCGTGCCGCTCGACGACGGCTACGAAGCAGAGTCCATGCCGGTCGAAATGGTCCTGCCAGTTGTTTGCAGGCTCTAGCGTGATCCGCTCATGGCCGAGGGTTATTCCCGGAAGCTCGGTGCGGATCGCATGCGCCACCACTTTAATGGTCGGCAGATCGGGCGTCAGCTTGACGTTTCGAGGCAGTTTCACCGTCTGGTAGGCGGCTTGCGGGTAATGGTAGCGGTTGGAGAGGGCTGCATCGAGCAGCGGCGTGATGCGGTGGTTTTCCACCACAAGCTCTCCGCCATACCAGGTGTTGACCGGCTTGAAGCCATCATCGAGCAGGACGAGATCCGCGCGGCGCCCGCCGCCGAGGCCGCCGATCTCGCCTTCCAGGCCGAAGCGGGTCGCACCATGGAGCGAGCCCATGGCCCAGGCCTGCTCCGGCTTCATGCCCGCCCTCATGGCTTCCCGCGTGACCCAATCGAGGCCGAAGAGCAGAAGGTCGTCCGCATCCCGGTCATCGGTGCAGACTGCGATCCGCTTGTGCGAGGCACCGAGTTCAGTGATCGTCTTGATTGCCTCCGGCAAGCTGTGCCACGGCGTGGTCGGCGGGCCGCCGCGAAGAAAAAGCCAAATGCCAGCCTCGAGGAGGTCGTCCGCAATATCACGGTCGATCGCCTCATGCGTATCGGTCACGCCGGAAGCCGCGTAAGCCGCGACGAATTCGCGGCCATAGACGTGGCCGGAGACGGGACGTCCGCGCTGGAGCGCCGCCGCCAGTATAGCATGGCTGCGTTCGTCACCCATGGCGACCTGCACGAAATCCATCTTCTCGCCCAGGGCAACGGCTTCGGGCCACTTGTCGAAGAGGGCTGCGATTTTCTGTGCGGTGAGGTCGCCGCCTGCGGTCTCCAATTGCGGAGATGTGGCCGGCACGGTGCTCGGTACTGTGAGGAAGATGGAAAGCGGCGCCTGGCGCGCGTCTTCCAGCATGGCCTCGATGCCCGCTATATCCATCACATTGCCGATTTCGTGGCTGTCGCAGAAGATCGTGGTCGTGCCGTTGAGAAGCGCGGCTTCCGCATAGGCGCAGGCGGTCACCATGCTTGATTCGATGTGGATATGCGGGTCCACGAGCCCGGGAGCAATCAGCCCGCCCGCAGCATCATAGGTCTTGGCGAGGCTTCCCTTGTGGCTGCCGGCCGGCTTCACCGCTGCGACACGCCCGCCCGCAATCCAGATCTCGCGATCGGGCAGGATACGCTCCGAATAGGTCGAGAGCACCCGCGCGCCTTTGATGACGAGGTCCGGGTCGGCGCGACCCGAAGCCACGTCGGCGAGATGCCGCGTCATGGTTGCCAAGGGGCGCACGGAAAAGCGGGTGAGGGAATTCATGGTGACCTCAATGATCGAGAAGCAAGCCAGGCAGGCAGAATGGCCCTGGTATGGTGAAGGATCAAGCGGCCTTGGGCTTGCGCGGTCAACGCTCGCAGAACCTTCAGGACCTTCCCTCGTTATACAGGCGGTCAAAGCAAGGACAATGGGATATGCGTCTCACCGACAGGATAGCGATTGTCACGGGCTCGGATTCGGGCATGGGGAAGGCAATAGCGGAGGAGTGCGCGCGCGAAGGCGCCGACATCGTCGTAACCTACCACTCGGATGAGGAAGGAGCGGAGGAAACCCGCAAAAGAGTGGAAGCTGCGGGCCGGAGGGCACTGGTCCAGCAATTGGACGTCAAGGACGAGAGCAATGTGGTGAGCTTGTTCGAAGCCGTCCAGCGCGAACTGGGCCTTCCGGACATCCTGGTCAACAATGCCGGCATTGGCGGCGGCGGCGCGAGTGTCGCCGAGATGACGACGGAAGATTTCGACCGCGTCGTGAAGACCGATCTCTACGGGCCGTTTTTCTGCTGCCGCGAGTTCATCAAAATCCGCAAGGAGAAGCGCGGCGGCAAGATCATCAACATCACCTCCGTGCACGAAGCAATCCCTAGCCCTCGAAGCGCGGCCTACGGCGCTGCGAAGGGTGGTCTTCTGACCTTTACGCGCTCGCTGGCGCTTGAGCTTGCGCCCCTGCAAATCAACGTCAACGCGATCGCTCCCGGGCTCATACGCACGCCCATGACAGCGCAGCGGACAGAGGACCCGGAGAAGATGCGAGAGGAACTGCCAAATATTCCCTGGCACCGTCCCGGCGAGCCTTGGGAGATCGCGAAACTGGCGCTTTATCTCGCATCCGACGATTCCGACTATGTGACGGGCCAGAGCTTCACGATCGACGGCGGCCTGGAGATGAACTGGGGGCAGGGGGCCTGATATTCGCAGGCCTCCCGATCAGGCCTGCAGCTCCGGTGGTGACCTTTTTCGACCGCGGTCGCGCGGATCGAGCCAGGCCCGCGCGTCTTTCCTTGGACTTTGTCTTTGCAACGCTTTTGTTCCAGCCGAAGGCGCGCTAGAGGTGGCGCGAAACGCGTAGACGTGTGCCGTATAGTCGGTAGGAGGCGTCCTTGAGCGAGCCGGAGACGCAGGAAAGAAACGGAATCCCGGCCGCAGCGTCCGGGCATGATATCTACGGCGAGGATGGCTCCGTCTCTGCGCAGTTTCTCTCGCATGTCGGCGCCGCGATTGCCGATCGGGACACGCTGACCCTTCGCAGGGATGTCGGCACGCTCCACCAGTCGGAGATCGGCCACCTCCTCGAGGCTTTATTGCCCGAGCAGCGTCGTGCCCTGGTCCAACTCATGGGCAACGAGTTCGACTTCACCGCATTGACGGAGGTCGACGACGCCATACGCCACGATATCGTGGAGAGCCTGCCCAACGCGCAGATCGCTCAAGCCGTCCAGCAGCTCGATTCGGACGACGCGGTCTACATCCTCGAGGATCTTGATCCGGAGGATCAGGACGAAATCCTGGCACAGCTGCCCTTCACGGAGCGAGTGCGACTTCGTCGGTCGCTGAGTTATCCGGAAGAGACCGCCGGCCGGCGCATGCAGACGGAGTTCGTTGCCGTTCCTCCGTTCTGGACGGTGGGGCAGACGATCGACTACATGCGCGAGGATCAGAATCTCCCGGACAGCTTTGCGCAGATCTTCGTCATCGACCCGACGTTCCGGCTCGTCGGCGCGGTCGACCTCGATCGCATTTTACGTACGAAGCGCTCGGTCAAGATCGAGGAGATCATGCGCGAGACGCGCCACGCCATTCCGGCCACGATGGACCAGGAGGAAGCCGCGCGCATTTTCGAGCAATACGATCTGCTTTCCGCGGCGGTGGTGGACGAGAATGAGCGTCTGGTCGGAGTGCTGACCATCGACGACGTTGTTGACGTGATCACCCAGGAGGCGGAGGAAGACCTTCTGCGCATGGGCGGCGTGGGCGACGAGGAACTGTCCGATTCGGTGCTGGCAGCCGGGCGGTCGCGGGTGCCCTGGTTGATGGTCAATCTTGTGACCGCCTTTCTGGCGGCTTCGGTGATCAGCTTGTTCGACGCCACGATCGAGCAGGTTGTTGCGCTCGCCGTTCTGATGCCCATCGTGGCCGGGATGGGAGGGAACGCCGGGTCGCAGACGATGACGGTGACGGTGCGCGCGCTCGCTACCGGCGACATCGACATTTACAATGCCGGTCGCGTCATACGCCGTGAAATGGGGGTAGGGCTGCTCAATGGCGTCGTCTTTGCCACGCTGATAGGGCTCGTCGCCGGGATATGGTTCCAGAACGGCGACATCGGCGGCATCATCGCGGCAGCAATGATCATCAACATGTTCGTCGCTGCGCTCGCGGGTATACTTATCCCTCTCTTGCTTGACCGTGTCGGCGCCGATCCCGCGGTTGCCTCTTCCGTCTTCGTGACGGCTATAACGGATGTTGTCGGGTTCCTTGCCTTTCTCGGCCTCGCAAGCTGGTGGTTCGGCCTGCTATGACCTCGCGGCAAGCGACCGGCGCGCGACGTAAAGCGCCACCGCAGCCGCATTCGAGACATTGAGCGAGCGAATGGCGCCTGGCATATCGAGGCGCGCGAGAGCCCGCACCGTCTCCCGTGTCTTTTGCCGCAGCCCCTTGCCTTCGGAACCCAGCACGAGGGCGATCTTCTTGCCTTGAAGCGAGTCTTCCAGCAGCTCCGGCCCGTCCGAATCAAGGCCGACGGTGAAGAAGCCCGCCGCATGCAGCTCCTCGAGGGCATTCGCGAGATTACGCACTTCGATGTGATCGATGTGCTCCAGCGCGCCCGACGCAGCCTTGGCGAGCACCCCCGATTCGGTGGGGCTGTGACGAGAGGTGGTGACGAGCGCATCCGCGCCGAATGCCACCGCCGAACGCATGATGGCCCCTACATTGTGAGGGTCGGTCACCTGGTCGAGCACCAGAACGAGGGAGGCCTTGTCCAATCCGGAGAGCGGTTTCGGGCGACGCGCCTCCGCCTCCACGAGCACGCCCTGGTGCACGGCGTCAGGTCCCACCAGCGCGTCGATGATCTTGGGCTCGACGATTTCCGTCGGGAAGGGCAGGGCGTCGGGATTGGCGATCCCCAGCCGCTGGGCGGCATTGCGCGTTATCAGCATGCGATGAATCGAGCGCGCAGGATTGTCCAGGGCCGCGCGCACGGTATGCAGCCCGTAAAGGCGCACGATATCTTCCGGCAATTCCGTTTCCGCCTGCCTTGTGGGCGCGGTGCGGTCACGATGTGCCCTGCGCAGCCGGGCATAGTGGCTATCCTTGGGGGATCCTGGTTTTTTCTGGTCGCTCATGGGCCCTCCTATAAAGGAGCGAAGGGCCCGCGCCTATGGTCGCACGGGCACCTTCTTGCGATTTTCCGCGTTGATGTGCCTCGACGCTGTTGACAGCCGGAAATGACGTGGCCATAAGGCGCTCACGAAAGACAGACGCATTGACCTGCGTGCATGTTTTTCCCAAATAGATCCCGCGTGCTACATGCCGCGCGGCTCGGAGGGGTGTCCGAGTGGTTAAAGGAGACGGACTGTAAATCCGTTGGCTTCGCCTACGCTGGTTCGAATCCAGCCCCCTCCACCATCCTGCTTTGATGGTTTCCAATGTCGGGACGGTTGACCGTCAATCGAGATCAAGTTCGATCCACACAGGCGCATGATCGCTTGCGCCGTCGCGGCCTCTGACCTCCCGGTCGACGCCTGCCCTGACGAGCTTTTCGCGCAAGTTCGCCGTCAGCAGCAGGTGATCCAGCCGCAAGCCGGCATCGCGCTGCCAACGCAAGCGCTTGTAATCCCAAAACGTGTATATCCGCTCATCGAGGTGGAGAAACCGAACGGCATCGGTCCAACTCCGCCCGAGAAGCTGTTTGAAGGCTGCACGGCTCTCCGGCTGGATAAGAGCGTTGTCGCTCCATGACTTGGAGGGGTAGATGTCGAGATCGGTGGGCGCCACGTTGAAATCGCCCGCCAGAACGATGGGAGCGCCGGTTTTCCTGAGCGCGGTCGCGTGCCTTCGCAGGCGTTCCATCCACGCCAGCTTGTAGTCGAATTTCGGTCCGGGCTGCGGATTCCCGTTTGGCGCATAGATCGAGGTGATGAGAACCCCGCGGACAGCCGCTTCGATATAGCGGGCTTGCATGTCGGAAGGATCGCCCGGCAAACGCGTACGGGTAAGAACCGGCTCGCCGACCCGCGACAGAATCGCCACTCCGTTCCAGGATTTCTGGCCCTTCCAGACCGCGCCGTAGCCGGCACCCTCGATTGCATCCCGCGGGAATGCATCATCCGTCGCTTTCAGTTCCTGCAGGCAGACCACGTCGGGCTTGGACGACTGCAGCCAATCAAGAAGATTGGACAAGCGCTTGTTGACATTGTTGATGTTGAAAGTGGCAATCTTCATCGTGCAATGCGATCTGCCCATGCTGCCACGGCTCGCGCAACCGTACGCAGATGGTCGGCGCTGGAGTATCCGGACACGCTCTTTCGGGGCTTCAGGTCGTGATCGCCATCCTCGAGCCAGAGCATTTCGATCCGGTCGGACAAATCGTAAGCGGCAACCTCCTCGCGCGTTCCGAACTCGTCCCTGGTTCCCTGGCAGATCAAACTGGGAGTCTTGAGGTCGACCAGATGTGCGGTCCGCAACTGTGCCGGCTTCCCCGGTGGATGGAACGGATATCCGAGGCAGAGCAGGCCGGCGATTCGGTTCTTCGAGTAGAGGTCGTCGGCGATCATCGAGGCCACCCGACCGCCCATTGATTTTCCACCGATGATCAACGGTCCTGAGGCGCTGAGTGCATCGACTGCGGCGAGATATTCGGGTTTCAGCGATTCCGCCCGGGGTGGCGGCTTTCGTTGCCCGCTTCGGCGGCTAGCCATATAGACGAACTCGAAACGCGCGATGCGCAAGCCTTCCGCCGCCAAGGCTGCAGTGGTGGCGTTGAGAGAGGCCGAATCCATCGGCGCTCCCGCTCCATGGGCGAGCAAAAGGGTAACGGGTCCATCTTCCGGGCCGTCCAACAGAAAATCCATGATAACCCCTCTGTTTGGCCGGTCCTTGCTTACTGCCGGGAAGGATCGTCCGCCTTCAGATCGGAACGCAGAAACTCCATAAGCTGATCCGCGCCGCTGGACAGCTGCCTTCGAAGAGAAGCGATCTGGCGGATCTGAAACGTCAGCTCGGGGCCATCGAAATCAAGGATGGTAAGCAAGCCGCGCGCCACGTCCGCTTCGACGCTTCTGGCGAGCGAGCAGGAAATGCCGACGCCGGCTGCGACGAACTCGCGAAGGAAATGATATTCCGTCGCCTGTGCCGCCACTTTCACCTCGCCAATTCCTGCTGATGCGAGCAGCTTGGAAACGGCGCGGCCGAAGCGCGAGGATGGCGGCGGACCGACGAAATCATAGCGTTCGATCTCGCGCGGCTTGATCCGTTTGCGCCCCGCCAAGGGATGCGTCGGCGAGGCGACGAGCACCAGCTTTTCGAAGCCGATCACGTCCGAACGCAGCCCGCGCGTCTCCTCATTGCTCAGGAAGCAGCCCACATCGGCAATGCCGTCCCGAACCTCGTCGATGACGTCTTCCTGTTTGCCGATGCGCACCACCAGTTGAACTTCCGGATGGGAGAGGGCGAAACCTGTGATCTGCTGTTTCAGCGCGTAATTGGCGAGCGAGCGCTGGCAGGAAAGCACCACCCGATGGCCGGTTGCGTTCCGCAGCTTCACCACATCCGCACGCATGTCGTCGGCCTCTGCCAGAAGCTCGCGCGCATGCAGGAGGATGCTGCGGCCGAGATCCGTCAAGACCGGCTTGCGGCCGCGTCTGCGTTCGAAAACATCGCCGCCGACCATCCGTTCCAGTGCCCGGATATGCGCGCTGATCGATGGCTGCGCAATGCCGAAGCGATCCGCTGCAGCAGCGAAACTGCCTTCATCGACAATGGCGACGAACACTTCCATTCGCCGAAGGGTGACGTTCAACATGATCAAACATATAGCCTATAGCTTATCGAAGCGATAGCTGCCTGACCCGTTGCTCCTGCACGCGCTGTATCTGATCTTCCATCTCGACAAGCAGATGACGGTCCGACCGTCCGCTTGCCCGGCACAATAGTCATCGTTCCGGGGAAGGAGGATGAATGGCAGCGCGAGTTGGTAGGCGTTCCTTCGATCATCCCGGCGGACGGTCTCCGTATCCGGGGATGAGCGAATGAATGTAGTTGGAATCGATATTGGCGGCACTTTTACGGATCTCGTCGGCTATGTGGACGGAGCGATCGTCACCTCGAAAACCTCCACGGTTCCGGCCGATCCGACAAAGGGCATCGTGACGAGCCTGGAGCTCGCCGGATGCCGGACCGACCGTCTGGATGAGATCCTCCACGGCTCCACGATCGCCATCAATACCGTCCTCGAACATAAAGGTGCGCGCACCGCACTTATCACGACCAAGGGCTTCCGCGACGTCTATGCGATCGGCCGTTCGAACCGCATCGAAGCATTTAATCTTTTCTTCAAACGCCCGCAGCCGCTCGTTCCGCGCAGCCTGACCTTCGAAATCCCTGAGCGCATCCTTGCTTCAGGCGAAGTGCTTGAGCCTTTGGACGAGGGAGCACTGGAAGCCGTTATCCGCGAGCTCGATGCCGAGGACGTCCAGGCCGTGGCCGTTTGCTTCCTCCATTCCTATGCGAATCCTTCGCACGAGCGCCGGGTCGGCGAAATCCTGCGCAAGGCGCGGCCAAATCTCTTCGTGACGCTGTCGCATGAGATCCTGCGTGAATACCGCGAATACGAACGCACCTCGACCACTGCCCTCAATGCCTTTGTCGGCCCGCGCGTGGAAGGCTATCTGAAGCGTCTCGAAGGGCATCTGCGCGACGGCGCCTTTGGTGGCAAGATCCACATCATGCGCTCCAATGGCGGCGTGATGTCGATCAAGGTGGCGCAGGAGCAGCCGGTCTCCATGATGGAATCGGGTCCGGTTGCCGGCATGATCGGCGCCGGGCGCTTGGCGAAGCTCCTGGGGTTGAAGCGCTGCGTCGGCTTCGACATGGGCGGTACGACCGCCAAGTCCAGCCTTATTACGGACGGCGCACCGGCCATCGAGAGCGGCTATGTGATCGGCGATCATGCAAGTGGCCAGCCGATGCAGCTTCCAGTCGTCAACATCGTGGAGGTGGGTGCCGGTGGCGGCTCAATTGCCTGGGTTGACAAGGCGGGCGGCCTGCATGTCGGTCCGCAGAGCGTCGGCGCCGATCCGGGACCGGCATGCTACGGCAAGGGCGGACAGAACCCGGTCGTGACAGATGCGGACCTGATCCTCGGCCGGATCAATCCGCAGCGCTTCCTGAATGGTGGCATGCCGCTCGACAGGGCAGCGGCCGAACGTGCCATGCAGTTCAAGGTCGCCGGTCCGCTTCAGCTCAGCGTCACCGAAGCCGCACTCGGCGTCGCGCGGATTGCCGATGCGTCCATGTCGCTTTCGGTACGCGCCGTTTCCATCAACAAGGGCGTGGATCCAAGGGACACCGCCATGATCGCATTCGGCGGGGCAGGTCCGCTGCATGCGGTCTCGATTGCCCGCGAGATCCACATCCCGACGGTGATCATCCCGAAGCTGCCCGGCACTTTCTCTGCGCTTGGAATGCTCATGGCTTCCTGGCGGCAGGACTTCGTGCAGACGCTTATCGGGCGCATCGGCGCCTTGTCCACGGTGGAGATCGAGAGGGTTTTCAGCGAGCTGAGCGCCGCCGGACGCGAGCAACTCGAGCGGGACGGCATCGACACAGCTTCAGCTGATTTCCGCTTTTTCGCCGACCTCCGCTATGTTGGCCAGGAGCACGCGATCTCCATTCCGCTGGAGAATGTGGAGATGCTCTCGGGGGATACTTCGGAAATCCGCCGGCGCTTCGACCGCGAGCACGACCAGCGCTACAGTCAGTCCGCGCCCGACGAATCCCTCGAGATCGTCAGCCTTCGCCTGGTTCTGACCGCTGCCCGCAACGATGACGCGGCGGACGAATGGCTGTCGCGGCCATGGGTGCCGGAGGCTGAAGCCGAGGTGACTACCCGCGATGTGGTTTTCAATGATCCCGAAAAACCGCTTGAAACCAGCATCTATTGGCGTCCGGCATTGGCGGCGGGCACCACGCTCCGCGGACCGGCCGTGATCGAGGAGCCCAACTCCACGATCCTCATCCATCCCGGTGACGAAGTGCTGGTGACCGAGGCCGGCCACCTCGTGATCACGCTCGCCAAGAACGCCTGAAGGAAGAATGATGAAGCACGCCGATCCGATCACGGTTGAAGTCGTCCGCAATGCGGTCGTGGCCTATGCGGACGAAATGGCCGAGGCGCTCTGCAAGTCGGCCTATAACATGATGATCTATGAGGTGCGGGACTATTGCTGCGGCCTCATCGACACCGAAGGCCGCATGATCTCGCAGAACCGCGGCGGACTGCCGATCTTTCTCGCCGATCTCGGGGTCGCGGTGGAGGACGGTATCCGCAAATACGGCCTCGACGGTTTCTCGGAAGGCGATGTGCTCGTGATGAACCATGGCCATGTCTGCGGCCAGCATCTGAACAATGTCGTCGTCTACGCACCCTGCTTCCATGATGGCAAGCTGATTGGCTTTGCCGCAAACCGCGCCCACTGGGTTGATATCGGCGGCGGACGGCAGGGCTTCGGCTCGAATGCCACCACCGACATCTTCAGCGAAGGCCTGCAGATGCGATCGCTCAAGATCTACAAGGCAGGTGAGCTCAACGAGACACTTTACCAGATCATCAGCGACAATATCCGCTATCCGGAGGCAAGCCTGGGCGATCTGCGCGCGCAGGTGGCGTCCTGTCAGATCGGTGCGAAGCGCTATGCCGAGCTGGTTGGGCGTTATGGGCGGGAGACGGTCGAGGAATGCGTGAGCACCATTTGGGACCACACGGACCAGGCGGTGCGCCGCGTGATCGAACGCATTCCGGACGGCGTCTACACGGCCGAGAGTTTTCTCGACAATGACGGGCGGAATCTCGACACTCCGCTGCGCATCAAGGTGAGCGTGGCTGTTTCCGGTTCGACCATGACGGTCGATTTTTCCGAGATGCACCCCCAGGTGAACAGCCCCCTCAATTCGGGCCGCTCCGGCGGCATCGCCGCCGCGCGCGTGGCCTTCAAGGCGCTGACTTCGCCGGAGCTCGACGTGAATGAGGGCTGCTTCCGCGCCCTCAATGTCGATCTGCCGGACGGCACGATCCTTAGCGCCCGCCCGCCGGCGGCGCTCGGCCAGTGGAGTATTGCCCTGCCGACGGTGATCGACACCATCCTGAAGGCCCTTGCGCCGGCAGTGCCGGAGCTCATACCGGCTGCGCACAAGGGCGATATGGGCGGCTGCTCCTTCTTCGGCTTCTATGAGGATGGTTCGCGGTTCCTGCTCATGAATATCTTCGGCGGCGGCTGGGGCGGCAGACCACATGAGGATGGCGAGTCCGCAGCAGTCTCGGTGTGCCAGGGAGATGTGCGCAACACGCCGGTCGAGCTGCAGGAGATCAAATATCCCTTCATCATCGAGCAGCATGCGCTTCGGCCCGATTCGGGCGGGGCGGGAGAGCATCGCGGCGGGCTTGGGATCGCGCTTACTTACCGAGTGCTGCGCGATTGCCGTGGCAACATCAATTTCGACCGCACCGTCACACCGCCATGGGGCCTTCACGGCGGTAAGCAAGGGGCCGTCAGCGTGGCGGTCATCGAGCGCGCCGATGGCACGCTTGAGAAGGTGCAGAAGGCGACGGACGTGCAGTTCCGGGCAGGTGATCGGGTGACCTATCTGACCGCCGGCGGCGGCGGCTATGGCGATCCCAAGATGCGGAGCAGGGAACTGGTCGAGGAGGATATCGCCATGGGCATCGTTTCGCCGGAAGCGGCCCGCGCCGACTACGGCTACACCGAACTGCCGCAGAAGCTGGCCGCCAATTCGTGAGCGCTGCGATGAGCACCGCCGAGACGCGTAGGAAACGATTGGCGAGGGCGATGGCGGAGACCGGGCTGGATGCTCTGGTCCTCTACGGCAATGCCTGGCAGAACGACTATCTGCGCTATGCCGTCGATTTCGGCATCCTTGAGGGCGAAGGGATCGCGGTGGTGGGCCGCGACGGCGAGACGGCGCTCTATCTCGACCTTCCGATCGAGGCTGAACGCGCTTCGGTGGAGTGCCCCGAAGCCGATATTCGCCTTGCTTCGGATCTGGTAGGAGAGGTCGCGGCCGTCATCGAGCGTCTCGGCAACAGCCGGGTGGCTGCGGGACCTGCCCGCCATCTCCCCTATGGCCTGGTGCGGAGCGGCAAGCGTTTTGAGGACGCGACCGCGCTGATCGATCGCCTGTTGATGGTGAAGGCACAAGACGAGCTCGACTGGGTTCGCAAGGCTGCAGCTATCGCGGACGAGGGCTATGCCGTCTTTCGCGCCGCAGCGCGACCTGGCCGGCCGGATTACGCATTGATCGCGGAAATCGAAGCCTTCTTCCGCACCAAGGGTGTGGACGACAATTTCATGATCATCGGAGTCGGCGGGCCGGAGGTGCGCGGAATGGCGCCGCCCTCCGGCAAACTCCTGAAGCCCGGCGATATGGTCACGACGGAACTTACCCCGTGCATGGGCGGCTATTACGCCCAGATCTGCCGTACGCTCGTGGTGGGCGAACCTTCGCAGGCGCAGCAGCAGGCATTCTATATCTTCAAGGAGGCTCTGGAGGCGGGCATCGCCGCTGTGAAGCCGGGCGTGACGGCTGCCGATGTGGCCCGCGCGGAAAATGACGTCTTCCGTCGCTACGGTCTCGGCGACTATGTCACCAGCGAATATACCCGGGTTAGGGGACATGGGGTGGGGCTTTTCCCCGACACGAAGCCGCAAATCCTCGAGGATGTGACGACCACGCTCGAAGAGAACATGTCGATCATCGTGCACCCCAACACCTATCATCCGGAAGTGGGCTATATCGTGCTGGGCGACACGCTGATCATCGGCGCGGACGGTCCGGAGGTGCTTGCGCGCACCCCTCGCGAGCTATTTGCCGGCACGGCCGGAAAGGAGGGCTGATGCGACGCGGTCTCATGCTTTGGCGCGAGCAGGAACTTTCGGCAACGGACGTGCTGTCGCGCCAGCAGCGGCTGGAAGCCGCCATGAAGGCGGCCGGGCTCGATGCGTTTCTCGTCTATACCAATCATGTGCGTTCGGCGGGCGTGACCTACCTCACGGGGTTCACGCCGTACTGGTCCGACGCACTCCTTCTTATCGTTCCCGGAAAGTCGCCGCTCCTTTCCACCGCGCTTTCCAAGCGGGTCGGAAACTGGATCCGCTCGGTAAATCCCACATCCGAGGTCGCCCACTCGCCAAAGCCGGGCCGCCTCGTCGGCGAACGGCTCGCTGCCGCTGGCTGTCGCCGTATCGGCGTCCTGGAACTTGATCGTCTCCCGGCAGGGCTTGCCGAGGAAATCGCATCGGTTTCCGATGTCGAGTTCGTAGACGCCAGTGCAGTCTTTGCCGATGTGCGGGCAACGGCGGATCGGGCGGAACTCGACCTTGTGTTCCGGGCAGAAGCGCTTGCGCGTGAAGCACTTCAGGCGGTCGACCCGAACCAGGAGCGCGCTGGCGAAGCCGTCAGCCTTCTCGAACGCGTGGCGCGAGAGGCGGGCGCAGAGGAGTGCTATGTCGCCGTCGCGCCGGATCTTGAGAAGGACAGCCGTCTCGGGCGCCTCGGCAATGTACCCCTCGGGCGGCTCTTCGCGGTCCGGCTTTCGCTTGCCTATAACGGCGTCTGGATCCGCCTGACGAAGACATTCTCGCGTGACGCGGCGGTGCGCGAGCAGGTGCAAAAGCTGGAAGAGGCCTTTGCGGAGATGGCGCCGGAACTCGATCTGTCCGGCCCCCTGGGCCCACAGCTCTTGAAGATGGCCGATGTGAGTGCTTGGCGCCTGGAGGTTCCGAGCGGCACGTTGCCGCTGGCGGAGACGGCCAATGAGAGAGAGGACGTGGGAACGCGGGCTTCCTATGGCAATCTGAGCGCCGCGTTTCTGCTCGGCGGGGCCACCGTTCTTCTGGGAGGACCCGTCGGCCACCGTTTTTCGAGACCAGCCACGGAGGCTGCCGCTTGAACGCACGCGAATTTCTGGCGCCACTTGCCGCGATCGACGGGCAGGATCAAAAGCTGCGGTCCCTTGCAGGATTGCATGCCGCCGACTCCCTTGCCTGCCTGATTGCCGGCGCTCAGACGCTCGAAGGCCGCGCGCTGACAGCCTTCTATCGGTCAGACGGCGTCCCGGAACCATTTGCCGCCGCCGCGGCAGCCGCCGCTGTCATCCGCTTCACCGAGTGGGACGATATTCATGTTCCTTCCTGTGTGACGCCGGGGGCAGTGGCGGTCCCTGCGGCATTGGCATTTGCCGCTGACGAGGCATCCTTCTCGGCGGCCATGGCTTCCGGATACGCCATCGGCACCGCTTTGGGCGAGGCCATCGGCGGTGTTTCGGCGCTTCCTGAAACCTGGCCTGGATTGTTCGCCGCTCCCGCAATAGCTGCCATTGCGACTTCAACTGCGCTCGGCCTCGCCCCCGAGATCAAGGCGCAAGCGCTCGTCCTGGCACTTGCCGGAAGCTCAGGCCGTCATGGCCGGCCTTCCGGCACGCCTTCGGCCCGGTGGCTCGTCATCGGCGAGGCGACGTTGAAGGGCATCCGCGCCGCCTTTGCCGCACGCGCTGGGTTCAAGGGTGATCTTGACCTGCTCTCGCCCGGATGGCTGCGGGCTCAGAGCGGGGCCGCGGGGGAATGGCAACTGCCGCGCCCTGATGCGATCCGATCGGTTGGGCTGAAGCCCGTTGTCGCGGCGCGGCAAGGCATGAACGCCATCGAAGCCTTCCGCCGTTTGATCGCTGCAGGCATGGAGCCGGGGGCGATCGAGGAGATCCGCGTTTCGCTGCCACCCGCGGCCGTGGCGGTGGTAAGCCGCCCGCTCAATCTCGAAGACCGGCTTTCGACGATTGCCCATCTCGGCTTGCAGTTGGGTATTGCAGCATTCGAGCCCGAGCGCTTGAGCGATGTCGGCCGCGCGCTACCGTTCGGGCCTGATGCCCGGAGCTTGGCGGAACGCGTGGTTATCGTCGCCGATGAAGCCTTGTGCGAAGGGGCAGGCTGGCCCGCGAAGGTGGCCGTGCGAATCGGCGCCGAATGGGTCGAGCAAGCTTGCCCTTCTATCCCCGGCGAAGACGGAGACGAAAGTCGGGCGCGGGAATTTCTGGGGCGAAAATTCGTGTCAATCCGCGATGTCGATCCGAAAGCCGAGCGCGTCTTTGAAGCTCTGCTTGCAATGGAAACGGGGGCGGTCAGACGCGCATCCGAGATGCTGTATCAAGCGCTTGCGATCCAGGGCACGCGTGGGAATGCCACCCGCCCCAATGGCAGCTCGGTGCGGGAAACCATCGACAACGTGAAGCGGCGGTCGGGCCGCGAAACAAGGGAGGAAAGGCAATGATGAAGTTTTTGAAGACAATCGGCGCAGCCGTGACTGCCCTCGGGCTTGCCACAGGCTTGGCGCAAGCGCAGGCAGCACCCGAAAAGACCGACGTCACCATAGGCCTGCCGGTCACGACTTCAACCTTCATTCCCCTCTATCTCGCGGAGGCGGAAGGTTATTTCAAGGATGAGGGTCTCAACGTCCAGATCGTCGCCTTCAAGGGCGGGACGGACCTCGTGCGCGGCATGGTCGCGGGAGCCGTCGATGTGGGCGTCGGCGCTTTGTCGGAGGCACTTGTCGGCGTGGACACCGGGCAGGGCGTGAAGGTCTTCTATAGCGGTTTCAATATGACCGTCTTCGACTGGTATGCGGTGCCGAATATCAAATCGCTCGCCGATGCGAAGGGTGCGCGCTTCGGCGTGACGACCTTCGGTTCCTCCACCGATTTCCTCACCCGCTATGCGCTGACCATTCATGGCATCGATCCGCAAAAAGATGTGCAGATCATCCAGGGCGGAGGCTCGGCACCGCGGCTTGCCGCAATGGAAGCAGGCCAGCTTGACGTGAATATCTTCGCCACGCCGGAGAAATTCATGGCTGCGGAGCGTGGCTTCCATAAAATCATGAGCCAGAAGGAAATCGCGGAGGATTATCCGTTCCACGTCTTCTACGCGAAGGAGGATTTCCTCCAGTCGAGCCCCAACACCATCAAGGCTCTCCTTCGCGCTTATGTAAAAGGTGTGCGCCTGGCCAAGGCGAACAAGGAACGCGCCGTGGAAGTGCTGGTGGACAAGGTGGGCTTCGAAGAAAAATATGCCTCTCTCGGCTATGACGACTTCATCAACCAGATCTACGAGGATGGCCGTCTTCCAACCGAAGCGGGCATGAAGGCCTTTTGGGACATGGGCATCCAGAGCGGAACCTACAAAGAGGCTTGGCCGCTGGAGCGCTTCTGGGATCCCACCTATGTGGACAGCTTCAACGAATGGAAGCCCGAGTGATATCGCTCCCGGGTGTTTGCCCGGGGTGATCCCTGCGCCGGCCTAAGGCTGGCGCGGAAGCTGGTAAACCGAAATCGCGCTGGTACGCAGTGCAAGGGGAGAAGCGGCCATGGCCGAAATCGAGATCCGGAATCTGGGCATCGATTACAGGAAGCCGAACAGCGACGAACTTTTCGCCGCGGTGGATAACGTCAACCTCTCCGTGGGTGAGGGCGAATTCGTCTCGATCGTCGGATCGAGCGGCTGTGGCAAGAGCACGCTCCTGCTTTCGGTCGCTGGGCTCGTGAAGATTACCAGGGGCTCCATCACCATCGGCGGAAAGACGGTCACCGGACCCGGCCCGGACCGGGCGGTGGTCTTTCAGGACGCGTCGCTTCTGCCTTGGCGGACCGTGCTCGGCAATGTCCGCTTCGGGCTCGAGATGCAGCGCTGGACGGGCGGCGATCTCACCAAGCAGGCGATGTCGATGATCAAGCTCGTCGGACTTGCGCGCTTTGCCGATTACTACCCGCACCAGCTCTCCGGCGGCATGCGCCAGCGCGTGAATATCGCGCGGGCTCTTGCCGTCGATCCCGAGGTGCTCCTCATGGACGAGCCCTTCGGCGCACTTGACGCGCAGACGCGTGAGATCATGGGCGGCGAACTCCTGCGCATCTGGGAGAGCGACAAGAAGACCGCCCTTTTCGTGACGCACGACATCGACGAGGCGATCTTCCTCTCAGACAAGATCGTGGTGATGGGTCGCAATCCCGGCCATGTGAAGGAAGTGATCACGGTCGATCTCCCCCGGCCGCGCACACCGGAGATACTCGATTCCGAACGCTTCACGGAGTTCCGGCGAAGGCTGCGTGCCCATTTGGCCGCGGATATGGCCGGAATGCATTTCATGGAAGAGGCGGCGTGATGGCCATGGTCGCGACCTCCGCCCGCGACACGGGAAAGACGGGCACGGCGAAAGCCTGGCGTCCTGCTCGTTCCACAATCGTGAGCATAGTCTCCGTCGCCGTCTTCTTTATCCTCTGGCAAGTGGCTCCTGATCTGGGATGGGTCAATGGCCGCTTCACGAGCCAGCCGAGCCAGGTCTTCCTGGCTGCCATCGAGGTCTTGCTCAATGACGATTTCTTCTATCACGCTCGCATAAGCCTGACGGAGTTCTTCCTGGGCTTCGCGCTGGCGCTGGTCGTCAGCATTCCCCTTGGTGTCCTGCTCGGGACGTCCCAGACGGCCCGCTATCTGATCGATCCGCCCCTGATGGCGCTCTATATCGCGCCCACGCTCGTGCTTCTGCCGATCCTCGTCGTGTGGCTCGGCATCGGGATGGCGTCCAAGGTGGCCGTGGTCTTTTTGGGGGCGCTCTTCCCGATCGTCGTCAACACCATGGCCGGCATGCGGGAAGCGGACCCCAAGCTGATCCGCGCGGCCAGGTCTTTCGGCGCAAGTCGGCTGGACGTCTTCGTGCGCATTCTCGTGCCCGGCTCGCTGCCTTCAATTCTTACGGGCATCCGCCTTGCAGTCGGGCGGGCCGTGCTTGGCGTCGTGGTGGGCGAACTTTTCGTCTCCCAGGCTGGTATCGGCTATCAGCTCAACACCTATGGTTCGGCGATGCGCATCGACCGGCTGCTTGTCTACGCGCTCGTCGTCAGCGCCTTCGGTTATACGCTTACGGTGCTGGTCCGCGCTCTCGAGGGGCGGGTGCGCACATGGAGGCCCGAATGATGATGGACATCTTCATGCGCCGGCAGGCGCTTATCCTGGGCACGCTCTCTCTCGTTACCATCGTCGTCCTCTGGCAGCTGGTCGTTGATTTCGGGATCGTCAATCCCTTCTTCATCTCGACGCCCGGCGCGGTTTGGCAGGAGTTTCTCGTCCAGCTCAATGACGGGTCTCTCCTCACCAACATCCTCGCAACCCTCTATTCCTTCGCCCTGGCGCTTGGTCTCGCTGTCGCCGTGGGCATCGGGCTGGGCATGCTGTCGGGGTGGTTTCAGGATGTGGAAGCCGCGCTGGAGCCCTTCATCTGGTTCAAATATTCTGCGCCGACCGTCGCCTTCTATCCGCTTTTCATCGCCTGGCTCGGCTATGGCACGCCAACCATCGTGGCGATTGCCTTCCTCTTCGCGCTGACGCCGATCTATGCGAACACGCTTTCGGGCATCAAGAATGTAGATCGCGACCTGAAGCGGGCAGCAATCTCCTTCGGCGCCCGACCCTACGATATTTTTTTCCGGGTGGCGCTTCCGGGCTCCGTGCCGGTGATCGTGGCGGGGCTTAGGCTGGGCGTGGGGCGTGCGCTCACGGGCGTGGTCGTGGCAGAGCTCTTCGGAGCCAATGCCGGACTCGGCTATTCGATCGCCTATTATGCGCAGATGTTGCAGACGAACCGGATGATGGTGCCGATCGTGGCCGTGATCCTGCTCGGCGTGATCCTCACCCAGGCTCTGTCCTATGTCGAAAAGAAGACTGATGCCTGGCGCGTGACGCATGACAATTAAGGGCTGATCCATGAAAATCATCGACTCCCATTTTCATTGGTGGCCGCGCTCGGTCCTGGAGCACCTTCATAGGCGTCACGGCTTTCCCCGCGCCGACCCGAACGATCGTGGCGGATACACATACCAGGGAGCGGGCGGACGCAGCGGCACGGTTGCGAGCTGGGCCGAATGGTACGATCTCGACCGGCAGCTCGAAGCCATGGACGCGCTCGGCCATGAGGTTTCCGTGGTGCTTTCCATCGGCCCGTTATCGATCGCCTTCTCCGAGCTTCCGGTCGAGGAGGGGAGGGACCTCGCGCTGATGTGGAACGAGGAAATGGCCGGCGCGCAACGCCGCTATCCCGGCCGGGTGTGGGCGAGCGCGGCAATTCCGCTGAGCGATACGGGCGTAGCTCTCGATGTGCTTGAGCACGCCGTCCGCAAGTTCGGTCTCATGGGCGTCAATTTGCCGGGCAGCGTTGGGCGCGAGGGCAGGATCGACGAGGAGCGCCTGGAACCCTTCTATGCCCGCGTGGAAGAGCTCGGATTGCCGATGTTCCTGCATCCGACCGATGCCGTTTTCGCCGATCTTCTGGAGGGCTACAACGGCGCCCTTCACCTGAGTCTGGGGCGCGTCGTCGAGGTGAGCGCGGCAGCATCGCGGCTTGTGCTGTCGGGCTTGATGGAGCGTCATCCCGGCCTCAAGCTTGTGCTTTCGCACACGGGCGGTGCATTGCCCTACCAGTCCGGCCGCATGGACAAGAACTCTAAGACTGCGGGCCTACCAAAGCCTGTCAGCACCTATCTCAAGCGCATGTACACCGATACGGTCTCACCTCATGCGGCCGGCATGAAATTCGCGATCGAGTATTACGGCATTGACAATGTGATGTTCGGCACGGACTATCCTTGCTGGGATCCCGCGACCGCCTTGAGGCTATTGGGCGAACTGGCGCTTTCTCCCGATGACCAGGAAAAGCTGTTCCGAACCAATGCGCAGCGGATTCTAGGCCTGAAAGGCGCCTGACCAGCCTCAACCGGCCAACTCCCGGACACAGGAATCAATTATTTCAGCTTCAGTCGCCGACATGCCATTCAGGCCCAAGCACGGACTTGACCTCGGCGATTTGCTCGAATAGGTGTGCATTCGCCGCGGGCATGGTGAAATGGTATCACAGGAGCCTTCCAAGCTCTTAGTGCGGGTTCGATTCCCGCTGCCCGCTCCAAACTCCTAACGGAACCTACAGCACGCTCTCTGGTTGGGTCGCCAAAACCCATCTCGGAAGGAGAGCACATGCGCAAAACACTTTTAGCAACATCGGCTCTTTTGTTGGTTGCCGCCTTTCCGGCCGCCGCACAGGACACCAGCACCATGCGGGTATGGAGGCTTGTCCCTCAAGGCCAGGCCTACGCGCCGGGAGACTGTGTCGAAGTATCGGGCGGAACTGAACAGTTCCATCCCTCCGGCCAGGATACGCCCTCACAGCAGGGAGCACCCGGCCAATGTCCTCCAGGGATGGCACCCGCCGACCAGCTGACAACCGGCTCTACCAGCGATGAGGGCGAGGAGGATTCAGTTACCGGAGATCAGGACGATTCTTCCGGCCAGGCTGACGGCGCCGGCTCTGGCGGCGCTGATACCGGCGGTTCCGCTGGCGACGCGGGTGGCGGCGGTGCCGGAGGTTCTGACACCGGCGGTGCTGCAAGCGACTGATTGATCAGAGTTCTCAATCCCCGGCGGCCTGGTGCTGCCGGGGAAATCAATTGAACATCAGCCGGTCTGAAGGTCGATGCCGGGCCCTCGTGGCGGCTGGGCTCCCAAGTTTGGAGGCAGAAATGGTGAACGCAACTGAGATTCGGGAACATGCGGAAGTCATCGGTGCCGATGGCGTGCATGTCGGGACCGTAGACCGCGTGGAAGGTGACCGCATCAAGCTGACAAAAGCAGACAGTGGCGAAGGCATGCATGAGGGGCACCATCATTTCGTGCCACTCGGCCTGGTCGCCGATATTGAGGGCGACAAAGTGCGGCTCTCGGCCAATGCCGACGTGGCAATCATGTTTGAAGATGAGGAAGACGGCAAGCCGGTAGAGTAAGGGCCTCGGCAGGCGATCGGTAACCGTTTTGTGCCCGGTCGCCGCAGATTTCTTGTCCGCATCTAACCCGTGACAGTTTTCGCACTTGCGCCCGAGCCCTTGAGAATATAGGGGTTTCTCCGCTTCGGAGCGTAGCGCAGTCTGGTAGCGCATCTGGTTTGGGACCAGAGGGTCGCAGGTTCAAATCCTGCCGCTCCGACCATGACAATCCAGGTGCCGGCCGAGGCGCGCCGGCCATTTTGCCGTAACGTTGAAAGAACGGGGAAAATTGTCAGTGTCCGCGCGCATCTACAGCCCTTCGAGAACCGCCATGCAGTCCGGCACCGCCAAGACCGGCCAGTGGGTGCTCGAGTTCGAGCCGGAGACGCCGCTTAAGATCGATCCGCTGATGGGCTACACCAGTTCCTCCGACACGCGGCGGCAGGTGCGGCTGAGCTTTGCCACAAAGGAAGAGGCGATTGCCTACGCCCAGCGCAATGGTATCGCCTATTTGATCGAGCCCGAGAAGCCAGTGCGGCGGCGACAGGTTTCCTACGCCGAAAATTTCCGCTATGACCGCAAAATTCCTTGGACGCACTGAATAGCGCGTCCGCAGCGGCCCCGTAGCTCAGCTGGATAGAGCACCGGCCTTCTAAGCCGATGGTCACAGGTTCGAATCCTGTCGGGGTCGCCATGAAATCAATATGTTAGCTTATCCCGCCGACCAGAGTTCCAACTCGCCCGGAAAGCGAGTTCCAACTTTTCATCACGCTTTGTTCTGATTTCGCAGTCTCTGCCGGCCAATCCTGCGGGCACCTGTACTGGCAGAGTTGTGGGGCTGCATTACGCCCATGCGGCCTGGTGGGGCGTTTCGGCTCAAACGGCCGACAATGCGCCACTTTTGAACGCGGTTTCAGCTCGCGTCGATGCCGCTATTGCAAGCGATGGTGGAAGGCCCACGGTCGAGATCCTTTCCGGAGAACTCCCTGTGAGTTCGACATGGGCGGTCCGCCCCACAGCCAACATCCGCTTGGAGGTCAAAGGGCAACGGTCATCCTTCAGTGGCGCCAGTTTAAAACCTGCGGCTGCTTTCACGTCCGGTGCTGTATTCCACGTTGACGGTAATGCGACGGCACGGCGAGCAAGATCGAGAAGATCTACATCGGTAATTTCACGAATGGTTTTCTGCTCAGCCATATTCGCCAGTGCGAGTATCGCCGGGTGTCGGTCCGGAATGACGGTACGGAGCAACCTATAACACATGCGTCTCCATCACGCAGAACGGCGGCTTCACGGAGGATTTGAACCTCTATGACTGCCAACTTGTGAACAACAATTTGGTCAATATCCCTTCGAACACCGCCACCTTCACCGGCGACACATGAATTCAGTCAACGGGCTCAGATTCCACGGGGATTGCGTCTTCTATGCCGGTGGTGTCCGTGTGCGAATCTTCGCCGGAAACGGTTCCCGTGTTGGAGATGTGTTCTTCAACCCCGTTCTCCAGATGGACGGCACCAGTTACAAGGATTTCCAGATGATAACGGCTAGCGCGCCCTCGCAGGCCGGGAGCGTAAAGGTACGCGGAGCGTGGATCGCCGGAAGCAGCAACAATCAGGTTGAGATAACCGCCAATGCTATCGGCAAGATCGATAGCATTGAGTTCCGCGGGAACTGGTTCAAGGGTGGAAGGAAAGGTTCTCAACGCCGACAACCTGCTGGGCCGAAAATCAGGTAACGGATATCTCTAATCCGAGCGGTCCAGCGATGCAGATCAGGATGTCAGGTGGCGCACATGCGGGACAACATCGTGATCAACACCGCAGGTAAACGATCCAGTTCTTGGCTACTACTCTTGATTCCTGTGATGACTACTCAGATAACAGGCAACCTATCCCGGCGCTATCGTACGAGGCGGGTGACGATCACATCCACCTGAGGATTAGCTCCTTGCTCATCCACTACGCCTCCTATAGAGCCACTCCAAAGGTTGCTTATGCCGACATAACAATGAGACCGATGCCCAATTTAAACCGTAGGCGCATCTTGCTGGATCTGAGTACCTCGTTGCAATGGCGGGGCAAGCATGCTGTCGGTATCGTAAGAACCGAACGCGAAATCGCGAAGAGGCTTCTGGTAGACCCCGATCTTGACGTCCTGCCGGTAATCTTCAACGCTGGGCGTTTTCTCGCTTTGGATCCCGTTCTGGCTGAGGAACTCATAACAGTTGACGATCGAACTGAGCCGCAAGCTATTCCTGAGGTGGTCCCCAAGCCCCTCCAGAAGAATCGCACAGTTTCGCCGTTGAGGCTTTTGGGAGCCGCTGCGCGGTTCATAGCTCGGACACTGGTAGAATTGGTTCCTGCGGGTGGGCGGGAAGATTTTAGGCTAGCGCTAGTCCATTTAAGGGAGGTTGTCCGCAAGATCCTCTACGGCTCGCCGAAGAGCGATGATCCGCAAGCCGCGCCAGTAGCTGAACGCCCGATAGATCTCAGATTTGTTGTCGACCCCTCTGACAACGATGTCTTGTTCTTAGGGGGCTTGGGTTGGGATGTCATTGATTGCCGCAGTGTGGCGGCGATCAAACGCCAGTCCGGGATGAAGGTGGTTTCCATCATGTACGATCTTATCCCTACCAAGATGCCGCATTTCCTGGGCGGCAATCCAAAGGATTATTTTCTGAATTATTTTCTGCATATGGTGGACTTGTCAGATCATATCTTTTGTATTTCGCAGACGACCCAGTCTGATCTTGTCGAATTCTGCAATCTGAATAATCGAACGTGCCCTCCTGCCTCTGTGATCTATCTGGGCTCGAACATTCCTGCGCTGCCTGACCCCCGCGGTATTCAGCCCGATGAAATTAGAGATCGGTTAAGTCGCGGTCGTTTCGCGCTGGCTGTTGGGACGTTTGAAGTCCGCAAGAACTACGCCTTTCTTTTGTCACTGTGGGAAGATTTGCTGGAGGATCCCGAGTTCGATTTGGACCTCGTGATAGCGGGAATGCCGGGTTGGGGGGTGGATGACATTCTTGCAAAGCTTGAGGCCTCCCCCCATTTCGGGAAACGGATTTTTTGGTTCAAACGTCTTTCTGATGGTGGTATTTCTTGGCTTTACGAGAAATGCCAGGTCTTCGTATTTCCGAGTCTCTATGAGGGGTGGGGCTTACCCGTGATCGAGGCGCTCCAGCATGGCAAACCGGTTATAGCTTCCAACCGGGGGTCGGTCCCTGAAGCAGGGTTGGGAGTTGCGAAAATCCTCGATGTTTGTGAGCCGGAAGCCTGGAAGGACGAAATTCGAAGGCATGCCGTCTCGCGAGTAACGCTTCCTCCAAACATTCCGCTACCGACATGGGAGGATGCCGCTCTGACCGTGAAATCAACCCTCGTTGGGCTCAAATGACACGTTCCCGCGTTCTTCACCTAATCCCGTTCCCTATTGAAAACGCCAGACATGGCGGTCAGATTAGAGCTAGGGAGACCAATGCAGTTTTGAGAAACGCTGGTTTCGAGATAACCACGATGGAGATCTTCGACGCCAGTGCATATTCCCCACACATTCCGGCGGTGGATCTCAGCGACGCCCTTTCTACTGGCGAATGGGAGCTCGATTGGAGGCTGAGAGACTATATTATTGGTGCGGCGTTAGCGCAGGACGATGCGGCCTTCGCTGACTTTGTTTCGAAGATTCCATCGGATATCGATTTGATTGTTCTCGAGGAGCCTTGGTTTGGTCCAGCTGTCCTGCGCCTAAGGAAAGACGGCCATACTTCTGCGCCGATCATCTTCAATTCGTATAATGTCGAGTATATCGCAAAGGCAAATATCCTGCGCGAAACAGACTTAGACAGCAAAAAGTACACCCAACAGATCAAGGCAGTTGAAAGAAGCCTAGTTCGGAGAGCGGCTGTTTGTACTGTAGTGACGGAGAACGACGCCGACCTCTACTCGAAATTTGGTGGGTCCGAGATAGTCATCGCTCCAAACGGCACTATAAGACGCAAAATGAGCCATTTGAAGGGTGTGCGCTATCACGGGATCGACCCGAACTCCGAGTACGCCCTGTTCGTAGGAAGCGCCCACCCGCCAAATGTCGCGGGGTTTCGCGAGTTAATTTTGGAATCGTTAGAAGCCCTGCAATCTCATCAGCGGATTGTGGTCGCAGGAAATGTTTGTGATCCTCTCTATCAGATAGTGGTTGGCTCTGAGAGGCCGAGAATTTGTCGCGACCGTCTTTCGCTTGTGGGCCAAGTTTCGGAATTTGAGCTCAGCGCCTTGATTGCGAATGCCTCAGCAATTTTGTTGCCGATAACATATGGCGGGGGGTCCAATCTCAAGACGGCGGAAGCCCTAGTCTCGGGAAAGGTGGTAGTAGGCACGCGCCAGGCATTCCGCGGCTATGAAGCATATCTCGATGCACCAGGAGTCATTTTGGCCGACACCTTACCGGATTTCAAAGCTGCCGTTAGACGCGCGTTAGATGCAACAAGGTCAGAACCCATCGTACGGTCCGGGGTCGAAGAGCTTCTATGGTGCTCCACTCTTCAGCCAATTGCCTCGGCTGCCCAGCGCCTACTTTATGGGAAGGGGCGCGGACTAGCAGCAGCCTAACGCCGACGACTCTTTTTTTCTGAAGAACGCAACGTTCTCTTCGATTCTCATTTCCTTCGACTGCCCATGGTAGCGCTGAACCGCGAGTTTGTAGTCCCTTAAGGATATATAGCAGCCCGAATCTGCCCAGGCCTGCACCCATGCATGATCATCAGATGTTCGCCCGCCGAACCATCGTTTAACGATGTGCATTGGCAATCTCTCCGTTTTTTCGGACCCAATCAGTTGCGGTTTCTTGACCATAACGCACAATACAACCACAATGAGGCGGAAGGTCGGGAGGAGCGCTATTGGGAATATTGTCGAGACTTGGCCTGGCCAAAGCTTACCATGACGAGCCGGCACCGCCAATACAGCAGGCGGTCTCTCGCGACGCTTTAAGCTTAGGGCTCTATCATTCGTTCTTGAACGCAGAGGAAATCGTCCTTCGGCATGAGGATCGGGGGCGAAACAGCGTGCCAGGCCATCTGGTGAATTATTTGGGTGTTGCCACGGACATCAGATACGTCGGTGCGTTTTCGCATTTGGGTGGCGTCGTAGAGGGACCTCCTATCCCCTGCAACAATCATGCCGAGCTGGTCGAATGGGCGGCCGTGCTGAGGGCCGTGGAGCTTTCGAATCAATGCTTCACGGTCGTAGAATTAGGCGCGGGGTGGGGGTGCTGGATGGTGAACTCAGCCGTCGCTGCTAAGCGTCTCGGAAGGGATGTGTACGCCATTGGCGTTGAAGGTGATCAAGAACACTCGAGGTTCATAGCCGAACATGCATTCAAAAACGGTCTCGCCCCGAGAGAATTCGATGCAGTGAATGGAGTCGTTGGGCCCGCCAAGGGGGTGGCATTGTTTCCCGTCGTGGAGCAATCTTGCCAATCCTATGGGCAGGAGCCTCAGTTCTTCGATTCCGACGATTCAGCGCGGCGGTTCCTCGAACAAGCCGTGGGTGATTACATATCAACCCCAATTCTAGCGCTGGAGCAGGTACTTGGTGGACGCGATCGCGTCGACCTTCTCCATATAGATATCCAGGGTGCTGAGGCCACATTCATCAAAGAGTGCATAGGTAGTCTCGATCGCCGTGTTGCGTACATTGTTGTGGGGACACATAGCCGCGCAATAGAGGGGGAGTTGATCAACTTCCTCCATGCAAGTGGCTGGCGCATGGAGTTTGAAAAGCCTTGCACTCTATCCGTCGATCCAAGCGGAAGCTTCTCGAACATTCGTGACGGGACGCAGGGGTGGCAGAATTCTAGGCTGTTTTAGGCGTAGTTGACCATTAAGATCCACGATCAGTGCGGTCGTGGCTGACCGCACTTTGCTCCACTTACGAAAGAAACCGCGGCTCCATGCCAACGAGCGCGGCCGATTGCCACCCTTCGCCACCTGAAATTGGAGACTTACCATGGACCGCACTGCACCAGCCGGTGCGGGACCTGCTTGACTTCATTCGTAAGACTCAGGTTGAACGCGTTCAAGCCTCGCCTTCGCGGATGATGAGTCGCCTCAGTTGCTAAGAGAATGCATTCCGCATAAGCCCTTCGAACGAAGTGCATCGCAGGGGAAAACAAATGCACCGAAAGACGTGGCGGATGAATCCAGATGGGTGGGGGGCGGCCTTTATCTCCATTGCTCTCGCGTGGGCCTATTTCGAAGTCATATTCCCCGGTGCTCGATTCATCTGGGGCACCAGCAGTTACTGGCAGACTCACATACAGGATGTCACTCAGTACATCTCAGGGCTAACGGCATTCCGTAACGAGCCTTGGGGTTTGCCGTTGCTGCGGATCAACTCTATCAACTGGTCTACTGGGACATCAGTGGCATTCACGGATGCAATTCCGTTGTTTGCGCTGGTATTGAAAGTCCTAGGGCCGATTGCACCTGAAAATCCTTTTGGAATTTGGGTGTTGCTTTGCTTCCTGCTTTTAGGGCTCGCGACATGGTGGGCGTTAAAGCAGTCCGGTCAAATCAATTGGATCTCATTGATTCTGGCGGTTGGTCTCTGTGTTCAAATGCCCGCGCTTAGCTACAGGCTCGGGCATCTAAGCCTAATGGCCCACTTCCTTATCGTACTTGCAATAGGATTGTACTTTAGAGACCGCTTGAGGGGCTATGTCAGTACGGTTGGCTGGGGATCTCTTGTGCTGCTTTCCTTCTATATTAACTTCTACATCACGGCGATGGTGCTTACAATCATGGTGGCGGCTGCAGCAGACCTTTGCCGTGACGGTCATTGGTCGGGGATCTGGCGCTACGGCTTGGCGTTTCTCCCGCTCGCTATAACCTTTCCCATCATGTTCGGGTTTGGCTTCGGATCGTCGGTCCAAGAGGGGGGCTTTGATTATTACTCCATGAATTTGCTCGCCCCCCTCGTCGGGGGTAGTATCATTGATTTTCCTAGTTATTCACTTGGGACCATTGGTCAATCTGAAGGATACAACTATTTAGGATTTGGGCTTCTAGGTGCGTGCGCAGCGGTAGCGTTCGCGCGGAATGCACTACCACTCCGTCAGATCGGTCCGTCGCTTATCGCGGCCTGCATCATTCTCACCGGCTATGCAGTATCGAATGATGTTTATGCTGGGCCGCTGCACCTGATCCATTGGGACGTACCTTGGCCTCTTACCGAGATTACTGGAACCTTCCGCGTATCCGGTCGCTTTTTTTGGCCCGTCTCCTACGTTCTCGCCTTTGTAGTAGCCCTTGCGATTGCAAGAATGAACGCGAGGCGTGCTGCGGTCGCTTGCGTCGTGATATTAGCCGTTCAATGGATAGACCTTGAAACCGTTAGGGCCAGGGCACAGGCGACATCACAACGTCCCGCGGAAATCGTTGCTGACATTGATGCCTGGTCTACATCGTTGAATGGAGTAGAAACTATATATTTCTACCCCAAGTTTCGATGCGGCAAGGCCGACCATGCTGAGATTTTGCCGATCCAACTAATCGCGTCTAAGCTACATCTAAAAATTACGACTGGTTATTTGGCTAGGTATGTGCCTGATTGCAACGCTGAGGCTACCGAGATTGCTACCGCGGGCCTCGAGACATCCGCCTTCGTCTATTCGATGAGCGATTTCAATCTTGAGGAAGCCAAAGAAAGAGCACCGCGTGAAGCAGTTTGCCACCAGCAGGACAAATGGATTCTTTGCCGCTAGCGCGGAGGGGCAGTATCATAAAAATTGAGGCAACCGAACCGCGGTTGCTCGGCGGCCCAGAGATCTACTGAACTCGAAGTTTTGAGACGAAGGTAAACTTGCAGAAGCATGTCAATGTCAGCTGAATGAGAAATCAGCACGGCGAATAGCACCCACACGGCTGCTGCAATCAAATTCCACTGCCATCCCCCCGCGCGCGAACTTTTTGCGTCTAGGGTTAACGATATCCCGAAGCCCTCTTAGGGGGACGTTCACTTACCTGCGGGGCGGTTTTAACCCGCCCTCTGTTCTGACGGCTTAAAAGGACCCGACATGGACCGCACCGTACCAGCCGGCGCGGCGATCCTGCTCGACTTCATTCGCAAGAGCGAGGTCGGGCGGAAGGCGTACGACGTAATCTATGCCTACAAGCAGCACAAGCTCGCGCAGCCGCTCACCAGCATAACAATCGGCGAGATCGTGGATGCGCAGAAGTTTTGGTCGAAGAACGGCCGGCGGCTATTGTTCATGCGAGCCACGCTGATCGACCTTCCAAGGAACTGCATGTTCGCGGCGATCAGATCTTTGACTCCGAATCTACAAGACCGGCTCGACTACCACCTCCTGAAGCGGAGGGGCTACGAAAGCTTCATGGCTAGCACGATCAACCAGGAGGAGTTCGGCAAGCGCCTGGCGCAAGATGGGCCTCTCTGCCGGTTCTGGTGGCCAAACGTGGCGCAAGGCGGATGGTAGGGAGAGGGCAGAGCTTTTACGCTGGCGACGGACTCAACAAGACGCTTGTCGATCCTGTTGAGTTCGAGATGGTGCTGCAGGTGGCGAAAGCAGCCGGGAACGGACACACAGCGCCGTGCCCCTCGGCGATTGTGGCTCTGTTCGCAGCGCTGGCCGCTTGCCTACGTCGCTACCGGGACGAAAATAATCTGGCCGAACTTTACGGGAGCCGGGCAAATACCCGCCTCACTAAGGTTCAGAAGGGCGCGCATTACCGCGCCTCTTTCTGACTATGGCTTTGGGATCATTTCGCTGACAGGAGCCCATCCGACTATGCGTTGCCCTTCGACGAGCTTCAGCGGTGAGATGATTGCGCCGTTCTCCTCGTCCGGCAGGTGATCAAACCATCCAGTTGCATTGCATCCATCCGCTCTGACGAAGGGGTTTTCCTGCAACACTGGCGGTTCGCTCCATAGCGGGAAGTCGTTTAGGTAATCCGCTGCAAAGCAGTGCATCTCGCCTGCGGAATTCGCGGTCACGACGATGAAGGTTTCCATCTCGCCGGCAGCAACTGGCGGCAAAGTATCGGCAGACCGGTACCGGATGGTCACCGGCTTCTTGATGGCCAACATAAGATTCTCCGAATATGAATGAGATTGCTGAGATCTGGCCGCGGAGTTTAACCGCGGCAGTGGGATGGTTGGCAGTTAGGAGTTAAGAGCCGAGTTGACGGGCTTAACGCGGCCTTCCATCGCCACATCTGCGGCCATGTCGATCATGTAGCCGAACAAGCGATTGTCGATTTTCTTCGCCATCGTGAGCGCCAGGCGGCGCGCCTCAAAAAGGTGCATGACGATGAGATCCTCGGTCGGAATCACCATCATGTGCGGGTCGGCTTTTGCCGAGCTGTTATCGTTGGAACTCATTATACGGATACTCCAGGCACGAAGCGGTTCGATTGTTGTTGATCAGGCGGCAAGCTGGCGCGGCGTAGCGCTATAGGGTGTAAAAACGGGCTCCGAGAAACCCAGGCGCTCTCGCATGCGCGACACGGCGCGCTCTGAGATCTCAAAGGCACCGCAGCAGACCGGAAATTTGCCATAGCCATCTGCGCGACCCACCTCGTCGAAGATGGCGCTGGACCTTTCATAGATGCGCTTCACGCGGGGCTCATAATTCGCAACCACCGTCTCGATGCCGTGGGCAAGGCAGCATTCCACCGTTGCCAGCAGAAGCAGACCGAATGCTTTACCTGGTGAGAGGCTCGGGAAATCTCTGGCGAGACTTTCCACATCAACGCACGATCGGGTAGCCTCCCAGATCCCCGGCGCTGAGAATGCAGCGGCATTCGGCATCGTGTCGCTAAAGACATCGCTCAGAAGAGTGGGGCCTGTTGTAGGCATCAATCTAAGCGAAGCATAGAGAACCTGCAGCTCCGGATCGCACCAAACGAGATAGACCGGACCAAGGCTGCCGTAGAAGTCTCGTTCCTGATCTCCTTTGACTGGGACGTCCCATCCCAGCACATCATGAAATACGCGCTTCCTGAGACGGAACATCTCCGCTAGGACAACCTCATTTTCAGCGTAATTGACCTCTTTGATTGTTGTGAACATTGTCCCCAACCCCCTTTTTTGTTGACGGCGGGGAGTGAATACTAGCTTCCAGGGGAGGGAAATTGCCCTGAAATGGCGTATCTATTTGGGGTGACCGCGGAGGGCATACAAAGATCGATACACCCGAATAGGGGTATTAACTCCCAATGACCCGGTGTCGTATAGCCTTTGCCACGGCTTGAGCCATCGTTGTGCAGTCAAGCTTGTGACGAATGGATTTCAGATAAGCTCGGACCGTGTTTTCGGAGAGTCCGAGGATCAGTGCAATGGAGGGGGAATCTTTGCCTTGGGCAATAAGAGAAAGACACTCGATCTCCCGCTCGCTTAGATGAGGGAACCGTTGTTCAGGCCCAAACGCCTCGATTACAGCTTTCTGGTGAACGATCTGCTCCAGGTCGACCAACGCGCCGCCGTTCTCAGCCGTAAAGCGTCTCCACTCCTCCTCCGGCATATTCGCGGTGATAGAGAACAGGGAGCGGCGGTTGGATTTATCGACAACCGGAACAGAGTATCCGCAGGTTCCAACATCAAAGGCGCGCGCATCGGCAAGAAGAGCTTGAGCCTCCGGTGTTACCGCAAGTTCAGTCCAGTCGAATGGCAGACGGCGGGAAAACCCTTCAAGAACGACTGGGTCGACCAAGAGGTATCGCTTAAGCAAATATCGGGCGAGCCATTCGGAGGAATATGTGCTCTTCACATAAGGAGCTTCTACGATGGACGAATTCGAGAAACCCAGGTGACACGTCACATGATGCAAGCTGAAAAAAGTTCTGATGGTCTCGATGGCAGTTTCGACACTATCCGCCTTCCACACCGCTTCACAAACCGATGGTGCGGGTTTCATTGAACCAAGCCTGTTATGCATGATCTCCCCTCAGATCTTGTTTGAGAGGCATGAGGCGGCATAACGCACACGCAATTCTTGCGGCGTAAAAGAAGGTGTAGCGATTAGAAGGCCGTTCATGCCTGATAGGAAATGGGACCGTATTCTTCAATCTGGCGAGCTCGCCCAACTCGCGCGAGAAGACCTCGTGCGAGATGTCGCGTCTGCTTTGCGGGACGGCTATCGCGCCGAGGCAAGCGCTGTCGCTCTGAAGCGTGCGCTCAGGCACGAGCGCATGAGCCAGAAGAGTGCAGCGAGCGCTGGCCACGCTCGTTTTTGGGTTGAAGTCTATCTTGCGCTGATCGCTGGGCGTAACGAGGAAATGCCTTGGTAGTATTGCCAGCATCAGGCTAGACAATTGCCCCACGGCACTACATCCCCGCGGCGTCAAAAAAAGACAATAATAACGGAATCCGGCTGCCGCTCATCAACGCGCCCCCAAACCTCGGCACAGCGACCGGAAGCAACCGATCGTTGTAATATCCCATACTCCCCAACCAGTAATAAGACTTATGACGCGGTAAGTTGCAAGAGGTATATCGGCGCCCGTTACAAAAGTTGAGGAAGGGAGTAGACTATATCCTGGCGTTCACATGCACCGATCGACTTGATGTCCTGGTCTTCACCGCAGTGCATATCCCTCACAAAGAACGTCGCAGGCAGTCTCTCCATCAGGCATCCCCACCCCAACCAGCGGCCGGCATACCGATCGCAAACACCTGAGTCCTCGAAGCGCAGAAAGCAGGGGATAGGGCTGGGGCGGATTTAGAGTTCAAGTTTCCCGGTCTGTTCATGCCTCCCGAAGAGGACAAACAGTCGGAACTTTGTTTGAATACATTTCGCTTTCGGATGGCCTTCTAAGCCGATGGTCACAGGTTCGAATCCTGTCGGGGTCGCCACTCTTGGACGCTTATCCTAGACCCGCTGCCTTCAGCCCGTTCGCGATATCGGCCTTGAGGTCTTCCACGTCTTCCAGTCCGATCTGCAAGCGGATCACAGGACCCGGATAATTGCCTTTGGCGATTGTGCGGTCGGCAAGTGAAACCTGAACCGCAAGGCTTTCGAAGCCTCCCCACGAATAACCGAGCCCGAAAAATTTCAAGGCATTCAGGAAAGCGTTTGCCTCATGGTCTCCGCCGCCGGTGAAGACGAAGGAGAAAAGGCCGCTCGCGCCTGAAAAGTCGCGTTTCCAGATTTCGTAACCGGGATGTGAGGGAAGGGCAGGATGGAGCACCTGCGCCACGCCCGGTTGACCCTCCAGCCAGTGCGCGATTTCAAGCGCGCTTTCCTGATGGCGTTCCAGCCGGACTCCCATTGTGCGCAGCCCCCGGAGAACCTGATAGACGTCGTCGGGCCCCGCGCATGTGCCGAGAGTGATGAAGGCGTCGTGCAGGCGCTTCCAGCAATTCTCGTTGGCGGAGACCGTGCCGAGGAGGACGTCCGAATGGCCGCCGGGATATTTGGTGGCCGCGTGAATGGAGATGTCCACTCCATGTTCGAGCGGCCGGAAGAAGACCGGCGTTGCCCAGGTATTGTCCATCATAACGATCGCGCCTTTCTGTCGGGCTACGGCCGCTATGGCTGGAATATCCTGCATCTCGAATGTGTTAGAGCCTGGTGACTCGGTGAAAACCACCTTGGTGTTCGATTTCATGAGCGCGCTGATGCCGCTCCCAATATGGGGGTCGTAATACTCCACCTCCACCCCAAAGCCCTTGAGCATGCTGTCTGCGAAGCGGCGGGTGGGCCCATAGACCGAGTCGACGATGAGCACGTGGTCGCCAGCGGCCAGGAAGGCGAGAAGCGGAACGGTAACCGCTGCAAGCCCGGAGGGCACGATGATGGTCCCGGCTGATCCTTCGAGCTCGTCCATGGCTTCCGCGAGAGCGTCCGTGGTCGGAGTGCCACGGGTCCCGTAGGTGTATTTCTGGTTGTGCGACTTCATCGTCTCGGCGTCCGGAAAGAGGACCGTCGAGGCGTGCACGACAGGCGGGTTAACGAAGCCATAGAAGGCACGGGGATCATTGCCGATATGGGCGAGCCTGGTGTTGATCCCGTCTTTCCGCTTGGTGGTCATTTTCGCCGTGCTCCGTGCTTTTCCGCGCTGATTGGCATGGGCTTAGTTATTCCAGGGCGCTTAAACAAGACTTGGGAACGTCCCGTCAATTGTGCGTAAGCTCTTGACCGGCGCTCATTTATTAAATTTGATGGGGCCGTGCTTGGGAGAAAAAGCCGTCGCTCGAGGGAGCGGATATCCGGCTTCTGCACGCAACTGGGGATAAGCCCTGCTTCTTAGAATAAGGGTCAACAACATGAAAAATCTCGTTAAGGCATTGCTCGGCTCCGTCGTGATCGCGTATGCCGCCATACCGGCCTCTGCCGCCACGCTGGATGACGTGAAGAACAGGGGCGCGCTGCGCTGTGGCGTCAATACCGGCCTGCCGGGCTTTGCTTCCCAAAATGACAAGGGCGAGTGGCAGGGCCTCGACGTCGATTATTGCAAGGCGGTCGCCGCGGCGGTGTTCGAGGGCGATGCGAGCAAGGTGCAGTATTCGCCGCTTTCGGCCGTCCAGCGCTTTCCTGCCCTGCAGAACAACGAAATCGATCTGCTGGCCCGCAACACGACCTGGACCATGAACCGTGATACGGCGCTGGGCCTGAACTTCGTGGGCGTGAACTATTATGACGGCCAGGGGTTCATGGTCCGCAAGGATCTGAACATCACCTCGGCCCTGCAACTGTCCGGCGCCACCGTGTGCGTGCAGGCGGGTACGACAACCGAGTTGAACCTGACGGATTACTTCCGTGCGAACAATATGGAGTTCAACCCGGTCGTCATCGAGCAGCAGTCGGACGTGAACTCCGCCTATGAGCAGGGGCGTTGCGACGTGTTGACGACGGACGCATCGGGTCTTTACGCGAGCCGGCTCGAGCTTGCCAATCCAGACGAGCATGTGGTGCTGCCGGAAATCATCTCGAAGGAGCCGCTGGGCCCGGTTGTCCGTCAGGGCGACGAGCAGTGGTTCGACATCGTGAAGTGGGTTCATTTCGGGCTGCTGAATGCTGAAGAACTCGGCGTGACCCAAGACAATGTGGAGGAGATGGCAGCGAATTCCGAGAATCCGGACGTTCGTCGGCTCCTGGGCAAGGATGGCACCTTCGGCCAGGATGTCGGCCTCACCAATGACTGGATGGTTCATGTCATCAAGGCCGTCGGCAATTATGGCGAGATTTTCGACCGCAATGTCGGTCCGAGCACACCGCTGAAGATCCAGCGCGGGCTGAACGCCCTCTGGACAAAGGGCGGGTTGCAATACGCCCCGCCGGTCCGCTGAGCGAACGGAAAGGAGCCGCGGCAATATCTGGCGCGGCTTCTCCGTTTAGCCGAGCTGTTGCAGGTCGTCCTCATTGAGGGCGGGCCTTGGCGCTGCATAGGCAAATCGCATGACTGTCGAGACTTCGAGCATTTCGCTGCCGCATGAGAGGGTAGGACTCATGCGGGATCCCCGCACGCGCGGGCTCATCATTCAGATCATGTTGATCATCGCCATTCTGGCTTTTGCCGCTTGGCTCATCAACAACACCATAGATAATCTGACCCGCGCTCATATCGCATCCGGTTTTGGTTTCCTTGAGTCACGGGCGGGCTTCGACATAGGCCAGGTGCCGATAACCTACACCGCGAATTCCACTTATGGACGCGCGTTGATGGTGGGCATCACCAATACGGTGATCGTCGCGGTGTCAGGCATCCTGCTTGCCACGATCGTCGGCTTCATCATCGGTGTGGGCCGCCTGTCGCGCAATTATCTCGTCCGTGCTCTATGCACCGTCTATGTCGAGATATTCCGGAACATCCCGCCGCTTCTGGTCATCCTGTTCTGGTATTTCGGCGTGCTTTCGGTCCTGCCTCTCCCGAGAGAAGCCTTCGAACTGCCGTTCGGCTCATATCTTTCGAATCGCGGCCTGCAGATGCCCGCGGCCAGATTCGAGCCCATCGCCGTATGGACACTCGTCGCCTTCGCGATAGGCATCGCGATGGCTGTTGTTCTTGCGCGGCAAAACAAGCTGCGGCAGATGCAGACCGGCGTGAAACGCCCGGTCCTGTGGCCCATTCTGGCTCTCGTGATCGGTTTGCCGCTTTTGGTCTTCCTGATCACCGGCCTTCCTGTCAGCTTCGAGCTGCCGCAGGCGACGCGCTTCAATCTGGTGGGCGGATGGCAGATCAAGCCGGAGTTCCTCTCGCTGTTTCTCGCGCTTTCCTTCTATACCGCGGCTTTCATCGCGGAGATCGTCCGCGCCGGAATCCTCTCGGTTTCCAAGGGGCAGACCGAGGCTGCGTCTGCCCTTGGGCTTACCCGGCGACAATCTTTGAGGCTCGTCATCGTGCCTCAGGCATTCCGGGTGGTCATCCCGCCATTGACAAGCCAGTATCTCAACCTGACGAAGAACTCGTCGCTGGGATTGGCCGTCGGCTATCCGGAACTGGTCGCCGTCGGCTCGACGGTCCTGAATCAGACCGGGCAATCGGTTGAAGTGGTGGCGATCTGGATGGTCGTCTATCTGGGGCTCAGCGTCGCCACGGCCGCGTTCATGAACTGGTTCAACGCTCGCGTGGCGCTTGTGGAGCGATAGGAGGCTTCCCGTGGAAGAACAAGTCGCAGCCTATGTCGCACGCGAGCAGAAGCAGCCCCTTCCGCCGCCGCCGAGCGAGTTCGGTACTGTGGCGACACTGAGGAAGAACCTTTTCGCAACGCCATTCGATACGATCATCACGATCGTGCTCGGGCTCTTCACCGCCTGGGCGGTGTGGCGGCTCGTCCAATGGGGATTTGCCACCGCCGTATTCACTGGTGAGAACCGCGAGGCATGCCTGGCGGGTGAAGGAGGTGCCGTCGGGGCGTGCTGGGCTTTTGTCCATGCAAAGCTCGGCCAGTTCGTCTACGGGCTCTATCCACTCGACCAGCGCTGGCGCGTCGATCTCCTCTTCGCCCTCCTCGCCGTGCTGATGGTGCCGTTGGCGATACCTACGGCTCCTTACAAGAGACTGAACGCGATCCTTCTGGTGCTCGTGTTTCCCTTCGTAGCGCTTGTCCTGCTTACCGGTGGAAACATTGGCCTGAGCGGCGGTTGGGTCGCATTTCTCTTCATCATCGCGGCATTCATATCCAGCGCTTTGGCGGCCGGGAACGTGACGGCATCCGCGAAGCTGTTGAAGGTCGCAAACGGCCTTGCATTGGTGGGGCTGCTGGTGCTTTTGGCTGCCAATGTCGTTGCGAGCGGCAGGGTCACCTTTCTTGATTTCCGCTTCTCTATGCTCTCGCTGTTCGCCTTCTTCTTGGCGCTCGGCTCGATCGGGGCAAGCGTCCTTTCCTCGCTCGGTGCGCGCGAACCCCGCCATGCCGGCGTGCTCCGCATTCTCCTTCCTCCGCTCGTAACGGCTGTCCTGATTGCTGTGCTTGCCGCCGATTTCGGTCTGCAACACGTTCCCACCAATCTCTGGGGCGGGCTGATGTTGACGCTCGTGGTGGCTCTCACAGGCATTGCCGCATCCTTGCCGGTCGGCATTCTGCTTGCGCTCGGAAGGCGCTCGCATCTGCCGGCCGTGCGGCTCTTTTCGATCATCTTCATCGAGTTCTGGCGCGGCGTGCCGCTGATCACCGTGCTCTTCATGTCCACCTTCATGATTCCGCTGCTTCTGCCGGAAGGGGTGACCTTCAACCAGTTGCTCAGGGCGCTGATCGGCGTTGCGATCTTCTCGGCAGCCTATATGGCGGAGGTGATCAGGGGAGGGCTCCAGGCAATTCCCAAAGGCCAGTATGAGGGTGCGCAGGCGCTGGGCCTCGGCTATTGGCAGATGATGCGTCTCATCATCATGCCGCAGGCGATAAAGCTGGTCATTCCGGGAATCGTGAACACCTTTATCGGCCTCTTCAAGGATACGAGTCTCGTCTATATTATCGGGCTTGCCGATCTTCTGGGCACCGTGCGCCGCGGCTTTTCGGATCCGAACTGGATAACGCCGACCACCGCCGCTACCGGCTTGGTCTTCGCGGGGTTCGTCTACTGGATCTTCTGCTTTGGCATGTCGCGCTATTCTATGTTCATGGAACGCCGGTTCGACACCGGCCACAAACGATAAGGGGAGAGCACAATGGCTGCTCAAAATCTCAACGCCGCCGAGGCCATCCAGGTCGATCGGTCCAAGCTCAAGATTTCCGATACGGAGGTCGCGATCGAGATCGTCGACATGCACAAGTGGTACGGCGATTTCCACGTGTTGCGCGACATCAACCTCAAGGTGATGCGTGGCGAGCGGATCGTGGTCTGTGGTCCGTCCGGATCGGGCAAATCGACGATGATCCGCTGCATCAACAGGTTGGAAGAGCATCAGAAGGGCAGGATCGTCGTGGACGGCATCGAGCTTACCAACGATCTGAAGAAGATCGACGAGGTGCGCCGCGAGGTGGGCATGGTCTTCCAGCACTTCAACCTGTTCCCGCATCTGACGATTCTTGAGAACTGCACCTTGGCGCCGATATGGGTCCGCAAGACCCCGCGCAAGGAAGCCGAAGAGATGGCCATGCACTATCTCAAACGTGTGCGGATTCCCGAGCAGGCGAATAAATATCCGGGCCAGCTGTCAGGCGGGCAGCAGCAACGCGTGGCCATTGCGCGCGCCCTCTGCATGAACCCGCGTATCATGCTGTTCGACGAGCCGACCTCGGCGCTCGACCCTGAGATGATCAAGGAAGTGCTGGACACGATGGTGGACCTGGCTCAGGAAGGCATGACAATGATCTGCGTCACCCATGAGATGGGCTTCGCCCGGCAGGTGGCGAACCGCGTGATCTTCATGGATCAGGGGCAGATCGTGGAACAGAACACGCCCGATCAGTTCTTCGACCACCCGCAGCATGAACGCACGAAGCTGTTCCTGTCGCAGATCCTGCACTAAGGCCTGTTGAGATTCAGGATTCCATGCCGCGCTTGTTCGTGATTCAAGCTTCGGATGGAGCGATTCGTACTGACTGACGCCCAATGGGCGAAGATGGAGCCACATTGCCTGGGCAAGCCGACGGACCCCGGGCGAAGCGGCAGCGACAACCGTCTGTTCCTCGAAGCGGTGTTGTGGATCGTGCGGACGGGCAGCCCGTGGCGCGACCTGCCCGCGCTCTTTGGTAACTGGAACACGGTGTTCAAGCGATACCGAGACTGGGTCAAAGCCGATATATTCGTTCGGCTTTTTGACGCGTGCTCCGACGAGCCGGATATGGAGTACGCCATGGTCGACGCCACCATCATCAAGGTCCACCGCCACGGCCAGGGCGCAAAAGGGGGACTCAGAGCCAGGCCATAGGCCGTTCCAAGGGCGGTATGACCACCAAGATCCTCGCGCTCACCGATGCGCTCGGTAACCTCGTGCGCTTCATTCTCCTGCCCGGCCATCGCTTCGATACGGTCGGCGTGCCGCCGCTCATTGACGGTGTCGCTTTCGGCGCGCTGATCGCCGACAAGGCCTTCGACAGCAATTCCATCGTCGCAGACCTGAACGAACGCGGCGCCAGGATCATCATCTCCCAGCACCCGCGCCGCGCTCAGCCTCTTGCTCTCGATGCGGAGATGTACAAATGGCGTCATCTGATCGAAAACTTCTTCTGCAAACTCAAAGAGTTCAAGCGCATCGCCATGCGTGCCGACAAAACCGACCAGAGCTTCAACGCCATCATCCATCTCGCAGCAGCCGTCATAAACTCCCGATGAATCTCAACAGGCCTTAGCACATCGGCCAGAAAGCCGAACCTGGACAACGCGGCTTGTGCGTCCTTATGGGCGCACAGCCCTGTAGATCGGAAACGCGGAATGGAACGGGACGAGCATCGTACGGCCTCTGACGCCGTTCACCGCTCCTCTTTCTCGGCATCGTAGGCGTAGAGCCAGTCCAGATCGGCGGCGAGGCTCTGCTGGCTTTTGAGCTTCAGCGCAAGATTGCGGGCGAATGCCACCACACCGCCGGCGTGCCAGACGAGCCGGTTGAAATTTCCGCGCCGGATCACCTTCTGGACGCGGGCTTTGCGCGTGCGTTCGAATGCGGTCAGTGCCTCCGGTAGGCTCTCCCTGGTGACCAGAAGCGTGGCCAGAGCCGCCGCATCCTCTATCGCCATCGCTGCGCCCTGTGCAGCATAGGGCGTCAGCGCATGGGCTGCATCGCCGATGAGGACGAGGCCTTGGCGATCGACCCAGGGACCGCCTTCCGCAGCGGCGTAAATGGGCCAAGCCGTCCAGCGACCGGAATCTCGTATAAAATCCAAAAGAGCAGGCGCGGCCCCTTCCATTTTCTTCAGTAGGTGATCGGTATCCACGTTGTTGGACCAGCCGCGCGCGGTCTCGGCGCCCCGCGTCACCGCTACCAGATTGGTGGCTGCACCTCCGCGCAAGGGGTAGGCGACAAGGTGGAAGCCGGGCGAAAGAAAAGCGTTGACGGCACCCGGGCTGAGCGCGCCGTGACTGGAATGGGTAAGGATCGCGCGGTAAGCGATATATCCGGTGAAGTGACTGGCAGGCCCGCCGACGAGCTCCCTAAGCTTTGACCACACCCCGTCGGCAGCAACGAGGAGATCGCCCTCGACTCGCCTCGTGCCGCCCTGTTCACGGATTTCCACCATTACGCCGCTTCCGGTGAATTCAGCCCTGCATATTTCAGCGCCGGTAATGAGCTTGATGGAAGGAAAACGCTGCAGGGTCCGCAAAAGCGCGCCTTGGAGATCCGCCCGATGGGCCACCAGATAGGGTGCGCCCCATCGCTCCTCGGCTGAAGGCCCAAGGGGAACGCGCGCCAGCTTCGCAAGGCTGGCCGCATCCTTCAGAATGACCGCTTGCGGTCGGACTGCTTCTTTCTCCAAATGGTCGAGCACCCCCAGTGAGCGGAGGACGCGGGTCGCGTTTGGGGAGAGTTGCAGGCCGGCTCCTGCTTCCTGCAGGTCTTCAGCCTTTTCGAATACGGTAACGGCGAACCCCTTGGCTGCAAGGGCAAGCGCAGCCGTCAAACCGGCGATGCCGGCACCGGCGACAACGGCGCTTGTCACCGCTCGATCACACCGCTTCTTGCTGGAAGAGGCAGTCGGCCGGCACGCTTTCCTCGGCCTTCAGGTTGGGGTTGTAGCGGTAGAGCGTCGAGCAGTACGGGCAGACGCGCTCGCTGTCGTCACCCATATCCAGGAAAACGTGCGGATGGTCGAAGGGCGGCTTGGCTCCGACGCACATGAATTCCTTCACGCCGATTTCGATAGACGGGTATCCGTTGCTGTTGTGGAAGTGCGGTGTCGGATGGCCGGCCATGATTGTCTCCGCGGCTGCTTCAAAGCTGTCGCGCCCGGTTTGTAGGCATTATTGGCGTCTTTGCAAGCCACGCTTTGGCAGCGGCACCCGGAATGCCGGCATCAAAAAGGAACATCAACCATTCCGTGATATGAAACTGTCGTAAAATGCTGCCAACACATACATTATGTGAGCGGGAGAAAGCCCGTGGGCGGGAGCAAGCGGAAAACCATGAACGAACTGAAGCCGGTCAAGACTGAGTTTCCGAGTACGCCGGAAGGTGCGGATCAGATCGCCCTCACGAGCCCCGATCGCTTCGTCAACCGCGAGTTCTCATGGCTTCAGTTCAATCGGCGCGTATTGGAGGAGTCGCAAAACGCGTGCCATCCGCTGCTGGAGCGCGTCCGCTTCCTTTCCATTTCAGCCGACAATCTTGACGAGTTCTTCATGGTCAGGGTTGCGGGCCTTGCAGGCCAGGTGCGCCAGGGCATTCTGGAGAAGAGCGCCGATGGCCGCACGCCGGAAGAGCAGCTGGAACACATCCTGCGGGAAGTGAGCAGGCTTCAGGTCGAGCAGCAGCAAAGCCTGGTTCAACTCCTGGAACTTCTGAAGAAGGAAGGCATCGCCATCGTTGGACCCGAGGCGTTATCCAAGGATGACCGCGCCTGGGTCGAGCAGCAGTTCATGGAGGAAATCTATCCCGTACTGACGCCGCTCTCCATCGATCCGGCCCACCCTTTTCCGTTCATCCCCAATCTTGGTTTCTCGATAGCGCTGGATCTTGAGCACCTGTCGAACAAGGAGACGATGACGGCGCTCCTGCGTCTTCCCGTGACGCTGCAGCGCTTCATTCCGTTGCCGGAGCGGCCCGGCCTCGTGCGGTTCATCACCCTTGAGGATGTCGTGGAGATGTTCATCGGCAAGCTCTTTCCGGGTTACAAGGTGAATGGCTCCGGAACCTTCCGCATCATCCGCGACAGCGATATCGAGGTGGAGGAGGAGGCGGAGGACCTGGTCCGCTTCTTCGAGACGGCATTGAAACGCAGACGTCGCGGCTGGGTGATACGCATTGAATTCGAGAGCTCGATGCCCGAGGAACTGCGTCATTTCGTGGCGACCCAACTGGGTGTCGCAGGCTCCCGCATCAGCGTTCTGGAGCGGCCGCTCGCAATCAATCAGATCTCCGAAATCGTCAAGCTGCCCCGCGACGATCTGAAGTTTCAGCCCTACAATCCGCGCTTCCCCGAGCGCATCCGCGAGCATGGCGGCGATTGCTTTGCGGCGATCCGGGAGAAAGACATGATCGTCCATCACCCGTATGAATCGTTCGACGTGGTGGTGCAGTTCCTGCGGCAGGCCGCGCAGGATCCCGATGTGGTGGCGATCAAGCAGACCCTCTACCGAACCTCCAATGACAGCCCCATCGTGCGTGCCCTCATCGATGCGTCGGAGGCGGGTAAATCCGTTACCGCGCTGGTGGAGCTGAAGGCCCGTTTCGACGAGGAAGCAAATATTCGCTGGGCGCGGGATCTGGAGCGTGCAGGCGTTCAGGTCGTCTTCGGGTTCCTCGAGCTCAAGACGCATGCCAAGATGTCTCTGGTGGTGCGCAGGGAAGACGGGCGCCTGCGCAATTATGTGCATCTCGGCACGGGCAATTACCACCCGATCACCGCGCGCATATATACCGATCTCTCCTTCTTCACCGTGGATCCGGCCATCGCCCATGATGTGGCGAAGGTTTTCAACTTCATCACCGGCTACGCCGAGCCGGATGTGAACATGAAGCTCGCGGTATCTCCGTTCACTCTGCGCAACCGCATTTTGGAGCACATTCGCGGCGAAATCGAACACGCAAAGGCAGGACGGCCTGCCCAGATCTGGATGAAGATGAATGCCCTCGTCGACCCTGAGGTGATCGATTCCCTCTATGAGGCGGGCCGGGCTGGCGTTGAGATCGATCTTGTCGTGCGCGGCATCTGCTGCCTGCGCCCGCAGGTGCCGGGCTTGTCCGAAAACATCCGCGTGAAGTCCATCATCGGCCGCTTCCTCGAGCACAGCCGCATCTATTGCTTCGGTAACGGACACGGCCTGCCTTCGGACGAGGCAATCGTCTATATCGCCTCGGCGGACATGATGCCCCGCAATCTGGATCGTCGGGTGGAATGCATGGTGCCGATCACGAATCCGACTGTGCATGAGCAGGTCCTGGGGCAGATCATGCTCGGCAACATCATGGACAACCAGCAAAGTTTCGAAGTATTGCCAGACGGAACCTCCCGGCGAATGATGCCTGAGGAGGGTGAGGAAGCGTTCAACGCCCAGGAATATTTCATGACGAATCCCAGCCTCTCAGGTCGCGGCGAAGCTTTGAAATCTCACGCCCCAAGACGGATTGCCGCTTTCAAGCGGCGAAGGAAAGCCGTTGCCGTCGGCTGACCGCGTGGGAATCGAGAGCTCGCAGGGCCGGCTGCAAGACCGGCGTCCCGTATCCGTCATCGACATCGGCTCCAACTCGATCCGTCTCGTGATCTATGAGGGGATCGCACGGTCGCCGACGGTGCTGTTCAACGAGAAGATGCTCGCAGGCCTCGGCCGCGGCATCGTCACGACGGGCGAACTCGACCCGCAGGGCACGCGCCGTGCCCTTGAGGAATTCCGCCGCTTCCGCGCGCTTTCCGAGCAGGCGGGGGCTCAATCCCTCCACGTCGTGGCGACGGCCGCGGCTCGCGAGGCGAAGAACGGGCCTGATTTCATCCACCGGGCGGAAGAGATCCTGGGAACTCCGATCAAGGTGTTGTCCGGGCGCCAGGAGGCGTATTACTCGGCGCTCGGCGTCATTTCGGCCTTCTATAAGGCCGACGGCATCGTGGGAGACCTGGGCGGCGGAAGTCTCGAACTGGTCGATGTGAAGGCCGAGACAATCGGCGAGGGCATCACCCTGCCGCTCGGCGGGTTGAGACTACGCGACATGGCAGGCGAATCCCTCAACGCATCCATCGAGATCACGCAAAGGGAAATCGCCCGCGCCACCTGGCTGGACCAGGGCGAGGGCAGGCCCTTCTACTGCGTCGGCGGGACCTGGCGAAATCTTGCCCGGCTTCACATGTGCGCCAACCATTATCCTCTCGAAGTGATGCATCATTACGAAATGGATCCCGCCGGATCCATCGCGTTCCTGAAACGGGTGGCGCGGGGCGACATCGACAAGATGCGAGGCATCGAAGGTGTCTCGAAGAGCCGCAGAGCCTTGCTTCCCTACGGCGCTACGGTTCTTCTGGAAATCATCCGTGTCGCCAAGCCCTCGAAGATCATCCTTTCTGCGAATGGAGTGCGCGAAGGCTATCTCCATTCCCTCCTTTCGGAGGAGGAGCAGAAGGCCGACCCCCTGATTTCCGCTGCCGAGGAACTGGCGCTTTTGCGTTCGCGTTCCGTAACCCATGCGCATGAGCTTGCAGAATGGGCTGGAGAAGCCTTCAAGGCACTTGGGATCGAGGAAACCGAGAACGAGGCTCGCTACCGCAGGGCCGCCTGCCTCCTGGCAGACATCGGTTGGCGCGCGCATCCGGAATATCGTGGTACCCAATCGCTCAACATAATCGCGCATGGATCCTTCATCGGTATCGACCATCCGGGCCGCGCCTTCATCGCCCTCACAAATCTCTTTCGCCACGAGGGTGTTTTCGACGACTCGCTGTCGCCGGAATTGCGCAAGCTCGCCACTCCGGTCTATGCCGAACGGGCACGCCTTCTGGGCGGATTGATGCGCGTGGTTTATCTGTTGTCGGCTTCCATGCCGGGCGTCATACCGCGCCTTAAGTGGCAGCACAGACCCGACGGGTCTCTGGCGCTTTTGGTGCCGCGCGATCGTGCGGACCTGATGGGGGAACGCCCGCATGGGAGAATGGCGCAACTTGCCAAGTTGACGGGCAAGAACCTCGTTCTGGACGTGGCGGAGGAATAGCTACTCCGCCGCGCTGCGCAGATGTTCAGCCGGCGTGAAGGTTTCGATCCGGCGGTTGGCGAAGCGCAGCGCGATTTCACCGCGCAGCAGTTTTAAGGCTTCCCCGCCGAAGACCTCGTGCCGCCAGCCATGAAGGGCTGGGACGTCAGCCTTCTCGCCTTCTGCCGCAATTTTTTCGATGTCATCGGTAGAGGCGAGCATCTTCGGGGCCACGCCTTCTTTTTCCGCTACCAGCTTGAGCAACACCTTGATGAGCTCGGCCGCGGCTGCTGCCCCCTCGGGGGCCTGATGATGCTTCGGTAATTTCGGCAATGCCTCCTTCGGCAAGGCCAATGCATCATTGACTGCCTTGAGGAGCGCAGCGGCGGAGGCGGATCGCTCCCATCCCTTGGGAATGGTCCTGAGCCGGCTCAGCGCCGTGACATCCCGCGGCTGCTGCTGCGCGACCTCGTAAAGCGCGTCGTCCTTCATTACGCGGCCGCGGGGCACGTTGCGTTCACGTGCCTCCCTCTCGCGCCAAGCCGCAATGTGTTGCAGGACAGCCAGTTCGATTGGCTTGCGAGCGCGCATTTTCAGCCGCTTCCAAGCGTCGTCGGGATGCGGATCATAGGTCTCCCGCGCCGTCAGCACGTCCATCTCTTCCTTTAGCCAAGCTTCGCGGCCTTCCCGCGCCAGCTTGTCCCTCAGATGTTCGTAGACCGGGATGAGATGCGTAACGTCCGCCAGCGCATAGCGAAGCTGCTTTTCCGAAAGCGGGCGGTGCCGCCAATCGGTGAAGCGCGACGTCTTGTCGATGTGCTCGCCCGTGATCCGGTTCACCAGTTGGTCGTAGGAGATGCTGTCTCCGAAGCCGCAGACCATCGCGGCAACCTGGGTGTCGAAGATTGGGTTAGGGATCAGGCCGCCGCGATTGTAGATGATCTCGATATCCTGCCGAGCGGCATGGAAGACCTTGACCACTTTTCCGTTCTCCATGAGGCGGAAAAATGGAGCAAGGTCCATGCCTTCGGCGAGCGGATCCACCAGTGCCGTGACCCCTGGAGCAGCCATCTGGATCAGACATAATTCCGGCCAGAAGGTCGTCTCGCGGATAAATTCGGTATCGACAGTGATGAAATCGGATTTCTCGAGCGCGGCGACCGCTTGTTCCAGCTCTGAGCGCGATTTGATCAGGTCCATGCATCTTCTTTAGGCGCTGGAGGAGCAAATGTGAAGAATATCTATGGTGGCTTTCTCGCTTCGGCGGCGGCACTTGGCCGACACTCGGCTTGTGCGCCTTGACAAAAGCGGACGCACATGCGCTTTTCGCGCCGGATTTTGGACGGGCAATCGGGCCCGCTTCCGGTCACCTTTCAGGATACGGAAAAGAATAATGCACCGTTATCGCAGCCACACCTGCGCAGAGTTGAGGCCATCGGATGTGGGTATGACCGTCAGGCTCTCGGGCTGGGTCCACCGCGTGCGCGATCATGGCGGCCTGCTTTTCATCGACCTGCGCGACCACTATGGCATCACCCAGATCGTCGCGGACCCAGATTCGCCTTCCTTCAGCACCGCAGAGAAGGTGCGCAGCGAATGGGTCATCCGCGTCGACGGCGAGGTCAAGGCGCGTACGCCGGAGACGGTCAACCCCAATCTGGCGACCGGCGGCGTGGAGGTCTTCGCCCGCGAGATCGAGGTGCTGAGCCAGGCCAAGGAGCTTCCGCTGCCCGTCTTTGGCGAGCCCGATTATCCCGAGGATATCCGCCTCAAATATCGTTTCCTCGATCTGCGCCGCGAAACTCTGCACAAGAACATCGTCACGCGCACGAAGATCATTGCCGAAATGCGTGAGCGCATGGCGGCCGCGGGGTTCACGGAATTCTCGACGCCTATCCTGACAGCCTCGTCACCCGAGGGCGCGCGGGACTTCCTGGTTCCGTCGCGGCTTCACGAGGGCAAGTTCTATGCCCTTCCGCAGGCGCCGCAGATCTACAAGCAGCTCATCATGGTTTCCGGCTTCGATCGTTATTTCCAGATCGCGCCCTGCTTCCGCGACGAGGACCCGCGGGCCGACCGGCTTCCCGGCGAGTTCTACCAGCTCGATCTCGAAATGAGCTTCGTCACGCAGGAGGACGTGTTCTCCACGATGGAGCCCATCATGCGCGGCATCTTCGAGCGTTTTGCCGAAGGAAAGCCGGTCACGCAGAACTTCCCACGCATTCCCTATGACGAGGCCATGCGGAAATACGGCTCCGACAAGCCGGATCTGCGCAACCCGATCGTGATGGAGGAAGTGTCAGAGCATTTCCGCGGCTCCGGCTTCAAGGTCTTCGCCAACATCCTGGCGAACGATCCGAAGGCGGAGGTCTGGGCCATTCCGGCGAAGACGGGCGGCTCCCGCGCCTTCTGCGACCGTATGAATTCCTGGGCGCAAGGCGAGGGGCAGCCTGGCCTCGGCTACATCTTCTGGCGCAAGGAGGGTGAGGCGCTGGAAGGCGCCGGTCCCATCGCAAAGAATATCGGTCCTGAGCGGACCGAAGCCATCCGTAGCCAACTTGGCCTGGATGACGGCGACGCATGCTTCTTCGTGGCAGGCGACCCCAAGAAATTCGTTTCCTTCGCGGGTTCTGCGCGCACGCGTGCCGGTGAGGAGCTGAACCTTGTGGATCGCGATCGGTTTGAGCTCTGCTGGATCGTCGACTTTCCCTTCTACGAATGGAACGAAGACGAGAAGAAGATCGATTTCGGGCACAACCCCTTCTCGATGCCGCAGGGCGGAATGGAGGCGCTCGAAAATCAGGAGCCCTTGTCCATCAAGGCCTTCCAGTACGATATGGTCTGCAACGGTTTCGAGATCAGCTCCGGCGGCATCCGCAACCATATGCCGGAGCTGATGGTCAAGGCGTTCGAGATCGTGGGATTCGACCGGCAGACGGTGGAAGAGCGTTTCGGTGGCCTTTACCGCGCCTTCCAGTATGGCGCACCGCCCCATGGCGGCATGGCGGCCGGCATCGACCGCATTGTGATGTTGCTCTGCGGCGCCCAGAATCTGCGCGAGATCACGATGTTCCCGATGAATCAGCAGGCAATGGATCTGCTGATGGGGGCACCCTCGGAGGCGACACCGCAGCAACTGCGCGAACTGCACCTGCGGCTTGCTCCGAAGAAGGATTAGAAGGCGGCCTGCGGGCGATCCTGCCCGCAGGCGGTCAATCAAGCCTACTGGTTGGCCCTTACCGTCAGCCCGATCTGCTTCACGAGCATCTCCGGTGACGCCATGGCGGCTGCTGCCAGCATGGCAAAGGGCACGGGATTTTCCGGCCTTGCGCTGATCTCGATGTTCCCGGGATTCTCAAGGAACGTCCCGACCGCCTGAGCGATCGAGTCCGCGGTGTCTGCGCCGACATAGGGGCCAAGCTGCGCCGGGATCATGGCCTTCACCTGCGCGATCAGAGCATCGGGGGAACTGCCCATCTGCTCGGCCTGGTAGTCGAGCAGCTTGCCCGTGAGCGAATCATCCGTAAAGCGAATGGCCGTGCCGTGGAATGTGAGCTGCTGCAGCAGCCCCAGCATCGCCATGCCCTGGGCGGCTTGTTGCTGGTCGCCCTGGTTCTGTTCCATTTGCTTGGCAATCTCGGTGGCCGCTTTGATGAATTGCGGTGTGTAGCCGCCGAGGTCGAAGAGCAGGCTCAGCGTCCCGGCATCATCGATCACCGCTTCGTAGCGCGATAGCGTGAGCCTGCCGTCGGATGGTTGCCACCGGCCTTCCATGAAAGCGCTGCCAGTGATCTGCTGGTAGCCCAAATCCTCAAGCGCGCCCGCACTGCTGCCGCTTTTGACGAGCGAGTGGAGATTGAGGCTGAAGGATTCGGCCGTACCGTCGAAATCCACCACGCTGTTGTCGTCAGCGACCTCAAGATCGGCAGTGATGTTCTCGATCGTGGCAAGGGGGCCGGTTTCGTTCTCGACATCGATTCGCGAAATGGACGCGTGATCGTAGCGCATGAACCCGCCGAAGGGGTCAGAGGCTTCATCCTGCGGCAACACCAATCCCTCGATCGTGGGCTCCACCATCGAAATTTTGAGGTCGCCTTCCTGATGCTCAAATGCATCGAGGGCGAATTTCCCCACGCGATATGTTCCGTCGGGCTCTTCCGTCACCTCCTCCAAGGTAATGTCGCCGAGGTTGACGGACTTGCCGGCCTCAGGCGCCTTGATGGCCGTGCCCGTAAGGGTCACGTCGCCGCCGGCGATCTGTGCGTCCTGATAGGTGAGATCGATGCCCTGATTGGCGAGCAGTGTCTTCAGGCGCTCCCCGACCGCCTGTGCCTCGACCGCGAAAACATGGGACGAGGTTGCCGTAACCAGAAGGCCGGCGAGGAGGAGAGGGCGAAGGCGAGGGCGTTCCATGGTCTTTCCCATGTTGATGGCTGGTCTTGAGACGAGCCTTGTTGCGCGAAATCCGCGCCAGAAGATGGCGGTGGGCCGGTGGGCTGTCAATTTCTCCGCTTGGATATCCTAAGCTCATAAGCGCACCGCTGATCGCGCCATTTGGCCGTGGACAGGCTATGGCCGCGCCACAACGCGCACTTGTCCTGGCGGGCGATGTCCGTTAACCCCAAACCATGGGAAAAGAGGTGCTTCCGCCCGGAGATGGTGATTCGGCGCTTCCGGTCGACCTGAAGAAGGCGCTGGAGGAGCGTTACCTTGCCTATGCGCTTTCAACCATCATGCACCGGGCGCTGCCCGATGTGCGCGATGGCCTGAAGCCCGTGCATCGGCGCATCATGCACACGATGCGGCTCCTGCGTCTCAACCCGGAGCAGGGTTTCGCGAAATGTGCCCGCATCGTGGGCGACGTGATGGGTAAATTCCATCCGCATGGCGACCAGTCGATCTACGACGCCCTGGTTCGCCTCGCGCAGCCCTTCGCTATGCGCTACCCGCTGGTCGACGGGCAGGGCAATTTCGGCAATATCGACGGCGATAACGCCGCTGCCATGCGCTACACCGAGGCACGCATGACGGAGGTGGCGGCGGAGCTGCTTTCCGGCATCACCGAGGATGCGGTCGATTTCCGGCCCACCTACAACGAGGAAGACGAGGAGCCGATCGTGCTCCCCGGCGCCTTCCCGAATCTGCTCTGTAACGGCTCTTCCGGCATCGCGGTCGGAATGGCGACCTCCGTCCCGCCGCACAATGCTGCCGAAGTGTGTGACGCCGCGCTCGCCTTGATCGATGATCCCGATGTGCCGGTCTCCCGCCTGCTCGATTTCGTCCAGGGTCCGGATTTTCCGACCGGCGGTATCATCGTGGAAAGTCGGTCGTCGATCCGCGAAGCCTACGAAACCGGACGGGGCGGTTTCCGGCTGCGCGCTCGCTGGTTCAAGGAGGATCAGGGCCGCGGCACGTGGCATGCCGTGGTTACAGAAATTCCGTATGGAGTTCAGAAATCGCGGCTAATCGAGAAGATGGCCGAGCTGATCCTGGCCCGTAAGCTGCCGCTTCTTGAGGATGTGCGCGACGAAAGCGCCGAGGACATCCGCATCGTGCTGGTCCCCAAGAGCCGGACGGTGGAACCCGAATTGCTGATGGAATCGCTCTTCCGGCTCACCGACCTGGAGACGCGCTTCCCACTCAATATGAACGTTCTCTCGCGCGGCAAGGTGCCGGCGGTGCTGTCGCTCAAGGATGTGCTGCGCGAGTGGCTCGACCATCGCCGTGAAGTGCTGATTCGTCGGTCGAAGCATCGCCTGGCCGAGATCGAAAGGCGGCTTGAGATCCTCGCGGGCTATCTCATCGCCTATCTGAACATCGATGAGGTGATCCGCATCATCCGCGAGGAGGACGAGCCGAAGCCGGTGATGATGGAGCGCTTCAACCTGACGGACAATCAGGCCGAAGCCATCCTCAATATGCGCCTGCGCGCTCTGCGCAAGCTCGAGGAGTTCGAGATCCGCACCGAGTTCGACAAGCTCTCGGAAGAGAAGGGCGAGATCGAGCAGCTGCTCGGATCCGAAGCCCGCCAGTGGAAGACCGTGCGCTGGGAAGTGGCCAAGGTTCGCCAGACCTTCGACCCGGAAAAGAACCCGACACTCGGACGCCGCCGCACCACTTTCGGCGACGCACCTTCGCATGACCTTGAAGACGTGCAGCAGGCGATGATCGAGCGCGAGCCGATCACCGTCATCCTCTCGGAGAAGGGCTGGCTTCGCGCGATGAAGGGCCATCTGACGGACCTTTCCGCCGTGGCGTTCAAGGAGGGAGATAGTCTGAAGCTGTCCTTCCACGCCCAGACGACGGACAAGATCCTGCTCCTCACCACCGGAGGCAAGTTCTACACGATCGGCGCCGATAGGTTGCCGGGCGGCCGTGGCCATGGTGAGCCCGTGCGCATCATGGTCGACATGGAGAACGACCAGGCGGTCGTCACCGCTTTCGCGCATGACCCCGAGCGCAAGCTGCTGCTCGCCTCCCATGCGGGTAACGGTTTCGTCGTGCCGGAAAAGGAAGTCGTGGCGAACACCCGCAAGGGCAAGCAGATCATGAACGTCAAGGCGCCGGACGAGGCTCGGCTATGCGTTCCCGCCACGGGCGACCACGTCGCGATCGTGGGCGAGAACCGGAAGCTTCTCGTTTTCCCCTTGTCGCAGATACCAGAGATGGTGCGCGGCAAGGGCGTGCGCCTCCAGCGCTACAAGGATGGCGGCGTCGCCGACATCAAGACCTTCGCCATGACCGACGGGTTGACTTGGCTCGATTCGGCCGACCGCACCTTTACGCGCGGTCAGGCGGAACTCGCAGAATGGCTGGGTGACCGTGCCTCCGCTGGTCGTATGGCTCCCAAAGGTTTCCCCAGGACGGGCAAGTTCGGCTAAGCCGCTTCGGCATAACGTCTGATCGCAGAATATGGACCTCCGCCGTAGCGGAGGCCCAAAGCTTAGTCCTGTATATGCAGGTCGGTGCGCGTTCAGCACTGGCCAGCTTGCTGCGCCTGCGGCGTGCATTCCCCGGCAGGCGCTTGTTGTCCGCCCTCCGCCGGAGACTGCGCACCGTCGCCAGCTGGCTGTTCGGCCTGACCGGGAGACTGTTCCGACTGTCCGCCGGCAGGAGATTCCTGCTCGGCTGCTCCAGCAGGCGTCTCCTGGGTCGGCGCCTGCTCTGCCTCGCCTGAGGGGGCTCCCTGGGCTGGAGTTTCCTGAGCGGGAGCCGATTGCTCCGCTGGCTGCTGCCCCTCGGACGTGTCGCTCTCCGCCGGCTGGCCTTCTGCTGGAGCTTCCTCGGACTGCGGCTGAGCCGCGGAACCTTGACCGGAACGCTCGCCCGCAGGCGCCTCTTCTTGTGCCGGCTGTTGCTCGGCAGGCTGTTCGGCAGCAGGTTCTTGATCCGAAGGCTGCTCGGTGGATTCTTGTCCTGCCGGTGCCTGCTCGGTCTGCCCATCCGGTGCCTGGTCCGATTCTTGGCCGGTGGATTGCGCACCTGCATCGGGTGCCTGTTGGGTGTCGCTGGCGGGTGTTTGCTCGCTCTCACTTGGCGAGGGTTGCTCGGTCGTCTGGGCCGGTGCTTGCTCCGTGCCCTGGGCTGGTGTTTGGTCCGTGGCAGTGCCTGGAGCCTCGCCCGTTGCCTCTATCTCCTGGCCTTTGGTCGGCGATTCGACCTGCGCCGCCTCAACGGCCTCCGTAGGCGCCGCATCCTGTTCAGCTGCAATCTCACCCGTGAACGCGACGACGCTGTCGCTGCCGGCGGCTTCGGACGGATCCTGCACCTCCTGCACTTGAGTGACCTGGATATCCCGATCGACATGCTCGCGGACGAAATCCACGTCGATCACATTGTTGACGACGATATTGTTTTCGACTTCGACTGGGCCCAGAACTTCGGTCCGCTGATAGATGACCGGTACCTCCTGCCGGTCGATGACCACGACGGTCAGATCCGGAGCAACGAACTCTTTGACGGGCACGAAGACCCAATATCCTTCGGGCGGCTCGGCCGAGGAAATTTCGACGCTGACGGCAACGCCGTCCCCTTCGGGCGGGAGGGGTGCCCAGCCGACATAATCGTTGCTACGTCTCCAGGACACCCAGGCCGGAGCCCAACGGGTTCCCGGTACCCAGTACCAGCCGATCTCCGGGTCATAGCCCCAGCGGCCATAGTGATAGACCGCCCATCCGAAAGGTTCGTCGGACGCGAAGTACCAGCCATATTGCTCGGTGTAGACCCAGTGGCCGTGTGAATAGGGAACCCAGCTTGCATCGACATCGGTCGGCACCCAGACATAATGGTGCCGGGGGTGGCTCACCCATGACCCGTGCTCGGCCAGCCGGTCATAAAACACGCTGATGCTGATTTGAGCGTCCTGCGCATGCGCCTGTTGAATGCCCGGAAACGAGATATGCGGAGCGAGAACAGGGGAAGAGAAAAGCGCGGCAGCCGCTACGCCGACAAGAAATTTGTTCACGAGAGTATTCCTCCAGGATTCAGACTGCTGTCGAACTCTCCAGAAGAAGATTTGTTCCACATGATCTGATCGTAATTCGCCGCTGCATAGCAGAAGAAAGAATATGGGGAGATGTCATCTTGTGCTGTCTAAACTGCGATTAATATTGAGGCGTGAAATCAAGATAAAGCTGGGGTGTATCCATGGGCGAGATTCGCTCCTCCTAGCAAGCAGACAAGGGACGAGCGCTAGTTTTTTTGTTGGGTGTGTCGGATCGACCGTGAGAGGATCGTCCTCGGGGCACGACAACGACGGAGTGACAGATGACCGCCCATCCAACCGCGATTCCTTCCGAAGAGCGTGAACTCGTTCTCACCCGACTTTTCGATGCGCCGCGCGAGAAGGTCTATCGCGCCTGGACCGATCCGGAGCTTTTGAAGCAATGGTTTGTGCCGAAGCCCTGGACGATCGCAGAGGCCGAGACCGATGTGCGGCCAAGCGGCGCGAGCCGCATCGTCATGCGCGATCCGGACGGTAACGACTATCCGAACGAGGGGGTCTATCTGGAGGTGGTGGAAAACGAGCGGCTCGTCTTCACCGACGCCTATACCGCAGGCTGGCATCCGACCGAGAAGCCATTTTTTACCGGCATCATCACCTTCGAGGATGAGGGCGGCAGGACCCGCTACACCGCCCGTGCCCGTCATTGGCGGGTGGAAGACAAGAAGGCTCACGAGGAAATGGGTTTCCACGAGGGATGGGGCCAATGCGCCGACCAGCTGGCGGAGCTGCTGGAGCGGATCTGATGCCTGCAGCATCGGCGCTCGGAACAGGGGCGGCAAGTGACTGAACCTCTGCGCTCCTGCCGAAACGGCTTCGGTTTTTCGTCCTACGCGCTAAGTGGGGTGGCGCAGCGCGGCTATTTCGCGCTGCTTACGCCCTGAGTGAAGCTGCCAAAGCGAATGGGCTATCAGCGCCGCGACAAGAATGGTCCCACCGACCAGACTCTGGCTTGTCGGCACCTCCGAAAAGATCATCCAGACCCAGATCGGCGCAAGAACAGTTTCCAGAAGGTAGAACATCGCCACCTCTGGACCGGAGAGATATTTCGGCCCGTTCGCCAGGCAGAAGAACGAGAGCGGCATCACGACCGCACCATTAAGGATGATCCACCAGGGATGATCGATGCGATAGCCTGTCTTTGCCGTCATGAACACGGCGAGCAGGAAGGGCAGCGCGACGGCGACGAGAGCAGCAAAACCCATGTCTCGCCCACTCGCGCGCGAGATGGTGATTGCGCTGGCGACCAGAAATGCCGAGCAGAGTGCCAGCACATCCCCGAACAAATTGCCCGTGCCGACGCTGCTTCCGACGATGATGAGCACCCCGACCAGCATGGCCGCCATGGCCAAAAGCGTTGCCGGCTTTGGCCGCTCTCGAAGGAAAATCCATGAAAGCAGTGCGGCGAACATGGAGTTGAACGCCAGGATAAAGACGATGTTGGCGGTGGAGGTGTTGTAGACCGCGCCGATGAAGCAGATCGACGAAATGCCATAGAGCAAAGCCACCACCAGCCCACTCTTGCCCGGGATGAGCGCCGGCACATCGCGTGAAAAACGCCGCCAGATGAACCAGACGATCAGTGCGGTAAAAACGGTAAGGCCGCTTCGCCACATCAGGATCGGCCAGTGATCACCATTGGCAAGGCGGATGAGCGGTATGTCGATCGTAAGAACCAATCCGCCGGCAGCGGTCAGCAACAAGCCTCTGGAATAACCGATCTCGCGGGTGGACAAGGTGGAGGAGCCCGCTACCGGCTATTCATAGCGTTCCCAGCCGTTCGGGCCGAGATGCTCCTGGGGCGTGAAGCGCACCTTGTAAGCCATCTTGCGCGAGCCGTTCACCCAGTACCCGAGATAGACATGCGGCAGCCCGGCTGCATTTGCCCGCCTTATATGATCCAGAATCATAAATGTGCCGAGCGAGCGCTCCTGCATCTCCGGATTGTAGAAGGAATAGACCATGGACAGACCATCCGCCATCTGATCGGTCAAGGCAACCGCAATCAGCTCGCCTTCGCCCTTGCCGGTGACAAAGGAATCCGGACCCCGCCGCCGGTATTCGATGATCTTGGTATCCACATGGCTGTCCTCGACCATCATCGCGTAATCGAGCACCGTCATATCCGACATGCCGCCACGCCGGTGGCGTGCATCGAGATAGGCGCGGAAAAGTGAATACTGCTCCGTCGACGGCTCGGCCCGGTGCGCCGTACCTATCAGGTCGGCGTTGACCTTGAGGACCCGCTGCATGTTCTTCGACGGCTTGAACTGCTGGGCGAGGATGCGCACGGAAACACAGGCACGGCACGTCTCGCAGGCGGGCCGATAGGCGATGTTCTGCGAGCGCCGGAAACCGCCCTGCGTCAGAAGGTCGTTGAGTTCGGGAGCCTTTGCACCCACGAGGTGGGTGAAAACCTTTCGCTCAAATTGTCCTTCGAGATAGGGGCAGGGCGAAGGTGCGGTGAGAAAGAACTGCGGCGATTGCGTCGGGTGCTGCGTCATCGTTTGCGGGCGTTCTCCTGTGCCCCTTAGCTGGTGGATCCGATCCTAAAGCCTCCCGGAACGGATCCAGGGTCTTTCTCCTACAAGACCGATATTACCATGAACTCTAGCTCAAAAAGGTCAATGGGATTGTTGCGGCCCTGCCGGGCTGCAACAGGGTTTCCCAATCAATTCGCGCGCACGACGACGGTTCCAAGCAGGATATCGTGCAATGTCCGCTTGTAATCGGTGAAAAGGGCGACCAGCAGGATGAAGGGAGTGAGGATCGCGTTTCCGGCCCAGAAAAGCACCGTGTGCACCACGGCAAGCATCCAGTCGACCCGTTCGCCGTCCATCCGCTCAAGCCGGATTCCCATCATCCTCATTCCAAGCGTTGACTGGTGCCGGCCTCCGAGGGTCCATGCTACGTAAAGGAGTGCCGTGAGAGGGCCAAGAATGCCGAACAGCAACCATCCAAGCCCGATGGTGAAGACACCGAGGACGAAAACAAGAAGCCCGACCGGGATGAGTAGCAAGCCGATCAGCAGGTAATCGATAAAAAATGCCACGGAGCGGCGCGTCAGCACCCCGCTGAAACTCCGCGCGTCGAAACGCTCCTCCCGGGGAGCATGATCAATTGTTTTTGCAACCATAATTACGCCTTTAAAAACCAATGCAACGCGGAAGAAATGGTGATGCCGCGGGCGTTTTCAAGGCGCTAGTCGCGAAGAAGCTGGGCCACCTCGGGGGCGAAATAAGTAAGAATGCCGTCGCAGCCCGCGCGCTTGAAGGCAAGCAAGGTTTCGAGCATCGCCTTCTCGCCGTCGAGCCAGCCATTCGCGGCGGCAGCCTTGATCATCGAATACTCGCCCGACACCTGATAGGCGAAGGTGGGGATGGAAAATTCGTCCTTGAGCCGGTGAATGATATCCAGATAGGGCAGGCCGGGCTTCACCATAAGCATGTCCGCGCCCTCGAGCAGATCTTGCTCGGCCTCCCGCACCGCCTCGTCCGTATTGGCAGGATCGACGTAATAGGTCTTCTTGTCGCCCTTGAGCAGCCCGCCGGTGCCGATCGCTTCACGATAGGGACCATAGAAGGCGGATGCGAACTTGGTCGCATAGGACATGATCGCCACGTCCTGGAACCCGTTGGCATCCAGTGCGTCGCGGATAGCGCCGATCCGCCCGTCCATCATTTCCGAAGGGGCGATGATATCGGCGCCGGCCGCCGCCTGGAGCACCGCTGCTTCTGCTACCTGAGCCACCGTCTCATCGTTGACGATGATGCCGTCGCGCAGGATGCCGTCATGGCCATGGTTGGTGAAGGGATCGAGCGCCACGTCCGTAATGATGCCGATCTCCGGCACGGCAGCCTTGATGCTGCGGCTTGCCTGGTTAATGAGGTTATCGGGATCAAGGATGGCGGATCCTGTGGCATCGCGCTTTCCAAGGCCGATATTCGGGAAGGTCGCAATGGCGGGAATCCCGAGCTTCGCCGCGCGTTCGGCTTCACGAACGGCCAAATCGACCGAGTAACGGAAAACGCCGGGCATCGCCTCCACCGGTTCTTTCCGGTCTTCGCCTTCCACAAGGAAGATCGGCCAGATGAGGTCATCCACACGCAGGTGGTTTTCTTGCACGAGCCGGCGCGACCAAGGCGCCTTGCGCATTCGTCTCAGCCGCCTGCTTCCGGTAATCTCGTCGACACTGCGGATTGTGTCTGTTTTGATGCGGCTGAATTTGTTCAAGGCACTACTCCTGCTTGCGTGGCTTTTATCACGCTCCCGCGGCGACGAACAACAACAGCCGTGGAACGTTTTTGCCGCAGGAAGTGAAAGGAAGGGATCGGATTGACGCGACTCGGCCCCGCCCCTAATCACCTTCTATGATAACCTGGCGTCGCGGGGAGGAAATCTGATTTGGCCCAGGAATTCGTCAGTGACGATGAGGTGCTCTTTGAGCGACGGGGTGGAACGGGCCTCATCACGCTCAACCGGCCTGCTGCGCTGAATGCTCTGAACCACAACATGATCAACGCCCTGAGCGGGAGGCTTTCCGAATGGGAGGCTGACGAGTCCATCCGATTTGTCGCCATCCGGGGCAACGGGCGCGCTTTTTCGGCGGGCGGGGATATCGTCGAGGTCCACAAGGCAGGTCTTGGCAACGCTTCGGCTGCATTCTTCGCCGACGAATACCGCCTCAATGCCTATATTGCCCGCTACGCCAAGCCCTATGTGGCCCTGATCGACGGTGTCGTGATGGGCGGAGGCGTGGGAGTGTCGTGCCACGGCTCGCACCGGGTGATGACCGAAAAGGCCGTCTTCGCCATGCCGGAAGTGGGCATAGGCTTCTTTCCGGATGTTGGAGGCAGCTATCTTCTTTCGCGCCTCGGCGCATATGGCATGTATCTCGGGCTGACGGGTAACCGCATCGGTTATGGTGATGCCCTAAGGGTCGGGATTGCCACTAATGCGGTGGCTTCGGCCGATATGCCCGCTCTGCTTGAGAAACTCGTCCAAGCGGGGGATGTGGAGGGGGCGCTGGCTGAATTCTCGAAGGACGTTCCCGCCGAAGGCGACGAGGCGAGCTTCCATGCCATCGAGCGGCATTTTTCCCTGGGCTCCCTAGAGGACTGCATCCTGAGCCTTGAAGGGGCTGCGGGCGAAGGCGAGGAATTCGCTAGCGAAACGCTCCGCATCATTCGAATGCGCTCGCCGACCAGCTTGCATGTGGCGTTTCGTGCTATCAATTACGGCGCGATGCTCTCCATGGACGAGTGCATGCGCATGGAGTTCAGGATTCTGAACCGTATGCTGGCGAACCGCGATTTCTATGAAGGGATTCGTGCCGCCGTCGTCGATAAGACCAAGGATCCGGACTGGAGTCCGGCTTCCATTGACGAGGTCGATCCGGCGGTCATCGAAGGCTTCTTTGCGCCTCTGGAAGAAGGAGAACTGGAACTGTGAGCGACGAGGTCGCCACCCGGCTGCTGATCCGGCCATCCCCTTATGAAAGTGCGCTGGAACTGCTGCAGCGTACTGTGGCGCTCGCCTGCCTGGTCGAAGGCATCGGCTATTGGGTGCGGCTGCTCGGCTTCTTCGACGGCCCAGCCTGGCGGTTCGATTTGATGCCATATTATTGGCAGGTGGCAGCAGTTCCCCTTGCTGTCCTTTTTCCTTTTGCCGCTGTCGGGCTGTGGATGCTTGCATCCTGGGGGCCGGTCGTCTGGTTCATTTGCGCCGCGGCGGAAATCGTCATGTACGGGTTTTTCCCGGAACTATACGGGCAGCATTATCTCGTCCTTGTGCTCCACCTCGCCGTGGCGCTCTGCTATACCGCCCTGCGGATCCTTTATCACGTGGAGCGGCGGCGGATTAACCCAGGTTAACGCCTTTTTAGCCCTATATGCAGGCTTCCTGGTGTAATGCGTTGTTAAGCTTGGCGTTTAAGTCGAATTTTAGGTGCCCTCGCTACGGTGGCCCCAGGTGAAAAACAAAAAAATCACCGGCGTCAAAACGAAAGGCACCAGTTATGATCAACTCGCGATCCGCGACCCAGGACGGGTCTATCCATGAAGAGCGCGAAACAGGGCTGCGCTCCCTCTATCTCGAAGCCCTGCACCTCGTCGAGAAGCTGCATCGTCGCCTTCTCGATGTCATCAAGGACGAGTTCGAGCGGCAGGGCCGCAGCGACATCAACGCCATTCAGGCGCTGTTGCTCTTCAATATAGGCGATGCGGAACTGACTGCCGGGGAACTGCGCTCGCGCGGTTACTATCTCGGCTCCAACGTCTCCTACAATCTGAAGAAGCTCGTAGACATGGGTTTCATCCATCATCAGCGCTCGCGCGTCGACCGGCGTTCGGTCCGCATCAGCCTGACCCCGAAGGGCCAGGAGATCGCGGATGTCGTCTCGCGCCTTTACGATCGGCATATCGGCTCGATCGAGCAGGTGGGCGGCATCAAGGTGGAAGAATTCCAGCAGATGAACAAGGCGCTTCAGCGGCTCGATCGCTTCTGGAACGACACGATCGCATATCGCATGTAACCGGGTGCCTGTTTGACAGCCGGGGGCGACCGGTTACTGCAACTTGTGATCATTGATTTAAGGCCGGTGTCCGAAAGGCGCCGGCCTTCGATTTGCTGCGGGGAACCGCGTTTGGCTGGGGGAGTTGTCCCGCGCGTCACGCTAATAACACAATTGAGCGAAATGGAGGAATACGCCGTCGCTGATGGAATGTCGCAGTTCCAAGTCGCCACGCGGCACTCTGTTGGCGAAAAATTAACCTTATTTCGGCGAGTCTCGGCCGCAGGCCATTGCCCCTGAGTTAGAGGATCGGAGATGAAGACCAGTCGCCGTGTATTCCTGAGCGGAGCCGGAGCTGCTGCAGCTGCGGCTGTTGCGGGTTCTGCGAGTGCGCAGTCCGCTTTCGACGCCATCATCAACGCCCCCCGCAGAGGCGCGTGGGACGATCAGTTCGATGCCCAGGTGAGCAGCGGCAGGGACAGGGTGGTGTCCACTCTCCCGGTCCTCAGCCCGGAAACGGCGAGCTATGTTGAGCAGGCCATCGTCGCCTATTCCAACATCGTTGCAAGCGGGGGCTGGCCTATGGTCCCTGCGACAAAGAAGCTGCAGCTCGGCGTCATCGATCCCGACGTGGAGGTGCTGCGCCGCCGCCTGATGGTCTCCGGCGACCTTTCGCCGCGCGCCGGCATGTCGCCTGCCTTCGACTCCTATGTGGATGAGGCGTTGAAGCGCTTCCAGGTTCGTCACGGCCTTCCGGCCGACGGTGTCACGGGAAGATACACCTTCTCGTCCATGAACGTCTCCGCTCCGGTGAGGCTTGGTCAGCTTCAGACCAATCTCGGCCGCCTGCGGGAGATGACGACGAAACCGCTGGGTCAGCGCTTCGTGATGGTGAACATCCCGGCCGCGCAGATCGAGGCCGTGGAAAATGGCCGTGTCGTTTCGCGCCACACTGCCGTGGTGGGCAAGATCGATCGGCAGACGCCGGTCCTCAGTTCCAAGATCAATGAGATTATCCTCAATCCCTACTGGAACGCGCCGGTCTCGATCGTGCGCAAGGACATCATTCCGCTGATGCGGAAGGATCCCAATTATCTGACCAACAACAATATTCGCATGATCGCGCCGGACGGGCGCGAGGTCGATCCGCTGACGGTGGATTGGTCGACGGAAGAGGCGGCTAAGTACCGGTTCCGCCAGGATCCTGGCAAGATCAACGCCATGGCTTCAGTGAAGATCAATTTCCCGAACCAGCATGCGGTTTATATGCACGACACGCCGCAGCAGAACCTGTTCCGCGATCAGGAGCGCTTCCACTCCTCCGGTTGCGTGCGCGTCCAGAACGTGCGTGACCTCGTGGCGTGGATCCTGCGTGACACGCCGGGTTGGGATCGCCGGCAGATCGAGACCACCATCCAGTCGCAGGAAGACATTCACATCAATGTGGCCGAACCGGTGCCGGTCTATTTCTCCTATGTCTCCGCATGGTCGACCGGCGATGGGGTGGTCCATTTCCGCGATGACATCTACGGGTTTGACGGCGCCGCGGAACTGCAAATCTCGACCGCGATCTGATCGCCCGACCCATCGGGTTTTTTCGGGAAGGCCGCCGATAGGGCGGCCTTTTTGCCAGGCGCCGAACCCCACCAAAGGTGAAAAAATACCGCTCGGGGACGTGGTTACCGGCGCGGAAAAATGCTAATGCCCGGGCTCCGCCCATAGAAGAGCCTCACAAAGGGTGATTGCAATGGCACACGCATCGACCGCAGCGGCCGAGACCGAAAGCTTTTTTTCCAGGCCACTCGAGCAGGCCGATCCCGAGATCTTTTCGGCGATTCGCAACGAACTCGGCCGTCAGCGGCACGAAATCGAGCTGATCGCGTCGGAGAACATCGTTTCGCGTGCGGTGCTTGAAGCCCAAGGTACAGTGCTTACGAACAAATATGCGGAAGGCTACCCGGGCAAGCGTTACTATGGCGGTTGCCAGTTCGTGGACGTGGTGGAGGAGTTGGCGATCGAACGCGCCAAGAAGCTCTTCAACTGCGAGTTCGCCAATGTGCAGCCCCATTCCGGCAGCCAGATGAACCAGGCCGTGTTCCTGGCGCTGCTCCAGCCGGGCGACACCTTCATGGGGCTCGACCTGAATTCCGGCGGTCACCTCACCCACGGCTCGCCCGTCAACATGTCGGGAAAGTGGTTCAACGTCGTCTCCTACGGCGTTCGCCGCGACGATCACCTCCTCGACATGGACGAGGTGGAGCGCTTGGCCCAGGAGCACAAGCCGAAGCTGATCCTGGCTGGCGGCACCGCCTATTCGCGCATTTGGGATTGGAAGCGCTTCCGGGAAATCGCCGACAGCGTCGGCGCCTACCTGATGGTCGATATGGCCCATATTGCGGGGCTCGTGGCAGGCGGCGCGCATCCTTCTCCATTGCCCCACGCGCATGTGGTTACCACGACGACGCATAAGTCGTTGCGCGGCCCGCGCGGCGGCATGGTGCTGACCAATGACGAAGCGATCGCCAAGAAGGTGAATTCCGCTGTGTTCCCCGGCCTGCAGGGCGGACCGCTCATGCATGTGATCGCAGCCAAGGCCGTGGCCCTGGGCGAAGCGCTGCAGCCTGGATTCAAGACCTATGCACATCAGGTGGTGGCAAACGCCCGCGCTCTCGCTGCCAGCCTTCAGGAAACCGGATTGGAAATCGTCTCCGGCGGAACGGATAACCACTTGATGCTGGTGGATCTGAGGCCGAAGAACGCCACCGGCAAGCGCGCCGAGGCTGCTCTGGGCCGCGCCAACATCACCTGCAACAAGAATGGCATTCCTTTCGATCCCGAAAAGCCGTTTGTCACATCGGGCATCCGGCTTGGCACGCCCGCGGGTACGACGCGCGGCTTCGGCGAGGCGGAGTTCGGCGAGATCGGCAAACTGATTGCCGAGGTTCTGGACGGGCTTAGGGCAGCCAATTCCGACGACGGCAATCTCGCCGTCGAGGAAGCTGTGAAGAACAAGGTGATTGCCCTTACCGAACGCTTCCCGCTCTACCCATATCTGGGATGAGCCCGCGAAGGGTATTACCGACAAAGGGACGAGATGCGCTGCCCCTACTGCCAATCCGAAGACACGCAGGTGAAGGATTCGCGGCCCGCTGAAGACGGCGCCGCGATCCGCCGCCGCCGCGCCTGCCCGGTTTGCGGAGGTCGCTTCACCACATTCGAGCGCGTGCAGCTACGTGACCTCGTGGTGGTGAAGAAAACGGGCCGCAAGGTGCCCTTCGATCGCGACAAGCTGCACCGCTCGTTCGAAATCGCGCTCAGAAAGCGCAATGTGGACCCCGAGCGGATCGAGCGCGCGGTGACCGGCATCGTGCGCCAGCTCGAAAGCTCGGGCGAGAACGAAGTGAACACGGGCGAGATCGGCCTGCTCGTTATGGAGGCGCTCAAGTCCCTCGATGACGTGGCTTATGTGCGCTACGCTTCCGTCTACCGTAACTTCCGGGAAGCCAAGGACTTCCAGGACGTGCTGGGCGAGCTGCGGGGCGAGCCGGAATTGGAATAGGCGGGCGTTCGCCCCGCCAAATCGGGGCTTCTAGGATGTCGGGTGTTTCGGGAAACGAGAATGACCGCCGCTTGATGGCGGCAGCGATCCGCCTGTCACGCCGGCATTTGGGCCTGACCGGAACCAATCCGTCCGTGGGTTGCCTGATCGTCAGAGACGACGGGAACGGGCAGCAGATCGTCGGGCGCGGTGTGACGGCCCTGGGTGGCCGGCCTCATGCCGAAACGCAGGCGCTCGAAGAAGCGGGCGAGGCAGCGCACGGCGCCACCGCATATGTCACTCTTGAGCCCTGCGCGCATCATGGCCGCACGCCTCCATGTTCGGAAGCCTTGATTACCGCAGGCATTGCCCGCGTGGTGGGCGCTGCCAGCGATCCCGACCCGCGTGTGAGCGGAAAGGGCTATGCGATGTTGCGCAACGCCGGGATCCAAGTGCTGGAGGGGATACTGGCCGAAGAAGCAGCCGATCTTCTGGCCGGGTACCTCATCAGATCTATAAAGAAGCGGCCAGAAGTAACTCTGAAACTTGCGCTTTCCGTAGACGGAAAGATCGGGCGGGCAGGGCAGGGGCAGGTGCGTATCACTGAGGAGACCGCCCGCCGCCAGGTCCACCTCATGCGCGCCGAGGCCGACGCCATCCTGATCGGCATCGGCACGGCGCTTGCCGACGATCCATTGCTCACCTGCCGCCTTCCCGGACTGGAGGGGCGCTCTCCCACAAGGATCGTGCTCGACCGTGACCTGCGTTTGCCGCCGGCCTCGACGCTTGCGCGCAGTGCGCCCGAGGTGCCGCTTTGGGTCACCGCTGCGAAGGACGTAAGCCCTGAACGACGTGCGGCGCTACTGGCGGCGGGCGCGGAGCTTCTGGGCGTGGAAACCTTTGAGGGCCATATTGCTTTGCCCGAACTGCTGGAGGATCTGGCCGCGCGCGGCATTTCGACACTCATGGTGGAAGGTGGCGCCTTCACCGCGGGCGAATTCCTGGGCGAGGGTTTGGTGGACCGCCTGTGTCTTTTCGTCGGCCCAGGCGAAATCGGGGGACAGGGGATTGCCTCTCCGATAGACCTGGACCATATCCCGTCGGGCTTTGCAAAGCGGCGCGAGGCACGCTTCGGCGGCGATCTCTATTTCGAATATGTGAGGGCTTGATGTTCACGGGCATCGTGACGGATGTGGGTACCGTTCAGCGGATTGCATCGCTTCAGAAGGGCCTGCGGATCAGGATCGAAACGAACTACGATCCGGAGACGATCGCGATCGGCGCCTCCATCGCTTGTGCCGGCGTGTGTCTGACGGTCGTGGAACTCCCGGACGGCGGTTCTAACCGGCGCTGGTTCGAGGTAGAGGCGTGGGACGAGGCGCTTCAACTCACCACCGTCAGTCAATGGCGTGAAGGAACGCGCGTCAATCTGGAGCGGGCGCTCAAGATCGGCGACGAACTCGGGGGACATATCGTCTCAGGCCATGTCGACGGCACGGCAGTGATTCTGGAGAGAAGGGATGAAGGGGACGCGGTCCGCTTTGTTCTTGAAGCGCCGAAGGAATTGTCGAGGTTCGTCGCCCCGAAGGGCTCAGTTGCCCTTGATGGCACATCACTTACGGTGAACCGCGTCGACGGCGACCGTTTCGATGTGCTCCTGATCCATCACTCGCTCGCGGTGACGACCTGGGGCCAACGGCAGGTGGGCGACAAGGTCAATTTCGAGGTCGACACCATGGCGCGCTATGCTGCGCGTCTTGCGGAGGCGGCCAAAGAGGCCTAATCGGGCTCCTCTCGCCCGGAGTGAAAGATGACAGACAAGACAAGAATCCTCATCGTCGAAGCGCGTTTTTACGACGACCTCGCCGATGGCCTCCTCCAATCGGCCAAGGAAGCGCTGGACGAAGCCGACGCAACCTATGATGTCGTGACCGTGCCGGGCGCTCTGGAAATCCCCGGAGCCATAGCGCTCGCCCATCAGGCCGCGCAGAAGGGTGCCAGGGCCTATGACGGCTTTGTCGCGCTTGGCTGTGTGATCCGCGGCGAGACCTATCATTTCGAGATCGTTTCGAACGAATCCGCACGCGGGATCATGGATCTCGCGCTGACCCGCGGGCTCGCCATCGGAAACGGCATCCTCACCGTCGAAAATGAGGAGCAGGCCTGGGCGCGCATAAAGGGACGTCCGGAGACTGGAACCATCGAAGGGGTGGGAAAAGGGCGCGGCGCTGCAGAGGCTGCGCTTCGCATGATCGAACTCAAGAACGCCTTGGAGCGTAAGCCTTGACCAAACCCGCCGAACAAGGCCGCATCGGCAACTTCCGTCCTGCCAACAAGCGGGGCGCGGCGCGTCTTGCGGCCGTGCAAGCGCTTTACCAAATGGATGTGGCTGGCACGGGTCTTCTGGAGACCACCGCTGAATACGAGGCCTTCCGCCTCGGCAAGGAAATCGACGGCAATCTCTACCGGGAGGCGGACGCGCAATGGTTCCGCGCGATTCTTTCCGGCGTGATTGAAAACCAGACCTTCATCGACCCGGTCATTCGCCAGTCGCTTACGGAGGATTGGCCCCTCTCGCGCCTCGATTCGACGCTGCGTGCGATCTTGAGGGCTGGCGTCTATGAATTGACCAAACGCTCGGACGTGCCTGTCGCGGTTGTGGTTTCCGAATATCTCGATATAGCAAAGGCGTTCTATGGCGAGGAGGAGGAGCCCAAGCTTGTCAACGCCGTTCTCGACCGTGTCGCGCGCCGGGTGCGGGGCGAAGGCAGGGGCAAGGATGCTTCGTGACCACCGACGTCCTCTATCGTGAGGCCAGGCACACCGCGCTGATCCTGGCGGCCGCGCAGGCGGTTGTCGGCTCCTCCGCCCCGATCGCGATCTCGATGGGAAGCCTGGCCGGGAGCTATCTCCTCGGCGCAGACAAGTCGCTGGCCACCACACCCATAACCGGCTTCAATATCGGCGTCGCGCTGGCGGCCATACCGGCAGCGATGCTGTTGGGTGCGTTGGGACGGCGCAAAGGTTTCATTTCGGGAACGGGTGTCACTGCGCTCGGGGCTGCGATCGCGGTCTTCGCCCTGTTGCAGGCGAGCTTCTGGTTCTTCACGTTAGGACTGCTCTTCATCGGTGCGGGGAATGCATTTCTCCAGCAATATCGTTTCGCGGCGGCCGACAATGCTCCAGCAAGTTTCAAGCCGCGCGCCATTGCGTGGGTTCTCGGCGGTGGGGTGATATCCGCAATCCTCGGGCCCCAGCTCGCCATTCACACCCGCGAACTCTTTGCGCCCGTGATGTTCGCCGGCGCTTTTGCATCGATCATCGGGCTGTCGCTTATCGGCGCTGTTATTCTTTCGCGTCTGCAAATCAGCAACGACAAAGTGAAAACCGGCGCACCGGTGCAAGGCGAGCCGGCGCGGAAGCTAAGCGAGATCCTCTTGCAGCCGCGATTCCTGACGGGCCTCTTCTGCGGTGTCAGTTCCTTCGCGCTCATGACCTTTGTCATGACCGGCGCGCCGTTAGCGATGGTGGGCTGCGGCTTCTCACCGGACCAGGCAACGCTTGGGATTTCCTGGCACGTACTCGCCATGTTCGCTCCGAGTTTCTTCACCGGAAATTTGATCTCGCGATTCGGTAAGGAGACGATCGTCGCGGCCGGACTCGTGCTGCTCATCGCTTGTGGGCTCGTGTCGCTCTCGGGCATCGAGCTTTGGCAATTCTGGCTTGCGCTGGTGCTTCTCGGGATCGGCTGGAACTTCGGTTTCATCGGCGCCACCGCCATGGTGGCCGAGTGCTATCGCCCATCCGAAAAGAACAAGGTGGAGGGCATGCACGATTTCCTGCTGTTCTCGACTGTGGCCTTCTCTTCCTTCATGTCGGGGCGGGTTTATCACGGCTTCGGCTGGGAGACGCTGAATTGGGTGATCTTCCCCGTGGCCGGTTCCTGCCTCGTGATTCTGGCTGCTCTGGTGCTGCGCCGCAGACGGTTGGTCAGCTCCGCCTGAAAAAGCACCTGAAAAGGTGCGGCGTTTCGTCCCTGGCCGGCTCCTGCGTATATTCGTCGCACGAAGACCTTGACGGGGCGCGGTGTCTTTCACAAAGTCAGCGCCCTGGGCTGCGGCATGTACACGCTTCAGCCTTTCTCTAGGCCCGGGAGGGGTTCCAGCGGGCCGAAATCAAGGGATTGTTTTGGCATGACCATGCTTTACGTTGTCATCGCCTGCGGCCTGCTCTCTGTCCTCTATGCCATCTGGGCTACGCAATCGGTGCTCGCCGCCGATCAGGGCAATGCGCGCATGCAGGAAATCGCCGGCGCCATTCGGGAGGGAGCGCAGGCTTATCTTACGCGGCAATACACGACCATCGCCATCGTCGGCGTGGTCGTCTTCCTCCTCGCCTGGTGGCTGCTGACCGGGGCAGCGGCAATAGGCTTCCTCATCGGTGCAATACTTTCCGGCATGGCCGGCTTCATCGGGATGCATGTTTCCGTCCGGGCCAATGTCCGCACGGCGCAGGCGGCCTCGAAGAGCCTTGCGGCCGGGCTTGATCTCGCCTTCAAGTCGGGGGCGATCACCGGCATGTTGGTGGCAGGCCTCGCGCTGCTCGGTGTCGCCGTCTATTACTGGGTGCTGATCGGGCCCATGGGCTACGCGCCGGCCGATCGCCAGGTCATCGATGCGCTTGTCGCGCTCGGCTTCGGCGCTTCGCTGATTTCGATTTTCGCCCGTCTCGGCGGCGGTATTTTCACCAAGGGCGCGGATGTGGGCGGCGACCTCGTCGGCAAGGTGGAAGCGGGCATTCCCGAAGATGATCCGCGCAACCCGGCCACGATCGCCGACAATGTGGGTGACAATGTCGGCGACTGTGCCGGCATGGCCGCCGACCTTTTTGAGACCTATGCGGTGACCGTCGTCGCCACGATGGTTCTCGGCGCCATCTTCTTCGCCGGAACGGACGTGCTGGGAAGCGTGATGCTTTACCCGCTCGCCATCTGCGGCGCCTGCATCATCACCTCCATCATCGGCACCTTCTTCGTGAAGCTCGGCACGAACAACTCGATCATGGGTGCTCTCTACAAGGGCCTTATCGTGACAGGCCTGCTCACCATCCTCGGCATCGGCGCAGCTACCTCGCTCACGATCGGATGGGGCGATATCGGCACGGTCAACGGCATCACCATCAACGGAACGAATTTGTTCGTGTGTGGTCTTGTCGGGCTTATCGTCACCGGGCTGATCGTCGTGATCACCGAATACTACACCGGCACCAACAAGCGTCCGGTGAACTCGATCGCGCAGGCCTCCGTGACCGGTCACGGGACGAATGTGATCCAGGGGCTGGCCGTATCGCTGGAAGCGACGGCGCTTCCGGCAATCGTGATCGTAGGCGGCATCATCACAACCTATCAGCTCGGCGGCCTCTACGGCACGGCGATCGCCGTGACCACCATGCTGGGTCTTGCCGGCATGATCGTCGCTCTCGATGCCTTTGGCCCTGTGACGGACAATGCCGGCGGTATCGCAGAAATGTCAGGCCTGCCGCCGGAAGTTCGTCAATCGACGGATGCGCTCGACGCAGTGGGCAACACCACCAAGGCCGTCACCAAGGGGTATGCAATCGGCTCCGCCGGTCTCGGTGCGCTCGTCCTTTTCGCGGCCTATTCCTACGACCTGCAATATTTTGCAGCCAATTCCGCGGAGTTCCCCTATTTCGCGAATGTCGGCGATATCTCCTTCTCACTCTCCAACCCCTATGTGGTGGCCGGCCTGATCTTCGGCGGTCTCATTCCTTATCTCTTCGGCGGCATGGCCATGACGGCCGTGGGTCGCGCCGGCGGAGCCGTAGTGGAGGAGGTGCGCAAGCAGTTCCGGGAGAAGCCGGGAATCATGCAGGGCAAGGAACGCCCCGATTACGCGCGGGCGGTGGACATGCTCACCAGGGCTGCGATCCGGGAAATGATCATCCCCTCGCTCCTGCCGGTGCTTGCGCCGCTGGTCGTCTATTTTGGCGTTCTTCTGATTTCGGGCTCCAAGGCTTCGGCCTTCGCGGCGCTCGGTGCCTCGCTTCTTGGCGTGATCGTCAACGGGCTGTTCGTCGCCATCTCCATGACATCGGGCGGCGGCGCCTGGGACAATGCCAAGAAGAGCTTCGAGGACGGGTTCGTCGATAAGGACGGCGTGAAACACATGAAAGGGTCGGATGCGCATAAGGCTTCCGTGACGGGTGACACTGTCGGAGATCCTTATAAGGACACCGCCGGCCCGGCCGTGAACCCTGCCATCAAGATCACCAACATCATGGCATTGCTTCTGCTTGCCGTGCTTGCGCACTGAAGCAGGGGCAGGTCCCGAAAAAAGAAGGCCCGCGGTTTCCGCGGGCCTTCTTCTTGAGAAGGGGCACTATTGACCGCCACCACCCACGGCGCTCAGCGGGTTTGAGGGCGGAGCACCCTTGGCTACACCGGAAATCATCTGCGCGATGAAGTTCTGGTCGCGGCCGCCGGTCGGCGTCGTGCGCGAGATGAAATCGAACACCTTGCCGTCCTTAAGGCCATAATGGGCGATCTGCTTCACGCGCTGGTCTGGCCCGAAATAGACCGCGAGCACCTGCTGGTCGACCAGCCTCGGGTTCATGAAGGCCGCCCCGCGGACGCGTTTTTGCGATATGTAATAGAAAACTTCATTGTCGAAGGTGGCCGTTGTCGACGGCGTGCCCAGCGCCAGCATCACCTGCTCGCGGCTCGAACCCACCGGCACCAGCTCCAGCGCCTGCGGATCGATGACATAACCTTGCGTCAGAGTCTCTCCCGCACTGAGCGTCGAGGACACGCTGCCGCAACCAGAAACCGCCAAAGCGGCACCACCGACCGCCGCGGCGAGAAACGCCCGGCAGGCAAGGCTCCCATTGATTTTCCGTACCCGCAACGACATCTCCTTGCTTTGTTGGCCCGTCTGGAGAAAGGCCGTCACCTTGCACAGGTCGGCAAAACCGGTAAACCAGCTTTCGCGCCGATGCAACTGGACGAGGCTTCCGTTCGCGCTGCATCGGACATTAACCCCCAGCCGAAGGAGGCGACCTCATGTTCCAGTGGCCGTTCGGCGCGCAACGGCGCGCCCGCCGACTCATTGTGGAGGCGCTCTATGCGGAAATCGTGGCGGCAGCGCGGCGTCCCCAGTTCTATTCGGAGTGGCAGGTGCCGGACACGCCTCTTGGCCGCTTCGAAATGGTCGCACTGCACGTCTTTCTCGTTCTCCACCGGCTGCGCGGGGAAACCGGCGCGCCGGCGGACTTGGCACAGGAGTTGACCGACTATTTCTTCCGCGAAGTCGATCATTCCTTGAGAGAATTGGGGATCGGCGATCTTGGCGTCCCCAAACGCATGAAGAAGCTGGCGCGCATGTTCTACGGCAGGCTATCGGCTTATGGAAAGGCGGTGGACGCGGGCGACGAGGCCGGCCTTGCGGATGCCTTAAGGCGGAACATCGCACCAGAGCGCGCCGTCTGGAATGAAGCGGCAGCGATCGCTGCCTATGTAGTGGAGGCTCATCGCCTGCTTTCGGGAGTGTCGAACGAGGATCTCCTTGCAGGCAGGCTTTCGTTCCCGCCTCTGTTGCAGGAGAGATCATGATGGAACCTCACCCGGAGAAGAGTCCCGTCTCTTACTCGATCAATGTACGGAACCTGCCCGCCAAAGGAATCACGGCGACATTTACAGCCGATCCCGAGCAGCGCCGACAGCTGGCGGAGGCGCACGGGCTTCTTTCCGTCGAAGAATTTTCGACCGAGCTTCTCGTGCGCCCCTGGAAAAAGGACGGGATCCAGGTCTCAGGCCGTGTAAAGGCGGAAATAACACAGGCCTGTGTGGTCACGCTCGAGCCACTGGCGGCACGGATAGACGAGGATGTCTCTGCCATCCTCGTTCCGGAGAACTCGCGACTCGCCCGTATCGAGGGTGAAAATGCCGAAATCATCCTGCAAGCCGAGGGCGATGATCTGCCAGAAATCTTTTCAGGCGATTCGGTCGATGTGGGCGCACTGGCCGAGGAGTTTTTCGAACTCGCCATCGATCCCTATCCCCGCAAGGAAGGATCGGAACTGGATCGCCCGGCCGAAGGCGGGGAGGAAACCGGGGGCGGCCCGCTTTATGAGGCACTCAGGAAGCTCAAGGGAAATGGGTAACGAAGTGAAAAGCGGTGAAATCGAGGTTGTGCCGGCGCGCAAAAACGCTATTTTCGCCGGGCTTTCCGGGGGCTCCGCTCCGTTCGACAGCTGAGGCACGCCGCGTGATACGCATATCGATAGATGCAATGGGCGGAGATCATGGACCCGAAGTGACGCTTCCGAGCCTGCTTCGGGTTTCAGAACGCCGCCCCGATGCGAGGTTTCTCATCTTCGGCCGCGAAGATGAGGTGCGGCCCGTTTTGGAGCGGCTGCCACGCCTCAAGGAGATAAGCGATTTCGTCCATTGCGAGGTCGCGGTGCGCATGGATGACAAGCCGAGTCAGGCGCTGCGCAACGGACGCTGGAAATCCTCCATGTGGAAGGCCATCGAGGCGGTGAAGGATGGCGAGGCAGATGCCTGTGTCTCGGCCGGCAATACCGGCGCGCTGATGGCCATGTCCAAATTCTGCCTGCGCACGATGGCCGATATCGAAAGGCCCGCGATTGCAGCCATATGGCCCACGATCCGGGGCGAGAGCATTGTGCTTGACGTGGGCGCGACGATAGGTGCCGATGCCCAGCAGCTTGTTGATTTCGCGATTCTCGGGGCGGCAATGGCGAATGCACTCTTCGATATAGAGCGGCCGACAGTCGGTCTGCTCAATGTCGGGGTCGAGGAGATCAAAGGCCAGGAAGAGGTCAAGGAGGCCGGTCGCATGCTGCGCGAGGCCGCCCTCGATACGATGCAGTATCACGGGTTCGTCGAGGGCGACGACATCGGGAAGGGGACCGTTGACGTCGTCGTCACTGAAGGATTCGCGGGGAATATCGCGCTCAAGACCGCCGAAGGAACGGCACGCCAGATAGCGGAATATCTGCGTGCCGCGATGAGCCGGACACTGATGGCGAGGATCGGCTATCTGTTCGCACGTGACGCATTCCAGCGGCTGCGCGAGAAGATGGACGTGCGCAGGACCAATGGCGGGGTGTTCCTTGGTTTGAAGGGCATTGTGGTAAAGAGCCACGGCGCTGCCGATGAAGAAGGATTCGCCGCGGCCGTCGAGCTCACTTACGAGATGGTGAAGAGCGGCTTGTTCGAGAAGACACGTGCCACGCTCGATCTCTATCATGCGCGCTACCCGGTTGCACCGACCGGAGCCGTCTCAAATGCGTAGGAAAACGGGATGATCAGATCCACCGTGCGTGGCGTTGGTGCGGCTTTGCCGCGCCGAATCATGACGAACAAGGATTTCGAAAAGCTTCTGGAAACGTCCGACGAGTGGATCGCGCAGCGGACGGGAATTCGCCAGCGTCATATCGCATCGGATGACGAAACGACGGCCTCGCTCGGTGAAGCGGCGGCACGTCGCGCGTTGGATGCCGCAGGCCTTACCCCCGCCGACATCGACCTCATCGTGGTGGCGACGTCCACGCCGAACAACACGTTCCCTGCCACCGCCGTCGAAATTCAGGAGCGGCTCGGGATGCGCCAGGGCTTTGCCTTCGACATGCAGGCAGTCTGTAGCGGCTTCGTCTATGCGATCACCTCTGCTGACCTGCATATCCGGGGCGGGCTTGCCAAGCGTGCGCTGGTGATCGGGTCGGAGACCTTCTCCCGCATCCTGGACTGGACGGACCGCACCACCTGCGTGCTCTTCGGCGACGGCGCAGGTGCCGTCGTCCTGGAAGCGCGGGAAGGGCAGGGAACCATGAGCGACCGCGGCATCCTGGCCGAGGCGCTGCGCTCGGACGGATCGCACAAGGACAAGCTCTATGTCGATGGTGGCCCGTCGACAACCCAGACCGTCGGCCATCTGCGCATGCAGGGGCGCGAGGTGTTCAAACATGCTGTCGGAATGATTACCGATGTGATCGAGGACGTCTTCGGTCAGGCGGGGATAACCGCCGAGGATATCGATTGGTTCGTTCCGCACCAGGCCAACAAGCGCATCATCGACGCTTCAGCCAAGAAGTTGGGTATCGCCGAGGAAAAGGTGGTCATCACCGTGGATATGCACGGGAACACTTCCGCCGCCTCCGTACCGCTAGCGCTCAACCAGGCCGTTTCCGAAGGGAAGATCAAGGAAGGCGATCTCGTACTGCTGGAAGCGATGGGTGGCGGCTTTACCTGGGGTGCGGTGCTTCTTCGGTGGTAGCCGGACAACTATTGCTCCGCGCATAGGCCCGAAAATCGGTACCGATTTTCGGAATGCAGGATGCGCAGATCCTGTAAGTCTTTGTGCGTTCTAAAGGACACGCGGCACTGCAGGGTTCTTGACCTCGGTCGCCCAATTTCTTAACGTTCCGCTCTCGCTGTATTTTCAATAGTTTCGAATGGATTGGGAAGGGCCGAATGGGGGGTAAGACGGTGACACGTGCCGATCTCGCCGAGGCTGTCTATCGAAAGGTGGGCCTTTCGCGCACCGAGTCGGCCCAGATCGTCGAGATGGTGCTTCAAGAGGTTTGCGACGCGATTGTACGCGGTGAGACCGTGAAGCTTTCGTCATTCGCCACCTTCCAGGTGCGCGAGAAGAACGAGCGGATTGGCCGTAATCCCAAGACCGGCGAAGAGGTGCCCATTTCTCCCCGGCGGGTGATGACCTTCAAGGCCTCGAATGTGCTGAAGAGCAGGATATTGCAGGCACATCAGGAGCGGGACCTGAAGCGGGAAGCCTCTTAAGACGCCAGCTGGTTCGATCGACAATTCACCGGTTTTGAACAGTCCGGCTTTTTCACCGGCTGTGTCAAAGCCACGTATCATGGCGCGTTCCCCTTGCGTTTCTGGCCCAAGCCGCGAAAATTGAAGCCCTGAGTCGCAAGAGGATCGATACCGGATGGATAAAAGCCCGGACGCATTCCGCACCATCAGCGAGGTTGCCGAGGAGCTCGATCTACCGCAGCATGTGCTGCGTTTCTGGGAGACGCGGTTCTCTCAGATCAAGCCGCTCAAGCGTGGCGGCGGCCGTCGCTACTACCGGCCGCAGGACGTGGAACTGATCAAAGGCATCCGGCATATGCTCTATGATCAGGGATACACGATCAAAGGGGTGCAAAAGCTCCTTCGCGAAAACGGGAACCAATTCGTCGCCGCCGTCGGACGTGGTGACGTCGCCGCGGTCGAAGTCATCGCGCAACAGAAGACCGCGGACAGGGCGCCTGAAGAAGAGCTCGTGCTCGGAAAGCCGAAGGTGAAGCCCAGCCTCCGCTTTTTTGGAATCGGGCGCGGTGATGAAGAGGGGCCGATCTCGCCGGACGACAGCCGACTCTCGCGGGATAACCGGGCACTCCTTCAGGAAGCGCTGTTCGATCTCCTGGAATGCAAGCGCTTGCTCGATCAGGTAAGATAGCAGCATGAAAAAGGGGCACGTCGTGCCCCTTTTTTGTTGCATGATTCAAGTGCTGCGCAGCCTGAAGGCCTTGGCTGCGAATACGACAGAAATACAGATAGAGCAGGGCGCGCGAGCGACTGCCAGCGCATCCCCTCTACGTCACTGCGCAGGTGCACTCGTGCCGCCGGTGCTAGGCGGTGTCGTTGTCGTCGTGCCCGTTCCGGTGTTGCCGGTCGAGGGGGCGGGCGTGGCGCTCGTCGTCCCGGTGTCCGCACCGCCGCTCTGCGAGCCCTGGTTGTTGTCGCAAGCTGCAAGAGTCAAAAGGGCCACGGTCGAGATCGAGGCAAAAATCAGTTTTCTCATCGGTCAGTTATCCTTGACTAGGCCAGGTAAAATTCGCCCGGCTACACCCCCAACCTGGATTTCAGCATGCGGTGACAAAATGACAAGATTTTGATCGAACGTTTCCGACGTATTCTGCTTCAAAAATATTTAAAAGAGGAAGAAACCGTGATGCATAGGGCGCATTCTGCATAAAAATTAATGCAATAAACATTGAGTGATATAAGACAATATTGTTAAGCCCGGAGTTAGCGTCATCCAGAAGGAGAGGTGGCGCTGTCGGAACCATCGCTATGGCGGCAGCGTTTGGTTGTCTTCACCAAGGGAGAGTGAGTTGGCGACGCGTGCTTCCTGGAAAGGGTTTCTCAAAATCTCCGAGTTGGCCTTGCCCGTGGGGCTTTATGCCGGCGCTACCACGTCGAGCCGGGTGTCGTTCCACATCCTGAACCGGAAGACGGGGCACCGGGTGCACCGGCAGTATTTTGACGAGGAAACGGAAGAGCCGGTCGAGCCCGATCAGCAGGTCAAGGGTTACGAGACGGGAGACCATCAGTACATCATCCTCGAACCGGAGGAGATCGCCGAGACAGTTCCCGAAAGCGACAAGACGATCAGGATCGATGCTTTCGTCCCGCTTGATTCGGTCGATGCCGTCTATTTTGACCGCCCCTACTACCTCGCCCCTTCCGGCGCCGTCGCGACGGATTCCTTCGCGGTGATCAGGGAAGGTATGCGGCGCAAAAAGGTCGCTGCGCTCGCCCGTGCCGTGCTGTTCCGCCGCGTGCGCACGCTTGTGCTGCGGCCGGAGGGACCGGGGCTCGTGGCCAGTACGCTCAATTTCGACTATGAGGTGCGTCCTGCCTCCGAGGTGTTCGACGATCTGCCCGACATCAAGATCGAGGGCGAGATGCTCGACCTCGCCAAATACATCATAAAGACCAAGAGCGGCGAGTTCGATCCCCATACCTTCGACGATCGCTATGATCAGGCCTTGGCTGAGCTGGTGCGGGCCAAGATGGAAGGCCGCGAAATCAAACCGCCGAAGCCGCCCAAGGAGACCAAGGTGGTCAATCTGCTCGACGCGCTGCGCAGAAGCGCAGGAGCCGGCGCGGATAAGGCCCCGAAGAAGGCGCGCGCTGGCACGCGCAAGAAGACCGCGTCCGGCGAGCGCCGCAAGGCTGGCTGATGGCCCTCTCCACTTATCGTAAGAAGCGCAACTTCGCAGCCACTCCGGAGCCCAAGGGCGAGGAGAAGAGTTCGCCCGGCGGCAACAGTTTTGTAATCCAGAAGCATGCCGCGCGCCGCCTGCATTACGACCTCCGCCTTGAGATGGACGGAGTGCTGAAAAGCTGGGCGGTGACACGCGGCCCAAGCCTCGTTCCGGGCGAGAAGCGGCTTGCCGTGCATGTGGAAGACCACCCGCTCGACTACGGCGATTTCGAAGGAACCATTCCCAAGGGGGAATATGGCGGCGGCACCGTGATCGTGTGGGACCGCGGAACGTGGTCGCCGCTTGGAGACCCCAAAAGAGGCTTGGCCAAGGGCCATCTGGAATTCGAGTTGCATGGCGAGAAGCTTCACGGGCGCTGGCACCTTGTTCGCATGGGGAAGAAGCCGCGCGAGAAAAAGGAAAACTGGCTCTTGATCAAAGGCGAGGACGACTTCGCCCGCGAGGAAAGCGATCCGGACATCCTGGAGGAGCATCCTGAGTCTGTGAAAACGGGGAGGATGATTGAGGAGGTCGAGGGCGAGGCGCCGGGCTGGTCCTCCAAGACGGGACGAATAGACAGGCCTGAAGCGGTGGATGAGCCAGAGGCGAAGAGCAAGACCAAGACAGCGGGCTCCCGGGAAAAGAAGTCCGGGGGAACGCTTCCGGTACCGAAGCAGGCGAAGAAGGCTGGTTATCCCGGCTTTATCGAGCCTGAGCTTGCCACGCTCCGCAGCAAGCCTCCCCCTGGCGCGCGCTGGCTGCATGAGATCAAGTTCGACGGCTATCGCCTTCAGGCGCATATCCGCGACGGCAAAGTGCAGCTCTTCACGCGCGGCGGTCTGGATTGGACCGAAAAGTTCGGCGGCGCGATCGCGGGAGCCCTGCGCGGTCTCCCGATCAAGCAGGCGATTATGGATGGCGAACTGATCGTGGAAGGAGCCGGCGGGGCTTCGGACTTCTCTGCGCTCCAAGCAGCGCTGTCAGAAGGCCGTACCGAGGGGATGGTATTCTACCTTTTTGATCTTCTCTATCTGGATGGCCAGGATTTTCGCCCCGTGCCGCTGATCGAACGGAAAGCCATTCTGCAGAAGCTCCTGGACGGCGGACCGTCTGTCCTGCGCTATAGCGAGCATTTCGAGGAAGACGGGAAACTCGTATTCGATCATGCCTGCCGCCTGAGCCTGGAGGGCATCATATCGAAAGTCGGGGATGCGCCTTACCGATCCGGCCGCAGCAAGGACTGGATCAAGACCAAATGCTCGAAAGGGCAGGAATTTGTCATTGCCGGATTCGTTCCGTCGAGCACTTTTGACCGGGCGATCGGCTCCCTGGTGCTCGGTTATTATGACGGGGGCCGATTGGTGCACGCAGGCCGTGTGGGCACCGGGTTTAGTCACGCGCTTGCGCAGGACCTGTTCAAGCGCCTTGACAAGATGCGGATTCCAAAAAGCCCCTTTGCCAAGAAGCTGACCGCGGAAGAAGCTCGCGGCGTGAAATTCGTGCGGCCGGAACTGCTCGCGGAAGTTCAGTTCCGCACCTGGACAGCGGACAATCTGATCCGTCATGCCTCATTCCAGGGGCTCAGGGATGACAAGGATCCGAAACAGGTAGTTCGCGAGACGGACGGCGCCAAACCAACCGAGCGCCCGGCCCCCAGTTTCAAGCTGACACATCCCGATCGGGTCTATTGGCCGGAGGCGGGCGTCACCAAGCAGGGACTTGCCGAGTATTACGCCGAGGTCTGGCCGCGCATGGGACCTTTCATCGTCAATCGTCCGCTCGCGCTTGTTCGCTGCCCGGATGGCATAAGCGGCCAGTGCTTCTTTCAGAAGCATGCCTGGCGTGGCCAGTCGCAGGAGATCCTCAAGGCGGTCGATCCGGAGGATGACGAGCCCGTCATCGCCATCGACGATTTTCCCGGCCTCATTGGCCTGGTTCAGGGTGGCACGCTTGAAATCCACCCCTGGGGCTCGCGCCTGGGCGACCTGGAGCGGCCTGATCTGATCAATATGGACCTCGATCCCGGACCGGGGGTCGCCTGGGAGGAGGTGATCGAGGCGGCAAAAGAAGTGCGGGAAAGGCTGGTGCATGCGGGTCTTGAAAGCTTTGTGAAGACGTCCGGCGGTAAGGGATTGCATGTGGTAGCCCCTCTTAAGCCCCGCGCGGACTGGGCGGAGGTAAAGGCCTTCGCCAAGGGAATCGCCGATGCCATGGCTTCGGACGCGCCCGAGCGCTTCGTCGCCACCGTGACCAAGGCCAAGCGCAAGGGAAAGATCCTGATCGACTACCTGCGCAACGGCAGGGGCGCGACGGCCGTGGCGCCGTATTCGACCCGTGCCAGAACCGGCGCGGCGGTATCCATGCCGCTCAGTTGGGAAGAATTGAACCCGGCCATTACAGCCGATTATTTCACCGTCGCCAATGCGCCGACGCGCATCGCGGCACTTACGACAGATCCCTGGGCCGATTTTTGGCGGGCCGCCGCCCCTCTTGGAAAGAAGGTTCGCCGCGCTGCATAGCGCGCTCTTCAGCCGCTCCTCTTCTTTTCCTCGGCAATCGAGCGTTTGAGCGCATCCATAATGCTGACCACATTATTCGCGGGCTCAGGTTCCTCCTCCTTCTTCTTGCGCGGGGCGGTCTTCTTCCTCTTCTTCTGTTTGCTTTCGATGATCTCCTTGAGCCGATCCTGGACGGGATCGCGCACCATGTCGGGATTCCAGGGCTGGGTCAGGTCCTCGATCAGGGTCTCGATGAGGGATACCAGACGCGATTCCACTTTTTTGTCTTCGAGACTGCCGAAAACGTCCTTCGGGTCGCGAACCTCGTCACCGTAACGAAGCGTCCAAAGCACGATGCCTTTGCCGCGCGGCTGAAGAAGAACGGCGCGCTCCCTGCGCGAGAGGACCAGGCGGGAGATGCCGACTGTGTTGGTGGCCGCCATCGCCTCGCGAATCACGGCGAAGGCTTCCTGGGCGACTTCGTCGTCCGGCATCAGGTAATAAGGCTTGTCGAACCAGACCCAGTCTATCGAATCGGCTGGCACGAACTCGTCGATATCGATGGTGCGAGTGCTCTCCAGGCCGACGGCCTCGAGTTCCTCGTCCTCGAAGGTGATATATTTGCCTTCCTCGGTTTCATAGCCACGCACTTCATCTTCGTCGGAGACCGGTTTTCCGGTTTCCGCATCGACATACCGGCTGCGAACCCGGTTTCCTGTTTCACGGTTGATCGTATGGAAGCGGATCTTCTCGCGGTCGCTCGTGGCGGGCGTCAGCGACACGGCGCAGGTGACGAGCGAAAGCTTTAGATAACCCTTCCAGTAAGGACGTGGCGCCATCGATGCCCTCCAAAGGCCCCGTGGGGAAACGCATTGAAGGGAAAATGGTTTCGCCGGGCGCAGAGGAGGAGGGCAGATCGCGGCATTGTTATCTTGATTCTGTCATCGACAAGCCGGACAACGGCAGTTAAGAAACCCTCACTCTGCTTTCAGCTGCAAGCGTGGGGCGCAGATGGATATCTTTACGGGAGCTGGCCTCGCGGCGCTGCTGCAGGTCATCGTGATTGACCTTGTGCTCGCGGGCGACAATGCAGTCGTCATAGGTCTCGCTGCAAACGGACTGGCCCCCTCGCAGAGAACAAAGGCGATCCTGGTCGGAATTCTCGCCGCAACCGTCCTTCGGATCATCTTTGCGACAATCGCCGTTGAGCTCCTACAGATCGTCGGGCTCGTCCTCGTCGGCGGCTTCCTGCTTCTGTGGGTGTGCTGGCGGATGTGGCGGGAACTTCGCTCCTCACACACCCACGTGCCTCAGGCGGAACCTGCCGAAGGAAAGGCAGGCAACCCCGGGGAAGGGGTGCCGCGCAAGACCTTTGCCCAGGCGGCGACTCAGATCGTCGTTGCGGATGTATCTATGTCGCTTGACAATGTTCTCGCTGTGGCCGGTGCTGCGCGCGAGCATCCTTCGGTCCTGATCGTAGGCTTGGCTCTTTCCGTAGCGCTCATGGGACTGGCGGCCTCGCTGATCGCGCGCCTGCTCGATCGTTATCGCTGGATCGCCTATGTGGGGCTTCTGATCATTCTTTATGTGGCTTTGGAGATGATCTATCGCGGTTCGATGGAGGTTTCTGGTCCGCTGGCTTCGGCCTTGTGAGGGAGGCGAAGCTCCGTCCCCGTGGCAGCGGCACACGGGCACCTGCCTTTTGTTGGTCGACCCATTTTAATCCTTGCGTGCGGAGCGTTGACTATATATGGGTTCACGCGGTTCGGAGCGTAGCGCAGCCCGGTAGCGCACTTGACTGGGGGTCAAGGGGTCGTGGGTTCGAATCCCGCCGCTCCGACCATTTTTCCTTCCTTGGCTATCCTAGACTTGGCGCCGTTGTTCCAGCGCCATAATCCCCCAGATTATGCCCAGCAAAAGATAGAAATGCCGCCAATGGTCGGTATCGATCACCCATCCGAGCAGGAGGTGACCGACAAAGACGACGAAGGCGCAAAGGAGATAAGGTTGCCACGGGCGGGCACGGAAGAGGATCCGGAACGCTCCCGCCAGCGTCCAAATCATCAACGTCAGGAAGGCCGCAAAGCCAAGCCACGAATAGTCGAGAAGCGCCTTCAGCCAGATATTGTGCGTGTCGACGCCGTAGACAACGCCGAATTGCAACGGCCCGATGCCGAGCGGGCTTTCCGTCGCCAGCATGAAGCCGATCGCATGGCGGGCGAACCGCCCGAGCCGGTTCGCGTCGTAATCCTGCACGAGCTGCGCACGCTGGGAAAACAGCTCCGCAACCGCCGGAATGTTGAGCGCGATGATGAGTGCAATTGCAGCGATGGCAAAAGCAGCGATGCTCATGCCGAGGATTCTCAATCGAACCGTTCCGCGCTGGTTATGGATGAAAAGCGCCAGCGTGAGCATGGCGGCTGAGACCAGGAACAATCCCCATGCGCCGCGCGAGAAGGATAGGAAGATGCCGAGGGTGATCACCAGGAAGAAGGGTATCGCAAGCAGAGCCGATGTAGACTGGCCGGTCAGGATGCGGTGCAGAAGATAGATGCCGGGAAGTGTGAGAAAGGGCCCGAACACGTTCGGATCCTCAAAGACACCGGCCGCGCGACCATAGCGCGTGAACATCTCCGATCCGGGGAAGGCATTGAAATAGCCCAGAATGCCGACGAAGGCGGTTATCACCGCTGCTGCGAGCCAGGCGCGGAAGATGAGGGGCAACAAGCCAGGCTGCTGCTCTACCACCGAGGCGAAAAAAACGGCGGTGAAGGCCAAGAATAGGGAGACGGCGAGATAGAGCGGTGCATCGCGGAGACCAGGGTCGGGAATCTGGCTCAGAGCGATGAGCCCGCCAAGATTGAAGAGAAGAAGAAGCACCAGAAGCGGCATTACATGGCGGGAGAGCCTCAGGCCGAACAATGCCCACAGGCCGATGAGGCCCGCCATGTAAAGCTCGTAGGGTGCGGGCTCCCGCACGACAAATCCGCAGAGGAACACGCCAAGGGCCACAGCACTGGCGCGGATGATCTCGATCAGCTTGTGATTGACAGCTGCGCGGGAAAGCGTTGCGCCGGCTGCCTCCCTATGATCGAGCGTGCTCAATAGGCGTTTCTCGTGTCAAGCAGCCGAATGGGCGTCAGGAACAGGATCTTCAGATCGAACCAAAGTGACCAGTTCTCTATGTAATAGAGGTCATACTCGATCCGTTTGCGGATCTTTTCCTCCGTATCGAGTTCGCCGCGCCAGCCATTGATCTGTGCCCAACCGGTCACGCCGGGCTTCACGCGGTGCCGGGCGAAATAGCCATCCACCACTTCGTCGAAGAGCCTGTTATGGGCCTCTGCCGCCACCGCATGGGGGCGCGGTCCCACCAGCGACAGGCTGCCGAACAAGGCGTTGAAGAATTGCGGCAGTTCGTCAATCGAGGTCTTGCGTATGAAGCGGCCGACCCGGGTCACGCGTGGATCGCCCTTCGTGACCGGCTTTCGGGCGGTCGGGTCGGTATGCTCCACATACATGGAGCGGAATTTATAGACCTCGATCTCCTCATTGTTGAAGCCATGGCGCTTCTGCTTGAAGAGAACGGGACCCTTGCTGTCGAGCTTGATGGCGATCGCCGTGGCCAGCATGATTGGCGAGAAGACCACAATTCCAATCAGGCTGAAGACGATGTCGAACGCCCTTTTGGCAACGGAATCCCAGTCGTTGATCGGCTTGTCGAAAATGTCGAGCATCGGCACGGCGCCGATATAGGAATAAGCGCGCGGCCGGAAGCGCAGATGGGTCGAATGGGCCGAAAGCCGGATGTCGATGGGCAGCACCCAGAGCTTGCGCAGGAGAGAAAGCACGCGGGCTTCCGCCGTGATCGGGAGGGATACGATCAGCATGTCGATGCGCGCGATGCGTGCGAACTCGATGAGTTCATCGATATTGCCGAGCTTCGGATAACCTGCCACGACGGGAGGAGAGCGGGTCTCATCCCGATCGTCGAAAATGCCGCAAATCCGGATGTCGTTATAGGGCTGCTGCTCGATCGAGCGGATGAGTTGCTCGGCGTTCTTTCCGCCGCCCACGATCACGGCACGCCTTTCCATGCGCCCGTTGCGTGCCCAGCGACGGATGAGCCTTGATGCGACGAAGCGCAGGGCGAGCATGAGCCCGAGCCCGCTTGCGTACCAGACCCCGAGCCAGAACCGGGAAAATTCCTCCGAAATCTTCAGGAAGAACAGCGCCACCGTCAGCAGCGCGAAGGTCGCCGACCAGATGAGAATTATGCGCCCCAGCTGTGAAACGGGATTGCGCAACGCCGGTATCTGGTAGCAGTCGGAAAACTCCATCAGCACGACCGCCACCAGCGAGACGGCGATGATGATCACGGGATAGTGCCAGGAAAGATGGGTGTTGAGCCCCACATGCCCGGCATAGATCTGCAGCCCCGCCAGCAGCAGTATGCCGAATTCAACAATCCGCATGACGCCGCTCACCATGACGGGAGGCATGGTGTCGCGGCGATATTGCTGTGCAACCTGCCGCGCGATCGAACTCAGCACCGGGCGTGGGCGCCTTCGGCGCGGCTCTTCGATCGGCCGGCTGACGTCGGTGAAGCGATGTTTGCGTTCGGCGCTGTTCATGTCCCCCAAGCCCCGGTTCATGCCGCCGTTAGCATCAAGAGGCTAAAAAAAGCCTTGAGAATTCGCCCTGCAGTTGAAGCTTTTTAGCAAATTAAAGCCCAAGCGTCTCGCGATAGACACGATCGATGTGCTCAGCCATGACATCCGCGCCAAAGCGGCCCTTGAGTTCGCGCGAACTAGGCATGAGATCGCGATAAGCAGCTTCGTCCGAAAGCACCGCAACCATCTTCTCCGACAGCGCGGCGACGGACGGCCAGACGAGGGCAGGGGAGTTATCTCCGAAAATCTCGGGGATGCCGCCAACGGCAGTTGCGATCAGAGGCTTTCCGGCCGCAAGTGCCTCCAGAACGATATAAGGCATTGCTTCCGCGCGCGACGGCACGACCATGGTACGACCAAGCGCAAAGGCCTTGCGGGCAGGCATTGCGGGATAAAAGACGATACGCTCTGCAAATCCGAGCGCCTTGGCCTGAGCTATGTATTTTGGCAGATCGTCGCCATCCCCAACCATCACTGCCCTGAGGTGCCGCCCTGTTCTGTTCTCGGTTTCCTTCAGCGCGTTGATAAACAGATCCGGCCCCTTCAGGTCGCGCATCATGCCGATATAGAGAAAGTCCGCCGCACCGGGAGCATCCATGACCGGCGTGAACTCGGCGATCTTAAGCCCGTTATAGACCAGGCTCGACTGCGCGCGGGTTCTGCCGATCTTCCATTCATAAGCCCGCTGTTCGTAAAGGGAGACGAAGAAGAGGTGGTCGGTGACGCGCCCCATCAGCCGCTCCAGGCCGAAGAAGAAGCGGCCCGCGGGGCTCTTTGCATCATAGTGCAGGCTGCCGCCATGGGGAGAATAGATGCGGGCGACCTTCCGCCCCGAAGCCCTGAGTGCTGTACCGAAGAGACGGGCATAAGCGCCGCCTTTCGCCCCATGGCCATGCAGGACGTCCGGCTTCAATTGCCGGATGATTTTCAGGGTTCGAAGGGCAGCCGCTATGTCGCCCGGGCCAAGATGCCTCTGCATGGGAGTTCGGAAGACCCCGAGCGGCAGTTTCGCCGAAATCTCCGCGAAGAACCGGTCTTCATAGGCCCCGCCGGTTGTGGAATCGCAGACGATCCCGACCTCATGCCCGGTGGCGACCTGAGCCTCGCTGAGATCTCTCACGTGCCGGAAAATACCGCCAACCGGCGAACGAAAGCAGTGGACGATGCGCAAGAGCTTAAGTCGTGGCTGGAGTGAAGGTCAGAACAGCCGCTCTCTGATATAGACGGTATCGCCGGGAAGCAACGGGTCCGAGATGAGCACCGTGCCGGTCATCACACGGCCGTTGATTTCACGGGTGATGTCGACCGTGCCTTGGTAAGCCCGAGGGGAGAATCCGCCGGCGGCCGCGATCGCTTTCTGCACCGTCATGCCCGGCACGTAGGAATACTGGCCCGGTGCACCGACTTCGCCCATGATGAAGATCGGGCGGTAGCGATCGATCTCTACCGTCACGTCGGGGTCCCGGAGAAAGCCGGCACGCAGCTTATCGGCAATTGCCTGCTGCACCTGGATCACCGTGCGCCCGCGCGCCGGAACGGAGCCGACCAGCGGAAACGAAATGTAGCCCGCCTGATCGACGCTGTAGGTATTGGAGAGGTTGTCCTGATCGAAGACCGTGACGCGCACGCGGTCCCCGGCATCGAGGATATAGGGCTGATAGAGCGCCTTATGGAAGGCGGGGGGCGCCGGCCGGTAGCCGGTACAGGCTGCCAACAGTCCAGCGGCGAGCAGCATCGTCAGGAGTGGAATGCGATTTTCCATGGGCAATGGCCAAATTCGAGCAACGCTCGCTCAATACCGAGCTTCCATACTTCCTCCTTATCCGATCATTAGGGTTAATGGCGGGTTAAGCGAATACTACTCCCGGCTTAACCTTGCGGTTACCATGTGCATTTACCATTAGCACGTTGCGGCTCGGAGTTTCGCATATGAAGAGGGGTGAGGTAATGGCCGACGACGTCGATGTCGATCTGCAACGGCTGTTCTCAAGTCTGCGCCGCGATTGGCCACGCATTCTTATCGTCGCACTGATCGTTGCAGCCGTGGCTTTTCTCCTGCTTTCGCTTGCCACACCGCTCTATCGCGCCGAAACGCGCGTGCTGATCGAATCGCGCGAGTCCGTTTACACCCGGCCGCAAGGCGCCGGTGCCGATGAGCGTGCGATCCTCGATCAACAGGGCGTGGCGAGCCAGGTGCAGGTCATCACCTCGACCGATATTCTGACGGAGGTCGCGCGCGAGCTTGATCTTGCAAGCCATAGCGAATTCGCTGGCACGCAACCCTCGCTCCTTGACCGTTTGCTGATGTCGGTGGGCATCAAGAGCGGGGCCGAGACACCGCCAGAGCAGCGGCTGCTATCGAAATTCCGCGAGAACCTGACCGTGTATCAGGTCGAAAATTCCCGCGTCATCGTCATCGAATACTCCTCTTCCGATCCCGATCTGGCGGCCCGCGTGCCGAACGCGGTCGCAGACGCCTATGTGGCAAGCCTGAAGGCTGCCGAATCCCAATCGAACGCTGCCGCCACGCGCTGGCTGGAGCCGGAGATCGCGGATCTGCGCGAGAAGGTGAAAGAGGCTGAAGCAAAGGTGGCGGATTTCCGCGCCAAATCCGATCTTTTGATTGGGCAGAACAATACCGTTCTCGCCACACAGCAACTGGCCGAACTCTCCAGCGAGCTTTCGCGCGTGCGGGCCGATCGCTCGGCAACGGAAGCGAGGGCTGAGGGCGTCCGCGTGGCGATCGAGCGCGGCGCTTCACTGGACACAGTCCCGGAGGTTCTCGCTTCGCCGTTGATCCAGCGGCTCCGCGAAAGGGAAATCGACCTGCGCGCGCAGATCGCCGACCTCTCCACCACGCTATTGGGAAATCATCCGCGCATCCGCGCCCTGCAATCGCAGCTGGCCGATCTGGATGCCCAGATTCGAGCAGAGGCGCGCAAGGTCCTGGACGGGCTGGAGGCGGAGGCGGAGACCGCACGCCGCCGCGAGACGGAACTGACATCCGAGCTGAACAGGCTGAAGGCCGAATCCGCTCGTGCCGGAGAACAGCAGGTCGAGCTCCGCGCCTTGGAGCGGGAGGCTACGGCTCAACGTGAACTTCTGGAATCCTATCTGACACGTTACCGTGAGGCCGCAGCCCGTGGCGAGCGGGATTATCTGCCCGTCGATGCACGAGTGTTTTCGCGCGCCATCGCTCCGCAGGAGCCTTACTTCCCGAAGATCCTCCCGCTTACCTTCGCTGCTTTCGCCGCGGGACTTTTGGCGATGGTGATCTTCACCCTTCTACGGGAGCTGTTTAGTGGCCGTGCCATGCGTCCTGCCACATCCTTTGTCGAAGCTGACAGCGGTACGGTGACCGTGCCCGACCCGGCTCCGGCCGCTCGGGCGGCCGCAGCACCGCCCGCTGCCGAGGTGCCGACCGCTTCCCCCGTCGTGGTTTCGCCGCCGCGGGCGGAGATGGCTCCTACGGCCTCCAAAAAGCTGACCAAGCTTGGCGAACTCGATATAGAGGGAGCGGCGGAAGCCCTCATTTCCAAAGGTGTTTCCCGTGCCATCTTCGTGTCGCCCGAAGGTGATGATGCCGCGGCCACGGCTGTGCTGGTGGCGCGTGAGGTGGCCGATGCAGGCCTGCGTGTGATCCTGCTGGACCTCACGGTTTCAGGAGCCGCGACCACACCCATGCTCGAAAGCGGCTCTTATCCGGGCATTACGAATCTCTTGTCCTCCGAGGCGCAATTCGCCGAAGTCATACACAGCGACCTATATTCGAATTGCCAGGTTATCCCGATTGGAACGGCTGACCCGGAAAAAGCTATGCGGGCGTTTGACCGGTTGCCCATCATCATGAACTCGCTTTCCATCGCATATGACGTCGTGGTGGTGGAATGCGGGCCGGCGGAAGCCGGCGTGGTCCAGACGCTTATGGATGAGGATGCGCAGGTGCTCGTGAGCTTCCTCGATCCCGAGGAAAAAAGCGTCGTAGAGGCTGCCAAGGAGATCAAGGATCAAGGTCTCGGAAGGCCGATCCTTGTCACCCCCGTTGGCTACTTGCCGCCCGCGGCCCCACCGGATCGGGATGCCGCCTAGGGCACAAAGATCTCGATCCGAAAGCCTTTCAGCTTTTCGCCGCCAGGCGGCGCGCACGCCGGGCGAGCCGGGCGATGGCCGGATTCTGTTTGATCATGCGCTTGATCCCGGCGAGGGCGGAACTGGTATGGGCGGCAAGCCGTCCCACCCGTGTCAGGCCGATAAAGACGTCGGCATGTTTTGTTTCGACGTCGCACCACAGGCGCTTGTAGGGGTCGTCTCCTACACCAAAATCATAAAAAGCCAGGCCTTCCGAGGCTGTTTCCGCGATGTTCTCGTAAAACAGGAACTCCCCGGGGCTTGCATGGGCGAGTTCGTCATCTGCGAAGGTGCTGAACTCGCAGATGATGCTGTCCTGCGTCCTGCTTGAGCCAGTGATGGCGCGGATCTTCCCGCCTGCCTCCAGCGCGTGAAGGAAGAAGGGCGGCTCAGCCTCGTCGAGGGCGGTGAGGAAGAGCCGGCGGAAACTCGCACGAACGCAAGCTGGCGCAAAAATATCCTGGACGCCCATGCGGTTCAGGCGCTTGCTCTTCAACGAGAAAAACAGGTCGAGGAGTTCCTCGACCTCGCTCGGGGTCGTCGCGATGAACCGACGGTAGCCGCCCGCAGCCTCCAGCCTCTTGAGTTGGATGCGACGCCTTCTGCGGCGCCGCTTGCCGCTGCCGTCGCGGAGGAGTTTTTCGAATCCCATCGAAAGGTCGACGGCTAGCGATAGGTTGGGGCTCGTTTGATATGGAAGGGTGAGCAGGGGGTTAGGATATTGCTGAATGCGATCCCGCTGTCGCTCAAGGGCCAGAATGTCGATATCCGGCCGCTCGGCCCGGATGGCCGAGAGCAGGGCAGGGAGCGCAGCCGCCCAATGTGCCTTCTCCGCCATGCCGTCAGGATGGAGCGCAGGGAAATTGCCATTCGCATGCCGCCCTCCGGCGAAGCGCGCAAATGTAAGCGGGCCCATTTCTACTGCTTCCAAGGCAAGCGCCAGGGCCGGCACTCCATCGCAGGAGAGAAGGGCGATGAGGCCATCGGCGCCCCTGTCCTCCAGCCATGCCCTTATCCAGAGTGGGCTTTGCGGAGGGGCATAGATCGCACCGCGACAAAAGCACTGGTAGGCTTCCAGCGCCTGCCGGTCCGCAGGCAGAACGCGGATGGAATAAGCAGCCGAGCCAGCCAAGGCAGGCTCTCCAGGTACATCTTTTCCCTCTCGGCGTTCGGCTCGCGCCATTCTCCCACCCCGAAAATCCGGTCGCTTAGCCAGTCTGTCAGCAAATGACCAGCAAATGATGAACAGGGAAGTCGAGGGGCAGCGCCGGAAAGCGCTAATTGCCAGCACGTTTCGGCTTACCTTCCATCCATTTCACCAGAAGCATTGCCGGCAGGACCCAGAGCAGCCCAGTGACAAGATAGAAAGCAAGGTGAACGAGCGCGCTTTTGTCGGCAAGCTGTGCCACAGCGAAAGCTGTCGAGACGATCGCATAGACGATGACCAGCAGGACGAGCAGAAACGTGCCGATCAGTTTTTTCAGCCTTATTGGCATAGCAGTACCTTTTAGCCCGTCCATAAAACAATCGGGTGCTCTTCGACAGCCCCATATTGCTCGCTTTTACCGAGGGCGACCGCATGTCGCGCGTAGAAAACTTGCAAGCAGGACGGGTTTGGTCCACCTACCGCATCGGCGCGAAAACCGGAAATGGTTTTCAGAAAGCACGAGTGCGAGACACAATGAGCTACGGCGTCCTTCGTGCGTGTTGAAGGATGGCAGCAGAACCGCTTGGACATGCAGATGGTTGCCGCGACTGAGTATCAGGTTTCCCCAACCCCGACCGAAAGTGCAAGCCGCAATCGGCTATGGGTGCGCGTCTGGCTCTATTTCGTCCTTGTGGTTCTTTTTGCGCTTGTGCTCGTAGGCGGCGCAACCAGGCTTACCGACTCCGGGCTTTCCATCACTGAATGGAAGCCGATCCACGGCGTCATCCCGCCGCTCAACGATGCGGAATGGGCGGAGGAATTCGCGAAGTATCAGCAAATTCCCCAATACCAGCACATCAACGAGGGGATGAGCCTGGAGGAGTTCAAGTATATCTTCTGGTGGGAGTGGGCGCATCGGATCCTTGCCCGCGGGGTAGGCTTCGTCTTCGCCTTGCCGCTTCTCTTCTTCTGGGTCACGGGCCGTCTGGAGCGTCAGCTGAAGCCGAAGCTTCTGGGCATCCTGGCCCTTGGGGGCCTTCAGGGCGCGGTTGGTTGGTGGATGGTCGCTTCCGGCCTGTCGGAGCGCGTGGATGTGAGCCAGTACCGGCTTGCCACGCATCTCACCATCGCCTGCCTCATCTTTGCCGCCACCACGGCGGTGGCAAGAGGCCTTGCACCGCACACCGGCGGTCCGGCTCTCGACTCGACGCGCCGCTTTGCGGGCTGGCTGGTGGTTGCCGTGCTCGTCCAGATCTATCTTGGAGGTCTGGTTGCCGGCCTGAATGCCGGCATGGCCTATAATACCTGGCCGCTCATGGACGGTGCGCTCGTGCCCTCGGGCCTGTTCACCCATGCGCCGGCCTGGATCAATCTCTTCGAAAACCCGAAAACCGTGCAATTCGCGCATCGGCTGGGCGCTTATATCGTCCTGCTTCTGACGTTGTGGCATGCGATCGCGACCTTACGCGCCGAGCCGGCTACAACCCATGCGCGCCGCGCCATCTTCCTCTTCCTGCTCGTCGCCATGCAGGCGGTGGTGGGCATAGCTACGCTTCTCATGGTGGTCCCGCTGGACATGGCACTCTTCCATCAGGGCGTGGCCCTGGTCGTGCTCGGCTTCGCCACGGCCCACTGGCGCGCGGCAAGAGGTCCTTACCCAGTGGAAAGCGTCTAGCTCGGGACAAACGGGGGGCGGATCAAGACTCCTGCTGGAGCACTGCCTGCGCCGCCCGGGCGACCGCCAGGCTTCTCTCCGCCTCGTCCAGATTTCCATCCTCCACATGCCATGAGGCCGAGAGGCAGGCGTGGGCGAAGGCATATTCGAGGATCCCGCACCGGTCCCATCCGAGCCTGCTTTCAAGCAGCCGCGCCAGGGAAGAGGCACGCGCCGGGCTCGCTCGAAGGTCCATTCGGTCGAGAGGATTGTAGAACAGGTTCGCTGTATCGAAGAGCGGATCGCCGATCACCCCCTTCAGATCGATCACCAGCCAGCCGCGCACATTCCGGATAAGATTTTCGTGATGCAGGTCGGCATGGAGCGGCCTGATATTGCGCTGGTTTGCCAGAAGCCGCTCGGCGGTTTCCGCCGCGTGCATGAAAATGCTTTGAATGCCGCTTTTCCGGTCGCTCGTCGCTTTTTCGAACAGGCTCTTGAAGCGCTGGCGCAGAGGCTGCAGGCCTTCTGGTGCCGGACGGGGAACATCGCCGTGGAACCGCAGGATGGCCTCGGCCGCGATTTCGCTTGCGGCATCGTCGCCATGGATATTCAGATGATCGAGGAGCGTGTACTCGCCTGCATGCTCCATGAGAACGCGATGACCATCCCGGCCTAGAACCCGGACCGCGGCGTCACCGTCGCGCCATTCGAGCGTTTCTATGCCGGGGAACTCGTCCTCGATCCCCGCCGGCTTGAAATCTTTGACGATGGCAAGCCCGTGGCTGCCTTGCGTCACCTCCCACACATGGCTGGTCGGTGTGTCGGCGAGCAATCGTGCTGAGCGGATATCCCAGGATTCTGGAAATACTGGCGGAGCGACCGTCCGTCTCTCTTCAATCATCGCATCCCGGAAAGCATCAGATCGAGGTTCTGTACAGCCGCCCCCGAGGCACCTTTGCCGAGATTGTCATAGACGGCGAGGAGAACCGCCTGCGCCCTCGCATCATTGGCAAAGACATAGAGCCGCATCGTGTTGGTGTTGTTGTAGCGCTCGGGTTCGATCTCCGGCGAGCGCTCGATCGTCTGCAGCGGCGCAACTTCGATGACACTGTTTTCGATGCCGGCGAAGTGATCCGCGATCGCAGCATGCAATTCTTTGCCCTTCGGCACGCGAGGGAGATGGCCAAGCTGGAGCGGCACCGTCGTGATCATGCCCTGCGCGAAGTTACCGACCACCGGTTGCATCAGGGGATCGCGCGAAAGTTTCGCATACGCGCGCAGTTCCGGCAGGTGCTTGTGATTGAGCGTGAGCCCGTAGGGCAGGTATTCCGGCGCATCCTCGCCCTTGGCCTCATAATCCTCGATCATCGAGCGGCCGCCGCCGGAATAGCCGGAGATGCCATTGATGGTGACTGGGAAATCGGCCGGCACAAGCCCGGCCGAAACGAGGGGGCGAAGAAGGGCAATCGGCCCCTGGGGCCAACAGCCGGGATTGGCGACACGCTTTGCCTGCGCGATTGCCCGTGCCTGCTCACGGTCCATTTCGGGAAAGCCATAGGCCCAGCCTTCCGCGACACGATAGGCCGTGGAAGCGTCGATTACGCGGGTAGTATTGTTCTCGATGAGCGAGACGCTTTCGCGTGCCGCATCGTCCGGCAGGCAGAGAATGGCAATATCGGCCGCGTTCAGGAACTCCGCCCGTGCGGCCGGATCTTTGCGCCGCTCCACTGGAATCGAGAGCAATTCAATATCAGGACGTTCCGCAAGGCGCGCGCGGATCTGAAGCCCGGTGGTGCCGTGTTCGCCGTCGATGAAGATCTTTGCCGTCATGTGTCGCGCCCTGATAAAAGAGTCAGCTTTCAAGTGGTTAGGAAAGGTTCCGGAATCAATCCGGAAGCTTATTGAATCATTGGATGAGGATTATGGCCGTCGCTTCTCCGCCAGAAGCCCCAGATAGTGCATGGCGATGGAAGCGCCAGCAATGGCTGTGACGTCGGCATGATCGTAGGGGGGCGACACCTCCACGACATCCGCGCCGACGATGTTGAGCCCGCCGAGCTGCCGAAGGATGGAAAGCATTTTTGCCGTCGATGGGCCGCCTGCCACAGGCGTGCCGGTGCCCGGCGCGAAAGCCGGGTCCAGGCAGTCGATATCGAAGGTGATATAGACCGGCGCGTCGCCTACGCGCTCTGCGATCATACGGGCCACCTCCGCCGCCCTAATCTCCTCCAAATCGTAACCGTGGACGATCTTGAGACCGCAATCCTCCGGCGCATGGGTGCGGATGCCGACCTGAATGGAACGTGCGGGATCGACTACGCCGTCGCGCACTGCCCGCGCAACGAAGGAGCCGTGGTCGATACGCTTGCCGTCATCCTGCCACGTGTCCTGATGCGCGTCGAACTGGACCAGGGCGAGGGGGCCATGTTTGGCCGCGTGCGCGCGCAGCAATGGCCAGGTGACGAAATGATCACCCCCAAGCGTGACGAGGAAGGCCCCTGACTGGAGGATTTTCGAGGCTTCTCGCTCGATCATGGCCGGCGTCTTGTCGTGCCTGCCATAGTCGAGCAGGCAGTCGCCATAGTCCACCACCGCCAGGGTATCGAAGATGTCGAGGTGAAAGGGATACTGCGGATCATTGTCGAAGATCACGGAGGCGCGGCGGATCGCCTGCGGCCCGAAGCGCGCGCCGGGACGGTTCGATACCGCCGCGTCGAAAGGAATGCCCCATACCACCGCATCCGCCCTCTTCACGTTCTTGGTGAATTTCCGGCGCATGAAGGAAAGGGCGCCCGCATAGGTGGGGTCGCTGGCTGCGCCTGTGATCTGCCGCGCGGTGAAAGCGTGGTCGATGGTTTTGGATGGCATGGCGCTGTCTTCCTCCAAAAAGGCCGCATATCGCTATGGGCGATAATATTCAGGCGCAACAAAAAAGCGGGCCAGAAGGCCCGCTTTTCCCCGTCCCGTATCGGAAGCGCTTAGCGCTTGGAGAACTGGAAGGAGCGGCGGGCCTTCGCGCGGCCGTACTTCTTGCGCTCCACCACGCGAGCGTCGCGGGTGAGGAAGCCGCCCTTCTTGAGCACAGCGCGAAGCTCCGGCTCGTAGAAGGTGAGCGCGCGGGAGATGCCGTGGCGCACGGCACCGGCCTGGCCCGAGAGGCCGCCGCCGGTGACGGTGGCGATGATATCGTACTGGCCGCTGCGGTTCGTCGCTTCGATGGGCTGCTGCAGGATCATCTGCAGAACCGGCCGGGCGAAATACTGGGTGAACTCCTTGTCGTTCACCGTGATCTTGCCGGAACCAGGCTTCACCCAAACGCGGGCGATGGCGTTCTTGCGCTTGCCGGTGGCGTAGGCGCGGCCGTGAGCATCGAGCTTCTGCACATGGACCGGAGCGGCGGGCTGCTGCGTTGCTTCGCGCGTCGCCGCACCCAGCTCCTGGAGGGAATTGATTTCAGCCATTGGGGCTAGCCTCTCGCATTCTTCTTGTTCAGGGCCGCGACATCCAGCTTCTCAGGATTCTGTGCGTCGTGGGGATGTTCGCTGCCTGCATAGACACGCAGGTTCTTCATCTGGCGGCGTCCGAGCGGCCCGCGCGGGATCATGCGCTCCACAGCCTTCTCTACCACACGCTCGGGGAAACGGCCCTCGAGGATCTGGCGCGCCGTGCGCTCCTTGATGCCGCCTGCATAGCCCGTATGCCAGTAGTAGGTCTTGTCCTGGTACTTCTTGCCGGTGAAGACCACCTTGTCGGCATTAACGACGATGACATTGTCGCCATCATCCACGTGGGGCGTATAGGTGGGCTTGTGCTTGCCGCGCAGGCGGGTTGCGACGATGGTGGCGAGACGGCCGACGACCAGACCTTCGGCGTCGATCAGCACCCACTTCTTCGTCACTTCCGCAGGCTTCTGCGAGAAGGTTTTCATGATTCTTTCCGCTTCTGTTGGACCTTGCCCCGAAGGCAAGGCTTTTCTTGTTGCTTGCCGATGGCCCGAAGACCCTCGCGCCGGGCTGAATGCCACGGTCGCGCGCTTATACGGGCGATGCCCTCCGAAGTCAAGCGAAGCGAAACATGCTTCGTGCAAAAATATAAATTAAAATCAATATGTTGGCAAATAGGTAATATGATACCGCATCACTTTCGGTGCGGCGGTAGGGAATAAGTCCCTGTTGCGTGGGCGATCAACTCCCCCGACAGCCCGCCGGTGATGGCGACGTCGAAGACCATCAGGTTCTTCCCAAGCTTCAGGATGCGGCAGAGACCATCCACCGCGCCCGCTTCCGCCTTGCGCATGAAATTGATGTTCAAGTTGGTGGTGACCGCGAATGCCTCGGGCCCGATATGGGAGAGGGCGCAGACATAACCGCCGATGTCGGCGAGCGTGAAGAGCGAGGGTCCGGATACCGTATTTCCCGGCCTGAGGTGGCGTTCCGCCGCGTCGAGCCGCACCGTGCAGCCGCCCGGCCGTATTTCGACGGCGTGGTAGGCCCGCAGCCCCTCGTTCAATTGCGGGTATGCGTCGTCCAGAAATGCGTTGACCTCGTCCACGGTCATAACCGGCCGCAATTCGGCGGGATCGGCAATGGTCATTCGGGCCTCCGTTCCGCGAGGGAAGTGGGGCGACGATGGCTTTTTCTCGGCTGATCTTCAAGCAGCCCTATGTTAGGACAGTGTCGAAGAGGAGAAGAGCCATGGGTGATGTGATCGCGCCTGCCCGGGGCGAAGCGGGAGCGCTGGTGGCAAGCAGCCTCGAACACGGCGTGCTTACCTTGACCCTCAGGAACCCACCCGCCAATGCGCTCTCCCTCGCGACGATGGAAGCGCTCAAGGCAACGCTTGAGGACGCTCGCGAGGACAAGGCCGTCCGCGTTGTCGTGCTGACGCATGAGGGCAAGGTTTTCTCCGCCGGACACGATCTCAAGGAGATGACTGCGCACCGTGGCGATTCTGACCGCGGCAGGGCGTTCTTCGCCCGTACCATGGCGATCTGCGCGGATCTGATGCAGGCCATCGTCCGCCATCCGAAGCCCGTCATCGCCGTGGTGGACGGCGTCGCGACTGCGGCCGGCTGCCAGCTCGTCGCTTCCTGCGACCTCGCCTTGGCAACGACCAGGGCGCGTTTCGCAACGCCGGGCGTGAATATCGGACTGTTCTGCTCTACACCTATGGTGGCGCTTTCCCGCAATATCTCCCGAAAGCATGCGATGGAAATGCTGCTTACCGGCGAAATGATTGACGCCGAGACCGCGTTCGCCTTCGGGCTCGTCAATCGCGTTGTGGCGCCTGAAGAATTGAATCAAACCGTTAGGCAATTATCAGAAACCATTGCATCGAAATCATCTTTGACGCTCAAGATCGGCAAGGAAGCTTTCTATGCTCAAGCCGAAATGGGACTGGCAGAAGCCTATGAATACACCCAGCGGGTCATGGTGGAGAACATGATGGCGCGCGACGCAGAAGAGGGGATCGGCGCTTTCATCGAAAAGCGGCCGCCGGAATGGAGGGGCGAATGATGGAGCCTCGGATTTCCATCGTCACGCTCGGTGTCGATGATCTGGAGCGCGCCGCCAGCTTCTATGAAGACATGGGGCTTGAGCGGAACAAGAAGTTCACCAAAGGGGTCGCCTTTTTCCAGATGGGAGGGATGATCCTGGCCCTGTGGCCGCGTGAGGAGCTTGCGGCCGACATTCCCGATGACCATCTTCGGGAAGCAGCTCGAAAGCGCCCCGAATTTTCAGGGGTTGCGCTCGCCTATAATACGCGTTCCAAGGCCGAGGTCGGTCTTATCCTGGAGCGTGCCGAAAAGGCCGGCGGGCGCGTGCTGAAGCCTGCTCAGCGCGCGTTCTGGGGCGGCATACAGGGCTATTTCGCGGATACGGAAGGCAATCTTTGGGAAGTGGCCCACAATCCCGATTTTCCGATCGATGCAGAAGGGCATATCACGCTTCCGGAATGAACCACGATTCCTACGAAAATTCCTATATCGCCGACATTCTCAACAGCGTCAGGAGCGTTGCCATCGTCGGCGCGTCGGCAAACGACGTGCGGCCGAGCTTTTTCGTGACAAAGTATTTGCTCGACAAGGGCTACAAGGTCTTCCCCATCAACCCGGGTCAGGCGGGCAAGCAGATCGCGGGGGCGATGACCTATGCCTCGCTGGCTGACCTGCCGGAGCCGGTCGACATGGTCGATATTTTCCGTGCTTCGAGCGCGGTTCCCGGCGTCACGGACCAGATCCTCGCCATGGATCCCCTGCCGAAAGTCGTCTGGATGCAGCTGACTGTCCGCGACGATACCTCAGCCGCCCGGCTGGAGGAAAAGGGCATCAAGGTCGTCATGAATCGTTGCCCTAAGATCGAATATGGGCGGCTCTCGCGCGAGATCGCATGGAACGGAGTGAACAGCCGTGTGATTTCCTCCAAAAAGCCCGTGCTGCGGCAGGGATTTCAGAGCTTCGGCATCCGCGAGCGTTAAATTTCTCTTTCCTGCCGTTCAACAGGCAAATCTTCTTTGCCTTGCGCGAGCGCCTCTGTATTGATGGCGCGGATTTGGTTGCCGTACGGAGGAAATATCATGAACGAGCGCACCCCGGGCTTCAACACGCTGGCCGTCCACGCAGGCGCCCAGCCCGATCCCGCCACCGGCGCCCGCGCCACACCGATCTATCAGACCACCTCCTACGTCTTCAACGACGCGGAGCACGCAGCCTCCCTTTTCGGCCTGAAGGCGTTCGGCAACATCTACACACGCATCATGAACCCGACCCAGGCGGTCCTGGAGGAGCGGGTTGCTGCGCTCGAAGGCGGCACGGCTGCTCTTGCGACGGCGTCGGGCCATGCCTCGCAGCTCCTCGTCTTCCACACGATCATGCAGCCCGGCGACAATTTCATCGCTGCGCGGAAGCTCTATGGCGGCTCGATCAACCAGTTCGGTCATGCCTTCAAGAATTTTGGTTGGGAGGTGCGCTGGGCCGATCCGGAAAACGTGTCCACCTTCGAGGAGCAGATCGACGGCAACACCCGCGCGATCTTCGTGGAAAGCCTTGCCAATCCCGGCGGCACATTTGTCGACCTGGCGAAGATCGCCGAAGTCGCGAAAAAACACGGCCTGCCTTTCATCGTCGACAATACGATGGCCTCGCCTTACCTCGTGCGGCCGATCGAGCACGGCGCCGATATCGTCATCCATTCGCTCACCAAGTTCATGGGCGGCCATGGCAACTCGATGGGCGGCATCATCGTGGACTGCGGCACCTTCGACTGGTCGAAATCCGGCAATTACCCGATGCTGTCGGAGCCTCGCCCGGAATATGGCGGAATGGTGCTGCACGAGACCTTCGGCAACTTTGCCTTCGCCATTGCCGCGCGCGTGCTCGGGCTGCGCGATTTCGGGCCTTCCATATCGCCCTTCAACGCGTTCCAGATCCTCACGGGGATCGAAACCTTGCCGCTGCGCATGCAGCGCCATTGCGACAACGCGCTCAAGGTCGCGGAATGGCTGCAGAAGCACCCCGCCGTCGCCTGGGTCTCCTATCCCGGCTTGCCGGAGGATGCGAATCATGCGCTGCAGCAAAAATACTCGCCCAAGGGGGCGGGGGCCGTTTTCACCTTCGGCCTCAAGGGCGGCTATGACGCGGGCGTGAAAGTGGTGGAAGGGGTGGAACTCTTTTCCCACCTTGCCAATATCGGCGACACCAAGTCGCTCATCATTCACCCGGCCTCGACCACCCACCGGCAGCTTTCCGACGAGCAGAAGATTGCTGCGGGTGCCGGTCCGGACGTCGTCCGGCTCTCAATCGGCATCGAGGACGTGGAAGACATCATCGCGGATCTGGAGCAGGCTCTGGCGAAACTATGATGCTCTGAGCCTTCCCTCTCATCTCTGCTGCGGGCAGTAATTGGACGGGGCGTCGCCAGCGCCCGGTCCGGCTCGCCCTGGGAGAAGACGGCCAGCCGAAGGCCTGGTCACGACCTGTTTTCCCGCCCTGGAGAGGATTGGAAAGGGTGGCGGCGCCTGAAACCTGACCATGGCATGCACGCTGTTGTCGACTGGCCTTGCACAAGGCCGAGTGCCCGTCCTATCTAGGGGGAAACTCCAAGATTCCGTCATCTGGCGTGATGGACCCCAAGCTTCGAAGGAACCCCCATGAAGAATCCCGTCGAGACCGCGATGAATCTGGTGCCAATGGTCGTCGAGCAGACGAACCGCGGCGAACGGGCCTATGACATCTTCTCCCGGCTCTTGAAGGAGCGAATCATCTTCATCACGGGGCCGATCGAAGACGGCATGGCGACGCTTGTTTGTGCGCAGCTTCTCTTCCTTGAGGCTGAAAACCCGAAGAAGGAGATCGCGCTCTACATCAACTCGCCGGGCGGCGTGGTCACGAGCGGACTTGCGATCTACGACACGATGCAGTTCATTCAGCCGCCGGTCTCGACGCTCTGCATCGGGCAGGCAGCTTCCATGGGGTCGCTGCTGCTCTGCGCAGGGCACAAGGATATGCGTTTCGCCACGCCCAATGCGCGCGTGATGGTCCATCAGCCATCTGGCGGTTTCCAGGGCCAAGCCTCCGACATCGAGCGCCACGCGCAGGACATCATCAAACTGAAGCGGCGTCTGAACGAGATTTACGTCAAACACACCGGCCGGGATTATGACACGATCGAGCGGACGCTCGACCGCGATCATTTCATGACAGCCGATGAAGCACAGGCCTTCGGGCTGGTGGACAGGGTGATAAGCGAGCGTGAGGCGATCGAGGCCCAACGCACGTCCTGACGAACAAGAAACTGGCGTAGCGCCTGAAATCCTTCGGGAACTTCCGGCGGGGTCCAAGCTCCTTCCGGGAAAATGGTGGGTGCTGCGTCATTTCCGTCACATTTTCCTGTTCCCTAAGCGCTGGCAACCGCCTAGGTTAAGGCTATGTTGAGTTTCAACAGCCTAGGTTTTTCAGGGAACCAGAATCGTTGCCGCGCTTTCAGATTTGTGTTTCGTTGGAAGATGCGGATGGGAGAGGCGACGGAATGACCTCAGGGTCGCCGTTTCCGGCTCCTCCCGGTGCCGCCCGGGGCAGGCACCGGCAGTACTGAAAGGAAAATGAAGCATGAGCAAGATCAGCAACAGCGGCGGTGACTCCAAGAACACGCTGTACTGCTCGTTCTGCGGCAAGAGCCAGCATGAGGTCCGTAAGCTGATCGCCGGCCCGACCGTGTTCATCTGCGATGAATGCGTCGAGCTGTGCATGGACATCATCCGCGAGGAGAACAAGTCCTCGATGGTGAAGTCGCGCGAGGGTGTGCCCACCCCGCAGGAGATCATGAAGGTGCTGGACGATTACGTGATCGGCCAGACCCATGCCAAGCGCGTTCTCTCGGTAGCCGTCCATAACCATTACAAGCGGCTTGCCCATGCGGGCAAGAACGCGGATATGGAGCTGTCGAAGTCGAATATTCTGCTGATTGGCCCCACGGGCTGCGGCAAGACGCTGCTTGCCCAGACCCTGGCCCGCATCATCGACGTCCCCTTCACCATGGCCGACGCGACCACGCTGACAGAAGCGGGTTATGTCGGTGAGGATGTCGAGAACATCATCCTGAAGCTCCTGCAGGCGGCCGACTACAATGTCGAGCGCGCACAGCGGGGCATCGTCTATATCGACGAGATCGACAAGATTTCCCGCAAGTCGGACAATCCGTCGATCACGCGTGACGTCTCGGGCGAGGGCGTGCAGCAGGCGCTCCTGAAGATCATGGAGGGCACGGTCGCCTCCGTGCCTCCCCAGGGCGGCCGCAAGCATCCGCAGCAAGAATTCCTGCAGGTCGACACGTCTTCGATCCTGTTCATCTGCGGCGGCGCTTTCGCCGGCCTGGAGAAGATCATTTCGGATCGCGGCCGGAAGACATCCATCGGCTTCGGGGCGACCGTCGCCTCGCCCGAAGATCGGCGTGCGGGTGAACTCCTGCGCCAGGTGGAGCCGGAAGATCTGTTGAAATTCGGCCTGATCCCGGAATTCGTCGGGCGCTTGCCAATCCTGGCGACCTTGGAGGATCTGGACGAGGAAGCCCTGGTGCAGATCCTCACCGAGCCCAAGAACGCGCTCGTAAAGCAGTATCAGCGTCTCTTCGAGATGGAGAATGTGGAGCTTACCTTCCATGAGAACGCGTTGAAGGCCATCGCCCGCAAGGCGATCGAGCGTAAGACCGGCGCTCGCGGCCTGCGGTCGATCATGGAAGCGATCCTGCTCGATACGATGTTCGAACTTCCGGCGCTGGAAGGCGTTCAGGAGGTCGTCATTGCGGAGGACGTGGTGGCTGGAAACGCAAGGCCGCTTTACATCTACTCCGAGCGCGAGAAGGAAAAGGGCAGCGTCAGCGCGTGATCGATGAAGGCCAAGCCAGCCGGAATGGGACCATTGCCGCGAGCCTCGCGTCTGGTCCCGATCCGTTCCGTTGCAGCCTTGATATTACCCCCTCGCACCTCCACTTAAGGAGTAAGCGGTGGCGGGTTTCGTATCCTGGATCGGTGTTGCAATGTCGAGCCCTTCCTTTGCGGAACGACGTCCCATAACAGTGTGGCCGGCGGCCGGCTCCCAAGCGGCCGCGGCCTGAAAGGCTGATAAGATGACAGAAGCACAAAAAACATCGACCGAGGCCGTGTTCCCGGTGTTGCCTCTGCGCGACATCGTCGTTTTTCCGCACATGATCGTGCCGCTCTTCGTGGGCCGCGAGAAGTCCATCAAGGCTCTGGAAGAGGTGATGGGTGCCGAGAAGCAGGTCCTTCTGGCGACCCAGATGAACGCGTCCGACGACGATCCGGATCCGAGCAAGATCTACGATGTCGGCACGCTTGCCAACGTATTGCAGCTCCTCAAGCTTCCCGATGGCACCGTGAAAGTGCTCGTGGAGGGTGCTTCGCGTGCCCGCATCACCGGTTTCACCGACCGGCAGGACTTTCACGAGGCCCATGCCGCGGTGCTGGCCGAGCCCGAGGAAGACGAAGTCGAGATCGAGGCACTCGCGCGCTCGGTCGTGGCCGACTTCGAGAATTATGTGAAGCTCAACAAGAAGATTTCGCCCGAAGTGGTGGGCGCGACGAGCCAGATCGAGGATTATTCCAAGCTGGCAGACACCGTCGCTTCGCATCTGGCGATCAAGATTCCTGAGAAGCAGGAGATGCTCGCGACGCTCTCGATCCGTGAGCGCCTCGAAAAGGCCATGGGCTTCATGGAAGCCGAAATCTCTGTTCTGCAGGTGGAAAAGCGCATCCGCTCCCGCGTCAAGCGGCAGATGGAGAAGACCCAGCGCGAATACTACCTCAACGAGCAGATGAAGGCGATCCAGAAGGAGCTGGGCGAGGGGGAGGACGGCCGCAACGAGGTCGCCGAGCTTGAGGAGCGCATCAAGAAGACCAAGCTTTCCAAGGAAGCCCGCGAGAAGGCAGAGGCCGAGCTGAAGAAGCTGCAGACCATGTCGCCGATGTCTGCAGAGGCGACGGTCGTGCGCAACTATCTCGACTGGCTGCTTTCGATTCCGTGGAAGAAGAGCTCCAAGGTGCGCCGTGATCTGGCCTATGCCGAAGAGGTGCTGGATGCCGATCACTTCGGCTTGGAGAAGGTGAAGGAGCGCATCATCGAGTACCTGGCGGTGCAGAGCCGACAGGACAAGATCAAGGGCCCGATCCTCTGCCTCGTCGGACCTCCGGGTGTCGGTAAGACTTCGCTCGGCAAGTCGATCGCCAAGGCCACCGGTCGCGAGTTCGTGCGTATGGCGCTGGGCGGCGTGCGTGACGAGGCCGAGATCCGCGGTCACCGACGCACCTATATCGGCTCGATGCCCGGCAAGGTCATCCAGTCGATGAAGAAGGCGAAGAAATCCAATCCGCTCTTCCTGCTCGATGAGATCGACAAGATGGGCATGGATTTCCGCGGCGACCCGTCCTCGGCTTTGCTTGAGGTCCTGGATCCCGAGCAGAATGCGACCTTCATGGACCACTATCTCGAGGTCGAATACGACCTGTCGAGCGTGATGTTCGTGACGACGGCGAATACTCTCAACATTCCGCCGGCGCTCATGGACCGCATGGAGATCATCCGCATTGCCGGCTATACGGAAGACGAGAAGGTCGAGATCGCCAAGCGGCACCTCCTGCCCAAGGCCGTGCGCGAGCACGCATTGAAGCAGGGCGAGTTCTCCGTCACGGATGGGGCGCTGCAGGCCGTCATCCGCACTTACACGCGAGAGGCGGGTGTCCGTAATCTTGAGCGCGAGCTCATGAAGCTGGCGCGCAAGGCGGTGACCGAGATCCTGAAGACCGGCAAGACCTCCGTCGAGGTGACCGAGGATAATCTGGCCGACTATCTCGGCGTGCCGCGGTTCCGCTTCGGCCAGGTCGAGGGCGAGGACCAAGTGGGCGTCGTGACGGGACTGGCATGGACCGAGGTCGGCGGCGAGCTGCTGACGATCGAGGGCGTCATGATGCCTGGCAAGGGCCGCATGACCGTCACGGGTAACCTGCGCGACGTCATGAAGGAATCGATCTCCGCAGCGGCCTCCTATGTCCGCTCGAGGGCCGTCGATTTCGGCATCGAGCCCCCGGCCTTCGACAAGAGGGACATCCACGTGCACGTGCCGGAAGGCGCGACGCCGAAGGATGGTCCGTCCGCCGGCGTCGCGATGGCAACTGCGATCGTTTCGGTGCTGACCGGTATTCCGGTCCGCAAGGACGTCGCAATGACCGGCGAGATCACGCTGCGCGGCCGGGTACTCCCGATCGGCGGTCTCAAGGAGAAGCTCTTGGCGGCGCTTCGCGGCGGCATCAAGAAGGTGCTCATCCCGGAAGAAAACGCCAAGGACCTGGCGGATATCCCGGAGAACGTGAAGAGCGGTCTGGAAATCGTGCCCGTAAGCCGGGTGGGCGAGGTCCTGGAGCATGCGCTGGTGCGCTTGCCCGAACCGATCGAATGGGTCGAGCCTGTAAACGCGCCTGCCACGGCGGACGTGGCTGACGATGCGGCGCAGCCTGCTGTCGCTCATTGAGCATAAGATTTTCGGCAAGAACGACGAAAGCCGGCCCGCAAGGGCCGGCTTTTTTGCTGAAAGCCGCAGAAATCCGGGGATTTTTCAGGATTCCTCCGCATTTGTCGCTTGGTGACGCGGCGAGTTCTTCATAAAGTGCGGGCCTCGCCGGTTGAGTCGATCTCCGGCCATTACAAGGAAGGGGTTTGTTGTTTATGAACAAGAACGAACTGGTATCCGCCGTCGCCGAGAAGGCCGGCATTTCCAAGGGTGACGCTCAGTCGGCTGTGGATGCGGTCTTTTCCGTGATCACCAGCGAGCTGAAGAACGGCGGAGACGTCCGGCTCGTGGGCTTCGGCAATTTCAGCGTGTCGCGGCGCGAGGCCTCCACTGGCCGCAACCCGCAGACCGGCGCCGAGGTTAAGATCCCGGCCCGCAACGTTCCGAAATTCTCCGCGGGCAAGGGCCTCAAGGACGCGATCAACTGATCGCTCCGTTCCGTTTTCTTGCGGAAGGCCGGGCTCTGCCCGGCTTTTCTATTTTGAGAGCCCGGACGGGTTTCCTCTGTAATTCTCAGCATTTTTGCGGGCGGCGTTTGCGGGGAACGAAGCCCCGCATTGCAGCTTTGGAAGCCGTCACGACAAAGCCGTTGGAGTGCTCTCCAGAAGCCCTTCGGAAGGGAGTTCGCGATCATGAGTTCTAAGCTTTTCACTCCGATGCGCGTCGGTTCGCTTGAACTGGAAAACCGGGTCGTCATTGCCCCGATGTGCCAGTATTCCGCCGAGGACGGCTGCATGACCGATTGGCACACGATCCATCTTGGAAGCTTGGCGCTTTCCGGTGCGGCATTGCTGACGATCGAAGCCACGGCTGTGGCGCCTGAAGGCCGGATTTCCTATGCCGATGTCGGCCTCTATTCCGATGAGAATGAAGCTGCGATGCGTCGCGTGCTCGAAACGGTCCGGCGATGGTCGGATATGCCCATCGCGGTCCAACTCGCCCATGCAGGCCGCAAGGCTTCCGTCGAAATTCCCTGGAAGGGGGGCGGGCAGATACGTCCGGGCATGCCGGGAGGCTGGCAGACCGAGGCGCCATCGGCGGTGCCCTTCAAGGAAAGCGAGAACCCGCCCACAGCACTAGACCGCGCCGGTCTTGCCCGCGTGCGGAACGCTTTCGCCGATGCCGCGAAGCGGGCTGCGCGCCTCGGTCTGGACGCGGTTCAGATCCATGCCGCCCATGGCTATCTGCTGCACGAATTCCTTTCGCCATTGTCGAACCACCGGAGCGATGAATATGGTGGTCCGCTTGAAAACCGCATGCGCTATCCCCTGGAAGTCTTCGATGCGGTTCGCGCCGCTTTTCCAGCCGGGCAGCCCGTCACGGTGCGGGTTTCCGGCACCGATTGGGTGGAGGGCGGTTGGACGATCGAGGAGACGATCGTCTTCGCCCGGGCGCTTGAGGCGCGGGGCTGCGATGCGATCCACATTTCGAGCGGAGGCCTGTCGCCCGTGCAGCGGATTCCCGTCGGCCCCAGCTACCAGGTTCCGCTCGCCCGAGCGGTCAAGGCAGCGGTCCGCATGCCGGTCGTGGCGGTTGGGCTGATTACCGAATTCGAGCAGGCGGAGGCTATCGTCGGCACGGGAGATGCAGACTTCGTCGCGCTGGCCCGCGCCATCCTCTATGATCCGCACTGGCCTTGGCACGCCGCGGCTCATCTGGGCGGGAAGGTTAGGGCGCCCAACCAGTATCTCCGCTCGCAGCCAAGGCAGTACAAGGATTTGTTCGCCATTCGCGAAGAGGATTGACGACCCTCTCAGCCCTTCCCGGAAATCAGCTGGTCGCCGTGGAATTCATAGGCCATGCGCGCTGCCTCTGCGTGAATGAAAGCGAGAAGTGTGCGGATCCGCGGCGCGGCGGCCAGATCGTTGTGGCATATCGCCCAATATTGGCGTTCCAGATACAAGTCTGAGGGAATGACCGGCTGCAGCTCTGGATGGTGGCACGCCATGTAATGCGGCAGTACGCACAGGCCGAGCCCGTGACGCGCGGCGGCGAGTTGGGCGTGGATGCTGGAACACTGGTAAGCCGCCCGCATGCCGGGAAGAAGCTCTCGATGGTAATCGAGCCCCGGGGTGAAGACCGTATCTTCGATATAGCCGATAAAGTAGTGATCGGCGAGATCGTCTCTTGAGCGGATGGGGCCGTGGCGGGCCAGGTAGTCGCGGTGCCCATAGATGAACAACCGGTAGAGCGTGATCTTCTCATAATGATAGGGACCGGTCTTCGGCGCATTGAGCGTGATCGTGATGTCGGCCTCGCGACGGGAAAGCGAAACGATCTGCTGGATCGTCAGCACCTCGATCGATAGGCCCGGTTGCGAAAGCGCCAGCAGCGGAAGCCGGTCTGCGAGGAAAAAGTTGCCGAAGCCTTCAAGCGTGCTGATACGCACGACGCCGGTCATGGGTGCGGCGCCGCTCGCAGCTTCGTTATGGAAGCTGGAAGCCTCCCGCTCCATGACTTCGGCGTTCTCGACCAGGCGCTCACCGAGCGCTGTCAACGTATAACCGCGTGGGCTCCTCTCGAAGAGCTTTGCCGCAAGCGCCTGTTCCAGCCGATCGATCCTGCGCGAGACCGTGGCGTGGTTCGTCCTGAGTTTGCGCGCCGCCGCCGACAGTTGACCCGTGCGGGCCACAGCGAGGAAGAACTGCAGGTCGTCCCAAGTGAAGCGATGCATAGCTTGTGCATTTCTCAACAGAACTTGTGCAGAATTGGACGTTTGTGTGCGTCAACGTCAATGCTACTTTCCGGGAATGCTGCGCTGCGGTTCGCCGCAAGGCACCTTCCCCGCTCGTGGAGGAGACAGGAGCGGGAGAAAAGAAAAGGGCCGGGGAGCAGCCGAGCGTTGAGGCGCGAGTTTCGATGGGAGGAAAATGCATGGGAAGACTGGCACTCGTCACGGCCGCGCTTCTGGCGGCAACCGCTATCCCTGCGGCAGCGCAGGTCTCGGACAATACTGTCAAGATCGGCATCCTGAACGACCAGTCGGGCGTCTATGCCGATTTTGGCGGGAAATGGTCGTTCGAGGCGGCCAAAATGGCCGCGGAGGATTTCGGCGGCAAGGTTCTCGACGCGCCGATCGAGGTGATCACCGCCGACCACCAGAACAAGCCGGATATCGCCTCCAACATTGCCCGCCAGTGGTATGACACGGAGCAGGTGGATTCCATCATGGAACTTACCACGTCCTCGGTCGCTCTCGCGGTGCAGGGCATCTCCAAGGAAAAGAAGAAGATCGATATCGTCACCGGTGCGGCCACCACCGAACTCACCGGCGCGCAGTGCTCGCCTTATGGTTTTCACTGGGCCTATGACACCCATGCCCTTGCCGTTGGCACCGGTGGCGCGCTGGTGGAGCAGGGTGGTGACACCTGGTTCTTCCTGACCGCCGATTATGCCTTCGGCTATTCGCTTGAGGAACAGACCTCCAACTTCGTAAAATCGAAGGGGGGTCAGGTGTTGGGCTCCGTGCGTCATCCGTTGGGCACGACCGACTATTCCTCGTTCCTGCTGCAGGCGCAGTCGTCTGGCGCCAAGGTGATCGGGCTCGCCAATGCGGGTCTCGATACTTCGAACGCCATCAAGCAGGCGGCAGAATTCGGCATCGTCGCCGGCGGACAGCGGCTTGCGGCACTGCTTTTCACCCTTGCCGAGGTCCATGGCCTGGGACTTGAGGCGGCACAGGGCCTGACGCTCACCGAGGGCTATTATTGGGATCGCGACGACCAGTCCCGCGAATTCGCCAAGCGCTTCTTCGAGCGCACGCAGCGCATGCCGAACATGATCCAGGCAGGCACCTATTCCGCAGTCATGCAATATCTCAAGGCGATCGAGGCGGCCGGCACCGACGAGACGGAAGCCGTGGCGGCGAAGCTTCACGAGATGCCGGTTGACGATATCTTTGCCCAAGGCGGCAAGGTGGGCGCCAATGGCCGCATGATCAAGGATATGTACCTGCTGGAGGTGAAGAAGCCGGATGAAAGCAAGCAGCCGTGGGACTACTTCAAGGTGCTTGCTACAATCCCCGGCGACCAGGCCTATATGAATCCGGCTGAAAGCGGTTGTCCGCTGGTCAGCCAGTGATACCATGACCGGTATGTTGACGGCGGCCGTGCCCGGCCGCCACGTGCAGACACGGGAGCCGCGGGCGGTGCTTTCCGCCCGTGGGCTCCGGCGCGAGTTCGGCGGCTTTGTCGCGGTCAAAGACGTCAATATTGACGCCTATCATGCGCAGATCCACGCACTGATCGGCCCGAACGGCGCCGGCAAGACCACCGTCTTCAACCTTCTGACCAAGTTCCTGGAACCGACGAGCGGTACGATCCGGCTTGATGGCCGCGACATCACCAGGCTTTCGGCAGCGCGTGTGGCACGGATGGGGCTCGTGCGCTCGTTTCAGATTTCGGCGACCTTTCCCCACCTTTCCGTGCTCGACAATGTGCGCGTTGCGCTGCAGCGGCCGCGCGGTCTCGGTTACCAGTTCTGGCTCTCTCTCTCGGCGCTGGACCGGTTGAACGAACGCGCCCTCGAGCTCCTTGAATCCGTGGGTCTCCAGGATGAACGGCACAAGCTTGCGGCCGATCTTTCCTACGGTCGAAAGCGCGTCCTCGAAATCGCCACCACGCTGGCGCTCGACCCGAAGGTGCTTCTGCTCGACGAGCCCATGGCTGGCATGGGCCAGGAGGATATTGCCCGGGTGGCCTCGATCATACGGAACGTGGCGCAAGACCGCGCGGTGTTGATGGTGGAGCACAATCTCAAAGTAGTTGCCGACCTCTGCGATCGCATCACTGTTCTGCAGAGAGGCGAGGTGATCGCAACGGGAGATTATGTGACGGTCAGCGAGAACGAGCAGGTGAAGCTTGCATATATGGGGACCGGCTATGAGTGAGCCGCTCCTATCGCTTTCCGATCTCCACGCCTGGTATGGCGAGAGCCATGTGCTGCATGGTGTGGACCTAGACGTCTTCCCCGGCGAAACCGTCACTCTCCTCGGCCGCAACGGAGTCGGCAAGACAACCACCCTGCGCGCCATTATGGGCATCATCCGGCGCCGTACCGGCAGGATCACTTTTGGCGGCAAGGATCTGATGCGCCTGCCGCTCCACCGCACCGCACACCAGGGCATCGGCTTTGTGCCCGAGGAGCGCGGCATCTTCGCCACGCTTTCGGTCGAGGAGAACCTCCTCCTGCCGCCGGTCGTCTCCAAGGAGGGCGGCATGGGTCTGGAGGAGATCTTCGATCTTTTCCCCAACCTGAAGGAGCGCCGCAACAGCTCCGGCACGAAGCTCTCTGGCGGGGAGCAGCAGATGCTTGCGATCGCGCGGATGCTTCGGACAGGGGTGCGACTGCTCCTGCTGGACGAGCCCACGGAAGGGCTTGCGCCGGTGATCGTTCAGCGCATCGGCGAAGTTCTGCGGGAGCTCAAGAAGCGGGGCATGACCGTTCTGCTCGTCGAGCAGAACTTCCACTTCGCCCGGCGCATCGCAGACCGCTTCTACCTGATGGAGAATGGAAGGGTGACCGCAAGCTTCCCCGTCTCGGAACTCGATCGGCGCAGGGAAGCCCTGCACGAGACGCTCGGAGTCTGACGACAATGACCATGATCTTCGGCATTCCGGTTCAGGCCTTCATGGGCCAGCTATTGGTAGGGCTGATCAATGGCTCATTCTACGCGATGCTGAGCCTTGGCCTCGCCATCATCTTCGGAATGCTGCGCATCATCAATTTCGCCCATGGCGCGCAGTATATGCTCGGCGCCTTTGTCGGCTATCTGCTGCTCACCCATTTCGGCATCGGCTATTGGCCGGCCTTGATCCTCGCGCCGCTCATCGTCGGCATCACCGGCATGATCATCGAACGGCTGGCGCTGTCGCGCCTCTACGATCTCGACCATCTTTACGGCCTCCTCTTCACCTTCGGCCTGGCTTTGGTGATCGAGGGCGTGTTTCGCTACTATTACGGCGTCTCCGGGCAGGCCTATACGCCGCCGCCGGCGCTTACCGGGGCCGTGAATTTGGGCTTCATGTTCCTGCCGGTCTATCGCGGATGGGCGGTGATCGCCTCACTCGTGGTCTGTCTTGGCACCTGGCTGTTGATCGAGAAGACCAAACTGGGCTCTTATCTGCGCGCCGCGACGGAGAATCCGACGCTGGTTCAGGCTTTCGGCGTGAACGTTCCGCTGCTTCTGACCCTGACCTATGGCATTGGCGCCGCGCTCGCGGGCCTTGCCGGTATCATGGCCGCTCCTGTTTATCAGGTCAGCCCGCTGATGGGGTCCAATCTCATCATCATCGTCTTCGCCGTCGTGGTCGTCGGCGGGATGGGTTCGATCCTCGGCGCGATCGTCACGGGCTATCTGTTGGGCCTCGCCGAAGGGCTGACCAAGGTCTTCTATCCGGAAGCTTCCAATATCGTCATCTTCGTCATCATGGCGATCGTTCTCCTGGTCCGGCCGGCAGGCCTCTTCGGAAAGGATGCGTGAGATGGCCGACCTCACTCTCACTCAAGCCGAAGCCCACCGCGCGACGCGGCTGGATGTTCTGCTGCTGCTCATCGCCGTGGTCGGCCTGATCGCCGCGCCGTTCTTCTTCTATCCCATCTTCCTGATGAAGATGCTCTGCTTTGCGCTCTTCGCCTGCGCTTTCAATCTCCTGCTTGGCTTCACCGGCCTGCTTTCCTTCGGCCATGCGGCCTTCTTCGGAGGCGCGGCCTATTTTACCGCGCATGCAGTCAAGGAATGGGGCTGGACGCCGGAAGCGGGCATCCTGCTCGGTCTTGTCGGCGCGGGCGGCATGGGGCTGGTCATGGGCTTTCTCGCCATCCGCCGCCAGGGCATCTATTTCGCCATGATCACGCTGGCCCTGGCGCAGATGTTCTTCTTCTTCTGCCTCCAAGCCCCCTTCACGAAGGGCGAGGATGGCATTCAGGGCGTGCCGCGCGGCTATCTCTTCGGTTTGATCGACCTAAACCAGCCGCTCAATATCTATTATTTCGTGCTCGCCGTCTTCCTGATCGGCGTCTTCGCCATCTGGCGCATCGTCAATTCGCCCTTCGGCATGATCCTGAAGTCCATCCGCGAGAATGAGAACCGAGCGATCTCGCTCGGCTATAGCGTGCAGAAATACAAGCTCGCGGCTTTCGTCATGTCGGCGGCGCTCTCGGGACTAGCCGGCGCGCTCAAGGCACTCGTGTTCCAATTTGCCACGCTCACCGATGTGAGCTGGCAGATGTCGGGTGAAGTGATCCTGATGACACTTCTGGGCGGCATCGGCACCATGGTGGGGCCGATCGTTGGGGCCGGGCTTGTGGTGACGCTTCAGAACTATCTCGCCACCTCTCCGCTGCCCGTCACCATCGTCACTGGGACGATCTTCATGATCTGCGTGCTTATCTTCCGGCGAGGCATTGTCGGCGAAATCCAGGCGCTCCTGCGCCGGCTGAGTTAGCCGAAGTGCATAAGGGAGCCATTTGTGGAGCTTTAAGCATGGCGACGCTCTCCTCTGGCCCGGGAGGGCAGAAGAGGGTGTGGAAGAACGCCGATCCATCGCTTGGACCGAGCATCCATGGCTGAAATCTTCGATTACATTATCGTCGGTGCTGGAACCGCTGGCTGCCTCCTCGCCAACCGGCTTTCTGCCGATCCGAACATCTCGGTCCTGCTGCTGGAAGCCGGCGGCAAGGACAATTATCACTGGATTCACATCCCGGTCGGCTATCTCTACTGCATCTCCAACCCCCGCACGGACTGGTGCTTCATAACCGATGCCGAACCCGGGCTCGCCGGCCGCTCGCTTGCCTATCCGCGCGGCAAGGTGCTGGGCGGCTGCTCCTCGATCAACGGCATGATCTATATGCGCGGGCAGGCGCGCGACTACGATCTCTGGCGGCAGATGGGCTGCACCGGCTGGGGTTGGGACGACGTGTTGCCCTACTTCAAAAAAACGGAGGACTATTATCTCGGCCCCGACGAAATGCATGGGGCGGGCGGGGAATGGCGGGTCGAGGAGGCCCGCGTGCGCTGGGAGATCCTGGACGCGTTCCAGAAAGCCGCGGAAGCGATAGGCATTCCCCGGACAGATGATTTCAACCGGGGCAACAATGAGGGGTCCTCCTATTTCAAGGTTAACCAGCGCCGCGGCATTCGCTGGAACGCCTCAAAAGCTTTCTTGCGGCCCATCCGGCACCGCCGCAATCTCAGGATCGAGACGAATGCCCATGCGCGTCGTCTTCTCATCGAGGATCTTACGGCTCGAGGGGTGGAGTTCGATCAGCTCGGCGCCACGCGATATGCACATGCCCGCCGCGAGGTGATCCTCGCTGCCGGCGCCATCGGTTCGCCTCATCTTCTGGAGCTCTCCGGCATTGGCAATGGGGAAGCGCTGCAGAAGGCCGGCATTCCCGTCCTGCTCGAACGTCCCGGTGTTGGCGAGAACTTGCAGGATCACCTGCAGCTGCGCTGCGCTTACAAAGTCTCGGGCATCCGCACGCTGAACGAACGGGCAGGGCGCCTCATGGGCAAGATGGCGATCGCGCTGGAATATGCCATCAGCCGCTCCGGGGCCATGTCCATGGCGCCCAGCCAGCTTGGCATGTTCACACGTTCGGACGCGTCCTATGAGACGCCGAATCTGGAGTACCACGTGCAGCCGCTGACGCTCGAGAAGTTTGGCGAACCGCTGCACGCTTTTCCGGCTTTTACCGCCAGCGTCTGCAATCTTAGGCCGGACAGCCGGGGCTCCGTCCATGCAGCCTCGCCGGATTTTCGTAAGCAGCCGGCGATCCGGCCGAACTACCTTTCCACCGAGACGGACCGGCAGGTGGCAGCCGATGCCATTCGGCTCACCAGGCGCATTGTGACCCAGGAGCCCCTCAAACCCTATCGCCCGGAGGAGTTCAAGCCGGGGCCTGACTTCCAAACGGAAGAGGAATTGGTGCAAGCTGCGGGATTGATCGGGACAACGATCTTTCATCCCGTCGGAACCTGCCAAATGGGTGCGGATCAAGAATCCGTCGTTGACCCGGCCTTGAAGGTTCGTGGAGTCTCGCGCCTTCGCATCGCCGACGCTTCCGTGATGCCGACCATCACCTCCGGCAACACGAACTCGCCGACTCTGATGATTGCGGAAAAGGCGGCCGATCTTATCCTCACTGACGCGCGCCGATGAGGAGATGGCAGGAACAACTCCGCCAGCCAGGTCTTGATAGTAGCGCCTGCTGACCTTTGAGGGAGGAGAATATGGGTTACCCACCCAGACCCGCGCCAGAGCCCATACCGGACCCGCCGCGTCCGGAGCCGATTCCGCCGGATCCCGATCCGGAGCCGACCAGGTAGTCCGTTCGCAGGCTCGCAATCATGCGAGAGTAACCCGCCGGGTTTGGCCGGCGGGTTTTTCGCTGGCCCTATTTCGGCCAGACCCACTTATGCAGATTCTCTCTCCCTATCGGGCCATAGATGTTCTCGAGAAAGCGAGTGGTGCTGTCCAGGGTGGCTCCGGATTTCAGCATGTTGTGAGCCTGTTCCTGGTAAATGTCGCGAATGGTCTCGCCAGTGCCAGGAACCTTCCAAGCGGTTGACGTGTCCGCGCGAGCCGGGATTGGCGGATTGGTGGGCGAGTTCGGCCGGCTATATCCGATTTCATGGATCTGGCCCGGCGCCGGTCGGACCGGAACCAAGGGCGGCAACTCCGGAAGAGCTTGCGAAGAGCTTCCGGCCCCATTGTCGTTGGTTACACCGTTAGGCATGGTTTGAAATCCCCATCATTTAACAAGGGCAGGGTAAATCCCGCTCCGATTATGACGGGATCGAAAATTCCGAAGTCGGATATGGCCTTGTCTCTGCCGTCGAATGTCGGAACCCTTGCGTTTCTTCGAAGCGGACAATTCTATCCATCTGCAACCCTGAAGCCGTCCGGAGCGTTGCAAGCTCGGTGCAATGGGGGACTCCGGTGCAGCACATAGCGCGCCTGGTCGATCGGTGGCTTTCGCAATCCTTGGCGAGACAATTTCTGCTCGCCGGTGGCGTGGTGGCGTTGCTCGCTATGCTACTGGTGGGGGCTTTGGTAACCAGGCTCATCGAAGAAGCCGTGACGCGCAACTCTGCGGCCAGCACTGCGCTTTATGTGGATAGCGTGATCGCGCCGCTCCTCCCGGATATGCAGAAGGGCGCAACGCTTGGTGATGCGGAAACGCGTGCCCTTGACGAGACATTAGGGCTCGGCGCCCTTGGAAGACGGCTGGTATCGTTCAGGATCTGGCGCCCGGACGGCACCATCGTCTATTCGAGCGATAAGAGTCTCGTCGGCAAGCATTTCGAACCCAACCCCAATATCCGCGCGGCTTTCTCCGGTTCGATGGTGGCGGAGTTCAACAAGGTTGACGATGTCGAAAGCGAAGCCGAGCGCAGGACCGGTCAACCCCTGCTCGAGATCTATAATCCGATACTGCAACCGTGGTCGGGCGAAGTGGTTGCCGTTTCGGAGTTTTACGAGGTTGCGACGGAGTTCGAGCGGAGCCTCAATCAGGCTCGCATCCGCAGCTGGATCGCGGTGGCAATTATCACCTTGGGCTTCTTTCTCGCTCTCTCGGTGATCGTCTTGCGGGGGAGCCGGATCATCGATCGCCAGCGGGAGGCTCTCGGCGACCGCGTGGCCGAGCTTTCGCGGCTGCTTGCGCAGAACAAGGCGCTGCATGAACGCGTGACGCGGGCTTCCCAACGCGTGGCTTCTCTCAACGAGGGCTATCTCAGACGGATCGGGGCGGACCTGCACGACGGACCGGCTCAGCTCGTGGCACTTGCGGCGCTCCGGCTCGACGGCGAAGCGGTCAGCACCGCTGCCGGAGCCGACAAGGAGCTTTCCCGTGAAATGTCCACAATTAAGGAAAGTCTCGATGAGGCGCTGCGTGAAATCCGAAGCATCTGCAATGGGTTGGTCCTGCCCAATATAGAAGGGGCCGATCTGCAGGATATCCTCAGTCGTGTCGTCCAGGCGCACGAGCAGAGGACAGGAAGCAGGGTTCATATGGAAGTAGCGGGTTCTTCACAGCCGCTCCCGGCCGCGGCGAAAATCTGCATCTACCGCTTCGCCCAGGAAGCACTGAACAACGCTTACCGTCATGGCCGGGGCATCTGCCAGAGCATCAAGCAGAGCTGCGAAGAAGGCCGTGTCGTCGTGGAAATATCGGATGGAGGGCCTGGTTTTGATCCTGAAAACATCCGTCCGGACGCCGTTGGCCTCGTCGGATTGCGCGAACGGGTAGAAAGCCTTGGCGGCCGCTTTTTCGTGGAGGCGTCTCCAACCAGGGGGACGCGTGTGATTATGTGGCTTAACCTGGATGAGATGGAGTTGGTCCGATGAAGCCGATTAGGATTGCGGTGGTGGACGATCACCCGTTGTTCAGGGAAGGAGTTACCCGCAGCCTGTCCGAGATCGGAAGCTTCGAAGTCGTAGGGGAGGGCAGCAGCAGCGAGGAAGCCATTCGTATTGTCGAGGAGAGACGTCCGGATATCCTGCTGATGGACATCTCCATGCCTGGCGGCGGGTTGAACGCGCTGCACGCCATTCTTGAGAGGCTACCCGAACAGAAAGTGATCATGTTGACGGTATCGGAGGCGAGCGACGATGTGATCGGCGCGTTGCGCGCGGGTGCAAAAGGCTATGTCCTGAAGGGTGTCGGTTCACGGACTTTGGCAGAGGCTGTGCGCATGGTTGCGGCGGGCCAAAGTTACGTTTCGCCCACATTGTCGGCCCGCTTGATCGGAGATCTTTCCACCGGCAACCCGCATTCGGGCCCCGATCCGATATCGGAACTCACGGATCGGGAGTTCCAGATCTTGAAGCTCGTTGCCGGCGGCTTGAGCAACAAACGCGTCGCGCTTCAACTGGACCTGCAGGAAAAGACGATCAAGCATCATCTGACGCGGATTTTTGCGAAGCTCGGAGTGAGCAATCGCACGGAAGCCGCGCTGACCCTGCGTGCCTCCCTTGACGGACAAGAGACAAGGGACAGGGCACCTGTATCCAGATTAATCGGATAGACTCTGAAGCCTTGTCCGATCGGATCTTCTTGCCGGTCGGTTGATGATGGTCCGCCCCTTGGCGTCAGTCATGATGTAACGGCCGTTTCGCACTCGCTCTGTCATCCCATTGGGATGGCGGGCCTCGATCGTCGATCCGCGGGTTACGACACTTGCCTTGCCTCCGCCATCCGCGGGCGACCTTCCACCAGTTGCGCCGCCGCCGCGGCCTGAACCGCGACCTCCCTTTCCTCCGCCATTATTGCCATTGCCCTTGCTGCCGCGACCTCCATCCGCCGGGCCGGAGTTTCCGTTATTGCTATTCCCGCCCCCATTACCTCCTCCATTGTTTCCACCGCCATTGCCACCGCCGCTGTTCCCGCCGCCATTGCCACCGCCGCTGTTCCCGCCGCCATTGCCGCCGCTGTTCCCGCCGCCATTGCCGCCGCTGTTCCCTCCACCATTGCCGCCCCCGCTGTTGCCTTGCGCCCACGCCAAGTCTCTGCTTGTCGCCGCCAGAGCAGCGCTAAATGGCAGGCTTATGATTCCGGCCAGGATCTTGCGGCGGCAAAGCATGCTCGTCTCCCTCGTAGAAACGCCGTCAGCGCTGAAATGAACCGCGCTGCGAGAGATGGCACGGTATATCCCATTGGAAAAATCACATTAGCTTTCGCGCATTGGGAAGGTTTTACGGAGCTGCTGCCCGCCGAGAATCTTTTATTCTCGGCGGGCTTGCTGGCGCAGGAAGGGACGGATGCATGCGCCGCAAGAAGAATCGGCAAAAAAGCAATCGAGCAGCTTCACTCTTTTTCCGCGGTGAGAGCGACGGCCTAAGCCGCCGCTGCACCGAGAAGAAACATCCCTAAAGTCAGCCCGAACAAGGCTGCGAGAAGCCAACGGGCCTGGTAGACGCTCTTTTCCATAACCACCTCGCAAACTCCGTCGCGCCAACGATGTATCGCGGGCCAAGTTCCCGAAATATTCGGGCGCGGACCTTTAACAGACGGGCGTTCGGGCCGAAGTCCGGCGGGTATTGGGACTAAAGTCCGATATGTGGATGGACCTAAGCCCTTCCTCGGAACGGGTTATCCGCTGACATGTTGATAGGAGGAAGCGTCGGCGCGCTCTTCGAAAGAAGTAATCGCAAATCAGCCGGCGTGCTCAAGTAGAATGGGCAGTAAATCAAGTCAGAGGAGACCTTTTATGAAATCATACAAGCTCAGCGGTTTTGCAGCTGTTCTTCTTGCTGGAACCGCTTTTGCCTCCCTGCCTGCAATGTCACAGGAGAATACTCAGCCGCAGCAGCCTATCCCGCCGCAGCAGAGCGTGCAGGGCGAGACGGCGACCACGCCGTCCGAGGGATCGACTGGCGCCGCTGCGACGCAGGACCAGAGCACCGGCGAAACGAGCGCCGGAGCGGCCGCCGGTGAGACAACCACTCCGTCCGAGGGGTCGACCGGTGCTGCTGCCACGCAGGAACCAAATGCTGGTGAGACAAACACTGGACAGTCCGGTTCGGTGGCCGGGGAAGCACCTGCCCAGCCCGAGAATGAGGGTCAGGCCGCGACAACCTCACCTTCCGGCGAGACCACGGCCGCGATCAATATCACCGACGAGCAGAAGACCGAGATCCGCAATGTGATCGTCGAAAGCGATGCCGAACCTGTTGATGTCGATATCGACGTCAGTGTGGGCGTTTCCGTGCCCGACACGGTCGAGCTGCATCCGCTCCCGGCCCGGATCGTCCAGATCGTGCCCGAGTACGAGGGATACATGTACTTCGTCCTCGCCGATGGCCGGATCGTCATCGTGGATCCGGACAGCCACGACATCGTCTACATCATCGTGGCCTGAGGCCGCGTTCAAAACTAGGGCCAGCCGCCGGTTTGCGGCTGGCTCAATGAGGAGAACACCATGCAAGAACCTGAAGAAAGAACCACCATTGTGGAGACACGGGATGGCGGTGGTGCCGGTGCGGGCATGATAGCAGGTATCGTCGTCGCCATCGCAGCGGTCGTGCTCGTCATCTTCCTGTTCAGCGGAGGCCTTTTCGATGGCGATGGAGAGATGACTTCGAGCGTTACACGGGATGCCCCGGACGTGAGTGTCGAAACCCCCGACATTGAGGCACCCGATGTGGATGTGAACATTCCGTCCAATGAAGGCGCTTCGCAGGGCGGCGGTACCTCGGCCCCGGCCCCCGCTCCAGCCCAGTAAAAGTGTCAATCTACTTGCAGGCCCTGACGACCGAGACCGCATCGCGGTCGCGGTCGTCGGCTCGCATTGGCAAACTTGAAGGAACCTTGACGCTGCTCCGCCGATTGGACCTCCAAAATGGAGGAACGACATGCCGACAACCCCGCACCCCGACGATCCGGCCGAAGGTTCGCGCGAAGTGGTCGATCGCCAGCTGAAGCAGGAGAAGACGAAGGAAGATGCAGGAGCCAGCCCAAAGCCGCAGACCGGCGAAGAGCACGAAAATCGAAGCGGCGAAGGCAAACAGGACAAGCGACCGTAAACGGGGCTACCGAATTGCGAAATGCTCTTTGAGCCGCTGAATTTGTTGGCCGGATTTTCCATTGACGGCAGTCACCTCCATCCAGGCGTCGATATAGTGCTCGGGCGCGTAGACATGTCCGTGGCCCATCGGGGCGGTGGTTGCCAGCGCCATATCGACCAGAAGCTGAAGAAAGGTGACCACGGGATACCAGCGCAGTTCCGGCGAGACATCCGGGCCTCGGGGCTGGTTCATCCATTCCGGCCTACGGTATAGCGACTGGTACTCGAAGAACGTGACCGGGTCGCTCGCATATTGAAGATAGACGATGCGCATCGGCCCCCATACGGCACCGGGTATAGCAAGCTCGTTGAACTGGTTCGTGAAGCGGACATAGGAGCCGTCGCGGAAACGCGGCAGCCATTCGGGTGAGCCGGGATTGCGTTGCCGGGTTACATATTGCCACATTCGATTGGCAAAGGGCGGGCCGCTCCAGAGCGCGCCTTGATAGGGATCGCCCAAGATTTCGAACAGTTCGGTAGATGCCTCGGAGCCGAACGACCCGAGGCTCAATCCATGTAGATAAAGCCGGGGCCGGCGGTCTTTCGGGAGGTCTCGCCAACGTTCATACACGGCCGAGAATAGAGCGCGCGCATTCTCGGTGCCGTAGTCAGGTTCCACAAGAAGCGATAGCCAGCTGGTGAGATAGGAGTACTGTACGGCGACGCTGGCGACATCGCCATCATGCAGATATTCGAGCGTATCGATAGCGGCCGGGTCGCTCCAGCCCGTCCCCGTGGGCGTAATGATCACGAGCACCGAGCGCTCGAAAGCGTTGGTTCGATTCAGCTCCCTTAGAGCGAGCTCGGCGCGCTCCTCAGCCGTTTCGGCCGCGTTGAGCCCTACATAGACCCGGATGGGCTCCATGGCGTCCACGCCCCAGAAGGAGCCGATCTCGGCTGCGGACGGGCCGGAGGCGACAAATTCGCGTCCAGCCCTGCCAAGATCCTCCCAATCGATGAGCGACGCGGCGCTCCCGGTTTTGCGGGCGTCCGCGGGGCGTTCGATTTCCGGTTCGATCAGTTCGTTATAGGCGCGGAAGGAAGCATCCGCCGCCCGGAGGGAAAAGCGGAACAGGATGCCTTCCGCGACTGCCCAGAACAGAGCGATCGCCACAACCACGCCCAGCACATTCGCCACGCGCCGGGGGATGAAACGGCGCAGCCGGAACGAGGTAAAGGTGAGGATGAGCCGGAAGAGGCGCCCGAGAAAAAGCAGGACAATGAAAGTGGCTGCGGCGACGAGGCCTGTCCGGAGAGGATGTGCGCTGTCCAGCAGGTCCAGCCCCATGGGAACCCGGATGGAATTTTGCCATTCCGCCGCCTGCCAGAGAAATACGGATGCCACGAAGGCACAAAGGGCGGCCGAGACATATTTGATGGGGCGCAGGACGTGCTCTGGCGGGTCGGGAAATTCGAGATAGCGCGCCAGCCAACGGCCGAACAGGCCGATGCAATATCCGGCTGCAAAGCAGGCTCCCGAAAGGATGCCCTGCGTCGTGAAGGTGCGCGGAAGAAGGGACGGTGTAAAAGAGGCAGCGAACAAAAGCGTGCCGACATAAAGGCCGGTCGCCGAAAGCGAGGTCCAGAATTTCACGATCCAGCGATGTGGCATGAGGCCGGCCAACACGTCCCTCCTCGGTTCTATGCTGCCTCGACCACTCGGCGGCCGTCAACTCGGCCGTGCTGATGGTTCTGATCTAACTCGTTCCGATCAGTGACCTAAGGCTGCTGCCCAAAATACTTGACCCTGAGCCGTTCGACTTCGCCGCTCTCCTGCAAGCCGATGATTGCCACCGACGCGGGCTTGGCCAGCGCGCTGCCTGGCCGGAAAGCAAATCCATATTTGTCCGGGTGGAACGTGTTCCCCACGACATCGACAGGCAGGTTCGGATTGGTATGGGCGTAATATTCCAGCACCGGCTTGTCGCCGACGATGGCGGCAATCTCCCCGTTGAGCAGCGCTTCCGTAGCCTCTTCGATATGATTGAACGGCATCGTGGTCACATAGGTGGCCTTCATATAGGCCTCCGCGATGCTTCCTGCCCGCACGCCTACGATCTTGCCTTGCAGGTCAGCCACGCTGTTGATCTGATTCGTGAGGTGAGATGCAGTCATCACGCTCGTTACGGAGGAGGTGACATAGGCAATGACCGCTATGCCGATGACCATCCAGATCGCCTGCCAGATTCGCCCAAGCCAGCCGAACAGGTTCTTCCTTGAGGTTTTGCCGGACGTCGCAATCGACATGACATGATAGAAGCTCTCCGCGAGCCCCTCCCTCCAGCGATTTGGGAAATCCGGATCGAAACGCCGATCGAAGATCGTCAGGGCTGCCGTGGCAAGCAGAATCACCAGAGCAAGCCATGCGTAATTCATGAGGTGGCCGGCATCGTCCAGATCGGAAATGATGTCGGCGAAGCTGGAGCCGGCCTGAGTGTGAACCATTACGCGCAGGCCCGCATCGAACCAGGGTTGTGTGAAGTCGACGATTTGTGCCCGGTCCTCCGTGATGGTGAGATTGGTCACCGCCACGTCTATGGTGCCGTCGGCCGTCGCTGCGACCAGATCCGCATAATTATCGAATTCGCGGTAGCTCGAACTCACCCCGAGGCGGCTCGCCACCTGCTCCCACAGTTCGATGGCCATTCCGGAATAGGCGGCCCCCTGCGCAAAGACAAAAGGCGGACTCCTATAGACGCCTACGTCGAGCGAGCGGGAAGAAGCCTGATCCTCCTGAGCCAGCAGCGCCGTTGTGAGCGCAAGGCAGACTAGAAGTGTAGCAACGGCGAGGTAAGTCAAACGGGCCTGAACGGCGAAAACGAAATTGAAAACAGTCATCTACAACCCAGCATCTCACTGGCTGTGTACGGTCCCAAAGAAACATTACAATAATATTGCCAAGATTTCTTTTCGCGCCGGAAAGGTCGGCCGGGAAATTATGGAAAATGAACAGGGGGAGGGGAGGCAGGCTGAAGCCGCGACTGCACGGACGGACCCGGATTGTCCGGATCCTAGAAAAGTTCTTCTATGCCATTGAAAAATGGCGCGAGTGACGGGGCTCGAACCCGCGACCTCCGGCGTGACAGGCCGGCACTCTAACCAACTGAGCTACACCCGCGCTTGCGACACGGCTTGAACGCGTGTCGTGGCGGTCACTTAGGCGGTTCGCGGTGGCGTGTCAAGCGGTGTGAAACATTTGTCGAAGGAATTCACGACGAAGATTTCTTCTAGGGGAACCACTGGCGATTTTCCCTTGCGATTATCAGCCGAACCGCCTAAACGGACGGGCTTGAAACCGGCTGAGGCCGGTTGGACGGCGGGCGATTAGCTCAGTTGGTAGAGCGCTTCGTTTACACCGAAGATGTCGGGAGTTCGAGTCTCTCATCGCCCACCACTCTCCATGTCATAGCAGCCCCGGCGCGTCTTAGGCGGAGCCGCCCTTTCGTGCCGGATTGTGCGAATGATGGCTGTCTTTTTCTCCTCCTCCGCCGGATACTCGGCTTTGACTGCGCCGGTCGTCGTCTGCCGGTGGCTTTTCGACCTCGAGCGGATCTTTCGCGTTTTCGTGGGCGGCGCCGGGACCGCCCTGGCGGATGCTTTTCGGCGTTTTCTTGGAAGTGGACATGCTCACCTCATCAGCGATCCTGCTGATAGCCTTGATGCGTGGTGTTCACCTTTGAATTGCCCTGCTGCGCCTGGCGATCGGGATCGGGCGCGCCATGCGTTCCGTGCTTGCTGTCATCGGGCTGCGCCTTCTTCGCGTCACCCGTGCCCTTGTTGCTTCGGTTTGCCGGCGGAACCGGCGGCATCTTGCTGGACATGACTTTGCTCCCTGGTTGCCTTACGCAACCGGGAGCCCGTTCACATTGTTCCGATTCGATCCGGCAGATGCTTGCCGTCACTCGCCGCTGAGGTTGCGCCGCTCCACCCAGCCTTGCCAGCCATCCACGCGAATCTTCTGCCACCCGCCGACCGCATAGGGCAGGAAGGCGATTTCGCATTGGCGGCGATCGAGCCGGGTCAGCACACGCGATTGGGGTGAAGGATAGGCCCGCAGGACGAGGGAACCGCGCGGGGGAATGCCTGTCGCGCAGTACATGGCCGGTGAAACCATTGCGATATAGTGCCGGTGCACCCAGCCTGTATTGTGCCCATCTTCCACCGGACACCAGTTTCCGCGGCACTCGTCCTGGACGAAGATCCCACAGGTTCCGTAACGAAGGCGGCTTCTCACACGCGCCCGCGAATTGGGCTGCTCGCGCATATTCAACACGTCGTCGCTGCGTACATTGACGACGCAATGCTCGGCCCCTTCCGCAATCGGCTCTGCTTCCGCTCCCGTCACGGCAGCAAAGATGAGGCCGAGAAGCGCCGCGCCCCTGACAAACCACTGATTCATGTCGCCCTCTCGTCTTCTTTCAGGTGCGTTGACCAGCGAATCGGCCCGAAACCGAATCGGTTTCATAAGGTCCGACGTCCAGAATCAACAACTTGCGGCTGGCTTTGTACCGCAAGCACCTGAACCGGGGATGTACAGAACGGGCGGTAACCGCCCGCTTCACCGGCCGCCGGACACATCGATGAAGGAGCCGGTCACATAGGAGGAGGCGTCGCTGAGCAGCCATATGATGGCTTCGGCGACTTCTTCCGCCTGGCCGGGGCGGCCGAGGGGGGAGGTGACGCCCAGTCGCTTCGCCCTGTCTGGCTGGCCGCCACTGGCGTGGATTTCCGTCTCGATCAGGCCCGGCCGGACCGCGTTCACCCGCACGCCTTCGGAACCCATTTCCTTGGCAAGGCCGACGGTAAGACTGTCGACGGCTCCCTTGGATCCGGCGTAATCGACATATTCGAAAGGTGAACCCAGTCGGGCTGCCATGGATGAAACGATAACGATCGATCCACCCGCGCCGCCCCGGCTCCTCGCCAGGCGGCGGGCTGCTTCCCGCGCGCAGAGATAGGCGCCGATCGTATTGACTTCGAAGATGCGCCGGATCCGGTCGGTTTCGATTTCGACAAGCGGCCGGGAGGGGCCGACAATTCCGGCGTTGATCACGACGCCCGATAGAGGTCCCAGTTCACCGTCCGCGGCCTCATACATGGCTACGACGTCCTCCTCGGAAGAAACGTCCCCCTTTAGGGCCAGAGCTCTTCCGCCGCCGGCCTCGATCTCCTTAACTACGGCCTGGGCTGCTGCGGCGTTTCCGACATAATTGATGGCGACTGCCCAGCCTCTTTGTGCCGCGAGCAGAGCGGTCGCGCGCCCTATGCCGCGGCTCCCGCCAGTGATCAGAATCGAACGCATTGGACTTGCTCCTCCTCTCCTCCAATCCGGTCAGCATGCATGCAAAGCAGCACTGCCACAATGTGTGACGTTGCATCGCTGCCATGCGTTTGAGGCGCTCGAGAGATATCGGGAGGGAACGCCGCGCCGGGCTTGCGAATTAGATCGCATTGGAGGAGGGCCAGCCCTTGGCATCCGGACTCGAAGAAATCGGCGAAGCCACCCCTGAAAAGGGCGCCCCCGCGGAAGAGCTGGAGTATCGGCTTCGTCAACAGCAGCTTGCCGCCGAATTCGCGCTCTTTGCACTCAAGAACCGTGACATACAGGCCTTGCTTCAGGAGACGGCAAGGGTGTGTGCCCTTGGGTTGCGGAGCAGGTTCAGCAAGGTGGTCGAATACCTGCCGGAAGAGCAGAAGTTTCTGGTGCGGGCGGGCGTGGGATGGAAACCCGGCATTGTCGGGAGAGCAAAGACAGGTGCGGACAAGAAGAGCCCTGCCGGCTATGCCTTCTGGACCGGAGCGTCGGTGATTTCCAATCACCTTGGCGGCGAGAGCCGGTTTCGCACACCCCACATACTCGCCGAACATGGCGTCAAGCGCGCGATCAACTCCGTGATCCGCCGCGGCGAAGAACGTTTTGGCGTGCTTGAAGTCGACAGTCCGGTAGAGGGCCGTTTCACCGATGCCGACCTGGTCTTCGTGACGGGCCTAGCAAATCTGCTCGGCGTGGCGTTGGAGCGGCAGCAGATCGAAGAGGTCCTCAAGACGAAGGAGGCTCTTCTACAAAAGGCAGTTGCCCACCAGAAGATGCTGGCAGACGAGGTCAGCCACAGGGTGAAGAACGGCCTCGCAATGGTGGCGGGATTGCTGAGGATGCAGGCCCGCGCCCTTTCTGATCCCGAACTACGGCAGGCGCTCGCCGACGCCCAGTTGCGCGTGCAGGCGATTGCAAGAATCCATGAACTGCTCGGCAATAGCGAAGTCCTCAGCGCAGTGAACCTGCCGGAATTCCTGGAGGATCTCTGCAGCCTGCTGAAAACATCCGCGCCGGAGCACGAGTTCGTCGTCGACGTCGTGCCGGCGATGATTGCCACTTCGCAAGCGGTCTCGCTGGGGCTTTTGGTGAACGAATTGGTCACCAACGCGCTGAAATACGCCTATCCTGACAGCTCAGGTCCCGTCTTCGTGAGCGTGACCCGGGAAGGAGATCTGCTCCGTTTTGAAATTGCCGATCACGGCGTCGGGCTGTCGGACACGTTGGCGCCCGCCCACGGACAGGGACTGGGAAAGAAGGTCATTGCGAGCTTGAGCGCACATCTCGGTGGTGAAGCCGAGTGGCAGGACGCAAATCCCGGGACGCGATTTGTGCTCAGGTTTTGTCCTGAGCCGCCGGGACCGGCATGAGGACAAGGGTTGGAACCAGGTAGCCCGTTTCCAACCCTTGATGATCTGCTTAGTCGCTGATGATATGAACCACTTTCCGCGTACCCGGGTCGACCAGCACAGTGCGGCCATCGACGACGACATATTGATATTTGACGTCGAGATTCGGCGCTTCGAGCGGATGCAGTTCTACCGTCTCGGGCAGTGTCGCACCGACTTCGATCGTGACGTCTGCTGGCGGCTGGATCGGCTGCACCTGATGCTGGACCACATATTCGCGGATGACCGTCTCCTGTTCCGGAGAAACGACGACGGTGGTCTGCGCATAAGCAGCGCCCGACAGGAGCAGAAGAGCGGTCAGGGTCGCGGGGAATCTGGCTTTCATTGTATCCTCCAAATGAGTTCGGATGCCGGAGAAATTCACGAGCGGCCAACTCGTTCCCCCGCGCGTTGCAATAGGCTTGTACACAGCGCGCTTTCCCTCGTCCTTGCAGCTGCGGGCAAGGAGGGGCTAGATGGACGGATTGGCCACACGAGTCTGATGGGAACGACGGAACATGGCGAGCGACCGCAGATCGCGTGATCCTCTCATGAAGGAAGCGGGGCGCGTTCAAGCGCAGCCGGAGTGCAGCTTCATCCATCTGCGCGTTCACTCCGCTTATTCCCTCCTGGAAGGCGCGCTTCCGCTTGGGAAGATCATCGGCCATGCCCTGAAGGACGAGGCTCCGGCCATAGCCATTGCCGACACAAACAATCTCTTCGGCGCGCTGGAGTTCGCGCAAAAGGCGGTCAAGGACGGAGTGCAGCCGATCGTCGGGTGCCAGCTCGACGTGGCCTTCCACGATGCTTTTTCCGAGGCCCGCCGCGCGGCCAGCCGCAAATCCTTCGGCGAATATGACCCGCTTGTGCTGATTGCTGCCACCGAAACCGGTTATGCGAATCTGGTGCGGCTCGTAAGCCGAGCCTATCTGGAAAACGAGGCTGGCTCGGCCACCCATGTAGCGGCCGGCTGGCTTCAGGATCATGCCGACGGCATCATCTGCCTTACGGGCGGCCCCCGCGGGCCGATCGGCACCGCCATCAAGGCCGACAGGGTGGAGATTGCCGAAGCCCGCCTCGTATTCCTGAAGGAAGCCTACGGCGACAGGCTATATGTGGAACTGGAGCGGCTTCAGGGCTATGACCGCGCTCTGGAGGCGGGAGCGGTCAATCTCGCCTATGAGCACGACCTGCCATTGGTGGCCACCAATGAAGCGTTCTTCCCGAAGCGTGACGACTTCGAAGCGCATGACGCGCTGGTCGCGATCGCCGAGGGCTCCGTCATCGCCTCGGACGACCGCCGTCGACTTACGCCGGACAACTACTTGAAGACCCAGGCCGAGATGGCCGCGCTTTTTGCCGATCTGCCGGAAGCGCTCGACAATACGATCGAGATCGCCCAGCGCTGCTCCTATTATCCGAAAACGCGGGCGCCAATCCTGCCGCGCTTCACCGGCGGCGATGCCAGCGACGCTGAGGCTGCGCTCAAGGCGGAGGCCGACGAGCTCAAGCGTCAGGCGCGCGAGGGCCTGGAAATGCGCCTCACCACCCAGGGCCTGGCGGAGGGGCACACGCGAGAGGAATATGTCGAGCGGTTGGAATACGAGCTCGGCATAATCGAGAGGATGAAGTTTCCCGGCTACTTCCTCATCGTGTCGGACTTCATCAAATGGGCCAAGGCGCATGACATTCCTGTGGGACCCGGCCGCGGCTCGGGCGCGGGGTCGCTTGTGGCCTATGCGCTCACCATCACCGATATCGATCCACTGCGCTTCTCGCTGCTCTTCGAGCGCTTCCTGAACCCCGACCGCGTGTCGATGCCAGACTTCGATATCGACTTCTGCCAGGATCGGCGCGAGGAGGTGATCCGGTACGTTCAGGGCAAATACGGCCGCGACCAGGTGGGTCAGATCATCACCTTCGGTACGTTGCAGGCGCGGGCCGTGCTGCGAGACGTAGGCCGCGTGTTGCAAATGCCCTATGGCCAGGTGGACCGGCTCTGCAAGATGGTCCCCTCGAACCCGGCCAATCCCACGCCTCTGCACAAGGCCATCGAGGATGAGCCGCGCTTTGCGGAGGAGGTGGAGAAGGAACCGATCGTCGGCACGCTTCTCGAATTCGCCCAGAAGCTCGAGGGCCTCTACCGCCATGCCTCTACCCATGCTGCAGGCATTGTGATCGGTGACCGGCCGCTTTCCGAGCTTGTGCCGATGTACCGCGATCCGCGTTCCGACATGCCCGTCACCCAGTTCAACATGAAGTGGGTGGAGCAGGCGGGCCTCGTCAAATTCGACTTTCTCGGCCTGAAAACCCTTACCGTGCTTGAGACGGCGGTGAAGCTCATCCGTCGCCGCGGGATCGAGATTGATCTTTCGAAGATCCCGCTGGACGACCAGAAGACCTACGAGATGCTGTCGCGCGGCGAGACGGTCGGCGTGTTCCAGGTGGAAAGCGCGGGCATGCGCAAGGCGCTGATCGGCATGAAGCCGGACCGCATCGAGGACATTATCGCGCTGGTGGCGCTTTACCGCCCCGGTCCGATGGAGAACATCCCCACCTACAATGCCCGAAAGCATGGCGAGGAGGAGATCGCCTCGATCCATCCAAAGATCGATCACCTGGTGAAGGAGACGCAGGGCGTCATCGTCTACCAGGAGCAGGTGATGCAGATCGCGCAGGAGCTTGCCGGCTACTCGCTCGGCGAAGCGGATCTCCTGCGCCGCGCCATGGGCAAGAAGATCCGCGCCGAGATGGACAAGCAGCGCGAGCGCTTCGTTTCGGGCGCGGTGGAACGCGGCGTTACCAAGCAGCAAGCCGACTTCATCTTCGACCTGCTCGCCAAATTCGCCGACTACGGCTTCAACAAGTCGCACGCCGCCGCCTACGCCGTCGTCTCCTACCAGACGGCTTATCTCAAGGCGCATTACCCGGTGGAATTCCTGGCCGCGTCCATGACGTACGACATGGCCAATACTGACAAGCTCAACGATTTCCGCCGCGATGCGATCCGGCTCGGCATCGAGGTGGTGCCCCCCTCCGTCATGACCAGCTACCGCGATTTCGAGGTGGGCGAGAACCGCATCTATTATTCGCTCGCCGCCATCAAGGGCGTGGGCGATGCCGCGGTGGAGCACATTGTCGAGAAGCGGAAAGAACGAGCCTTCAAGAATCTTGAGGATTTCTGCGCACGGGTTGACCCCAAGATCGTGGGCAAACGGGTGCTCGAAAGCCTGATCTGCGCTGGCGCCTTCGATTGCTTCGGCCATGATCGGGCCGCGCTTTTCGCCGGGGTCGATCGGCTGATGGGCATGGCGGCGCGCGCTGCCGAAGACGCTGCCCTTGGCCAGGCGGACATTTTCGGCTCGGCTGCGATCGAGCCGCAAAAACTGCATTTGCCGGCCGCCGCCCAGTGGTTGCCGGCGGAAAAACTCCATCGCGAGTTCCAGGTGGTGGGCTGCTATCTGTCAGCGCACCCGCTCGACGATTACCGGCAGACGCTGGAAAAAATGCGCGTGCAAAATTGGGGTGAGTTCCAGGCTGCCGTGAAGCGTGGTGCAACGGCCGGCCGGCTTGCAGGCACGGTCACGGCCAAGCAGGAACGCAAGACACGCACTGGCAACAAGATGGGCATCGTGCAGTTTTCCGACGCCAGCGGGCAGTATGAGGCGGTGCTCTTCTCCGAGGCGCTCGCCCAATACCGCGACCTGCTGGAGCCCGGCCGCTCGGTCGTCATCATGGTTTCGGCCGAAGATCGCCCGGAAGGCATCAACCTGCGCATTCAGACGGTACAGTCGCTGGAGGACGAGGCGAGTCGCATGCAGAAGGCGCTGCGCATTTATCTGCGTGACCCGCAGCCGATCCAGGCGATCTCCTCGCAGCTCACCACACGCGGGGAGGGGCAGGTGAGCCTGATCGTCATCAAGGAAGGTGGCCTCGGTGAGATAGAGGTCGGCCTTCCGGAGCGTTATCGCATATCGCCCCAGATCGCCGCCGCCATGCGCGCCGTGCCCGGCGTGGTGGATGTGGAACTGGTCTGAATCGGGCGTGACCAAACCTCATATCGTGCTTCACAGCGTCTTATGTTTGCCTTCCGCCATTATTTATGCGCCGATGTCGGGGGAGGGTGCTTCAGGACGTCCTAGCGGCATAGGTGGAAATGCCTGTGCTATCCGCCGGAAATCGCAGATGGTGATCCCAATCAGAGAGGCCAGACATGCCCAAAATGATCTTTGTGAATCTACCGGTGAAGGATCTCGATGCCTCGATCCGCTTTTACGAGGCGATCGGTTGCGTCAAGAACGAACAGTTCAGCGGAGACGATGCGGCCTCGATGGTTTGGTCAGACACGATCGTCTTCCAATTGCTGACACATGAATATTTCGCGACCTTCACGCCGCGGCCGATTGCCAATGCGGGTGAGGCCATAGGCATGCTGATCGCGCTCTCGCGTGATAGCCGCGAAGAGGTGGATGCCATCACCGAGGCCGCGGCCGCCGCCGGCGGCAGGGCCGATATCCGCGCGCCGCAGGACATGGGGTTCATGTATGTCCGCACCTTTGAGGACCCGGATGGTCACGTCTTCGAACCCGCCTGGATGGACATGTCGGCCGCAGCGCCGGACAATGTCCAGGCCTGACATTCCTGCTGCTGGGGTACCCTGTCGCCTCAAGAGTGTCTTATCGGGAAGGCAGGCTCCCTTGGCAGGCACGAGCAGACCATCGGTTCGCGCCGATGGTCAGCGATGCGCGCCTTTCTTGGCGTAGGGCAGCGCGAACATATAAAGGCCGGTGAACAGGAGCAGGAAGAGCGGCGGCAGCGGCGAATAGACCACCCAGGCTGGCGGCTCACCCAATGCCATTGTTGCGAAATTGGCAATGACCGTCACCGTAAAAATGATCGACAGCCAACGATGAACCTGCCGGATCTGCTTGTTCCAGTTCAATGATGCCTCCTTTGAAGACGAGCCGGAGCGGTATGGATGCCGAAAGCCTTTGCTACCGCCGAGCCAGCTGGTTGATTTGGATGAGGTTGCCGCAGGTGTCGTTCAGCTGCGCGATGCTCACGCCGGGCATCACCTCGGTGGGCGGCATGGTGAACTCGGCACCACGAGCCTTGATGCGCTCGTATTCGCGCGTCACGTCATCCGCGTGGAACATGGCCGCGGGCTGGCCCTGCTGGAACAGGGCTTGCTGATATGCCCTGGCGGCCGGATTGTCGTTGAGGGCGAGCTGCAGCTCGGTACCGTCCGGCTCTTCCGATGAGGTCACCGTTAGCCAACGATATGGCCCGTTTCCGACATCGGTTTTCTTGGTGAAGCCCAGCACCTCGGTGTAGAAGCGCAGAGCCTTTTCCTGGTCGTCCACATACAGGCTGGTCAGTTTGATCTTCATTTTCCTTCTCCACTGAGCGCTTTCAATTCTCGCAAGAAGGACTTCAATCCATCCGCGCCAGAACCTGCTCCAAGCCATCAAGAAACCGTGGCCATCCGACTTTGGCGCCCCGGTAGTATGGCTGCTGATCCGGACCAAAGCCGATTTGCTCCATGCGCAGGAGGGTGGTTCCCGTGCTCGTGGGAGTGAGCGTCCATGTCACGACACTTCTGAGATCCTTGGTATCCCACGTGTAGGACAGCATCTTGTTTGGTTCAGCCGTCCGCACCTGACAATCGACTGCGCCCCAGTCTGCGGTGAGGTTGAAACGGTGCGCCACGACGGGCTTGAAGTCGTTCTTCATCAGCCATTCCTCGATGAAGTGAGGTTGCGTGAGTGCGCGCCAAATCTTTTCCGGCGGATGTGCTAGCTCACGCTCGACAATGACCGACAGCGTTTCGGCCGGGTTTTCACTCATTGGTCCATCCTATTGAGAAGATCCTCGAGGCTGTCGAACCGGCTTTCCCAGAACCCGACCATCTGGCTCGTCCAATCGATCAGTGGCGATAGGGCTGCGCGCTGGGCGGCATAATGCGTCTGCCGTCCTTCGGGGCGGTCGCGCACCAGTCCTGCCTCTTTCAGCACCCGCAGATGCTTGGACACAGCCGGTTGCGAAATACCCGCCCGCGCCGTCAATACCCTGACGGTCTGGTCTCCGTCACGACACAACCATTCGAAGATCGCCCGCCGCGTCGGATCGGCAAGTGTCCTGAAAAGGATATCGTAGGGCTCCGGCATCGTGATCAATAGCTCGCTGGTTATCGGTCGGATAAATAACCGTTGGGATATGTATCGGTCAAGGGCTACCTGGGGCAGTGCTCGATTTGCGCACAGGCTCGCTGACGCTAACGATTTGCGGTCCGTCTTTCTTCCGCCGGCGGGGCGGCGGCTCTGTGCTTCACGGTGCGGGGAGCAACTCGGTTCCTTTGGCAAAATGGTAGGCGACCAGCCCAAGCCATTCATGCGCGGCGATATCCGCCAGATACAAGCCCTCGGCGATGGAGGAGGAGCCAATGCTGCGCAGATTAGAACGGCGTACCAGGTAATCCACGGGGTATGGGAGAACGGGAAAACCCGCTGCGCGAAAGCAGGCGACGGCCCTCGGCATATGGAACGCCGACGTGAGGAGCAGCCACAATTCCCCGGCCTTCGGCGCGGCGACTTTCTTGCTTTCGATCGCGTTCTCGCAGGTGTTCCGCGATCGCTCTTCGATCTCGATCCGCTCACGCGGCACACCGATCTGGACGAGGAGATCGCGCGCAAGTGCGGCTTCCGCCATGCCGCTCGCCCCCAACAGATCATTGTCGCCGCCGGAGAGAAGAATTCGCGCGTTTGGGTAGAGGCGGCTGAATTCCGCCGTTTTGGTGAGCCGCTCGGCCGCATCCGTCAGTGCGACTGTTTTTCGGTCGTTCGAAACATCCGTATCGATTTCGCCGCCCAAGACCACCATACCGGTCACCGGCCCGGCGATTGCGGGTTTTGGGAACCGGTTTTCCAGGGCAAGAAGGGCGGCGCTGCCGAGCGGCAACCATCCGATGGCGAGGAGCAGAATGCCTGCGCCAGTCAGAAACACTGCGCCCGCCGCTTTGCGGCGGAAGAAGAGAAGAAGGACCCCCAGCAGCGCGATAAGCCCGATCAGGTTCGAAGGAACCGTGACGATCGAGAACAGCTTCGAGAGAACAAAGAACACGGCTGTCGCCTTCGTTTGGCCGATGCCGAAATCATATCGGCATTTTCATAAGGGAGGAGTCGACCGTCCGAAGGAGGGTGACGTCAATTCCGGACTGGATGGCCCCCGGCATGCGACGGATTTGCAGGTCGTCCGTTCTTGCCAATCGGAAAGAGGAGCCCTATAACAAGAACAAAAGAAGAACAATGGAACTCGTCCATGCCGCTCAACCTGCTCCAGAAGCTGGAGATCCTGGCGGATGCCGCCAAATATGATGCTTCTTGCGTGTCCTCGGGCGGCGAGAAGCGGAAGGCCGGCAGCGGCCTCGGCTCTGTCACGGGACAGGGCATCTGTCATGCCTTCACGCCCGACGGCCGCTGCGTTTCGCTGTTGAAAATCCTGCTTACCAATTTCTGCATGTATGACTGCAGCTACTGCGTCAGCCGCCGTTCCAGCAATGTTGCGCGCGCCCGCTTCCGCGTGGACGAGGTGGTGAAGCTGACGCTCGATCTTTACCGGCGCAACTGCATCGAGGGGCTGTTCCTCTCTTCGGGCATCGCCCGCTCGGCGGACGAGACCATGTCGGACCTGGTACGGGTGGCGAGAGCATTGCGCGAGGAGCACGGCTTTCGCGGCTACATCCATCTAAAGACCATTCCCGGCGCAAGCCCGGAACTGCTGGACGAAGCAGGTCTTTATGCCGACCGGCTGTCGATGAATGTCGAGTTGCCGGCCGAAGCCGCGCTCGAAAAACTGGCGCCGGAGAAGTCTCCCGTCGATATTAAACGCGGTCTTGCCCGGACGCGGCAGCAAATAGAAGCTTCCTCCGAGCGGACGCGGTCCAGGCGCAAGCCGCCGCCTTACGCTCCGGCAGGGCAGAGCACGCAGATGGTGGTGGGCGCGGATACCTCCTCTGACCGCGATATCCTCCGCGCCAGCAGCCGGCTTTATGCGTCCTACGCGCTTCAGCGCGTCTATTACTCGGCCTTTAGCCCGACCGGGCATCCTTCGACATATCTGCCGGACAAACCGGCTCCGTTGCTGCGGGAACATCGGCTTTATCAGGCCGATTGGCTGCTCCGCTTCTACGACTTTTCGCTCTCGGATATCGAAGAAGCCATGCCCGGCGGCATGCTGGATCTATCGGTCGATCCGAAGCTCGCCTGGGCGCTCGCGCATCGCGAGGCATTCCCGGTGGACGTCAACCGGGCGAGCCGCGAAATGCTCCTGCGGGTGCCGGGACTGGGCACGCGGGCGGTAGACCGCATCATAGCTTCGCGCCGGCACGCCACCCTGCGCCTGGCTGAGCTTGCGCGGCTTTCCGGATCTCTCGCTCGGATCAGGCCGTTCATCGTGACGCCCGATTGGAGGCCCGCCGGGCTGCTGGATCAGGAGCGGCTGAAACAGCGGCTGGCGCCACAGCCCAAGCAGCTTTCGCTGGGGCTTTGACATGTTGACCGTGCCGCTTCCTGATGACTGCACTCCGGAGGCCTTCCGCACGGCAGCGCGGAAATGTCTTGCGCAGGGCCTTCAGCCCGATGAGGTGATATTTTCTACCTCGAGCACCCCTTCACTTTTCGAGGAAGTAGGCGAGGAGAGTGGATCAAAGCTGGACATGGTCGTGCCGCGCAGCTTTCTCGACATGATGAGAAAGGTTCTGTGCCACAGCGCATCCGATCGCTTTGCGCTTCTCTACCGGCTCCTCTGGCGCATCCGGAGCGGCGAGCGCCACATCCTCGGCAACGTGGCGGATCGAGAGGCCATGCAAGCCTCCCGCTATGCCAGGGCGGTCGACAAGGATGTCTACCGCATGCACGCCTATGTGCGTTTTGCCGAGCGCGAGATCGACGGCAAAAACCTGTTCGTCGCCTGGCACGAGCCGCAGCACCGCATCCTTCAGCTTGCGGCCCCGTTCTTCATGGACCGCTTCACCAATATGGATTGGCTGATCGCCACGCCCGTGGGCACCGTGGCATGGGACGGCCGTTCTTTGCTATTCGGGCCGCCGGCCATCCGTCCATCCCGGACTGGTGATGAGGTGCTCGACGAGGTGTGGAGGGCTTATTACCGCACCACCTTCAATCCCGCGCGGCTTCGCGTGAAAGCCATGGTCGCACAGATGCCGAAGCAGCATTGGGCGACCATGCCGGAGACTGCGCAGATCCCGGAACTGGTCAAGACCGCCTCGTTGCGCACCAAGGCCATGGGAGAACAGCCGCCGGATGCACCGCCGCGTTTTGCGGCGACCCTGACCGAGCGCCTGGCGGAAAAGCCGCATGAAGTAGGTGACGGCACGCCGCTCGACTTGCTTCGCGGGCAAGTGCAGACCTGCCGCTCCTGCCCTCTATACGGGCCGGCGACGCAGCCGGTCCTCGGTGAGGGCCCGTTGAATGCGGCCATCATGTTTGTCGGCGAGCAGCCCGGTGATCACGAAGATCTGACGGGAAAACCCTTCGTCGGCCCCGCCGGCCAGGTTTTCGATCGAGCGTTGGCGGAAGTAGGGATTGAGCGCAGTAAGGCCTATGTCACCAATGCGGTGAAGCATTTCAAGTTCGAACCGCGTGGCAAGCGCCGCATCCATATGAAGCCCAGCGCCGGCGAAGTGTCGAAATGCCGTTTCTGGCTCCAGCGCGAAATAGCTGCGGTGAAGCCGAGGCTGATCGTAGCGCTGGGCGCAACCGCCATGTTGGGACTTACGGGCCGGGCGGTTCCGGTGACCAAGGAGCGCGGGCGCATTCTCTCGTCGAACTCCCTTTCGATCCTTGTCACCGTTCACCCATCCTATCTGCTGCGGCTCCCTGACGCGGATCTCGCCGCGCTGGAATACAAACGTTTCGTGGAGGATCTGCGGGTAGCGAAGCGGCAGCTTGGCACCGCGTGAGACCCACCTCCCGAGCGGTGTCTCGAACGCTAAGATGCAGATCCGGCCTGATGCGATCTCGCGTGCCCTGCCGTTGTCCGGCCAGACCACCCGGTAAGAAGCGGGTTCAAAGAGGGCGAGATTGGAACTTCTATAACGCTGGTTCCTGTATGGGCGAGCGCCGCATTGAATGCCTCTCGAATTTCTGCCGCATCCGTAGCACGGAAAGTCCGAGCGCCGTAGCCTCGACCGAGCGAAGCGATGTCGAGCCCGGGAAGGTCGAGGCCGGGCACATTGGGCGTTTTCTCGAGTTTTGCGAACTCCTTCAAGATTGCATACTCACCATTTCGAAGGACGACGAAGATCACGTGCGCATTCTGCTGCACGCCTGTGTAGATGCTTTGCAGTGAATACTGGAAGGAGCCGTCGCCGATCAGGCCGATAACCGGGCGGTTGCGTCCGCTCTTCCGCTCCGCAAGCGCGAGACCGACGGCGGCAGGCATGCCCCATCCAAGCCCGCCGGATGCAAACGTATAGTAGCTGTCCGGCTTGTCTATCGGGAACCATCGCTGCAAGGCAGCAATGGTTGAGGGTGACTCGCTTAGAAGGACGAAGTCTGCGGGGCACAACGGCCGGATCGTGCTCAGAACGGCATCTGCCGAAAGCGGGAGATGATCGAGGTCCGGCTTCGTTGATACAGGCTTCCGGATTTCAGGGGCCATCCTGGTATTCCGGTCGATCAGCGGCCGTATCGTTTCGAGGAATAGAAGGCTATCGGCTACGATACTGTCCCCCACCGGGGCTTTTGCGGCCGCATCCGGATCATCCGTTACCTGGAGAAGGCGCGCACCGTCAGGCAGATACTGCCCGGGAATATAGGGGTAGTAACGGAAGATTGGAGCGCCCACGACGACGATCAGGTCATGCCCTTCGAGCCTCGCCGAGAGCGGCCCGATGGCGGCAGGCAGGGCACCGGCATAAAGCGGATGCGTTTCGGGAAATGGCGTCCTCTCGGCAAAGGGGGCAGCCCAGACCGGCGCTTGCAGGGTTTCGGCAAAACGAATGCCCGCATCCCAGGCCTGACTGCGCGCGATATCTGAACCGTAGACCAGGACGGGCCTTTTGCTGGCGTTGATTTTGTCGGCGAAAAGCTCTGCGTATAACGGATCAGGTCCCATGCGGCTGGATGTGGCGCGAAGCGCGGGAGCCTCATCGATCCGCTTCTCCCAATCATCAAGCGGCAGCGAAAGGAACACGGGCCCCATCGGCTGCTGGATGGCCCTTGCGTAAGCGCGCATGAAGGCGGCGGGAATATCCTCGGGGCGCGATGGCTCATAGCTCCATTTCACCCATGGTCTCGGCATGACCGTCGCGTCGATATTGGTGAGGAAGGGTTCCAAGAGGAGCATTTTGCGGGTTTGCTGCCCGGCTGTAATGATGAGCGGTGTTTTATTCTCATAGGCGGTGAGAATACAGCCCATCGCATTTCCGAGGCCTGGGCCCGTGTGAACGTTCACGATCACGGGCTTCCGCAGGCCCTGCGCAAGTCCGTCGGCAATACCGACGACGTTCGCTTCCTGAAGGGCGAGAACGTAATCGAAATCATCCGGGAAATCCTTGAGAAAAGTCTCTTCCGTCGAGCCCGGATTGCCAACAATTGTCGTAAGGCCGAGCTGCCGCAGCAATTGGTAGGTTGCTTCTCTAACAAGTGGCATTTCATGAAATCCTTCGTCTCAGCAATGACTTGAAACGTAGGAATTGGAGGGCTCTCGCTCCATTCATTCTTTGGTGAGAAGAGGTGATGAGGTGTCCACGAATTGACTTTTACGTAATCCAGTGACAGTGACAGGTCCCCGTATGCGGCAGGCGGTAGAGATGCGAGAATATTACACGATCACGGAACTCACGCGGGAGTTCGGCATCTCCACACGCACATTGCGCTTCTATGAGGACGAGGGGCTCATCAATCCCGTGCGCCGGGGGCGCACCCGCCTTTATCGCCCGTCGGACCGCCACCTGATCCGCCAGATCCTGCGCGGACGCAGGCTCGGTTTCTCCATCAACGAAATCCGCGAGATCATCCAAGTCTACAAGGCGCCGCCGGGAGAAGTGGGCCAATTGCGGCTTCTTCTGGAGAAGATCGAAGAAAAGCGCCAGGCACTCCGCCAGAAGCGCCGCGATCTTGAAGATACGCTCGAAGAGTTGGATCAGGCCGAAGAGGCCTGTGTGGAGCGCCTTGCCGAGCTCGGCGTCAAGACCTGATTCCGGGGCAGATCAGAACCAGCGCCGCACTTTCTTCTGGTAATCGCGGTAGCGTTTGCCGAAGTGCTGCGCGAGATGCCGTTCCTCGGGCTCGATGGCGAGCTTCTGCGTGGCAAGGGCTGCGAGGAGCGCAAACAGCAGGAACCAGGCATCGCCGGCGATAAGGCCGATACCGATCACGATCATCGTATTGCCGAGATAGATCGGGTTCCGGCTGAAGGAAAAGGGCCCTTCCGTGACCAGGTGCGTGGAGCCTCGGGTCGGCATGATCGTCGTCTTGGCGAGGCGCAGCCTCCTGAGCGCAGCAACGTCCATGCCAAGACCCGCAAGCCCGATCAGCCAACCCGCCGCAAACAGCATGTCGGAAAGCGGCGATCCGAACCAGGGCGAGGGGAAAAGCTGCCCGACAACGATGCTGAGGGCAATGGCCAGGACGTAAAGGATCGGCGGCCAGGGGATTCGGCTTGGCGCATTATCAATCGATCGGCTCATTCCTTCCTCCCTGCGCATCGGCTCGAACCGGACCCATTCGGAAAGCACGACGCGTAAGACCAATCTTCTTAGGATGCCCGGTGCTGCAACGCCTGCTATTCATCCCTTTCCATCGAGCATTGCAAGACAAGGTTTTCGAGCCACACACGGGTCTCCTCGTCCGGATCGACAGCGAACAACGCCTCGCTCCGGTTCTGCGCCGCCGCCTCGTCCAGCACGCAGCCGCAATAAGCGCGGCAGAAGGCCTCGTCGCGTTGCGACATGCATTGGGTGGTGCAAGCCTGCATGAATGCCGGCCCTCTGTCGGGCGGCATCACCTGTGCGAAGAGCCATACACATGAGAAAAGCACGGGCTGATGCACGAGATAGAAGAGGAGGCTGTGCCTCCCCGCAGCCCCCAGGAGTGGCACCCGGCTTGTCCGGATTTCGGCCAACCGGGCAAGAAGGCCGGATCGGTCGGCCGCCTTCGCCGCAACAATGCCCAGAAGCACCGCCCCGAACCAGGGGAAGATCGGGATATAATCATTGGTGCTGGGGATGTTGCGAGAAAACCCCGTCCACCAGAAGACAGGATGGTCGAAAAAGTTCGCATGCATGAAATGCGGCGCTGCGATCACAACCGCAGCAAGCAGGAGCAGCACCAGGATCGGCAACCTCAACACAGCGACGCCAAGAACAGTGGCGAGCGCGATATGGTGCAGGATGCCGAAGAAAATGAAGGAATCCGGGAACAGAATATAAGTCGCGACGGTGATCGCGGCTGCCGCGGCGACAATCATCCCGAGCCGCTTCACGAAGGGCTTTGCCCGGAAGCCATGTCCATGGGCGAGATAAAGGCTGAAGCCCACGAGAAACAGGAAAGAACAGGCGATCGACCGCGCGAAGAACTTCCATCCACCGGTGATCGACATTCCCGGCTCCACATAGCCGAAGAAGTCGAGATCCCATGTGAAATGGTAGATCGCCATGGCCATGAGCGCCACACCGCGGGCGATGTCGACGAGCTCAATCCTGGATCGGGTGGCCTGCATTCTGATACTCGATTGACAGCTGAGAGACGACTCCGGCGTGGCCGGTGGCCGAACCAACGCATATTATTCCTTTTCGATCAATGGCGCGTGCCCGAACATGCGGGCTTGCCTTGCTCTCCTGACGGGAAAACCACGACGTGAATCCGGGGTGCCGGATTTCTGGGCATTTTGTGTTAAAGCATGAACGCATTACTGATTCTCCGCTGGCGGGGCGGAGGAAACCGATCAGGAGAGGATGCCGATGCTGAAGAAAGTAATTGCCGCTGCGGTTCTGGGAGCGCTGGTGGCGGGGTGCACCACCGACCCTTATACGGGGCAGCCGAAGATGTCCAACGCGGCCGGAGGGGCTGCGCTCGGAGCACTGGCGGGCGCGGGGCTCGGCCTGCTCGCGGGTGGTGACGATCGCCGCAATGCCTTGCTAGGAGCCGGCATCGGCGCGCTCGCCGGTGGCGGCATCGGCCTCTATATGGACCAACAGGAAGCGCAACTGCGCGCCCAACTCCAGGGAACCGGTGTGAGTGTCACGCGGCAGGGCGATTATATCATCCTGAACATGCCGTCCAACATCACTTTCGCCACGGATTCCGCCGACATCCAGCCGGCCTTCTACCAGACGCTTAATTCCGTGGCACTGGTGCTGAAGCGGTACAATCAGACGCTGGTCGACGTTTACGGCCATACCGATTCCACTGGCAGCCTCGAACACAATATGCAGCTGTCGCAGCGCCGCGCCTCGTCGGTGGCGAACTATCTGATCGCCCAGGGCACGGACAGCCGTCGCTTCGCCGTCATCGGCCAGGGGCCGTCGCAGCCGATCGCCTCGAACGCGACCCCGGATGGCAGGGCGCAGAACCGTCGCGTCGAAATCCGCCTCGCTCCTCTTACAGCGGGCTAAGTCCGAAAGGGCACCGGGAGCGCCGCCTGGCGGCGCTCCGTCATGCCGAAAGGGCAATCGCGATGCGCGCCGCAAGGCGCGCATTGTTTTTGACGAGCGCTATATTGGTCTTCAAGCTGCGGCCTCGGGTGATCTCCAGAATGCGCGCGAGCAGAAAGGGCGTGACAGCCTTGCCGCTGATCCTGGCCCTGTCCGCGTCCGCCTGCGCTTCGGCGATATAGCCGGCCATCTCCTGCGCCGGAATTTCCGCCTCTTCAGGCACCGGATTGCCGATCAGCATGCCGCCAGAAATGCCGAGGCGTGAGCGCGCTTTCTGGAATTGTGCGACCTCCTCCGCCGCGTCGAGCCGCAGCGGCGCAGGGCAGGGTGAGCTTCTGGACCAGAAGGCCGGCATGGCGTCGGTCCCAAATCCCACCACCGGAACGCCGCGCGTCTCCAGCACCTCCAGCGTCTTCGGAATGTCGAGAATGGCCTTCGGGCCCGCTGAGACAACGATCACTGGCGTGCGTGCCAGTTCGTCGAGATCCGAAGAGATGTCGAAGCTCTTCTCCGCGCCTTGATGCACTCCGCCGATACCGCCGGTTGCAAAGACGGAAATCCCCGCAAGATGCGCGGCAATCATCGTGGCGGCGACGGTCGTGCCGCCGGTCCGTCCCCGGGCAATGGCGAAGGCGAGATCGGCGCGCGAAAGCTTCATAGCGTCTTGCGACTGCGCGAGCCTCTCGCGTTCCTCCGGCGAAAGACCGATCTTGAGGCGGCCGTCTAAAACCGCGATCGTTGCCGGTACCGCACCTTCCGCCGCGACGATCTCCTCCACCTCGGCTGCCATGTCGTTGTTCTGTGGCCAAGGCATGCCATGCGTGATGATGGTGCTTTCAAGCGCCACGACGGGTTTTCCGGCGGAAAGTGCCGCGGCCACGGGCCCGTGCACGTCGATCTCGTCAGGAAGCCTCATAACTTCTCCTGTTCCGGTATGCGTGGCTGCGGCACCAGGGCGAGCGCCGCACGGAAGGCTGCTTCGTCGATTCTAGGTGCGGCCCTCTCGCTTTCCACCACGATTTTCGCCGCCGCAATGCCTTCGCGTGCGGCCTCGGCCAGGGGCAGGCCACGCAGCATCGCCGCGAGGCTCGCTCCTGCGAGCGCATCGCCCGCACCAGTGACATCGGTGAGGCGCGCCGGCGCCGGCGGCACGATTTCCAGGAAACGGCCTTGCTCCATGACGATGAGAGGCGCGCCCCCCGCGCTGATGAGACACGTTTTCAATCCGCGCGCGGCAAGCGTCTCGCCCACCTGCCAAATGGATGCATTGGCCGGCAGGCCGGCCAATTGGCGTGCCTCGCGCTGGTTGATGAAAAGGCAACGGAGCTTGTCGAGAACCGCTACCATGCGCTCCACCTTGGCCGGCGAGATGCCGATGGCAAACATCGGCTTGTCGGCCGCAAGTTCCGCGAGCAAGCTCAGCGCTTCGCCCGGCAGATTGGCGTCGCAAAGCACGGCATCGGCCCCGCAGACCGCATCGCGGATTTTGCGCCGGCGAAGCTGTTTGGAAAAGCCGATCTCATAAAGGCCCATATCCGCCAGACCGGTCACCAGATTGCCGTCTTCCGTCAGGATCGCCGTGTAGCTCGGGGTCGCACGGTCGAGAAAAATGGCAGAACAGTCCTCGATCCCGCTTTCCTCGATTGCCTCCGCGACCTGCTGGCCTGCCGCATCGCCACCGCGCAACGACAGAAGGCTCACGCAAAGGCCGCGTTGCGCAGCCACTCTTGCCGCGTTGAACGCACCCCCGCCGACATCCTCGCGCATCGTTCCGGGATTGGAGGCTTCGGCCACATAAGGCCCTCTCACCCGCCCACGGCGGTCGATATGGGCCCCGCCGATGGCGAACAGTTTGGCACGTGCCATCACTCGCTCCGAATCGCTTTGCCGCGCTTTTGCCCCAAACTCCCTCCGTCCATCAGTCGCGCGCCCCCATAGAAAACGCGATGGTCGCTGAAACGAAAAAGGAACATGATCCGATTTTATGTTTCATGTCAATGAGATGATCTCTATTGCCAAACTAGAACAAAACAGGTACATAAAAGATAGGGAGATTGGCCGGCGCGGTCTCCATTGAGGACAAGGGGTATTGTATCATGGCTCAGAACACATTGCGGCTTGTAGAGGATAACGGGGTGGACAAGTCCAAGGCATTGGATGCAGCGCTGTCGCAGATCGAACGGGCTTTTGGCAAAGGCTCGATCATGCGGCTGGGTGCCAACGACAAGGTCGTCGAGATCGAGACTATATCGACCGGCTCGCTCGGGCTCGATATCGCGCTCGGCGTCGGTGGGCTGCCGCGAGGCCGCATCATTGAGATTTACGGGCCGGAAAGCTCCGGTAAGACGACGCTGGCCCTGCACACGGTCGCGGAAGCGCAGAAGAAGGGCGGCATCTGCGGCTTCATCGATGCCGAGCACGCGCTCGATCCTGTATATGCCCGCAAGCTGGGCGTGGATCTTGAGAACCTGCTCATTTCCCAGCCCGACACGGGCGAGCAGGCACTTGAGATTTGCGACACGCTGGTCCGTTCCGGCGCCGTGGACGTCATCGTGGTGGACTCTGTGGCTGCCCTTACCCCCCGTGCGGAGATCGAGGGTGAGATGGGCGAGTCTCTTCCGGGCATGCAGGCCCGCCTGATGAGCCAGGCCCTGCGGAAGCTCACGGCCTCCATCTCCCGTTCCAACACGATGGTGATCTTCATCAATCAGATCCGGATGAAGATCGGCGTCATGTTCGGTTCACCGGAGACCACGACGGGCGGCAATGCACTTAAATTCTACGCCTCGGTTCGTCTCGACATTCGCCGCATCGGCTCGGTCAAGGACCGGGAGGAGACGGTCGGCAATCAGACCCGCGTGAAGGTGGTCAAGAACAAGATGGCGCCGCCTTTCAAGCAGGTCGAGTTTGACATCATGTATGGCGAGGGCGTTTCGAAGACCGGTGAGCTTGTCGACCTGGGCGTGAAGGCTGGCGTGGTGGAGAAGTCCGGCGCCTGGTTCTCTTACAATTCCCAGCGCCTCGGCCAAGGCCGGGAAAATGCCAAGACATTCCTGCGGGACAATCCCGAGGTCGCACGCGAGATCGAGTTGGCCCTGAGGCAGAATGCCGGCCTCATCGCCGAACACTTGCTGGAGGCGGATGACAAGGACGGTTCCTTGGATGATGCCGCAGAGGGCTGAACCGCTTGGCCGGACGGCGCAATCCCTGCTTTCGTGATGCTCGGCTCCCGAAGTGCCGAGCAACCGGGCTAAGGACGTAAAGTTTCCTTCGCTTTATACTTGGATTGGTGAATTTCCCTTGTGGTCCTTGGACGAAGCTGAGGAATAAAGGGGCGCACACATCTGAGGGAAGACCGGGTTGGGCCCGGCAGGGGCCGTCCTTTACCGGTCTGTCAAGACAGCAGCGGCGGGGTTGCACCCGCGACGAATACCCGATCGGGAGGCACGGAAATGCCTCCCGCCTCCCGTTCCAAAACGGCCAGACGCGAAAGTGGGTGTGACGGGGATGACGCGCGCCTCCATTCCACCTTTTCTGGACAGGCCCAAGCGTGGGCGCTAAAAGGCTGCGACCCTTTTCCCGCCACGGCGGCGGACTTCTCGCAAAGGCAATTACATGAGCGGCGTCAACGATATCAGGTCGACTTTCCTCGACTATTTCAAGAAGAACGGACACGAGATCGTGGCCTCGGGCCCGCTCGTGCCGCGCAATGATCCGACCCTCATGTTCACCAATGCCGGGATGGTGCAGTTCAAGAACGTCTTCACCGGATTGGAGACGCGCCCCTATCGCCGCGCGACCACGGCGCAGAAATGCGTGCGCGCGGGCGGCAAGCACAATGATCTCGACAATGTGGGCTACACCGCCCGCCACCACACCTTCTTCGAGATGCTCGGCAATTTCTCGTTTGGCGACTATTTCAAGGACGTCGCCATAGAGCTCGCCTGGAAGCTGGTCACCAAGGAGTTCGGCCTTGACCCGAAACGCCTTCTCGTCACGGTCTACCATACCGATGACGAGGCAGCGAGCCATTGGAAGAGGATCGCCGGCCTCTCCGAGGACCGCATCATCCGCATCCCGACCAGCGACAATTTCTGGGCTATGGGTGATACCGGGCCCTGTGGTCCGTGCTCGGAGATCTTCTTCGACCACGGCGAGGGCATCCCTGGCGGACCGCCCGGCAGTCCCGACGAGGACGGAGATCGCTTCATCGAGATTTGGAATCTCGTTTTCATGCAGTACGAGCAGCTGACGCCCGAGGAGCGCATCAACCTGCCGCGGCCTTCGATCGACACCGGCATGGGGTTGGAACGCGTTGCCGCCGTGCTGCAAGGCGTGCACGACAATTACGACATCGATCTTTTCAAGGCGCTGATCCGTGCGACGGAAGAGGCGATCGGGGTCCGGGCCGAAGGCGAGCGGCGCCCGAGCTTCAATGTCATCGCGGACCATCTGCGTGCATCCAGCTTCCTGATCGCCGACGGTGTTCTGCCGTCGAATGAGGGGCGCGGCTATGTGCTTCGCCGCATCATGCGCCGCGCAATGCGCCATGCGCAGCTCCTAGGCGCCGATGAGCCGTTGATGTGGCGTCTCGTCCCCGCGCTCGTGCGCGAGATGGGGCAGGCCTATCCGGAGTTGGTGCGCGGCGAGCCGCTGATCACCGAAACGCTGAAGCTGGAGGAGACGCGCTTCCGCAAGACTTTGGCGCGCGGCCTGAACCTCCTTTCCGACGCGACCTCCGGCATGGGCGAAGGCGACCGGCTCGACGGCGAGACCGCCTTCAAGCTTTACGACACCTATGGTTTCCCGCTCGACCTGACGCAGGACGCGCTGCGCCAACGCGGCGTTGCCGTCGATCTCGAAGGCTTCAATGCCGCCATGGAGCGTCAAAAGGCAGAGGCGCGCGCCAGCTGGGCAGGCTCTGGCGAAGCCGCCACCGAGACGGTCTGGTTTTCAGTGAAGGACAAGACGGGCGCGACGGATTTTCTTGGCTATGAGACCGAGGAGGCCGAAGGTGTTATCGCCGCTCTCGTGAAGGCCGGTGCCATGGCCGATGTCGCTTCGGAGGGCGAGGAGGTTGCGGTTGTCACCAACCAGACCCCCTTTTACGGCGAATCCGGTGGCCAAGTGGGCGACACGGGTACGATCGAAGGCGATGATTTCGTCATCGACGTCAGGGATACGCAGAAGAAGGGCGAGGGCCTGTTCGTCCATTTCGGCCAGGTTATAAAAGGCAGTGCAAAGGTCGGCGAGGCCGTCGCGCTGCGTGTCGATCACGAGCGCCGCACCCGCATTCGCGCCAACCACTCCGCGACACATCTTCTGCACGAGGCGCTCCGCGAGGTGCTGGGCACCCATGTCGCCCAGAAGGGATCGCTGGTCGCGCCCGACCGCCTGCGCTTCGATTTCTCGCATCCCAAGCCCATCGCCGAGGAGGAGCTGCAGGAAATCGAGGACCTCGCCAATGAGGTCGTGCTGCAGAACGAGCCGGTCGTCACCCGCCTCATGGCAGTGGATGATGCCATTGCGGAAGGCGCAATGGCGCTCTTCGGCGAGAAATATGGTGACGAGGTGCGGGTCGTCTCCATGGGCAGGGCTACGCGCGGTGAAAAGGCCGGCAAGACCTATTCGCTGGAGCTCTGCGGGGGCACCCATGTGGCCTCCACCGGCGATATCGGTCTCGTGCATATCGTCTCGGAAGGAGCGGTTGCAGCGGGCGTCCGCCGCGTCGAGGCGCTGACCGGAGCCGCCGCTCGCCGCTATCTCGATGAGCAGGAGCGTCGGCTGAAGGCGGCGGCCGCCGTGCTGAAGGTCTCTCCGGGCGATCTCCTGCCGCGTCTCGAAACGCTTGTGGAAGAGCGTCGCAAGCTGGAACGCGAGCTTGCGGACGCCCGCAAGAAACTTGCCCTTGGCGGTGGCGCCAGCGCCGGCGGTGCGGGTGAGAAGGAAGAGATCGGCGGGGTAGGTTTCATCGGCCGTGTGGTCGAGGGCATCTCGCCTAAGGACCTGAAGCCGCTTGCAGACGAGGGCAAGAAGTCTCTCGGCTCTGGCGTTGTGGTATTCGTCGGCACCTCGGAAGAGGGCAAGGCGAGCGTCGTTGTCGGCGTTACCGAGGACCTGACGGGGCGCTTCAGCGCCGTCGAGCTGGTCCGCAAAGCGTCTACAGCCATAGGCGGGCAGGGCGGTGGCGGGCGGCCCGACATGGCCCAGGCCGGCGGCCCGGATGCGGCGAACGCGGCGGCGGCGGTGGAGGCAGTTAGGGCAGTGCTCGCCGGCGCTTGATTTCCGCCGGCTGCCGGCCCCACTGGGGCTAAAGCGCTCGCGCTGGGGTCGTTGACGATTTGATGGAAGCGTGCCGTGCGTTTGCGAAGTGGTTTTCGCATTCGCCGGGTTTCGAGTCGAGACACGTCGGCAGATGCGGCGCTGTCTCTTCGATGGCCTTTTCTTGATGTTCCGTATCCAGTCTTTGATCGTTGCCAAAGCCCGTTCGATCGGGTTGAGATCGGGCGAGTAGGGCAGCAGGATCGGACCTGGCTCTGGCGACGCAAATAATCTGCAGCACGGCGGCAGGCTCATGCGACCGAGATTGGTCATGGCGACGCTGTCGGGCACGAGCTGTTGTTCGACATAGGCCGCGAAAGCGCTGGCCTTTGATCGGCCTGCCGAACAGCAGGGCGTGGCGAGCCGCAGCGCGCTGAAGAAGTCAGCATGCGGCCGACCTTGCGGGCGAAGCGACGCAGGCGCTTGCTTCCGCTTCCACCGTGCAACGGCCATCTTGGTCTTGATCCCGTTCAGCGGGAAATCCCGGGTCCATCCATGGTTTACTTCCGATGAAGACCCAATCATCGCGGCGGATCGCGATTGGGATGGCAAGACCGGGGGCGCTGCCATCTGTGCGATGGCAGGCTCGCCTGCTCAAGCGCGAACAATGCTTTGAACCGAAGTCCTCGCCGCGCGGAAACAGCCACACTGCGTTTTGCAACACCTCAGCCCGCGCGCGCTGCAGTCCCAGCCGTGAGCGTCAGATGCGGCGTGTGGTTGATCCGTTTGCGGGTGCCGAACCGGTCGGCCGGTAGGCTCCGACCACCTCACCTCAGATGAACTGCGACACCGAGCCGGTCCGCCGCCGACCGGCAGCTCTCCCCGACCATGATGGCAGCCACAACACGTTGGCGAAGATCATTGAAACGAGGTGCTGCTCCGATGCCGGTTCCTCTCCAGCATCACCTAGAATCCCAAACAACAGCGACGGGAACTCCAAACGATTCACTCATCAGCGAACGGCTCTCGTTCATGTCTTTTCTTATGCTCCCTTCTTATGAAGTCGAGCATGAGCGCTGTGGCCTTTGCGGCGTGTGTCTCGAGCAGGAAATGGCCGGCGTCGAAAATATGCGCCTCCATCCTCGGCAAAGCCCTCATCCATGACTGGATTTCGGCGAGATCGAAGAAGGCATCATGCCTGCCCCAGAGCAGGAGGGAAGGTGGCTGCCAGCGTGCGAGATATTCGGCGACGGCGTCGAACCGCGCGACATAATCGGCATAATCGGCAATGAGGGCTCGCTGGGTAGCCATCCGACCTGGCAAGCACATCACCCGCCAGTCCTCCTCCCAGCTATCTGCCGGGATCCTTGCCGCCACGTCCGGCGGTACATTCGCGATGTACTGATCGCGCGTGCCCTCGAAGGTCAGATGCGCGGTCGCCGCCGCTTCGTTTTCCGGATTCGGCTCCGACCAGTACGTCTGGGTCGCGGCCCATTGCGGCCCAAGCCCCGTTCGATGAGCGTTGGCGTTCTGCACGATGAGACCCAAGACGCGTTCGGGTGTCTGCATGGCGATATAAAGCCCCACCGGGGAACCGAAATCGTGAAGATAGATATAGCGCGGCCCGATCTTGAGCCTGTCCAGGAGTTCGGAGATCGCCTCACCAAAGGCGGGAAACGAAGGCTGCGGCAGAACATCGGATTCGCCGAAGCCGGGCAGATCGGGAGCGATCACATAGGCCGCCTCCGACAGTCCGGGTATGACGTCCCGAAACGTCCGCGCGGAGCTCGGAAATCCGTGCAAAAGCAGGACGGCGGGCTTGGAGGCCTCACCTGCCGCGATGAAGGACAATTCCGTACCACCGGATAGGCGCAGCCGTTGCCGGGGTGGGGTGGGGTGTGGGAACGCCTTCATGCCGATCACTCGCAATCCTAGGAGTGCGCGACGAGTCTTGCCTCATCGCGCCCTGTCTTCCTGGCCAAGGTCGGAATGAATCCTAGGGGCGGGGAGGCTTCGATCAAGACCGCGCCTCCGGAAATGAAAAAGGCGGCCGAGGCCGCCTTTCTTGGATGAAGCCTTGCTCAGGCCATGGCCTTCCGCAGGTTCTCGTCCACCTTGTCAAGGAAGCCGGTCGTGGAGAGCCACGGCTGGTCCGGACCGATGAGAAGGGCAAGATCCTTGGTCATGAAGCCTGCTTCCACGGTCTCGATACAGACGCGCTCCAGGGTGTCTGCGAACTTTTTCAGTTCCGCGTTGCCGTCGAGCTTTGCCCGATGCGCGAGACCGCGTGTCCAGGCGAAGATCGAGGCGATCGAGTTCGTGGAGGTTTCTTCGCCCTTCTGGTGCTGGCGATAGTGGCGGGTCACTGTGCCATGGGCAGCTTCCGCCTCGACAGTCTTGCCATCCGGGGTCATCAGCACGGAGGTCATCAGGCCGAGCGAGCCGAAGCCCTGGGCCACGATGTCCGACTGCACGTCGCCGTCATAGTTCTTGCAGGCCCAGACATAGCCGCCAGACCATTTGAGGCTCGCCGCCACCATATCATCGATCAGGCGGTGCTCGTACCAAAGCTTCTTTTCCTTGAAGGCCGCCTCGAACTCGGCTTCATAGATCTCCTGGAAGATGTCCTTGAAGCGCCCATCATAGGCCTTGAGGATCGTGTTCTTTGTCGAGAGATAGACCGGATACCCGCGCTGCAGGCCGTAATTGAAAGATGCACGGGCGAAGTCGCGGATGGAGTCGTCGAGATTGTACATGGCCAACGTAACGCCGGCACCCGGCGCGTCGAACACTTCGTGCTCGATCACCTGCCCATCTTCGCCCACGAATTTGATGGAGAGCTTGCCTTTGCCCGGGAATTTGAAGTCTGTGGCGCGATACTGGTCACCAAAGGCGTGGCGCCCGACGATGATGGGTTGTGTCCAGCCGGGCACGAGGCGCGGCACGTTGCGGCAGATGATCGGCTCGCGGAAGATCACGCCGCCGAGGATATTGCGGATCGTTCCGTTCGGCGATTTCCACATCTTCTTGAGGCCGAATTCCTCCACCCGCGCCTCGTCCGGAGTGATGGTGGCGCATTTGACGCCGACGCCATGCTTCTTGATGGCATTTGCAGCATCGATGGTGATTTGGTCGTCGGTTTCGTCGCGCTTCTGGATGCTGAGATCGTAATATTCGAGATCAATGTCGAGATAGGGATGGATCAGCTTGTCCTTGATGAGCTGCCAGATGATGCGCGTCATCTCGTCGCCGTCCAGTTCGACGACGGGGTTGTCCACCTTGATCTTCGCCATAAGCCTCTCTCCGATAAAGGCGGACCGCGCCGCCGATACATATTCTTGGAAGTGGCGCCCCTATAGCATTGCCGCGCCGCTTGGCAAAGGCGGCTCACACCCTGCTTTACCCGATTGCGATAAGGCGCTAACAGCCGCTTATGGCAGGTACGGATAGACAACGCGAATTGCTCGCCGAGGGCCCCGCGATCATACTGGTCGAGCCCCAGCTTGGCGAAAACATCGGCATGGTGGCGCGCGCGATGGCCAATTTCGGCCTGGCGGAGCTCCGGCTCGTCAACCCTCGCGACGGCTGGCCCAACGAAAAGGCCAGGGCGGCGGCAAGCCGCGCAGATCACGTTATCGACACGGTCAAGGTGTTCGACGATCTTGCAGGTGCGGTGGCGGACCTGAATTTCCTCTATGCCACCACGGCTCGGCCGCGCGATAATTTCAAGCCAGTACGCGGCCCGGTCGAAGCCACGCGGGAGCTGCGGGCTCGGCACACGGCCGGGCAAAGGACCGGCATCCTCTTCGGCCGCGAACGATGGGGCCTCACCAATGAGGAGGTGGCGATGGCCGACGAGATCGTCACCTTTCCGGTCAATCCGGCGTTCGCCTCGCTCAATGTCGCACAAGCCGTGCTGCTCATGTCCTATGAATGGATGAAGGTTGGAGGTGAGGGGGTCGCACCCGTCTCGCCCGAGCACGTTCCGGCCCCTCGCGGGCATCTGAACAGTCTGATGGATTACATCGACCGCGTTCTATCGGAACGCGGCTATTTCCGCACTGAGGACAAGAAGCCGAAGATGCTGGACAATCTGAGGGCTCTCTTTACTCGGCCAGGCTTTACCGTGGAGGAGCTGGCGGTGCTGCGCGGCGTGCTCGTCTCGCTTGAGAAATTCTCGCCGAAACGGCCGCGTGGGTCTGGTGCGCCGGAAGTGGATGATTAGGGGATGGCTCGTGAATAGCCCCTTTCTTGCAAATTTCAAGAACGTGGGACTTCGCCCAACTCCACGAGTTTGCTTGCTCCTTCATCAAGGGCGAGATGGGCGCCTCTTTCGGCCATGCCGCAAACCGCCCTCGTTTTCGGTCGAAAGCGGGAGACTCTCCGCCGACAAGAGAGGCGGCCGATTGTCGTCGGCTCTCGGGTTTCAGGTCCTCGTTCATGCGTGACGATCCGATTCTCTTCTTCGACTCCGGCATTGGCGGCCTTTCCGTGGTGAAGGAAGCGAGGATACTCCTGCCGGATCATCCCTACGTCTATGTCGCCGATGACGCGGCATTTCCGTATGGAGCATGGGAGGAACAGGCGCTTCGCGATCGCCTGGTGGAGCTTTTCGGGGGCCTCATCACCCGCTTCACACCCTCGCTCATCGTGATCGCCTGCAATACAGCCTCCACCCTGGCGATCGCCGATCTTCGACAGGCCTATCCGGACCAGCAATTCGTCGGTACCGTGCCGGCCATCAAGCCTGCAGCGGAGCGTACGCGTTCCGGCCTCGTATCGGTGCTCGCGACGCCAGGCACGGTGAAGCGGCAATATACGCGCGATCTGATCAGCGCCTATGCCAGCAAGTGTTACGTGCGGCTTGTCGGCAGCGAAAACCTTGCGCAACTGGCGGAGCAGTATATGCGTGAAGGCTTCGTCGACGAGGAGGCGGTGCGAGCGGAGATCGCGCCCTGCTTCATCGAGCAGGATGGCAGGCGGACGGACATCGTCGTGCTCGCCTGCACGCATTACCCATTCCTGGTCAACCGCATGCGCAAGACCGCGCCTTGGCCGGTAGATTGGATCGATACTTCCGAGGCGATTGCCCGCCGCGCCCTGACTTTGGCCAGAACGCTTCCACCTGCCGTTCGGCCGGAAGGTCCGGACAGTGCTTATTTCACTTCAGGCAATCCGCCCGCGAGCCTGAGGCGATTGGTTTCCGGGTTCGGCTTCAAGATTATGGACGAAAAAACCTGAAGCGCCGGCGAGGCCTTTCATCAAGTCAGGATGTCCACATCCAGTCGCTGGCGCCTGTTTTGGCGGCCAAGATGATCCAGCATGCGCCTGATGCCTTCGCGCAGGCCGATGGACGGCACGAGTCCGAACGAGGATTGCAGGGCTGTGTCACCACAGCGGAAGAATGCGCCTTCCGGCTTGTCGGTCATGCCGGAGATGTTCGGAGTCCAGCCGATCTCCGCAGTGACCATGCCCGCAAGTTCGATGAAGGACGTAGGTGTTCCGGAAGAGAGGTTGAGGCTGGCGCCATTCGGTAACTGGCGGAAGGTCTTCCAGATGAACTCGACGCAGTCCTCGATATGGATGAAGTCACGGCACTGATGGCCGCTCCCCCATACGAAAACCTCGCTCGCACCCTTCTGTTTGAGAAGCCTGTTGCAGATCGCCGGGAAGGGATAGGAGAAATCCTGATCTTCCCCATAGCCGCTGAACGGCCGGTACGCGACGGCCCGGCCGGCATATTTTTCGACATAGAGTTTCAGGAGATACTCGCCGGTCAGCTTGGACCAGCCATAGCTCAAGTCCGGGACGCCGACGGCATCGGTAAAGTCGATCATGTCTTCGGCGAGCTTTTGACACACACCCGCACGCTGTAGGCTCATGGGGTAAGCGGCGCTGGAGCTGAGATAGACGACGAGTCCCGGTTCCGTGCGCGCCGCCCACCTCCACATGGAAGCGTCTATCGCCAGATCTTCGGCTACGCAGAGTGCATGGTTCTCAAGCTTTATGCGGCCACCGACGATGGCGGCCAGATGAAACACATAATCGAACCGCTCTTCCGATCTGTCGAAGAAGAGCCGGCAGTCCTCATGAATGAAGGAGAATGCGCCTTTCGGTCGGCAAGGCCAATGGTCCGGGTGACGCGCTCCCGTTCCGAAGACCAAGGAATCCACACAGACGACTTCGATACCTTCCGAAAGCAGCTTTGCGCAGAGATGGCGCCCGGCAAAGCCTGCTCCTCCCGTCACCAGTGCACGCGCCATTTCTCCTCCCTAATGGGCCGTGAAAGAGACTTTGCCCAAATAAATGTCGACGATCCTGCGGGACCACTCCTCCCAACTCGGGGCGATCTTCTGGCCATAGGCGAACGCGCCGTCGCTCAACCGCCGCACGAGTTCGGCGTTACGCATGAGAGCCATTTTTTCCGCCAGGGATTTCGCGTTTCCGCTCTCAAAGACCAGCCCCGCTCGGTTCTCCTCGACCTCTCTGGCGATGAGGGCGTTGCTGCTCACGATGACGGGGATGCCGCACATCAGTGCCTCGGCCGTCACCAGGCCATAGGGCTCGGGCATTCTTGACGGCATGATCAGATATCGGGTCTTGCAGGCGATCCGGGCGACTTCGTCGTCTTCAAGCCAGCCGGCCACCCGGCAATGGGGGAGCGCCAGCCGCGTTTCTGCAAGAAGTGGCCCCCGACCGATGAGTGTGGCGGATATGCGCGTGTAGTTGAGAGCTTCCGCGAGCGTGCGCACACCCTTTTCCCAGGTCATGCGGCCCAGATAGAGAACGGTTTCGTTTTCCCATGCCCGCACGCGCCCGTTTCTTGAGAGGGGGGTCGCCGGCGTTCTGAGGGTCAGGAATTTCCTCAACGGGCCGGACCGCAGATATGGTTCCATATTCTCATGCGCGAGAATGATGTCGACCCGGCTCCAAAAGGCATCGCCGGCGCCTTTCTGGGTGAGGGAGCGTGCGAAGCGCCAGAGCTTATGGAAATAATTGCGCTTGTCACAATTTGTGGCGAGGCACGGAAGGGAAAGAGGACGAAGATTGCAGATGTCACCCCTCCGGTAGTTCACGTAACCACCATTGGGACATGCCGCAAAAAAATCGTGTGTGGTGAGAAGCACCCTTGCATCGTGCCGCGCAAGAGCGTGGAAGATCGACGGCGAGAGTATCTGTGACCAGCCGTGGACGTGAACGACGGTGTTTCCGGAGCGGGCTGTAAGCAACTGCCGCAGCGCCCGATAGGCTCGAGGATTGAAATTCCTGCTGAACAAATCCCCCGCGCTGACGCCATCCCGCAGAGGCTTCTCCCCCAACGCCTCGACATGCACCTGCGGAAACATCTCGCGAATGCCGGCGCCGTCATCCCCCACCAGGACCGCACAATCGATATTCGCCGCAGTGGCGGCCTCGATGCAGCGCATTGCTACCTTGGTGGCGCCGCCCCGGACAGTCGACACGTCATTGATCACCAAAAGGCGCAACGAAACCCCCCGCTCCAGGACCACGGAGTTCGTAAAAGCGGATGCCATCCGTGATCACGTTGAATATCCCACCTTTCACGGGAGGGGATTAACTTGTCATTTCGCATTAGAAAGGGAGGAGGGCCTTCGTCCTTGCTTACTGGGGGATGGCGCCGAACGGTTGATTGTCACAAACGGTTGACTTTCCTGCCCATCTCCCCTAGGGACAGTCGCGAGCGCGATGGCGTCATTCGCCGCCGCGCTTTTTTGACGTGTCCCGTGGAAGTTGCCTCAAGCGTGTGGCAATGTCCTGTCAGGCCTCGGAAACGGAGGCCAGAGGAGGGCGCGTTTCCTTCATCCGTAACATGCGGTTGCGGATGTAATTTGTTGTAAAGGGAATGCGATGAGCAAACGCCAATCCGCGAAATACAAGATCGATCGCCGTATGGGCGAGAACATTTGGGGCCGCCCCAAATCGCCGGTCAACCGCCGTGAATACGGCCCGGGCCAGCACGGCCAGCGCCGCAAGGGGAAGCTTTCGGACTTCGGCCAGCAGCTGCGTGCGAAGCAGAAGCTCAAGGGCTATTACGGCGACATCTCCGAGAAGCAGTTCCGCCGCATCTATGACGAGGCGAACCGCCGCAAGGGCGAGACGACCGAAAACCTGATCGGCCTCCTGGAATCGCGCCTCGACGCGATCGTCTTCCGTGCCAAGTTCGTGCCGACGCCTTTCGCCGCGCGCCAGTTCATCAACCACGGCCATGTCAAGGTGAATGGTCGCCGGGTGAATATCCCGTCCTACCGCTGCAAGCCGGGCGACGTGATCGAGGTGCGTGAGAAGTCGAAGCAGCTCACCATGGTTCTGGAGGCGGTTGCGCTTCCCGAGCGCGACGTGCCGGATTACATCGAGGTCGATCACAACAAGATGACCGCGAAATATGTCCGCATGCCTGCGCTCGCCGACGTGCCCTATGCGGTGGTGATGGAGCCCAACCTCGTCATCGAGTACTATTCGCGCTGATATCTGTTCAGTTCGTTGGAAGAGGCCGCCATTGGCGGCCTTTTTCTTTTGTTGGACCGGCGTTATGGAGGGGCGGGAGATCATCATGACAATCCACCAGCCGCGTTTGCCCCATACCGCCGACCCCGATGAAGCCGCCGGTCATCCGCTCTTTGCCGGCGCGCCCTCCTCGGTGGAGTTCAACAAGCTCAGGAAACGTCTCCTGCGCCAAACCCGGCAAGTGCTTGAGGATTTCTCGATGGTGCGGCCAGGTGAGCGCTGGCTGATCGCCCTGTCCGGCGGCAAGGATTCCTATGGCCTGCTCGCTATCCTGCTCGATCTGAAATGGCGCGGGCTTCTGCCGGTCGAACTTCTCGCCTGCAATCTCGACCAGGGTCAGCCGAATTTTCCAAAACACATATTGCCGGATTATCTGACGCGGCTCGGTGTTCCCCACCGCATCGAATACCAGGACACCTATTCCGTCGTCACTGAGAAGATCCCGGAAAACAGGACATACTGCTCATTATGCTCGCGCCTGCGCCGCGGGCATTTATATCGTATCGCGCGGGAGGAGGGGTGTTCTGCCCTGGTGCTTGGCCACCACCGCGAGGACATCCTTGAAACCTTCTTCATGAATCTCTTCCATGGTGGGCGGCTCGCTGCCATGCCCCCAAAGCTTCTGAACGACGAGGGCGATGTTCTGGTGCTGCGCCCGCTTGCTTATTGCGCGGAAGCGGATCTCGCCAAATTCGCCGAGGGGATGAAATTTCCGATCATCCCCTGCGACCTCTGCGGCAGCCAGGACGGCCTGCAGCGCAATGCCATGAAGGCCATGCTGGCTGACATCGAAAAACGCATGCCCGGCCGCAAGGATACGATGATCCGCGCGCTCACGAATGTGCGGCCGTCGCATCTGCTCGACCGCCAGCTTTTCGACTTCACAAATCTCTCTCCAGAAGAAAACCAGACTGATGCGTTTTGAAGAGAACCAGATCGAGTGGCTTTCGGAACTGCTCCGCGCTGCCGCAAAGGCCGAGATCATGCCCCGTTTCCGCCGGCTGGGCGATGCGGATGTGCGCCAGAAGTCTTCGCCAGCTGATCTGGTCACTGAAGCGGACGTCAACGCCGAACGCGTCATCACGAAGGCGCTGCTTGAACGTTATCCAAACGCGCTGGTCGTCGGTGAAGAAGCATGTGCGGCTGAGCCGTCCTTGTTATCGGGGCTAAAAGAGGCCGAACTGGCCTTCGTGCTCGATCCTGTCGACGGCACATTCAACTTCGCTTCCGGCGTTCCGCTTTTTGGCGTGATGCTCGGCGTCATCGTCAAGGGCGAGACCGTAGCAGGCATCATCCACGATCCGGTCGGCGACGACTGGCTGATTGGCCTGAAGGGCGGCGGCAGTCACATTCGGCGCGCCGATGGAGGACTTTCTGCCGTGCGGGTCGCCGATCCTGTTCCCGTGTCCGAAATGACGGGAGCGGTCTCATGGTCGTTCCTTGCGGAGCCGGAACGTTCGCGTCTGGCCAAAAACCACGCCAAGTGCCTTGCCTTGATTGGGTATCGTTGCGCGGCTCACGAATACCGGGTGATCGCGCAAGGATATGCGCATTTTGCGGTCTACGCGAAGCTCATGCCATGGGATCATCTTGCCGGCGCGCTTATTCATACGGAAGCTGGCGGCTATGTCGCCCGCTTTGACGGGAGCCCCTATCTTCCCTTCCATACAGACGGCGGCCTTCTGGTTGCCCCCGACCCCGAGAGCTGGAAGGCTCTCAGGGCGGAGCTATGGGCCGAATAGTCAGACCCGCGGGTTTATCTGCCGGAACAGCCGGCCATGCTCCCCGATCAGCACCAGAATGAGGCTCGCCAGGCCGAGTGCGAAGTAGCCCAGCGCCAAGGGGCGCAGCGTGCCGTCGAAAGCCTGCCCGATCAGGGCGCCGATGATGCCGCTTCCGATCGTTGCAATGAAACCCTGCACGGCTGCCGCAGTGCCGGCCACATGGCCGAGAGGTTCCATAGCGATCGCGTTGAAATTCGTGCCGACCCAGCCGAACTGGAACATCGAAACCGAGAAGAGCACGAAGAAAAGCCAGAAGGGAACAGGCCCGAGAAGAGCAAGCGCCAGCCAGATCCCGGTGGTGAAGAGAAAACCGAGAAGCGCACCGTGCGAAAGCCGCCGCATCCCGAAACGCCCGACGAAACGCGAATTGGTGAAGGACGATAGCGCCATCAGTCCCGCGCCAATCGCGAACATGATCGGGAAGAGAGTCCCGAGATCATAGATATCGACATAAATTTGCTGCGCGGAATTGATGAAGCCGAACAGCGCACCCAGGATCGCGGTGGTGGCGAGGGTGTAGCAGAGCGATATGCGATCCGTCAGCACGTAGCGGAAGCCCTGGACGATCGAACTGAAGGAGAGCGAGCGGCGCAGCTCCGGCGCGAGCGTTTCAGGCAGCCTCAGCATTGCCCAGAGCGTGACGGCCAGGGATGTGAAGCCCATCAGCAGGAAGATCATGTGCCAGCTGCCGAAGATCATTGCCGCTTGGCCGAGGCTTGGCGCAATGACCGGAATCACCATGAAGACCATCATCACCATGGAGAGGACCTCGGCCATCTGGCGGCCGCCGAAAATGTCGCGAATGGCTGAGATGGCGATGACGCGCGTCGCCGCCGCCCCGATGCCCTGCAGAAAGCGCAGGGCGAGAAGCAGGCCGAAACTCGGCGCGAACACGCACGCAAAGGCGGTCACGATATAGGCAGCCAATCCGACGAGCAGCGGTCCGCGGCGGCCGAAGCGGTCGGCTATAGGCCCATAGAAAAGCTGTGCCACGCCAAAGCCGCCGACATAGGCGCTGACGACGAGCTGGCGCCGGTTGGGATCCTCTACGCCAAGGGCAGCACCGATCTGCTGCAAGCCCGGCAGCATGATGTCTATGGCCATTGCGTTCAGCGCCATCAGCGCGGCCGCCAGACCCATGAACTCGGCCTTGCTGATGGTCAAAACGGATTTCGAATGGTCCTCCTGTGCAACTGCCTTTTGCATAGTCCGCTCCAATAGGAATGCGCGCGAAAAGTCACGCGGCCACAATCAAATAAGTCCAGGGTCCAAAAGTTTGCGCTCAGGACCGAACAGCGAAAAAATACGTCGGCCATTGGCCGACGTATGGGAAAGCTGGAATTTGGACGTCCGAAGAGCTTCGGGCGTTGATGCCGGCGTCAGGCGCCGGCGGAGATCAGGCCGCGCCGCGCGCAGTCACTCCCTTTTCCTCGAGGAAGGTTTTCAATTCGCCAGCCTGGAACATCTCGCGTACGATGTCACAGCCGCCGACGAATTCACCCTTCACATAAAGCTGGGGGATTGTCGGCCAGTTTGAATATTCCTTGATGCCCTGGCGCAACTCGTCCGAGGTCAGCACGTTGACGCCCTTGTAGTCGACCCCGAGATAGTCGAGAATCTGCACGACCTGGCCGGAGAAGCCGCACTGCGGGAAGCCGGGCGTTCCCTTCATGAAGAGAACCACGTCGTTCGTCTTCACCTCGTTGTCGATGAATTCATTGATGCCGCTCATCGCGTATTCCTTTCAGAGCCGGGGAGGGGACCGGCTAGCTAAGCATTGCTTACCTATACTTATTGCACGATTCGCGCGGGTGCAATGCGGCGAGAATTATTATCCTGGCGTGCGGAGGGCATGGTCACGGATGCCGGTGGCGCGTGCCATCGCAGTGCCTGCTCGAATCCGCAGGCATAAATAGAAAAAAACCGCTCATAACGAAAGGACGAATTACGTTCTCTCAGCGCTCGAAGTCTCTTCCGTCGTGCGGAAGGGAGCGTTCGGCAATTCGTAGAATATGTGTGAGGCCCCAAGAATGTTCCGGAACAATGTCGATACGGCCAGCACGCCGTCCCCTGCCTCTGGGATAGAGGCTCCGCCCGGCGTCCCCGCTAAAAGCAAGGAAAAGAGTTCCGACAAGGCCGAAAGTACAAGTGCTGGAGGCAATCAGACATCCTCCGGTGTTTTTCCGGAGATGTCATCGGATGTCAGCATCGAGGTGAACCGATTACCGGAGGAACATAGGGAACGTATGCTTCCGGAAACGAAGGGCCGCGTGGAGAATGTGCAGCGGGCAAGGTTGATCTCGTCCGTCGCTGCAAAAGCGCATGACGAATGGCGAGAGCCGCGCAAAATACCGGGCACCGGCGAGTACGAGCCGCGATGGAAGCCTGTCCGCGATAAGGACTGGATCGAGCAAAACCACGGAACGCCTTCGCTTCGCATGCAGGATGGTCGGTGCGAGGTGAATATCGCGGGACTTGCTCACAAGGATCTGCCGCCTGAGCATCGAAAGGAAAACGATGCATCGGCAGCAATTGCCGTCGACGCCATATTGCGGGCCTGCAGGAATGGTGTTCCCCTCGACGAAAGCTTTATCGAAAAGGCTGCTGAAGAGGAACACACGGCCTGGCTGGAACGGAACGGGTCCTGGGCTTCCGAAATCCAGAAGAAGCCTTACGCGGAGCTGCCGGAATCAGAGAAGGAGAAGGACCGCCGCTTCATCAGCGAGGCGATCGAAATCTTCCGACAGGATTCGATGGAGAGATAACCGACCGGCATAGAGCCGGGAGCACATGATATGCGCTTTCTCCTAAGCTCTCTCCATCGTCTCTGTAAATCGCCTCTCGATCTCAAACTCGTGAGAAGGCTTCCGGTGGCGCGTTCAGCAGGCGCGCCACCCTTAATCAGGTACGCTCGTCTGAAGGGCGAGGGCGTGCAGCACGCCACCCATATTGCCCTTCAGAGCTTCATAAACCATCTGGTGCTGCTGCACGCGTGTCTTGCCGCGGAAGCTTTCAGACACGACTTCTGCCGCATAGTGATCACCGTCGCCTGCAAGGTCGCGGATGATGACTTTTGCGTCGGGTATGGCTTCTTTGATCAGACGCTCAATATCGCCGGCGCTCATAGCCATGATTGCTACTCCCCTAATGCCCGTTCGTTCAGCTTGAACCACCGTCCCGCATGAACTTCGGAAACCAGCCCTCGTGGGCTTCTTTTAGTTCTGCGACGGGTATGGCACGGGCGTTGCCGAGTTTCAATTCGCCTCCGCCGGTGATGCCGATCCGGGCCAGTGAAACCCCCGCTTTCCTTGCCTCTTCCACCAGAGCGGCGAATTCCATGCCTTCTGGTGTGAGGGAGACGGTAAGGACGTAGCGGCCCTGATCTTCGCCGAAGAAGGCAGCAATGCTATCACCCGCCGGCGCATCGATCTCGGCACCAATGCCGGAAGCCATCGCCATTTCGGCCAGGGCGACTGCGAGGCCGCCATCAGAGCAGTCGTGCACGGCGGTGGCTGTTCCGGAGCGGATCAGGCCACGCACGAAATCGCCTGCGCGCTTCTCTTGCGCGAGATCGACCGGGGGCGGCGCACCCTCGATACGGCTATGGATATCGCGAAGATAGACGGACTGGCCAAGATGCGTGCCCCATCCTTCCGGGGCGCCTGCAAGGAGCACCACCTGTCCTTCTCCGGCAAAGCCGATGCGCGCCATCTTTGACCAGTCGGGGATGAGGCCGACGCCTGCGATGGTCGGCGTGGGCAGGATCGCCTGGCCAAGGGTTTCGTTATAGAGCGAAACGTTCCCCGAAACGACGGGAAAGGACAGCGCCCGGCAGGCCTCTCCGATACCTTGAACAGCGCGCACAAACTGGCCCATGATCTCGGGCCGCTCGGGATTGCCAAAATTCAGATTGTCGGTGACGGCCAATGGCTCGGCGCCTGTGGCGGTCAAATTGCGCCAGCATTCAGCCACCGCCTGCTTGCCGCCTTCGAACGGATCGGCCTCGCAGTAGCGCGGCGTCACGTCGGAAGAGAAGGCGAGCGCCTTGGTGGGATGGTCTTCCACGCGCACCACGCCTGCATCCCCGCCCGGGATCTGCAGCGAATTGCCTTGGATCAATGTGTCGTACTGTTCCCATACCCAGCGGCGCGAGGAAAGATCCGGCGAGCCCAGGAGCCTCAGGAGCGCGTCCGCGATGTCGGCTTGGGGCAAACACCTGGCATCGAGGGCAGGGGGTGCCTCGGGCTCGACCCAGGGCCGGTCATATTCCGGCGCTTCGTCGCCCAGATCCTTGATCGGGAGATTCGCCACCTCCTCTCCCTGGTGCAGAACGCGGAAGCGCAGATCATCGGTCGTGCGGCCGACGACCGCGAAATCGAGCCCCCATTTGCGGAAGATTGCTTCTGCCTCTTCGTGCTTCTCGGGGCGGAGCACCATGAGCATGCGCTCCTGGCTTTCCGAAAGCATCATCTCATAGGCGGTCATGCGCTCTTCGCGGACCGGCACCTTGTCCAGGTCGAGTTCTATCCCGAGGTCGCCCTTGGCTCCCATTTCGACCGCAGAGCAGGTGAGGCCTGCCGCACCCATGTCCTGGATGGCGATGACGGCGCCCGTCGCCATCAGTTCCAGGCATGCCTCCAGCAGGCACTTTTCCGTGAAGGGGTCGCCCACCTGAACGGTCGGCCGCTTCTCGTCGATCGCCTCGTCGAATTCGGCCGAGGCCATTGTGGCACCGCCAACGCCGTCGCGGCCGGTCTTGGCGCCAAGATAGACGACGGGAAGCCCAACGCCTTCAGCCTTGGAGTAGAAGATCCCATCCGTGCGGGCGAGGCCCGCGGCGAAGGCGTTCACCAGGCAGTTGCCATTGTAGCGAGGATCGAAATTGACCTCGCCGCCGACGGTCGGCACGCCGAAGGAATTGCCATAGCCGCCGACGCCCGCCACCACGCCGGCCACCAGATGCCTGGTCTTGGGATGGTCCGGCGCGCCGAAGCGCAGCGCGTTCATGGCCGCGATTGGCCGTGCGCCCATGGTGAAGACATCGCGCAAGATGCCGCCCACGCCCGTGGCTGCACCCTGATAAGGCTCGATATAGGAGGGGTGGTTGTGGCTCTCCATCTTGAAGACGACGCATTGGCCATCGCCAATATCGACCACGCCCGCATTCTCGCCGGGCCCCTGGATCACCTGTGGGCCGGAGGTGGGCAGGGTGCGCAGCCACTTCTTCGAGCTTTTATACGAGCAATGCTCGTTCCACATGGCCGAAAAGATGCCAAGCTCGGTAAAGGTCGGCTCGCGGCCGATCAGGTCGAGAATGCGCTGGTACTCGTCAGGCTTGAGGCCATGTGCGGCGATGAGCTCTGGCGTGATGGCGATGTCGTTTCGAATGGTCATGAGAGCGATTGATTCCGGCCGGATTGTAAGCTTCCCCATAGCGCGGGGAAGCGTGGCGATACACCCTGATGGGTTCTGAAAAAGTGTCGCTTCCGCAAAAAGTCAGCCAAGTCTGTCATCTTCCGCGAAGATGTATCGGGGCACGGCGCAGGGACCGGCCAATCATGCATTCCCGCTGCATGCATTCGATCCCCCGGCCCACCGCTGAACATCCGCCGCAATTCGCGAGCCCGCCTGATGAGCCATCAGTGGCCCGAAACTTCCACCCTTGCCGGGTTGCCTTCCGCGTGCACGACGAGCAGTGGCCGCGCTTCCGGAGTGCCGGCTGGAACGAGCAGGATGCGCGGACGCCCGCTATAGGAGTTCAGCTCGTCTGCAAGCCGGAAGGAGCGAAAGCTTGGGTCCTTGGATCCGAACCAGCAGGTATGGGCTGAACGAGCGATGCGTTCCATTGTGGGCAGGGCAGCCATGTTTCCCGCCGTAAAGGCGAGAGGGCCGGGCCCAGGCTCATTGGACTGGCATGCACCCAGAAAGGCGGAGCCCGTCGCGATGAATGCCAATAGAACGTTCCGCGGCAATGCTTTCACTTCATCGCCCCTTTCGATCGGCTATGATTGATGAAGCGCCCTCAGGCCGCACGCCCGAGTACGCTTTCGAAGAGAGCCCGTCCATCGATGCCGCCATGGGCGGCTTCGATGAGATTTTCCGGATGCGGCATGAGACCAAGCACATTGCCGGCCTGGTTGACGATGCCGGCGATATCATTGATCGAGCCATTGGGATTGGTGCCTTCGGCATAGCGGAAGACCACCTGGCCGTCGCCCTCGATACGGGCAAGCGTTTCAGGATCGGCGAAGAAATTGCCGTCGTGATGCGCGACGGGGCAGCGAATGATCTGCCCCGGTGCGTAAGCGCGAGTGAAAGCCGTGTTGGCATTGGCCACCTGAAGCTTCACTTCGCGGCAAACGAATTTCAGCGACGCGTTGCGCATCAGCGCGCCCGGAAGGAGACCTGCTTCGAGCAGGATCTGGAACCCATTGCAGACCCCAATGACAAGCACCCCCTTTGCCGCCCTTTCGGCCACCGCCCGCATGACGGGCATGCGTGCAGCGATGGCGCCGCAGCGCAGATAGTCACCATAGGAGAAACCGCCGGGAAGGACGATCAGGTCGACCTCCGGCAGTTCTGTATCGGTCTGCCAGACCTTGATCGGCGCTTTTCCGGAAATCTTCGTGAGAGCGGCGATCATATCGCGGTCGCGATTGAGGCCGGGGAGCTGGATGACGGCTGATTTCATGCGTTCGGTTCGTAAGGTTTCTGCGGCCCTTCGGCCATTTCTCGAGGTTCGAGGCGGCGTTCGATGCGGTCCAGGTGCCCATCGTGGCGGGCAAGGATGCCGTTGATGTTGTGGATGTCCGTCTGGATTCCGATCATGTGACCGCGGATGACGTTTAATTCGGTCTTGACCTCAGACACGTCCGCCCTGAGTTCCGTCAAATCACGCTGCACGCGTTTGAGCAGTCCGTAGGTCAGATCGCCGACTGAATCCGTCATCTCCGTCCTTTTGCCCGCAACCTCAGGTAATCGAGATACTATAGTTCTCGATCACCGTGTTCGCCAGCAAACGCTCGCACATTTCCTTGAGGTCGGTTTCCGCCTTGGCCTTGTCAGAGCCGTCGAGTTCCAGGTCGAAGACTTTGCCCTGCCGAACCGAACCGATGCCGGAAAAGCTCAAACCCCTCAGCGCGCCTTCAATGGCTTTTCCCTGCGGGTCGAGCACGCCATTCTTGAGCGTGACGATGACGCGTGCCTTGATCACTTTCAGTCTGCCCCTTGATTTCAGTGGCGGGTTTCGCCGTCAGGCTTGGATGAGACGAGCACTGGGCCGGTCGGCTTCGGCGGCTCGTTTTCGTTCATGATGCCGAGGCGGCGCGCCACTTCCTGGTAGGCCTCCACCAGTCCGCCCATGTCGCGGCGGAAACGGTCCTTATCCAGCTTGTCCCGCGTGTTGATGTCCCACAGGCGGCAGGAATCGGGCGAGATCTCGTCGGCAACGACGATGCGCATCATGTCGCCCTCCCAAAGGCGGCCGCACTCGATCTTGAAATCGACGAGCTGGATGCCGACGCCGAGGAAAAGGCCGGAGAGGAAATCATTGACGCGGATGGCGAGCGCCATGATGTCGTCGATTTCCTGCGGGCTCGCCCAGCCGAATGCGGTGATATGCTCTTCGGAGACCATCGGATCGTCGAGAGCGTCCGCCTTGTAATAGAACTCGATGATCGAGCGCGGGAGCACGGTGCCTTCCTCGATACCGAGTCTTTTTGCGAGCGATCCTGCGGCAATATTGCGCACCACGATCTCGAGCGGGATGATCTCGACTTCCTTGATCAGCTGCTCGCGCATATTGAGCCGGCGGATGAAGTGGGTGGGAATGCCCATCCGGTTCAAATGCTCGAAAATATACTCCGAGATACGGTTGTTCAGCACGCCCTTGCCATCGACGACCTCGTGCTTCTTCTTGTTGAAGGCCGTGGCATCGTCCTTGAAGAATTGGATCAGCGTACCTGGCTCGGGGCCTTCGTAAAGAATCTTGGCCTTGCCTTCATATATGCGGCGGCGACGGTTCATGGCTTTCTCTGGTTTTCGTGTGCCGGTCCTAACATGGTGTCATTGGCCCGACTCGGCATGAGGGGAGGAGCCAGCTGGCTCCTGCGGTCTCTAGCGCAAAGAGCCCGGTATCTCAATCGGCATTTCGACTCGTTGACGGATTCGAACGCTCCTATTGACCAAGCGCGTGCTTCTGTTTCTAAAATGCGCGTGCCCGAGCACGCGGCATCTCTCGTGGGATGCGCTGGTGCCAAGCCGGAGGTTTCGATGAGCAATATGAAAGAGCGCGAAGAAACATTCGAGCGGATGTTCGTGCGCGATGAGGAACTCAGGTTCAAGGCAACGGCTCGCCGCAACAAGCTCCTGGGACTTTGGGCTGCAGAAAAGCTCGGCAAGACGGGCGACGAGGCCCAGTCCTATGCGAAGGACGTGGTCAAAGCCGACTTCGAGGAGCCGGGCGATGAGGATGTGTTCCGCAAGCTGCGGCGCGACTTCGATGCTGCCGGCGTCAACGAAACCGATGAGGCCATACGCCTGCAGATGTTAGATCTTATGGGTCAGGCCATCGCTCAAGTGAAAAGCGAGTGATGATGCGCCGGCTTTCCGAACGGCTCGCGAGCGGCGAGACTGTCCTTACCGCGTGGTCAGCAATTCCGGACGCATTGACCGTCGAGGCTGTTGCGGCCGCAGGCTTTGATGCGGTCACGCTCGACATGCAGCATGGCGGCCATCATGAGGACAGCGTGCTGCGCAGCATCACGCCGATCCTGCATCGTGGCAGGCACCCCATCGTACGCATCCCGGTAGGGCGTTTTGACATGGCGAGCCGGGCGCTCGATTTCGGCGCCGAAGCCGTTATCGCTCCCATGATCAATTCCTTGGAGGACGCACGGCGTTTCGCCGCTGCCGTGGCCTACCCTCCGCGTGGAGAACGTTCCTGGGGGCCGACCTTCGCCCTTCCGCGTTCCGGTGAAAGCGGCTGGCAGAATTGGCTGGACACCGCCAAGGGACGCACCCTGGCCTTCGCCATGGTAGAGACGCAGGAGGCTTTTGAGCTCCTCGACGAAATCCTGGCCGTGGAGGGCATAGACGGTATTTTCGTCGGGCCGTCCGATTTTTCACTCGCCTGGACGGAAGGAAAAGCCATCGATCCCTCCTTGCCGGCGATGATGGAAGCGATCAGCCGCATTGCCGATAGAACGCGCGCGGCGGGCAAGCACGCTGCCATTTATTCCGTCGACCCCGCCCTGGTGGGCCGCTTCCGTGACATGGGTTTCAGCCTCTTCGCGTTCGGCAATGAATATGCCTATATCGCCCACGGCGCTGCGGGAATGATCGCCAAGGCCAAAGGCGGCGTTGGCGAGCGCGACTAAAGCCGCGACAGGAACCGGGCGAAGGCCAGGGTTCCTTCCGGCCAGGGGCCGAATCCGGCCTCGGTATTAATATGTCCCGCCTCTCCGGCATCAAGAAGAACTGAACCCCAGGCAGCGGCGATTTCCTCCGCCTGCTCGAAACTGCCGAAATGATCGTTGCGGCTTGCCACCACGATCGACGGGAAGGGTAGCGGATCGCGCGGATATGGCCCGAAGGTCATCAGATGCTTAGGCCTGATCTTCGGATTTGCCACATCGGGCGGAGCGACGAAGAAGGCGCCGGCGACTTTCCTGCGAAAATGCGGAATGCCATGCACGGCCGAAGCTATGCCAAGCGAATGGGCGACCAGAACCACCGGCTTTTCCGCCTTGTTCACAGCCTCGACCACCCTGTTCACCCAGTCCTCACGCACGGGTTTGGACCATTCCGCCTGCTCGACGCGGCGAGCGGTCGCAAGCCGCGCCTGCCATCGCGTCTGCCAATGGTCAGGCCCTGAATTGGTGTAACCGGGGATGATGAGGATATCTGCGTCCTTGGCTTTCATGGCCGCGCATGTAGCCAGCATGATCGTTCCGTGCAACCCGGCACAGATGGTCGTGATCGGTGAACACGGTGTTCTCTACTCGACGCTTGTTTTGGAGGAGGAGCGGGATCACATAGATTTGAGACGGCGCCGGAATGGGCGCTTCGGTGCGGCATTGATGTGGCTGCCAGGAGTTCAACATGGCAAATCTTCCATTTGCAGCGACGACGCCGACGAGCATTGCCGCTGTGGGGCTGAAAGCACGCGATGCCGAGGCGCTGGCGGGCTTCTACCGCGACGTCATCGGTCTGGCCGAGATATCGCGAGGTGACGGAGCGATCACGCTCGGCGCAGGCGAGCGGAAAATTCTGGTCGTCGAGGAAGACAAGGCTGCTCTGCCGGATGATCCCCGGGAGGCGGGCCTGTTCCACACTGCGTTTCTTCTGCCATCCCGCGCCGATCTTGGCCGCTGGGCGCGTTATGCGCTGGAGCAGCAGGTTCCGCTGGATGGCGCCTCCAATCATCTCGTCAGTGAGGCGATCTATCTGAGCGATCCCGAGGGAAACGGCATCGAAATTTATGCCGATCGGCCGCGCGAGAGCTGGCCTTGGGAAGATGGGCAGGTAGCCATGAAGACCTTGCGGCTGGATTTCGACGATCTCCTTTCGGCTGGAGGAGACGAGACCTGGACCGGCGCGCCTGACGGAACGGTGGTCGGTCATGTGCATCTGCGTGTCGGCGATCCGGCGGAAGCCGAACGTTGGTGGCATGACAATTTGGGCTTTGAAACCATGGCCCGGTACGGCCCGAGCGCCGTGTTTCTCGCGTCGGGTGGCTATCACCACCACGTGGGCGCCAATGTCTGGCACAGCCTCGGTGCGGGACGGAGGAATCCCGCCCGCGCCGGCCTTTCGTGGGTTCAGTTCAGCGCTGCTGACGCTGAAGGCGAGCGTATGCTCGAAGACCCTTGGGGTACGATCATCAAGGTAAGCCGGAAGGCCTAAGGCCTGTTGAGATTCAGGATTCCATGCCGCGCTTGTTCGTGATTCAAGCTTCGGATGGAGCGATTCGTACTGACTGACGCCCAATGGGCGAAGATGGAGCCACATTGCCTGGGCAAGCCGACGGACCCCGGGCGAAGCGGCAGCGACAACCGTCTGTTCCTCGAAGCGGTGTTGTGGATCGTGCGGACGGGCAGCCCGTGGCGCGACCTGCCCGCGCTCTTTGGTAACTGGAACACGGTGTTCAAGCGATACCGAGACTGGGTCAAAGCCGATATATTCGTTCGGCTTTTTGACGCGTGCTCCGACGAGCCGGATATGGAGTACGCCATGGTCGACGCCACCATCATCAAGGTCCACCGCCACGGCCAGGGCGCAAAAGGGGGACTCAGAGCCAGGCCATAGGCCGTTCCAAGGGCGGTATGACCACCAAGATCCTCGCGCTCACCGATGCGCTCGGTAACCTCGTGCGCTTCATTCTCCTGCCCGGCCATCGCTTCGATACGGTCGGCGTGCCGCCGCTCATTGACGGTGTCGCTTTCGGCGCGCTGATCGCCGACAAGGCCTTCGACAGCAATTCCATCGTCGCAGACCTGAACGAACGCGGCGCCAGGATCATCATCTCCCAGCACCCGCGCCGCGCTCAGCCTCTTGCTCTCGATGCGGAGATGTACAAATGGCGTCATCTGATCGAAAACTTCTTCTGCAAACTCAAAGAGTTCAAGCGCATCGCCATGCGTGCCGACAAAACCGACCAGAGCTTCAACGCCATCATCCATCTCGCAGCAGCCGTCATAAACTCCCGATGAATCTCAACAGGCCTTAG